>Ga0209514_10000094_pt1 | contig 192503 bp, 205 predicted proteins | sample Subgrocontami58m_FD_187452 | JGI IMG/M metagenome (GOLD analysis project Ga0209514, IMG submission 187452) | Subsurface groundwater microbial communities from S. Glens Falls, New York, USA - GMW37 contaminated, 5.8 m (SPAdes) (version 3) | ecosystem: Environmental > Aquatic > Deep subsurface...
TCCTTTCCCTCCCTGTCTCTGGTGTGGGGTGCCTCCAACACACACGAAACAGTGAGCGTATCAGGGTGGGTCCTTTTTGCTCGATCATTGCCGCCTCAGGTGGGTCCCTTTTATGTTATCGAAATCACAAGAAGACCGTCGCCAAGCTACATGGCGAGTGGGAGAACGCCCGCGATCGCGAGAAAGCCAGTCGCTCGCGTTTCGCACAGCATACCCTGAGCCCAGAAGCAGTTGCCACCGAATTGCAAAGCGTGCGCGCTGCCATTGGCCGCACCGAGGACGTCGCCCGCTTCTTCCGCGCCGTGCTCCAGTCCGCGACCGTTCCGGTGCAGGAGAAGGGCAAGGCAGTTGCGGTTCACTTGAGCAACGAGACGCCGCGCGCTCTGCGGCAGGCGATTGGGCGTGACGAGCCCTTCACCGGTCGCTTCGACTTGCCCCTCCCGGAAGGTGAGGTCTACCTCGGACGCACCAGCCCGGTGGTCGAGGGACTCGCGATCTGGACTCTCGACCAGGCGCTCGACCCTGTGGCCCGCGACGGTCGGCCCGTGGCCGCGCGCTGTGGGGTGATCTCGACTTCCGCCGTGGCGGCGCGCACGACACTGCTCGTGGCGCGCTTCCGCTACCACTTGAAGATCGCGAGCGCTGACGGCGAGACGATCCTCGTCGAGGAGATCGTGCCGCTCGCTTGCACCGGCCCCGCTGACGCGCCGCAGTGGCTCACGGCGGAGCAAGGCGAACACTTGCTGGCCGCGCGCCCGGATCGGAACCTTCTCCTCACAGCGATCGAGCAGCAGCTCGGACTCTTGATTCCCGCGCTCCCGAAGTTTCAGACCGCCCTCGAAGGGCTCGCTAGAGAGCGCGCCGCGGCGCAGCTCGCCGCACACGAGCGCGTACGCGAGGCCGTGCGTGCCAAGGGCCGGGTCACGGTCGAGCCCGTGCTCCCTGCGGACATCCTCGGGGCCTACGTTCTGCTGCCGAGGCTCGGCTGACCATGGCGCGCCGCGACCAGGAGTTTCAAGCGATCCGCTCCGAGGGCGGCCTCCTGCCCACGGACCTTCTGCGTCGCGTACTCGACCCGCGCGCGAGCCTCGTGGGCACCAGGCCCGAGGACTACGGACTGCCTCCCGCCGAGCGCCTGACCGAGAGCATCACTCAGTCGTGGAACCGCCTGCGGAAACACTGGGCCGAGTTTCGCGCGGCGGCCGCAAACCTTGCGGAGGGCGAAGCCGGCACCGGATTCACCAACGACAAGTGGAGCCTACCCCTCCTGCGCGAGTTGGATTTCGGTCTCCTTCCAACCAGCGCCGGCCCTGAGGTCAGCGGCCTGGCGTATGCGATCAGCCGGTTCTTCGGTCCCGTACCGGTGCACCTCGTGGGCTGCGGTCTCTCTCTCGATCGTCGCGCCGCCGGCCAGCGCGGAGCAGCCGCCGCCAACCCGCACGGCCTCGTCCAGGAGTTCCTGAACCGCAGCGCTGGCCACCTCTGGGCGATCGTCGGCAACGGCCTGCGCCTGCGCGTGCTGCGCGATAACCAGGCCCTCTCACGCCAGTCGTTCCTCGAGTTCGACCTCGAGGCCATGTTCCGGGGCGAGATCTACTCCGACTTCGTGCTGCTCTGGCTCATGGTCCACGCCACGCGCTTCGCGCCGCGTGAGGGCGACCGGCCCGAGTCCTGCTGGCTCGAGCAGTGGACCAAGGAAGCCGAGAAACAGGGCACCCGCGCGCTCGAGGGCCTGCGCGGCGGCGTCGAGAAGGCGCTCCTGATCCTGGGTGAGGGCTTCACCAGCCATCCGAAGAACGCGGCCTTGCGCGACCTGCTCCGTACCGGCCAGCTCCCACTCGCCGACTTCCACGGCCAGCTCCAGCGTGTGGTCTACCGACTGATCTTCCTGTTCGTGGCGGAGGATCGCACGCTCGATGGTCAGCCTCTGCTCCACCCCCGCGACGACTCCGACGCAGCCCGCACCGCGCGCGAGCGCTTCGCCTCGCACTATGGAACGGGCCGTTTGCGCGAGCTCGCCGGCAAGATCAAGGGCAGTCGCCACGGTGACCTGTTGCGGCAGTTCCAACTCGTCGTCGGCGCGCTCGCGGGCGATGCTATATCGGCCGCGGTCCGGCAGCACCTGGCGCTGCCCGCGCTCGGCAGCTTCCTGTGGAGCCCGGCCGCGACCGCCGCGCTGAACGGCGCCGAGCTGACCAACCACGACCTTCTCGAAGCCATCCGCCACCTCGCCTTCACCTGCCAAGGGAAGGTGCTGCGCCCTGTGGACTACCGGAACCTCGGCGCCGAAGAGCTGGGTGGCGTTTACGAAAGCCTGCTGGCCCTGACCCCGCAGATCAGCGCCGACGGAGCGCGCTTCACCTTCGCCGAGTTCGCCGGCAACAAGCGCAAGACCTCCGGTTCCTACTACACGCCCGACTCGCTGGTGCAGTGCCTGCTCGACTCCGCCCTCGACCCGGTGGTGGAGGAGGCGATCAAGGGCAAGACCGGCATCGAGGCCGAGCAGGCCATCCTCGCCCTCAAGGTCTGCGACCCCGGCGTCGGCTCCGGCCACTTCCTCGTCGGCGCGGCGCACCGGCTGGCCCGGCACCTGGCCCGCGTGCGTGCGCTGGCCCAAGGCGAGAGCGAACCCTCGCCGCTCCTCTACCAGCACGCCCTGCGCGACGTGATCGGCCGCTGCCTCTACGGCGTGGACGTGAACCCCATGGCCGCCGAGCTGTGCCGCGTGAGCCTATGGCTCGAAGCGCTGGAGCCCGGCAAGCCGCTCTCCTTCCTCGACCACCACATCCGCGTTGGCAACAGCCTGCTTGGCGCCACGCCGGAACTCATAGCCGCCGGGCTTCCCGACGATGCCTTCACCGCCATCGAGGGCGACGACAAGAAAGTGTGCGCAGTGTTGAAGAAGCGGAACAAGCAGGAGCGCGAAGGCCAGCAGGATGTGTTCCACCTGATGGTGGCCGAGCCGGACGCCGAATACAACTCGATCGCAGCGCGGCAGCGAGACATCGACGAGGCGCCGGACGACACGCTCGACGCGATCACGCGCAAGGCGGAGCAGTTTCACCGGCTGGTCGTGTCGCCGGAGTACCGGCACGCGCAGCAGGTCGCCGATACCTGGTGCGCCGCTTTTGTCTGGCACAAGCAGGCGAGCGCAGTCATGGAGCCAGTGACGACCGACACAATCCGCCGCCTTGAAGGGGACTCTAGAGCACTGACGCCGCCTCAACAAACCGAAGTCGAGCGCCTCTCACGCCAATACCAGTTCTTCCACTGGCATCTGGCCTTCCCTGAGGTGTTTAGCAAGGGGGGCTTCGATTGCGTGCTTGGCAATCCGCCGTGGGAGAAGATCAGCCTTAGCGATGAAGAATTCTTCACATCGCGCAATCCCACAATCGCCAACGCCACCACAAAGGCAGCTCGCAAGAAACTGATAGACGCCTTGGCGCTCAGCGATCCGGAAGGCTTATCGCAATACAAGGCAGCACAGCGATTTCATGATTCGCTAAGTTGTTTCTTTCGCTTCAGCAACCGCTATCCATTCTCCGGCATCAGTCGCGTTAATCTCTATTCTATCTTTGCCGAACTCGATACCGATATTGTTGGGCCCAATGGTCGGGTTGGCATAGTAATCGCTTCAGGTGTGGTTACAGACGATAACAACCAGAATCTATTTCGATACCTTATTCAAAGCAATCGGCTATTAGAGGTAAGGGACTTTGAGAATCGCGATCAGCTCTTTCCCGACGTCGACTCAAGATACAGATTCTGTCTATTGTGTCTCGGTGGTGTTCATGCCACATGCGCGCAGCCCCAGTTTGCCTTCTACTTGCACGCTCCGGAACAAATTGCCGACAACAGTGTCACGTTCGAGCTTTCCCCAGACGACTTGGCTCGGATCAACCCCATTACTGGCACATGTCCGATCTTTAGGAGTGCGCGCGATGCGGCGCTCGCCCTTCATGTCTACAGACTCATTTCTGCTGTGTGCTTGCAGGCCGTTGCCCCGCAGTGGCCCGGAACGCCTCTTACATCTTTCAACGTGTCAAACGATTCGCCATTGTTTGTTGATACCACAGATCTTGAGGAGATAGTCAATACGCCATGCGGCATGCGTGGCGTGTATCGTGGTCAGGAGCTGATGCCATTGTATGAAGCGAAGCACATGTGGCACTTCGACCACAGATGGGCATCACACAGCGGCGACGGCATCTCCGATGTGGATGTCATTGACAAGGCGAACCCAAGTCGATTTGTCGTTGGGCGCTTCTGGCTGCGCCAACCCGATATCGCAGCGCGATTCGGAGCGTGGAATAAGCGCTGGCAGGTCGGATATCGGCGTGTATCGGCCCCGACGAACGAGCGGACTGCCATTGCGACCATCCTCCCGGATGCGGCCGTTAGTTATACGATTACACTCATTCGTGATATTGACGCAGTGGGCGCTGCGCTTCTAGTAGCGTGCGTCTGTAGCTTTGTGTATGACTACTTGGCGCGACAAAAGGTCAGTGGCGCGGACCTCACGATCTCTGTATTCAGGCAACTGCCGGTTCCCACGCAACAACAGTTGGCATCCGTCTCGGACTTCATCCTATCGCGGGCCCTCGAACTTGCGTACACGGCGTGGGACCTGGAACCCTTCGCACAGGACTGTGGCTGGTCCGGACCGCCCTTCCGCTGGGACGAGGAGCGCCGCTTCCTGCTCCGCTGCGAACTGGACGCCGCCTTCTTCCACCTCTACTTGCCGGCCGAGACCAACGGCGACTGGCACCGCGCAGAGGGTGAGACGACGGAAGATCTGGCGCGGCTCAAGGCCAGCTTCCCGACCCCGCGCGACTCCGTGGCCTACATCATGGACACCTTTCTCATCGTCCGCCGCAAGGACGAGCAGAAGTTCGACGGTGACTACCGCACCAAGCGCATCATCCTCGAAATCTACGACGCCATGCAGGGGTCCGTCCGCACCGGACAGCCCTACCAGACGCGCCTCGACCCGCCGCCCGGCCCGCCCGCCGTTAGCCTGCCCGACTGGCAGCCGGGCCATCCCCGCCCATACAATTGGCCACCCAACATTCATCCGCCGCGAGGTCACGCTTGAAAGCCATCGACCGCCCTTTCACGAAGATCATCAACGGAACGACGCAGTTCGTCATACCGGTGTTCCAGCGCGACTATAGCTGGACCGAGGCCGAGTGCGAGCAACTCTGGAAGGATGTATTGGCAATCGCCGCGGCACCGCATGACCGCGGCCACTTCCTTGGCTCGGTGGTCTATGTCTCTACGGGCGACTCGTCCGCGGGTTTCACGCGCTGGCTGATGATTGACGGGCAGCAGAGGGTCACAACGCTGACGCTGTTGCTCACTGCGCTGCGGGACCACATCGCCGACATCGGCTGGACGGGGTCCGAGGACGGACCGTCTGTCAAGCGGGTCGAGGCCTACTTCCTGAAGAACGTCCAAGAGGAAGGAGACCGCCGGCATAAGCTCGTGCTCCGGCGGCACGACCAAGCCACGCTCCGTGCGTTGCTTGACCGCGAAGAGCTCCCTCAGGAGGTTTCCGAGCGCATCCGCGACAACTACGAGTTCTTCCGAGAACAGCTCAAAGATGTCGACCCCGAGGACACATACCGAGGTATTGGTCGCCTCGTCGTGGTCGATGTGGCGCTCGACCGGGGTGTCGATGACCCGCAGTTAATCTTCGAGAGCTTGAACTCGACGGGCATGGACCTGAGTCAATCCGACCTAATCCGCAACTTCATCCTCATGCGACTTCCTGAGCGAGAACAGACGAGGCTCTACGAGACGTATTGGAGCAAGATCGAGAATCTGTTCCGGGGCTCCGAGAAGACGTTCGATGCTTTTGTCCGCGACTACATCGCCCTTCGTACCCAGGCAAGCAAACAGGAGAGGGCGGATGAGATCTACTTCGCCTTTCGTCGCGTGTTCGGTTCGATCGGGTCCGAGCCAGAGAAGCTCGACGCCCTTCTGGAGGAATTGCTTTGCTTCGCTCGCTACCACGCGGCGTTCAGCATCGGGACCGGCTCCCTAGAACCGCTGCGAGAGCCGCTGGCGCGGCTTCGCCGACAAGTCGATGTCCCGGCAATCCTAGTGATGCGACTCTTCGAGTGCTTTGACTCGCTCCACACCATGAGCGAGGAAGAGTTTGCGAAAGCGATATCACTCATCGAGAGCTATGTCTTTCGCCGTGCCATCTGTGGTGAGCAGACGCGCGGCTACTGGCAAGTGTTTGCTAACCTCGCATATGCTATCGACCCGCAGCGACCTCTTGAGGCGCTAATGGTTGGGCTCGCACGGCAGCGAGACAACTATCGATTTCCAGATGACGACGAATTCAAAAAAGCGCTCGAAGAGCGGGGCATCTACGGATTGCGCGTATGCTTCGAGCTTCTCGATCGCTTGGAGAATCATGACAGCAAGGAGCCGACCGACACCAGTAAGTACTCAATCGAGCACATCATGCCGCAAAACGAAAAGCTCGTTCCCAAGTGGAGGAAGATGCTCGGGGAGCATTGGCGCGACGTGCAACGGGAGTGGGTCCACCGACTCGGAAACCTGACACTCACGGGATATAACAGCACGTACTCGGACCGTCCTTTCGATGAAAAGAAGACGATTCGCGGGGGCTTCGAGGAGAGCTCCGTTCGGCTGAGCAAGTTCGTCCGGGAGCAACCTGTATGGACGCCAGCGGAGATGGAGCGACGTGGAAAGCAACTCGCGAGGCAAATACTGGCTATATGGCCGCGGTTGGTTGTCGACAAAGCGCTCATCGACACTTCAAAACGGGCGGAGATGCGAGCCCTCGCAACGCGGCGTGACGTCGGAAAAGTCCCCATGAGCGCCGTCGCCAGAGGTCTATTCGATCTCCTGAGAGAGAAGGTCCTTAAAATGGACGCGGACGTTATCGAACTTGCTGAGCAGAAGTCCGTGAGCTATCACGGGCCGACGTTCTTCGTGGAGGTTCTGCCGCGGAAGGATCGTATCACTCTGCTCCTCGCCCTGGATTTCAATGAGGTTGACGACCCCTCGGGAATCGCCAGGGACGCATCGGATAGGAAGTTCTTTGTGAACGCCGTCTACGGAGGGGGCGTCAATATTCATATTTGGGGGGCCGCCGACATCGATAACGCTTTGCCAATGATCCGAGAGGCGTGGAAACTGGCGAGAGCTTGAAGGTCTTAGGACTTCCCCACTGTTGACATCCACGTCGGATGCGGTCCTGGCCGGGGGAGTCGGACAAATAGGGACAGACACTAGTATCGTGACAATTCGTGGTGTGTACGGTCATGATCGTGCATGCCACGGATTACCCGAACTGTTGCATCCGACCACCCGTATCATGTGCGGCAACGAGGGAATGATCGCCAGGCGATCTTTCGTAACGACAGCGATTCGAATGCGCACGATGACAGAGCGGCCACTGCAAAGAGACGGGTTCATCTGGGAGGTGCGCAGGAAACTGGACGAGTAATACACATGTTGCAGAGGGGAAGACCAAGAAAGGATTTCAAGAAAGAGTATCTGTCCCTATATCACGATCCGCGTCGATCCTCAGATCGGCCTCCGCGCCGCACCACGCGTGGTCCACTCTAATCTTGACTCTCCAACCTGACTCCCGCATACTATCCACTATGTCTTCGCTTCTTCATGCGGCCTCCACGGGCGCGTGCCCGTACCGCCCGAAAGGCGATTTCTTATCAGTCTTACGGAAAGCTTGCCCGGGCAGTGCAAGACGTCGTTGGCCTCGCGCATTTGACCAGGACGCGGCGAAAACCGCCGCCGACCGCGCAGGGGCCAGCCCGGGTAGAATTCCAACTTACTAGGAGGGCAAATGCCAGCAGCATTCTCGGCGGTAACAATAGTCGCGCTCGGCAAATTCGACCCCGATCTTTTCCGGCTGGAGTCCCTTGGTGAGTCTAAAGTGATTTCAGAAGCAGAGGCCAATCGATCGAAGGTCATAGTCCTACTGCCGAATCAGGTAGCCCACTTCACGTTCCCGTGGGGCGATCTGGTCGTACTGTGTGACCGCCTCTACGCGACTGCAACGGAGGCGCCGTTCATACGCATCGCAGACCTAGTTGCGCAAGCTATGAACATGGCGGACGATCGCTGCAGCCTTCGAGCGTTCGGCATCAACTTCGAGGCGCACTTTGATGTCGGCAGCATGGCGGCGAGGGACGCACTTGCGATGAAGTTTGCACCGCCGGATGCGTGGGGAGAGTGGGGGCGCACGGTCAGGGAAAGCATGAAGTCAGAGAAACTCGAGCTCCACGGAGGAGTAACAGCGCTTACGATGAGAGAGCGGTTTCGAGCTGGTGACATTTGTGGGTGGTACGATGTAACGCTGACAAGCTCAGAGAAGGTGCCGAACAACACCGGCGTGCAGTTCCGCACGAACCATCATCACGTTTACGTACCAGAGTTGCCTCCAGCCGCCGATCTTCCGGTTGAGGAGGGTGCCAAGAGACAGACCGCCGCATTGTTGACGGCGTTGGCAGTTGCGTTCGACGACTCGATTGGTAAGGGGGAGCGCATCTTCGCAGAGGTGTTGGCATGAATACCACTGCAGAACGAGTACCCGGCTACAGCAGGGCGTCAACCGCTCAGGCGCTATCTGGAACCGCCCAAGTCGACGAGCGCTATCAAGAAGAGCTGGTTTTCGCGGGGGTTGCGGAGAACTACTGGAAGCGGTCTGAGTCGCCAGCCACCGATAAAGGCCACCTAACGCGCCCTGACTTCACGGTTGCTACGTCGACCGCGAGTGTTCAGAGACCCGTCCGAGTGGCGGAGTGGGACGGATATGTAACCAAGGTGGGCAAGCTTTTCTTCACGGCTGTGCTCAGAGGGATCGCTGGGGAGGGCGTCGCAGGAGAAAGCCGCGACGCCGAAATCGCGCTAGACGATGTCGGGCGGTGCGATCGTACGTTGCTCCGCCCTGGAGCTTTTTTTCGCATATGCATCTATTTCCAGTTGGATGAGGACGACCGCCCGAAGCGGTATGCCAAGGTAGTATTTCGGCGATTGCCAGCTTATCGGCAGGCAGATCTCGATCAGGCGGACCGGCGCTCCGAGGAAAGGCACCGAAAGCTTCGTGTGGAATAGCGTCGGCACTGCGCCCGGAGCCGATGAAGTTGAAGTAGCGGTGATGGGTCCTGGTCATGGCGAGGCAGTCGTGATTCATCTTGGCAACGGCCGGTGGATGGTCGTTGACTCCTGCGTGGATTTGGAGGACGCGAATCGCAGGCCCGCCCCCTTGCTCTACCTGAGCGCTCTTGGCGTCAACCTAAACGAGGCAGTTGAACTTATCGTCGCATCTCATTGGGATGACGACCATACGCAGGGGCTTGGCGTCCTCGTTGACGCATGTCCGAAGGCGCTCTTCTCCTGCCCATCATCGTTGACCGAGCGGGAGTTCGGCAAGTATGTGGAGCGGCTGTCCACTGGCGCAGGTACTACACAAGGCGCGAACGTGTCCGAGTTTCGCAAGGTGCTCGACCTATTGGCGGATCGCGGGCAAACCATGGTGCGAGCCGTTCCCGGTCGACAAGTGCTCACCGCCCCGCTGGTGCGCACCTGGTCCCCTTCAGACCACGAGCAGGCCCTATTCATGGAGTTTGTCGCGCAGGACACACCGAAACATGCTCAGGGGCATAGGAAGGCTGTCCCGGGCTCGCCTAATCTGACGTCGATTGTCGTCACGATTGAATGGCCAGAAGCCTGCGTTTTGCTCGGCGGCGATATGGAAGCACACGCGGATTGCCGGCGCGGCTGGATCGCGGTCGCGAGCGAAGCCACCAGACTCGGCGTGCGGAAGGGCGATCTCGTAAAGATCCCACACCATGGGTCCAATACCGGCCATCATGACCGCATGTGGACCGATATGTTGCTGGAGCAACCGATGGCGGCTATTGCCCCCTACGGCCGCGGTCCCCTCGACACGCGTCCACCGACATCGTCTGACGTGCATCGCATACGCAAGCTGAGCCGTAGCGTTCATCAAACTGCTCGACACAGGACTAGTGGAGAGACGCTTTCGCCGGCGATGCGCTTAGCACTCGAGGCTGGGCGGATTAGGCTTAGCGACAATACTGTCCGCATGGGCCTCGTGCGCTTTAGAAAGACGCCTGGAGCAGCCTGGCGGACAGAGGTGTTTGGTGCCGCCTTCCGGCATTAAGCGCGCCGGGCAGATTCACCAGCCGCACGAGGCGGTAGTTGGCGGCAACGTCCATAGCTAGATCCCATCCCCCGATGACCCGGTTGCCAGAAGAGCCAGGTGGTGCAGATTTGTGGTTGTAATCTACACTGCCAGACCCACGAGTGCGACCCTCAATACGGCTCATTTTGTCCGCTCCAGTCCGCTCACTTATTTCCATTGACGCCCATGTAAGTTGAATGCTATACGTCGGCTACTCGGCCCTACCCTTTCTTGCTCGTCGCCGATGGTGAGGGTGCAAACATGGCAAGTGGTGGGACAGCCGCAACTAGCCGAAATAGGAAAATAGGAAAATAGGGAAAATAGGGACAGACACTATTATCGTGACGATTCGTGCTGTTCGCGGTCATGATCGTGCATGCCACGGATTGCTCGAACCGTTGCATTCGGCCACCCATATCATGTGACGCAACGAGGGAATGATCGCCAGGCGGCTTTTCGGAACGACAGCGATTCGAAGGCGCACGATGACAGAGCGGCCACTGCGAAGAGACGGGTTCATCTGGGAGGTGCGCAGGAAACTGGACGAGTAAGACACGCGTTGCAGAGGGGAAGACCAAGAAAGGATTTCAACAAAGAGTGTCTGTCCCTATATCACCAGGGCCGCATTGTGCGAATACCGCCTCCATGAGTATCGCCCCCTCGTTCAGCGTATGTTCTTCAGTCGCTCGAAGATTTGAGTAGTCGCCGAGTTCATTGCCGCGCGATTAGCCTGGCCCAGCGAACTGGCGGCATAGGCGTTGCTCGCTTTCCCAAAGCCGAACAGCGAGAAGCCATTCGCCGCCGACTCGGAGCTAAAGCTGCCGTTGGCCACGATGCTGCCGACGAGCCGCCCGTTGCTCGGCGTTACCACCCGGAGGTCCATCCCCACCGAACCGGTCCGTCGTGCCACCGTATTCTCGTAAGTAGGGTTGGCGAGTCCCAACGCACCACCGGCGATACCGGCAGCCGTATTCCCGGCGATGGCTCCGGCAATGCCGAGGGCGGCACCAAGTCCGCCGAGTGAGCCGCCGGTGCTCTCCCCAGAAGCCTGAGCGATTTCGTTAAACTCGGTGACGGCGCCGCGGATGAGGAAGGGTCCGACTTCGCGCTGGTTCTTATCTACGAGGGCCGATGGATTCGCCTTGTGTTGTACATAGTAATCATAATCGATCATACGGATATTGCCGACGTTGGTAAGCGCGGTAGTAAGTTGATGTGCGATGGCCGTACCGATGTTTCCGGATACCCCCTGAGGCGGCGGGTTGTAGACAGGCGCCTTCGGGCCCGTAGGCAGAAGGCCCCACCCCCACGGACCCCACCCGTGACGCTGTCCCGGCGGCGCCGGTGCGGCACTGCCCATCGATTGTTCACCGGCGAAGGCCATCGGCTCGACGGTAACGACATAGTAGGGTAAGGCCGGGTCATACGGGATCCGAACGACCTCTACTTGGGTCGATTCCGGCGCCGTCTGTGTGGCCCGGACCGACTGCTTGTCAACCGTAGCGGTGGCACACGCACCAAGTGCGAGGCAGCACCAGAGCAACACGGCGAGTCGTTTCTGCATGGCCATTCCTCCTCAAGGGTGCAGCGTGTAGGAAGGATAAAGGCACTTATCGGACTTTACGTCTTTCCTATCGGGAAGCCAAAGACACAGCACGTAGGAAACGCACGCGAATCAAAGCAAGGGTAGGGACAAAGGAGAGGGCTGTCAAGGAGAAAGTTGGCCCAACGTGGGCTGTCCGTGGGCTCCCTGTGCAAGGCGCATTCACTGAAAATGTAAATAGGGACAGATACTATTATCGTGACAATTCGCGGTGCTCACGGTAATGATCGTGCATGCCACGGATTACGCAAACCGTTGCATCCGGCCACCCGTATCATGTGCGGCAACGAGGGAATGATCGCCAGGCGATCTTTCAGAACGACAGTGATTCGAATGCGCACGATTGCAGAACGGCCACTGCGAAGAGATGGGTTCACGCCGGATTCAGGATAAATTGTCTTGACAACTTTCTGACAATACGTAGAATCCGTCTACGAACTGCCGGGCCCCGCCGAAGCTGATAGTCTACCAAACTCTTTCCTTCGGTAGCGCCAGTATATTCAGTATGAGGCTGTTCATCTGCACAACGGGTGAGTGTGCGCCTGCATGGCGTCCCGCATCGTAGTGCACCGGCGATGCGCTTGTGCCTGCCTGTGCGTCGCACGCAGACAGGTGGGTACGGTCAAGAAAAGATATCAGTAGATACGGTTGTGAAAGGAGGGAACAGTCAACATGGCAGAGAAACCACAAGGGGCCAAGCTTGCCAGCCGCTCCAAGGGCCAGGTCCGGAAGACGGCCGGCCAGTGTACGTGCGGCGGCGACCTGATCTGGAGTATGGTCTTTAACCCGCGCGGTCGTATGATGAAAGTCTGCGAGAAGTGCGGGATCGCGCTGCCGAAGGCGGGGTAAGACGCGGCAGTAAGCGGTCTTGCAGAACGACGACAGGGGCCTCCCGGGAGAATCCGGGGGGCCCGTTGTATTTCAGGGTCGATATGTAGATCTGAGCTGGTCGGTTGTGAGCCGAGCATTGCGACGCCCTCGCAACGCGCAAGTAACATGGGAGATAATACTTGGCAGTGGCCAGTCCGCACAGTATGATGCTCTCACATCGGATATGTCGCCCTCATCACATTTGCCGAGTGACGTATGAAACCGTCGCAGGGCGAGGCTGGCGCGGGAGCTGAGCGGGGAAAATGGAGCTTGTTGGGCGAACGGCGTTGGTGACGGGGGCGGCCAGGCGCGTAGGTCGAGCGATTGCCCTGGCGATCGCCGATCGGGGCGCGGATGTCGTAATTCATTACAAGAGCAGTGCATCCGAGGCCCGCGAGACGGTAGAGGCGGTAGAGCGACTCGGCCGCCGAGCGTTTGCCATCCAGGCTGATTTGGCGGAGCCAGATCAGGTCGAGGCACTTGCCGACCGTGCCATTGCCGCATGTGGAAAGATTGACGTCCTGGTGAACAGTGCCGCAATCTTTCGAAGGACGCCGCTCGAACAGCTTACCGTGCAGGATTGGGAACAGTTTCTGCGCGTCAACCTTACGGGACCATTCCTGTTGGCCAGGCGGCTTGGACTGCTAATGCGGCGGCAGGGAGCGGGGAAGATCATCAATATTGCCGATGTCGCGGGGATCAAACCGTGGGCCGACTTCCTGCCCTATTCTATCTCGAAGGGGATGGTGATAACCATGACCCAGGGGCTGGCGAAGGCATTAGCACCGGAGGTCCAGGTCAACGCCGTGGTACCCGGGACCGTCCTGCCGGCGGAGGACTACGGTGAGAAGGAGCGGGAGTCGATCGTCAAGAGTACGCTGCTCAAGCGGATCGGCGACCCGGTCGACATTGCCAGGACTGTCCTCTTTCTTGTAGAGGGCTCGGATTTCATCACGGGCCAAGTTGTGGTCGTGGATGGTGGGCAATCGATCCGATGAGAAGTCAGGCAGGTTAAGATGAGCCGTATCAGCGCACAGCCGACCCTCTATCTCAGGCAAATAGAATTGGGCGAGATGGCCAACTACGTCTATCTTATCGGCTCAACCAGGACGAAAGAGGCTGCGGTCATCGATCCGGCCTGGGAGATCGATAGAATCGTCGAGCTTGCCAGGGCTGATGAGATGAAGCTGACCCACATTCTTGCCACCCATACCCATCCCGATCATGTAGGCGGCAAGTTGTACGGTCTTCAAATACAGGGCATCGCGGAGCTGCTCGATCAGGTAGACGCCAAGGTGGTGGTGCACAACGCTGAGGCCGGTCACCTAACCCCGCTTGCCGGATCGAACATGATGCGGGTCGATCATGGGGACACCCTGAACCTTGGCGGCGTCACCGTGACGATCATCCATACCCCAGGCCATACGCCCGGATCACAATGCTTTCTGGTACAGGATCGACTAATTTCAGGCGACACGCTCTTTATCGGCTCGTGCGGACGAGTCGATCTGCCGGGCAGCAGTCCAGAGCAGATGTACGATTCACTGACTAATAGATTGATGAAGCTGGATGACGCGACTGTGGTGCTGCCCGGCCACAACTATGCCGCCGGTCGCACCTCCAGTACCATCGGCGAGGAGCGAACAAAGAACTCCTGTGTGCAGTTTCGCTCTCTTACAGCGTTCCTCCGCGCCATGGGCCATGCCTGAACTCAGCGAGACACTGAACTCTCAACAAGACTCACGACCAGTCTACTCGGCTTCTCGGCTTTCCACATACGAGTCCTGCCCCCTGCAATTCAGATTTCGCTATCTCGATCGGATCCCTAGAACTGAGGAGTCGATTGAGGCGTTCCTGGGCTCGCGGGTCCATGAAGCGCTAAGTGCGTTGTATCACACGATACAGCGCGGTGGTGAGCCATGTCTGGCTGATCTGCTGAACGACTATCGTCGACAGTGGGAGCAGCGATGGCACAGCCAGGTGAAGATCGTCAAACAGGACCGTTCGATCGATTCTTACAAGGAGTTCGGTGAGCGATGTCTGGTAAATTATCATCAGGCGCATGCGCCGTTCAATCACGGACAGGTGCTGGGATTAGAGTGCCATGTAGCCGTCTCGCTTGATGCTCATGGCTGCTATAAGATTCAAGGGTACATCGATCGTCTGGTGAGTGTCGGATCAGGTCGCTATGAGATCCATGACTATAAGACGTCCGGTCGTCTGCCGAGTCAGAGAGATCTCGATGCTGATCGACAACTGGCCCTCTACCAGCTTGCGGTGGAAGGGATGTGGTCTGACGTCAAAGAGGTGGAACTGGTCTGGCACTATCTGGCCTTCGGAAAGGAACTCCGTTCAAGGCGAACGCCGAACGCGCTCAATAGACTCAAGAGCTCAACAATTGCCGTCATAGACCGGATCGAGGCCGATACCGAGTTCAAGCCGATCAAGAGTATGCTCTGCCATTGGTGCGCCTACCAGAACATCTGCTCACTCTGGGGAGACCACCCTGATCCAACCTATACCCACCTCACCAATGGTTCCGGTAATGGGCGTTCAACGACGGTCAAGCCATTAATCGAGCGAGGGGGGCTTGACCTGCACGCGATCACCCGCGATGCACTCCGGGAGGCGATCATAGCGGAGGCCGAGCATGAGGGGGCAGAGATTCGTTTTGCCGAATACGATCAGCTCTGGATCGGGGTGGATCATCTACAACCACAGGCCCGACTGGATGGCACCGTAGACGGGTGGGTCCGACTGTCTGCTGAAAGCTTACCCCTGCTCTTCAGACAGGTGGAGCTGGCGCGGTTGAGCGCCCCATTCGTTGAAAAGCTGCAGCGGTACCTGACGTTGTAATCGCATGTTGACTCCCCTTCGATACGCATCGATTACAACCCCGCTCGGGCAAGTCTACATCGCGCATCGCGACACGGCTGTCTGCTGCGTTGCCTTTGGGTCGACAGGACGTGGCTTTGAGCGGATCTGTGTGCAACTGTTCGGTATCCGACCAATACAGGATCTACGCCGGCCAGATGACATGGCCACACAGGTGCTGAATCATCTGACGGGGAGGAGACGCTTCTGCGGCCGGATCGATCTGTCTCGTCTTACGCCCTTCCAACGTAGGGTCTTGCGAAAGGTCCAAACGATCCCCGCCGGTGTGGTACGCTCGTATCGCTGGGTCGCACAGGCGATCGGTACGCCGCGGGCAGCCCGTGCGGTCGGATCGGCTCTGGCCAAGAATCCGGTCCCGTTGCTGATCCCGTGCCACCGAGTGATCAGGAGTGATGGCCGCCTGGGCGAGTATTCCGCTGGTGGCCCTTCGGTAAAAGCGAAGCTGCTGGCCCTCGAAGGTATGGATCTGAAAAGCCTGACGCACCCGCGAAATCGCCGTAAGACCACAGCCATCCGCCGGCGTAAGAACGCTGCGGATTGCCCGGTTTCTGTAGCTTGACAGCCCTGAGGCCCTTGGCTATAGTAGGTTCACCCTCGAGCCGGCGTAGCTCAGTTGGCAGAGCAGCTGATTCGTAATCAGCAGGTCGCGGGTTCGATTCCCATCGCCGGCTCCAGCTTCTCCATCATCCGCATCCCTTTTCCTCGCGAGAGCAGGGAGCCCTGAACGTGTCGAAAGGCCTGCCAAGGGTGTGAGTGCTGGAGACCTCGATGTGGTCATCGCGCCACGATGTAATACCATCGGTCGTATGCCGTGCAGGCTGTAGATTACTACCAATTGAGCGCGCTCCCTAACTGGTTCTGGCACGACGTGGTATAATGGTTCCTGTGATCTCCTGTCGCCTCCTATATCGCATGAAGAAGCAGCGTTTCAGCGGAGTTGCTGCAGTAGTGCTGGTCCTCGTCCTCTATGGATCAGGCCTTGCGCTGGAGGGCAAATCGCCGGAAGTCGAGCGAAAATCGGCGACGAATCTGGCGTCAACGGCAGAGGCGCACTACGAGTTGGGAGTCTCGTACCATGAACGGATGTTTACCGACCTCGATCAGGCGATTGCCGAGTACGAGCAGGCGGTTAAGCTTCGTGGCGACTTTGCCGAGGCACACTACCATCTGGGGCTCTCGTATCATACGAAGGCCAAGCTGGGCGTTGATGATAAGGTGCTGTACCGCAAGGCGTTGAAAGAGTACAAGTTGTATTTGCAATATTTGCCAAAGGGTCCATTAGCCGAAAAGGCCCGGCAGAACATGAAGGCGGTCGAGTTACGGCTTCGGTAGGTCGAAGGTCTTCGGTGTGGGGATTGTCAGTGATCGGTTGCTGCAACGGGGTCGGTAGGCGTGATTTCTTGCTGCTCGTCGTCGGGTCCCTGCTTGGAATTCTCCCCCCTCGACGCGTCTACGGTTTCACCATCATCTCTGAAGCTGAGGAGAACGCGATTGGCAAGCAGGCGGATCAGGAGATACTCGGCCAGTTCGGGCGTTACCGCGATCAGCACCTGCAAGCGTATGTGGAATCGATCGGGCAGCGATTACTCGACGGGATTGGCCCAACCAGTTTCCATTATAGCTTCAAGATCGTCGATGTCCCGGAAGTCAACGCGATGGCCCTGCCAGGCGGCTACATCTATATCACCCGAGGCATGCTGGCGATGCTGAACAGCGAGGCGCAGCTTGCGGGGGTCCTTGGCCACGAGATCGGCCACGCCACATCCCGTCATGCGGCGAAACAGCTGACCAAGGCATTGGGTGCGCAAATCCTGTCGCTGGGTCTGATGGCCGCCAGCCCGGGCGGTCGTCAAACTACAGGAGAGTGGGCGAGGGTGTCTGGAGCGCTCTTCGATCATGTCCTCATGGGGTATGGCCGAGAGGCGGAGATGGAGGCTGATGAGTTGGGGCTCCGCACGGCCTACCGCGTCGGGTACGATCCAGCAGAAATGGTGGTCTTTCTCAAGGCGATGAAGATGAAGGAGCGACTGGAGGCGCTAGGCTATCACGGCTTTAAGGGCACCCATCCAGAGACCATCGATCGCGTCGTCAAGGCCGAGACCATGGCCTCGATTCTTATTGAGCAAGGTGGCAGCGCCATCGCGGTGAAGGCGAACGAGTACAAAGCCCGCCTGGATGGTTTGGTGTATGGGGCGAGGCGCGATAATCGGCGATTGAGGATCTACGCTGCCAAAGAGGGCGATACGCCGATCACCGTGGCCAGGGATGTACTGGGCGATCAACAACTGGCGTGGGAGGTGGCGAATCTGAATGGGGTCAAAGAGACGATGCCCTTCCGTGAGGGGGATCAGGTCAAGCTGTTGCCGCCCGTATCCAGGGGTTCACATGGAGAACGACAACTCAATCTCTCTCCAAACTGAACAGCGAGCGAGAGGGCGACGGAGACGGCGAGTAGGCAAATGTTCATGATATGCTGAACGTATGAGCCCTCTGGGAGAAGAGACCAGGGGGTTTTATTTTTGCCTGAGTTGGAAAAGCAGGCGCGAGTAAGATGCGCCAGAGAGTGAAAATCACCCGTATGGAGACGAATGGATGGACAAGAGATGGCGATGTAATTCGCCGGATGTTCGGCGGTATTGCGCCTCGATACGATCTGCTCAATCGTCTCCTCAGTCTTGCGCGGGACCGCTACTGGCGACGGGAAGCTGTCGCGTACGCGCAACTGCCTGCAGGCGGGATGGCGCTGGATGTCTGCACCGGGACGGCCGATATGGCTCTCGAGTTGGCGAAGCAGTTCCCCTCAGCCAGAGCGATTATCGGAGTAGACTTTTGTCTGCCGATGGTTCGCATTGGGGCGGAGAAGGTGGCCCGCCAGGGTCTGACCGATCGTATCCGGCTGCAGGTCGGCTCTGCTGAGGCCCTGCCATTCGACGACGATACCTTTGATGCCGTCACCGTTGCCTTCGGCATCCGCAACGTGGCGGATCGCAAACGTGGATTGGCGGAACTGTGCAGGGTACTGCATCCAGGGGGTGTGGGAATCATCCTGGAGTTTGCCGTGCCCAAGGGACCGTTCTTCGGGTGGCTCTATCATGTGTACTTCCATCGCGGGCTCCCCTTGCTGGGCGGCCTGATTTCCGGGGACGCCCAGGCGTACAGATACCTTCCGGCCTCTGTGTCTGCCTTCCCCGCCCCGCAGGAACTATCCAGGCTGATGGAAGAGGTGGGTTTCCGCGATGTGCACTTCCGCACGCTGACCGGTGGGATTGTGACGCTTCATGTCGGAAAGAAATCGGCGTGAACCTGCTACAGCCGGCTATTCGTAAAACAGCCCTGTTACTCGAACTGATCAAGTTTTCCCATACGGTCTTCGCGCTTCCGTTCGCATTTATGGGTGCGATTCTGGCAGCCCGGGGGGTCCCGGCCCCGGCGACCCTCTTCTGGATCGTGCTGGCCATGGTCGGTGCCAGGAGCGGCGCCATGGCGATAAACCGTCTGGCCGATCAGGAGATCGATGCCAAAAATCCTCGCACGCGGGATCGCGCCCTGCCAAAGGGACTGGTCCGACGCGGAGAGGTGATCCTGCTGATGATTGGATCCTTCGCGCTGTTTCTGTTTGCCGCTGCCCGACTGAATCCCCTCTGTCTTAAGCTGGCCCCTGTTGCCATGGCGGTACTGATCCTGTACTCCTATACCAAGCGCTTCACCTTTTTCTCTCATCTGATCCTGGGGCTGACGCTGGCGTTGGCTCCCCTTGGGGCATGGATTGCTGTGACCGGCGAGGTAGCGGCGACTCCGGTCGTGCTCGGCCTTGCCGTCCTCTGTTGGGTGGCCGGGTTCGATATCTTGTACGCGATGGCCGATATCGATTTTGATCGGGGCGCCGGCCTCTATTCGATTCCGGCTCGATTCGGCGCAGCTGGTGGCATGGTCATTTCTCGCGTCTTACATGCGCTGACCCTGCTCCTTCTCCTTCTACTGTTTTTTCTCTCCGACCTGCGCTCGTTCTACCTGACGGGCGTCCTCCTCGCCTCTGGACTCCTGGTGTATGAGCATCTGCTCCTGATCCGCTACGGCTTAAGTCGGCTCGACGCCGCCTTTTTTACGACGAACGGTCTCCTGAGCATTACCCTGTTCTGCTTTACCCTCCTCGATATTCTTCTGCTGTAGCAAGGTTGGAGCGGGGCAGGACGAAGGGGCGCTGAATGCATCGAGGATCAGGGGTCCCGTCGATCATTGCAGATACCGCGCTGCTCTTATGCTGAAAAAGGAACCCCGGGAAGAGAGGGTGCAGTCGTTATTCAGGAGTTCATACGTAAGACAACACCCTATCACCACTTCGACAGTTCCCCCTGCGAGTCATTGCGAGAGAGCGACAGCGACCGACGCAATCTCACCGTTTGGGCCTTCTGGATACCGGCGCCTGCCCCGGACCTGATCCGGGGTTCGCCGGTATGACGAACTCGCGGCAAGCCGCGTGGAATGAACCCTCAGCAGATTCAGCAGTGGCTTCCCGTATAAAGGTGTCGGCGACAGAGACTTGAAAAGACCAGTGGTATGACATAATATACTACCGGAGGTGATGGGAGATGAGTACTGCGAAGATCGCAATCACAATTGAAGAAGAGCTTTTGAAAAAGCTCGATCGCTTGGTTGTGTCCAACGTCTTCTCGAATAGAAGCAAGGCAATCCAGGAGGCAGTCCAGGAGAAGCTGTCCCGGGTCAACCGAAGTCGTCTTGCCCGTGAATGTGCCAAGCTCGATCCACAGGTTGAGCAGGCTCTCGCCGAGGAAGGCATCGCACAGGACTTGGGCGAATGGCCAAAATACTGAGGGGTGATGTCTACTGGGCCAACCTCGACCCGACGAAAGGGCATGAGCACGCAGGTCAAAGACCGGTCCTGGTGCTCAGTCAGGATGTCTTCAACGATAGATCAGGCGTCGTCATAGCGGTATCTTTGACGAGCCAACCCCAAAGGGCCGGTTTCCCACTTACATTCGAACTGACCTCGCCAGGACTACCGAAGCGGTCGTGGGTCAAGATCAGTCAGATTCGCACGCTGTCGGTGGAGCGTCTCGGAAAGCGACTTGCCAGAGTGTCACCAGAAGAGATTGATCAGGTCATTGACGGGCTGAATGAAATCATCGGCGACTAATAAGGCGATGGCGCCAACAGCTACTATCGTACAGACGAGTATGCTGAGGCAAGGGTAACGGCGTACTTGCAGCTGGTCTCGTGGTATATCACATGTATCGCGTTGTATCTCACGCGCCAATATCGCATAGTCTGCCATGGTACTGTCGGCGAATACCTATTCACCGAATTGAAAGTGATGGATCAAAAGCACTAAGATTATGAGATATGACGTTCAATTCAAGCCCAGAGCATCACGAGACATAGAGAGTCTACCCTCTCGGGTGCGGACGCACCTTCTTGCACGAATTGAGGAAATGAGCAACGATTTGCAAGGAGAGGTCAAGCGACTGACAGATTTTACCCCAGAGTACCGTTTGCGGGTGGGCGACTACAGGGTTTTGTTCGAGATCGAAGACGAACAACTCGTTATCTATCGGATTCGGCATCGGCGCGAAGCCTACCGATGAAGGGAGGTTCATTTTATGGTTACCTTACATGCTCAAATTATTAAGAGGAATGGGCAGAAAGAGTACGCGGTTTTACCCTACGAGGAATTCCTAGAGATTCAAGAGCAACTCGACGATTACGAGGATCTTCGTTGCCTCAGAGACGCTAAACAGACAGAGAAAGATGCAGCAACCATTGGGATAGCCGAACTGAAGAAGAAGTTCGAAAGGCGAACGAGACGCGCAACCGGACGCGCAAAAAAACCGCGCGCTGCTTAACTTTTGCGCTTACCACCGACCTCACTCATGTCCGCACTGATGCTACGAAGGTGGATACGGGAGTGCCGAAGGGATGCACAGGCTGACAATCTGGCGATGATGCGGGAGCATCTGCGACTACTCGATCTTCGGGCCTCACCAGAGATGTGTCGTGTGCTTACTGTGTGGGCTGTCGTAACCGATCGCATCACATAAGCCTCTTCACGTTGAACACCCACAATCCGGGTTATCCCTGCCGTTACCGTTTGCCTTGCGGACGCAATGCGGCGATCTCATCAAGGGCTGCAGGGTTGTCCAGCTTCGAAAGATCGCCCAGCTTCTCACCTTCATACGCTTTGCGGATCAGGCCTCGCGGGATCTTTGCGGCCAGGCTCTTCGGTAGCGCGCTGACCAGATAGATCAGATCCGGACGGCCCATCGGGTCGTACACCCTGCCGACGTGACTGATCATGGCCGCAACGGCTTCTTGGACGGCATAGCCATCCGGTCCCCCCGGTTCAGCCACGACAAAGCAGACGATCCGTTGGCCTTTGAGCGGATCGTGGACACCGATGGCCGCCGCCTCCCGTATCCGAGGCACGCCGGGAAATGAGATTAGGGCCGCCTCGATCTTTGCCGGATCATGTTTAACGCCGCCGCTGACGATCAGATCGTCCGTACGCCCAAGGAGATACCAGAGGCCGTCCTCATCGACCTCTGCTCGATCCCCATGAACCCACAGATCAGTCCCACCAGCAAAATAGGTCTGCAGGAACCTTTCCGGGTCCCCCAGAAATCCTCGCGTCATGGAAGGAAAAGGTTTCCGGCATACCAGATAGCCGGGCTTGCCGCGAATCGATCTGCCGTCCTCATCGATAACGTCAACATCCATCCCAAGGCCGGGTCCGCCCAGAGTTGCTTCCTTCTGCGGCATTACCGGTAACGGGGACAGCAGACACCCGATCAACTCTGTCCCGCCAGAAATATTCATGATGGGACATCTGCTGTGTCCAACGGTCTGAAAATACCATCGCCACGTATCAGGATCCAAGAGCTCGCCTGTTGAACCGAGCAGACGTAGCGACGTTAACCGATGGCGGCTGTAGTCCTCGTTGAGTCTGGCCAGGCTGCGCATGACCGTCGGTGTTAACCCGGCGATGGTGATGCCGTATCTGTCGATCAGTTCGAACAACCGGTGGGGGGTAGGGAATAGGTGGGTTCCCTCGTACAACACCACTGAGCCCCCGAAGAACAGGACACCGATGACCTCCCATGGCGCCATCATCCAGCCGAGGTTGGTAAACCAGTAGAAGGTATCATCCGGGCGGCAATCAAAGGCGTAGCCGATCTCTTTGACAATCTGCGCCAGCGCCCCCGCATGGGTATGGATAATTGCCTTCGGTTTGCCGGTTGTACCGGAACTGAACAGGATCAGCGCGGTGTGCTCGGCATCGAGGACTGCCGTAGCCGGCGGAGCTGCCGAACGGCCTGAGATCTGGAAGGTCTGCCAATCGGTCAGCCGCTGTACATCCTCCGCGCTCTCAGCCCATCGCGTTACAGCAGCATCGCTCAGGCGCTGCAGCACAACAACCTGCCTGATGGTCGGCGTCTCCTCCAGCACAGCCCTGACAGTGGCCCGCAGCTCAAACCGCTTACCGGCGCGTAGGTAGCCATCATTGATAAACAGCAGCTTCGCGCCGCCACTGCGCAGCGCTTCGGCCACCTCTTTCGGAGCCGAGCGGGCAGCAATCTGCATACATGCCGCGCCGATCTTGAAGGCCGCAAACATGACGGTTACCGCTTCAATCGAGATTGGCATGCACAGGCCGATGGTATCCCCAGCGGTCAGCCCAGCCCGTTGCATGGCGGCGGCAAGATCATCCACCATCCGATGCAGCTCCCCATAGGTGCAGCGCCGAGACTCTCCGTCATCTGCCTCCCATACCAGCGCCACCCTGTCGCCCATACCGTCACGGATGTGGCGGTCCAGACAATTGTGGACGATATTCAACTGTCCGCCCACAAACCATCTGGTCCACGGCATGCCGCGCGAGGTATCATACAGCGTGGTATAAGGCTGAAACCATTCCACCCCCAGGTCGTCGAGGGCGGCCGTCCAGAACCACGTAATATCCTCGGTCGAGCGGCGGATCAAATCCTGCCAGTCGGCGATGCCATGCTGATTCATGAACCGCCGAATGCGTGAGTGTTCCAGATACTCACCATACGGTTGCCACGCGTACGTGCTCATCGGCTAAGTCTCTCCAGCGTCCTGCGGGTGTGCATCGATCATCGAGATCTTCAGCCTGATTCTATCATCAGCCATATGCTGGAATTCCATCCATTTTTCCTACGGCACAATTTGTCACGCATATTGCAGACGTTAACCGTTTGACGACGCGGTTGGTCGTATCACTCTGTACTACGAACGAGATTGGACATAACGATGCTGTTCTTGCTGCAGCGAATGGGTTGACCAGGACTAACGTCAAAATAAACTACCCCGCGGTGTACCGCGGGGTAGTTGCGCATAGCAGGGTCGAGCAGAGAGCTCGCCGGCAGAAAACTTCTGTCAGCTCAGTAACGATACCACGAGTACGAGCCGGAATTGACGTTCTGCAGTTGGCCCCCGGCCTGACTTCCGGCAAGCAGATCTTCATACTCTTCAGTAATCAGGCTCATTGTGACGTCAGCGTTTCGAACCTTGCCATTAGAGCGGGAGAAGTACCGGTAGGGACCGTAGCTCGAATGGTTCATGCTGCTGGTGCGGTAGATGCTACCCGTACCGGTGAGGTTAGCGGTAAGGACTGTACTTTCAAGAAAAGTCTCAGTGCAGGTCGGAGGAAACAAGGGATCCGGATTCGGTACGCAGACAGTCTTGTACAAGTCTACCGGTATCGAGAATGTGGCACTGTCAAAAGCGTTAATCGTTGGGCCGACGTCGGTCTGGACCCAGCCATGAAACGACTCCACGGTACATGAGTTGTAGCCCCACACAGAGGCATTGGTATAGCCGCGCTCGACTGGTGGTTCACCAGTCAAATGGCTCACATGGTTTCCGCCATTAACGGAGGCGGAGATGGTGACACATCCCCCGTCAGAATGCCATACGCTGGCAAAGGCCCAAGGACCACGGAGGTGGTAGTTCTCACTTACAACTTCAGCGTTTCCATGGGACGGCACGATAACAGTCAGAGCCGCAACAAAACAACAAACCAACCCGATCAGCTTTTCCATCTATTCTCCTTTTGCATACGTTAGCGTTACGTACTGTGTACATCGCGCTTGTCCCACCCACTTCGCCTCTCTCGAGGCGCTATTCGGCTGTACTCATCTGATTGCCTTATGGTGAGGGTCCATTCTGCTTCCGTTGCTTACCTCCTTCCTATGAGGCTCTGCCTGATATGCCACAGTTCGGCGGCGCTGAGCTGGCGCCTGTCCCTTACGCCGAGCCTTCCTCTGGGGGCGTCATTGATAGTTCGTGATGCGGTTCCATGACGACGTTGCTGTTGGAACAGAAGGTGATGGAACCGATGATCGCTGAGGCGCTGACGCAGGAGAAGCCTGCCAAGGAAGCGCCTGAAGGCACCCTACCAGCCCTTCCATGCAATACCCTCTCAGTTCAACGCTGGCCATGCTACACATTCACTGAGTTACTTCGCAATTCATATGGGCCCATATGCAGCGATATGACGTAACCATGTTAAGACGTCTTGTGCTTCTCAGCATGCATTTAGACGTCATCATCACGATACAAGCTGGAATCTGTTACAAATAGTATGTATTCCACAGAACTACGCACAATGGTCGGTACTGTACAATGCAGTTAGCCTCATGTCAATCAGACTAAAGGAGTATTTTTCAATATATTTTTGAGGCCAGTATGGTGGGTTTCATGCGTCATTGCAGTCATTCTGTAGCTAGCATTGCTTCGAAAGCCTCCCGGCTTGCGCGGCCTCTTTCGGTGCAAGAGTTACACGGCACCCAAGCTATTCACGCTTTCGAACCAGCAGCCCTGGGCGTGCTTCGACTCTGCAGCGACCAGATGACAGCAACCGAGATCTTGATAGTGGACCAGAGACGTAACCATGTGCCAGACAGCGATGAGCATGGAATAGGCGATGATCATCACCGCGACAGCGGGGTCGAAGGCGATTATGGGATCTTCCTAGTAAGGGGAGGGGAGAGATGGAGCCGCAGCGTGGGTATCAGCTCCGTCCAAGATGGAAGGACTCAGGCGGCAGTTTGCAGGCCAGATACAGGAGTGGGGTAATGGTGCTAACTGGCATCCCGGAGCGGGTGGCGATGCAGATCTCGGGTCACAAGACCCGGAGTATCTTCGACCGGTATCAGATTATCTTTGAGGGAGACCTGCAGGACGCCGCCGAGCGGCTCGTGGCATATGAGTGGCTGGCACCATTTCCGACGCGATCAAGTCTACAGATAAGAGAGGCGCGATGATGGTATTCTATAACCCTATGAACATAATGGTGCCGGGGGCGGGAGTCGAACCCGCATAGGCCGAAGCCCGCAGGATTTTAAGTCCCGAGCGTCTCCCTGTTCCGCCACCCCGGCAATGGTGTTCCCCCGCTACCCGGTCTGGCGCCGGCGTAGCTCTTCTTTCAACTCGTCCGGAGCTTTCGTCACGACGATGTTGCCGGATCGAATCACATAGAGCGGCTGATCTGTCTGCATATCGTAGCGATCCGTACGGATGATCTCGCTGACCACCAGCTTCACACGAATCCGGCTTCCGTCCTCGGTCTCGTACTCATTCCACTCTTCGCGCAGCGTCCGGAAATCAAGATCAACTCCGTCAACTGCTTCCGTACCGATTTGGACCTTGGTTCGCTTCGCCATGCGCCATTCCCCTCTTTCACTCGAGTCCGCCGAACAGCAGCAGTGGCTACGGCTGTCGGCGCCGGATAATCGCTGATGTGCTATAGTTGTAGCATAAACGTCAGGTAATCACTATAGTCTTCTACTGGTAACTACTCAGATGTTTAGGCTCAAGGCTGGAGGCTGAAGGCTCAAAAATTAGCTTACAAGGTCGGTCGTGTCCTTCAAGACCTTTTCGGAGTATTATATGATCACGCATGATGACCCCCTCAAAGCCTCCAGCCTATCCACCTGAGCAATTAACTGCCGGCCATGAGCGACCTGCCTGCGATTGAGTTTCAGCATGTACATTACCGAATCCCTGGTGGTGCGGTAATTCTTGATGATGTCAGCTTCACCGTAGAGCGCGGCGAGGTACTCGTCCTTGTGGGTCGCAGCGGTGTCGGCAAGACGACTATCCTTCGACTGATCAATCGCCTCCTTATGCCGAGCGCGGGCGAGGTCCTGATCGAGGGCCGGGCAACGCTCGAGTGGGATCCGATCGCCTTGCGCCGCCGGACCGGCTATGTGCTGCAGGAGGTCGGCCTGTTCCCCCATATGACTATCGGCGGAAATATCGGGGTTGTGCCGCGTCTGAGCGGATGGCCGGAGCCTCGTATCCAGGCGCGATGCCAGGAGTTGCTGGAGCTTGTCGGGCTGGATCCTTCGATGTATGAAGGGCGATTTCCGCATGAACTGTCGGGCGGACAGCGCCAACGAGTGGGATTTGCAAGGGCGCTGGCCGCGGATCCCCCCGTCATCTTGATGGATGAGCCGTTCGGTGCGCTCGATCCGCTTACACGGGCCGAACTGCATCACGAATTCCACCGTATTCAAGAGCGGCTCCACAAGACCGTCGTCATGGTATCGCACGATATGGGTGAGGCCTTTGCGCTCGCCACTAAGCTGGGGGTCCTGGATCAGGGACAACTTGTGGCGCTTGATACCCCGGAGGTGATCGCCCGTACCGGCGATCCAAGAATCCAACTGTTTCTGAACGCAATGCCACCGATTCCGGCCATCGCCCGTGACGCTGATTAATTTCTGGATCGCCCATCGCGTCGACATGCTCGGCGCGATTGCTCAGCATCTTCTGCTGACGTTGGTCGCGACCGTTGTGGCGATCGCTATCGGGATACCGCTCGGAATCGTAGCGGCGCGACGCCCTCGTCTGGGCGCGATACTGCTGGCCTGCGCCAACATCGTCCAGACGGTGCCCAGCCTTGCCATGTTCGGGTTCCTGGTGACGATGCCGTTGATTGGAGGGGTCGGCGCCAGAAGCGCATTATTCGTACTCATCCTCTATGCGCTGCTGCCGGTCATGCGCAATACGGTTGCCGGTATCCAGGGAATCGACCGGGCTGCACGGGATGCGGGTGTGGCGCTTGGGATGACGCCGCGACAGTTGCTGCTGCAGGTCGAATTGCCGTTGGCAACGCCGACGATGGTGGCGGGGGTGCGGGTCGCAGCGGTCGTCGGTGTGGGGGCGGCTACGATTGCTGCCGCCATAGGCGCTGGAGGGCTCGGCGACTATATCTTCCGGGGTCTCTCCATGACCGAGCCGACCCTGATTGTGGCAGGTGCGGTGCCGGCCGCGCTCCTCGCCCTCTCGGTGGACGCGTCGCTCGGATGGCTGCAGCGCGCTTTGACACCGGGGGCTACCAGAGTGCGGCGGGTGACGGCCCGAGCGACCGTAGCCGGCGGTCTGGTGCTGGTTCTGATCGTAGCGGGCAGTTTCGCCGTCTCAGGGCGCTGGGGATCACGAGTCATCATCGGATCGAAGAATTTTTCGGAACAGGTTCTCCTTGGCGAGCTTCTGGCCCAGGTGATCGAACGAACAACTGATCTCAAGGTCGAGCGCCGCCTTAACCTCGGCGGGACGTTTATTTGCGATCAGGCGCTACGCTCCGGCGCCATCGACGCCTACGTTGAGTACACGGGAACAGCCCTGACCGCGATCTTTCATCAGCCGGTCTCGCGGGATCATGCGGACGTCCTGTCGCGCGTTACCGCAACGTATGCGGAAACCGGCCGTACGGTCTTGCCGTCGCTTGGCTTCAACAACACATTTGCGATCCTCATCCGGGCTGCCGAGGCGCGCCGCCTCAACCTTACAACGATTAGCGATGCGGCGCCGCATACGCCGGGTTGGAAGGCCGCCTTCGGATATGAATTTCTCGAACGGGAGGATGGCTACAAAGGGTTAGTGCAGACCTACGGCCTGCGATTTGCCGAGACGCCGCACGTCATGGATCTGACGCTCAGCTACCGGGCACTGGCGAACAGCGCTATCGATCTGATCGCGGGCGATGCCACCAATGGGCTGATCAAGGGACTCAATCTGTCCGTACTCATGGATGACCGACACTACTTCCCGCCCTACCACGCTATCCCCATCGTGCGAACGGAGACGCTGACAGCTCATCCGGAACTGCGGACGGCAATCGGGCACTTAACAGGACGGATTTCGGACGATGCAATGCGACAGATGAACTATGATGTGGACGTCAACCACCGCGATGCCGCAGTTGTCGCGCAAGAGTTCCTCGATCAATTGGGGTTGCCGTCACCGGCCCGGTAAGGTCCAGGACGTGCCGATCACTCGATATCGAGTGTATGCAGTACGGGCGCGATCGTCACGACCCCAGCGCTATGGCTTGACACCCCTCCGGCGTTCGTGTTAGCGTGCGCCTGTCAAGAGTTGGACGATCTTCGTAAGCATTCTCTTCACGTATTCTTTACACATCCTTTTGCGGAAATGCTGGTGCGCCGAGGGGCCCGTTACGTCTGCTTACCGGCGACGTTGGTGTACAGGAAAGGATATTGGTCAGGGAGAGGTCAATGATAGAGCGGCGTGAGGGGCTTTATCCACCGAAGGAAGGCTGCACGATTACCGTCGACAATGGCCGGTTGGTTGTCCCGGACAATCCAATTCTACCATTTATTGAGGGCGACGGGACCGGGCGAGATATCTGGCGTGCCTCGGTTCGCGTCTTTGATGCGGCGGTCAAACGTGCCTATGGCGGTCAGCGGCGTATCGCCTGGTATGAAGTGTATGCGGGGGAAAAGGCGTTTAATACTCTGAAGACTTGGTTGCCGGAGGAGACTATTGATGCCTTCCGTACGTATATGGTCGGGATCAAGGGGCCGCTGACGACACCCGTGGGCGGAGGCATCCGGAGCCTGAACGTAGCGCTCCGCCAACTCCTTGACTTATATGTCTGTCTCAGGCCAGTTCGATACATTCGCGGTGTTCCGAGTCCTGTCAAACGCCCAGAACTGGTCGATATGGTGATCTTCCGGGAAAATACCGAGGACATCTACGCCGGGATCGAGTGGGAAGCGCAATCATCGGAGGTCAGGAAGGTCATTACCTTTCTTCAGGATGAGATGGGGGTCAAGAAGATTCGCTTCCCGGAGAGTTCCGCGATCGGGATCAAACCTGTCAGTCGGGAAGGGAGCAATCGGCTGATCGGGGCAGCGATACAATATGCCCTCCGACACCAGCGGAAGTCCGTGACGATGGTTCACAAAGGGAATATCATGAAATTTACGGAGGGCGCCTTTCGGGACTGGGGATATGCCCTGGCAGCCTATGAATACCGCCACGAGACGGTCAGCCTTCGAGAGAGCTGGATCCTTGACAACAAAGCGAAGCAGCCCACCCTCATGGTCGAGGAAAACGCCCTGGCCGTCGAGCCTGGCTATAAGGATATGACTCCAGACCGCCAGGCGAAGGTTCGCGAGGAGGTCGAGGCCGCCCTTGCACTATGGCCGACGCACGGCGATGGACAGTGGAAGCATAAGTTGATGATTAAAGACTCGATCGCCGATATTACACTGCAGCAGACCCTGACGCGGGCCGATGAGTTCGATGTGATCGCGACGCTGAACCTGAATGGCGATTATCTTTCGGATGCGCTTGCCGCGCAGATCGGTGGGATCGGGATTGCGCCCGGGGGGAATATTAATTATGACACCGGGCATGCGATCTTTGAGGCAACCCATGGGACGGCGCCGAAATATGCCGATCTGGATAAGGTCAATCCCGGTTCCGTCATTCTTTCCGGTGAGATGATGCTGCGGCACATGGGTTGGAATGAGGCGGCGGATCTGGTGGTCCGGGGGCTGGAGGCGACCATTGCGCGACGACAGGTTACCTATGACTTTGCCAGATTACTACGTGTCGAGGGGGCTGCTGACGTCAAGGAACTGAAGTGCTCCGAATTCGCCACGGCCGTCATCGAGAGCATGGGCTAGGGCGGGGAAGAGCAGGGTAGAGTTCAGGGTTCGTAGTTCAGAGTTGATAGATCGGAGACGAAGCCGAGATGCGAAGTGTCTATGAACTGTGAACGATGAACTCCGAACTGAAGAGGTGTCGATGCGACCAAAAGTAACCATCGTCGGCGGTGCCGGCAATGTCGGTTCCACTGTTGGCCAGTATCTTATCGCGAAAGAGCTGGCCGATGTTGTACTGATCGATATCCTGGACAGTGTCCAACATGGGCGGGGATTGGATCTGCTCCAGACGGGTCCGATTCTGGGCTCTGACTGCCATATCGTTGGTACGAAGGACTACCGAGACACCGCCAAGTCCGATATTGTGGTCGTAACGGCCGGCATTCCTAGAAAGCCTGGCATGAGTCGGGATGACCTGCTCCGCACAAATGCCAGGATCATGGGCGATGTGATCGAGCAGGTTGTGGCCTACTCCCCGGACGGCATCCTTATTATCGTCAGCAATCCACTTGATGCGATGACCCAACTGGCGCTCAAGCGAAGCGGCTTTTCCAGGGAGCGGGTCATCGGAATGGCGGGGGTACTGGATGCTGCGCGGCTACAGACCTTTATTGCACAAGAGCTGCGGGTATCCGTTGAGAACGTTCATGCCTGCGTGCTCGGCGGTCATGGCGATACGATGGTTCCGCTGCCTCGGTTCTCTACAGTAGCCGGGATTCCGATCACTGAGTTGCTGCCGCCGGACCGCATCGAGGCCCTGGTGAAGCGAACCGCATCGGGTGGGGGAGAGATCCTAGCGCTGCTGGGCACAGGAAGTGCATATTATGCGCCGGGCGCCTCAGCGGTGGCGATGGTGGAGGCGATCCTGAAGGACAAGAAGAAGATCTTGCCCTGCTGCGTCTATCTGGAAGGGGAGTATGGGATCCATGGGCTGTGCGTTGGTGTGCCGGTAAAGTTGGGTACCGCCGGCGTGGAACAGATTATCGAAATCAGGCTGACACCTGAAGAGACGGCTGCCCTGAATCGATCGGCTGCCGCCGTGAGAGAACTGATCGACATCCTGAAGCTCTGAACCGTTGTTCATCAACTGTAGACCCTTCACAGGAGGAGGATAAACCGTGATGCAATTGAGAGGTAGATATCTGGGTTCCCTGGTGCTGGTTGCGGGACTGTTGATCGCAGGCTGTGGGCAAGATATCAAGCAGGAGAATGAGCGACTGAAGGGGCAGATTATCGACATTCAAAAGGAAAATGCCGATCTCAAGGCTGAGATTGTGGTCCTCAAGGGTGAGAATGAGGCGATTACGAAGGAGTTGGATGATGTGAAGGGGAAGGTCGATCAATTGGAGAAGCAGGTCAAAAGCGCCAAGACGAGTAAACCTGCAAAGAAAAAGTAGACTGCTCAGCCGACAATATAACCATTGATGCTTGGATAACGCGTGACCGAAGAGCGGCTGAGCGACCAGCGAGGGCAGGTTGTAGCGATCCCTATGCGAAGAGAGATCTGGTGGCTACAGCCGCTCCTGATTGTACTGGTGCTTAGCGGGTTCATGATCTATACGATGTGGGCGGTCCTTCAGGGCTCCCATTATGAATACAACAACTACTTCTCGCCCTTCTATCCCTCTTTTGCCAAGCCTGAATGGTGGCCGCTTTCGCCGGCCTTTCTGATTCTCTGGGCCCCGGCCGGCTTTCGATTTACCTGCTACTATTTCCGGAGAGTCCTCCACCGTACGTTCTTGCTGACTCCGCCGGCCTGCGCAGTTGCTGACGTACGGGCCGGCTATACGGGGGAATCCCGGTTCCCTCTGATTTTCATGAATCTCCATCGCTACTTTCTGTATCTGGCTATAGTCGAGCTGATCATCTTGTGGTATCACGCCGCCCAGAGTATCGTGTTTGACGGCCGATTCGGCGCAGGGGTGGGCTCGCTTGTGATGCTGGCCAATGTCGCGCTCCTCAGTCTCTACCTGACCTCCTGCCACTCCTTCCGGCATCTTGTCGGCGGGCGGCTTGACTGTTTCTCGGGCTGTCCAACTCGGCATGCCGTGTGGGGTCAGGTCAGCCGTCTGAACGAGCGTCACGGCCTCTGGTTCTGGCTGAGTCTCTCGTCCGTCGGATTGACCGATCTGTATATCCGCCTCCTGTCGATGGGGATCATCAGTGATATGAGATTGTTCTGATGGTGCAGGAGCAGTACGAGACCCACGAGCATGATGTGCTGATCATTGGCGCGGGCGGCGCGGGGTTGCGAGCCGCTATCGAAGCCAGGGCTGTGGGCGTCTCGGTCGGTCTTATCAGCAAGTCGCTGCTGGGCAAGGCCCATACCGTAATGGCCGAAGGCGGCATCGCTGCGGCCCTCGGCAACGTCTATTCTGATGACAACTGGCGAGTACATTTCCGCGATACGATGCGGGGCGGAAAGATGCTGAATAACTGGCGAATGGCCCAACTGCACGCCCAGGAGGCCCCGGCGCGCGTGCTGGAGCTGGAACGGTGGGGGGCGGTATTCGATCGGACCAAGGACGGTCTTATTCTGCAACGCGACTTCGGCGGTCATCGCTATGCCCGCCTGGCTCATGTCGGCGACCGGACCGGTCTTGAAATGCTCCGTACGCTGCAACAGCACGCCGTGGCCCAGGGGATCGAGGTCCACATGGAATGCACCGTAACGCGCCTGCTCAAAGACGGCGACCGTGTGAGCGGGGCGTTCGGCTACCGGCGTGATACCGGCCGGTTCGTCGTCTTTATAGCGAAGGCGGTGATTCTGGCCACCGGCGGGGTCGGGAAGCTGTGGAAGTTTACCTCGAACTCGTGGGAGTGCACCGGCAACGGCGTCATGCTGGCGCTGGAGGCCGGCGCAGAGTTGATCGACATGGAGTCGTACCAGTTCCACCCGACCGGAATGGTCTGGCCGCCCTCGGTACGTGGGACCCTTGTGACTGAAGGGGTGCGCGGCGACGGCGGGACATTGCGCAACAGCAAGGGTGAGCGCTTCATGTTCCGGTACATCCCCGAGTTCTTCAAGGCCGAGACCGCCGACAATGAGGATGAAGCCGACCGATGGTACACGGACAAGAAACAGAACCGGCGTACGCCCGATCTGCTACCGCGCGACGAGGTGGCGCGGGCGATCAACGCCGAGGTCAAGGCCGGACGTGGGAGCCCACACGGCGGGGTCTTCCTCGATATCGCCTCGCGCCGGCCCGCGGATTATATTATGCGGCGTCTGCCGTCGATGTACCACCAGTTCAAGGAACTGGCCGACGTGGATATCACGAAAGAGCCGATGGAGGTCGGACCGACCGCCCATTATATGAATGGGGGGATTCGGGTTGACGCGGAGACGACAGCGACGGCGATACCAGGCTTGTATGCAGCCGGTGAGGTAGCGGGAGGACTACACGGCAGTAACCGCCTTGGCGGCAACGCCCTATCAGATCTCCTGGTCTTTGGCCGACGCGCGGGTCAACATGCGGCACTGTACGCGAAAAGTCTTTCCGGCTTACCGACGGCGGATACCAGTCGGCTTGCCGCCTGCGCGCGCGCGGCTCTAATGCCGTTTGAAAGTAAGGGTACAGAGAATCCCCACGCCTTTCAGGCAGAACTGCAAGAGACGATGCAGTCGCTGGCAGGGATCATTCGAACGGAAACGGAGCTGCAGGAGGCGCTGGTACGACTTGGAGAGTACCGGCAGCGGCTGCCGCAGGTGCGCGTCGAGGGTGGCCGTGCCTATAATCCCGGCTGGCACACGGCCTTAGACCTGTATGCGCTGCTCACGGCGGCGGAATGCGTGACGCGATCGGCACTGGAACGGAAGGAAAGCCGCGGTGGCCACGCGCGCGAGGACTATCCGTCCACTGATCGTCGGTTCGCTTCAGTGAACATCGTCGTCAGCAAACGTGACGGGGCGATCATCACGACCCTGGAACCGATCCGCGAGATGCCGGACGAACTCAGACAGCTCATTGAGGAGAAGCGGTAATGCCGGTCGTCACGCTACGGCTCTTCCGGGGCGACGCTGGGAGCGGCGATTTCGCAGAGTACCGGGGTGAGGCTGAGGAGGGGATGGTCCTTCTCGATGTGATCCACCGGCTACAGGCAACGCAGACACCCGACCTGGCGGTCAGGTGGAACTGTAAGGCTGGTAAGTGCGGCTCATGTAGCGCCGAGGTCAACGGTCGGCCACGACTGCTGTGCATGACTCAGATGAGTCTGTTTCCTCACGGTGAACCGATCACCGTTGCCCCTATCAAGACCTTCCCGATTATCCGGGATCTAGTAGGCGATGTCTCCTTCAACTACGAGGTCGCCAAGACGATTCCCGCCTTTAGACCGCGACCGCCTGATCCAGATGGTGTCTACCGTATGATGCAGGTCGACGTCGAGAGGGTCCAGGAATTTCATAAGTGTATCGAGTGTTTTCTATGCCAGGATGTCTGTCACGTCATTCGCGACCACGACGAGAATAAGCCATACTTCGCTGGCCCGCGCTTCTTTGTGCGGATTGCGGCGCTGGAGATGCATCCGCTGGATACCCATTCGCGCACAGAGATGCTTCGGGCGAAGGCCGGAATCGGCTACTGCAATATTACGAAATGCTGCACCGAGGTCTGCCCGGAGCAGATCCGGATCACCGACAACGCCATCATCCCGCTGAAGGAGCGCGTAGTGGACGACTGTTACGATCCGCTCCAGTGGCTATTCCGCAAGTTCACCCGCAAGGAATAGTCGCCCCGCTTTCGTCGGGATTCGTTATATGTGAGGCGGTGCTATAAGCCGCAGACGGAACAACTTCCTAGCGAGTGCATACACGTCTTTCTTACTCCCTGATTTCCGAATCCCTAAGGCGACGATGAGAACCAGGGCATTGTTAGTGTCTACCCGATAGATTACCCGATATCGCTGTCCAATAGCGCGGAGGCTCCGATAGCCCCCAAACTCCCCGATGAGCGCTTTGCCTTGTTTCGCTGGTTCATCCGCCAAGCCATCAATCGCTTCCTGAAGCTTCGCCTGGACCCGGCGGTCAGCAATATCTTTCAGATATTGGAAGGCAGAGGGCACGAGCCGAATCTGGTGGATCACAGATCAAGCTCTCGCTTGACCTGCTCCCAGGGGACGCCCTTCCCCGCCTCGATCTCCTTGATACCCTGGCGAAGTGCCGCCATGAGTTCGTCGTCCCCCATGATCTCCAGCGTTTCTGTAATGGACTCATAGAGGTCCCAGGGCATTACCGCCAGGACTGGCTTGCCCCGTCGCGTAATGGCGACGGTGCCAGGATCTTCTGCCAAGCGCTCCGGCAGGGACGTGAGCGCGTGTCGGGCTTCAGTAATGGGAAGCTCTTTTCGCATAGTGAGAATCTCCTTGTTGGTTTCTGCCCTTCATACTGTACATAACAAAGGACAGTATGTCAACGAGACTTCGAGTTTCTCCGGCTATTCTACCGTGACACTCTTGGCGAGGTTACGGGGCTGGTCCACGTCGCATCCCTTTCGTACAGCGATGTGGTAGGCCAGCAGTTGCAGCGGGACGACAAGGAGCAGGGGCATCAGGTAGGGGGAGGTATGGGGGATAGTAAGCAGATGGTCGGCCTTGGCCATCAGGCGAGCGTCGGTCTCGTCGGAGAGAGCAATGACAATCCCGTTGCGCGTCTTGACCTCCTCGATATTACTCAACACCTTGTCGAGCGTTTTATCCTTTGGCGCGAGAAAGACTACCGGCACCTCCTCAGTAATCAGGGCAATAGGCCCGTGCTTCATCTCGCCGGCCGGATACCCCTCGGCGTGGATGTAGGAGATCTCCTTTAGTTTCAGGGCGCCTTCTAATGCGATGGGATAGTTAATACCGCGACCCAGATACAGGAAATTCGAGGCGGTATAGAACTGCCCCGCCAGCCCTTCCAGTACGGGTCCAAGGGAGAGCACCTGCTCCATCTGCTGTGGCAGGCGGACCAGCTCACCGAGTAACGTCTGGCATCTTTCCGCATCAAGGCGTCCTCTGGCTCGACCCAGGGCCAGAGCCAGCAGGTACAGAGCTGCCAGTTGGGTGGTGAAGGTCTTTGTTGACGCAACGCCGATCTCTGGGCCGGCGTGGGTGTATAGGATGCCATCGCTTTCGCGACTCAGCGTGGAGCCTACGACATTACAGATAGCGAGGGCCTTACACCCACGGCGTCGCGCCTCGCGCAGGGAGACCAGGGTATCCAGTGTTTCACCGGACTGACTGATTGTTACAACCAGCGTTCGCTCATCCAGAATCGGGTCACGGTACCGAAACTCAGAACCATAGTCCACCTCTACCGGAATACGCGCCAGATCTTCGATAAGGAATTTTCCGACCAGCCCGGCATGCCAGGAGGTCCCGCAGGCGACCAGCACGATTCGATCAATCGTCGGCAATACGCCTTGAAGTGTCTCGAGTCCTTCGAGATACAGGCTACCGCTCTCCAATGAAAAACGACCCCGTATGGTGTCTCGAAATGCACGAGGTTGCTCGTAGATCTCCTTCAGCATGAAGTGCTTGTATCCGCTCTTTTCCGCCATGATGGGTGTCCAGAGGATCTTCTGAAGCTTTTTCTCTACCGGTTCCCCGGTCAAGGTGGAGACGTTGACACCATCATGGGAAAGGACCACCATCTCCTGATCGTCCAAAAACAGGACGTCGCGGGTATGAGACAGGATGGCAGGGAGGTCTGAGGCGACAAGGAATTCCCCGTCACCCAGCCCCACCACCAGCGGGCTGCCATTTCTGGCTGCCACCAGCCGATGTGGGTCGCCTCGCCAGAGGATTCCGAGGGCGTAGGTTCCAACGACATCCGCCAAGGCGCGACGTACCGCGATTTCCAGATCCCCCGTATCCCGCAGTTGCGTCTCGATCAGATGGGCGATGACCTCGGTATCGGTCTCGGACTTGAAGTGGTGCCCCTCCCGCTGGAGCTTCTCTTTCAAGACCAGGTAGTTTTCGATGATGCCGTTGTGGACGACGACGAGATCGCCGGTACAATCACTGTGGGGATGAGCGTTTTCTTCGGTAGGTCGCCCATGCGTGGCCCAGCGTGTGTGACCGAGACCAATCTCTCCGGAAAGGTCACGACCCCACAGGGCATTTTCCAGCTCCTTGATCTTACCCACGCTACGATACAAGGCGATCCGGTCCTGTTGGAGGATAGCCAAGCCTGCCGAATCGTACCCCCGATACTCTAGCCGCTTGAGGCCATCCAGGAGAACCGGCACGACCTTCTTGTGTCCGACATACCCCACGATTCCGCACATCGCGCTACCCCTTCTGCCGTTTGGACCGGAATGTCGCAGCGACGCCGGCCTTATTGACCTGCCGTGCCCGGCCAAATGCCAGCGTACCGGCAGGCACATCCTCTGTGATGGTTGACCCTGCGGCGATAATGGCGCCGCGGCCCACTAAGACCGGCGCTACGAGGCTCGTATTGCTTCCTACAAATACGTCGTCTTCGATCACGGTCGGATGTTTGGTGGAGCCGTCGTAATTGCAGGTGATCGTGCCGGCGCCGACGTTGACCCGCTCCCCGATACTGGCGTCGCCGATGTAACTTAGGTGCGGGATCTTGGATCCTTCGCCAATGACCGACTTCTTTACCTCTACGAAGTTGCCGACCTTGGCCCGTTGCTGAAGCTGTGTCTGTGGTCTCAGATGTGCATAGGGTCCGACCTGGCACCCGTCGCCGATCCGGCTCTCCTGGATGAGGCATCCATCCAGGATAAGGGTGCCATCTCCGATCGTTGAATGGCGGATCCGGCAGCCTGAGTGGATGGTAGTTCCCGCCCCGATTACGGTGTGCCCTTCGAGGGTCACGTTGGGGTAGAGGATCGAATCGGGACCGATTTTGACGAATGGGCCAATGTAGGTATGTTCAGGATCGAGGAGCGTCACCCCGTCGGTGAGTAGCTGTATGGCAGCCTTTTGCCAGAGGAGACGATGGATCTCAGCCAGGTCAGCACGGGTATTGACCCCCCGCACCTCGTCAGGATCTAACGCTCGACAAGCTTGAACGCCTCTGTCGCGATCCCGCAACAGTGCGATGACGTCGGGGAGATACAGTTCTCCCTTGACTGCTGAAGGGCGGATTGCCTGCAAGGCCTCGAAGAGCGCTTGCGCGGCAAAGCAATAGACCCCGGCGTTAATTTCGTGGAGTTGCCGCTCCTCATATGTGGCCTCCAGCTCCTCAACGATTCGTAGCAGTGCCCCTGTCTCCGATCGTACCACCCGTCCATAGCCGACCGGATCGGGCAGTTCAGCCGTCAGCACCGTAGCCAGCGCGCGGGCCTCGCGATGCGTCCGCAAGAGCCCATCGAGCGTTGATGAGGTGAGTAGAGGTGTATCGCCCGAGACGACGAGCAGATCGCCATCGAATCCGGTAAGGGCCTCCTGTGCGTGCAGCAGGGCATGAGCCGTACCGTGTTGTGTCGGTTGGTGGACGAATTCGACGACCTCACCAGCCAGCGCTTCCCTTACGGTATCGGCCTGATGGCCGACGATCACCAGCGTTCGTTTCGCTCGGAAAGGGCGACACGCTTCGACAACATAGGCAATCATCGGCAGACCGGCTACCGGGTGCGCCACCTTCGGAAGTGTTGAGCGCATCCTGGTTCCCTGGCCGGCAGCGAGTATCACCGTGCAGAGATCGTTCACGATTCGATTCCCCTCCTTACGCTCTAGATCCTCTACCGTCCGAACATAGACCATAGCGCGGTTCGCGACGATGCTACCATACCTTCCGGCGGCTGCAAAATCGATCATGCGGATAAGTCCGCCCGGACGGTATATATAGATGGCGTACGATGACAGCCGCAGTGATGGCCGGTTGCAAGGCTTAATAAAGGGATCTTATATGCGCGTCTCCTGCACTCCGAGCACCCGCAGGGCTGCTGAGATGGTGAAGAGAGAGCCGGTGACGACGACGGCATCCTCCGGATCGGTAACTGTCTTGGCCAGCGCGATTGCCTCGGCGACGTCTTCTATGATCTCGATCTTCGGACAGAAGCGTTCAGCCTCCGGTAGATGGTGCGGATCGGCAGCACGCTCATTCTCGGGACGAGTAAGGATCACCCGCTTTGCCATCGGTCCCAATTCGCGCAGCATCGCGATCCAGTTTTTATCCTGCAATACGCCAAATATCATGGTCAATCGACCCGCAAACCCTTGCTCCTCAAGGAATGCCCGCAGTGCGACGGCGCCTGCCGGATTGTGTGCGCCATCCAGGATGATAAGAGGCCGGCCTGGAAAAAGCTGGAGACGGCCAGGCCACTGTGCCCGGCGTAACCCCCTACGAATCGAATTCTCCGAAATGGTCACACCGGCAGTCCGAAGCAGTCGAGTCGCTGCAAAGGCAGCGACCGCATTGATCACCTGATGCCGGCCGAGCAGACTGATATCGAAGGTTTCGTCATGCTGTCCTTTTTTACCGACGCTGAATTGCTGACCGGAGAGATCCGATCGACGAATCTGCCACTCGTATGTGTTCCGGACATCGACAAGAGTCGCGCCCTGCTGTCGGCAGACGTCGGTGATGACAGCCAGGGCCTCCGGGGTAGTGACGGCAGTGACGACTTGCATGCCCTTTTTGATGATCCCTGCTTTTTCTGAGGCGATAGCGCCGAGCGTGTTGCCCAGATACTCCTCGTGCTCCAAGGCGATATTGGTGATGACCGCCACCTGTGCGTCGATGACGTTTGTGGCGTCGAATCGGCCTCCCATCCCAACTTCCACAACCGCGAAGTCCACCTTGCTGCGAACGAAGTGGAGGAAGGCAAGGACAGTCGTGACCTCAAAGAAGGTGGGGTGTGTAGGGGCACCGCTTGCTACGCCCAGTGAGGGGTAAGGGGTAAGGGGTAAGGGGAAGAGTTCCGCGATGATAGGACGCAGTTCATAAGTGAGGGCGGCGACGTCGGTTTCACCAATGGCCTGACCGTCTATCTGGATCCGCTCGGTAAACTCCAGGAGATGCGGGGATGTATAGAGCCCGACCCGGTAGCCGGCGGTCTTCAGGATCGATGCGAGAAAGGCGGCAGTAGATCCCTTGCCGTTGGTCCCGCCGATCAGGATGGATGGAAACTGACGGTGCGGATCCCCGACTGCCCCAAGCAGCCGTTGGATATTTTCAAGCCCCAGCTTCACGCCGTAACGCTGGAGTCCGTAGAGATAGGTAATTGCCTGGGAATAGGTCATACGCTACCTACGCTGAAGGGTTCTTTCGACGATCTACCAGAGCGGGGAGCGCGGATAACGCCGAGCCAACCAGCGATCGAGCCCAAATGAGCGGCCGGCCTGCGTGAGGAAAACTACCAGCAGACCTGCGATAAACGCCTGATCTGAGGTGGTGGCCGGCGACCCGCCCCCCTTGGCCAGAAAAAAATTGAGCGTCAGGAAGATTCCCCCCAGCGCGGCCGGACGCGTCAAGAGCCCAAGCAGGAGTGCCAGGCCGGCCAGGGTCATCCCCCAGGCGATCAGCCCGGCAAAGAGTTGATGATGCGCAATGACGACATCTGTCAGGAACGGCTTATACCAGCCGAACGCATCGGTCGTCTTGGTTGTGAGCCATTTTTCTAATACACCTGGCCCGGTAAAACCCCCGGTTAACTTTCCAAGACCATCCAGGAACAAGTAGTAGCCGAAAAAGATTCGCAGGAGTGCGACCTGCCAGAGCTTCGTCTCGATCTGCCAGTTACCCAGCAGTTTGGTCACAGATGCTCCTGATGAGTGTCCGCGCTATACCTTCTCTACCACGAGGAGTCGGGTGTTCTCCTCCTCGCGGGTTGAGAGGAGTGTCAGGCCGACGCCGGCCAGCAACGATTCGAAGATCGCGAGTGCAAAAGGGAATCGTTCGGCGTCAAACGCCAGTTCTACTCGTTCGCCGGGCTGAAGCTCCTCGGCATGAATCTGAAAGACGCGCTTCAAGTAGGTGATGATATCCGCGCTACACGCGGGTGCCCGAACGACAATGCGCTGCATCGGCCTGTTCTCGACGACGATTGAGGATCCGAGGCCCACGTTAGATCGTTTTCCGCATCAAATACCAGCGCTCGGCGCCCGCCTTGGCACGCTTGTCAGCCTCATCGATCGTTTGCGGCGCAGGAACGATCACGTCCTGGCCTGGTTGCCAGTTCACCGGACAGGCGACGCCGTACTTATCGACGGTCTGCAGCGCCTGCAGGCTTCGCAGGATCTCATCGATGTTGCGTCCGAATGGGATCGGATAGTACATCGCGAAACGGACGATCCCCTCGGGATCGATGAAGAAGACGCCGCGAACGGTCAGGCCGACCTCAGGGTTGATCAGATCGTAGTCGTTCGCTACCTTCTTGTCTGGATCGGCAACGACTGGGAAATCGATCTTAACCTTAGCGGTCTCCTCCATGTGGCGAAGCCACTCGATGTGCGAATAGATACTGTCTACGCTTAGGCCGATTATCTCGCATCCGAGGTCCTTGAACTCCTTGTGTCGCCTGGCGAACTCAATAAACTCCGTTGTACAAACCGGGGTAAAGTCGGCGGGGTGAGCAAAGAACAGAACCCACTTGCCGCGAAACTGCGATAAGGTAATGGGGCCCTTCGTTGTATTTGCGGTGAAATCCGGTGCTTTTGATCCGATCTTGACCATGGTGACCTCCCTTGAGACTAAGATTGCAGCCTCGTCAGTATCGAGCCGTGCGCTCCTCGTTCCAATCAGCTCAACAGCGGATTCAATACTATTGTAGTCTATAGTGCGCCCTAGGCGAACAACGATTTTTTGACTGTGTGGAGTAATCTGTACTCACTCTTCCGGTCGTCCACTCAGCTTCTTCAGGACCTTCGAGACATACACCACGAACGCGCAGCCGACGGGAAAAAGAAACTCATTGGCGGCGCGGGAGACGAGCACGGGTACCGGCGGTGTCTGGGGTGCGGCCTGGACGAATAGCGCCACCATCGCGCCCCCGAACACGACGCCTACGGCGAGCCCCGTCGCGAGGTGTGCCGACAATCCTCCCCACGGCTTTTTAGCGACCCAGTCGAGTGCCAGGCCGAAGCTGCCATACTGGAATCCCTTGAGGATGGCGATCAGAATGAGCGATGGGCCGGGGCCGGCGTCTGCCGTGACCGCGAGCGCTTCCTTCGCGCCGTCGTGCAGCGAGCGCGCAACCACGAACGCGATGGGCGCAGCGAGCAGACCTGCAAGTCCCATCACCGGCCCCCGCGCTTTCTTTGCCGTAGCGCCGACGGCCAGCCCCACGCACACGATAGTCGACCAGGATACCTTCTGGACAAGATCAGCCAGAATGGGGTTTGCACCTTTCAGCGTCCCAAAGCCGGCCGCGAGCGCGACGAGAATGGCTTCCATTGTGAGACCCAGCACTACCGCCAGCCATCCCACATACAGAAGAGATTTCAAGGTATCGAAGGACTTCTCCATCTCCATTCCTATATCTATGATCTCCCAGCCTTCAGCTTCTCGTTCAGCTCGTTGATCCGGCGATGTTGGAAGTCCTAGGAGGTGATCTACGGCCAGTCCTTTCGGCCTTCCGAGTCTCCTCAACTTGCGCGACGAGTTGGAGCGTAGGAGGCATAAAGGGGAGCGGGGCATAAGAGGCCTCTCGGGCCTCCAGTCTAGGACGAAATGGGTGACGGGAAGGCATTCGACGGGTGCCGTCCTACTCCCACGGTGCCGAGGGTACGGGGCGTATAAAAGCCTGTCAAGGAGAAAGTAGGTGACGCGGCGGGAGGAGGCAACCGGCCGTCGTTCGACAGAGGGACTTGGGTGTGGCATAGCGTGCGACCCCCGACGTTAGAGAAACTGTACTATCGGGATGCCAGGTGAGCTATCCGTTGAGAAGAAGGTGTCAGCTTGTTGAGAGGAGAACTAGACTGTGCACATTACGGGGGTGGTAATCTTCACTTGCTCTGTGGCCAGACGCGGCGTCCTGCGAGCACCACGAACCTACACCTCAGCGCCTCACGACTTGACGGAAACCTAGCCTGCTATCCTTGGCGGGGCGATGATCCGAATTACATACCCAGCGGTTTCCTGCCGCCTAACGCTGGCGCTCAGCCGCGTACACTATCCGATTCCTTAATGGCGTACGGCGGCTGCAGCGCGGGGTTAGGCAGAATCATTTCAGGAACATCTCTACGACCCTGTCAGCGAAAACGGGGATGTCTTTATAGGCCTCTGAAAGCGCACGGATTTTGGTAATGGCATCAGCCTGCTGCGCTTCAGGAATCTTAAGGATGTTCAAGAGCGAACGGACATACTCTCCCTTCTCGTTCTTTGTTAGCTCCTCAATAAGACTCTTGTACGCCACAACGATATGCTCTTTGGCCTTCTGCTGGTCACTGAGGCCGGGCTTCCCATCAATCTTGTTCGTGCCGTCGGGCCCGTCTGTAGTCGGCGATGTTGATCTGGCATTGCTTTTGACAAGCAGAACGTTTATGAGCTGCTGGTCGAATTCATAGGCACCACCAGAACTGATATCTACAATTAGCCCCGGAATGATCCAGTTCCAAATATTTCCTAATGTTGCCTGCATGCCATGAGAAAAACTGCTTTTGAGCGCCAACGACTGAGATTCGTATCCCTCTTTCTCGAACAGAACAGTGTAATCTCTTCCCCGTCCAAGTGGCATTGCAACTGGCGTCCGACTTGTAAACTCTCCACCAACCGTAACCGTCGCTCCAGAAGGCTCAGACATAAACGAAACAGTCTGTTTTGAACCGTTTATGGTGGTAGCGCATCCAGTCATGGCGACAAGCGCGAAGAGCAGAATTTCGAGCCTAACCCATCTCATATGTATCTCCTCTTAACAGTTGGACCTCTCACGATGCTGCTACTCGATGCGTTATCGACATGGCGCGCCGTCTAATCTGGTAGGGGCCCGATCTCCCCTGGGAGCCTATCGCCGCGTGGCTACGGGGGTGTTAGCGGCAAGGCGGAGGTGCCGGCCGCCTTGTGATCGAGACCGGCCATGATGCCCCACAGAGCCATATCGGTCCAGCCTTCGACGTGATGCCGGTTCCGGCGAGGAGCAGGTTCCCACCACTCGCCATGTCTGCATCCTATTCGTCTGGAACAAGCAACACAGCATAGAACCGAGTGGCCGATATGTAGCATTCAGCTTACAAGGGTGTCAATGGAAAAGAATGAGCGGACTGGACCAGATAAAATGAGCCGTATTGAGGTCTGCACTGGTGGGTCTGGCGGTGCAGATTACAACCATCTCTAAGAGCGTCAGCTTTGTCAACTCCCTGTACAAGCCTCCTTCCCCCTCAACTTGGGGGTGCAAGGTATGAGTTCGCTGGTGATCGTCGATTCTCAGGCAACTGTGCCGCTCGCGGTCCTCCCCCCAGCATCGTCAGACGCATCAACGTGGCTGTGCGCCACCCATCTCTTCGAGCCGCGTGGGCTCATGATGTCTGTTCCACTTCTCATGGGAGAGAAGGGGGCTGCCCAATCACTAAGGCGGGTCGAGGCCCAGGTTGTAATTCGGGCTCACCCCCGCACGCCACCGCGACGAAGCACCGCCAAGAAGTCCGTCTCTTCCTTCCATACCTGGTAGCAGATCTCCGCGAGTCGCCGGGCGAGGGCCACACGGGCGATCTTGTTGCCTTTCCGCCGCGCTACCAGCCGAGTCCCACGTCCGGAGCGGACCCGACCGGCGGGCCGCCTGGGTGGCGGCGAGCACGAGGGCCCAACGCAGGAGGCGGTTCCCTTCCTTGCTGATGTGGCCCACCCGGATGCGATCCGCGCTCGCCCGCACGCGCGGGGTCAGTCCAATGTAGCTCGCCAGATGCTTGGCGCTTGGGAACCGATGGATATCGGCCAACTCGAGCACCAGGAGGATGGCGATGAAGGGGCCGATCCCGGGAATGGTAGCCAGCCGGCGTACCCGCACATCATTCCCCCAACGGACGACGAGCTCTTTGTCGAGGAGGCCGGATCTGCTCGTCCAACAGGCGGCGCAGTGCGAAGCAGTCCTCTCGGATCGTCGTAGGGATCGGCGTAAGGGGTAGGGCCTGTAGCTCTCGTTGCCCGCCAACGGTCGACCAGCTCTGGCTCTCGGTCGGCTGGAGGTTGCGCCGGGCCAGCAGCCGGCTTGTCACCCCTGTCCGTTCCCGGACAAGGCTCACGCGGTGTCGGATGAGCTCTCGGGCCTCCCGCACGGCCGTCGGGGGGATCCACACAGTGGGGAGTAGGTCGCCTCGCAGGAGCTGGACCAGTCGTTGTGCATCCACGCGGTCGTTCTTCAGCCGTGCGGAGGCAATGGCGCGGGTCTGCTTCGGGTGCGAGAGGACCGGCTAGTGCCCGAGCTGCTCCGGTAGATCGACGAGCCACCACCACGTGTCGGAGGCCTCAATGGCGACCCGGGGGGGGTGCCGGGACCTCCGCGAAGAATCGGTGCACCCGGAGCCGATCATTTTCTAAGCGATGCTGCGTCATCTCTCCGTTGGCGTTCAACACGGCAATCTGTGATACGCGTTTGTGTAAGTCCACCCCGACGTGTACCGTGGCTTTAGCCTCCTTTCTCAGCGGGTGTGTGGGTCCGTCTCCTCTGAGCACCCAGCCTATCCCATGCTGGGCGGGAAGCCAACGCTCTTATGACATCACAAATCTGCACAAGCATCGGCACGCTTGGCGGATTGCAATCGGTATGGGTGGCCGGTTTCATTGGAATACTCACCTCTGCCGTGGGGCGCGTAACGGAAGTGCGGTAGGCGATCCCGCGTACGATTGAAGGACGGGCGGAGCGGTACCAAACGACCGGGATCCTGGGAATTTCGGATGCGCGAGGAGTGCTTGCTCGGCTGATTCCACAGATCAATTCGAAATGAACGCGGAGCATGCACCGCGCCTTTTCAACGGGTCACCCCGGATAGCCGATTGTTTGATTGCACTCGGGACTATTGCGCCTGGAGGCTACCTGAGCCTACGAGTCGATCAGAACATTCCGTTTGCCTGACGTAGCCGACAGAAGAGCCATGCCGAGGCACCCCGCCCGGTAACCCAAGCTGCCGGGCGCATACCCTTGTGCGATCCCTTCTCTGCATACGTGATCTTCCGCGAGCGTAGTTAATCGTCGTGAGCGGCGTGGGCGCCGTAGAGCAGATCGACCCCCAACCAGACGGAATGCGCATCCTGGTGTGCCAGATGATCAGCTCGGTCGTAGTTGTACTGCAGGCGAAGCCGCGAAAACTCGGAGGGATGCCAGGCAAGAAGCGGCGAGATCCGATGCCGGTCGTCCCGGAACGGGTCGTTCTGCCGACCGTTGTAGGTGAGCACACTGGCCCCGCTGCCGCTTGCATATTCATAGCGAAGTCCGGCGGCCCAGCCGTCAGAGAACCCGTACAGCGCCTGTGTGTATAACCCCCAGTCGCGTAACGTCTTGCGTGGCAGATCGATTGTCCCGTCAGTGAACCGGTCTGCCACATAATCCCGCCCCATCGCCTCTGACTGCCAGACAAAGAAGGGCCATCCTCGGACGCTGGCGGTGGGGTGCCAAGTCAGCTTGAGATCCGCTCCATAGATGCGCGTATGACTATCGGAGCCTGTTGCATTCGGGCCGAACAGCCCTGACAGACCGAACGTGGTCGTCGTGGTTTTACCTGAGTTCCAGGCGTTCTCCCAACGGAGCAGGTAGAGAAGGTCTTCCAGGTTCCTGACGTCCCGCTCGACGAATGGTCGTCCGCCGATCGGTCGCTCCTCAAAGAATTCTTTATTGGATAGAAAGCTTGATGCGATCTCGCCGTTCGCATTCTGGGCCCCTACGGACAGTTGAGAATGCCATGGCAGCGGCGTGAGCCACCCCAACCGAATGCCGGTCTGTCGCAGACCGTCAGGTCCGAATAGCCGGGTATTGATGACTGGCCGATCCAACCACTGCCACTGATGGGGATGCTGAGGATTGATCTGGCCGAACTCGGTGAAAAAATGCCCTGCCTTCAGTTGCAGTCCATACGGTAGCGCCTGCGTGGTCAGGAAGGCCTCCTCCAGTTCGACCCTGGTGTCACCGACTTCCGGATCGATGAGATAGATGATATGAGCCTGTCCCGTCAGGTACGGGTCTACGGCGCCCGTCAAGGAGAGCTCAACGTTCTGGACTGTAAAGCCTCGCTTACGCGGGTCGTGATCGCCACCCTCGAGATTCCGAAGGGTTGCCTCGCGCTTCGTTGATGTGCCGGCGGCAAACAGCGCATTTACGGAGATGTCAATCAATCGAAATCTGGTTCCGCCGGTCTGATGGGACAAGAGATCGGTCGCCACGGGCGCCGGTGTCGAAGCGTGAGCCTCGACATCCTTCAACGCGTTGTCAAGCGCTACGTGAGAGGTAGCGAGTTTCTCCGGCGTCGGCAACAGAGATCGCATGATTGCAATTTGATGCTGGAGTTCCTCCAGCTTCTTCTCTTTCTCGGCATCACGCCGGCGAAGTTCTTCGACCTCCTTCTTCAGGACTTCCAGTTCGGGATTCTTGACCTGTGCCCACGTCACTCCTGTTCCGATCATCAGTACGACGAGGGACGTCATCATCATGATGAGACCTAGCCGCATGGTGAAGAGGGTAGACATTGATTGTTCCTCCCCAAAAGACGATAGCACTTGCCGAGGCCGGGCCTACTCCGGCAGATGAACACCAGAAAGATAGGAGTATCCCGGGCTTACGGCTTACAGGCTTGAACGATTCGGATGCTAGGGGAAAACGGGTGGGGCGCGGCTGTGAAACGATCCGAGGTCGGTGACGTAGGCAACTGTGACGAATGAGGAAACGTGGAAGAGTGAGCCGAGGAAGAGTTGCAGCAGGAGGACAACGACGAGGCCGGTTGCGGCAACCTGCTGCCAGAAGTGAATCGGGCAAGATTCATTCGCCTCGGCCTGAGGCTCGTCTGCAGATTGATGGGTATCATGGGTCTGATTCGAGCCCGGAAGGAGCGGCCGAAGCAATCCACCGAGTGAGGCGGCATCCCCATGGTCGTGCGGATCAGGGGCCAGCAGCAGAAAGCTGATGGCCAGGATTATCAGGGCCGCGATCAGGCGCGCTCGTCCACGCCCTCTCTCGCATCGGCTGAAGCCCATACTCTCAACTCGCCGATTAGAACTGTAGCAGCAGTTCGGCGATTCCTTCATGCGCAAGCTCGCCGTGCGTGCTATTGCTCAGTCCGACGGCATTCCGGCCAGGCCGAAGATCGGTGAGGATGTAGTTGCCACGCAGTCGAACGTTTGGATTAACATACCAACTCAGTCCAAAGGTCCCAGAACGCAGCTCCATCGGGACCTCGTTCTTGGCTGAATCAGGCGCCGTAAATGTACCCTTATTATCATCAACCCGCATATGCTCATAGCGGCCATTGGCCAGGAGCCCTTTCTGTTTATTGCCGAAGAGCCAGTAGCCGATCGACCCATACCCCCCCTGCATGATGAGATTATCGAGATTACTGCCACCAGCGCCTACGTCGTCGCGCTCCTGCGTGGCATAGATATACTCCCCCTTGAGGATGAACGGGTAGAAGTCGAAGACGAGGTCGCCACCACCGGCAATCCGGTTACCGTTGATCAGGAAGCCGTTCTGGGTCCCGCCTTCGCCGTTGCCGGCCAGCCTGACGCCGGTCGGACTGATTGGATTAAAGCGGTGATTTGTGGAGCCACCGCCGACGGGTGTTGTGACACCGGATGGGTCGGTTGCGCCCTTGCCCCTCACAACACGAAAGGTCCGGTGATCGACATTCAGCCCGATGGTAAGATTCCCGACAGGCATCGGAGGTGCAAAGGTGACCCGACCGGTATACTCCTTATTCCCGTCATTATCGATACCTCCAGAGCACTGATCGACTCGGCCACAGCCGTTGTAGAGACCCACCCCGTAGTAGACAGGTATTGCGGCGAGTTTCAGATTACCCTCGAGAGTGAGGCCAAGCTGGTATTCCGGGGACAGGGCCCTGGAGGTCACCGTCCGCTCGGCGAAATCCAGGTCCCGAGAGGATGTGAGCATCTCGAGGCCGAACCGGGCCTTATATTGCCCCACAGTCAGCTTTGCCCACGGGGCATACGCATAGTTGACGTAGGCCTCTTCGAGGCGAGTGCCGGTGGAGCCGCCCGTAATTTCTTGCTCGATTAGGAAGCCAAAGTCGTTGAAGACCTGGCCGCTGACGACGAGCCTGGTGCGGCGTATTCGAAATGTGCTCGGGTTGTGCCGTGCCAGCCCCGCCTTCGTCACATCCTGGCCATCAACGGTGCCGGGGTAATTGTCTTTGTCTCGCGCCCCTTCAACAATGAACCAATTCTGGATGAACCCGCGTAGATTGAGTTTGAACTGGCCATCCGAAGACTGCAGAGAGAACCCCTTCCCGGGCTCAAACCCGACCTGGTATGCCGAAGCTGCTGCCTCGGCAGCCTTCTGTTCGACCTCCATCACGCGCCTAGCCATCTCGTCCTGTTGCGCAGACCGTTCCTGCCGTAACTGCTGCATCTCCTGTCGTAACCGCTGCAGTGACTGCTGCTGGACCTTGAGGGTCTGCTCGAGATCGGTGAGTTTATCAGCCCACGCCCCGGTCGGGGCAAGCAGCAAAACGCCTCCCAAGACGATACTACGAATCCACCAGCCCTTTAGAGTCATACGTCTCCTATTACGCTCTGCGTCGTTCTGTCCTGCAGAGCGTGGATTACTTTCAGTGCCCCCGACGGCACCGGCGTTTCTACATTGTGGCCGAGGTAAAGAATAAAGCCGCTTATTCTAGCGTTCCGGAGGAGCAAATGCAAGCCTTACGCACGTTCGTGTCAACCCACTTTAGAAATGTCCTATTCCTACCACTATAAAAATGTCCGGTTAGTACACCCACTGCCGTAGCTGATCCGTCACGGTCTCTGCCTCTTCGATCCTCATCGGCCAGCACTCGGAGCCGCCGAGTCTGGGGACCCTGTGGACACCCGTTTCGCGTGTCCAAGCGACCGCGGCAGGTCCCGAGGCCTCTCCTCGCCAAGGTTGCCATGCGGGAGCCCTCTCCACCTAAAGGGACCGCGCCACGGGTAATCGGGGGAGGGTCTCCGGGGTGATCCCGTCACTGGAGAGGAAGAGGCGGAGGAAGGAAGCGCGTCGGACCTTGGCAGCGCCTTGGTTCGTGATATTGAATCGGCCCATAAGCCTACACCTCTGTGTGTGTGGTGTTGTCCGGCAGATCTGCGTGAGGCTATTCCACGTGCCGGTAAGGTCGGGGAAGGGTGTTGTGCCTTCGTAGCGGGCCAGGGCGAAGTTTGAGGAGGTGCCAGAGCTAATATAATAAGAGGACCCCGCCGCCACCAACTTGCCATCGGGCTGCAGGATGAGGGCGTAAGCCCCCTCGGCGGGGCGGCCGAAGTCGGTGGTCACCATACCTCCGACACCGAAGGTCGCATCCGAGCTTCCATCAGGGTTGTAGCGGGCCAGGGCGAAGTCCCAACTGAGGGGCCATGAGAGGCTTCCAGCCACCACCAGCTTGCCATCCGGCTGCAGGATGAGTGCTCTGGCGTCAACACTACTGATGACGCCGAACTGGGTGGTCACCTTACCGCCTGTGCCGAAGGTGGGGTCCAGATCGCCTGGGGCAGCGAAGACGGCACCAGCGATGAGGAGCAGCTACGGGGTCAGCAGGCCGGACAGCAGTCGACGGCTCAGGGGAAAACGTGAAATGAGTGCAATATGAGGTTCCATGTGTCCATCCTCCTTCCGGTGGGAACCGGCGGTCCTATGATATTGGGATCCACATCTAATCACCAAAACCGTACAAGGTATACCAGCAACTGGTTATGGACGCCCTGGCTCGCAAGCCGACCCGAGGCAACATGTGATGACAGCCACGTCCCTGATTATCAGCAAGAGCGATCACTGCTTCTGTGCCTCGACCGAGGTGTCAGGTATCAATTTGCACCCAGCGATCTCGGTCTCGCCGACGCTCTCGGGCACCACCATGAGGTGTGGGCGCCCCACTAAAAAGCCCACACCCACGGTTCCCTTCACGTAATAGGTTCTTCCCGCTCTTACATCAAGCGTCACTGCGCTTTTTGCTTCGGTTTTTGCCCACAATTCCAGCTCTCCTGGCTTCGCGAAATACGGATAGTAACCGCCATTGTAAAGTGTAGTGATTACTGTGTCGCCAACCTTAACATTGTAGGAGACGCCTCCACCGGTAAAGCCACTTGGTCGATAAATGTAAACCAAGCCCATCCCTTCTTGGATCTTATCCGTCTTCTGGTAAATCGGACCGAGCGTTGCACATCCAACAATCAAGAAAACACACGTCAAGCACGTTGCTATCCTAATGATTAACTGTCTCATGCGGATCCTCCATCGTTAGGCGATTTCTAGTCGCCAGGTTCTAGCCCAGAAAGGAGTTCCCGATCTCGATTCATCTGAGATTCGATGTTGTCTCTGACAGCTATTAATCCTTTCCTTCGCAGTTCAGAAAACGTCTCGCCTTGCCAAAATATGTTCCGCATCTTATCCAAACTGGAGGTTGCTGTGTAGGTCTTAACTGCGTGGTTCTTTTTCGATATCTCCAACCGTCCCACAATCACCACCGTGTCTTCACCAATTGGAAACCCCACAATCGTCAGCGGGTTGAAAAGGGGAAGAATCTGTGGAACGCCGTCCTTCCCGTGAATCACCTCGTAGGTATATTGAAACGCCAAGCCAGACTCTCCGGCCGGATAATCCACAACGGTCCTCGGAAGATATTCGCGGTTCCCATCGTAGGTAATTCGGCCTCTTACTCGAACATCGATGCCGGCCGTCGACTTTACGTCGGGGGTCACGACCATCGTCGTCCCACAGCCGACTAATACGATCAAAGGCATCATGATCCCGAGACCTAACCAGAGCGCATAAAACATCTGGTTACACGTACGCCTCATCTCAGCTCCTTCGTTCCAAAGCCCTTTTCATAACTAGCCACCACTTCTTGATATACACGGTGGTCCTGCGGCAAGGTCTGGATAAGTAGCCGATAACACTCCTTTGTGCCCTCGCGCTTACACCATCCTCTGATTTCTTCAACGAGCCGGTCTCGATACCGGCTCCGTGGGTAACTATCAAAAAATCTCTTTGCCTTTTCCATCGACATTGTGGCGGCCACTTGCTCGTATGCTCTCTGGTCGTGGAAGTTATCACAACCATGGAAAGACAACATGCTTGCCAGCATCACAATACACATGGTGAGCCGACGCAGACTCACGCCGCACCCTGGCTCGGTAGCATGGTATTTTTTTAAGCTCTTCCGCTTTGGTGTGGACGTATGGTCTTCCACCGTCAACTTTCTTGCCTTGGGATCAAGCGTTCCGACAAATTGATACTGATTGTGGCATGCGCCGACGTCTGTGCGTCAATACGCCATATAGCGTATGTGGGGCAGCCGGGATGCGACGTCGCAACTGGCCCTGTAGTCAGTGGGTTCCGTCGCGGCCCCGCGCCATAGATATAAAGCTCTTGTTACAATCAATATAGATGTGAGGAGGAGCGCGTCAAGGCAAAAATAGTGTCAAAACGGAATAACGCCTGACATAGATCATGGCGAAGCATCATGAAGTACGTAGAGCTAGACAATCATTTCATATTTCAGCAGACCGTCAGTTCACGACACTGGCTTGCGGAGAGCCAGGGCATCCAGTATAGTGAGCATACCGGTCTGAGGGGATACTGGCGGCTGGATGAAAAAGGATAGGCACCGAGTAGTGAAGCGTGCCTCAAGATCAGGAGTTATATGAGTCAAGACGCACATCGATACGTGGAGATTGAGCAGATATTACGTCGTCGCATCGTCATTCTTGACGGTGCGATGGGTACGATGATTCAGACGCATAATCTCACGGAAGGCGACTTTCGGGGGCAGGCATTCGCCAATCATCCCTGCGATTTGAATGGGTGTAACGATCTGCTGTCGATTACGCAGCCAGCCATTATTGAGGCGATTCATCGCCAGTATCTGGAGGCCGGCGCCGATATCATCGAGACTAATACGTTCAATTCCACGTCGATCTCGATGGCGGATTATCGGCTGGGATCGCTGGCCTATGATCTGAATGTTGCCGGTGCAAGAGCGGCGCGCAAAGCCGTCGAGGTGGTGATAGAGAAAGATCCGAGTCGCCCCCGCTTTGTGGCCGGATCGATCGGTCCGACGAATCGCACGGCGTCGATGCCATCCGACATCCATAACCCTGCTATCCGCGCCGTTACCTTCGATCAGTTGGTTGCGGCCTATACCGAGCAGGTCCGCGGCCTCCTGGATGGTGGCGTGGATCTCTTGATGGTCGAGACGGTATTCGACACGCTGAACTGTAAGGCCGCGCTGTTTGCCATCGATCAGTATTTCGAGGAGGTCGGCCGACGCGTACCGATGATGGTTTCTGTGACCATTGCGGATCGCAGCGGGCGCACGCTTTCCGGACAAACAGTAGAGGCCTTCTGGAATTCGATCGCCCATATGCCCTTGTTGAGTGTGGGGATCAACTGTGCGTTTGGGGCGAAGCAGATGCGCCCGTATCTCGAAGAACTTGCCCAGATTGCCCCGGTATTCCTGAGTTGTTATCCCAACGCCGGCCTTCCGAACGCGTTTGGAGGGTTTGATGAGATACCGGTGATCATGGCGGCTGATCTCAGAGACTTTGCGGATAACGGCTGGCTGAATATCGTCGGCGGTTGTTGCGGAAGTACCCCGGCCCATATCAAGGCGATTGCGGATGCCGTACAAAGCGTTCAACCGCGCATTCCCGCTCATCCACAACCGCACACGCGATTAAGCGGCCTGGAGCCATTGACGATTTGCCCGGACGTGGGTTTTATCAATATCGGGGAGCGTACGAATGTCAGCGGGTCGGCGGCGTTTGCCAAGTTGGTGCAGAGCGGCGAGTATGAGGCGGCCGTATCCATTGCGCGACAGCAGGTAGTCGGTGGCGCCCAACTTATCGATGTCAACATGGATGAGGGGATGCTTGATGCGAACGTTGCAATGGTAACGTTTCTCAACCTCATCGCCTGCGAGCCCGACATTGCCCGCGTTCCGATCATGATCGACAGCTCCGACTGGTCGGTGATCGAGGCTGGACTGAAGTGTGTACAGGGCAAGCCGGTTGTCAACTCCATTAGCCTCAAAGAAGGCGAGCAGGCATTCATTCAGCGTGCCAGGCTCATCAAACGGTACGGAGCTGCGGCCGTTGTCATGGCCTTTGATGAGCGTGGTCAGGCCGATACGCTGGAGCGTAAGATTGAGGTCTGTACCCGCGCATACCGGATTCTGACCGAGACGGTCGGCGTATCACCGCAAGACATTATCTTCGATCCGAACATTCTGACGGTTGCAACCGGGCTCGATGAGCATAATAATTACGCGCTCAACTTTATTGAGGCAACCCGCTGGATCAAAGCTAACTTGCCTTACTGTAAGGTCAGCGGCGGGATTAGCAACATTTCGTTTTCATTTCGAGGGAACAATCCGGTTCGAGAGGCGATGCATTCGGCATTCCTGTACCATGCCATCCAGGCCGGCCTGGATATGGGAATTGTCAATGCAGGGCAATTGGCGGTCTATGAGGATATCCCTCAAGATCTGCTCGACCTGGTTGAAGACGTGCTCCTGAACCGCCGTTCCGATGCTACCGATCGGCTGGTGGAGTGTGCAAAGACCGTCAAAGCGCAGGGCCGGACCGCCGCGAAAGACGAGGACTGGCGACAGGGAACCGTTGAGGACCGACTCACCCATGCGTTAGTAAAGGGGATTGTAGACTATATCGAATCGGATGTGGAGGAGGCGCGACAGCAGTATGACAGACCGATTGAGGTGATTGAAGGTCCGTTGATGGCAGGGATGAACCTTGTCGGCCAACTCTTCGGCTCCGGGAAGATGTTTCTGCCGCAGGTGGTCAAAACTGCGCGGGTGATGAAGAAGGCGGTGGCCTACCTCCTCCCATTCATTGAGGCCTCGCGTTCGGCGTCCGACAGTACACGCAGTCAGCGGAAAATCCTCCTGGCGACCGTCAAAGGGGATGTGCACGACATCGGCAAGAATATTGTTGGGGTCGTACTTGGATGCAATGACTACGAGGTCATCGACTTGGGGGTGATGGTACCGTGCGATACGATCCTCAAGACTGCCAGAGAACAGCAGGTGGATATTATCGGTCTGAGCGGGCTGATCACGCCATCGCTGAACGAAATGATGCACGTGGCGCGAGAGATGAAGCGGGAAGGATTGCAGATTCCGCTTCTTATCGGCGGTGCGACCACCAGTCGAATTCACACCGCCGTCAAGATTGCCCCACTCTATGACCAGCCGGTCGTCCATGTTGTGGATGCCTCTCGAGCAGTGGGGGTCGTCGGCCATCTCGTCAGCTCAGGACAGCGATTTACGTTTATTGAGAGCAATCGACTCGATCAGGAGCGAGTCAGGCGCGCGTATGAGGACCGCGATACAGGTGCGCTTCTACCGCTCAGCCAGGCGCGTCTCCGGAAACTCTCTCTCGATTGGGCTGCAGTAGACATCCCCAAGCCATCCTTTACCGGCATTCGTGTGCTGGACGAGTTTCCACTCGACCAGATCGTACCCTATATAGATTGGTCGCCGTTCTTTCATGCGTGGGGGATGCGGGGCCGATACCCTGAGATCTTGCAGGAGCCCAAGGCCAGGGAGCTGTTCGATGATGGCCAGCGTTTACTGGAACAGATCGTCAGCCAGCGCTGGCTCAGCGCCAGAGCAGTCTACGGATTCTTCTCGGCTAACAGCGTAGACGACGACGATATTGAGCTCTACGCGGATGACGCTCGGTCGCAGGTACTTACCACCATTCATACTCTCCGCCAGCAACTGCACAAGGCTGAGGGGCAATGTAATCTGGCGCTGTCAGATTTTATCGCACCGAAATCAACCGGGCTTCCAGATCATCTCGGCGCGTTTGCGGTCACGACCGGTCATGGCCTCGATGCCCTCTGTAAGCGATATGAATCCTCCCATGACGACTATACCTCTATTCTGGCCAAGGCGCTGGCCGATCGTCTGGCGGAGGCCTTTGCGGAATGTCTGCATCGCCGAGTTCGAGCAGAGTGGGGGTATGGAGTTGGAGAACAGTTGACCAATGAGGATCTGATCAGAGAACGGTATCGCGGAATCCGCCCAGCGCCCGGTTATCCGGCCTGTCCGGATCACTCCGAGAAACGAATACTCTTCGACCTTCTTCAGGCGGAGCATAACGCCGGTATCCACCTGACGGATAATTGTGTCATGGTTCCGGCCAGCTCGGTCAGCGGGTTGTACTTTTCTCATCCGGAGGCGATCTACTTTGCGGTTGGAAAAATCGGGCAGGATCAGGTGTTGGACTATGCCAGGCGTAAGCAGATGGATGTGCGGACGATCGAGCGGTGGCTGTCACCCAATCTGAATTATGATGCGGATTTCCCTGGCAAATAACCTGAGCGCAGGACTATGAAAAAGGCAATGGACAGGAAGGAGACCTTCCTGTCCATTGCAGCTCTTTCGATCGTGTAGAGAGGGATCCTACTTTACGGCCTTCAGGTGTTCAAGCGCGCTTGAAGCGGCCTTGGTGGCGACATCGGCATGATTCGCCTTACCGTGCTCAATGGCTCCCTTCAACTCCTTAATAGCCGCAGCCGTATGATCGTTCGCCTTTGCCTTCTGGGCTGCCTCGGCATGCTGTAAGGCTACCGTCGCGTGTTCTACCACCACATTAGCATGGCCCGCCTTACCGTGCTCAATGGCTGCCTGAGTGTGCTCGATCGCCTCGGCCTCATGGGTTTTTGCAGCCCACGAGAGTCCATTTCCGATAAAGGTCATTACTCCAAGAGCTAGTACTGCTACTGCAAGTTTCCGCCTCATCCTGACTTCCTCCTCATGATAGATTGCCCCACTTATTCCTCCGACTCGCCTCTTTTCCTTCGCCGCTCCTGCAACCATCGTATCGCAGTAGCAGGATAACTCTACCATGGAGGTTTTTCAAGTGTCAAGGTATGAGCGAGCAGACCCAACGCCTACAACTCATACCTTCTGAGGAGTTGAGGTGGCGAAAGGCTGTGCAGCCGCCTAATGCATATGTCCGCCACCGCCACCGCTACTGGGAGCATGGCCGTGCGACAGGTAGGTATCGATATCGGCTGCCGTTGGATACAGCTCCAGGGTTTGACCTACTCCTCCACAGGATTCCGGCAACGGATTGGCGGTGAGGTTTCTTACAATAGTCAGAGATGCGACATAGCCGGGGGCCACAATCGTCTCCGTCGGGAACATGGATGTGGGCGCCTTCATCCACGCATATACGCTATCAAAGTCGCCCTTCGCCTTCATCCTGTCTCGGCGCCACTCGTGATCCTGTTGATGTTTTGCATCTGCCTGACAGTATTGCACAACGGGTATATCGACTTGAATCTTGTTGTAGCATGTATTCGGTTGAAATTTTGGGAAACTGACGCTGACGTTGGCGTACCCCGCAAAGTTATCCGGGATGTATCCCCAATGCCAGTGAACCGCGCGAACGTCCATAGTCTTCACACCGTGGTTATAGTAATCCGGGACATCGCCTGTGACCGGCACGATCTGCTTCCAGTTCTGATCCACTACAGGCTTAATCCCGAACAGTGCATTGCCCGCGTAATTGTTCGTCCCATCGGTGGTATAGGTGATCCCATCGAGATTCGGGTCCAGACCGTTGGGGAAGAGCGCCGTGACCATTCTGGTCGAATATGACTCCCCAGAATTGGTACATCCGTGGCCTATACCAATGCTTAGGACAGCCCCCGTCCCTTCTTGATAATTCCTGCCGCTGTACGCATCAAGGGTATCCTTCGATCGAATATTGGCGTGTGGGAATGCCCAAGCATCGGTGGAGATGAAGGCCCCGGTCAGAAGGGCCGCAAAGACGATGGTGCTTGCTCGTTTCATGCTTCTCTCCTTTGTGTTGTGTGGGTTTCTCGAAGGCTCGTGTTGTTGCCGAAGACGCTGAATCAGAACCTGTAGGTCAGTCTGGTGTTGTATGAACGTCCCATGCCGGGAACGGCAAGGCCCCACGGTATCGAGTTAAGGCCCATGGTTGAGCCCTGACCGGTATAGGCGCCGCCGAGCGGCAAGGAGTAGAACTTGTCGAGCAGGTTGTCGATGCCGAAATCGAGTCGCATCGACTTCCAGCTATAGCCGGCGCGCAGATTGGCCAGAATATAACCCGATGTCTTGATTTCATTCCGCACATCGGAGACGCCGTGCTTGCCCTTTGCCATGACCATCTCGACGCCGCTGTCGAAGCCGCCTAGCTTATGTGTCAGCGCTAACTTGCCGTTGAGCGGCATGATGTTGTAGAGATCGTCGTCGGTGGTGGTGTTCTGGCCATTCGTATAATTAAACAGCCCCGCGAGGTTAAATTCGCCAGCACCGTCGATCTTTGCTAACGGCATATGGGTGGAAACGTCAACACCCCAGAGCCGGGCTGTTTGATTGACGTACTTGAGAAGAACGAACTGGTTCGTACGGGCATCGCTCACCGGGGCTCCGCAGATCGCATCCATTCCGCTCTGCAGGCAGCGTTTCGCGTCGATGTAGTCGGTGACATGGGTGTAGTACGGCGTCACCTTAAACCCCCAACGTCGGTCGACAGCATGCACGTCCACGGTACCGCTTATGGTGTGCGCTTTTTCCTGGTCCAGATCCAGATTGCCGACATAGCCGTTGCCGTCACCCTTGAAGTTATTCATGACCATTGCCATGCCATTTGTCGACCAGGTGTACCGTTCATAGAGATTCGGTGAGCGCATTTTATGCGCGTACCCGAATTCGAGGCTCAGCATCGCCGTCGGGGTGAAGCGGGCAAGTGCGGTGAGATCCCAGTTATTGTCGTTGCGGTCGTGATTGCGGGCATTGAAGACGTCTGCTGCAAATCCAAACATCATCTCGTTATAGCCGTGCACGTCGCCGGCATCCATCTCGACCCGCTCGTAGCGAGCGCCCAGCAGCGTCAGCCATTGCGGATGCAGGCGCGTCTCCCACTCGGCGAACAGCGCTTTGCGCTCACGCGTGCCGTCGTTGATGTTCACAAACGTATCTGGCGCCATTCCCCCCATCATGACGCCGGGTGGTAGGACCTTGGGGGACGACGGCCATCGGTCGTCCAACCGGTAATACTGATATTCCCCACCGAGTCGGAGGGTATGCTGCTTGGTGAGATCGATGTTGGCTTTGAGGACGCCGCCAAGGTTTCTGCTGTCGCTGTCCATCGGCATCCCCGGTGCAATGCCATACTGAAACTGTTTGTCGTCGCCGAAGTCCATATCGTGTCGGACGGTTTCATGGTAGGCGCGGGCATCCAGCGAGCCCCAGGCAAACTGACCGAGATAGCGCAAGTTCTGACGCCACTCGGTATTGCTGATAATGTCCATGCGTTGGTTGGGGAAGCCTTGCTCCGGAATATGCTGGTAACCAAATTTTCCTTCGAACAGATGGTTGCCTTGTTTAAGCGCGAAGGCTAAGTTATGGTTTTCGGCCTTATAGGCGCTGGAGCCGACCTCATCGCCATCGAGAATGTTGCCCGGCTTATCGACAGCGGCCGGACCGGCGGGCTTGAAATTTCCGCCTGCGGTGTAGTTGTCGGCGTGGATGACCGAGCCGTTGTAGGCCGCACTGAAGATGTCGGTGGCGAAGGTGGCCGAATAATCTCCGCCGCGCGCCTTATTGTTACTACGATAAAACGAGCTGATATGACCCTTGAGCAGGGGGGTCTGGCCTGGGGCGGCGAATTCCGGCGCCGGGGACTCCAACAAAATTGTGCCGCCGATGCTGTCGCCGCCGACACTGACGGGCGTAATGCCGGCGAATACCCTGAGAGTCCCCACGTTGGAAGGGTCGACATAGGAAAGGGGTGGGGTCATGTGGTTGGGGCACGCGGAAATCAGGTCCATGCCGTCGACCTTGATGCGCAGACGGTCATCGGCCAGACCGTGGATCGCCGGCAGGCTGGAAACGCCCCCGCCGCCGTACAGACTGACACCGGGGATCTCGCGCAGCAGGCTGGCCGTATCGCTGGTCGCCGGTGACAGCGACTGTAGTTTCGGCGCATCGATGACCGATGCATTCAACGGCACAAAGACATCATTGATAACGGTAGACCTGACAACTACCTCCTTCAATATTGTGATGCTGTCGTGTTCTTTCTTCTCCTCCTCTGCTAATGCCACAGTGCCCCATGTGAGCAGCGTGGCCAGTCCTATGAGGACTGCCGTACACTTGTGGGTGCGTCGGCTTTCTCGTCGTCTCATGGTTGTCTCCTTACTCCGAAAATGGGGATTAGGCTGAAGGCTTTTAGATGCAGCCTCCGCCTTCCTTCAGTCTTCAGTCTAGCTACCTGCCTTCCTGACGCGGTGAGCTCGGGACCGCCGGATGAGGAGCGGCGGTCCCGAGGAGGCTCATCCGCTTCGAGAGAGGAAGTTCCTGCCATGGCGCATCAGCCCAACCCCGCGGCAGGGAAGGGTGGGCCAGGTGCGCGTCGCCTGAGCGGGTAGCGACGCTCACCATCTCTCTAATCGAAACTCTACCGGCAGCTCGGCCCAGGCGGCGACGGCCCGGTGGTCTCTTCTTGCCGGTTCGAAGCGCCATCGCCTGATCGCCTGGACTGCCGCGTGGTCGAGATCCGCGTGACCGGACGACCGCTCAATCGTAACGCTAGCCACGCCGCCATCAGCCTGAACCAGGAATTTGAGGCGGGCCGTCCCCTCGATGCCGGCCCGGCGGGCTGACTCCGGATAGCGGGGGGTGACCTGGTAGCCGCCCTTGAGCAGTCTGCCATCGATCAGGCCGCCATCATCGATGCCTGTCCGCCCCCCACTAGTCGCCTTGTAGGCTAGGGGATAGCCATCCGTCCGAGCAGACGCCACGACGCCAACCCCTGTTGCAACAGCGTTGCGATTGATCTGCACTGTGCCGCCGGCAGCTTGGCGACCGATCAACGCCTGTGTATCCTGCCCTCCACTGACGACCCGCCAGGAGTCGTCTTCTACTACACTTGCCGTAAGCTCTCGCGTCGATGCGGTGTCGGCTTTCTGTTCCACGACAGCCTCTGGCGGCAGTAGCGGTGTTGGTGGCTGTTCGCGTGGCACTGACGACTCGCGTGACGGCGTCTGTGTCGCCTGCGGCGTCTCGATGTTGGGATCAGATGGAGGGGCAGTGGGATTTTCACGCGGCGAGGGACCGCCGGAAGTTCGGAGCCGATCCTCACGGATCCGCCCAGCGCGCAGCATGGATTGCTGAGGCGCGGGCGCGTCAGTCTCTCCGACTGTGATGATCTCAATGGGGATCTGCACCTCCAAGGGGCTGGAGAGGCCCAGACCCGACACGCCAGAGACAAGCGCCAGCAATGAGAGATGGATCAGGCCGGACGCCACCGCGGGACCTTTCAGCGGATGATTCACTCCTCACGCCTCATCTGATTCGGCTTCACCGCGATCGCCAGCCTGTTCGAGCCGGCCCACCTGGCGATATCCATCGCCTCCACAACCCGCCCGTGTGACACCGCCTCATCCGCGCTGAGGACCACCGTGAGTTCCGGGTTCACCGTAAGCAGCCCCTTTAGCCGCTCCCGAAGCTGATCGACCGAAATGGGTTGCTTGTCCAGATAGAGCTGTCCATCTTTTGTGAGCGTGACCGCCGCATGATCACGCACGCCCTGTTGCCCCGTCCCTGCCTTAGGAAGATCGATCGGCACCCCTCGATAGACCGCCATGGACAGCGAGGCCATCATGAAGAAGACCAGGAGGAAGAAGACCGTGTCGATCATCGGGATGATCTCGATACGGGCCTTCCGGGGCGGGCGCTGCAAGAGTTTCATGGATGGGTTTCCTTCAAGGCCAACTCGAGGCGAGAGCCGTAACGCTCGATGTCGCCCATGATCCGTTCGACCCGCGTCGTAAAGTAGTTGTACGGGACCAGCGTGGCAATGGCGATCCCGAGGCCCGTCGCGGTGGCGATGAGGGCCTCCGCGACCCCGCCGGTGATGGCGTGAGGTTGGTTGATGCCGCCGGAGGCCATGACCCCGAAGCTGCCGATCATCCCGGTGACGGTGCCGAGGAGACCCAACAGGGGCGACAGGGTAATGACCGTATCGAGCAGCGGCAAGTATCGCCGCATGTGGGTCAGCTCTTCATGGGCGGCGGCCTCCATCGCCAGGGTGGGGGCAGGGTTCCGATGGCGGATGCCGGCTGCCAGGACGCGCGCCACAGGAGCGCGGGAGAGCTCGCCGAACTTGCGCGCATCCTCCCATTGGCCGGCTGCCGCCAGCAGGAGTAACTGCTCCGTCTCCTTAGAGTGGCGTAAGCGCCACCAAAACAGCCCCCGTTCGATAACCACGGCCAGCGACGTGATCGAACAGCAGAGGAGGGGGATCATGACCGGTCCCCCTTTGACAAGTAATGCAACGAGTGCGGTCATCTCTATCTCCTTCACTGACATGTGTGACTCAAGGACTCTCGAGTGCCTTGATGTTGTACGAGGATCGCGAGCAAAAAATATGGCAATGCTACGGCGAACACGGGCCGCGAAGCCAATGGCGTCGTAACGAAATGATTCGTTCTTAGAACCTACCAAAGCCCTGGAAAAGGCTCAGGCGTCTTGGTTCAAGCGAATAATTGTGGTGTGTACTGGTAGTGCTTGAGTGGAAAGACTTACGCGAAGGCGAGCAGGGGTGGGGACCGACCGGTCAGCCTGATGGGGGAGATCTGAGGAGAGTGCTGAGGTAACGGGAGGAAGATGAGCAGGACAGCCGCAGCGAACGGTAGGAGTACCCGTGACGATGGTACATGGGAGGAAACGGTTTTGTGAACCCACTCACAGACAGAGCCGAGATGATCATCTGCCTGGCCTTGGAGGTGCGTATCATGGGGATGGACTAGACATAGGATGAGGAACGCATTGAGCAGCAGATAGAGACAGAGCGCCGATGCTGCAAGGGGCTGCAGCGGCCGAGGTCCGTGAGATGATCTATTCAAGAGCGCCACTGGTGAAGCTCCGTCTCCTTCGACATACGACACAGAGGAGAAAAACAATTCACAATCCTTTCTACTTCCTCCGGAAGAGTGTGTCTACAGATGTCTGCTCACTGCTGCTACAAATACTTCTTGCTGACCAAGTCGCTCACATGGCAGCGCGGCTACGGTATCCGATGACTCTTACTTACGCCGGCGTCCCAAGTCCGGTTCTGATCGATCAGCGCGGCCACAGAGGTTTGAAAGATGCGGAGGCTTCCTTTCCCTATCTTGGTTGCATCCAATCGGCCTTCCTGTACCCAACGGTAAATGGTCCAACGGCTGACGCTCAGACGCATCGCCGCTTCATCGACGCGCAATAAACACTTGTCCATAGTGGTTACCCCTCCCAAAGACCCGTCAATGCAATTCTGCCTAAGCGATCAGCTTGCAGCGTTCAGCTTCTGATAGTTCCTTCGCCTTGGCCGAGTTATCGGGTTACGCTACGCTAACCCGACCTACGGCTGCGTGCTGGCTGCCGAATGCCATTTTCTGAGCAATGATGTGAAGTTCAGGCAGTGAAAGAAGGAGGAGCGCGTCCTTGGGCAGGAGAAAAACAGGCGATAGAGTGATCGGTAAAGCGGATTCCGGGAACGAACTCCAAGAGCAGAGCCGGTTTCTCGATGGCGACAGACTCGACGGCTACCCCGGCCAGATGTGCGGAGGCCGAGCAAGCTACGCACTGGATCGCCTGGTTGAGATGACTGAGGTGGTGGGCCGAGTGCTGCGCGGCTCCGAACACGAACAGCGAAAGGGCCAGGGCGAGCGCCAGTGCTTTGATGTGTTGTATACGAGGCCATTCCACTGTTAACACTCGCCTACCTGTGCGTAGATGGTGGTGTTGTTGTCGTAGTATCATGTGTCGGCGGATGGTCGCCATGATGCTCTTGAGCCTTGAGGTGTTCGAGATGGCGTACATGGCGGGCCGGCATCATTTGCGTAAGCAGGGCTGAGCAGGCCAGCGCCACGACGACGATCATCCACTCCAGCCGGACAAAACGAGAGAATTGAGATTGCGGTATGCTGATAAACCGACGGATCATTGTGAATAACAGTCCATCATCGTCCCTGCCGGATCTGCGCATCAGCAATGCGAGAAAGTAGTACCGGTTGACGGCCGCAATCAGCAAGACGCCGCCTATAAGCCCGAGCTTAACCAGAAGAGTCCATCCGTATGCGGCATCCGTGAGAGCCGAGAAGGTGCCCACCTGTAGCCAGGCGTTGTAGAGCCCGGTTGCCAGAAAGACGATGACGCAGCCGGCTGCCATCCTGGAAAACGGCCTGGCAATTGAAGAGAGACCGAGAGCCGTATCTTCCATGCCTGGTGTTGCGAGAGAACGCTTGAGTACGAACCCGAACGTAAAGAGCCCTCCGATCCAGATCGAGACCGCCAGGAGATGAAGCCAGTCGATGAGTACTGGAACCGTGACGTTGCCCCAGTCGGCCGCATGACCTGAAAGGGTTGTTGTGAGCGCGACGAGTGAGGCGACGCCGAAGAAGGCCATACTGAACCGTGGGCTTGCAGTGACCCCCAGAAGCCTTAGCCACCAGGTCATGCCAAGGAGCCCAATTCGACCAAGCCGCGCGATCCAGAGCAATGGCGGAGTTGCAGCCATCCCCAGCAGTCGCAGCCACCAGGCTATCCCCAATAGACTAAGCAGACCGATGCGCGCGGTCCAGATGGACCCGTAGTGAGTTTTCTGAAGGACCGTCGGAATTGTGACACTTAATGTCGCCAGACCCCCGCCGCTCATCATCAACGTTCTCAGGATGAGATCCGCAAGGCTCGCAAGCGTCACGAGCAGCAGCGAGCCCGCATAGACCCGGCGAAGATGTCTGTCGATGATCTGATAATCCCGGTGCGACAACAGGCTTGGCGTCAGGATCATAGATTGAAACGCTAACCCGCCGACCAGCATCATCAGACCCATAAACTCCAGCCAGCGGACATGGATATGAAGGATCGTGTGCAAGCCCATTATGGGCTCGGTCCGATACTGAACGGAAAGTCGCCTTCTGTGCGATGACCATCGTGGGCGACGACGCTCCAGAAGACCCGGTATTTTCCGGGCGGCAGGGATGGAAGACTCACCTCCAGAAGAGTATGATCCGATGGGTTGACCCGTCCATCCCCCGCATCGACCCGACGTTTATCGGCATTCATGACGGTGATGGTGCTGAAGGATGGTTCCATCACGCCGTCAAACCAGATCCTGACCTGGGCAGGAGGTGTATTCGACGTCCACCCTACTCGTGGCTCCGAATGGTCTGGGAACACGTGACTCCAGGCCGCCGTAGCCGCGACAAGTAACCCTGTCGTAAGAGCGGTAGCGATGCCCCACGGTCCCCACGACCGGTTATCGTGGCAGTGCTTGTGGACCCAAGACGCCATGGAAGGGTGTCCAGGAGAAAACGTTCGGTGCGATATCGTCGAGGAAGAAATGAACCATCCCTAAGACTCCTACGCTATCCCCTGACGTATTATTCAATGGGATCTTCGCCGAGACGGCTAATTCAAAGTATTTTCCAGCCCAGACCAATCCGGGACTAGCGTAGGCAGTATGCGTCCCCTTGTTCGATCCGCTGATCAGGGTCTCGCCATTAAACTCGACGAGAGGGAACAGGCGGCTGAGCGGCCAGGGAAGTCCTACGTCTTTCACAAACGACTGCAGATACGGGATGCTGTACATGACGCCAACTCCCCAGGCAAAGGCGTGTTGGGAGGCGTGATGGACGTCCTCTTCTTTGTTATTACGTTCGGTGCGCAGATCAAAGCCGAGCGACGTTGTGACCGCGACCGGCTTGAACCAGTCGGCCCAGTCCGGCAGATCACCAAACCCCTTCCCGATCTGAATAGCCGGGCTGATGGTCGTCCCGGGGAGCCTGCCGACGTTTCTGTCTCCGACCTTACCTGGTGAAACACCGAGCGCGGCGGTGGCGGCCAGCTCCCTGGTGGGATTGCGGAGGAACTGATAGCGGACTTCGAGCTCGGGATTCGACCAACCGTGCTCTGTCTCGGTAGACCCCTCATGGTGACCTTCCTCCTCATGCTCATCATGGTGCGCTCCACCACGGGGGCGTATGATCTCGCGATGGGCTCCAACGCCAATGGCCCAATCCGGGCTCAAGCGCTTGCTCAGATGCATCTCGAGCCCCGTCTCCAGGGCGTGGTCGCTCCTGATGTGATCGATCTTGATATTTGTCTCGTCAGAGACGAACGAATCTTCGACAACGATGGTGGTTGGAAACCAACGTTTTCCAACGACGCCGTGAGCCCAAGCAGCAGTCGGTAAGGCGATGACAGCGGCAATACCTGCCATCAACAAACATATATTCAAACACCTGATCTTTTGATGCATAGTCTCTTCCTCCTGAAGATCATGCGAGCACGAATAAAGAGAGAGTGATGGATATGACGCCCCCGATGTCTAGGATGGTCGACTACGATCAAGTCGATACGAATAATCCGACAAAGATCCGCTGGCACGAGGTACCGGTTGTGCCGTACGCTAATTGACGGAGCGTCAGACGCGTCGCTGGTAATGAGTTATATGTGGTAGAGCCTGGGAGGAGAGCGGCCGGTAGGCCCGATGAGTTGAAATTGAGGCGAGCATGAGACGGGTAGCACTAAAAGAAACAGGATCGCCACAATGACAGGGAGCATGAATACGACGGATGGTGCGTGAGGCGAAACGGTCTTATGAACCCACGCACAAATCGACGCAAGACTGCTTGTGGCCTGACCTTGAATGTGCGCGTTGTGGGGCTGGATAAGGCAGTGCGTAAGAAAGACGTTCAGGAGCAGGTAAAAGCCGAATGAGGCAGCCGCAAAAGATTTGAGGCGCAGGCGAATCATGAACCCTGTATGCACTCTCTGCATTGGAGGATAGCCGATCCTGCTTCGGTGATCGACTGTGTCATGTCTCAGCTCTACTCGTAGGCTATCGAAGTCTGATCGTTACTGTCAAGTGAAAAACGAAATACTGCTTTCATAAGAATGCACATCAACTCGACCTCCATCCCGACGATTATTAGGGGTTAGGCAGAGTCTGTGGTGTCGCGTTCAAACCAGCGATAGATGGCTGGAAGCACGAAGAGTGTCAGCAGTGTGGAGGTTATGAGGCCTCCGATGACGACCGTAGCCAAAGGGCGCTGGACTTCGGCGCCTATACCATGGGAGAGCGCCATCGGGACGAACCCGAGCCCGGCGACAAGGGCCGTCATCAGGACCGGTCGCAGGCGAATCTCGGCGGCCTTGAGCGCCGCATCACTTGCGGAGAGCCCCTCCTCGCGAAGGTGCAGGATGTAACTCAGTAGGACCACGCCGTTTAAGACGGCGACACCGAACAGGGCGATAAAACCCACCCCCGCCGAGATACTGAACGGTAATCCGCGCGCGGCCAGCGCAAGCACCCCGCCGGTTACCGCCAAGGGGACGTTCAAAAAGATCAACAGCGCGGGTCGGACCGCATTGAAGGCGGTATACAACAGGATAAAGATCAGGAAGAGCGAGAGAGGAACGACGATGGCAAGACGACGGGTTGCGCGATCAAGATTTTCAAACTGCCCGCCCCACTTGACATAGTAGCCTGGCGGAAGCGTAAGCTCTTGCGCGATGCGTGCCTGTGCCTCGCGCACAAACGAGCTCAGGTCGCGACCCCTCACATTCGCTTCCACCACGATCCGTCGGCTGATATCTTCACGGCTCACCTGGGCGGGACCCTCCTCAATACTGACAGAGGCCAGTTGGGCCAAGGGGATAATGGCGCCGTTCGGCGCCGCTACCGGCAAGTCTTGAAAGGAAGGCAGATCAGTAGGGCTACTGCCGATCGCTCGGACGACCAGAGGAAACCGTCGCTGTCCTTCAAAGACCGTTCCCACTACCTTGCCGGCGCCGGAGGCCTCCACAGCGGCCAGGACATCCGCCGCGTTGATCCCATATCTGGCGATCCGCTGCCGGTCCACCTGAATCCGCAGTACAGGAAGGCCGATCACCTGCTCGGCCCGGATATCCTGGCCACCTTGGATCTGTCGCAGGATGTGGGCTGCCTGGTCTCCTTTTTCCTTTAATATCTCGAGATCATCCCCGAAAATCTTGAGCCCGATATCGGATCGAACCCCAGCAATCAATTCGTTGAAACGCATCTCAATCGGCTGGGAGAAGCTCATGCCCACACCAGGAACCTCGGACGAGAGGGCGGAGGCGAACTTGGCGATCAGCTCCTCTTTTGTCCGGACGGTTTTCCACTGATTACGTGGTCGGAGACTGACGAAGATGTCGGAGAGTTCCATCCCCATCACATCGGTGGCGACTGCCGGGGTTCCAGTCCGCGAAACGACCTGCTGTACCTCGGGGAATCGGAGGAGGGTGCGCTCGATCTCGAGCGAGCTCTTGAGGGACTCGTTGAGCGCGATACTCGGCAGGCGCCAGGCCTGGATGACGATATCGCCCTCATCAAGTTGAGGGATAAACTCCCCACCGAGGAACGGTACAAGCATGAGGCTCAAGGCGAAGACCGAGCCTGCGACTAGGGCTGTCATTTTCGGGCGGTGGACGCACCAGGCCAGTCGCGGAAGGTACAGGACCTTGGCGCGGCGGAGGAGCCACGAATCGCCCTCGGCAATCGGCCCCCGCAGGAAGAGTGAAGCCAGGACCGGCATAAGGGTAAATGACAAGATCAGTGATCCGAAGAGAGCGAAGATGACCGTAAACGCCATCGGTCGGAACATCTTTCCCTCAACGCCCTGGAGCGTCAGGATCGGCAGGTAGACGATGACGATGATGCTGACAGCGAAGAAGATCGGACGCAGGACCTCACGACCAGCCCGGAGGATAATCAGCGGGCGTTCCTCTCGGCGCACCCCCCGCTCCTTCGCCAGATGCCGGACGATATTTTCAATCATCACCACGGCACCGTCCACGATCAGTCCGAAATCGATAGCGCCCAGGCTCATCAGATTGCCGGAGATCCCGGTCTGGACCATCCCCGTAAAGGCGATCAGCATGGAGAGAGGAATGGCCGACGCCACGATCAGGCCGCCTCGGAGATTGCCGAGGAGCAGGAGCAGGACAGCCACGACCAGCAACGCCCCCTCGAAGAGATTGATGGTAACGACCCGGATGACCTTGTTCACCAGGTCTGATCGGTCATAGAACGGCTCGATGGAGATCCCTGGCGGCAGACTTGGCATCATCCGCTCAATCTCCTCTTTGACCCGCTCGGCTACCACGCGCCCATTGGCGCCGCGGAGCATCAGGGTCATGGCGATCACCGCCTCGCCCTCGCCGTTCCGGGTGGCAGCGCCGATCCGCGGCATCGCATCGATCTTGACTTCACCCAATTGAGCGACAGTCAGCGGTGTGCCGCCTGGCCCGACGCCCACGACGATGCGGGATAGATCCTCCGAGCGTTCGACCAGCCCTTCCCCGCGAATCACGTAGGCCTCGCCGTTGTGCTCGATGTAGCCGCCGCCGGCGATGGCGTTGTTCTTTTCTATCGCTTCAAAGACTCGACCGATCGGGATTCGGTACGAGACGAGTCGCTTCCGATCAATGAGAACGTGGTACTGCTTCTCATACCCGCCTTCCGGCGAGACCTCAGTGACTCCCGGGACCCCCCGCAACCGGTACGCGATCTGCCAGTCGAGAATCTCGCGCAGTTGCATCGGCGTGAAGCCTTCGCCCTTCACCGTGAACTGATACACCTCACCGAGGCCCGTCGTCACCGGTCCGAGTACCGGCGTCCCAAAGCCTTCGGGAATCTGCTCTTTGGCGGCAGCCATCCGCTCGGCCACCAGTTGTCTGGCGAAGTAGATGTTGATGTGATCCTTGAAGACCACGGTGACGGCTGAGAGACCGAATCGGCTGACCGAGCGGATCTCCTCGATGTCTGGTAGGCCGCTCATGGCCGCTTCGATCGGAAAGGTGATATACCGCTCCACCTCCACAGGACCCATCGGCGCCGTTTTCGTAAGGATCTGCACCTGGACAGTTGTGATGTCCGGAAGGGCATCGATCGGGAGATCTCGCAGAGAAACGATCCCACCGATCACAAGGAATCCGGTCAGGATCAAGACAAGAAATCTGTTCTCGAGGGAAAGCTCGAAAATACGCTGGAGCATATGAGATTGTCTCGGGGGTTATTGCCCCTACTCCTGGTTCAGTTGTTCCTTGAGAAACTCGGATTTCAGCGAAAAACTACCCGTAGTCACAAGCTCTTCATCCCCCTTGAGGCCTTCGGTAACCTCCACGAGGTCCCCTGATGTGAATCCGAGCTTCACCGTCTGTCTGGTAAACGTCACCGCATCGAGCTTGATAAAAACGGACGGCTCCTTATCGATCTGCTGAATCGCCGATGAGGGAATCGCAATAACCGTAGCGGATCGTTGGGCGACCTGAATCCGAAGCCTGACGGTTGCGAACATGCCAAGCTTCAATTTCTGTTGAGGATTCGGGATCTCTACTCTCGCCTTGGCCGTCCGTGTCTGGGGATCGAGCAGATCGCTGACGTAGCCGATGGTCCCACGAAAGGTTTCCTGCGGGTAGGCTTCAACGGTGATTTCAACGGTAGTCCCGCGCCGAACATGGCTCAGATCCTTCTCATAGATATCCACCAGCGTCCACACGTTGGAGAGATCGGCGATGGACAACAGGGCATGTTCGGGCCCTATTACTTCGCCGGCCGCTCCTTCGTGGGTAAGAATGACGCCACCGATCGGCGCCTTGACGACGGTATAGGAGGCCTCTCTGCGGGGTGACTTCTCCCGATCGGTTGCGAGGGCATCAATCTGCTCGTCGGTCATGCCGAAACGATAGAGTTTCTCCTTGATCCGTACGATCCGCGCATGCCGATTCGCGACTGTCGCCTCAGTGACTCGATACTCCGCATGCCGGACATGGACCTCTTTTGCGGCGATCGCCTCCTTGGCCAGGAGTAATTGGGCGCGCTCCAATGACTGTCGCGAATGGTCCAGGTGGGCAAGGTCTCGTTGGAGATCAGCCAACTCTGCCAGGTAGTCCCCGACGACCTCTCCAAGCTCAATGTTGTCGTACTCGAAGAGTGGAGCGCCCCGGCGCACGGAATCCCCAACCTGTACATGTACGCGCTCCAGCCGTCCTTTCGCCAGTGGGGCGATGTGGGCCACGCGGGCCGGGTCCGGCGCGATAGCGGCTGTGGCCTCAATGAGCCGGATCGGCGCAATGCGTTGCGGCTTGGCGGTCGCGAATCCGAATCGGGCTTGGACCTCAGCCGAAACCGTGATCTTGCCGTCTCGCTGCTCGCTTTTCGGCTCGGCAGGTTTTTCTTCGGGGGTGCGGCTGCATGCTGCCAGCGCCAAGCCTCCTGCAATGATCACTGTCGGTAATACGGGAGCGCGAAGCGCGAACCTGACAAACGGACGTATCATCATTGTCTATCCTTCATTAACGGCCCACGGCCGCTTCAACTTGAAATCTGGCAATACTCAGTTCGTACAGAGAGCGGTTGTAGAGCCGATAGACCTCTCGAAACGTCCGCTGTGCGTCCAGAAAGGCCGTCAGATCGATGGCACCAAGCTTGTGCGCAGCCTCGGCGATCTCGCGCGATTCGCGGGCCTTGGGCAGGTATTCGGTTTCCAGTCCTTCGAGACGTTGGCGTTCGCTCTCAAATCTGTTGAACGCCTGATCCACTTCCAGGCGTGCCTGAGTTTCCAGTCGCTTCAACTGGAACGCCTCTCGCTCCGCCTCCGCCTGGGCCCGAACGATACCGCCCTGGTTCCGATTAAAAAGGGGCAGGGGAGCCGCAATGCCGAACATGACGCCGTCTTCAGTGAAGTCCCGCTTGTAGCCTACAAAGGGAAAAAGATCAGGAAATCGCCGCGCCTGTTCGAGTCCTGTCTGTTCACGAGCCAGGACGATCCGCTGGTGCTGGGCCTTGAGATCCGGGCGGATCTGCAGGGCCTCGGCATGCAATGGCGCCAGACTGCCGACAGATTCGCCCTTCACGAGCTCTTCGGTTACATCGAATTCGACTGTCGAGTCGGGGTGGCCGAGCAGTGTGAGCATTGTGGCTCGGGCTTGCTTGAGGTTCAGCTCTCCGGCGACCACATCGTCAAATACCCTGAAGCGCTCAACCTGTACGCGCCTCAGCTCTGCGCCGGAAATCTCTCCGAGACGGAACTGCTCCTCCTTGGAGCGAATGGTCCGGTCGAAGTCGGCCAGCAGGTCGCGGGCTACAACAAGATCGGCTTTGGCCAGTACGATCTGGAAATATGCCTGCTTGATCGCGAACCGAAGCAAACGGGCCGCATTGTCAATGTCGGCTTCAGTCGCGCGAAGATTCGCTCCTGCGACGGCTATTTGCTGGGCGCGCTTGCCGGCGGTTTGAATCTCTTGGCTGATCTCAACAGAGAGCTCCTGTCGATCTGTAAACGATCCCCCACGAAACCCTTCTGATCTGAGCTGAAGCTGTGGATTGGGGAGCAGTGCGGCGGTGGCCGCGTCTCCACGTGCGATCTGTCTGGCGGTTGTCTCAGTCTGCAGACCAGGATTTTGCTTTGCCGCGATCTGCAGGGCATCGGCCAACGAGAGCATCCGCGGAATCTCTTGGAGTTGGGCGTCAGCGGAAATGGGTACACCCATCGACAACACGAATACAGCGAGCAGCACAGAAAACCTCGATATTCTCATTGCCAATCTATCCATGAATACACCTCAAGCAATAAGCCGACTACATAAGCCCTGTAAGGACTGACCGCCCTCAGTAAGGGGGAAAACGCCACAATGGTGTTTGGCGAAAACACCTACCGTACACAAATCAACCGCAAGAGGGAATAAGAAAAAGGGAGTGCTATGACTGCCGAGGAGGGAGGGAAGGTGGATCTAAGGCGATAGACGAGGAAGCGGGTACGGGTTGAACGTTGGATGCTGTTACATATCCCGGGGGATCCAAAGTAAACGAGGGCGGATTGGCCGCTTGACTGACCTCGAGATCGCAGTGAGGAATCGATTGACTTGTGGGTACGGAACTGTCGCTATGCGCTCTCTGAGACTCTTGCGGTTCTCCAGACAGGGTTACGTGCGAGCGATGGGCGGCAGATCGGTTCTCATGAGGTGTTGCATGGGAATGATCATGGGAGCCGATGACGTCCATATGCATGGCCGGTGATCCCATGTACACAACGAGCAGGGTAAAGGCAAGAGCAAAGACTCGCTGGTTTCGACTGATCACGGAAGCGTAGTCCTTAAAATATCTACTCGCAGCCTACGTAGGTTGGGTGCATCACGGTGTTGAAGGCAGTATATCAATCGATCCGCCACCGTGTCAAGCCAACGTGTTGACCCAAGAATAGCCAGAGGCCGTTGCCATAACAAGCGAAGCAAGCTCGCATTGTTATGCTGAGAGTGCTACGCATTTCAGTACTGACTGAGCAGATGCCTGCGCAGTGACCTCTTGGAGGTTGTTGAGCCCACGGAAGAGACGTGAGAGGTGAAGGGCTCTGGAATCGTTATGGAGAGAGATCGGCTCCTCGATCGGACCAAGGCTGAGCAGTATGGCAACCGAACTTCCCCTTCGGATCAGGGCGCCGGCCTCCGGATCCTGGGCGATCACCTCCCCGGTTGGGCGCTCAGGCGAGTGGACCTGCACCACCCGGCCAAGGGTAAAACCGGATCGCTGGAGGAGCTGCTGGACCTCCAGTAGGGGCAGACCGGTGAGATCCGGGAGCGTCATCACGTCGCTACCCTGGCTGATTACCAGGCGAATTTCGCTCTCTTTTTGTACCCATGAGCCGCTGGCCGGTCGTTGGAACAGGACCGCATCCTTTGGGACTGCTTCGTTGTACTCCCGGCCACTGACCTTCGGCTGAAGGCCATGCTTGCGTAACAGCTCGAGAGCTGCCGCAGAGTCCATCCCGATGACTCGCGGAAGTCGCACCTTGTCCTTTTCTGCTGCGAGCCACATCGTAATGGTCCCGCTGACGACAGCCACAGCGATAAGGATCACGACTGCCGTCAGTCGGTTGACCGGAGGGCGGAGGAGTCTCATCGATCCCGCCTACTGAGCCGGATGGCATAGAAGCCGTCGATTCCGTGCCGGTGCGGCCAGGAGCGAAGAGTCCCACTGGCATCGACTAGTTCTGTCACCGTCGCCGAAAGACCAGCAGGGGTATCGGCAACGGTAAATTCCGGGAAGTCACGCAGAAACGTCTCAATGACGGCGTCGGTCTCCTCCGGTTCCAGCGAACAGGTGCTGTAGACCAGGACTCCTCCAGGTTTGAGCAGTGGTGCGACGCCATGAAGCAACTCGAGTTGCAGGCGCGCCAAGACTGCCAAGCCCGCCTCTTGCTGCTGCCACTTGCGTTCCGGATGGTGTCTAAGGGTACCGAGGCCGCTGCATGGCGCATCCACCAGGATCCTGTCGACCGGGCGCGTGAAGAGCTGCGCGGCCTGCCTGGCATCCGCCTGGACCGGGCTGACCCCATCAAGACTCAGACGTGTCCTGGCCTCTCGGAGGCGACGATGCGCGCGGGCGCTGGGGTCGAGCGCGATTACGCGGCCTTTACCGGTGAGCTGTCCCAGGATCAGGGCCGTCTTTCCCCCGCCGCCGGCGCAGGCATCCAATACGACGTCGCCGGGCTGGGGATCCAGCAAAAGGACCGGCAGGGCGGCCGCCTCGTCCATCGGGAAGTACCGGCCATCCATAAAGGCTGAATCCCGCAGCGCCTCGGCGCCATCTTTGAGATGAAATACATCCGGGACGAAGCGGCCCGGCGTCACAGATCCCGTAATGCGGGCGAGATGCTCCTGAACCTCCTCAGGCCGACCCTTCAGCCGATTCACCACTACGGACAGCGTTGGGGTGTCATTGTTCGCTTGCAGAAGGGCTTCGGTCTCTGCGACACCCAGGCGTGTGAGCCAGCGAGCGACCAGCCAGGTCGGGTGTGACCAGCGCGCCGCGAGGGTGCCGACCGGATCGCTGGACGGATCAGGAAAGCGGATCGTTGCATGCCGCTCAAGCAATCGGCGTAAGATCGCATTGACGAACGCCTTGGCGACGGACTTGAGCTGGCTGCGCATGACGTCTTGGGTCAGGGCGACGGTCTCGTTCACGGCGGCATAGGCTGGGATCCGCGTGAGAAAGAGGATCTGATAGGCGCCAAGACGCAGCAGACGGCGCAGTGCCGGGTCGACCCGCTCCCATGGGCGATCGGTGACGGCGGCCAGCAGATAGTCAAGACGACCCTGCCAGCGCAGGACGCCGTACGTCAGCTCCGTAGCCAGCGCACGATCCTGTGGTGAGAGGTGCGAACGCTTTAACTTGGCGTCCAGGAGGAGGCTTGCGTAGGCCTGTTGCTCCTCTACCTGGGTCAATATCTCGAACGCGAGCCGCCGTGCGTGCATCGGCATGCCGCTCAGCGTGTCCCCGAGAGTACGGGGAGTGAGCCGAATGCGTCGCCGAGTCGGACACGGTACCCACTGGCAAACTCTGTCGCGGTCATGATGCGGCGATTCTCAGGCTGCACCTGGGATAGCCACAGACCTCCCTGCCCGGTGGCAACCAACACCCCCTTTGCGCGATCGATTGCGCACACGGTGCCTGCAGGAGAGCTGGCGGCAGCCTCTACCTCGGCTTGCACTACCTTCACACGGCGTCCCCCGAAGCTGGTCACGGCACCGGGTGCCGGATACAGGCCACGAATTAAACAGTCGAGGGTTTGCGCGTTGCGGGTCCAGTCAAGATGGGTATCGCCGATGGTCAGCTTTGGTGCATAGGTTGCGATCTGTTCGTCCTGCGGGATCGGCTTGGCGGCTCTGTGTACCACCTGATCGAGGGCCTGGCACAATAGTTCCGCCCCCAGGATGGCCAAGCGCTCGCCGAGAGTTCCGGTGGTATCCAGAGGTCCGATCGGATCGGGCCGCTGCATGAGGATGGGACCGGCATCCATCCGCGCCTCAATCTGCATAATGGTCACCCCCGTGGCAGTTTCTCCTTGAATAATGGCCCATGAGATCGGCGCCGCGCCGCGGTACTTCGGCAGGAGCGACGCATGGAGGTTCAGGCAGCCATACGGCGGCAGAGCGAGAATCGACCTTGGAAGAAGCTGGCCATAGGCGACAACGATGATGGCATCCGGCTGGGTCGCTTGCAGCGCCGATACGACCGCAGACTCGCCGACCTTCTCCGGCTGCAGGATCGGCAATCCGAGCTCCTGAGCGGCGAGTTTTACCGGCGGCGGGGTCTGTACGCGGCCGCGCCCGGCCGGCCGGTCCGGCTGGGTCACAACCATGCAGATGTTGTGGCCCACAGCCATGAGTGCGGTGAGCGACGGCAGGGCGAACGCGGGTGTACCCATAAAGCCTAGGCGCATCGGCCGTTCTCCATCTTCAGGACAGCCACCCGATCGAGCATCTCCAGCATCCGCGCATAATGCGTTCCCTCCCAGTAGAGCCGAAGACAACCATGGCAGCGGGTGAACCGCTCATGCGTATGCCAGACAAATGCTGGGATCTCGCCCTGTAGCCCCGCCTTGTCGACCGGTTCGAGGGAGAGGTTGCATCGCAGGCACAGGCGGCCGATTTGCGACGGCACCCCAAAACGGGCCACCACCTGACCAAGCTGCTCATCGTAGTGATCGCTGTCAATAAAGAGGGTCAGATGGGGCGGTAGCCTTGGTGCAATACGAGTGTCGCGTGTCAGCACCACCCGGTTCTCCGCCAAGGCCAGGCGCACCAGTCTGGCATCGTCGCCTCGCCAATACAGTGTGTCGTATCCCAACAGGCGAAGCCACTTGGCCAACCGACCCAGCATCGCATCGGCCACGAACCGCATCGTTGTTCCATCCATCCCTACTTCCCTGTGTCCTTGACGTACACCTGCCTGTATGTATTCGCACACAGACAAGATGCACCGCGTACCTGCGACTATAGCATACCAACAGGGCAAACCTTGACAAGTCCTCGAAATGGCAGGAGAATCAGCGCGACATGAGCCATCCAATCTATCGGGTCATTGAGTTTGAAATCGTTGGTCCATACACGCTGCGGGTTGCGTTCGACGATAAGACAGAACAGGTTATCGACTTTCGACCTATGTTGGAGGGTGCTTTGTATGCGCCTTTACATGACGAGCGCGTGTTCAATCAAGTTGAGATAGACCCGGAAGTACACACGTTGGTCTGGCCCAATGGAGCAGACTTTGATCCGGAAACATTGCATGACTGGCAGAAGTAAGGAAACCTGAGATGTCCTATTGGAATTAAAGGGTAATCAGGAAGCATGATTCTGACTCGGATACGATGTCGTATCAGGTCCATGAGGTGTACTACGCTGACGACGGGAGCATCGAACAGTGGACGGAGGACCCTGTTCAGCCGTATGGAGAAACGGCTGAGGAGCTAAGGGAAGAGATCAAATTCTTTCTTCAGGCATTCCGAAGTCCAATCCTTGAGTGCAAGGAAGTAGATGGCGAGCCGGCGTTGACACCGGGTGAGGATACCTCTCCGATCAACGATGGCCATTACTTCGAGTTTATGGACCGTGCTTCTGTGGCTGTGGATTACGTCTACCAATTTTTGGGACGCCATCCTCTGTTAAAACAGCAGCCTCGCTTACGGGAAGTATATGAACGGGCCGAGGAAGCCTTGGCTGAGCTTTATCAAGAGGCAGGGCGGCTGGAATGCGAGCGAAAAGGCACCTAATGCTATCACTTCGTACGGACGCGATCACAACCCTCGCCCATGAGCTTGGCCCGTTCGGCGGCAGGATGTCTCATCGTGCATGAACATCATTGTAGGAGGATTTCAAATGAACCCACCCAGTATCTCAATCTTCGGTCTGAGTCCATCGGAAAAGCTTCAGTTGGTGGATGGCTACGAGGAACTACTTACGGGCTGAGTCCTTGGTGTAGACTGTAGACAGCGTACGATGCAGAGAGGAGTGACTAATGCTTACGTTTGACCGAGTAACTTTCGATCCTAGCCTCATGGGAGGTCGTGCCTGCATTCGGGGTATGCGAGTCACTGTTTCACTGGTGGTGAGCTTGGTAGCCAATGGGATGGCAACTGAGGATATCCTCAAAGCGTATCCCTATCTTGAGGCCGAGGACATCCGCCAAGCCCTTCAATACGTTGCCTGGCTTGCTGACGAGTCCGTCTATCCCGCAAAGACCGCGTAGACATGCGATTTCTTCTGGATATGGGAATCTCGCCGGTCTCAGCGGCCTTCCTCCTGAGCCGTGGGGTAGACGCGGTGCATCTCGCCGAGCGCGCGCTCCCTTGCCTCAGCGATTCGGCCATACTGGACCTTGCTCGTGTGGAGCATCGGATCCTTGTGACTCATGACCTCGACTTCGGCGAGCTCGTGGCTGCTGCCGGTACTGAGCTACCCAGCGTGGTTACCTTCCGCCTCCGCAACATGCATCCTGATCACGTCAATCGCTACTTACTCGAGATTCTCACCCATCATCAGGCGCTCCTTGAACGAGGTGCGCTCATGACTGTTACAGAGGCTCACATTCGTGTGCGGTCTCTTCCGCTCCGGACTACTGAATGAAACGGGCTGTCCAAGTTTAAGAGGCTCGATGACGGATCGGCCCTCTACCAACAAGAATAAGGGGATGGCCTCCGAGGCTGCGAGGGCGGAGAGGTGCAGTGCCCCCCTGAACGGTCCTGTTTCATCTGGCTATGAGACGTTGAACATGATACTATCCGCATCCATCTTGATACGTTGTGGTTCGCTGGGTAGAGGCATTGCGCTGTGGCGCTCGGCGAGCAACCATTGATATTGGTGACGAAATGGGAGCAGAGGACATCAGCATGACAGCCAAGTCGCAAGTAGCGCATTACAGTATGCTGGAGGTTGCGCTGGCGCAACTGGATGTAGTGGCGGAGCGACTTGCACTTGATTCGGGCATTCATAAGAGGCTTCGGCAGCCTCAGCGTTCCCTTATCGTATCGGTCCCGACCACAATGGATAATGGAGATCTTGAGGTCTTTACCGGCTTTCGGGTACAGCATGACATGACCTTAGGCCCGACAAAGGGTGGGATCCGGTATCATCCTGGCGTCAACCTCGATGAGGTGACGGCCCTGGCGATGCTGATGACCTGGAAGTGTGCGCTGATCGGTCTTCCGTACGGGGGCGCGAAGGGGGGCATCTGCTGCGATGCGACCCTGATGTCTCAGGGTGAGCTTGAGCGGATGACGCGCCGCTATACCGCTGAGATCCTTCTTGTTATTGGTCCTGACCAGGATATCCCGGCGCCTGATCTGTACACCAATGAGCAGATCATGGCCTGGATGATGGATACCTACAGCATGCACCGGGGTATCACGACGCCGGGCGTCGTGACCGGTAAGCCGCTTCTACTGGGGGGATCGCTTGGCCGCGCCGAGGCCACTGGCCGCGGCGTCTACTATACCGTGAAGGCGGCGGTCCGGGAGCATGATATACCGTTGAAAGACGCAAGGGTGGCGGTACAAGGCTTTGGTAATGTCGGCGCCATCGCGGCCAAACTATTGCATGAAGAAGACTGCCGGGTGATCGCCGTAAGCGACAGCAAGGGCGGGATCTATAACGCAAAGGGGCTCAATATTACCCAGGTGTTGGCTGAGGATGCTGAGGGAGGCTCCGTAACCCAGCACCGTGATGGCGATCGGATTTCCAATGAGGAGCTGCTTGAGCTCGATTGCGATATCCTGATTCCTGCCGCAACCGAAGGGCAGCTTACGCGCGCGAACGCCGATCGTATACGGGCTCGGATTGTGGCCGAGGGGGCGAATGGGCCGACGACGCCAGAGGCCGATCATATCCTGGCGGGGAAAGGGACGGTCGTTATTCCTGATATCCTCGCCAATGCCGGCGGTGTAGCGGTCTCGTACTTTGAATGGGTGCAGGATTTGCAACAGTATTTCTGGCATGAGCATCAGATCAACGAACGTCTGTCGGAGGTAATGATTGCCGCGTTCCAGCGGGTCGCGGCGTTGTCTCGCAAGGAGCAGGTTGACCTCCGAACTGCTGCGCTGATGCTGGCCGTCAAAAGGGTAGCTGACGGTAAGAGACTCAGGGGGTTGTATCCATGACACAGATCGCGAAGCTCATCGCCAGGGAGGTGCTCGACTCTCGAGGCTATCCGACTGTAGAGGTCGATGCGGTATTGGTCGACGGCTCCCTCGGACGGGCAGCTGTTCCCTCTGGTGCGTCGACCGGCCGGCACGAGGCGCTGGAGCTGAGGGATGGTGACCCGGCCCGTTATGCAGGTAAAGGGGTGCAGGAGGCGATTCGCCATGTTCATCATCTCATAGCCCCTGTCTTAATAGGTCAACAGGCTGATGAGCAGGCGGCGATCGATCAGGTGCTCATCACGCTTGACGGTACCGAGAATAAGGCCAGGCTGGGCGCCAATGCAGTGTTGGGTGTCTCGCTTGCCGTTGCGAAGGCTGCTGCCGCTGCGCTGGGTCTTCCTCTGTACCGATATCTGGGCGGATCCGGAGCGACAACCCTTCCGATTCCCCTGATGAACATCATCAATGGCGGGGCGCACGCCGACACAAATGTCGACTTTCAGGAGTTCATGATCGTACCTGTCGGGGCACCCACCTTTGCTGAGGCGATTCGGTTCGGAGCGGAGACCTTCCATGTGTTGCGTGGCGTACTGGCCGGGAGAGGCTACAACACCACGGTGGGTGATGAAGGAGGATTTGCGCCGCGCCTGCGCTCGAATGTTGAAGCGGTCGAGTTGATCCTGGAGGCAATCGTCAAGGCCGGGTACCGGCCCGGTAGTGACATTGCCTTGGCGCTTGATCTGGCGACGAGTGAGTTCTTCGACGGGGATAAGTACATCTTCAAAAAATCCGACGGTTCGGTTCGTGACGCTGAGGGTATGATTCGCTTCTACAGCGACTGGATCCGTCAGTATCCGATTGTCTCAATCGAGGATGGCTTGGCCGAAGATGACTGGAGGGGGTGGAAGGAGCTTACCGCTGAACTCGGGAAGAAGACGCAACTGGTAGGCGACGACCTCTTTGTCACGAATAGTCGCCGACTGGCCCGCGGGATCGAGGAGGGCGTTGCAAATGCTATTCTTATCAAATTCAACCAGGTCGGAACGCTGACTGAAACGCTGCAAGCTATGGAGTTGGCACGGTCTGCCGGATACCGGAACGTGATGTCACATCGTTCGGGTGAGACCGAAGATACGACGATAGCCGATTTGGCGGTAGCTACTAGCGCCGGGCAGATCAAGTCCGGCTCGCTCAGTCGGGCTGAGCGGACCTGCAAGTACAATCAACTGCTTCGAATCGAGGAGGCGTTAGGGCCGGATGCGGTTCTAGCGACCCCCTTTGCCGGGGCGCAGTAAGGTTGTTACGGTTGACGATCCCTTGAGGGACCGCCTCTGCCGGCGGGTACAGACCCTCTTGTCTGTAACTCGGGTGCGACGCTCAGGCCGGCAACCTGCCGTACACTCTCTTCAAACTCTTTCAACTTGGCCATTTCGAGCTTAAGTTGGCTGAGTTGTTCGGCCTGCCCTTGCAGCAGTGAGGTCATGGCGTCGTTTTCACGCTCCAACGATTGCACGCGGGTCAGATGATACTGGCCTCGAAACAGGTTCAGGAGCGCCATGGTTGACCCAACGGTCAGGCCCATCAAGATAATGCAGGAAAAGGCGATGATTCGTCTCGATATACAAAACTGTTGCACCCGGCCGCCTTCGGTAAAGGCCATGATGGTAATGACCCCCCTGAGACCTGCGCCAATAAGAGATCCCAGCATCCACAGGCTATCAATTATCCCCTTCCTTATCTGCATCTCTACCCCTCCCCGCCAAACCTTACGCCGTTCTTACGTATCGTTCCAGTCTGATCGTCCATAACCCTTCAGGGCGTATCAGTAGCCATCGATCCGGCAATGATCGCCGATCATTATATTTTCTGGAAGTGCTGATAACCGCCGGTCAGCGTATCTGTACTACCATCTTGCCGTTCGATTTGGCACCCCTGACCCGCTTCCCCAACCGTTCCGATTGCTGTGACAGGCACTGCTTCAGGGAATAGAGCGGCAATATCGATGGGATCCCACGACGATGTGAAAAGTAGCTCGAAGTCCTCACCGCCCTGTAGCGCCAGAGTAATGGGCGGCTGACCGAAGTGCTGCGCGATGATTGATGCTACCTGGTCGATCGGTACCTGATCCTCTTTGATCTTCGCTGAAACCCCGCTCTCTCGACATAGATGCGCCAGATCTGACGCCAATCCATCGCTCAGGTCAATCATGGCCGACGCAGCTCCGGTCTGTGCAAGTACTCTTCCCGCCTGAATTCTTTGGATAGGGCACAGGTGTCGTTCGATAGCCTGTCTGATAGCCTCTCGGAGAGTGTCGGAGGCTTCGAATGGGATCTCGATCTGATCGTCTCGGAGACGGCAGCCGGCCTTGAGTGCCATAAGCCCCGCTGCTGCTGCACCCAGCCGGCCGGTTATCCAGAGCCGTTCCCCCGGTTTCGCTCCGGAACGTGTGACGGCCTTCCCGGTCTCTACTTCTCCAACTAGGGTCACGCCGATCATCAGGGTAGAAGAGGCGGAAAGATCGCCGCCCACGACCTCAACCGCGAATTGTAGCCCTTCCTTCTGAAGTCCGCGGTAGAGCTCATCGACGAACTCGATCTCTTCATCGTGGGGAAGCGCCAGCGTAATAAGTGCGATACGGGGCAGGCCCCCCATCGCGGCAATATCGCTCAGATTAACGCACATCGCCTTACGCCCGAGACGAAAAGGCGTCATAGTGTGCCGCGTAAAATCGATGCCATCGACGAGCAGATCGGTCGTGAGCAGAAGATCTTTGTCTGCTGTGGGGCGTAATACGGCGCAGTCGTCACCGATCCCTAAAAGGGTCGTGTGCGACCGGGGCAACCGACTTCTGATCCGCTCTATCAGACCAAACTCCCCAATGGTCGAGATCTTCATTGCAGGCCTACCTGCGTGAACCTTTCATATGTCACGGGGCGCAATATCTCTTTCCATGGAACGGATCTATCAGGCTGAGATGGGGTGCGTTGCATACAGACAATCGGACAGTCGGGCGAATTCATGAAGGCTCAGGGTCTCGCCGCGGCGCTTCGGATCGATGTCCGCATTCTCCAGGATACGCTCGAGGGTTGTGGATTCCGCCACGATACCGGCGTGGAGCAGCGCATTGCGCAGCATTTTCCTGCGCTGTCCGAACGCAGCTCGTACAGTGCGAAAGAGCAGGGCAGGGGATTGTACTGCCACCCTGGGTTCGGGACGTAGATCGAGGCGAACGATTGTCGAATCAACGGCGGGTTTTGGATAGAATGCCGCCCGTGAAACCTGTGCTACTACCGAGACATCAGCGTCATACTGGCAGCGGAGCGTCAAGGAGCTATACCCCTCTTCGCCAGGATTTGCCAAGAGCCGTTGTGCTACCTCTCGTTGTACCATCACGAGGAGAGAGACAAAATGCTGCCGCAACGGTATCAACTGCAGGAGCAGAGGAGTCGCCACTGAATAGGGAAGATTTGAAACTACCTTGGCCGGTATATGTCCTGGATAATTTTCATCGAGAATGCGAACGTAATCGAAGTTGAGGGCGTCATCGCAGATCAATGAAAGCCTTGGATGATTGCCGAGCCGATCCATCAGCAGCCGATAAAACCCCGGATCCCGCTCAATAGCTATCACCCGTCCTGCTCGTTCAGCAAGCCCCTCGGTCAGTACACCCGTGCCCGGACCGATCTCTATCACGAGGTCCTGCGGTCCCACCTCTGCTGAACGAAGAATCAGGTCGCGAACCGCGGGGGCGATGAGGAAACTCTGCCCGAGACCTTTTTTCGGCAATAGGTGGTATTGGCGAAGCAACGCACGGGTTGCGTGTCCAAGGGATGGCGATTGATTCGAGCGGCTAGTCCCGCGCATTCACTAAAGCGCTATAACAGAAGTATGCTTGTCCAGAGCAGTAACGATACATCATGTCCACACCCGACGCGTCCAGTTCCTACGCTCGATTTTTAGGGGGGTGTTGTCGATGAGGATTGCCAGACCGAGCTGTCCAGAATAGCGTTTGTTAGCTCTGCGAGGGCATCAGCCATTGTGGTGAATGTGATGCCCAGGAAACCGGGGGATGGCTTGTGTTCACGCGGAGTCCGGGCAAGGATCAGGCCGATTCGCTGTGCGGCCGGCGGAGCCATGTCAGAATCCGGAAACTCCGCGATAAGCCGCTGATAGACTGCCTTAGCCTGCTCTTTCTGTTCGAGTTCCCAGAGCGACTCACCAAGATAGAAGAGGACCTGATCGTTGTACTCGGAACGCGGGTACTCCTTCAGAACCGACTCAAGCCTGGGGATAGCGGCGCCATACGCCTCACGGTTAAAGTAAAACTTACCGACGTAGAGTTCCCTCTGGACGATCCTCCGATGGCATTCTGTGAGTCTGGCCTGTGCGTCTGATACGAACTGGGAGTTGCGGAATTCGCTGACCAGGGCCTGAAACTCCCGAATCGCTTTTTTGGTCATCGTCTGGTCACGGTCCGTCTTCTCCATCTGGTAAAAGTACGAAAGTCCCATATAATACTGGGCTTCATCAAGCAGCTCATGTTGTGGAAACAGTTCGAGCAGCCGCTGGTACTCGACGCGTGCCTCGTCGTATCTCTTCTCGTCGAAGTAGGAACGGCCTACGTTCAGTCGAGCTACCGGTACAAGTTCGCTCTCAGGAAAATGGTTGATCAGGCGCTGCAGATGCTTACGCCCCTCATCATAGTTCTTTACGGTAATGGCCGCCTCGGCTTGGCTCATCAACTCTCGATCAGAGTTGCTGAGCGGTTCAACCGGCTTCGATGCAAGAAAATCGAGGGATGCACACCCGGAGATTATAAGGAGGAAAAGCAGGTAGCAACCTGCGAGGAATCGGCGCCGCGTGGTGGAGTTCATTGAGCACCTCTGAGTAACACGAAAAAACGCACCCCCAAGGAGCGGAAGGATTACAGACATCGGATTGCCGAATGGGAAGATGGGGTAGCAAGAAACGCCGTCAATCCGTACTGCCTTCTGGGATCAGGCTGACTCAGCCTTCTTCTTATAGAGGATGATGGGCGGCTTCCGCTCGACAACGGTCTCGCGGTTAATGATGCACTCCGCAATTCCGGACTGTGAGGGGATCTCATACATGATGTCGAGCATGATCTCTTCAAGAATTGCACGGAGGCCGCGCGCGCCGGTCTGCCGCTTCGCCGCCTCCTGAGCGACTGCGCTGACGGCATCGTCTGTAAAGGTCAATTTCACATGCTCGAAATCAAAGAACCTCTGATACTGCCGCAAAATGGCGTTCTTCGGTTCTACAAGGATTCGCACCAGTGTTTTCTCATCAAGCTCATTGACGACCGCCATAACCGGTAATCGCCCCACCAGCTCTGGTATGAGGCCATAGCGAAGCAGATCTTCCGGTTGCGCGTAGGTCAGCAGCTCGCTGATCCGCCTGCCCCGCCGGACCTGAATCTCGGCGCCGAATCCCATCGCCTTCTGGCCGGTTCTCTGCTCAATGGACTTCTCAAGCCCAACGAATGCCCCGCCGCAGATGAACAGAATATTCGTGGTATCAACCTGCAGGTACTCCTGCTGGGGATGTTTGCGCCCGCCCTGCGGGGGGACATTTGCCACGGTTCCCTCAAGAATCTTCAGAAGGGCCTGCTGAACGCCCTCTCCGGAGACGTCCCGCGTAATCGAGGGGTTTTCAGACTTTCGCGCGATCTTATCGATCTCGTCAATATAGATGATTCCCCGTTCTGCTCGTTCCACATCGTAGTCTGCAACCTGCAATAATCGAAGGATGATATTCTCTACGTCCTCCCCGACATAGCCCGCCTCGGTCAGGGTAGTCGCGTCGGCGATTGTAAAGGGTACGTCCAGGATCTTGGCCAGGGTTTGGGCCAGCAAGGTCTTCCCACATCCGGTTGGGCCGATTAGCAGGATATTCGACTTTGTCAGTTCAACATCGTCAAAGGTCATCCTGGCGTTGACGCGCTTATAGTGGTTGTGGACGGCGACTGCCAGACTCTTCTTTGCGCGATCCTGACCGATCACATACTGATCCAGGATCGACTTGATCTCGGACGGCTTGGGAAGCTCACCGAGACCCTTGCCCTTTTCCTCTTCCCATTCCTCCGCAATGATATCGTTACAGAGTTCAATGCACTCATCGCAGATGTAGACAGTAGGACCGGCGATCAGTTTCCGGACGTCATCTTGACTTTTGCCGCAAAAGGAGCAGGTGAGCTTTCCTCCGCCTTTAACCGCCTTAGCCATCTACCCCTCCGTCTTCTGTTTCAGATTAAACGTTCATTGTAGGAATCAAAAGACCCACCGCCGACGAGTCGTTGTGTATCACAATTCAGTCGGCAGCGGTCGATATGTGCAGGGCGCGTGTCATTCGTGCGTACACTGTCTAGGACGCCGGGGCAGACATCGAGGCTGGAAGGCCATCTCGCGAGTAGATCACCTCGTCGATAAGGCCGTATTCCTTCGCCTCGCCAGGTGACATGAAAAAGTCACGATCGCTGTCTTTTTCAATTCGCTCTAGTGGTTGACCGGAGTGGTTGGCGAGGATCCGATCCAACTCCTGTCGCATACGAAGGATTTCTTTCGCCTGAATCTGGATATCTGACGCCTGTCCCTGCGCTCCCCCGTAAGGCTGATGGATCATGATCCGGGCGTGGGGGAGGGCGTACCTCTTCCCCTTGGCGCCGGCTGCCAATAGGAGCGCAGCACCGCTCGCCGCTTGCCCCATGCAGATCGTCTCAATAGCCGGCTTGATATACTGCATGGTGTCATAGATAGCCAGAGAGGCTGTGACCGATCCACCCGGCGAATTGATATAGAGATGGATATCCTTATCAGGATCCTCAGCTTCCAGAAAGAGGAGCTGGGCGATGACCAGATTTGACTCAGCGTCATCGATCGGAGTGCCAATAAACAGGATTCGATCCTTCAGGAGACGCGAAAAGATATCGTAGGCTCGTTCACCTCGACTGGTCTGTTCGACAACCATTGGGATCAATTGCATCGTATACGACTCCATTCGCACAGTGCGATCAGACGAGGGTAACGAGGTTGTTCCCTTCTACTATCTTGGCCTGCTCAAACAGAAGTTCGAGAGCCTTACGCTCTAATAATTGTATCCGAATGGTCTCAATTCGATCCTTCCGCTCAAGTAACGCGCGGAAGTCCTCCGGTTTCTGGTTCATCGACGCGGCAGCTGTTTCGATCTCCTTATCCAACTCTTCTTCCGATACGGCCAGTTCTTCCCGCTTTGCTATCGCCTCTAGCAGGAGAGAGTTTCGTACCCGTTTGACGGCCAACTCTCTCGCCCTGGTGCGCATGGTCTCTTCTTCGTCCAGATCCTTAGCAGGAGCTGTCTTGTGCCCATCAGCGCTGCGCTTCAGATCATCAAGGATCGCCTCGACCTCTGCCTTGACCAGCGATTCCGGAAGATCAAAGGGATGGGCGGTACGTAACTTTTCAAGTAGCTGGCTCTTCAGGCGCCCCACCTGCTCCCGCTCCTTGTACGCCAACAGGTCCTGCTTGACCTTCTCCTTAAGCTCATGGAGATCTGCGCACTCGCCCTCTGATTTCGCAAAATCGTCATCCAGCGCCGGTAGCTGTTTCTTTTTGACCTCTTTGACGGTGATCTTGAAGAGGACCCGTTTTCCTGCAAGTTCCCGTCGTCCGTAATCTGACGGGAACTCTATGGAGAACTCCTTGGCCTCGCCCTTCTTAAGGCCATGGAGTTGAGCTTCAAATTCTGGGATAAATTGGTGGGCGCCGAGCAGGACGGAGGCATTCTGACCACTCACACCCTTGAGCGGTTTACCGCCGGCGAAGCCTTCATAGTCTATAACCAGGAGATCTTCCTGCAGGGCTGGCCAGCCATCCATCGGGATGTACTGTGCCGCCCGATCTCGAATATGCTCCAGCGCCCTATCGACCTCCGAGTCCGGCACCTCGATCTTCTCCCTGGAGAGATCAATCCCCATATAACCCGAGAGTTGTAAGACAGGCTTAATGTCGAAGGTAGCCCGGTAGCTGAAAGGCTTCCCCTCCTCGCAGACCATGTCCTCCAGTGTGGGGTCGCCTATCGGATTCAGATCAACCTCTTTCAGTGCTTGACTATAGCTTTCCGGAATCAGTTCCTGGAGGGCCTCGTTCCTTGCCTCATCCTTGAAGCGAGAGCGCAGGAGATCCCTCGGGATCTTACCGGGTCGGAAACCAGGCATGTGAACCTTTTTCGACAAGCGGGTATAGGCCTGGTTCAGTTTATCTACGAGGTGTTGGGGGGGTAATTCAATACGAAGCGCACGTTGGGTACTGCTGATCTCTGTGATATCTACTTTCATAAGTATCTCGGATGTGGATGTAGGATTTATGGTGCGAGAGGGGGGACTTGAACCCCCATCCGCCAAAGGCGGACTGGATCCTAAGTCCAGCGCGTCTGCCATTCCGCCACTCTCGCGTTTGCTTCCAGGCAGGAACTGGAAAAACTATACCATACGGTTAAGCCTCTGTCTACACAACTACTTTCTGAATGCGCAGTCATAAGGGCGTCGTAAGTTGTGCGGACGATATTTCCTGGGCCGGTTCACTCCGACAATCAGACATCAGTGAACGGAGGTCGCATCAATGTGAACGGAAAATCCTCGGCAGGCGAGGGGAGAGGGTAGTGAGGATCTCGTATGAAATGGTGCCCAGTCGGTCTGCCCACTCCGCAACCGAGATGTGCGCCTCCCCGTCCTGTCCCAGTAGCGTGGCGATCTCGCCCTCAGATATATCCGGTATATCAGTGACATCGATCAGGCATTGGTCCATCGTGATTGTTCCCACCTGCCGAACTCGCCGACCGCGGACCAGGAAATCAATTCTGTTCGAGAGGGCGCGGGAGATCCCGTCGCCATAGCCGATCGCCACGGTGGCCAGTCGCGCCTGGCGGCTTGTTCGAAAAGTATGACCGTAGCTGACCCCGGTCCCTGATGGAACCGTCTTGATGAAGACGATCCTTGCTTTGACCGAGAGGGCGGGGTGAAGGGTCACATGATCCTGAAGGTGAGGGGCCGGGTACAGGCCATACTGAGCCAACCCGATCCGAACCAGATCGAAGTGAGTATCGGGGAACGTCAAGGCGGCGGCAGAATTGGCCAAGTGGACCAGTGGAGGCCGGATCTCTTGCCGTTGCAGCATATCCACCAACTTGGCGAATCGTTCGAACTGTTCCTGGGTTGTTGTAGGATCGACGGCGTCAGCCGTGGCGAGGTGGCTGTAGAGGCCTGTAACCACGATATTAGACAGGATCTGTGTCGCGCTTAACAGTGCCCGAGCTTCCTGCCAGGCGGCTCCCAGACGGGACATACCGGTATCAACCTTCAGGTGAATCCAGATCGGTCCCAGCCCTGCCTCAGAGAATCGGCGGGCCTGTTCGATGCTGCAAACGGTCGGCTGCAGCCGATATTCAACAACCGCCTCGATCTCCTCTCGACAGATCGCGGGGCCGAAGAGCAGGATCGGCGCCTCGATGCCGGCCCTTCTCAGCTGGATCCCTTCTTCAAGCGTAGCCACAGCAAGCCACGAGGAGCCGGCGGAGAGTGCCGTCCGAGCGACCGAAACGGCGCCATGGCCGTACCCATCGGCCTTGACGACCGACATCATCTGGGTTGACGGTCGCAGTAGTTGTCGGATCGCGGCTATATTGTGGCGAATCGCCTCTAGGTCGACCTCTACCCAGGCACGGTGAGTGTGGGGCATTCGATCGGCTGCCGAGCCGAGGCCCTGATCAATGTCCATAAATTCCTACCCTCAGCTCTGAAGACTAAACAGCTCATGTAAGGCCTTCTCGCGATCATAGCATGACTAAAAGGTCAAGCCTGTCATCGATCAGTGCCAGGAGATCGCCGTCTGCGGTAGTTAGGCGGCATCCGGTACGCCATCAAAGAAATCAACCAGACCTGTCTCAAGCGAGTACTCAGCGCCAACGACAACGAGGCCATCATTGAGGATCAACGTCTCAAGAAGCTCAGAGCCGTGTCGCAGGTGGTTGGCAGAGGCGAGGACGTTAGCCCGAACTGCATCTCTAATAAGGTCGTTCGTATCGCGCTGGAGCTCAGCGCTGAGCAGGATCTCGATTGACGGGCGGATATGATCGATGATGGAGTACAGATTGTGGGAATGGATCGTCGTAGGTTGCCGCAGCGTCTCTAAGGTGGCCAGAATAGCGCTGCACTGGGAATGGCCAAGTACAACTACCAGACGTGTTCCAAGCTGAGCAGCAGCGAACTCGACACTCCCGACCAGGCACGGAGCGACGATATTCCCGGCAACCCGGATGACGAAGAGATCGCCGAGTCCTTGGTCGAATACGATCTCTGATGGGACACGTGAATCTGAACAGCCAAGAACGATCGCGACGGGCTGCTGACCTGTGGGGGGTTCACCGCGTCTGGTCTGGCTCAGAAGCGTATCGAGACTCCGCACGTTCGAGGCGAAACGGCGGTTTCCCTCACGAAGGCGTTCGAGTGTTTCCCGTGCGGAAATCATCTAAACCTATTGATTGTATGCTTCAATGCTACCCTCTTCAGCCCAGAAACTTTCGGATCCATGCCGCCCGGAGGATAAGGTCGCCAAGATCCTTGGTGCTCCCTTCCCGAACCCGTTTGATGATCGTCGTCGTGACCTCCTGATGAGTGTGATCCGTGGAGAGGGTGAGGCCGAGAAGTCGAATAGTTGTCCGGATCTCCTTTGCCTCAGCGGGGGGCAGAAGGGTGAGCGCCTCTTCATTCAGATACCGAAGCGCGTCTGCAAGATCGGCTTCGAATCCCGGATCGACCTCCCGAAGAAAGGCCAGATCTTCCTGACCAAGACAAGAGAGGCCGAGGATCTCGGGGGGAAGGCCGATGGAGTAGAGGGCGGAACAGAAAGAGATGGCTCGTGGGAGCGAGACCCCGCCGAGGCTGCGGCTGTAGCCGAACAGACCGATATGCAGTTTCCTCATCCGCCGCCTGGGGACAGCGGGCGCTACGTCATTCAGAAGGGGTGCTATCGCTTTTACTTGGCGCTGGTAGCAAGCGGAGATCCGCTCGATCAGATCGATGATCTTCCCCTCCCGCTCTACCGGCTTGGGGCTCTGTCTGGGCGCGCCCTTGAGTGTCTCGATGGCCCGAATGCTTGCAGGAGCCGGATAGTCGTACTTAAAGGCCGACTGGATCGTGAACGTCTGAACGCTTGGGTGCTCAGCAAGGTGTCGTTCCACGGTATCCGGTCGGAAGTTGCCGCGAAACGGGGCGCTTCCGGCCCCAAGGATCGGATAGATGGGAATCCCTAGTTCTCGCTCCAGCTTGTCCAGGCGACTTAACGCCATCTTGACCAGGAGGCTGGCTGCCAGGCTCCCGTAGTTCAAGGCGGGATCGGAACGGGCCAGAAAGACGCGCTGGTACGGCAGGTCCTTACCCTGCAGGTACGCGCGGACGATCGCATCGGCCCGAAGCAGCGACTCCTTATCCTCGATCAATGGGATGATCTGGATTGCGGTGGGATGGAACTCTCCAATCCACTCTTTCAGAGGGATATCGCCGGGGGTAAGAACAGCCGCCCCCTTCCCCGTGACGAAGACCTGATAGTACCGGAGTACACGGTTCAACTCCTCCGCCGAGGTTGTCATGGGGAAGATGATCTCGAAGATGGGGGCTATATCCTCCCCGTAGAAGAGTCGGGCCACATCGTACGCTCTGGGGATTCCCTGGAGGACTTCAAGGAGGATCTTCCCTTGGGCCTTTTCCACAGCAGGGTTTGGAACGCGCAAGGTCAGGAACATCTCCCGTCCCAAGGGAAACGCCCTGAAGAAGCCCTCGTAGGTCGTCAGAAGCTTCTCGACGACGAACTCATCGACCTCCTTCCCCTCGAAATCCCACATCTGCTCATCGCAGCCTAAATGGGAGAAGGCGTAGTAGGCCTCCCGAATCTCGTCCATCCCCTCCATCACAGGCCCTTGGGCGAAGAAGGGGACGGTGACGTTGTCCGGATGCTGGGTGCTCATGCACCGGGGGATACGGGGGTGGGTCGCGATATCGATCACCGCTCTACTCTCGATCTGTTTACTAATCGGGTTCCGACTGACCTTCCATAAAGACACGGCTGGCAAGGATATCTTCAGCCTCAATCGTCACCAGATCTTTTTTCGTGAGTGTCGCTCTGTGTTGCGCGAACAGGCGATTGGCCTGGCGCAGGCGGGCCCGATCGAGGGCATTCCGTACACTACGGGCATTGGCAAAGTTGGGCAGCTTCATGCGTTTGAGAAGATATTCATAAAAGACCTTTTCAGCGTCTGGGCTGAACCTGTACTGCTGTTCTTCCAACATCAGTTTGGCGATTGCGATCAGTTCTTCCGCCGAGTAGTTCGGAAAATCCAGATGATGTGCGACGCGTGATGACATCCCTGGATTGCCCTGGAAGAATGTTTGCATACGGTCCCTGTAACCGGCCAAAATGACCACAAGGTCCTCGCGCTGATTCTCCATGACCTGGAGCAGGATCTCGATCGACTCCTGGCCGTAGTCGCGCTCGTTTTCTGAACGGTACAGATAATAGGCTTCGTCGATAAACAAGACGCCGCCCATGGCTCGTTTCAAGACCTCTTTGGTCTTTGGCGCGGTGTGCCCGATATACTGGCCGACAAGATCGTCCCGGGTGACCGCCGCCAGAGTACACTTCCGGATATAACCGAGGCGGTGCAGAATCTCGGCCATTCGCATCGCCACGGTGGTCTTGCCTGTACCGGGATTGCCGGTAAAGCACATATGAAGACTTGGCGGTCCCGACGTCAGCCCCAGGCTTTTCCGCACCCGGTCGACCAGCAACAACGCCGCAATTTCTCGAATCCGCGTCTTAATCGGTATCAGTCCGACCAGTTCCCGGTCGAGCTTATCAAGGATCTCCTGAATCTGGGAATCGCGAAAGACACCTGCGAGATCGACCGGCGTATCATCAGAAAGTTCGGTTGGAGACGTCTCTTCGGGGGTCTGTCCGACGTTCGCTTCACTCATCGACGTCCTCGCTTCACTTGGCAGCCTTCATAATCTTAAATTCCCCTCGCCCCCGGTACCCCTTGGGTGCGGAGAGGGTGTGGGGAGGGAGGGGACAGAACCCCCTCCCTCCCGGAATACCGATCGATGTTTAGTCCGTATACCGCGCGCCCTCCGGCTTATCGGTGGCGTAGCTGTGTACGACATAGTTGACGGTGCGGCCTTTGACTTCCTGGCGCACAAGGCCAAAGCCCGGCTCATTTGCCGGCCGCTGGATGATGAACGACAGACGGATGGTTTCCCAGCCTTTGTTGTGGTCGAAGGCGTTCACCTTGACGTAGTGATTGGGATAGGCCTTGCGGCAGGCATCGATCTCGTACATGATTCCTGCCGGGTCTTCCATATCGAACATCGGCAAACCCCACATCTCCCAGAACGTATTGCGGGGATGCGGGTCATCCGTAAACTCGACGCTGACGGCCCATTTATTGCGTAACGCATACTCCACCTGCTTTCTGATCTGCTCATCGGTCAGATCAGCCAGGAATGAAAACGTACCTTGGGTAATTCGCATACTGTGTCCTCCTTCTCACCTACACGGCCGTTGTGGTCGGAACAAAGTCCGCGGTATCGGTCGAGGCATAGTTGAAGGTAATATCCTTCCACACTTCCAGTGCCGTCCGCAATGGCTGACACCACCGTGCGGCATTCGCCAGGATCTCCGGCCCTTCGTTAAAATAATCGCGCCCTTCATTGCGCGCCTGGACCATCGCTTCCAGGGCTACCCGGTTGGCCGTCGCGCCCGCCGCGATGCCGGTCGGATGACCGATGGTCCCTCCGCCGAACTGCATGACCACGTCTTCACCAAAGTAGTGGAGCAACTGGTGCATCTGGCCGGCGTGGATGCCGCCTGAGGCGACCGGCATGACCTTGCGCAACGCCGCCCAGTCCTGATCAAAGAACAGACCATTTTGCAGATTCATCGGGGTATGGGTTTCCCGCAGGGTATCGTAGAACCCCTTGACCATGTACGGGTCGCCCTCGAGCTTGCCGATAACGGTGCCGGCGTGAATATGATCCACCCCCGCCATGCGCATCCACTTGCAGATGACGCGGAAGTTGACACCATGGGTCTTTTGACGGGTATAGGTCGAGTGGCCGGCCCGGTGCAGGTGCAGCATCATATCGTTTTTCCGCGCCCACTTGGATATCGACTGGATCGCGGTATAGCCGATCACCAGGTCGATCATGATGATGACGCTGCCCAGATCCTTGGCGAATTCAGCCCGCTCATACATGTCCTCCATGGTGGCAGCGCTGATATTCAGGTAATGTCCCTTCACCTCGCCGCTCGCGGCCGAGGCGCGATTGACCCCTTCCATTGCAAAGAGGAAACGGTCGCGCCAGTGCATAAACGCCTGCGAGTTGATGTTCTCGTCGTCCTTGGTAAAATCGAGGCCGCCCTTGAGCGCCTCATACACGACGCGGCCGTAGTTTTTACCGGAGAGCCCCAGCTTCGGCTTGATGGTGGCGCCCAGCAGCGGGCGGCCGAATTTATCCAGGCGTTCGCGCTCCACGACGATCCCGGTGGGCGGACCCTGAAAGGTCTTGAGGTACGCCACAGGGAACCGCATGTCTTCCAGGCGTAGCGCCTTGAGCGGCTTGAAGCCGAAGACGTTACCGATAATGGAGGCGCTTACGTTGACGATCGAGCCATCTTCAAACAGATCCAGATCGTAGGCGATGTAGGCGAAATACTGGCCTGGAGCGCCCGGGACAGGATCGACCCTGTACGCCTTACCGCGATAGGCATCGTGATCGGTCAGACGGTCGGTCCACACGATCGTCCAGGTCGCAGTGGATGATTCGCCCGCCACGGCCGCGGCCGCCTCGTCCGGGTCCACACCCTCCTGAGGGGTGATGCGGAACACCGCAATGATGTCGGTATCCTTCGGCTCATATTCCGGTCGCCAATACCCCATCTGCTTGTAGGGGACCACCCCCCCGGCCTTATACCGGTCTTTCGGATCCTTGGTTGCTGCTGTCGCTGGTCCTGCCATAACGTTCCTCCCTTCAGCCTGCGTGTTGACCATGCTCTACCGTCTTGCTGTGTCGTTCCCGTGGAACTCTCGGATAGTTGACCTCTTGCCGTTCTTGAGCCTGATTGGCCTCAGACTTATTCCAATACGTGACCCTACCTTGCCTCTCCTCACTCATAAAGTCAAATAGGAAATTTTTAATACAGTCATAAGGTTTAGTTTATGGGATGCTGAGCCATATCATCGCTCGTGTCGTGGTTCAGGCGTCCCTTGACAGTGATCGTCATGCCGGGCTTGACAAGCCTGCCCCGCGTACTTGATACGGGGGAATCCAGTCCTGCCGCGCCTGTATAGGCTTCGAGCATGATAGCAAAGCAGGCCAGCCAATAGCCATTCATGGCAAACCTTGACAACTCCTCCTGAAGGCGAGACAATCGCCGCAAATGTTAGAGCTTCTTATTCCGTGATGACCTGACGAGATTCCGGGGACACCATACTAATTTTCGATCTGGCATAAAAGTGAGTGTAGATTCCACCTCCGTAATCTGCATTCGGTAAAGTGAAGGTTTGTGATTGTAATCCACACTGCAACGCGGTGGTCATGTCAAGTGAGATAGAGAGTCCTTCTGGTCAGCCGGAATAGGCTGACCGTTCCTGCAGCGTTTCCCATGTTCCGGATCGTTGCAAATGTCTTGCTAAGCACTGAATAAGGTTATAGGATTTGGCTAAACTGCAAATCTTCTTAATGGGAATCGGCTGACCAGTCTGCTCAATAGTTGGGCCGACCTGGTACTGTGAAGGTATGGAATTGCCGATGAATACATCGCTTTCCGACGCTAGCGCCGGGCAGTCGGCGGTTAGTATTCTATCCTGCGCGGGTAACCCCACTAGTGCCCGCCGTCGGGTTGTCCCTTCGCATACCGACGAGCCTGATGGTCTATTGTTGTGTCTCTACCGACGAGTTGCTGCACTCGGTGAGTTCCACTGCCATTGGCACCCAGCCAATCGACTTGTCGCCGCGCGCCTAGCTCTGCCTCTGCATACTGTGCAGATGGTCCTAGCGGTTGAAGACAAGCGATTCTGGATCCATCCAGGCGTCGACCCCATCAGCATAGGCCGAGCTGCCCTGATGGGCCTACTCAGGAAGGGGCGAAGGCAAGGCGGGAGCACAATCCCAGAGCAGGTCATAAAGCTACGACTGCGCGCTACGCGACCGTCTACGGTATTGACACGATCCTATCGTGCAGCAATGGGTATCGCCCTTGTGACACTGTCCCGTAGGATCGACATCCTCGCCGAGTATTTAGATCGTGTCTATTTTGGGCGAACCTATTTCGGCATCCATAGTGCGTCGGAACATTACTTCCGCCGTAGCTCCGCAGCGCTGACAGTGTCTCAGTCTTTCTTCGTCGCAGACCGGATCGCTCTCCCCAACACGTGGCGTGCCGCCAGGATCGCGAACATCCTTAGGCGTCAACTTGTGCGTGATTTACTAGGCCCGGGTCTGGAAGAGTTGCCGGCAATTTACGCCCACTCCTTTGGACAGAGCGCTGGGGATGCTGTTCAACATGTCGTGGACTCGATGACCGCCAGATGAGCCCGTCGTTAGCAGAAGAAAGCCACGAGCGAGGCCGAAGGGGCGTGATTCACGCCAAACACTTTCTGTTTCAAGTCCTGGGGTCCGCCATCGACCTACCGTTCAACGCCTACGACCACCGCTCAAAGTTGACTTTCGACGATCCCACACCCGAAGGTCTAACTCAATTTGCTTTTGACTTGGGCGGCGTTCTGAAGAAAGCGGATCACGCGCGAGTCGGCGACGCGACAATAGTTGAAGTGTTGGTCGAGGTCAAAGCTGCTCAATCGGGGGATGGTCTCTTGGATGAGTATCGAGAGTTCCTTCGTCGCGCAGCCGTAGCCTCAGCGGTGGAACGCCACCGCGACAGCTGGTTCATATTTGTGGCCAAAGTCCCCTTCGGTTCAACCTACGGTGCGCGTCTGTGCAACGGAGATCTTCTGGAGGAGTGTCGCGCAGGCTGGTCTGAGAACCTTGTTGCTGCCGCGCGGGACCTTAATGAGAGAGTCAGCCTATTGATCGCCACGGATTCGTTCCGACGGCTGATCGACCATTGGGGGCCGAGATGAGTGACTACCTGCGGAGAATAGCGGCATCGAGTACGTGGCAGGAGTACTACGACGCACACAAGGCGGTCTACACGACCATATTCCAAGCCTACTGGGGGTTCGGCAATCCTGGCTTTGCGCAGCAGCTTCACCACACGGCGATTCCCGATGTTTCTGGAACTGTCTCGGGAGCGATGAACTGGGCAGTGTACTCCCAACCCTCCGCGGAGACGCTAGAGAGCTTTATCGCTGTGTTCGTCGAGCAACTCCGTTCCGAACCACATCGCATACGGAGCAGCAGATACCTCTTCTTTGTGACAGCGGGCCCCCCTGCGCCTCGCGAACGGATTGAGGTGATTCTCGGTCCATTGGCCCGTCATGTTGATTACTGGTGCGGTTCGTTCGATGACGTTCTCTCGGCCAACCCGCCGACGAATGTTGCCCTTGGCCTGGAGGCGCTCTTTGGATCGCGATGCTGGGTCGGAGAGGTCGACAAGTCGATGGCACTCGGTAGGTGTGCCCCTTCGACCCTAAAGGCCTTTCGGGATACAGCGCTCCTTGCGGCTGCCTCCAGTAACTCGGTAGCGCCGTCCGTTATTCGAGATGCACTCGTCGATTCGTCGATAATCCTTCTGGGGGTCAGTACAGGCTGCACCGCTGACACGCTTACCAGTGTGCTGGGTAAGGAGAGGGTGGGGATTGCTGCCTACATTGCAAGGGAGCGAGCACGGAGTTCGCTCTGGCAGAATGATGCAGTGGTTCTCTGCCAGGATCTCTTGACGCGGTATCCCCCTCAAGTTGAGGAGTACGTTGTGCGGCCCGGGGACATTCTTTCGCGGATCATTCGGGAGAGGTATGAAATATCGTACGAAAGACTGTGGCCCCTAATCCGAGTACTCAATTCGGATCTACGCGATCCGAACCTCATACTGGTTGGCCAGCGACTTCGGCTGCCCGTTCTGGGAGTCGAAGGAAGGGCTAGTGGCCCAACTAGCCGATGAAGCCGTCGGGTCGCCTTCGGCGCCCACAGCTTATCGGCAATGCGATGCGGCGGCCCGGATCGAAACCTCGTCGCGAGACGATGCCCCGTGCCGCGGCGGCGGTAAACTGAGACGTCATAGTGGGCCATAGGCGGCAGCACTTCGTTCCTCGTAGCTACCTGAAGGCTTGGTGTGATCCAAGTACGCCAGGAGGCCAGGAGCCTTACGTTTGGGTCTTCTCCGGTGACGGCTCGAATCCGCGTCGCAAAGCGGCAGATAACCTCTTTCACGAGATCGACCTGTACACCATCGAGCTTTCTGATGGTGGTCGCAATCTGATCCTGGAGCATGGTCTCGCTCAGCTTGAAAGCGAGTTCGTGTCGATACGTAAGAAGAAATTAGACCAGCAGAAACCGCTTGCGGCGGTCGAGCGCGCTTTGCTGTGCGCCTTTGTTGCTGCCGCCCGTGCGCGCACTCCGGCTCAGCGTGATCACCTACAAGAACAATGGGACCGAGTCCTTGCCGTGGCGGACAGCATTATGGAGTGGGCGAAGACGGCGACACCCGAACAAAGGCGCACGGCGTCCAGTCTGGGTTCGCGCTGGTCCAAGCGAAGCATGACGTACGATGAGATCAAGGCTCTTTCAGAAAAACCGCTACAGACGTCGATGATGGCGTACATCGGAGCTGAGACGCCTCTACTCACGGGTCTCGACATGGCGGTCTTCACCTGTCTGAAGGGCTCCCCCGGCTTCATCACATCCGACAATCCTTGTGTCTGGTCTGATGCGGAGGCGTACCAGAGACCACCGGCATTCCAGTCACCGGCGCTCATGTACGAGAGCATCGAAATCACTCTGCCAATTTCGCCGCAGCAGATTCTTCTCCTCAATCGTCGCGATCTGAACGGATACTTCCCTGCCTTCGAACAGCTCGTCGACGAGCTTAATCGGCGTACTCGTTTCAATTGCGTGAATCAGTTCGTCAACAACGCGAACTTTGCGAAGCCGGTCTGGTTTGATCCCGGCGTCGAACCGGAGGACTCGTGGCGCAAGCTACATTCCGGTTCTGAGACGCTAGAGTGAGCAGTTTGTGGCCGTCCGCTCGGCTCGGGGCGGCTTCCTGCGGGTCAACGCCGGCGTTGGCCGACAGAACATAGGTCAGGGTTGCCCTGGATGAAGGGCCGCGTAGTTTTGAAGAATCTGGCAATTCCCTCGTTAGTCATTGTTCGTCATTACCACTTACCCCTATGCACGCCAGTAAGCGGCTTGAGCAGGACGTATCTTCCGGCAGGAATCCCGAATAGACCAGTTCGCGATGGAGGAGCTCGGATGCCGTGCCGTTGACCAGCGAACCAACTTGTCCTCTGTCCTGAAAGCGGTGAGTGTGGGAGGGGCGCGTGCGAAGAAGCTCTTGTGACAGCCGTTCCAGATATGGTGAACGTTCGCCTCTTTCAGAGATACCCAACCTCACGACCCTCTGTTGGACCTGGCCGCCCTTGCCGTGGATCACCACGAGCCAAATCGTGATCAAGCCGGCCTCGTCTCCATTGCCCTCGATGTTGCCGATAAGCGCGCGATCTTGTGGTTTGACTGAGGTATAGGCGTCGAGCCGCTGCCTGACCACCGGATGTTCAAGACCCAGGAGATTCAATTCCTCCTCCTGAAGCGCCTTGTCACGATCTGTGGTGAATCGGACAGATTCGTTATTCGGGCGGTTCAGCACAAAGACATCCTTGCCACTGGGGCGCAACTCACCACCATCGAGGCGGGCCGACCGCTGAGCGAAGGACAGAAGCCGCTGCATGCCCCGGGCCTCGTCGTCGAACCGTTTGTAGTCGCCCAAGTTAAATCTATCGAGGTCCTGGAACAGCTCGAATACCACCTCGCGAGCAAGGTTGGCATTGGTCATCGCAACCTCCGAATTCCGGGGACACAATACTAAATTCGATCTGGTATAACAGCGAGTGAAGATTACACCCCCGTAATCTTGAGTATCCTGCATTGGTCACAGGTCCCTGTCCCCCCCCCGCCTGGTTCGCTACCCTCAATCGAGGCATATTGGACCGGCATCCTGCCCTCGAGGTAACTGGCGATCATCGACCGACATTGGGGGCTGTTTTCACCGGAACAGGAGTTCGGGGCGTTCGACCCGTAATGAGGACAGCATACGGACTTGACGGCGATGGCAAAGGTATATATTCTATACCATAATGGAATTCGAATACGACGAGGAGAAAAGTCGGCGGAACAAGGACAAACACGGGATCGACTTCGTCGAGGCGCAACGTCTCTGGGGCGATGTCGAACGGGTTGAGATCCCAGCAAAAACAGACGATGAGGCGCGCTCCATTGTCATCGGTCGTATCGATCAGAGATACTGGTCTGCAGTCGTTACCCACAGAAGCGACAAGACGCGAATCATCTCAGTCCGCCGCTCACGACGTGAGGAGATCCACATTTATGAAAGCTAGGGTGTTCGACAAGAAGTTCGATCAGGGCGAAAGTGTTCTGAAATATCTCGATCTGTCGAAGGCCATTCGTCCCGCAAGCCAACAGCGAAGGGTGAACGTGGACTTTCCAGTCTGGATGATCGAATCGCTCGATAAAGAGGCCAAGAGACTCGGCGTGACCCGTCAGTCGATCATCAAGGTCTGGATCGCAGAGCGCCTGCAGAAGTCTGCATAGGCGGACGAGGCCGTTTCCCCTGCGCTCGCGAAAGAGAACGCGAAAGAGAACGGGGTCAGGTCTTGTTATTTGCTCGGCGGGCAGGGGAAGCGAACCGGTGTAGGGTTGCCAGATCCCCACGATATTCACGTCAGGCTCGGTAGGGGCGTCTGCTCAATCGGATTGCTCCATTGGAGTGAGGCGATGGATTATCACGTTCTCGAGGCTCGGTACGTCAGCGGATATGTTGTGTGGCTCCGGTTTCGCGATGGTACGGCCGGGGAAGTCGACCTAGCCCTGGAGCTGCGTGGGCCAGTCTTCGAACCGCTCCAGGATCCCAGCTACTTTAAGGCCTTCATGGTCATTCGGAGTTCCATACGCTGGATTCCGGGGACATAATACTAATTGTCAGGAAGCCTCTTTGGTCTGGGACCTCGCTTCCCTAAACTGAGAGAACGTCCGGTGAGCGTTTCAACCAACTGTACAAACTGCTCAGTTCCGGCTGGCCTCCCTGAGCGTATCGCTTTGAGCAGCCTACCATCGGCTGTCTCGTCGTTTCTTCCAAGATACTCTCCCCAGTTCCCTACTAGCCCCAACAGGTCTCTGTTGGTTACTAAGATGTCACTGGGGATCAAGCCGAGATGAAACCGAGCGCTGGACCATAGATAGTCCTCAGCTGATCTTACTATGCCGGCATGAACGGGATCGAGCTCCACGTAGCGCACAGCCGCCAGGAGATGCATCTCATCTAACACACAAGAGCCCGACCCTGAAAGAGATAGCCACGTACGCCATCAGCGACGTTCTTCAGCCGTGTATATCGCCGGTGCGCTTCCCCAATCGCCCGCGCCACTTGGTCCTTGGAAACCACAACAAGATGGGTATGGTTCGTCATCAAGCACCAAGCCAACACCTCGACACCGAACCGGTCCAACTGCTCGGCCATGATATCAAGGTACGCCCTGCGATCGCCGTCATCGCTGAAGATGGGGATTAAACGTACGCCCCGTTGTATAACATGGTGCGGATATCCCGGCACCACGAGTCTAGCAATACGAGCCATGTGTGACATCTATTAGGTTCACGACGAGGTCGTCAATAGGAATTTAGTATTGTGTCCCCGGAATTCCTGTTACCCCGGGAGCGGAACGCGAAGCGCCAGAGTGTAAGTTGGCGTTGCGTACTGGCACCGCGTCTGCCGCCGAGTGGAGTGCAGATTCCACCCCCTTAATTTGCAGTCCAGGAAGTGCAGACTTGTGGCTGTAATCTACACGGCCAACCCCGTGCGACTCTCAATACGGCTCATTATATCCGGTCCAGTCCGCGCATTCTTTTCCATTGACACCCTTGTAAGCTGAATGCTACACATCGGCTACTCGGTTTTATGCTGTGTTGCTTTTCCCAAAGGAATAGGATGCAGACATGGCGAGCGGTAGGAACACGCAACTATCCAGATTGTTAGGCGTTCCCACGATTTTCTCATTCTAAATAGCTACATAGTCGCTGTCCCCATTATCATCGATCACTGAAGTCGTGGCCAAGCCGCTGGCCTCGAATACCCTACTGGTCTGGAACGTGAGCCGCGATCGCAGGAACAATGGATAAGAAGACTCTGACCGAAACGGACATCCGCACGAAGTTCATCACCCCCGCGCTCGTCGGCCCGACCGGCAGCAAATGGAACGTGATGACGCAACTGCGCGAGGAGTTCTATTTCACAAAGGGTCGGGTCATCGTTAGGGGCAAGACTGTCAAGCGTGGCGAGGCCAAGAAGGCCGACTACCTCCTCTACTACAAGCCGGGCATCCCGATCGCGGTCATCGAGGCAAAGGACAACACGCACGCGGTGGGGGCAGGCATCCAGCAGGCGCTCGAATACGCAGAAATCCTTGATGTGCCCTTCGCCTATAGCTCTAACGGCGACGCGTTCCTGGAACATGACAGGACAGGGTTCGGCGGTATCGTGGAGCGGGAGATCCCGCTCGACCAGTTTCCGTCGCCCGAAGATTTATGGGCACGCTGCCGGGCGGCAAAGGGCTACACTGCCGCACAGGAGGCGGTGACCACCCAGGACTACTACGACGACAGCTCGAGTAAGGCGCCGCGCTACTACCAGCTCATCGCCATCAACCGCACGGTCGAGGCCATCGCCCGCGGCGAGAATCGTATCCTGCTCGTCATGGCGACGGGTACCGGCAAGACTTACACGGCGTTCCAGATCATCTGGCGTCTCTGGAAGGCGGGCGCCAAGAAGCGGATCCTCTTCCTTGTCGACCGTAATATTCTTGCCGACCAGACCAAGACGAACGACTTCAAGCCGTTCGGTCAGGCGATGACCAAGATCACCAATCGTACAGTCGACAAGGCGTTCGAGGTTTACCTGTCGCTGTACCAAGCGGTCACTGGTACCGACGAAGAGCAGAACATCTACAAGCAGTTCTCGTCGGACTTCTTCGACCTAGTCGTCGTGGACGAGTGTCACCGCGGGAGTGCGGCAGACGATGCGGTCTGGCGCAGGGTGCTCGAGTACTTCTCGTCGGCCACGCAAATTGGCCTGACCGCTACACCCAAGGAAACTCGGGACATCTCCAACATCGAATACTTCGGCGACCCGATCTACACCTACTCGCTCAAGCAGGGAATCGCAGATGGCTTCCTGGCGCCCTACAAGGTCGTCCGCATCGGTATCGATAAGGATCTCGAAGGGTGGCGTCCAGAGAAAGGCAAGACCGATAAGTATGGCCGGGTGATCGTGGACCGCGAGTATAACGAGATGGACTTCGACCGTAACCTGATTCTCGAGAAGCGCACCGAACTCGTCGCTGCCAAAGTCACTGAGTTTCTCAAGGCCACCGACCGCTTCGCCAAGACCATCGTCTTCTGCGAAAACATTGACCACGCCGAGCGCATGCGCCAGGCGTTGGTGAACGCCAATGCCGATCTTGCCGCCGCCAACAGCAAGTACGTCATGCGGATAACCGGGGACAACGAGGAGGGCAAGGCGCAACTCGACAACTTTATCGATCCGGAGTCCACCTTTCCGGTCATCGCCACCACCTCGCAACTGATGTCGACCGGCCTCGACGCCCAGACCTGCCACCTGATCGTACTCGACAAGCGCATGAACTCCATGACCGAGTTCAAGCAGATCATCGGCCGCGGCACGCGCATCAACGAGGACTACAACAAGTTCTTCTTCACCATAATGGACTTCAAGCGGGCCACTGCGCTGTGTGCGGACCCGGCCTTCGACGGCGATCCCGTCCAGATCTACGAACCGAAGGCAGATCAATCGCCGGTACCGCCCGACGATGCACCCTTGCCGGAGTCGGAGGACAGATACTCGGATTCTACGGCAGAAGGGGGCGTCGAGTCCGAGCCGTCCGCTGTCCGCGAGCCGCAGGCCAAGTACTACGTCAACGACGTTGAAGTCACCGTCGTCACCGAACGTGTCCAATACCTCGACGCCGACGGCAAGCTCATTACCGAGTCGCTCAAGGACTACACCCGCAAGGCAGTGCGCAGGGCCTACGCATCGCTCAATACCTTCCTGAATGCCTGGCACGACGCCGCCCGCAAGCAGGCCCTCGTCGAAGCGCTGGCCGGTCAGGGGGTGTTCCTCGACGAGCTGGCTGAACAGGTCGGCCAGGACCTCGACGCCTTCGATCTCATCTGCCACGTCGCCTTCGACCAACCGCCGCTGACGCGCCGCGACCGGGCCGCGAACGTCCGCAAGCGCAACGTGTTCGCCAAGTACGGCGACAAGGCGCGCGCCGTGCTCGATGCCCTGCTCGACAAGTACGCTGACGCGGGCTTGAAAAGCGTCGAGTCCCTCGAAATCCTCAAGGTCGATCCGCTAACCACGTTTGGCACACCGGTCGAAATCGTGAGCGTGTTTGGTGGCAAACAGAAATACCTCGCCGCCATCAGAGAACTTGAAACCCAGCTCTACCAGGAAGCCGCCTGACCCATGTCCAACGTCTCCAGCATCGTCAAGTCCATCCAGGATATCATGCGCAAGGACGCCGGAACGTACGGCGACGCCCAACGCCTCGAACAACTCGGCTGGATGTTCTTCCTGAAGATTTTCAACGACCGCGAAAAGGAACTCGAACTTCTCCGCGACAACTACAAGTCGCCGCTGCCGCAGCACCTGCGCTGGTCGGCCTGGGCTACAGACGCAGAGGGCATTACCGGAGAAGCCCTGCTGGACTTCGTCAACAACACCCTGCTCCCCAAGCTCAAGGCCTTGACGGGCGGCACAGACAAGATTGCCGGCCTTATTCGTATGACCTTCGAGGATGCCAACAACTACATGAAGAACGGCACCCTCATGCGGCAGGTTATCAACAAGATCAACGGTATCGACTTCAACGCCTCCGATGATCGCCACATGTTCGGCGATATCTACGAGAAGATTCTCAAGGACCTGCAGTCGGCCGGTAACGCAGGCGAGTTCTACACCCCGCGCGCCATCACCCAGTTTATCGTGGAGCAGGTCGACCCCAGGCTCGGCGAGAGCATCCTCGACCCCGCCTGCGGCACCGGCGGCTTCCTCGTCTGCGCCATCGAGCACCTACGCAAACAGGCGAAGACCGAGATCGATGAACGCACCATCCAGGACTGCTTCGCCGGCATCGAGAAGAAGCACCTGCCGCACGTCCTGTGCATGACCAACCTGCTGTTGCACGGCATTGATGTACCTTCCAACGTCCGGCACGATAATACGCTGGCGCGCCCGCTGCGCGACTGGTCGCCGAAGGAGCGCGTGGACGTCATCGTCACCAACCCGCCCTTCGGCGGCATGGAGGAGGACGGCATCGAGTCCAACTACCCCGCCGAGTTCCGCACCCGCGAGACCGCCGACCTCTTCCTCGTGCTCCTGATGAAGATCCTCAAGCCCGGCGGCCGCGCCGGACTCGTGCTGCCCGACGGCACCCTCTTCGGCGAAGGCGTCAAGACCCGCATCAAGGAAGCCCTCCTCACCGAGTGCAACCTCCACACCATCGTCCGCCTGCCCAACGGCGTCTTCAATCCCTACACCGGCATCCGCACCAACCTCCTCTTCTTCACTAAGGGCGCGCCCACCACCCACGTCTGGTATTACGAGCACCCCTATCCGCCCGGCGCCAAGAGCTACAACAAAGGCAAACCCATCCGCATCGAAGAGTTCGAGGCCGAGCGCGCCTGGTGGGGCGAGGAAAAGGACGGCTTCCAATCCCGCGTGGAAAACGAGCAAGCCTGGCGCGTCTCCATCGACACCATCAAGGCCGGCAACTTCAACCTCGACCTCAAGAACCCGCACAACCCCGACACCGGCCCCGGCGACGTGAACCACCTCCTGCCCGAATACGAAAAGCTCCTCTCCCAGATCGCCGCCACCCGCGCCGCGCTGAAACAGGAACTCCACCACGCCCTCACCGCCACCGCCGGGACTGTCGAATGAAGCTGGAAACCTTTTTCGAGAAGTTCGACCAGTTCGCCGACGCGCCCGACGCGGTGGCGAAGATGCGCGAGCTGGTGTTTCAGCTCGCGGTTCAAGGAAGGCTCGTGCAGCAGGATCGAACTGAGGAGCCCGCAAACGCCCTTCTGAAAGGGATTCGCGCAGCAAGGGCTGCGCTTCCCGCTAACCGGCGCTCCGGCGATGAGACTGACACGATAGAGCTTGATGAGGAATCTACTCCGTTTCCTCCGCCGCCCGGTTGGGTGTGGACTTCTCTCGGTAAAGTTCAGGTCTTCACAAACGGCTACGCGTTCAAGAGCGAGGACTACCAATCATCGGGAGTCGGAATCATTCGCATGGGGGAACTCGGTGCGAACGGCGAGATCGACGAGAGGAACATGAAGTATGTCTCCGATAACATTGCTCAGTCGCTTCCAGACACGTTTCGAGTAAAGCCGGGCGACTTGCTGATGGGAATGTCCGGGTCGATCGGCAAACTGGCGATCAACCGCTCCGACAAGAGCTACTTGTTGAATCAACGCGTTGGCCGACTGGAGCCGATACTGATCGAGAAAGCGTTCCTACACGTGTTCCTAAAAACGGTCGAGCAGCACTACCTGCAAATCTCCTTCGGAATGGCGATCAAGAACCTGAGCACCAAGCAGATTAACGAAACACCGTTTCCCCTCCCACCCCTCGCCGAGCAGAAGCGGATCGTGGCGAAGGTGGATGAGTTGATGGCGTTGTGTGATCGGCTGGAGGCGCAGCAGCAGGAACGGGAGACGCGGCACGCCGCGCTCGCCCGCGCGTCGCTGGCCCGCTTCGCCGACGCGCCCACCCCGGCCAACCTCCCGTTCCTCTTCCACCCGTCCTACGCCATCCCCCCCGCCGACCTCCGCAAATCCATCCTCACCCTCGCCGTCCAAGGCAAACTCGTCCCCCAAGACCCCAACGACGAACCGGCGTTCGCGAGAGGAGATACCGAAATAGATTTCGATAGTCCGCCCGGTTGGCTATCCGGAACGGTCTTCGATCTAGCAGTGCTGAAGAGCGGAAATTCCTTTCCGAATGAGGAGGAAGTCGCCGAAGGGGAATATCTTTATGTGAAGGTGTCCGACATGAACCTCCCGGAGAATCAGCATGAAATCACGACTTCGTCTCGATTCATCAACCCCAAGGATCGGGACCTGCGAGGACTCATCCCCGCCAATGCAATTATCTTCCCAAAAAGAGGTGGAGCAATCGCAACCAACAAGAAGCGCCTCGTTAAGACGCCAATATTCGTGGATTCAAACACGATGGCGATGATTTGCCCGACGTTCATCGAACTTCGCTATCTGCACGTCTGGTTTCTGGGAATCGATCTGTGGGAACTTAACAGCGGAACCAGCGTGCCGCAGATCAACAACAAGGACATCGGCCCGTTGGTTATTCCCATCCCACCCCTCGCCGAACAACGCCGGATCGTGGCCAAAGTGGAGCAACTGATGGCCTTGGTGGACGCGTTGGAAACGGAGCTCGCCGCCTCCCGCGCCACCGCCGGAGAACTCATGGAAGCCATCGTCGCCGAACTCACCGCACAGGCTTAGGCCATGGTAAATCTGTCTCAGCCCTCCTTCGACCACGAGGCCAGCCTCGAAGAACTTGCCGGCGTTGGAAGAAACCGCCGCTTCGACGAGGTCGTGGACGATGAAGAGATCGAGGACATCCAGGTGATCTGCAAGCGCGGCGGCGAGGAGATCCCGCTCGCTAAGCCAAGTCGCGCCTTCTATTTCGGCGATCGGAACCTCTACGAACAGGAGGCCCGGCGTTTCGACCAGGACGAGAAATCCCGCATCCTCAACACCGAGCTGTTCCGCGGCAACCTGACAGTCTTCGAGGAGCTCAAACGCTGCTGCCGGCGAGGCTTCGTGATTCCGTTTGTCGGCGCTGGCATGTCGAAGAGCGCGGGTCTGCCGGAATGGAAGGAGTACTTACTGAGTCTGTGCGATGACGCAGGCTTGGCGCCGGAGGCGATCCGCGAGCGACTGGAGGGGCAAGGCGACTACGAAGGGGTGATGAACGACATCGTCCAGCGCCTGAGCCTGCATCGCTTCGAGCGTGACTTCGAGCGCAGCTTTCAGTTGCCTGACGAGATCGGCGGTGCCGTCACGCTGCTGCCCAAGCTGTTCGACAGCTCAGTCATCACCACAAATTTTGATCGCGTTCTGGAGAAAGCCTACGAGAGCGACGCGAAGGCGTTTGAAGAGAAGGTGACGGGCCGGGGTCGAGTCAATGCGTTCTTTCGAGCCATACCGGCCGGTCAGCGCTATTTGCTGAAGTTGCACGGCAACATCGATAACGCCACGGAGCGGGTGCTCAATGCCGGCGAGTACGCTGCCGCCTACGGCAACGAAGCGGACATCAACATGTCGTTCCCGCTGCCGAAACTGCTCAAGCGGCTGTTCACGAGCTACAGCTTTGTCTTCCTGGGGTGCAGTCTTTCAGTGGATCGCACCATCCAGACCCTCATGCGCGTCGCTGGCGAGGAGGGTCACGACAGCCTGCCGCACCACTATGCGGTGCTGCCCTGCCCAGCGGATGCCGAAAAGAAGCGAGTTATTGATCAGCACCTGGCCAACGCCCACATCACGCCGCTGTGGTACCCCGAGGGCGAGCATGAGCACGTGGAACAGATTCTCGAGTTGTTGCTGGACTATGAGTGAACTGGTGCCATGCTGACGTGAAAAACGGGGTCAGGTCTTGTTATTTGCTCGGCGGGCAGGGGAAGCGAACCGGTGTAGGGTTGCCAGATCTCCACGATATTCACGTCAGGCTCGGTAGGGGCGTCTACTCAATCGGATTGCTCCATTGGAGTGAGACGATTGAGTATCACGTTCTCGATGCTCGGTACGTCAGCAGATATGTTGTGTGGCTCCGGTTTCGCGATGGTACGGCCGGGGAAGTCGACCTGGCCCCCAACTGGTGTTCTAATGAAAAAGGTACTATCTCTCAACGAAGCCTCAAGAAGAGTCAAAAGGACTTGACATACTCTAAGCCTTGACGATATACATTAACCTCCTATGAAGAAGCAAAAGAAGCAGACTGTACCACGCAGCAAACTCTTTACGCTGAGGCAAAAAGGCTATCACATGAATCAGTACCCTTTGCTGTTCACTTTTCGAGATAAGATATCTGGAGAAGGGTTTTTGGCGAGCGTTGCCGTTCATGGTCGTGGCTTGGCGGTTGAGGAGGCTAATGGTTGGTGGGTGTATGGCGTCCAGCCTGGCGACTTAGCGGCAGGAGGCGCGACATTCGCGGATGCACAGCGCGAGTTTCGAAAAATATTTACCACCATTCTGTTCGATATTGCCGAAGACGCTAAAGATTTCAAGGCGTTTAAAGCGGAAGTAGGGCGATTTTTTAAGGGGATTAATCGTCCAACAGAAAAGGAATGGCAGGCCGCTGTTCTTGATGTTCGTGCTGGTAAGATCACGGCTGAGGCTATTTCTAAAGATCTCCCGACAAAGCCCGCCAATTCCCCCCGATCCGTCCAAGTGAAACTGTTGCGCGTCTTCAAGCCGAAGGATAACGTTTTAGAGCCACAGATGGCCGTGGCCGCCTAGCGTGGTGGTTTTTGTCCTCGTTCGGGCAGGTAGACCTTAAGGCCGTTTGTACGATGCTTAATGCTTGTGCTGCCGGCTATCAATTCGAACGAAAAAAGCATCACTTTTGGGTTTCTTACAACGGGCTTGTTTTTCGCGGATTTCCGACCGGTGAACACGGGGCACGTAATCCTCTCATTCAAGTTGGAATCATCAGACAGATGATCCGTCAGCTTGGCATTGAGTTGGAGTGCGCGAAAAAGCATTTGCCTCTTCTTCAGTAATTCTCCTGATTCGCTTCATTCCTCTAATAGATCAGTGATGCTCCACATTCGATCTGCAATTCCCGTCACCATCACCGGGGTCTGAGCGTGGATGACGCCCTGAAAAGAGATGGAGCTTATCTTCCTCACCTCAACCCTCTCTCGCATAGAGGAGAGGGGGCCTTATGCTGCGAACTTCTTGGTGCCTGAAGCGCGTCTTGACATCTCAATAGTCGGCATAGTATAAGCACATCACTATACGATCAGGTTGCAGTGGTTCCATTGGGTAGACTAAGGCTTGGAGTAGCCTTTCGATGAGTCAAGAATCATGTCTCCATAATCAACAGTTACGCCCAGATGCCACCAGTGCACCGGGGGTTCAGCCATCTATGGCCAACATGGCCCTTGAGTTCATCAAGAACGGTGATGTGATCGGCTTGGGCACCGGACGGGCGGCGACCGCCTTTGTTCGCGCCTTGGGTGATGCGGTCAAGGCCGGTCTTCGGGTCACGGCGGTTTCTACGTCGGAGGTTACGGCTGCGTTGGCGGTGCAGCTTGGGATACCGCTGGCGACGCTCGAGGAGGTGTCAAGCATCGACGTCACATTTGACGGTGCGGACGAGGTCGATCCCCGGCTTGACCTGATCAAGGGTTACGGCGGGGCGCATGTTCGGGAAAAGATTGTGGCCGCCTCGTCACGGCGGCTGGTCATCCTGGTTGGGGCCGAAAAACTGGTGCCGGTCCTGGGGAGCCGTGGCATCCTTCCGGTCGAGGTCGTACCGTTCGGTTTGGCCCTCTGTCAACGCCGCCTGACGGAACTTGGATGTCGATCTACGGTCCGCGAACATGATGGGCAGCCGTTCGTCACCGACAACGGCAATCGCATCCTCGATTGCAGCATCTCACCGCTTTCCGACCCGGCTGCGTTCGAGCAGGCAATCCTTGGAATCCCAGGGACGGTCGGTACGGGACTCTTTATTGGTATGGCCGACACGGTCCTGGTGCAGGACGGCGATGCGGTCCACGTACAACAACGCGGAGATCGATGATGGGAGATTTGGCGACCAGCAAAGGCATTACCCTGACCCGTCATCTTCTGGACGATCGAACACCGATGGAGGGTGATCTTGGTGCGCTGCTCATCAAGATCGGTTTCGCCTCGAAGTTAGTGGCGCGGGAGGTTGCCCGAGCGGCGTTGCACAGCAGATTGGGATACACCGGAGAGACCAACGTTCAAGGGGAACAGATCGCCCAGCTTGACCTCTGGTCGAATGATGTACTGATAGATGCACTGAAAGAGACCGGCCTTGTCTGCACGATGGTCTCAGAGGAGATGGAGGCGCCGCTGCACTTCGATCGCAACTGTCTTCCTGGGAGCTATGTGGTCTGTTTCGACCCGGTTGACGGCTCATCCAACATCGACATCAACGGCACAGTCGGGACCATCTTTTCGGTGCGGCACCGGCGCGGTCATGGGCGAGATCATGTGACGGGGGATATCTTGCAGAAAGGCACCGGGCAGGTGGCGGCCGGCTATGTGATGTACGGTCCCAGTACGATGTTTATCTATGCCGCGGGTGACGCTGTGCACGGTTTTACCTGGGATCATACGGTGGACGATTACCTGTTGACACACCCCGATATTCGGATTCCGCGACGGGGCAAGACCTACAGCGTAAACTGTGGAAATTACCATCGCTGGACCGAGCCGACTCAGCGGGCCGTCGATTATTTGAATACACCGGACAAGGCGACAGGTCGCCCGTATTCGCTCCGCTACGTCGGGTCGATGGTGGCGGATCTGCACCGTACGCTGCTTGAGGGCGGAGTCTTTATGTATCCGGGCGAGGCCGGCGGGGGCAAGAATGCCAACGGCAAGCTTCGATTACTCTATGAGGTTGCGCCGATGGCCTACATCGCAGAGCAGGCTGGGGGCCGGGCCAGTACCGGGACTGAGCGAGTTATGGATATCGAACCGTCGAACTGCCACCAGCGCGCACCGGTGATTATCGGCAGCCCCGATGACGTTGCACTTATCGAGGAGTTCTATCAAGGGAAGCGGTAACACACCTACCCACACTCTTTACATTGAGTTTGACCAGTGAGTTCCGCTTCGCGATTGCACTGTACGTAAGGTCCAGGCCCTGCTCGTCTTATCACTCTACCTTCGCCTAATGGCTTGTATCGCCCGCCTCGATCAATAAATCTGTCCCCTTGAATTCAACGGACTCAGGAAATGGCTCATGACGATTTATGATACAATACCTCTCACGAATCAAGACGGTCATGAGCCTCTTTGCAGAGGCGACAAAAAGGGGAGGGGTAGGGGAATGATGCGACGGATGGGAATGATGGCCTTGCTGTTGGGTCTTATGCTCATCGCGCCTCGAATCAGTTGGGGCGATGCTCATGGTGCCATCGAGAAAAGATTCTCTGCGCTCCTGGGGCAGGCTCGGTCGATACGTGACAAGGAGGAGCAGACCCAATCGCTGTCCGGCATTGGCAAGATGATGTGTCTGTCGTTTCCTAAGACCCCTGGGATTCGCGTGCTTCAGGAGGCGTTGACCCTGTCGCGAACGATTACCTCGCCGTTCGCGCGCTCTATGCAACAGTACTGGATTGCCGTCTCGCTTGCCGGAGAATGCGGCGAGATCGACGAAGCGATCGGCATAGCCCAGAACATCGAAGATCTCAACCAACGCGTGAGTGCGCTCCAGACCGTAGAGAAGATTCAAAAAGAGGCGGAGAAGGAGAATGTCAACATTGTGCGCCCCCAAGAAGAGGAGATGCGACGCGCACTGGAGCAACACCCGCCGTTTCTCGTGATCGTAGAAAATGTGGATGCGGAAGGGGGCGTGAAAAGCTTTGCGCATGGATTTATCGCGGATCCACGAGGGTATGTGCTCACAAATGCGCACCTGGACAGAGGGGGCAGTATCCGAATCCTGCACCTGAACAGGGAGTATACGGCAGAGATCGTGAGTCGTCTGGGGGGCTCCGACATCCTGTTGCTCCGATTACAGAAGGTGCCTCGATCGTTGCCGGCGGCTATCCTGCCCGACAAGCCTGAACTCCTACAGAACGAAACGGTGATCGGTACCGTGTGTGGTCCGGCCGGGGATATTCGCAGCAGGGTGGGGATTTTCGAAAAATCACTGAATGGCGGATTGGCATTCAGTGCAGATTTTCAGTCCGATGGTATTGAGCAGGGCTGCAGCGGGGCCCCCCTCATGAATACAAAACGTGAAGTGGTCGGGATGGTGTATGGGGTGTCTCCCAATGATCGATTCGGGTTCGTAAAACCCAGCACCGAACTCCGCAAAATCCTCGAAAAGGCCCTGAAGTAACGGTCGATAGTTATCGCTTCGGACGCTGACGTGTAGAACGTGCGGGCGATCTTCTGACCTGCTTACCTTTGTAGTGGAAGGTATCTACAAGAGCCCCATTCGGGTCCTTGAGAAAGGCGGTATCTTCGGCCAGATCCCATACCGGACCCTGCGTACACCAATGGACGACTAACTGCTCTCTCGCATCAACACCATCCGTTCCGCACCCGCTGGATACGATGACTGTGTAGCCCGGGTCCACGTTTACATCAGGGAAGGTGTAGCTCTGCCCCGCCTCATTCGATAATACGTGACCGGCCAGCCTGATCGCAGCATTGCTGAGATTGGCGATGCGAACATAAGCGGGGTACTGCTCATCCTGAGTTGCATCAACAGGGTGGACGTTCGTAATCTTGAGGTCTCTGACGCGACCTCGGGTGGACCAGATGCCGACCTTGCGTTGCTTCGCCTCAGCCTGGAGCCGCAGGAGCAAGGCGTGATGCGTCTGATTCGGCCCGATAAAAAAGGTATGGGCCAGGCCCTCCTGAATCAACCTCGCGTTGACCATCTCGTGTCCCGCATAAACGTAGGCCAGGGCTCGATCACGACCGTCCGTCCTTTCCCGATCGAATTCGAGCCGGATATCTTGTCCCAAGACGAGCGACTCGTTGAACTGTTTGGCCTTCAAATAGAACGGTTCTTGAAATTCCGGCGTATTGATACCCAGATATCGAACTGTCCGGCCGTCCTCAAGAAGAACGGTATCCCCATCGAAGACTCGCTTGACTCGGACGAGTTCATGTGGGGCGACTGGAGCAGTGAGGGTCGCCGCACTCTGGTCACGTTCGTTCCCAGCATAGCCGCGACTGCACGCAGTGCAGGACAGCAGTCCGATGAGGACCACTATCGGCAGCCATCGGCAGCGCCAGTCTATCCGTCCACGACGCAATCGATCAACCCATTTCACAATACGTCTCAGGTCTGGTTGTAATTAAGCGGAAGCGGGTGAAGAGAGCGGTGTTACGGACACCTTACACATGCGCCAACTCGGTCACTTCCCTCAATTGTTGGCCCATAGCCGCCTCGGCGGTTTTCAGGTCATAGGTTGCTTGCAAGTTAAGCCAGTATTGCGGAGACTGGCCAAACGCCCGGCCGAACAATAATGCTAATTCTGCCGTCACCGGGCGCGCACCGTTGACAACGTGCGACACTCGCATGGGGGAAACGCCAATAGCGCGAGAGAACTGTGCTTGAGAAACCCCCAGTTCATCGAGTATTTCACGCAGGAACTCTCCTGGATGTATGGGTGGCAAACCGTTCTTTAACATCATGACCTCCTGTCAGTGGTAGTCAACAATCTCGACGTCGAACGCATTGCCTCTCTCGAAGCGGAAGCATACGCGCCATCGGTCATTAATACGGATGCTCCATTGGCCGGCGCGATCATGCTTCAAGGCTTCCAATCGGTTCGAAGGCGGCAAGCGCAAGTCTTCAACCCGAGTCGCGGCATTCAGTTGCGTAAGGCGTATCACAGATCGAGTCTGAATGGCCGGAGGAAAGCGGCGCGATTTTCCTGTCGTGTAGAAACGTTCGGTTACGGCATCAGCAAAAGATCGAATCACGACAACAATGTAAACTATTAGTTTATGTTCGTCAAGCATGAATCTCATTATAGCTTGATGGTGGGAAATCTGGTGGCGAGGTTGGCGAGCGGCGAAGTAGGCTTGGATGTTGGTATCCTCTCAACGCTTGTCATATTCTTCATATGCCTCGCTTCACGTGCTGACAAGCCCCCCCCTCGAAGGCCTTTGATTGTGTGTCACAATATTGTAAACTCTCCACCGAGTTGACTTTTCTGATGGCGGAAACGGAGTACGCGGGAACGCCACTCGTGACTTTTCCGAACCGACTATATGATGACCGTAAAAGAGATCGATCTGAATAGCGACGTTGGTGAGAGCTTCGGCGCCTGGACGATGGGGGCCGACGAGGCGCTGATGCCGTACCTGACCTCGGCGAGCATTGCCTGCGGATGGCACGGCGGCGATCCACAGGTGATGCGACGAACGGTCAAACTTGCGAGGACGCATAACGTCAGGGTCGGAGCGCATCCAGGCTATCCTGATCTACTGGGGTTCGGCCGACGGCCGATGCAGCTTTCGTCGAGAGAAGCGAGAGACTATCTGCTCTATCAGATTGGAGCACTCTATGCCTTCGCACGGGCTGAGGGGGTGCGGTTGCAGCACGTCAAGCCTCACGGCGCCCTCTATCATGATGCTGCACGCGATCGGTCGCTGTCGCAGGGTATTGTCAAGGCGATCGTCGACGTTGATCCTGCCCTCATCCTGATAGGGCCTCCGGAATCTGAGCTCATGAACGCCGGGCAGGAGGCAGGGCTGCGGGTGGCGCAGGAAGGATTTGGCGACCGCACCTACAACGAAGACGGAAGTCCGGTGTCCCGATTAGCGCCTGGCGCTCTCATCACCGATCCTGATGCGGTGGCTGATCAGGTGCTGTTGATGGTGGAAGGAAAGGTACGGACCATCACTGGCCGGATAATCCCGATCAGGGTGGATACTGTCTGCTTGCATGGCGATACGGCCGGGTCGCCGGCTATTGCGAGGCGGGTTCGAGAACGACTGGCGCTGGCAGGAGTCAAGACGATCCCATTGGAGGAGCTCCTTGTCGATCAGATTTCTTGACGGTGGAGAGAGCTGTCTCGTGGCAGAGCTTGGCGATGCGATTCATCTTACCGTCAACCGGCAGGTCCGGGCATTGGGTGTGGCCTTGGAGCAGGCCAGAGTCAAAGGGGTATTGGAAGTTGTGCCCACCTATCGATCGCTTGCAATCTACTACGATCCGTTGACGATCGACCGTGATGTCCTGAGTCAGCAGGTCGGCGTGCTGTATGGAGTACTGGGAGACCATGGCGAACAGACATCCAGGGTTGTCGAGATCCCCACGGTCTACGGCGGGGAATGCGGTCCCGATCTCGAGTTCGTCGCTCGCCACAGCGGCCTTGCACCAGATGAGGTGGTGCGCCTCCATTCGGAACCGCTTTATCACGTCTATATGTTGGGCTTTGTCGCGGGATTCCCTTACCTTGGTGATCTGGCGGAACGATTGGCGGTCCCGCGGCTTTCTACGCCACGCCTGAAGGTGCCATCCGGTTCCGTTGGGATTGGCGGAAGACAGACCGGCATCTATCCTGTCGAGGGTCCGGGGGGCTGGCGAATCATAGGTCGCACGTCCCTTCGTCTCTTCGATCCATCTTCTGAGGTGCCGACTCAGATCCTCCCAGGCGATACAGTCCGCTTCGTACGCATTGAGTCGCACGAGGACGAAAGAGGGCTAGGTGGAGGTCTTTGAGGTCATCAAGCCGGGGTTCCTGACTACTGTCCAGGACCTTGGCCGGATCGGATATCAGCAATATGGTGTACCGACGTCTGGAGCGATGGATCGGACCGCGTTGCGAGCCGCCAATCTGCTGCTTGATAACGAGGAGGGGTTCGCAGGTTTAGAGGCAACGGCAGAGGGGCCGACGCTTCGCGCGCTTTGTGAGCTGGTCGTCGCGATCGTTGGGGCGGACATGCAGCCGCTTGTGGATGGAAAGTCAGTTGAGTGCGGGACAGTCATCGGTATCCGAAGCGGCCAGATCCTCGAGCTCCAGCGCGCTCGACGAGGGTTGCGAGCCTATCTGGCTATTGCTGGAGGGATCGAGGTACCCGTAATGCTCGGGAGCCGCTCTACCTGCCTCCCTGCCGGATTCGGTGGCGTTCAGGGTCAGGGCCGGGCCCTGCGGGTGGGTGACCGCCTGTCGAGCGGCCTGGTCGGGCGACAACCAATGGCACTCAGCGGGCGCCGACTACCATCGTGGTGGGCGGAGTCGATCGGTGACGTACTTTCATTGCGAGTCATTCTCGGGCCGCAAATCGACAAATTTACACCTGAAGGCATTCAGACGTTCTTGAGCGGATCGTATCGTGTTACTCCACAGATGGACCGAATGGGCGTCAGACTCCAAGGGCCGCTGATCGTCCATCGTGCAGGCGCGGATATCATCTCCGACTCGACCCCGCTGGGTGCAGTACAGGTCCCATCCGATGGTCAGCCAATGATATTATTGGCTGACCGCCAGACAACGGGTGGATACGCAAAGATTGCGGTTGTGGCGCAGGAAGATATCTTTCGATTGGGGCAGGCTACGCCAGGACAGGTTGTCCGGTTTCGCCAGATTTCTCCGATCGAGGCGCGTACAGCCTTGCGGGCCCATGAAGAACGATTCGTCGAGTTAATACAAGCCCTCCGAAATCGGCTGAGGGCGCAGAGTCGTTACAGCTTACGCCTTGGAGCGGGATCGTATCGAGTCGGAGTGGAAGACACTTTGGGTACCTTTCGTGTGAGCCTTGAGAGGGTGGAGAGGACATTCGGCGATGCTGAGAAGTCATGACGGACCGGTAGGGCGGAGTATGGTGAAACAGGTGATGCTGGTGGGCGTACTGGCCGTCGTACTTACATCCTGTGCATCTTGGCGCGTGAAATCGACACCGGCTGGACCGGGTGTCCCGCTAATCTCTAATCTTCAGGTGGTGCCTATAAGGGTGAAGGTCGGAGAAGCGGTGACTGTCACCTTCGACTTTGAGGATACCGATGCTGACCTGGTGGAGGCTCGTATCTTTCCCTCAGAGTTTCGTCACTGGGTCTACACACCAGCCTTAGCGCCGAAGATCCTAAATCTGAAAACGGATAAGTATGGTCTGGCTATTGGGAAGATCGAAGCACAGTTTGCGTGGGGCAGCGAGGGTATCAGGGTTCTAGAGGTCTTTGTGGTAGATGAACAGAACCACACGAGCAACGCCCTGCGAGCACGCGTTGCAGTGATCCGCGAGTAAGCGTCGTGCTGTCCGGATTGGACAGGCGCGACACCTCTTGGGAACCCGGCTACAACGGGATGTAGCGATACCGAACAACAGCGGCAAAGTAGGGTGAATCTTCCCAGGACCTTCTCGGGACGCTACCTTGACATTCCCGTGCTGGTGATTTAGTGTTAGACGCGTTTCACGTGAGCGATCTTGGGCCAATGGGGAAAAGAACCTGATGCCGCAGCTTCGCAAGGACCCGATTACATCCAGATGGGTCATTATTTCGACAGAGCGCGGGAAACGTCCCTCGGACTTTTCCGTCGTTCCACAGCCGAGGCAATTGGGGTTTTGCCCATTCTGCCCTGGAAATGAGGATAAAACGCCTCCGGAGATTATGGCCTACCGGAAGGACGGGAGTCTAGCGAATCGTGCAGGATGGAGCCTTCGCGTGGTACCCAATAAGTTTCCTGCGCTTCAGATCGAGGGAGATCTGGATCGGGTAGGTGACGGGATTTACGATAAGATGCACGGATTGGGCGCGCATGAGGTGATTATCGAGTCCCCCAACCACACTGACGTTCTCTCCGCCATGCCGGAAGAACGGATAGAGGATGTCTTGTGGGCCTATCGGGATCGGATACTTGATCTGAAAAAAGACGATCGATTCCGTTATATTTTAATCTTTAAGAATCACGGGGAGCAAGCCGGTGCTTCCTTGGAGCATCCTCATTCCCAGCTCATCGCGACCCCTATTGTACCAAAGCGAGCCCAAGAAGAGGTGGACGGCGCCAAGGCCTACTTCGATTACAAAGATCGGTGTATCTACTGCGACATGATCCGTCAGGAACTACAGCAAGGAAGCAGGGTCATTGTGCTGAACGATGAATTTGTGGCGATCGCGCCCTTTGCGTCGCGCTTTCCGTTCGAAACCTGGATTCTTCCCCGGACCCATGAGCCGTTCTTTCAGAATACGCAGAAACACGAGATGGTGAACTGCTCCAAGATCTTGAAGGAAGTTCTTAGTAGAATGGATCAGGTGCTCATCAACCCTCCCTACAACTATCTGATTCACAGTTTACCCCTCCAGGAGACCGAGATTGATCATTATCATTGGCATATCGAGGTCATGCCGACCCTCGTGAAGGTTGCAGGATTCGAGTGGGGGACCGGTTTTTATATTAATCCTGTTCTCCCGGAGGATGCGGCGAAGCATCTCCGGGAGGCGCGGCGATAGCTGCATAAAAACAGATCAGATCTGTAAAGGGATGCATAACGTTTTAGCAGAGACGGAGGATCAGAGAACGAGGTTATCATTTTTAGAAAGGCTGAGAGATTGCGGATTGAGCAGGCTGATAGAGCGATGGCGACGAATTGGAGATGCCAGGGGAGTGTTGGCATACGATTTGCTCGTACAGAGGGTGGGTAAAGGCTGGTGGCGGTAACGATCGCGTGGGCATGAGCCCCCAAGAGGGTCCAAATGCCCAAGAGACGGAGGATGGCGGATGAAGAAGATTGAAGCGATCATTAAGCCCTTTAAGCTTGATGAGGTGAAGAGTGCCCTTGCCGAGGTTGGGATTCAGGGCCTTACCGTAAGCGAGGTCAAGGGATTCGGGCGGCAGAAAGGGCATACCGAATTATACAGGGGGAGTGAATACACCATCGACTTTCTACCTAAAGTAAAGATCGAGGTCGTGATCCCAGACGATAAGTGCGATCAGGTTATAGAAGCGCTCCTGGCCTCAGCAAAAACAGGTCGCATCGGAGACGGCAAGATCTTTATCGTATCAATCGATGAGGTTGTCAGGATCCGGACCGGTGAGAGAGGTGAAGCAGCGATTTAAAGGTAAACTGTTCAACGGCGAATTGTTTGACCCGAGAAGGAGGCACGCAGTCCTATGACACCGAAGGATGTCGTCCAGTTAGCGAACGAGCGAGGCGTCAAGTTTATTGATCTCAGATTTATCGATCTACCTGGTTTGTGGCAGCATTTTTCTCTTTCCGGTCATGAGTTGACGGAAGATCTGTTCACGGACGGGATCGGGTTCGACGGATCATCCATTCGCGGCTTCCAGGCGATTCATGAATCGGATATGTTGCTGATTCCGGATCCGGCGACGGCGATTATCGATCCCTTCATGGCCGTTCCCACTCTGGTCTTGACCTGCAATATCATCGATCCAGTGACACGACAGCTATATAGCCGTGACCCGCGCTATATCGCGCAAAAGGCCGAGGCGTATCTGACGTCAACAGCGATTGCGGATACGCCCTACTTTGGTCCCGAGCTGGAATTTTTTATCTTTGATGACGTTCGATTCGATCAGAGCCACCAGCATGGTTACTACTTTATCGATTCAGAAGAGGGATTTTGGAACGCTGGGAAGGACGAAAAACCGAACCTGGGGTATAAGCCCCGCTATAAGGGGGGCTATTTCCCTGTACCACCAATGGACAAGCTCCACGATATCCGCGCAGAGATGGTGTTAGCGATGGAGTCTGTCGGCATTCCAATTGAGGTCCACCACCACGAGGTTGCGACGGCCGGTCAGTGCGAGATCGACATGCGATTCGATACGATGACCAAGATGGCCGACAGGGTGATGTGGTATAAGTACTGCGTGAAAAATACTGCTCGTAAGCACGGGAAGACAGCGACCTTCATGCCTAAGCCGATCTTTCAGGACAACGGTTCGGGGATGCATGTCCACCAGAGTCTCTGGAAGGGAGGCAAGAACACCTTCTGGGAGCTTGGAGGGTACGCGGATCTCTCCCCGACAGCACGCTACTACATCGGTGGATTACTGAAGCATGCGCCCGCGCTGTGTGCCTTCATCGCCCCTACAACGAATTCATATCGACGGCTCGTACCCGGCTACGAGGCGCCGATCAACCTTGTGTACAGCCAGCGAAACCGATCGGCCGCTGCCAGGATCCCCCTCTATTCAAAGAGCGAGAAGGCAAAGCGGATCGAGTTTCGAACACCAGACCCCAGTTGCAATCCCTATCTCGCCTTCGCCGCGATGCTCATGGCCGGTATTGACGGCATCCAGAAGAAGATTGATCCTGGACAGCCGATCGATAAAGACCTGTACGAACTTGAGCCGGAGGAGGCAAAGGATATTCGGCAACTACCTGGCAGCCTGGGAGAGGTTCTAGACGCTCTGGAAGCCGATCACGAGTTTCTGTTGAAGGGCGATGTCTTTACCATGGATCTCATCGATACCTGGATCGACTTTAAGCGGAAGAACGAGGTCGATCAGATCCGTCTCCGCCCTCACCCATGGGAGTTCGCCCTCTACTTCGATATCTAAATTACAATCGCTTGGTAGCGGTTCATCCTGCACATGGCCCCGGGGCATCGCTCCGGGGCCATGATATTTTTGGGCGTCCCCGGAAATCGTGAGGACGTTTGATCTCGCCTATATTCGGCTTCGATCTACGGAAGGTACGAGTGCTTCAGTATCCGGCGACGTAGGGGAGGCTTCTGGCGACGTCATCAATCTTATTGCCCGCCTCAAGCAGGACGCCCATCGCGTTCCAGGCCCCTGTCAGGAACTGATTGCGAGCGCCATCAGGGATCGTAGCCGGGATGCTACGTTCGCGGAAGCAAACCAGTCTGGCCTCGACATCGAGCAGGACCTCCTGTTCCGGGTAGCGCGAGACAGCCTCTCCGAGCCAGGCGATACCCTCGGTGTCCAGCATCAGGCAGGGCAGCCCGATCGCTGTACAGTTGCCGAAGAAGATCTCAGCGAACGACTCGCCCACAATGCCTAGGATACCCCATCGTTTGAGCGCCTCCGGGGCATGCTCTCGCGAAGAGCCGCAGCCGAAGTTCTGACCGACGACCAGGATCGTTGCACCCTGGTAGTGGGCCTGGTCGAATGGGTGGTTCGGCATCTGCCGGCGGTCATCCTCAAAGACGTGTGCCTCAAGCCCCTCGAAGGTGATACATTTCAGAAAACGGGCTGGGATGATCCTATCGGTATCGATATCGTTGCCTGTCAGCAGTATCGCGCGACCGACGATCTGGCGTCGAAGATCGTCCTGGTTCATGGCAGCATCTCCCGCACGTCCGCGACCTGCCCCCGGATGGATGCAGCAGCCACCATCGCGGGACTCATCAGGAGCGTCCGCCCTGTGGGGCTTCCCATGCGCCCCTTGAAGTTGCGGTTACTGGAAGCGGCACAGATCTCCATCCCTGTCAACTTGTCCTCGTTCATTCCAAGGCAGAGCGAGCAGCCGGCCTTGCGCCACTCGAATCCTGCCGTCAGAAAGATCTCGTGGAGCCCCTCGGCCTCGGCCGCCCTGGCCACCGCCTTGGAACCCGGGACGACGAGGGCTCGGACGCCTTTTGCCACCTTTTGCCCACGGATTACCTCGGCTGCAACCCGCAGGTCAGAAAGACGGCCGTTCGTGCAAGAGCCGATGAAGGCGACATCAATCGGGGTTCCGACAATCGGCCGGCCTGACTCAAGCCCCATGAAGGCAAGCGCCTCATCCCAAGCGGCTCGATCAGCATCCGGCGCTTCGTGTGGATATGGAACTCGTTCACTCACCCCTATCGATTGTCCTGGGTTGATACCCCATGTGAGCATGGGTTCGATCGATGGGGCATCCAGTTGCACGACATCGTCGAAGGTCGCGTCAGGATCGGACGCTATACTCCTCCACCAGACTACCGCTCGATCAAAGGCCTCGCCTTGCGGAGCAAACGGGCGTCCCTTCAGATATTCGAAGGTCGTGGCATCGGGATTCACATAGCCGACACGAGCCCCACCCTCAATGCTCATGTTACAGATAGTCAGCCGCTCCTCAACCGACATGGCTGTCACGGCCGATCCGGCATACTCATAGACGTAACCTACCCCGCCCATGACGCCCAGCCGTCGGATGATGGCGAGGATCGCATCCTTTGCGTAGACACCACGCGGAAGGCTTCCTTCAATCCGGATTTGTCGGAGCTTTGGCTTTGCCATCGCCAGGCATTGAGACGCCAGGACATCCCTTACCTGGCTGGTCCCGATACCGAACGCCAGCGCTCCCAGCGCTCCGTGGGTAGAGGTGTGGCTGTCTCCACAAGCGATCGTCATGCCGGGCTGAGTCAACCCAAGCTCCGGCCCGATCACATGAATGATGCCCTGTTGACTGCTGTCCAGGTCAAAGAACGAGACGCCGAACTCCTGACAGTTTCTAGCCAGGTGGACGGCCATCTCTTCGGCCATGCCATCGGGAAAAGGACGGAGTTGCGAGGCGGTCGGAACGATGTGGTCGATCGTCGCAAAGGTCCGCTTTGGATAGCGAATTGAATGCCCCGCCTCGCGCAGCATCTGAAAGGCCTGTGGGCTGGTCACTTCGTGGATCAGATGCAGTCCGATAAAAAGCTGCGTCTGACCAGAGGGAAGCGTTCGAACCGTATGAGCTCGCCAGATTTTATCGAGAAGGGTTTCAGTCATCGCGTTCTTATTCTGCCAGAAGGCAGCAACGGACGCAAGTCTGTCGTATGTGACATCACTGGTTTTGTGTGGATCGAACGTCTGGTGTTATAATGATGCGGGCATCGCGAATTCAGTACAATCAACCCTTAGCCTACGGAGGTGAGCAATGAAGCGTGTAGGTACGTGGGTAGTCATACTCAGTTTTGGAATCGTCATGACCGGTTGTGCAACAACGCAGCAGCAGCCAGGATACTATGCCTATCCGCAGCGCGGGCAGACTCAGGAACAGCATAACCGCGATCAGTACGAGTGCCAGGGGTGGGCGCAACAGCAGACCGGATATAGTCCCGGTATGGAGGAGACCGCCAAGGGGGCCGGTAGCGGCGCGGTATTGGGTGCGCTCAGCGGGGCTGCTATCGGGGTAGTCGGCGGTGCGATCACCGGGAATGCAGGTACAGGGGCGGCCATCGGGGCGGCTACCGGCGCGGTCGGCGGTGCCTTGGCCGGTGGGAGTACTGCATATGCAAGGAGCCAGGATGGATATGGCAGGGCGTACGGTGCCTGCATGACGGGACGCGGATACGCGGTGAAGTAGCATCAAAACCATCAAATAGGTTCTGAAACGGCATTCGGGCGGGAACGGTATCAACACTGTGCCCGCCCGTGGCATTTCGATCGCTTAGAGCGAGGCGAACCTCACGAACTATAGAGAGAGTATGCTCCCACCAGTTCTAGCGGCAGGTCTATGTCGATAAATGAGTCGATGAATGAACCATTCCCGCCATCCATAGCTCGGCTGGCCGCTGCCGGATGTAGGAATCCGGAACAATCCCAGCAGGGCCTTCAGCGTCTGGCCGGCTCGTCGCATCTCAGTACGCTGCAGTCAATCCTTCCGCTGCTTCTGGATCGTCTCATCAATCTTGCCGACCCGGATATGGCGCTCAATAATCTGGAGCGCTACGCTGAAGTCGTCATTGATCGGGGATCTCTGCTCTCGCACCTCCGGGATAGCCCTAAATCGCTCGATCTACTGCTGACGCTTTTTGGAAGTTCACAGCATCTGTCCGATATCCTGATCCGATACCCACAAGATTTTCACTGGCTGCTGCAGCCCGGTCTTCTCAGAAGAGCCAAGTCTAAGGAGGAACTGATCGAGGAACTCAACGGATTCTTCTTAAGGGTGAAGAGCCAGGCGCGGGCATGGACGGCGCTGCGTCGATTTAAGATGCGGGAGACTTTACGGATCGGGCTTCAGGATCTTCTGGGGAATCTGGATTTGATCGATGTCACGCAGCAACTCTCCCTCATGGCCGATGTCGTACTGCAGCGGGCATATGAGAGCTGCTACGCTGAATTGACGCATCGGTACGGCGAGCCGAGGTGTACCGGACCTTCAGGCGATACGATATGCGAATTTGCCGTCATCGCGATGGGGAAACTGGGCGGTGGGGAATTGAATTTCAGCTCGGACATTGATCTGCTGTTTATTTATGAGGGGGAGGGTGAGACGAGTGGATTGACCAGTCCGTCCGGTACCCTCATTGGCAGGGTAAGCAATCATGAATTCTTCACTCGCCTTGGGGAGGGTATCATCAAAGCGATTGGTGACCTGACCCCAGAAGGGCGGGTCTTTAGAGTTGATATGCGGCTTCGACCAGAAGGACGCGCTGGTGCGCTGGTCTATTCGCTCAGAGGATATGAACTCTATTATGAATCATGGGGACAGACGTGGGAGCGTATGGCCTTGATCAAGGCGAGGCCGGTGGCCGGCGATTCGGCACTTGGGGAGACATTCCTGAAGCTGGTAGCGCCGTTCGTCTATCGCAGGTCACTGGACTACAGCGCGATTGGAGAGATCCGGGCCATGAAGGATCGGATCAATGTGAAGATCGATCGGGATCAAGAGACCTTCCGACACGTCAAGCTTGGCTACGGGGGAATCCGTGAGATCGAATTTATTGTGCAGACCTTTCAACTGCTGTACGGGGCAACCGACCCATGGATTCGCGAGTCGAATACACTCCGTGCGCTGCAGCGGTTGGCTGATCGTAGGCACGTAACCGCTGATGAGCATGCGATATTGGCGAAGGCCTATACCTTCCTTCGGATGGTCGAGCATCGCCTGCAGATCCTCCATCACCTGCAGACGCATACCATGCCGACGGACCAGGACGACCTCGCCAAGTTAGCTAGGCGCCTTGGCTACTCCCCTAACCGAACGCCCGACCCTGCGCTGGCCTTACAGCAGGATTATCAGCGACATAGCCAGGCGGTCAGACAGGTATACGACTCTCTCTTGAGAGAACCGTATGCGGGGGATGAGAAGGAGGGGATTCCAGCTCATCCTCTTGCTGATTTTCTGGATGGACAGGTGGATGATAGGGTGGTGCGTGAGCAGTTGGCGGCAGCTGGCGTTCAGGATCTTGATCGCGCGATCCGCGCACTGCTTGTCGTACGCGACGGCCCTCCATTCAGGCATAGCACGGCCGATACTCGACGCATCCTCGCCGCCTTGGCGCCTACCCTGATGGAGGGTTTGATGCGTACACCGGATCCGGATCTGGCGCTCCTTCATTTTGAGCGGTTCATCGAAGAGGTGGGATCCGGCGCCGGTCTGTTTGACGTTCTCAAGCAGATGCCGATCGCCCTGATCCACCTGATGCGACTGTTTGGCTCAAGCGAGTTTCTCTCACAGATTCTGATTCGGCACCCCGCACTCCTAGACCTGCTGCTCGTACCGGATCAGGCCGAACTCGATCGGCCCAGCGACCTGGTGAAGGAATGCGCGAGCGCGGTGGCTGCTGCCTCTAGAGGAAGCTCCAGATTAGATGGGTTGCGAAGGTTCAAGCAGGCCGAAGAGTTTCGAATCGGTATCCTGGATCTGCTTGGTAAGATCGATCTGGACGACGTGAGCCGCGCCCTGACACTTCTCTCGGAGGTCTGTGTTCAGGCGGCCTATAGACTGGCGTGTGAGGATTTGATGCCGCAGTATGGTCTACCCTCCGCAGGAGGATTCGTGGTCTTGGGTCTTGGTAAATGTGGCGCGAGAGAGATGGGGTATGGATCCGACCTTGATCTCGCCTTTGCGTATACACGAGAGGGGGTTACAACTGGTGGATCCCAGGACATGAGCCATGCCGAGTATTTCGAGCGGCTGGCTGATAAGATTTCCAGAATCCTCACGACCATTACCAAGGAGGGAACGGCCTACCGGGTCGATATTCGATTACGGCCAGGTGGGTCGGCAGGCAGGATCGCACAGTCCTTCTCGGCATTCGAAACTCATTTTGCCCAATCGGCTGAAGTATGGGAACGCCAGACGTATCTGCGGGTGCGTCCGATCGCCGGCGACCTCGATATCGCAGAGCCGTTCATGGCTTCACTAGCGGAACTGATCTATCGACCAACTCCGGCGGAGAGCTTGGCAACCAACATCACAGCGATGCGGCATCGGATGGAGAAAGAGTTGACGAAAGAGAAGACCGGTGAACGTCATGTAAAGTTGGGGAGTGGCGGAATTGTTGACATCGAGTTTATCATTCAGTTCCTGCAGCTCGCGTACGGCTCAATGCAGCCCGCCATGCGGGTGGGCAATACACTGGAGGCGTTGGAGGCAGCACGAGGAGCCGGTCTACTGACCGACCTGAATGCGGCGTACCTATGCGATTCCTACAGGTTCCTACGGACGGTACAGAATCGTCTTCGAGTTGTGGGCGATCTTGAGACCTCCACGTTACCGAAGGATCCGGATCGTCTCGACCGCTTGGCGCGGCGACTTGAGTATGAAGCAGGTGACGGCTTACGTCCAGGAGATCGGTTGTTGGCCGACTACCAGCGCCATACGGAGCGGGTACGAGGGATTTATGACGCGACGTTCGGCTTTTATGTGTAATCCTTACTGTGAATCCGGAAGCGCCTATCTCGTGGGGTAAGCGTACAGCTGACTTAGTCTGGGCACTTCGAAGGGGCAGAGTATTTAATCTGTGGCTCAAGGGCACTGAACGAAGATGAACCATGAAGACCATTTGGCCGAATACTGGCGGCAATAGACCGCCAAACATGAGGTAACCCCCTCGCCCTGCTTAGATACTTGGCGACGACAACCGCCTACTTGCCCTCAACCCTGCCTTTGTATTGCCTACAAGCCAGCATGCTAAGAATCACCGTTGCAAATTACGTTGGTGTGCGGTACGTTGATAGTGGCCGAAGTCGGTCGGATGACCGCCGGTTCGCCTCTGGCGGACGGGAGGAAAGTCCGGACTCCGCATGGCAGGGTGCTGGGTAACGCCCAGGGAGGGTGACCTTACGGACTAGTGCCACAGAAAAGATACCGCCCACGATGCAGTATCGGCCGCAAGGCATTGCCATAAGCAAAGCCGAGAGGTCCCGTGGGTAAGGGTGAAATGGTGCGGTAAGAGCGCACCAGCGGCGTGGTGACATGCCGGCTTGGCAAACCCCACCCGGAGCAAGGCCAAATAGGTCCCGCCCCATTATGCAGAAAGCGGCCCGCTTTCGTGCTCCGTGAGGAGCAGGCGGGACGGGTAGGCTGCTTGAGCCCGATGGTAACGTCGGGCCTAGATGAATGGTCATCCGGTCGGGCCGTCAGGTCCGGCCGTACAGGATCCGGCTTATAGACCGACTTCGGCCATCTCACTAGAATCATAAGCAGCGATAGCGGTTTTAAAAGGCGGTAAGCGGGCATCACATCATCTTGACCTGTAACCTCACACTGCGAGAGGCGCGTTGATGTTGAAACTTGATACAGACGGTATTATTTGGGCGGTTGTGGTCGGTGTCTTAGTGATCGGATATGGCCTGTGGTGGGTGTTCTTTCGAATTATTTCTCGGAAGTAAGAGTCATTACCTGCCCCTCTTCTTCTGATGTGTCCCTTGGAACGAATGCAGGAGCTGCCGGAGTGTCTAGCGCTTGATGCCTTTGAGAGCCTGTGTTAGAAGGGATTCATGCCAGCCAATGGCTGGTATGATCCGTTATGAGGTTGACTCTTTCTGCAGTGATATGCAGGCGATACGTGTGACATAGTCTCTATGGATCATCGCGCATTCATCAAAGAGATCGAAGAGTTTCGCGGCTGCCAGTTTCTATATTTGCACGAAAGCCAGAGAATCGAGACCCTGGCCCAGTCATACCTCGACTCCCCTGATCTGCACGGCCTCGATAGTAATAAACAACTCCTCTATCACTTACTGAATTCTGAATACGCACCCTTGCAGCGGTTCACTCAGACCGGCTTGCAGCCGGACGGATTTCTGGTGCGCAGGTTACCGCGAGTTGGACCGTGGATCGTGTACGCCGGGATCGTCGCAATGTGGGTATTGAGTGTCGCGTATGCGCTCTTCTCGCCCGGATCAACCTTTCAGTCCCTTGGCGCATGGGTATCGGTTGCTCTCATTACATGTTTCACGGTGTATTACCTGCGTGGCTGGCTACGGCTCAGAGCGATTACGAATGAAGTGCAGGGGCTTTTCGATCGCGAGATCTTACCTGGCCACTTCGATCCAACAACACTGAGTGATCGCCTTCATGCGCTGAAGCAAAAGGGACTACGAGTTCATCCGCATGTGTTTGCACTGCTGCAGTTACAGCAACATCTGCAGAGTCCACCGAAATAACCTGCACCCTAATCTGACCATCCAGCCCGACGATCTCTGCGACTCTGCCTTACCGGTAAAGTATATCGGTACGTACCGATACGCGCGACGCGAATTATCGCTTGCACATTCCTCTACACTGTGACGGAGTAGTCGCGAGTTGGACACGAACGACCAGCGTGTGTGCTGAGAGTACGACGAAGTATCTGCAACTATTGGCGTCCCCAACGGGATTCGAACCCGTGTTTCAGCCTTGAAAGGGCCGCGTCCTGGGCCGGCTAGACGATGGGGACGTAAAGGAAAGGCCGGTACTTTATAGCATAATTCCGGCTACGTGGGAAGAGTTGGGTGCGAGATCTTTTAGTGGTGGCTAATCACCTCCATCCGGCCACGATCGTTGATGAACAGATTTAAGATGCCGCTGATCAGGCTGAGTAGGATTGCTCCGAACACTGCAGACCAGAAGCCATGCACCTCGAACCCCTGGATTATCAGCGACACAAGCTTCAAGAGCGCTGCGTTGAGTAAAGGGATGAAAAGTCCCAGCGTCACGATCGTGAGTGGAAGGGTCAAGATCAGGATTATCGGGCGCACAACGGCGTTTATCACTCCGAGCAAAAAGGCGGCAGCCAATGCAGGCAGGACCCCCTGCACCTCGATGCCAGGGATGATGGTCGATACGATCAGGAGAGCCAGCGCATTGAGAAAAAATCGGATGAGAAATCCCATTACGTACTCCTCCTGATGCGTCTGCAATCCATTTCATCTGTAACTGGTAACACTGTGCCGGGCCAAGAAGCGAGCATAGCAAGGCGCGATCCCTGGGGCCGACCGAGGCGTACAGCGTCAGGTACGTCGCAGGGAGCGCCCATGGGGCTGGTAACGCCGCTAGGCGAAGTTAATTGGACCGGCAATGGCTTAACCGAACTCGCCACGTAGATATCGTTCTCGCGCGTCAAGCCGCATCCGTTTACCGCTGGTGGTTTTGCTCAGGGTTCCCGGTGCGACCAGCAGCACCTGGTCGAGAACCGTCCCGCCTGCCGGCCGGTAGACGTCATCCACGCGGGAACGAATCTCCCGTATAAAGGTTTCCCGAAGCGGCTCAGGGCAATGTGGGTCTGTCAGCTCGACCACGGCGACTACACGCTGTGTCCCGGCTCTAGTATCGGTGACGCCGAAGACGATACTCCGACCGGGCTTCACCCCATCAACGGTTTCGATGACCTCTTCTAACAGGGCCGGGGCGTAGTTGCGGCCACTCTTGATGACCGTTTCTTTTAACCTCCCGGTAATGAACAGCTCTCCAGCCAGATCAATCATCCCCTCGTCGCCGGTGTGCAGCCATTGTTGTCCGTCTCGTTCTCGAATCGCCTGTGCGGTCGCCTTCGGATCGCCAAAATAGCCATCCATAATGCTTGGTCCGGAAACGATCACCTCCCCGAGGTGTCCTGTCTGGAGCTGGTTACCTTCGACGTCAACGATGCGAATCTCAAAACCCGTCAGCGGACGCCCGACAGACACCCACTCCTCGCCACGCTGCCGGCAGACTCCGTAGGGTTCTGTGAGGTTCGGGAAAGAGACGGCGAGCGTCATCTCGGCCAGTCCGTAAACCGGCGACAGCGCTTCCCGGCGAAGACCGAACCGACCGAACTCACGCTGGAACGCTTCCATTGCCTGTACGGTGACCGGCTCAGCGCCGTTCATCAGGATCCGGAGGTGGGAGAGGTCAAGGCGGTTCCCTTGTCCACAGGTTGGATGGTGCTCAAACCGTCTGGGGGAAATTCGGCACATTCTTGCAAGTCGGCCGATGGCGGAATTATTTGAGACCGAGATTGTCGCTCTGAACTGATGAAGCGCCCAGATCCAGCGAATTGGATCGCGGGTGAAATCAGTGGGCGACATCAGATAGGTTTCCAGACCGAGGGCAAAGGATCCCAGTGTGACTCCGATAAGCCCCATATCGTGGTAAAGCGGCAACCAGGACACAATCTTGTCGTCAGGCTGCGGCTTCACTGTTGCCCCGAATGCCTGGATATTGGCTAGAATGGCTCGATGACTGAGCACCACACCCTTTTGGACGCCGGTTGATCCGGAGGTAAACTGTATCAGTGCCGTCGCGTCACCGTTCAGGCTCGGTGTTTGCAGGTTTCCGGTTCCTCGTAAGAGGTCGGACGCTGCCACAAAAGCAGGCGCCTTAGGGAGAAACCTGGCGGCAGCATGACATACGGGACCAAAATCTCGTTCGGCGATGACCACGGTCGGTTGCGAGGTCTGACAGATGTGAACCTGCTGATCGACGTAACGGCCGAGGCGTTGAAGTTTTTCCAGTATTGCTATAAGAGGCCGCCCCGCCTGCTTGCCTTGTCGCCAGCGTCGAGCGAAAGGTTGTCGGAGGAGCCGATCGATCATCCATCTGGCTGGGGTATACGTGTGGGTAGTCCTCGCCGCAGCCAGGGTGCGCAGCAGACTTTTTGGGAGCAGAAGGGGCGGATAAGTAGGAACGGCCACGGCACCCGCCAGCCAGGTACCGAATAGGGCTTGCAGGATCGGTCGCCCGGTAGGGAGCATAATGAGGACCCGGTCGCCGGGTCGAACCCCCAGTTCCTGGAGGAGTGCTGCCATACGTTCGGCTTCCTGGTATAGCATGCCAAATTGAACCGGCGTATCTGCGTCAAGGCCGTGGAGCAGAGAGCACCAAGCCTCATCTGTGCGGTGTTCCGCTTGATAGCGGACGACGTCACCGATCGTATCCGATGCGCTGAGCGCAGCGAACGAAGCGGGATCGATAAGGCCGGCTTTTGAGACGGTGGTTGTCATGGTTGCGTATCTACCCTTGGGGTTTATATGAAGCCAGTACTGACGGGTAGCGTGGGACCCTTTCCGAGGCATTGAAATGAGGTTGACTAAGCGTGCATAGCATACTATCCTCGCCTCGGCAAAGCAATGACCATGCAGAAATTTGCCGTACGATCAGAGAGAAGGGGTGTGATGGCGGCGTGTGAGCGGCGCCATTCATAGCAAAACTCTGTGTTGATAGAAGAACTTGCGGTTGTCAAAAAGATACTTGGGCGGCTCGACACTAAACTGCTGGAGCACGATGCTGATCATGTTCCCAAAGAGGATGATCAGGAGCTTCGCCTCGCGCTGCAGCGGGTTGGCGACGATCGATTGACTGAACTTGTCCTCAACTACGCTGTCTGTGTCAGGGGACTCACTGCGCCGATGATTTCTCACGCATGGAAGCAGGAGTTGGCAGTAGAGGTGGAGGAGGCCCACCGTCTTCTCTTGAGTCGCCTGCAGAGGGTAGAGCGTCTGGCCCGGTCACCCGTGGGGCGTCTGTGGTTGGGGCTGCAGGCCTGCCTTAGTCGAGTCTTTCGTCATCCACCGCATTCTCAGTGTCCACCTTCACCCAAGAGGGATGGTCATCGTGAGCGATTACTCTAAATCGTTCATTCCAGCCGGGATAACCCTGCGGGGGAGCATAGAAGGGTCAGCGCATCTGACCGTTGCGGGAACAGTGGAGGGGGATATTACCCTAGAAGACACCCTGGTCGTATTGGAGGGTGGTCTGCTCCGTGGTCGGATTACAGTCCGGCAGGCCGTGATCAGCGGGAGAGTCGAGGGAACCCTGATGGTGTCAGATAAGGTCGAGATTTCCTCTACCGCAAATGTCAACGGCGACATCAGGGCCAGACGGCTGACGATTATTGAGGGAGCCCTGGTGAACGGTACACTCGTGACCGGTGATGTGGATGCGCAACTGCCACAGCCTGAGTAACGCGAGACGACAGTCCAATGGGACGAGGCTCATCGACCGCCGCCAGATAAAGGCGGCGGACCAGCTCGCTAATCCACGAGCGCGAACGACGCCGATATGGGGGTAGGAAGACTGATCCGGTGGCTGATCATTTTTCCGCTGCTGGGCCTTGTGCTCTATGTTGGCCACCCGTTCCTCTTGAGAGCAATGGGTCGCTATCTGATTACGGAGGATCGTCTACAAAAGGCTGAAGCGATCGTAGTGTTGGCAGGAGACGGAGGGGTTGCTCGTACACTCGAGGCGGTAAGACTCTACCAGGATGGTTATGCCCCGAAAATCATTCTGACCCATCAACGCTTGCCGAAAGGGTACGAAGCGCTGGCGCGATTGAATATTCCTGTTCCGGAAGAGCGAGACATTCAATGGATGGTCCTCAAGGCGATGCGGATTCCTGCCGCCGCCGTGCTTCAGGTCAGTGAGCGGGCTAACGGCACGGGAATCGAAATGGTCTATCTTATACGCCTGCTTAAAGCGCATCGGATAGACACCGTGATCCTTGTCACGAACAGATCGCATTCAACGCGGGCGAGCAAGATTCTCGCCCGAGTCTCAGGCGGCGGGGTGACGATTATTAGCCGGCCCTCACGCTACGATACCTTTGATCCGGAACGGTGGTGGTATTCCGATACCGATTGGAAAGAGGTGCTGTTAGAGTATGAGAAGCTGTTGTACTATCTTGTGTGGTTGATGAGTGCCGATCTCACCGGCTGGTTCAAAGCTGGAAGTCATCCGGCCGTTCCGGTCGAGACTACCTTTTAGCGATGAGATTCCCAAAGCTGATTATGACGTGAGGGTGAAACTGCTTCATACATGGAGGGGTGGCTATGCAAGAGAAGCGAGGGATGTTTGGTTCAATTTTTGGGGGTCTGGGAGCAACAGAGCCGGAGCCGGTACGACAAATGCCAATCATGGAGATGTCGACTGGCGCATTTGTCATTGGCGAGAAGATCCAGATTCGCGGGGATCTGACCGGCGAAGGCGATGTCCAGCTTATGGGCGGGTTTCAGGGGACCATTGATCTTACGGGAACCGTAATGATCGGAGAGTCCGCCCAAGTAGAGGCCGACATCGCTGCGACCAACATCATTGTCGGCGGCCACGTCAAAGGCAATCTGATTGCTAGTGGGCGAGTCGATCTTTTGCCAACCGGCAGCGTAACAGGCAACGTAAAGACCGGCAGCATCGCCGCCGCAGAGGGTGCCTCCTTGCGTGGAGAGATTGAGATCAATCGCCGGCAGGGTCAAGTCCAAGTAGAGGAAGGATCGGATCGATTCAGCAGGACGTGAGCAGCTCAGTGACGCATCGCCCTTGGTAGCACGCGCAACGGAAAGGGCATACGCGACGACGGGGTGCAGGGATAGAGCAGGTGGGAGATCCTAGTTCGGCTGTCTTACGTTATGGAATCAGTTCTTGTACATTCACATCGATCCCGCAATACTCACAGAATACTAATTCCCCCTCGTCGCCTGATAACTCGAATACACTCATCCCGCAATACGGACAGAAAAGAACACCCTTCACATTTTTCTCTATACCGATCTTCTGCTCTTTCATATAGTAGAATCCCGTTCGTGAACGTGTTCGTAGCCAAGGGAAGTAACTGACGTTTACTCTCTTGGGTGAGCGGATGCCACCCCTCTATAGCACTTCTTTCTTTGCACCGTCAAGGGTACATCGATCATGCTTGCGTCGCGTTGACAATCTGACATGCCATGTCTATGATTGAGTGAACGAAGGATCCTGACCCCAGGAGGGTTATGGCCTTGATGCGATTTGATAAGTTCACCTTTAAGGCGCAGGAGGCGATCCAGCAGGCCCAAAAGCTGGCCGAGGAGCGGGAGCACCAGGCGATCGATATCGAACACCTGTTATTGGCACTCGTCAACCAGACAGAAGATGTCGTTCAACCAATCATGAGAAGGGTTGGGGCAACCCCAATCACTCCCCTTTACGGAAAATGATTCATGCGCATCGGTCCCTACCAACTCACAAATAACCTGATCGTCGCCCCCATGGCTGGTGTGACGGATCGCCCTTTCCGCATATTGTGCAGGAGCATGGGCGCAGGCATGGCGGTCAGCGAAATGGTGGCCTCCAACTCGCTGCTGTATGGTTCGGAAAAAACTAAACGGCGCACCAATCACGATGGCGAGACCGATCCGATCTCGGTGCAGCTCCTCGGCTCCGACCCGAAAATGCTGGCACAGGCCGCCCGTTACAACGTGGATGCTGGCGCGCAAATCATAGACATCAATATGGGCTGCCCGGCGAAAAAAATCTGCAATGTGATGGCCGGTTCCGCGCTGTTGCGGAATGAGGCGCTGGTGGCACAAATACTTGAAGCGGTGGTGGCGGCTGTAAGCGTACCGGTCACCTTAAAAATCCGCACCGGATGGGATGCGCAAAACCGTAATGCAGTGCGCATCGCGCAGATTGCCGAAACCAGCGGTATCCAGGCGCTTGCCATTCATGGCCGCACGCGCGCCTGCGCCTACGCCGGCGAGGCGGAATATGACACCATCGCGGCAGTGAAAGCCAGCGTGAAGATTCCCATCATCGCCAACGGCGACATCACCACCCCGGAAAAAGCCCAGTATGTGTTGGTGCACACCGGTGCGGATGCCGTGATGATAGGCCGCGCCGCGCAGGGCCGTCCGTGGCTGTTCCGCGAAATCGCGCATTTTATGGATACCGGTATACGCCTGCCCGCGCCACAAGTGGATGAAATCCAGCGCGTGCTGCTCAATCACCTACATGGTCTGTACGATTTGTACGGCGAACATGTCGGCTTGCGTGTGGCGCGCAAACATATCTCCTGGTACACCAAAGGGCTGGTCGGTTCGGCGCAGTTCCGCCACCGCATGAATCAGATGGAAAGCATTGCGGAACAATTGATGGCAGTAAATGATTTCTTTGATGGGCAGTTGCAGCGAGGGGAACGCCTGCACTATGCCGAGAGACTCGCTGCATGAAAAGGTTGGAGGCCACAATGGGACAAGGGAAAAAGGACTGCTGGTCCTGTGCTTATCAAAATGTTTTCCTCCAGACAACCTTGTTAGGTATTTGTACCTGGTTTGAGAAAAATAACAAGGGCCAAAGCAAAGAAATACCTGCCGATCTCGTGGATAAAGGGTGCAGGTTGTGGATGGGGAAAACGGATGGGTAAAAACGTGGGTTTTTCCGGCATTAGCATGGATGGAAGGAGTTCTCTGCCCCCTCATGCGGGCTATCCAGCGAGTACTGCAGGACCCGTCTGGCCCGTCGATTGCTGGAGCATGAGTTTGTTAAAGGCGAGAGCGTAAATGGCCCCCGTTCCGTATATCGAACAGATTCGGCGGCTCTACCCGAACGAGCCGCCCTACCAGTGGACTGTGAACCTGACGAGCCCGTGGACGCCGATGGTCAAGCCGGTTCGCGAGTGTCGGATTGCCCTGATCAGTTCCGGTGGGATATATCATCCCACGCAGGAGCCATTCAATTCGGTTAAGAACGATCTAACGTTTCGGGAGATCCCAAAAACGGTAGATCTCGCCGACCTCCGCATCTCCCACTATTCCAAGAACGCCCGGGACGTCAAAGATCTAAACACGATCTTTCCTCTCGATCGGTTCAGGGAGCTGGAGGTCCAGAGGCGCATCGGAGAGCTCGCCCCGTATACCTTGACCTGCATGGGACGTATCTTCACTCGAACCAGGCTTCAGAAAGAGATGGCGCCGCATCTGATCGGGCGGCTGCGAGAGATGAGTGTTGATGCGGCCTTCCTGGTCCCGGTCTGACAGTTGTGCCATCAGTCCGTGGGACTGTTCGCTCGCGCGATTGAGGAGGCCGGTATTCCGACCGTCATGCTCTCCTCAGCCCTTGACATTACCTTATCCGTCAGACCGCCCCGTACCGTCTTCGTCAACTTTCCCCTCGGCCATCAGGCTGGCAAGCCGTTCGACTCAGAAGGGCAGACCCGCATCTTGCTCGACGCGCTCCATGTCCTGGAGACGGTGACCACGCCCGGTACTCTTGTTCAGCTTCCTTACAAATGGGACGACCGCGATTCGCTGGATTCCTGGGAAGCGGAGGAGATGCTCCATCCATCGCTGGTGTGACCCTACTTTTCCGTCCTCTTGCACCAACAAATTGTGCACCCTGATTGTCATTCCGGGCTTGACCCGGAATCCAGGAAATAACGGGAGCACTGAATTCTTGCTTCGTGCTTAAAGCGTGCAGGGACAAGATTCTCCCTCGAAAAGCCAATTCCAGCGACTGTATCGCCATCAAAAACATTGCCACCAAAAAAACTTGACCGCTTCTCAGATTTGCAGTATGCATCTTAAAAGCCTTCCTCTTGGAAAGGAGGACTGCATGGGCAATCCCACTGTAAGGATTCCGGGATTCCCGGGATTCCGGGGGATTCCCGGGGGATTCCGGGGACACTATACTTATTTCCTGATATCCGTATGTTAGAAGACCTATTGTAGACTCATGGCAAGAATGGCAAGGGCGGTGGCAGCAGGCTATCCGCACCACATAACACAGAGAGGTAATAGAAGACAGCAGACTTTTTTCTGCGATGAGGATTACACAACCTATATAAGTCTGATGGCGGAATGGTGTAAGAAACAGCATGTCGAGATATGGGCATACTGCTTAATGCCGAACCATGTGCACCTCATTGCGATTCCCGAATCGGAAGTAGGTCTGAGGAGTGCAATTGGTGAGGCGCATCGCAGGTATACGAGACATGTCAACTTTCGTCAGGGTTGGCGCGGCCATTTATGGCAAGGACGATTCAGTTCGTTCCCAATGGATGAGAGCTATCTTCTTGCCGCAGCATGATATGTGGAACTGAACCCAGTGCGTACAGGACTTGCGAGAGAGCCGTGGTCATATCCGTGGAGCAGCGCGCATGCGCATGTAACAGGTGTCAATGACCATCTTATACAAGCGGCTCCGTTACGTGCCATGGTTCAGGACTGGCGCGGTTTTCTGTTGTCGCCTCTCTCCGAAAAGGACATAGAAGCATTGCGCAAGCACGAACGCACCGGAAGACCTTTGGGAAATGAGCGATTCGTCGACAAGCTTGAGGTCACGCTGGGTCGGATGCTGAGGAGGCAGAAGCCAGGTCGGAAAACTGGAGGAGATGGGCAGAATTAAGTATGGTGTCCCCGGAATCATGTCCCCTGCGATGATTCTTCCGGATACCACATCTTACTCCTCTATAGCACTTCTTTCTCCGGATCGTCAAGGGAACTTAGGCTGCGATCACGTCGCGTTGACAATCTGACATACCATGCCTATGATTGAGTGGACCAAGGGTCTCTATCCCAGGAGGGTGTATGGCCTTGATGCGATTTGATAAGTTCACCTTTAAGGCACAGGAGGCGATCCAGCAGGCCCAGAAACTGGCTGAAGAGCGGGAGCACCAGGCGATTGATGTTGAGCACCTGTTGCTGGCACTCGTCAACCAGGCAGAAGGGGTCGTTCAACCACTCCTGAGAAAGGTGGGGGCAACCCCTGGCCAGGTCGTCTCGCGCCTCATAGAGGAACTGAGGCGGCTCCCCAAGGTCTCCGGCGTGGCCTCGGGCCAGGTCCATATCACGCCACGTCTGGAAAAGGTATTGAATGCGGCGCTGTCCGAGGCGGAACGCCTGAAGGACGAGTATGTCAGCACCGAGCATCTGCTTCTGGCGATCTGTGACGAGGGCATAGGCGCTGTCGGGAAGGTCCTGCGCGAGGCTGGGATCACAAAAGACAGGATCTATGCAGCCTTGCAGGAGATCCGCGGCAGCCAACGCGTCACCGACCAGGTTCCAGAGGAGAAGTACCAGGCGCTGGAACGGTACGCCCGTGATCTGACCGATCTGGCAAGAAAAGGGAAGTTGGACCCGGTCATCGGTCGGGACGATGAAATCCGCCGGGTGATCCAGGTCCTGGCGCGCCGGACCAAGAATAACCCGGTCCTGATCGGTGAGCCAGGCGTGGGCAAGACTGCCATCGTGGAAGGGCTGGCACAGCGGATCGTTAACGGGGATGTGCCGGAGTCGCTGAAGAATAAGCGCGTCATGGCGCTGGATATCGGCGCGCTTGTGGCCGGGAGCAAGTACCGTGGGGAGTTCGAGGACCGGCTGAAGGCGGTCCTGCGCGAGGTCACTGAACAGGAGGGGCAGATCGTCCTCTTCATCGACGAGTTGCACACCCTTGTGGGGGCCGGCGCGGCCGAAGGGGCCATGGATGCCTCAAACATGCTCAAGCCTGCGCTGGCGCGAGGTGAGCTTCGGTGCGTGGGGGCCACGACACTGGACGAATACCGCAAGCGGGTGGAGAAGGACGCTGCGCTTGAGCGGCGTTTCCAACCTGTCCTGGTCGGTGAGCCGTCAGTCGAGGATACCATCTCGATCCTCCGTGGCCTGAAGGAGCGGTACGAGGTTCACCACGGCGTCCGGATCAAGGACTCGGCACTGGTGTCTGCCGCGGTCCTTAGCAACCGGTACATTGCCGACCGGTTCCTGCCGGATAAGGCGATCGACCTGATCGATGAGGCGGCGTCACGGCTCCGGATGGAGATCGACAGTATGCCGACGGAGCTGGATGAGCTCAGTCGGCGAGCCCGACAGCTCGAGATTGAACGTGAGGCCCTGAAGAAGGAGACCGATCCGGAGTCGCAGGAGCGCCTTGCGCGTCTGGCAGACGAGCTCACGGAGATCCGGACCAAAGAGGAAGGGCTCAAGGTCCGCTGGGAACAGGAGAAGGGATTCATCCAGCGGATTCGGGGCCTCAAGGAGCGAATTGAGGCGGCGAAACTCCAGGAACAGATGGCTGAGCGGCAGGGAGAGCTGGGAAAGGTCGCCGAGCTCCGTTATGGCTTAGTTGCTTCACTACAAAAGGAGATGGAATCCGAAAAGCGCGGCCTCGAGCAGGTCCAGCAGGACGGCGCCATGCTCAAGGAGGAGGTCGATGAGGAAGACGTCGCTGAGGTCGTCTCCAAGTGGACCGGGATTCCGGTCACCAGGATGTTGGAGGGGGAGACACAGAAGCTTCTAACCATGGAGGACAAGCTCAGGGAGCGGGTGGTGGGGCAGTACGAGGCGATCACCGCGGTGAGCGACGCCATCCGCCGCGCTCGCTCAGGGCTCCAGGACCCGAACCGGCCGATCGGCTCGTTCATCTTCCTAGGGCCGACGGGGGTGGGGAAGACCGAGCTGGCCCGGGCACTGGCCGAGTTCCTGTTCGACGACGAGCGCGCGATGGTCCGCATGGACATGAGCGAGTACATGGAGAAACACACGGTCTCTCGCCTGGTCGGTGCGCCGCCGGGGTATGTGGGGTTTGAGGAGGGGGGCCAGCTCACCGAGGCGGTCCGGCGTCGCCCTTACTCCGTCCTGCTCCTGGACGAGATCGAAAAGGCCCACAGCGACGTTTTCAACATCCTGCTGCAGATCCTGGACGACGGCCGCCTGACCGATGGCCATGGGCGGACCGTAGACTTCAAGAACGTGATCATTATTATGACCAGTAACCTGGGCAGCCAGGCTATCCAGGAGCTGGGCGGTCGTGATGATGAGGAGATGCGACGACGGGTGATGGAGGCCGTGAAGGACCACTTCCGGCCGGAGTTTCTCAATCGCGTCGATGAGATGCTGATCTTCCATACCCTCTCGCTGACCCAGATCAAAGCGATCGTGGAGATCCAGCTCAAGCGGGTGGAGAAGCGACTTGCCGAGCGGAAACTCGGTCTTGAGGTCACGGAGCAGGCCAAGGAGTTCCTGGCCAGGGAAGGGTACGATCCGGTCTTTGGGGCACGTCCCCTCAGGCGAGCCATCCAGCGAGTGCTGCAGGACCCGCTGGCCCGTCGGCTGCTGGAGCATGAGTTTGCCGAAGGCGACACCGTGAGAGTCGATGCGGCTCGCGGTGAGCTGATCCTGAGCAAAGAATAGCGCGAGAAGGAATATGTCGCCGGTTGAGATTCCGGGGACACTATACTTATTTCCTGATATCCGTATGGTAGAAGACCTATTGTAGACTCATGGCAAGAATTGCACGGGCGGTGGCAGCAGGTTATCCGCACCACATAACACAGAGAGGGAATAGAAGACAGCAGACTTTTTTCTGCGATGAGGATTACACCACCTATATAAGCCTGATGGCGGAATGGTGTAAGAAACAGTATGTCGAGATATGGGCATACTGCTTAATGCCGAACCATGTGCACCTCATTGCGATTCCCGAATCGGAAGTAGGTCTGAGGAGTGCAATTGGTGAGGCGCATCGCAGGTATACGAGACATGTCAACTTTCGTCAGGGTTGGCGCGGCCATTTATGGCAAGGACGATTCAGTTCGTTCCCAATGGATGAGAGCTATCTTCTTGCCGCAGCATGATATGTGGAACTGAACCCAGTGCGTACAGGACTTGCGAGAGAGCCGTGGTCATATCCGTGGAGCAGCGCGCATGCGCATGTAACAGGTGTCAATGACCATCTTATACAAGCGGCTCCGTTACGTGCCATGGTTCAGGACTGGCGCGGTTTTCTGTTGTCGCCTCTCTCCGAAAAGGATATAGAAGCATTGCGCAAGCACGAACGCACCGGAAGACCTTTGGGAAATGAGCGATTCGTCGACAAGCTTGAGGTCACGCTGGGTCGGATGCTGAGGAGGCAGAAGCCAGGTCGGAAAACTGGAGGCGATGAGCAGAATTAAGTATGGTGTCCCCGGAATCAAAGGGGCGCGAAACCGACCGCTTCGCGGCTGCTCCCCTTATCTTGTACTCTCATTGTTGAGCATGCCATCGAATGAGAAAGTCGGTACCGAATTGAACGACGTTGATGTCGTCACCCGTTACCACGAAGAAACAAAACACCACTATTTCCGCCATGCCAGGTCTCTGGGCTACATGGATTGGGCGAACCAACCCAATCCGTTCCGATTGTATGAAGGCCTCGCACGACTCAAACTGCCATTTATGGGAAAAGACCTTGGCGCCGCCCATATGGACCTTTACCGAAGAGAAGAAAATCCCGTCCGGGATTTCTCCCTCCAAAACCTTTCACTCTTTTTGGAATTGTCGCTCGGTATTTCCGCCTGGAAGTCTGCGGGCGGCAATAGATGGGCGCTTCGCATGAACCCCTCCAGCGGCAACCTCCACCCTACAGAAGGCTACGTGGTGACTCCGGGAAACATTGCCGGCGATCCAGGCGTGTTTCATTACAGCCCCTACCTTCACGCGCTGGAACCCAGGGCCCTATTTCCGGAAAAGGTATGCGCGCGCCTCACAAACCATTTCTCCGTGGACGGCTTCCTCTTCGGCCTGACCAGTATTTTCTGGCGCGAAGCCTGGAAATACGGGGAGAGGGCTTTCCGCTATTGTAACCACGACATGGGCCATGCCATTGCCGCGGCCGGTTTCTCCGCCAACCTCCTGGGATGGGAGATCACGTATTTAAGCGAAGCGTCGGATGAAGACATCGCGGCGGTGCTCGGTTTAACCCAGACAACGTGGATCGAGGGGGAAGCGGAGTACCCCGAAATCCTCTGCTACGCGCACCCCTCACACGCGAAGGATGTTCCCACCAACCTCCCCCCTGAACTCGTCAGCGAGATCGCGGGACTTCCCTTTCAAGGCCGGCCCAACCGCCTAAGCGAGGATCATGTGAGCTGGGAAATTATTTCGGAGACCGCCGAAGCCGCCCCCAAACCAAGAACGCCCAAACAACACTGGCTCGCTCCCCACCGCCCATTCTTCCCGGGGGACGATTCCCGGATCCAGGCCGCCCAAATCATCCGACAGAGGAGAAGTGCCTTGGCATTTGACGGCGCCACGAGCATCTCCGAATTGCAGTTCCTCACTATGCTGGACAAAACTCTGCCGCGCGAAGATACCGTCCCATTTGATTTCAAACTGGGCCCCGTCCGCGTGCACCTGCTTCTATTCGTGCATCGCGTTCGCGGCCTCGCGCCCGGCCTCTACATGTTCCTGCGTGACGAGGCCGGATTTGAACGCCTTAAAATCGCATGCCGCCCTGAATTTGTATGGAAACGAGCCAAGGAAGGCTTGCCTTTATTTTTGTTGAAGGAAGGCCCTTTAATGCGGGAAGCGACAGCGGTGAGTTGTCAGCAGGACATTGCCGGAGACGGCGCTTTCTCCATGGGGATGATCGCGGACTTTCGGCGCAGTGTTGAAGAAGCCCCCTACCTTTACCGGCATCTCTACTGGGAAACCGGCATGGTCGGCCAAGTTCTCTATCTCGAAGCCGAAGCCCACGGATTCCGGGCCACCGGCATCGGTTGCTTCTTCGACGACGCGGTCCACAACCTCATGGGCCTCAAAGACAACCAATTCCAAACCCTCTACCATTTCACCATCGGCACCCCTGTCGAAGACCAGCGCCTACAAACCTGGCCCCCTTACGCACACCTCACTTCCGCTACCCCCTCTGAGGAAGAGGGCGAGGTTGAAGGAGACTACAATACCGGAAAATAGGTAGAATTGGAAAATAGGGGAATAGGGGAAAATAGGGACAGCGACCATTTAATATTGCCGTTTGGCTCTCGATATGCGCATGCGGTCTAACCCTGCGCTCAAGCGGGACGGCGGAAAGGCGCGCCGCCGCTTAGCTCCACGTTATCCTTGCGGAAGACCCGGGCCAATGGCCTTGATTTGTACAGACAAATGATGTACAAATACAACATGAGATATGAATGGGACCCCGAGAAAAACGAGCGGTTGAAATCGGAAAGGCATATCTCTTTCGAAAAGATACTATTCCATATGGCCCGAGGCGATGTATGGAAACTTGCCGATCATCCCGACCAGGAGAACTATCCCGGACAGAGGATATACTTCGTGATTGCGGAGGAATATGTGTATCTTGTTCCTTGCGTTGTTGAAAAAGACGCCATTTTTCTGAAGACCATTATTCCGAGCCGCAAGGCCACCAGGGCATACAAAAAGGAGCAGGAGGGGTCATAACACATGAAATACGACAAGGAAGAAAAGGCCATAGTCGATGCCTATGAGAAAGGAAAGTTAAAGCTTTCCAGCCCGTCCAAAAAGGAAATTGAAGCGATAAAGGCAACAGCCAGAAAGACAATGGTCAAGGACAAACGAATAACCATACGCCTCTACGACCACGACTACCGGGGTATCCAAAAGAAGGCGATGGAAATGGGCATTCCCTATCAAACCCTCATTTCCGGCATCATCCATCGATACATTGAGGGAGAACTAACTTCAAAAGCGGGGTAGCGTCCGGATATAGCCGACAGCCTATCGCCGCCACTGATCTCGCGTGTGTGCCGGGCATGGCGCAGAACTGACGGGGCACAAGTCCGCGTGCCAGGTATCTCCGCGGAGCCGAAACGAGGAGAAGGACAAATTGGACGAACGCGATCCGCTGGATTCCCGGGAAGAGGAAGAGATACTCCGCCCCTCGGTGGTGTGACCCACCGTTTAACATCAAAACATACGGAGACATGAGTAAGACGGTGGCATACCTATTGGCAGCATTCGTAGCGCTTGGTCTCGCAGCCGAATCCGGCGCAGCGCCGGCGTTTGAGCAGATCGGGGAGTTTATGGTGTCGGAGGCGAACCAGGGTGTGGGTGTGGACGCACACCACTTTTACGCCGTAGACAATTACGCCATCGGCAAATACGAGAAGAAGACCGGTAAGCTCGTAAAGAAGTGGCAGGGCGATAGAAATGGCCCCATTATGCACCTTGACAGCGCAATGCTTATGGACGGCAAGCTCTACGCCGCCCATTCCAATTACCCGCAACCGCGGATGATGAGCTCGATCGAGATCTTCGACGCCGAGACGATGAAGCATATTGGTACTCACAGCTTCGGCATCCAGTGGGGCTCGCTCACATGGGCGGACTGGTATGATGGTCACTGGTGGATGACATTTGCGAACTACGACCGGCTGCTCGGACCCGGTAAGACACCGTATGGCCGTAAGGCGAACACGGTCATGATAAAGTTTACAAAGGACTTTCAGTCGATGCAATCGTGGACGCTGCCCGAGGTGCTTCTCGACCGTTTTAAGGATATGAGCAATTCCGGCGGCTCGTGGGGACCGGACGGCTATCTCTATCTTACCGGCCACGATCCGGCGGAACTCTACAGGATGCGGCTGCCGAAGGCCGGCTCGGTGCTGGAACTCGTAAACATTATTCCAATGAATATCCGGGGCCAGGGTATTGCCTGGGATCGCTCGCAGCCTGGCGTAATCTATGGGATTATTCGCGCAACAGCGACGGAGCGCGCCGGGGGCGGCAGTCATAAGGTCACGGTGTTCAGATTGGTGGAAAAGCCCTAGGTATTGAGCTGCGTGCAGCGATCCGCTCCTGAAGGGCAGTGCCGAACTTCTTGTAACAACGGGACGAAGAGGAGAAATGGACGAAACGTGCACCCATTTTGCCTTGACAAGAGAGGGGTGTGGGCTTACGATTAACCTTGCCTTGACGCATCTTTATCTATAGTTATCTGGGAGCCACCGCATGAAGCGTCTGATCGATGTTGATCCACAAATAGCTGAAGTTATCCGCCTTGAGACCGAGCGGCAGGCCGGCAAGCTGGAGCTGATCGCCTCGGAAAACTTCGTCAGCGATGCCGTGATGGAGGCAGCCGGGTCTACGCTTACCAATAAATATGCCGAGGGGTACCCAGGGCGACGCTACTACGGCGGGTGCGAGTTTGTTGACATGGCGGAGAATCTGGCGATCGATCGAGCGAAGCAACTCTTTGGCGCCGATCACGTCAACGTTCAGCCGCACTCCGGCACCCAGGCCAACATGGCCGTCTACTTTTCTGTCTTGGAGCCAGGCGATACCATTCTTGGGCTGGACCTGTCGCATGGGGGGCACCTGTCCCACGGCAGCCCGGTCAACTTCTCCGGTCGCTTCTTCAAGGTGATCCCGTATGGCGTGAATAGGGCGACTGAGCGGGTAGACTATGACGCGCTCCGATCTCTGGCGCAGGAGCACCGGCCCAAGCTGATCGTGGTTGGTGCCAGCGCCTATCCCAGGATGTTGGATTTTGCGAAGTTCAGTGAGATTGCGCAAGAGACCGGCGCACTCGTCATGACCGATGTTGCCCACATCGCCGGGCTGATTGTCGCGAAATTGCATCCAAACCCAGTCCCCCATGCCGATTTCGTCACGACCACCACCCATAAGACACTTCGAGGCCCGCGCGGTGGAATGATTATGTGCAAGGCGGAATATGCCGCAACCCTGAATAAGCAGGTCTTTCCCGGGATGCAAGGTGGTCCGCTGATGCACATTATTGCAGCCAAGGCGGTGGCGTTTGCTGAGGCGCTCTTGCCGGAGTTTACCTCCTATCAGCGTCAGATCGTCGCGAATGCGAAGGCGTTAGAGGAGGCACTGCACGGTCATGGCTTCCGCCTGGTCTCCGGCGGAACCGATACCCATCTTCTTCTGATCGATCTGCGAGGAAAAGGACTGACGGGGAAGGCGGCCGAGGTTGCGCTGGATCAGGCCGGAATTACGGCCAACAAGAACGCCATTCCCTTCGATGAGGAAAAGCGGACCGTGACCTCAGGCATTCGAATTGGGACGCCGGCCGTAACTACTCGGGGGATGCGGGAAGGCGAAATGAGAGAGATCGCGAACCTGATAGCTGACGCTCTGAAAGATGTCTCGAATGCGACGATGCTGGCCAGTGTCGCGGCCCGCGTAAAAGAGCTGTGTGACTCCTTCCCATTGTACCGAGAGCAGCTTGCCCTCTCCTCCCCCCACCTGGCGTAACATCCTTCGAGGGACTCACCTGTGAAGTGTCCCTACTGCGGCAGTTTCGAAGAAAAAGTCGTCGATTCTCGTGAGGGCAAGGATGGCGCAGTAGTCCGCCGCCGCCGTCAATGCCAGGAGTGCCTCAAGCGCTTTACCACCTATGAGCGGATCGAAGAGATCCACTTTATGGTCATCAAGACAGATGGACGACGGGAGTCGTTCGATCGACATAAGATTCTCGCGGGATTGCTGAAGGCGACCCAGAAGCGGCCTGTCAGCGTCATCCAACTTGAGAAGATCGTGGATGAGATTGAAGCCCGCCTCACAGAGAAGGTAGAGCGTGAAATGCCTTCTACTGAGATTGGTGAGCTGATCATGGAGCGGCTTCATGAGATCGATGAGGTCGCCTTCGTCCGTTTCGCATCGGTGTATCGCCGGTTCAAGGACGTCAGTCAGTTCGTCGAGGAGGTCAAGGACCTCCGGGCAGGTGGGAGGCGTCGGGAAGCCCCGTAATAGTGTTATCGCGTCATCGGGTTGTTGCCTCATCGCGTAGACGCAAGACGCTACACGCAATAAACGCAAAGATCGGCTCTCGAAGCGACGATGGAACTTACCTTTACGTACTTTGCATTATTGTGTTACCTGAGCGCGAGCCTCGCGTATATGGGCTCCCTTATAGGGCGGCCAGGTAAGCTCCTCAGTGCCGCCGGTGTTCTGACTCGGGTCGGGTTTATTCTGCATACGGTGGCTCTGGCCGTTCACCTCTACGAGCAGGGTCGTCCTCCGTCCAATTCTGCTGAATGGCTCTCCTTTTTTGCGTGGGCCACGGTTGCCGTCTATAACATCACCGAGATACACTACGAAAGTAAGGTAATCGGCTCGTTCGCGATTCCGCTGGTGGTCCTTCTTCTCGGGACATCGGCCGCCCTGCCCAATACGATTGAGACCCTCTCCCCGCCGCTGAAGAACGTCGGAGTCTGGACGCACGTCATCCTGACCCTCCTTGGCAACGCCGCCTTTGCCCTTGCCTGTTGTGGGGCGCTGATGTATCTGGTTCAGGAATGGCTGCTCAAATCAAGACACCCCGGCGTCCTCTTCGAGCGTCTTCCCTCATTGAAGCTCCTTGACGATTTGTGCCACTTCAGCCTGACGCTCGGCTTCCCGCTACTGACGCTTGGGCTGTTGAGCGGTGTATTGCTGAGCTATTCCGCATGGGGCTCTTTCCTGTCCTGGGACGGCAGACAGATATGGTCGACCGGTACCTGGGTCTTTTATGCGGTCCTGTTACATGGGCGACTGGCAGGTGGTTGGCGTGGTCGAAAGGCCGCCATTCTATCGATTATTGGGTTCTGTGGTGTCGTCTTTGCCGCCCTTGTGGCGAATCTCGTTATCAGGGGGACGCACGCATTTTGATGGAACGTTCACAGTTCCAGGCGCAACGTTCAAGGTTGAAAATCAGGAACCAGGAACCTGGACCTACAAAGTTGCAATGCAAATTATTACCCTTGGTCTAAGCTATAAAACAGCCCCGATTGAACTTCGAGAGAAGCTCCACGTTCCGGAGTCGGAGTTACCGGAGATCTTGGAGGAGATCGGCGGATGCGGGCAGATCCTTGAACGAATGTTCCTCTCTACCTGTAATCGCGTGGAGACGTATGCCGTTGTCGACGATGTAGAGGGCGCACGTCGATTCCTGGTAGAATTTCTAGCCGAGCGACATAAACTTTCACCGCAGGACTTCGAGTCCTCTTTGTATCTGTTGACCGCCGATCATGCGATCCGACATATCTTTCGTGTCGCATCGAGTCTTGACGCCATGGTGGTTGGTGAATCTCAGATCCTGGGCCAGGTAAAAGCCGCGTATGCGATAGCCCTTGAGCGAGATGCTACGGGCGTGATTCTGAATACGCTGATGGATCGGGCGTTCCATGTTGCAAAGCGGGTTCGAACCGAGACGAACATTGCCACCTCGGCCGTATCGGTCTCCACCGCCGCCATTGAGCTGGCCAAGAAGATCTTCGGCAACCTGGCAGGTCGTACGGTCATGCTGATCGGCGCCGGGAAGATGTCGGAGTTATCGGCCAAACATCTACTGACTCATGGTGTGGGTACGGTGATCGTGGCCAATCGGAATTTTAGTCGGGCCGTGGAATTGGCTGAGCGGTGGAATGGCCGAGCTGTGCCATACGATAACGTCAAGCTGGAGATGATCCAGGCCGACATCATCATCAGTTCAACCGGCGCCCCGCATCAGATTCTTTCGAAGGCTGACTTTCAGGAGATCATTGTACATCGCCGTCATCGTCCGATCTTTGTAATCGATATTGCCGTCCCCAGAGACATCGATCCTGGGGCTAACGAGATCGATAATGTGTACCTGTATGATCTCGATGATCTTCAGGGGGTGGTGCAGGCCAATCTTCGCGAGCGGCAGCGCGAGGCGGATGTGGCAGAGGTGTTGATTGATCGTGAGGTCAGGCAGTTTGGCGAATGGCTGGCGAGCCTCCATGCCGTCCCGACGATCGTCGCCATGCGTCAAAAGGTGGAATCGATCCGCGAGGAGGAGCTTCAGAAGATTTTTGCGAAGCTGCAAGACTTGACGCCGGAAGAGCGCCATGCTATCTCCCTCATGACCAGTTCGATCGTAAATAAGATTCTGCATGATCCGACGATGGAACTGAAGCGCCAGTCGTCTATGAAAGAGGGCCACCTCTACGTCAGTGTGTTGCGTCGACTCTTCGGTATCCGGGAGGAGTAGGGGTGTTTATAGTTCAAGGTTCAAGGTTCAAAGTTCAAGGTGCGGGGTGCGAGAGTGAGGAGAGAACGTGAGCAGTGATTCGATCAAGCTGGGTACGCGTGGGAGTCCGTTGGCACTGTGCCAGGCAGGGCTGGTATCGGAAGAGCTGCGCCGGCGATGGCCTGACCTCGAGGTCGTCATCGTTCCGATCAAGACCTCAGGCGATAAATTCCTTGATGTTGCACTTTCACAAGTAGGCGGTAAGGGGCTATTTGTAAAGGAGATTGAGGAGGCTTTACTCGAACGCCGGATCGACCTTGCAGTCCACAGCATGAAGGATCTACCTGCGGAACTGGCGCCGGGTCTTGGGGAGGGGGCTGTCACGCGTCGCGAAGACCCGCTTGATGCGCTGATTGCAAGGAACAACCTTCAGTTTGCGGAACTTCCTCATGCGGCCAGGATCGGTACCAGCAGCCTCCGCCGGCAGGTCCAGTTGCTTCATTGTCGCCCGGATCTCCAGATCGTTCCCTTGCGCGGGAATGTGCAGACGCGGCTGAAGAAGCTTGAGGAGCTCAACCTTGATGCCATAGTCTTGGCGGCTGCCGGCCTGATCCGCCTTGGATTACAGGATCGGATGACTGAGCGCCTGCAGCCGGATCTGTGCCTGCCGGCGATCGGTCAGGGTGCCTTGGCAATCGAAATCCGCCAGGACGATCAGCGAACGGCTGAGCTTGTAGACACGCTCAATCATTGCGAGACGCAACGGATTACGACGGCGGAGCGAGCATTCCTGCGGTGCCTGGGCGGAAGCTGCGTAACCCCGATCGCTGCGTTCGGTGAAATCACAGGAGAGGCGCTTGTGCTCACTGGGATGGTGGCCGGCCTGGACGGCAAGCGGCTGCTCAGACACGCTATTCGTGGAGAGGCCAGTGCGCCTGAGCAGGTAGGGCAGGCGTTGGCGGAGGCGCTACTCGCGGCTGGAGCCGGTGATATCCTCCGAGAGATCGAAGCCCAGCTCTTGGAGAAGGGCAGATAATGGGGAGGGTCTATCTTATTGGCGCCGGGCCGGGTGATCCCGGTCTTTTTACGCTGCGTGGTGTTGCGTGCCTTCGTGAAGCCGATGTGATCGTGTACGACTACCTTGCCAATCCGCGTCTGCTTTCCTACGCAAAGCCAGGCGCTGAACTGATCTATGTCGGCAAGAAGGGTGGCGACGCTGATGCGGCTCCCCAGGCGGAGATCGTCCGCCTGTTGATCGATAAGGCGCTGACCGGCAAGGTTGTCGCCCGACTGAAAGGAGGCGACCCGTTTATTTTCGGACGGGGCGGCGAAGAAGGGGAGGAGTTATTTCAGGCAGGCATTCCCTTCGAGGTCGTGCCAGGGATTACCTCGGCGATTGCCGTCCCGGCGTATGCGGGCATCCCCCTCACTCACCGCGATTACGCCTCGAGCGTCGCCATTCTGACCGGACACGAGGATCCTTCAAAACAGACGTCGGTCATTGCCTGGGAGAAGGTGGCGACCGGCATCGGAACGCTGGTATTCCTGATGGGCTGTAGCAATCTTCCAACGATTGTCGGAAAGCTCCTTGAGCATGGTCGATCAAAAGAGACACCTGCCGCCGTCATGCACTGGGGGACCAAGCCCGAACAAGAGACTGTCGATGGTACGCTCGAAACTATTGTAGCGCGTACGCAGGCGCGCGGGTTGGGGCCTCCGGCAGTGTTGGTGGTTGGCGATGTCGTCCGGCTTCGAGATCGACTGAACTGGTTCGAGCGCAGGCCACTGTTCGGAAAACGAATCCTTGTGACCAGGACCCGTGAACAGGCGGGTCGTTTTGGAGAGTTACTGGAGGCGCAAGGGGCGGAGGTTATAGAGGTTCCTCTTATCGAGATTGCACCCCCTACAAGTTGGGAGCCCCTGGATCATGCCATCAAACACCTCGAGATCTACCGATGGGTAATCTTTACCAGCGCAAATGGCGTGGATGCCTTTTTCCGTCGGCTACGAGAGCTTCGACAGGATGCCAGACGGCTTGGATCCGCTCAGATCTGCGCCATCGGGTCTGCAACCGCCGATGCGCTGGAGCGGTATGCTGTGATTGCCGACCTGGTGCCAGCCGAATTTCGCGCTGAAGGAATCGTCGAGGCGCTGAAGCCGTATGATCTGACCGGCGCGAAGATCCTGCTGCCACGGGCAGAGGTCGCACGAGATCTCTTGCCGAAGGATCTTGAGCAGCGCGGGACAACTGTTGATGTAGTACCGGTCTACAGGACTGTGCAGTCGAGTATAGCCGGGGATATTTTGAAGCCACTGCTCAGAGATCGAAAGATCGATCTCGTGACCTTTACCAGTTCCTCCACCGTCACCAACTTTGTAGAGGCGCTGGCGCAGGAAGACCTGAAGGTGCTGTGCGAAGGGGTGCGGGTCGCGTGCATCGGTCCTATCACACAAGAGACTGCGGAACGCTACGGTCTGCCGATCGACGTCGTTCCAGCGCGTTACACGATCCCATCGTTGGTTGACGCCATCGTCCAGTATTTTCGAACATCGGCCGCGGGATAGCGTAGTCAGTCTCAGCAGCCGTAGGTCGGGTTAGCGCAGCGTAATCCGACAATACTTGGCTGCTGCCGAAAGCTTCTAAGGCACCGTAAGGGAGGATCGATTGGCTAAGCGAGCTGACAGCGCAATCATGATGGTGGTGATCCTCATATTGGGGGCATTGATCGGTACAGTGATAGGGGAGGTCATCGCCGTCATGGCGCCTGGCGGGATGCTGGAAAAGATCTTCAGTAAGGGAATCAACCCCGGTCTCTCTCCGCCTGCGACCCTCGACCTGAAGGTCTTAAGCCTCTCCTTCGGCTTTACCGTCAAGATCAATTTTTCGAGTCTGCTGGGCATCGGTCTGGCCCTCTTGCTCTATCGGAAGTTGTGATTATCCTCGCCTCAGCCTCTCCTCGGCGAGAGGTACTGCTCCAGGCGCTGTGGGTCGAGCACCTGATCATCCCAAGTCTAGTTGACGAAACGGGTCCGTTCCCGGAAATGACGGCAAACCGCGCCGAGGCACTGGCCCTTCGAAAAGCGAGCGAGGTGGCGACTCGCGTGGGGGAGGGGTTGGTCATAGGCGCAGATACCATCGTCGAATGCGGCGGTCGCATCCTTGGTAAGCCGAAAGACATGGATGAGGCGCGCGAGTTTCTGCGTCTGCTAAGCGGCCGGAGTCATCTCGTAGTGACGGGGCTTGCCCTTGTGGAGACCCGTGATGGAAGAATAGAGATCGGACATGAGGTGACCGAGGTACAGATGCGAGCCTTGACGGATGCAGAGATTGACGCCTATGTGCGGACGGATGAGCCGTTCGATAAGGCCGGAGGCTACGCAATCCAGGGGGCTGCCGAGACCTTCGTCGAGGGGATCAAAGGAAGCTTTACCAACGTAGTCGGATTCCCGCTCGGCAGGCTCCGCACGCTGCTCCTACGGTTTGGCATCGATCCGCTCCAACGGAGTACGGGGTGATCGACAGTACCTCCGCTTAATCTCGCCGTACGTCCGTATACGGCCCTGTCTGTGTATGACGCACAGGCAGGTTGAATCGGCGCCGGCAGGCTGTGCTATCCGTGCTTTGTCCGCCATCAACGACGCACCATCAATCGCCGCCCACCCCTCGCCGGTTATGAACGAGAGGGCTCAGCAGTCAGTCCGCAGCTCCTGCTGATACCTGCACCGCCACGTTCCGCGAGGCGGTGCAGGTCACTGCCACGTTATTGTGGGAAGCCGTTATCATCCGATATTGACAATGATACGGCAATGCCGTACATTTACGGCACATGTACACTGTCATTGAAACTCCAACGTTTTCGCGCCTTGCCGCCGACTATTGGACCGAGGACGAACGGAATATTTTCATCTCTTACATCGCAGCTAATCCCGAGGCCGGTGACGTAGTTCCCGGTTCCGGTGGAGTTCGCAAGGTACGCTGGGGTTATGCTGGCCACGGTAAGCGGGGCGGCGTGAGGGTTATCTACTTTAATCGTCTCAGTCATGGCGAAATCTGGTTATTGTTAATTTATGGCAAGAGTGCGACGGAGAATATCCCCTCCCATGTACTTCGCCAGATCAAGGAGGACATTGAAAATGTCTAAGACCGACCGTGAAGTAAACAGACGCGACGCAAAACGCGACATTGGAGCCGAACTGCTCACCTCGGTACGAGAAATGAAGGCCGGGATTCGTGGCCGTACGCACCAACCAGTTGTCTCCGAAGTCGTACGCACACGGCTTACCTCTGGGTTATCACAGCCTGCGTTTGCCGCACTGCTCGGAGTTTCGGTTCGCACCTTACAAGATTGGGAGCAAGGGCGGCGGAAACCCTCTGGTGCGGCAAAAACGCTGCTTAAGATCGCCGAGTGCCATCCCGAGATTCTCCAAGAACTCGCGGCGTAGTGCCTGAACACTCAGTGCGACGCGCACATCAACGGCCCCGATGCTAGGGCATCTCGCACGGCGCACGCCGCGCGTCGCCAACCACCGCTCCTCGACACCTCGGTCTTCGAGTACCTGAAAGTATCCTGCCGGCAACCGGGGATCCGAGTTGAATAGGGCGACATGTCCACGCCTGAGATGTTGGGTATCATCTACAGCTAACAGAACGTATATCCAACAGTTGGTTCCTGTCCAAGCGTTTTATTCAAACGTATTCCAAGGGTCTATCATGAGCATCGTGTTGCATTTCACGTATCAATATCGTAGAGTCCATCCGACAACTGTCGGCTAATATCTGTTAGCGGTCTATGGCAACCAGCGAAACATCGCTACAGGTGATCTACGCGAACATGGTGCAAGAGGCAATGAGTCGCCTGAACGCGGCACAGGGATTCCTGTCCTCATTCGGGATGACGAAAAATCTTCCTGAGCTAGAAGCGGCCGTGCTGCAAATTCGGAAATCGCTCGAATCTATCGCGCTGGCTTCAATTGCTCCGAACAAGGCTCAATACGCCGCTTTCAGAGCTTTGGCGACGGACTCACCCGACTACACAAAGGACTATCACGCCGGCAAAATCTTCAACACTCTCGAAAAGATCAACAAAGACTTCTATCCCGTGGCATTGCTACCTGCTGTCCGCCAACCGGATGGTGCTCATCACTTTGATCGCAAACAATCAGGCTTTCTTTCTAAGAAGCTCTTCGTATCTGCTTATGACCGCCTTGGGAAGTACTTGCATGCGCACAACCCGTGGGGCACGGAGAAACACCTTCACAATCTTGCGAAAGAGTTGCCACAGATTATCGATCAGGCGTTCGGCCTTCTGGATCTACACGTCACATTCATCAGAACGCCTCAATACAAGGGAGCCTGGGTCATTGAGGCAAGCAGAACCGGAAGTCAGCCCAAGGTAATCACATCAGTGGCGAAAGGCGACTATGTTGTACGAGACAGCTAACCCTGCGCCGCAGAGGATGCCCGCAAGCGGGCGCCGCTGGGCTCCACATTAGGCAGCATGTCAGACACATGGTGCAAACGGTGACGCACAAGACTGAATCAGAAGCGATGTTTGAGGCCTTCTGCACTCAACACCAGCTCGATTGGCAGCCAATTCCGGCAGGGCTAGGCAAGACCTCTGACTATCGACTACGATTTGGCGCCGCGATGGTTCAGGTTGAGATTAAACAAATCGAGAGCCAACGGGGATTTGATCCTGATGGAGTCAGTTCAAGGACTGTCGGGTGGCATGTGCGACACAAGATCTCCGAGGCGCGTAGGCAGGTACGAACGGCTGCACAGGTAGGAGTGCCCGCGATTCTGCTCATTCACAACACGATCGACCCATTGCAGGCGTTCGGGACCGAAACACACGACTTCATCTGTGCCATGTACGGCGAAATGACTGTGCGTCTTACGGATGGGCAGCCGCGCGAGTCGTTTCATGGACGAAATGCGAAGCTGCGAAATGATGAAAATACGTCCTTTAGTGGTGTTGGCCATCTGAAGCGTCTCGCCAATGGTGTCGAGGTGAAGGTCTTCGAGAATATCTACGCAGATCATCCCTTACCATTCGAGGACATGCCATCTTGCATCGAAGTCGTACGCATTGAGGTAGAGCATGCTGCATAACAAGCCGTTACGCCGCTTGATCACCACCACTGAACGAGGAGGCTGAGTGTCCGAGAAGGAAGCCACAGCCCGCATCAAGATCAACAAGCTGCTCGAAGCGGTCGGCTGGCGTTTCTTTCCGGAAGGCAGCGCGCCCGCCAACATCCGACTCGAACCCAGCGTCACGATTAAGTCGATCGACCTGGACGCGCTTGGCGACAACTTCGAGAAGACCGAAACCGGGCTTGTAGACTTCCTCCTCCTCGACGCGAAGGGTTTCCCACTCATCGTCCTTGAGGCCAAAGCTGAGTCCAAGAATCCGCTCGCCGCGAAAGAACAGGCGCGCAAATACGCCCGCTCCCAGAACTGCCGCTTCGTCATTCTGTCCAACGGCAACCTGCACTATTTCTGGGACCTCGAACGCGGAAACCCGTACATCATCACCTCGTTCCCGACGCCCGACTCGGTTGCCGGCTACCAGAAGGTCACCCCAAATCCGCAGCGCCTGATCGCCGAGCAAGTGGGCGACGACTACATCGTGCTCACCCAGCGCCCCAACTACCAAGCCGAGGCCGGTTGGTGCAACGTGGCCGAGCGCCCGGGCTACATTCAGGCGAACAAGCTCCGATTTCTTCGGCCCTATCAGCTCAAGGCCATCCACAGCCTTCAAGCGGCGCTCACGGAGGGCAAGGACCGCTTCCTGTTCGAGATGGCCACGGGTACCGGCAAAACCCTGACCGCTGCGGCCGTCGTCAAGCTGTTCCTGCGCTCCGGCAACGCATCCCGCGTGCTGTTTCTGGTGGACCGCCTCGAACTAGAGGATCAGGCCAAGAAGGCCTTTTCCGCTCTGCTGTCGGCCGACTTCCAGACCGTCATCTACAAGGAGAACCGGGACGACTGGCGCCGTGCCGAGATCGTCGTCACCACCGTACAGTCCCTGCTCTTCAACAACAAGTACCAGAGGCTCTTCTCTCCGACGGATTTCGATCTCGTGATCTCCGATGAAGCGCACCGCTCCATTGGCGGCAATGCCCGCGCGGTCTTCGACTACTTCATCGGCTACAAGCTTGGCTTGACCGCTACGCCGCGAGACTACCTCCGGCGGTTCGACGGCTCGAATCCTGGCACCCGCGACCCTCGCGAGGCCGAGCGCCGCTTGCTGCTCGATACCTACCGTACCTTCGGCTGCGAGAACAGCCAGCCCACGTACCGCTATTCACTGCTCGACGGGGTGAAGGACGGCTACCTGATCAATCCGACAGTGGTGGATGCGCGTACCGAAGTCACGACCGAGCTGCTATCCGAAGAGGGCTTCGTCGTCTCGTTCACGGATGACACCGGCGAGGATCAGCAGCAGACCTTCAAGCAACGCGAGTTCGAAAAGCGCTTCTTCTCCGATGCCACTAACCGGCTCTTCTGTAAGACCTTCCTGGAGAACGCCCTGCGCGACCCTATCAGCGGTGAGATCGGCAAATCGATCATCTTTGCCGTCAGCCAGAACCACGCCGCCAAGCTGGCGCAGGTTCTGAATCAGATGGCCGACCGCATGTTCCCCGGCAAGTACCGGTCCGACTTCGCCGTCCAGGTCACATCGCAAGTTCCCGACGCCCAGCAGTTCACCATCAATTTTGCCAACAACAACCTACTCGGTTCTGGAAATGTTATCTCCGCCTACAAGACCAGTAAGGCGCGAGTGTGCGTAACCGTCGGCATGATGACCACGGGCTACGACTGCACCGATATTCTCAACCTCGGCCTGTTCCGCCCGATCTTTTCGCCTACTGACTTTATCCAGATCAAGGGCCGCGGCACGCGCAGGCACGATTTTCTGGAGCAACTCTTCGACTACGCTCGCAAGGATAGCGTCGTCCAGCCACAGAAAACGGCCTTCAAGCTCTTCGACTTCTTCGCCAACTGTGAATACTTCGAAGAGGAGTTCAACTACGACGAGGTACTGAATCTACCCCGCCCCAAGGCCCGTGGGGCGGACGCTGTCGATGGCGCAGGCCCGGTGATCTACGAGGGTGCCTATGAGCATCTTGGTGCCGACATCCTGGCCTTGTTCAAAGAAGAGACCATCGGCAATGAGGGGATGAAGATCGACCGCATGTTCTTCGAGCGCTTCGAGGACACGGTGCGCGAGAACGAGACTATCACGAAGGCGGTCGAGGCCGGTCAGTGGGACCGGGTCATTGACTACGTGAACCGCGAGGTCTTCGACAAGCCGGAGGAATACTACACCCTGGACAAACTGCGCAAAGCCGCCGCCGTGGACCGCCGCCTAACCCTGCGCGAGATTCTGGAGAAAGTCTTCGGTCTTATCCCGGGCTTCAAGTCCAAGGATGAGCTGCTGGAAGAGGAGTTCGCCAAGTTCGTCGCCGACTACAAGCCGGAGGAGGCCGCCGCCATCCCGGCCATCAAGACCTATTTCAAGGCCTACGTCACCAGCGGCCGGATTCGCGACATCATCGATAGCAAGGACTTCACCGTGCTCGCCACCCATCCTATGTTTTCTACGCGTGACTTCAAGGCCGTACCCGAGAAGTACCGTGTGATCATCCCTGAGTATGTGAAGGACTATGTCTCCTTGAACCGGTTCGCCGTGTAAGCATTGTGGATTGCGGATTGTGGACCGTGAATTGGAAGAACGCGATGAATGAGCAGGAACTGAAAGCGCGAACCAAACAGTTTGGATTACGGGTGATGAATCTGATCGTCGCACTACCGGAAACGTCAGCGGGGCGAGCGATTGGAAACCAGCTTGTGCGCAGCGGAACCTCTGTAGGCGCAAACTACCGTGCCGCTTGCCGTAGTCGGTCGAAAGCTGAATTTATCGCCAAGATCGGTACGGTTGCCGAAGAGGCCGACGAGTCGGCGTTCTGGCTTGAAATGATCATGGAAGGCGGACTTCTAAAAAACGAACTGGTGATTGCGCTTCATCGAGAAGCGGAAGAGCTGGCAGCAATTTTCACCGCCTCCGGGCGAACAGCCAAATACAACAATCAGCAATCCACAATCAGAAATCCAAAATGCTAGACGTTGATACCAAGCGCCGCATCGACACCGCCCGCGACATCCTTGTGGGCAAGGTACCCGACCCCAAGAGTCAGGTCGAGCAGATCACGATCGCGCTGATTTACAAGTTCATGGACGACATGGACGCCGAATCCGAGGAACTGGGCGGTAAGCGTAAATTCTTCGCCGGCGACTTCGCCCGCTACGGCTGGGCCAAGCTGATGCGCTCGGGGCTCGGTGGTCACGAGACCCTGAACCTCTACGCCGAGGCCATCGCCAAGATGCCGGAGAACCCCGGTATCCCGCCGCTCTTCCGCGACATCTTCAAGAACGCCTATCTGCCCTACCGCGACCCGGAGACCCTGCGCGCCTTCCTCAAGATCATTGACGAGTTCAACTACGACCACAGCGAACGGCTCGGCGACGCCTTCGAGTATCTGCTCTCCGTCCTCGGCTCCCAGGGCGACGCCGGACAGTTCCGCACTCCACGCCACATCATCGATTTCATGGTCGAAATCGTCGATCCGAAAAAGAGCGAAACCGTGCTTGACCCGGCCTGCGGCACCGCGGGGTTCCTGATCTCGTCCTGGAAGCACATCCTTCAGGCCAACACCGACGCCAGGGGCAACAGCACCCTGACGCCGGATGAAAAGGGCCGCCTCGCGCAGAACTTCGCGGGCTACGACATCTCGCCCGACATGGTGCGCCTGTCGTTGGTGAACCTGTACCTGCATGGCTTCGCCGACCCTCACATTTACGAGTACGACACGCTGACCAGCCAGGACCGGTGGAACGAATACTCCGATGTGATCCTCGCCAATCCGCCCTTCATGTCGCCGAAGGGTGGCATCAAACCCCACAACCGCTTTTCGGTGCAGTCCAAGCGCAGCGAAGTGCTGTTCGTGGACTATATGGCCGAGCACCTAAACACCACTGGCCGCGCCGGTATTATCGTTCCCGAAGGCATCATCTTCCAGAGCCAGACCGCTTACAAACAACTGCGCAAGCTGTTGGTGGAGGAGAGCCTCGTCGCCGTCGTCTCGCTCCCGGCGGGCGTGTTCAATCCCTATTCCGGCGTCAAGACCTCGATCCTGATCCTCGACAAGTCGCTGGCCAGGAAGACCAACGCCATCGCCTTCTTCAAGATCGAAAACGACGGCTTCGGTCTCGGCGCACAGCGGCGCGAGATGGTCAAAAACGACCTGCCGCAGGCCCGCGCCGAGATCGGCGAATACCTGCGCCGCCTGCGGGCGGGGGAATCGGTTGATGACTTTCAGCCCACACTGGGCCTGATCGTGTCGAAGGAGACGATCTCCACGAATGGCGACTACAACCTGAGCGCCGAGCGGTATCGGGAGGTCGGCGCTGACACCTCGCACTGGCCGATGGTTACACTTGGAACTGTTGTCGAGATTGAGAGCGGCTCACGTCAGAAGGGCGGTGCTATTGAGTCCGGCATCCCGAGTATTGGCGGCGAACAGATCGACGAGAAAGGAAAGATCCGCTTCAACAAGATGAAGTACATCTCGGAAGAACATTTCCGAGGGATGACGAAGGGCGCTCTTCGAAGCGGCGATGTGCTAATCGTCAAGGACGGCGCGACCACTGGAAAGACCGGCTTTTTCATCCATGACATGCCATCAGCCGTGAATGAGCATGTATTCATTCTTCGGGCCAAAGAAGCTATTCATCCCTACTACCTCTATTGCGTCGTCCGGGCTGAAGCCTTCCAAGACAAACTCCGGCCGTTCATCAAAGGCATCATTGGAGGGATTAGCCTCGAATTCAGTGGCATCACCGTTCCCCTAGCGCCGTTGGAGGTGCAGAAGGAGATCGCGGCGGAGATCGAGGGCTACCAGAAAGTCATCAACGGCGCTCGCGCCGTCCTCGACAACTACCGTCCCCACATCCCCATTCATTCGGACTGGCCGAAACGTGAACTTGGCAGCCTCGCTGAGAATCTGGATTCACGCCGCATACCCATCACCAAAGGCGACCGCAAGGAAGGTCCGTTCCCATACTATGGAGCTTCGGGAATCGTCGATCACGTCGCTGATTACATCTTTGACGAAGACATCCTGCTCATCTCGGAAGATGGCGCGAACCTGCTTGCTCGCTCAACACCCATTGCGTTTTCGGTTTCGGGAAAATGCTGGGTCAACAACCATGCTCACGTTTTGAAGTTCGAGAATCCGGCCACACAGAAGTTTGTGGAGGTCTATCTCAACTCCATTTCCATCCAGGAGTTTGTCACGGGTGCGGCACAACCGAAGCTCAACCAACAAGCGTTGAACAGCATTCCAATTCCGATCCCTGGCGATGTCGCCACGCAGCAAGCTATCGCCGCCGAGATCGAAGCCGAGCAGGCGCTGGTCGCCTCCAACCGCGAACTGATCACCCGCATGGAAAAGAAAATCCAGGCTACCCTCGCCCGGGTGTGGGGGAAAGAACCAAGCGTATGTACAAGATAGAGATGCCCGTAGTAAAATTATCGACATGGCTCGTGCCGGTGATGCTGGTTTGTGTACACATGCCTCTCAAGGCTGGTGCAACAGGAGGGTAAACCATGAATAGAAACGACCCATTGCTGAAGATTCGTTTCGACGGCCAAGCCGTTGGGCCGGGCAAGATACCGGTGGCACATCTGTTGCGCTTTCTGACCAACATGAACAAGGCGCTTCAACGGACGGGGCGCGTCCTGACGGGCGATGCCGAAAGTGTGCGCCGGGGACCGCAGCCACGCAGCATCAAGGAGGAGGTGGCCCTCGACCTGGTGTTGCTGAGGCCCGGCAGTCCGGCGGCGGTGCTGGGATTCGAGCGGCGGCAGACGCAAGCATTACCGGGTATGGACCTGGGCCTTGAGATTCTGGAGAAGGCGCTGTGCGGACTGTCCGCCGTACAGGGGGCGGACGATAAACTACCGGCAGGCTACGACGCTGGCGTTCTGATGGCTTGGCGCGATGCAGGAATACTCTTCGGTAGGGGAATCACCAAGATCGATTTCACCCTCAATCACAGGGAAACGCCACTGACAACGACCTTCACGCCGGAGGGCTGCACGCGAATACAGGAACGCATCAAGGGTCCGCAGACAAATATCCGCACCATCGAGGGCCGTTTGTTAATGGCAGATTTCAAGGAACATGGCACGCGCTGCCGTGTGCACCCGTCTGCCGGCGAGCCGGTGCTTTGCCTCTTTGACGAGGAGCAGAAGGACGAAGTACTGGAAGACATCCTGCAGTATGTCCGCATCATCGGCGAGGCGAAGGAAGACCCCCTGACCGGTAGAATCGCCAGCATCAAGATTCACGACATCGAGCGGTTGGAGGATCTAGAGAACGAGGCCGCCGATTTGCTCCCACAGGGCACTCCGATAGCGCTGGATTTCTGGGAATCACCGACCTTGGAGGAACTGGTGCAGGCCCAGAACGTAAGTCCAATGACAGACATAAGGGCGCTCTTCGGAACCTGGCCGGGTGAGATAAACGACGGCTTCGAAGAAACCATTGACGAATTGCGGCATTCTCATATGGGAAGAGGCGGATCGTAATGAGCGCCGCCAAGATCATCCTCGACACGAACATCGTCTCTTACCTGATGAAGGGCGGCCCGTTGGCCGAAGCCTATGCGCCGCACGTCCAGGGAAAGTTGCTCGCCATTGCTTTTATCACAGTAGGCGAGATGTACTTCGGCGCGGAGAACAAGAACTGGGGCGAAAAGAAGCGCATGGAACTCGAAACTACACTCCGTAATTTTGTTGTGATTCCTTACGATCATGAAATCGCCCGCTGCTACGGGCGTCTGATGGCGGAGCGAAGGCGCAACGGGCAGCCTATCGCTCCCAATGATGCGTGGATTGCTGCGTGTGCTGCACGCCACGCTGTTCCACTGGTTACGCATAACGCAAAGGACTTCGGGGGTATCACGTCGCTAGAGGTCATCACGGCAAGAGAGGAATGCGATCGATCGTAGCTGCAGAGAGTTTTCCGTTTCTGTGTATCCCTGATGGAAGACGCCGCCGAACTGGGCAACTACCTGCCGCTCTCCTTCAAGAGCCCAAAGGAGCAGGAGTACATCGAGTTCCTGTGGGATGCCTTCGAGACGAATTATACGCACGGCAAGTACCAGTTCGCCTTCCTCGCCTACCACATGCTCACCGTGAGCTTCGTCTGACCCTATCGTCAATGTCTTTGAGGTCCACGTACTCGTCCGCAGGCAGCACTTGACTGATAACTTGACTTATGCTTGACTGAGTCTATGGCCTATGAACCGCACTTTATGATCCGGGCGCACCTCGTTTCGCTGGTCGAGGCGATTGCGGCGCTGCGGGAGCGCATCCAGGGTGCGGCCGTGGAACTGTCGTGGATCCCAGCCCTGCAGAAGGATACCCGCACGCGCACGGTTCATGCCTCGACGGCCATCGAGGGCAATCCGCTGACGCTGGAGCAGGTCCGCGCGCTGGAGGAGGGCCGGCCGCTGGCCGCCTCCGATCGCCGTGCGGAGCGGGAGGTGCTCAACTACTTCGCCGGACTGCGCTACATCGAGAAGCACGCGGGCCGGAAGACGATCCGCCATGAGGACGTATTCGAGCTGCACCGCATCCTGGCAAACGGCGTCATGGACCAGGGCGAGGCGGGGCGCTATCGCGCCATCGCGGTCCGGGTCGGACGCCACACGCCGCCCCCAGCCGCGGAGGTGTCCGGGCTGATGTTCGAGCTGCTGGAGTGGTGGAACCGGAAGGCCGTGGAGCTTTCGCCTGTCCTGTCTTCCGCCATTCTGCACCACCGCTTCGAGTCCATCCACCCCTTCGCCGACGGCAACGGACGGGCCGGCCGCGCGCTGGCGCTGTGGGAGCTGTATCGGCGCGGGTTCGATACGCATCACATCTTTTCCGTGGACGAGTACTACTGGGAGGATCGCCCGCGCTATTACGAGGTACTGGACGCCGTCCGACGCCAGGGCGACGACCTCACCGGATGGATCGAGTACTGCGCGGAGGGGCTTCGGCAGACGCTGGAGCGCGTATGGCTGCGTGTCCAGGTGTTCAATGTCAAGTCGGCGGATAAGCTGGTTCTCCGCCCCCGGCAGGAACGACTACTGCAACTTCTGCGCGACCACGGCAGTATGGCGCCATCGGAACTGTGGGCGGCGCTGAAGGTGTCCCGGCAGGGCGCCATGGATCTGTTACATCCGCTGCTCGATGCGGGGCTGGTGCAGAAAGTCGGCGGCCGAAAGACCGGTCGCTACGCGCTGCGCACCCCATGAACGAAGCTGACACCCACGCCGCACGCTTTGGCCTTACGGTCGATATCATGCCACAGCAGTACACCATCCCAATCTTCGCAGCAGCAATCGCCGAGTATTTTGCGGCATAGCGCTGGTTCCGCAGCGAGTCGATTGTCGTCGGACGAGAAGGTCTGATACCGGAAGGGGGATCGATTGGCCAAGCGAACTGATAGCATGGGTTACACGTTTCGGCCGGCAGGCGCCTAACTCCAACCGGCAGGAAATCCTTTATTTGCCCAATAATAAGGCGCTGAACTGGGCAGGGATTCCGCTATGCTGCATCCCCGCCAGTGAGCTTGGTCGTTTGCCATACGATCAGCAGCTCAATTTATTGAACTTGCCAAATATATAATAACTTATATAATGTACGTGTGGCTATGAAACCTCTTAGTTTTTGGGATCGAGCCTGGACGATGTGCGAAATTTTCCGGATGAAGCGCGTCGGGCCGTAGGCTTCGAGCTCCGCGCGGTTCAACACGGACTCGAACCAAGTGGTTGGAAACCCCTACCCGTCATCGGCCCCGGCGTGAAAGAGATCCGCATCCAGGTTTTGGGTGAGTGGCGGGTTATCTATATCGCCAAACTTCACGATGCGGTGTATGTGCTCCATGCATTTCAAAAGAAGACCCGGAGAACGAGCCGGCATGATATTGATGTGGCTCGGCAGCGGTACAGACGGATTGGAGGGAACGTATGAGTGAGACTGTTGTTCATTCTGCTGGAAACGTATTCATTGATCTCGGGTATCCTCCGGATGAGGCCGCAATCCTTCAAATGCGTGCCGATCTTATGGCGGATCTTCGAAAATGGATCAAGGCCAAGCGGCTCACGCAGTCTAAGGCTGCGGAAATTCTGGGCGTGAGTCAATCCAGGGTTTCAGACTTGATCAGAAGCAAGTGGGAAAGATTCAGCCTCGAGATGCTTATCACCCTCGCAACAAGGGCTGGAATGAATGTAACCCTCAAGAAGGCGGCATAGAGTGACCGGTCGTGGAGATAGGTAATAAAACGGTCGGGGGACACGGGTAGCACCTTGTGGCCTTTTAATCTAAACTATAGTCATGCTCAATGTGCGCATATGGCGTTCGTGGAGTTGGCCGAGTTTGAGCGGCCCGAAGTGGACCGTCGAGACCCCATCATAAATTTCATCGAGGTCCACGTACCCCTTCGAGGACTTGATCAATGAATATCGCAGAAATTGTTCCGAAAGAACATCACCTGTTGTACATCAAGGCTGATGATGGACAAGCCGGTCTATTTGACCTCACGCCTTACCTCACTTCGGAAGCGTTTGCACCCCTGAGAGACCGAAGTGCGTTCGAGCGCATTCATAATGGAGGGTACTTTATTGAATGGGAATGCGGGGCAGACCTTTCTGCAGATACCATTCAGGCGCGGTGGATCCCTACGACACATGAAGACGCCCAACAAGCTGCTTAAGCCCCTCTATTGGCGCAGCAGGTTCGTCGCAAGGAGCTGACCGTGACCCAACGTATCAAAGTGGCTGACTTGCCCGAGTTTGATGCCGCGCCGTATCTCGACAGCGAGGCGGCGATTGCGGCTTATCTGACGGATATTCTGGAAGCGAACGATTCGGCTTTACTGGCGTCGGCTTTGGGAGATATCGCTCGGGCGCGCGGCATGAGCGAGATTGCCAAGGCATCCGGACTCACCAGAGAGGCCTTGTACAAGGCGCTCAGACCTAATGCAACACCGCGCTACGACACCATCGCGAAAGTCTGTAAGGCGCTGGGGGTACGGCTGGTGGCGCAGGCGATTCATGCTTGAGCCTCCAATGTCTGACCGGTCGGGGAGATAGGTGATACAAAAGTCCGGGGATATGGGTTACACGTTCCGGCTGGCCGGCCCTAACTCCGATCGGCAGGAAAGGCTTCATATTTCTCCCCCGCCTGCGCTAACCTGACCGCCGGTCAGCGACGTATTAGTCCAAAGGCGGAGAACGCGGTATACTCCTAACCAAGCAAGGAGAATACCATGACAGCGGTAGAGACGATTGGACGCACCATCGAGCAGCTTCTGCGCACGCCGCACTCGATGGTGCCGACTAGTTAAGCTGGGCGTTATGTTTCATGAAAATTGGAGGTACAACACGATGAGTACAAAAGAGCTGTTAGATGAGGCGATGAAACTAAAACCAGAGGAACGGTTTACCTTGGTTGAGAGTCTGATAAAGAGCCTGGATGAGCCAGACAAGAAGCTAGATGAAATCTGGGCGGAGGAAGCAGGAAGGAGACTCAAAGCATATCGGGAAGGAAATCTGGAAGGCATCCCGATGGAGGAAATATTTAAGTAGGAATGATGCGTGTCGTATTCACTAGGCTTGCGAGGCAGGAGTTGGAAGCTGCTGTCCGTCCCACGGCGCATGAGAATGCCATTCTGAGGGAGCGGCCGAGTGTTGTCGGGTTACGCTGCGCTAACCCGACCTACGGCTAGGGCTGACGGCTGAGCGCTGATCGCTGATCGCTATTTTCTAAGGAATGTTCACATGGCCATGGTGAAACAGATCGAAGCGAAACAGGAATATATTCTCGGAATCACCGGGGCGAGCGGTGCTATTCTAGGCATTCGCACGCTCGAAGTGCTCCATGAGCTTAGCCTGCCTGTCCATCTGATCGTATCTGAGGGGGCGAAGGCGACCCTTCGGCAAGAGTGCGGATGTACCGTAGAAGATCTCAAGCGCCTCGCTACCTTTTTCCACGACGATCGGGACCTCGGCGCGTCCATCTCGAGCGGCTCCTATGTTGCACCCAACGTGACCGCAATGGTTGTCGTGCCGTGTTCGATGAAGAGTCTGGCGGCTATTGCTACCGGCTATGCGGATACCTTGATTGCCCGAGCGGCTGACGTTGTCCTGAAGGAGGGGAAGCGCCTTGCGCTTGTGGTGAGAGAGAGCCCTGTTGCCGCCATTCATCTGGAGCAGATGTTGACATTGGCAAGGGCCGGCGTCAGTATCGTTCCTCCAGTACCGCCGTTCTACCAGAAGGCGGGTACGGTCGAGGAGCTGGTAGATCAGATTGTCGGACGCGTACTGGACCAGGTTGGCATCTACACCGACTTACCCAACCGATGGCGTGGTACAGAGTGAAGAATAAGGTGCCGCCGGCTGCTATTTATGCTAACCTAATGCGATGGAAACTCCTTCCTTTGAGTGCTATTCCGGTCTTAGTAAACTAGGCATGACACGATACGTAGGGACGTGCAACGCTATGCGCAGTATGGATGCAGAACAATCAGGAGGAGGGTTCTGTATGGTCGGCCTTTTGAGGGGTAAGCGTCTATGATAGGGCAGGGGTTCTTCCAAATTATTGCCAACGGTGGGATCACAATGGTGATCCTCACTATATTCTCTATCTACTCACTCGCGGTGATCGGCGAGCGGCTCTATGCATATTATAAGGCTCAGAAGGCTACCGTGCAGATAGCGGGGAAGGGATCACAGTATATAGCGGATGGGAAAATGACCGAGGCGCTCCGCCTCTGTGAACAGAATCCCGACAGTCCGGTTGCCCGAGTCCTGGAGGCCGGTCTCCTGACCATCATCGATCAGGAATCCCCGGTCCTCTCCAGTGCGCGATTCACGCGTCGGCTGGAATCGTGCAAGGGGGCTATGCAGCGAACCACCTCCGCAGAGATCTCTCGCCTGGAGCGGTATCTGGGGTCTTTAGCGACCCTCGGTAATGTCAGTCCGTTCGTCGGCCTGTTCGGGACCGTTCTGGGAATTATTCGAGCCTTCGAGGCGATTGCCAAGACGGGATCCGGTGGGATTGGTACGGTATCATCAGGAATCGCCGAAGCACTGATTGCAACAGCGGCTGGCCTGTTTGTGGCGATTCCCGCCGTCATCGCATATAACTATTTCGTTGGCAGGGTCAAGTTATTTACGGCGGAAATGGATAATGCGGCCTCAGAGATGGTAGACAGGCTGTTGGATCAGGCCGCCCAGCACGGAGACTGAGAGGACAAGCATGCAGTCTAACTCTAACGGTGGGAAAGACCGGCGATTGCTTTCAGAGATTAATGTGACCCCTTTGGTGGACGTGACGCTCGTCCTGCTGATTATCTTTATGGTGACGACCCCGATGCTGCAACGTGGGACCGATATTCAACTTCCGACAGCACAGGCGTCGCAGGTGAAAGAGGAAGAGCGCATCACCTTGACGGTTACGAGAGACAGCCGCATTTTCGTCAATAATGAGGAGGTGCCCAGACAGCAGCTTGAAGCCCGCCTTCAATCTCTGACCGGTTCCGGGAAAGAGCGGGTTCTCTACTTGCGCGGTGATGCCAGGGTCCCGTACGGTTTCGTTATCGATGTGATGGATGCGATCAAGTCTTCCGGTATCGAGACAGTCGGGATGATCACTGAGCGGGCAGGGTCCAAATAGCGCACCGTACCATAATGAGGCTGATGCGGTATGTTCAGGCTGATCCCACGGGAAGAGGAGTTTTCTGAGCTCTTTAATACGGCCGCCTCGAACATTGTGGAAGGTGCCAACGTCCTGGCTCAGATGACGGGTGAGCATGGCGTAGATTTTCAAGAGCGCTGGAATCGACTTGAGGAACTTGAACATGTAGGCGATAAGACGACTCACCAGATTATCCGGAAGCTGATTCGGGCTCCTATTGCCCCTCTCGATCGCGAAAACATACACAACCTGGCTGTGGCGATGGATGATGTCATAGACCTGATCGAGGCATCAGCCGCCCGGATGAGTCTGTACAAGATTACTCAGCCCACTGAGGAGGCCGGCAGGCTTGCGCAGGTTATCCTGAAATCAGCGGAAGAGATTGTCAAGGCGATATCACATCTTGACCGGATGGACGATGTGATGAAACATTGCATCGAGATCAATCGGCTGGAGAATATGGCTGATGACATCAGTCGAGAGGCGATTGCCGGCCTCTTTGACGAGGGGCACGATCCGATGGATGTGATCAAGTGGAAGGAGATTTACGAGACGATGGAGATGGCCACCGACCGATGTGAAGATGTAGCCAACATCATCGAATCGGTGGCATTGAAGGGGACCTGATCCGTGAGATCAACCAATCGCAACATGGCCGTAGTGGGGAGTTCGTAGAATGTTCGGACTGGGGATGCAGGAGCTGATTGTTATCTTTGTTATTGCGCTCCTGATTTTTGGTCCTAAAAAACTGCCTGATCTTGGTCGCTCATTAGGCCGAAGCCTGGGAGAATTCAAGCGGGCTTCTGAAGACTTGAAGGAAGGGTTAATGACTGAGCTATCAACTCAGGACGAGGACCCCAGTACGGCGACCGGTCAGCAGAAGCAAGACCCCCCTCCCTATACTACGGGTGACACATCTCCGGTTGTCGAGCAGCAGGAAAAGCCGAACGGAACACACGAGACGCGGAATGGCCGATGAGACGATGTCGTTCTTTTCCCATCTGGAGGAACTCCGGAAGCGAATCCTTATCTCTCTGGTAGGTATCGGAGTAGGATTCGCCCTGACCTTTAGCTATTCCGAGACGATCCTTTACTTCCTGAAGCGCCCGCTCACGACTGACCTGGTTTTCTCCCGATCCTACCCCTTCGTACGATCCATGCCGCGTCCTGGTCCTCCTCTTGATCTTATTTTCCTGGCACCCGCCGAGGCCTTCTGGATGCACATGAAGATCGCCCTCCTGACCGGCCTGCTGTCCGTGTTACCGTTCATTCTCTATCAGATTTGGAAGTTTGTATCACCAGGGCTACTCCCCCAGGAGAGGCGCTATGCCCTTCCGTTTGTCGTACTGGCTACCATCTTCTTCTTTTCCGGCTTACTATTCTGCTTCTACTTTGTCCTTCCATTTGCTATGAAGTTCCTGCTGACTTACAAAACGGAAAACCTGAAACCGATGATCTCCATCGGCAACTATGTCGATTTTACAACGAAGTTCTTATTGGGCTTCGGGCTGGTCTTTGAGCTTCCACTGGCGATCGGGATCGCCGCCAAGATGGGGCTGGTCACGCCGCAGTTTCTCTCCAAGAATCGCAAGTATGCGGTCCTGGTCAACTTCACAGTTGCCGCCATCCTGACCCCCACTCCGGATCTCTTTAACCAAGCACTGATGGCCTTGCCGATGTGCCTACTCTATGAGGTTGGGATCCTGATTGCTCGCATTCTGGTCAGGAAACCGGCAGTCGTCTCACGGGAGGCGGGGGAAGGGGTTTGAGGCGTTCAAGGTTCAAAGTGCAACGTTCATGGTTCGACGGGCTCACCACGAACGGATTGTAATGTTGCTGACTTACGAATGCTTGAGGGCGATCGACTCTACGACGTCCGCGACATCCTCACAGCGGTCGGTAACGGTTTCCAGCAATTCGTAGATTTCTTTCCACTTAGTAACCTCCAGGATCGGAAGATCACCCTCAAAGAGGCGGGCAATGGCGCGGCGAGAGAGGTCGTCGGCGACGTTTTCCAGTCGATTAATCTCCACGCAGATTTCCTCTACCCCGACGAATCGAGGCAGGTGCTCAATGGCCTTCACGACCTGCTCGGCCGATGCGAGAATAAGAGCCACCATCTCTCGGGATTGCTGTGTAGGTTGTTCGATCTTATAGAGCACCATCTTCGAGGCCGTGGCTTCGATGAAGTCGACGACGTCATCTATGGCCGAGGTCAATGCATGGAGATTCGGCCGGTCGAGAAATGGGATAAGCGTCTGGTTCAGCTTCTTCATAATGAGGTGAGTAATGGTGTCTCCCTCGTGTTCAGCCTCCCTGATCGCCGTCCACTTTTCTGTCAGGTCGGTGTAGTCCTCAAACATCGTCTGCAGGGCTGTCGCGGCCCTGAGGAGATTGTGCGAGGCAGATGTCAGGAGATCAAGGAACTCTCGTTCTTCGGGCATAAGCCGATGGGCCGCAATGGCCGTCCCCGGATCAACTCCTGACGCCTCCGGTAAGGCAGTCGTTGAGCGCCTCAATCCCTTTCGCATCTCCTTATCGCCACGCTCCCGGATGTCTTCGCCGCGAACGATATAGACGACATCCTCTGCGATGTTGGTTGCGTGATCGGCGATTCGCTCGATGTAGCGAGAGATCAGCACCAGATCCAAGGCCCTTGGAACCGTCGTGGGATCGCTGATCATATACGTCAGGAGCTCCCGGAAGACCTGGTCCCGCAGCAGATCAACGGAGTCGTCAGACTCGATGACGATCCTGGCCAACTCAGGGTCTCGCGCCACGAAGGCATCCAGGCTTCTTTTCACCATCTCCTGACAGAGCTGGGCCATCCGCGGAATATCAATAAGAGGCGTCAGGGTGGGCTGAGCGATGAGCGACGCGGTTGCCTGTGCAATGTTGACCGCCAGGTCGCCGATTCGCTCGATATCGCTATTGATCTTGATGGCTACCGCAATGAAGCGCAGGTCGCCGGCCATCGGCTGGTGCAGGGCCAGTAGGGTGAAGCAGCGTTCGTCGGTCTCGATGCACCGCTGATCCAACTCCTCCTCGTGGGTGAAGACCTCCTGTACCAGCGCCTCGCTCCTTTCGACCAATGCCCTGATGCTCTTCACGATCATTGTCTCGGCCAGACTCCCCATTGCCAACAGGTGTTCTCTCAGCCCCTGGAGCTGCTCATCGAAATGTCGCTGTATTGTTGTCATGTGTCGTCCTAGCCGAACCGGCCTGTAATGTAGTCCTCAGTCTGTTGCCTGGATGGTTTGACAAAGAGTTGCCTGGTAGCATCATACTCGATCAACTGGCCCAGATACAAGAAGGCGGTGTAGTCCGAGACGCGAGCCGCCTGTTGCATATTGTGGGTGACAATCACAATCGTATACTGTTGTTTCAAGTCGGCCATCAACTCTTCGATCTTTCCCGTTGCAATCGGATCCAGTGCGGAGCAGGGTTCGTCCATCAAGAGGACCTCCGGTTCGACGGCGATAGCCCTGGCGATGCACAGTCGCTGCTGTTGCCCTCCTGACAGGCTGAGTGCGCTGCTGCGCAGGCGATCCTGGACCTCGTTCCACAGGGCGGCTGCCCGCAGACTTCGTTCTACTATCTCATCCAGCGTCGACTGTCCGCGCATACCGAGAATCCTTGGCCCATAGGCGACGTTGTCGTAGATCGTCTTCGGGAAGGGGTTCGATTTTTGGAACACCATACCGACCCGTTTGCGGAGCTCTGTGATTTCCAAAGCCGGGTCATGGATGTCGATGCCGGCGATCCGGATGGTCCCGCTGACCGTCACCCCGTCGATCAGGTCGTTCATGCGGTTCAGACACCGCAGGAGTGTTGTCTTCCCGCATCCCGAGGGCCCGATGAAGGCCGTCACCTGATGCTTGGGAATATCGAGGCTGATATCCTGGAGGGCGGTCTTCTCGCCGTATTTAAGAGTCAACTTACTAATTTCGATCATCGGTTCCGTTGTCATCGTAGGTTTTTACAGTTCATTTGAAATCTCATAATCATAGAATATTTTCTCTGTCTCTAGAATACCGAAGACGCATATTGTTTTCGTAGACGGTTCCTGATCAGAATCGTTGCCAGGTTCAAGATCAGGACGACCAGCAGCAGAAGGAGTACGGTTGTGTAGACCATCGGCCGGGCGGCGTCCACATTCGGCGATTGAAACCCGACGTCGTAGATATGAAATCCAAGATGCATGAACTTTCGTTCGAGGTGGACGAACGGCCAGACGCCATCGATCGGAAGGGATGGGGCGAGTTTGACCACCCCGGTGATCATAAGCGGCGCGACCTCTCCTGCCGCCCTGGCCATAGCCAGGATAAGTCCTGTAAGGATTGAGGGGCTTACTGCCGGCAAGACAATCCGCCAAGTCGTTTCGAACTTCGTCGCGCCCAGTGCCAGCGAGGCCTCACGCATCCCTGGCGGGATAGCCGCAAGGCCCTCCTCTGTCGCCACAATGACGACCGGGACGGTCATGAGGGCAAGGGTTAGCGAGGCCCACAAGATCCCTCCCGTCCCGAAGGTCGGGGTCGGAAGCGCTTCGGGATAGAAGAGTCGGTCGATGCTGCCCCCGATAAGGTAGATAAAAAAACCGAGCCCAAAGACTCCAAAGACGATGGATGGGACGCCGGCCAGGTTATTGACAGCGATTCTGACTATACTGACCAATACCCCCTGCTTTGCGTACTCCCGCAGGTAGAATGCCGCCAGCACGCCCAGCGGTGCGACGAGTAGGCTCATGATCATTACCATCATGACCGTACCGAATATAGCGGGGAAGACGCCGCCCTCGGTATTCGACTCTCTGGGATCACCGGAGATGAACTCCCAGAGTCTGGATAGGTAGACACCGCCCTTGGACCATACCCCCATCGAGTTTGGTCGGATGATGCGGACGATTTGCTGAAGCGGCAGCTCCGTCTCCTTGTCGCCGATGACCGAGACGACAATCGTCTGCCTTGAGGCCTCGCGAAGCGTCGCGAGCCTCGCCTCCTGTGCGTGGTACTTGGCTGCTAAACCATCTATCTCTGTGGTGAGCCGCTCGGCTTCCGCCCCGCCCTCTTGTCCTGAGAGCTGCAGCTTCTTGAGCGTGAGGCGAATCTTCTCTTGTGCAGAGTTGATCGCCCCCAGCTCTGTCTTCTCAATCCGTCTGATCTCCTTGAATGTTGATGTCGCGTCCGGAAGGAGCGTCTGCAGAGTACTCCAGGCCATCTCTGAACCCTGCGCGACAGTGCGTTCGTTGTCTCGAACCTCCTTGATAAAGCCATAGAGGTTGCCCCACTCCCGTCGCTCGATGAGGACAGCCTCTGCAGGGGAATCGCGGCGAGCAATCGTCGCCTCTTCGACCCAGACGAAGTCGGCTCCGTACAGGTCACGATTGCCGACCTTGACCTGAATCCGGTAGCGCGTGGTGGTTCCCGTGGGAGCGTCCGGTTGCGGGATCGCCTCCCGTTGCGTCACTTGGCCTAAGAGTTCCTTACCGTCCGACAGCGTAAGACGCACGATCGGCGACGGCCAAAAAAAGCCCAGTCCGTTACACAACACCAGCAGGACGAGTCCGGCTACCATGAGCAGGCTGAGTGCTAATGCGCCTCCAGTAAGCCAGATGAATGGGTCGCCGCTCTTCCAGAATCGTTTCATAAGGAGCGATACCTTTGCCGGAGCTTCAGGCGGACCAGTTCGGCCAGGGTGTTGACGATAAAGGTCATCACGAAGAGCAGGAGGGCTGCTAGAAACAGAATTCGAAAGAGGGTCCCGCCATCCGGCGCCTCGGGGAGTTCCACGGCGATATTGGCCGAGAGCGCCCGAAAGCCGTTGAAGATGCTCCAATCCATCACCGGCGTATTGCCCGTGGCCATCAGGACAATCATCGTTTCGCCTACTGCGCGTCCAAAGCCGATCATGATAGCGGAAAAGATCCCCGGGCTCGCGGTCGGCAGGACGACCCTCAGCGCGGTCTGCCACCGGGTGGCGCCAAGCGCAAGCGAACCGGCCATAAGATGTTGAGGGACGTTGGAAAGCGAATCCTCGGCAATGGTAAAGATGATTGGGATGACGGCAAAGCCCATGGCAATGCCTACAACCAGGGAGTTTCGCTGATCATAGGTAAGTCCGAGGGCGCTCAAGAGCCAGCCTCGATAGTCGCCAGACAGCAACAGATGTTCGATCATCCCACCGAGTTGGAAGGCGATCCAGCCCCCGAGGATCACGATCGGGATGAGTATGGCGACCTCAGTGCCGGCCTTGACTCGACTGTGGACGCTAACAGGCACGAATCGCCAGCAAAAGACTGTTATCAGGATGAGAGGTGCGATAACGATCGGCATAAGGAAGAGGCCCGGTACGACTGTTTCAACCAGAGGTGCAAGCCAGAGGCCTGCTAGAAAACCCAAGACGACGCTCGGGAGCGCGGCCATGATCTCGACGGTCGGCTTGACAATCCCCCTGAGCGAGGGGTGCATGAACTGGGAGGTGTACAAGGCGCTGAGGAGTGCCAGCGGGATCGCGAAGAGCAGGGCGTAGAATGTCCCTTTGATTGTCCCAAAGATAAGCGGGGTAAGACTGAACTTTGCCTCAAAGTCGTCGGTCCCTCCGGTTGATTGCCAGACAGAGGCCGGCGCGGGATAGCCCTCGTACCAGAGCTTTCCAAATAGGCTCCCCCAACTGATCTCGGGGTGGGGGTTCTCAACGGTCCAGTGCGAGAGACCCCCCTGTGCGTCAACCGTCATGATGCCGTCGCCCTTGGGGGCGAAGGTGACTGCGCTGACGCCCTCATCTGCAGCCTTCATCGTCAGCAATGTTTGCCCCGTGGTTCCATAATGCAGGCGGGTACTGCCTGATGCGTCTGCCGTCACAAACCCCTTATCGCGGCGGGACGGGGCAAAGGCGACGACTGGCCCTGTGTGGGCCGGAAAATTATGGACCTTTGTCAGACGTTGCCCTTCGGCATCCGCCTGCACCAGCTGCCACGTGCTGACACCACCCGCCGTATCGCCCACCACTAAGGTGCGGTCCCCGATCAGGAACCCCATCGTGCTGATGCCGACTCCAGGTTGGCTCGTGGTCGCGACAACGCCGGCCACCTTCGGGTCGCTCGGATCTTGAAGATCTATCCTGATGATCTGACCGGACGAACTGCCGGCGAATAGATTCTCGCCCCGGCCATCGAGGACAAGCGCAGTGATCTCCCCATCGACCGGCAGCGTAAGACGTTGACGTGACTCCTCCGTTGTCGATGGACCGATCAGGGCCTTCGTCTCCTGAACGGTGACGAGCATAATAGCGTGTGAATCGACGACAGCCGCCGTTATAGGTCCGTTAGGGGTAGAGGCGTAGGAGAGCCGAGTAAGCGGGTGCCGCGCCGGATCCACTACGATTGGGGTGTTGGCCACCAATTCAGCTTCAATACGGCGCTGACCATCAGGGAATGTGACCGAGAATTGGATCTCCACAGGGATCGCGCGCCCGTCCGAGAGTCCCAGTACGAATGGGTCTTGCCCCACACGTGATGTCCCAACCACCGTGGCGCCGCGCAGTTCCTGCAGTTGATTGGATGTCAGTAAGGTTCCGTCCTTGACGGATGCGAACTGCACGCCTGAGGCAGTTATGACGTACCCGATCTCACGGTATTCATCTACCCCGACTGCCAGTGGGACGGAATCGAGATTCGTGGTAATCGCCCCAAGCGATACCGCTGTCGGCTTCCTGAAGAGGGGATAGACCTCGGCGGCGATAACGAACAGGATGGCGAGGATAGAGATGATAATCGTTGCCCCCCCGAGTGTCACGACCCAACGGGCGAGGCGATCCAGCAGAAGACGCCGTGTGAGCTTTTGGCGCGGGATGAGTACCGGGCGAGGCGCCTGCGTCGACTCGCCCGGGACACTAACCTTGATGCTATCCTTCATGGAGATGCTCGGCGAGCCATTAGAGCGCCTTGTTCAGCTCTTCCTTAGCAACGGAGTTCGGGATTGGAAAGTATCCGTCCTTAATGACGACCTCCTGCCCCTCTTTTGAGAGTAGAAGCCTGATGAACTCACTGGTGAGGGGGTCCAGGCGCTTGCCTGGCGCCCTATTAACATAGATGAACAGAAACCGTGACAGCGGGTACTTCCCGGAATAGGCATTGGCCGGAGTAGCCTCAGCGCATGTACCGCCTTCTTTCTCGGCCAGTGGCACAGCGCGTACGCCGGCAGTGGTGTAGCCGATGCCGCTATAGCCCATGGCGTAGCGGTCAACTGCCGCCCCCTGGACGACGGAGGCCGATCCGGGCTGCTCCTTCAGCTCATCCTTATAGTCGCCGTTCTTCAGTGCGTGATCCTTAAAGAACCCGTAGGTTCCGGAGGCCGAGTTGCGGCCAAACAGACTGATCGGACGATTGGCCCAGTCTCCGGTCAAGCCAAGCTGCCCCCAGGTCTTGATGTCTTCCTTATAGCCGTAGCGTCTGGATTTAGAAAAGATAGCATCGACTTGTGCAATCGTCAGACACTTAATCGGGTTGTCCTTATTCACAAATACGGCCAGGGCGTCCACGGCAGTGCGGAGCCCGGTCGGTTTGTACCCGAACTTCTTTTCAAAGGCGTCGATCTCGGTCCCTTTCATGGGACGAGACATCGGACCAAGCTGAGCAGTGCCGGAGATCAGCGCCGGCGGCGCCGTAGAGGAGCCTTTCCCCTCGATCTGAATCTTTACATTGGGATAAAACTTGTTAAACGTTTCGGCCCAGAACGTCATGAGATTGTTCAAGGTGTCCGATCCGACGCTCGATAGGTTGCCAGAGACGCCGCTGACCGCTTTGTAGCGCGGCAGCTCCGGATCGACCCTGAGAACTTCAGCGATGCCAAGTGCCGACCAAAGCGAGATGATGCCGACAATCAGTGCGAGAAGTCCCGACAAAATTAGCCTGCTCATTTGCAGCTTGCGATTTTTCATAATCGTTAGTCTCCTTTGTTCCGTTTTGTTTCGTGAATTCTACGGCAGGTATTGTGACGGTAGTGTTACGAGCATGTTACAGATATGTTACGTTCTATCCTTCAGTGATTGTACAAGGCGACGAGGGAGTCATTAGAACCACAGCGCCAGTCTCGATGTAATCTCCCACGACGAGTCTTCACCCTTGACGGGGGTCATCTGTTTGTTGTCATACCAGTTATTGGCCCAGTTGAACATCAGGCGGGTGTTCGGACTGAGGTACCAGTTGAATCCGACGGTCAACGCCTCAACTCCGTTGCCGCCAGGGCTGGGTAGGGAGTCGTCGGAATCGAAGTCGAGCTTAGCAAATCGAGCCGTGAATTCCAGTGCTCCCAGGCCACCCGTTCGAGGATCGAAATTATTCTTGACCTTGGGCGCCTTCCCGTGGACCTTCTCTTCACCCGTCAGGAGCCAGGTTCCGGCGACATACCAACCGCGACCATCGACATCAGCAAGGTCGCTCCCGCCAGACCCAAGTCCCTTACGCTCTTCCTCTGTCTTCACGTACTCGCCATACAGCCCAAAGGGACCAAAGGCGTGGACCGCCTCGAAGCCGTAGCGGACTCGATCGCCTTGGGTGGGAACGCGCGGGAAGAACTCGAATCTGGCGTCGCTTCGTCCGCGGAGGCTGTCTCCCGCATCCTGGTCGCCGTAGGTCATGTGGCCGGCGATATGGAGCTTTTGGAGGAACGGGACGTCGAGCTGCTTGAATGGGCGGACCAGCAGACGGCCGGAGTAGTCCTTGGAGTCGTTCTTATCCGAGGTATTCTGTCCGGTGCCGTTAAAGATCCCGGCGCTATAGTCAAGCGTCCCCCCAAAAAGAGACCCGTGAAACATGGCTCCGACATCGCGGGCAGGGACCAGGTTGTTGACGACCGACCGCTCTACGAAGTCGATAAATCTGGACGAGGTTAGCTCCTCAAAGCTGAACGGAACCTTGAACTGGCCGCCTCTGACCCTGAATTCCGGCCAGTAGTTCAGCTCCGCGTAGCCATCGGTAAGGGCAAATGGGCTCCCCGTTTCGCCAAAATCACCCTCTATCTTAAGATCCAAGTATTTGAAAAACGTCGCATCGAGCCCGATACGAGCTCTCCGAACCAGCATGTTCGTAATAAGATCGCTGCGGGTGGGGGAGTTGTTGCTGCGCTTGCTGTCCAGTTTCTTGGCATCACCCTCGTAGGAGCGTACGTCGAAATTGAGTCGTCCGTGCAATTCGACTTTGTGTTGGCCATCTGCGGATTTGATATAGGGGGTCCAGTCCTTCATCCCGGCCAGCAACCTCTCAGCCCCTTCCTTCTTGGCTCGCGTCTTGAGTTCCTGGTACTTGTCTTCGGTGATGTGGCCTTTGTCTTTCAAGATATCCAGTAATTCGTCCAGGACCGCCTTATCCTCCTTCTTCTCGGCGCTCCAGGCTGTCTGCGAGGGGACAGCGAATGACAGTGCTGCCATGACAACTGTGCCCGCAACCAAAAATCTGTGTAGAACTCGTCTCATGCTTTCTCTCCTTGTGTGATAAAGGTTGTGAACGTGGAGTTCGTTATTTCGGCTTACAGTCCTTACGCGTAGACTCCTTTCGAATGGTTGGGCAATATCGGTTCTGCCGCCCGATTTAAGCTGACCGCTTCAGGGGCAGATCAGGCATCTCTGTGAGGCTGCTTTCAAGGTCGTGGTACAATGCGTAGACCTGAAGGAAGGGATTCCAATCGAGTTGTGCCCGCAACCTGTCTTGAAGGGCATAGAGTCTGAGGGTGCCGCCCTGCGCCTTGACCTCCTGGCGGATAGCGCCAAGGACCTCCAGCTCCGGGATACCGAACTCGCGAAGCCCAGCCAGGTTGAGGACGGTTTTGACGCCGGGGCGCTGGAGAAGCGGCAAGAGAGTTCTGCGTATCCTGGCTGCCTCGTCATCCCGCGCCTGCCCATCAAGCTTGATGATTAAACTCCCTTTGAGTTCTCTAATCCGGTATCGCATGCTCCGCTCCTCCTTGTTATGGTTAAGCCGCCCGCTGTTGCCCGCCTGTCTGGCGAATGCTAATACGCAGCGTCTGCTCTTCTCTGTTGTATGCGATCCGTTCGATGGTTCCATCGATAGGACTCAGCACAAATAGATCATCGAAATACGGCGACAGGCCCAACAGATATCCCCTCGTTACCTCGCTCTTTGCAACCAGCCGATCGTAAGAACCCGCATCAACCTTCAACGTAATCAGCATGTCATCCTCCTTTTTTACTGGCATCCTAACCGTACCGTATTACGATCGTATGACGAGTTGATGACACGGGAGTAAATTTAAGGCCGGTCGGGTAACTATCTCAGCGAGTGTGGGATGAAGATCAGGCCCTCGGTGTAGCCCCTGAAAAAGGCTTGATAACCCCTGTAAGACGTTATAGATTGCAACACAGTAGCGTTCGAGAATACGCGGATCATCACCTGAGTGATCTTGCCCAATGGATCGGTGGAGGAGTGCCCCCTTGCTGTAGGCAGGATTCGGGGAGTGCCGTACTGGAGGCGGCCCTGCCCAGGCATCAGTAGTGGACTTTAGTACCTTACAGAAGGAGACATGACATGGGTAAGTGGATGACGTCGATAATGACGGGATTAGCGGTAATTTTCGTCGCAGGGCTCTCTGTCGGCTGGACGCAGGAGGCAACGATTAAGCTTTTGTCGCCGAAGGATGGGGAGGCTATAGGTCCCCGTATGCTGATACAGTGGGAGTTCAAGCAGGCGGGAGATATCGACCACGTCCATCTCTACCTGGACGGGCTCAACCCGGGGCCGCCGTATGGGACATCGATGACGCTCACGGGCCTGCCGAACGGACCGCATATCGTCAGGATCGTCGCTGCGAATACGCGCCATCAAGAGGTCGGCCCTGAGGCCATCGCAAAGGTGACCGTGAGCGGCTCGACGGTACCGACCACGCCACTGCCGGCCCCCAGGCGGAGCCGAGGGTACTAGCAGCGAAACCCAGAGGAGAGCGGGGACCGGTTGTGCGCTGCCGTTCTCCGCTTCACATTGTTTGGGCATGGGGACGCCTGGCGAGATCAGCGCGGGGGTCCTTCAGTCTCTCGTCGGAGGAGTCGAACCGTCTCTTCGTAGACGATCCGACGGGGTCCGATCGCCACGAGGTCGATCGCTACAGGCATGATTCGGTAGATGACCCGAAGCCTCCCGACCCGCGCGCTTCGCAGGCCGAGTAACTCTGCTTTCAGCGCCTTGCCGTGGAGCGCCAAATTCCTTCAATGCCACATACACCGAATGTGCATTCTCCATGTCGGTGGCTATCCATAGATCAAGACCCTTCGTGAATCGCGGCTCGCTGTATTTCATGACTGCATAAGCGCCCACAACGAGATAGCGAATCCTATACTTTTCGAAAAGACTCAACAGTTCTCTGAAGTCGGAATTCGTCAGCATCTTGGCCTCGAATCAAGAAGTAGTCACGCAGCATTTCCGATACTGCCTCAAAAATGGCACGATCACCTTGAGATTGCCAAAAGTGAATGTCGAAGGAACGCCTGTCATCTGTGATGCGCTGGCAGTTCTCTGCTATGACCCTCATTGCTTCTCCTGCCGACCTATACATGACGACATATTCAAGGGAGCGGAAAACATGAACTGCTGTAGCTATAGAAGCCGACTAAGACCATCGCCTATCGTCTAAGGCGACTCTACTTCTCAACGACGAATGTGTTTGTAATCTCCCATAGTTAGCCTAACCGGTCAAGCCTGTGCTTCCCGATAAACGATGCCGGCTTCGACGACCCATCTCCCTTGTATCCCTAGGTAGGGAGTGTGCGCCGGTGACGGTGCAGCGGTCCAGAAACTACCTGGGTAGCGATAACGCCAACCGACAGCGAGAACGCAGAAAAGGGGGAGTACGAATTTACCTTGTGGCGGGATTTCCGTGATAGGCAAGCCATTGGTGGAGCCGTGTGAGGATTTCATCGCGAACGTGACGAAACTTCCCTAATTTATCTTCATCTGTACCAATGGCCTGAGAAGGATCGTCGAAGCTCCAGTTGATGCGGGTCGTGCTGTCTGGGAGCATCGGGCATCGTTCGTTGGCGCGGGTGGTAGGATACCCGATGATGGACAATAAGGGCAGCGACTATTAAAATGAGAAACGATAAGAACGCCGACCGTCAAAATCAGCTGTCGCGCTTTTTACGATGGGCCGATTTGTGCGGTCAGCGGTAGTATACTGATGGGTAGGTGATGTGGCGTTTGGAGCAGGCTGGGTTGGGGCGAGTACTGTAAGAAGGCGATCTATGACAAACCAAGGACGGTAAATGCAACCTTTTGGCCAACTGCTCAAATCGCCCGTGCTTCAAACTATCGAACACCGCATCGCCACAGAGCTCGGTGTCAAGCCGGCCCAAGTCATTGCCGCGGTGCAATTGCTTGACGAGGGTGCTACCGTACCCTTCATAGCCCGCTACCGCAAGGAAAGCACCGGCGAGCTCGACGACGTCCAACTGCGGTTACTTGAGGAACGACTGACCTATCTGCGCGAACTCGAAGAGCGCCGTACGACAGTGCTTGCTGCCATAGAGGAGCAGGGCAAGCTGACTGCCGAGTTAAAAACCGAGATCGATGGTGCAGAGACCAAACAGCGTCTCGAAGATCTCTACTTACCCTACAAATCCAGACGACGCACCAAGGCCCAGATTGCTCGAGAGGCGGGTCTGGAGCCCCTGGCCGATGCCCTGTTCGACGATCCAACGCTGGTTCCGGAGATTGAAGCCGCAAAATATGTTCGAACCGACATTGAACCGTCGGAGCAGCATGTACCGGATGTCAAGGCAGCGCTCGATGGTGCACGCCAGATCCTGATGGAACGGTTCTCTGAGGATGCCGGGCTGCTCGACGGGCTACGTCGTTACCTGTCCGATCATGCACTGATCGTCTCTATGATGGCCGAGGGCAAGGAGACCGAAGGCGCCAAGTTTCGCGACTGGTTCGATTTCCGCGAACCGATCAAAAGCGCTCCCTCGCACCGGGTTCTGGCAATGTTGCGAGGCCGTAACGAGGATATCCTGCGTGTGGCGCTGAAGACCGCACCTGAACTTGAAGATCCGCCGCGCGCCTCGCCCTGCGAAGCGATGATTGCAGGCCATTTCGGCATCGCCGATAAAGGACGCCCGGCCGACAAGTGGTTGCTGGATTCGGCACGCTCGGCATGGATGATCAAGCTCTCGCTGCACCTCAAGCTCGAGCTGATGAATCAGATACGGGAACGTGCTGAGGGCGAAGCCATCCGGGTCTTCGCCCGTAACCTTCACGACCTGCTGCTTGCGGCACCGGCCGGCCCCCGCATTACCATCGGTCTTGATCCAGGGATTCGTACCGGAGTCAAAGTTGCTGTCGTCGATAAGACCGGCAAGCTCGTCGACACCTCCACGATCTACCCTCACGAACCGCGTCGGGACTGGGACGGCGCACTGGCTACCATTCGCCAGTTGGCTCAAAAGCACGGTGCAGAGTTGATCGCCATCGGCAACGGCACAGCCAGCCGGGAAACCGACAAGCTCGCCGCCGATCTTATCAAGTGCCACCCCGAATTGAAACTGGTCAAGGTGGTGGTGTCGGAGGCAGGGGCCTCCGTGTATTCAGCCTCCGAACTGGCCTCGAAGGAATTCCCCGATATAGACGTCTCTTTACGGGGTGCCGTGTCCATCGCGCGCCGTCTGCAGGACCCCCTGGCAGAACTGGTCAAGATCGACCCGAAGAGTATTGGCGTCGGCCAGTATCAACACGATGTGAATCAGGGCAAGTTGGCAAAGTCGCTAGGCGCAGTGATCGAAGACTGCGTGAACTCGGTCGGTGTCGACGTCAATACCGCATCCGTGTCCCTGCTGACTCGCATCTCCGGTCTTACCCCGACACTTGCCGGCAACATCGTCAGCTACCGCGATCAGCATGGCGCCTTCAAGAGCCGCAAGCAGTTGCGGCTTGTCCCACGCCTGGGCGACAAGACATTCGAACTGGCTGCCGGTTTCTTGCGCATCAACAACGGTGACAATCCGCTTGATGCCTCGGCTGTGCATCCGGAAGCCTATCCCGTCGTCGAGCGAATTCTCGCCGACATCAGGAAGGGCATCCGTGAAGTAATCGGCGACGGTAAGATCGTGCGGGCCCTCACACCCGAGAAATACACCGATGACAAGTTCGGCCTGCCCACAGTCCAGGATATTCTCACGGAACTCGAAAAACCCGGTCGCGATCCGCGGCCTGAGTTCAAGACCGCCATATTCCGCGAAGGGGTTGAAAACCTCAAGGACCTTGAGCCCGGGATGATACTGGAAGGCATTGTCACCAATGTCACCAATTTCGGCGCCTTCGTCGATATCGGCGTACACCAAGACGGTCTCGTCCACGTTTCAGCGCTTGCCAACAAGTTTGTCAAAGACCCGCACAGTATCGTCAAGGCGGGCGACGTCGTGAAGGTAAAAGTGCTGGATGTCGATATCGCACGCAAGCGCATTGCCCTGACCATGCGCCTGTCGGACGAAGTCACAGCGACGATTGACGGCACCATTTCGCATCGAAGAGGCAAACCCCCGCCACCGAAACCAGATGCAGTGCAACAAAGCGGTACGATGGCGGCGGCTTTCGCGAAGTTGAATCAGTGATAATGGGCGGGTCCAGAATCTTCTGTAGGTCTGGAACGACTAACTGATTGCAGCTCAGCGCAATTCGATCCCGTAATAATACGTAGGAAACGTGAGACACCGCGATGCCAGCAACGCAGGCCATTCTCGTTCGCCGACCGAGTGATCTGACGGTCGACTGGGCGCAACGCATCGTGGCGCAGCATGCTGCAGACACCACGGTATCAGCGGTCAATGTGCTTTCCACTGATATCGGGACGACAACGCGGGTGCGCGTCGCGGTTGAACACAATGGGCCGGAGACGTTGCCCCGTCGTTGGTTCGTGAAACTGCCGTCGCAGTCCTGGCGAGCCCGGTGCATCACGGCGTTACCCCGCCTCCTCCAGACGGAAGTGCGTTTCTATCAAGAAGTAACGCAGGCTGTCCCCATACTTCAGCCTACCATCTTAGCGGCGCAGAGCCGGCGCGGACGGGGTACGACACTGGTCCTTGCTGATGTGACGGAATACGGCGCTGTTCCCGGCGCCTCCGGGGATGCTTTGACGGTCGCCCAAGCGACCATGGTGGTCGAGCAACTGGCCCGACTTCACGTGCAGTTTTGGAATAAAGCGAGTCTCGATCACGAATATCGCTGGCTGGCTGGTCCCGTCCGGCGCTGGGAAGATCAGTTGGGAACAGCCCTGGCAGTGCCGTTGATGCAACGGGGGTTACGGCGTGCCGGGAGCGCCGTTCCTATGGCGCTTCACGCCCCCGCCATGCACTATGCGCGCCGGCGTCGCCAAGTGATGCGTGTGCTTGCAGACGGCCCACGCACCCTCGTCCATCACGATGTGCATCCTGGCAATCTCTTCTGGCAGCAGTCCCAACCAGGATTTCTCGACTGGCAGCTCGTCCGCATTGGTGAGGGGATTGGCGATGTCGCGTACTTCCTAGCTACCGCGCTTACACCTGAAATCCGGCGGATGTGCGAAGTGCGCCTGCTCGCACGGTATCAACAGGTCCTTGAGGACCATCAGATCGCGGATCTCGATTCCACAACGCTGCGGCAACGATATCGAGCCCATCTCAGTTATGCCTTTGAGGCTATGGTGGTGACACTTGCAGTCGGTGACATGATGCCCATGGAGAGCAATTTAGAACTCATCCGCCGAACGTCCGCGGCGGTTGAGGATCACGATGCCTTTGCGGTCATACCGGCGAGAAAGTAAGGTGTACGCCCATTGTCAAGACAGAAAAAGGTAGAATGTAAGTTAGGTCTCCACTCTACCCTTCGTAAGCAACTCGCGCAGTGTGCCGGTTGCCTACCGCCGCTATCTGGTCAATCAAATCAGGGACGCGTACGGTTTTGTCGGTACACCGATCCCCCTGGTCTTGAAAGGCAAGCGCGCCTCATAAATGGCTCGGCTTTCTGCTTGACATGAATCCAAGGGAAAGACTACCTTTAGTCAACTTTACCACGCCTTTCTGTTGCGAAGAGGGCGGTCATGACAAGTAGTAGTCGGGTTAGCGCAGCGTAACCCGACGAATCACGTGAGATACCAGCGTGCATTCATTCCAGGCGGCTCGTTCTTCTTCACCGCAGTGACGGAGCAACGGCGGCCGCTCTTTACGTCCGCGGATGCGGTTGGGGTCTTGCGAACAGCGTTCCGTGCGGTGCGGTCAACTCGACCTTTCGAGGTGGATGCGATAGTCGTGCTGCCCGATCATCTGCATTGCATCTGGACGCTGCCGGCGGGCGACGCCGACTTCGCGACGCGCTGGCGGCTCATCAAGACATGGTTCACTAAGCACTGTGACCCGGCATTACGCGCCGAGCCGAATCGCGTACGGGCAGCGAAACGGGAACAGGCGTTATAGCAACATCGCTATTGGGAACACGCGATCCGGGACGAAGCCGATGTCATCCGACACGTCGAGTATGTGCATTTCAACCCGGTCAAACACGGGCTTGTGTCATCCGCGATGGAGTGGCCGTATTCCAGCTTTCGCCGGTATGTTGCAGTGGGGGTATATCCAGCGGATTGGGGACAGGGTACGATAGATTTCGAGGGGGTGGGGCATGAGTAAGGGAATCGGATCGTCGGGTTACGCTACACTAACCAGACCTACGGTGCTTCAAGCTGGTCTCGATAACAAGGCCATCGGCGGCACCGCCTTGCTGCCAAAACCCCCGCAGCCACGCGGCGATAGGCTTCCGGGGGAGATGGGCCCCTGCCGGATTAGGCGGCGAGCCCGTCGGCCCTAAACAGATTAGGCCGGTCTGTCTAATTGTATCTGGGCAGATCCAATAAGGAGGAATGGCATGGCCAAACCTGATGTCAGCACCATTTACGGCAAGATTCAGTACGTCGACGCATTTCCAGACTACAAGGTTGAGGTTGTAAACGTATTTCCAGACCTCAAAGTGCAAGTAGTTTCCGCATTCCCGGATGGCCCGGGTAAATGGCAGATCGTGAACGCATTCCCGGATTTCAAAATTCAGAAGGTAAAGGCATTTGGGGACTTCAAAGTGCAGTATGTAAATGTTTTCCCAGGGCCCGCATAGGATTCTGCCCAACAAGCCACTGCAGCGGCCGCATACAGCGTGCCGCTGAGCTCGGTCGTTGAGGTTGTAGAAAAATCCCCTCGCGAAGAGCGCTCGCGATAGGACGCGATATGAGCAACGATCGTCCGAAATCTGACGTTCTTTGCCCAACGTCGGCCGGATCGTGGCCTCTTGCGGCTCAGAGAGGGCTACAGGCTCGGCACCATTAGGCCGCAAGAAAACTCGTGGCCTGTTGCCGAGGTCTCATAACTCGCGTTTTCCGGGATTGTTATACAGCCTCGTTAGCTGAGCATGAGTTTCCTATGGCACCCATAGTGCCTAATTCGTTCGATCGAGGCAAACCATTTTATCCGCTTGTTATGAACTTCCTGACTCAATTACTTGGATTCAAAGAGCTGGCGATTCGCGGTATGGTCGGCCGCCGCTCCATTGACGATGTAATGTCGCAATTAGGTGGTCCGACGGTTATCTCCGATCAAGCGCTTGCCTCAATACGGCAATCGCTGGAAGCGGTGATGGGTCCGCTCGAACTCCGGTCAGAGTTTTCTGCAAACCGCATTAGAGTAGACGTGGACGATATAGCGCGAGAGATCGCCCAAAACAGTACTTACCTAGCCGATTCACTTCTTTACGCCCTTAGTGCTGTTTTCATACTCGCGCACGAAATGTCGATAGGTAAACCATGGCACGATCAAGGGCCATTGTGGGAATTTCTCCGTCATTGCCGTAACGCGGCAGCTCACGGCGGGCGATTCAATTGTGCGGCAAATCGAACCACGACGCTTCGCCAAATGGGGGCCTTTTGAAATCACGCCCTCGCTTCAAGATGCGTCGCTCTTCAAGCGCGACGATGGTTCGGGAATGTTGTCTCCCGGTGACCCGGTTCGTTTGCTTTGGGATATTGAGCAATCATGTCCTCAGATGTCAGTTTAATTGCGTGTCCAGCTAACACGTCGGTTGAGGGAGCCGGCCGGCATAGCCGCTGCGTTAGAAGGAGAGTGAAGATGACACGTCCGTTCTTTACTGCTATCGCTTTTGTAGTCCTACTCCAGGGATGTGCCGCATCTAGTGGAGTATTCCTAGCCGATGGAACCAAGGGTTACAACATCAACTGTAGTGGGGCCTTTATGAATTACGCCCACTGCCTTGAGAAAGCCGGCGACATTTGTGGCGCGCGAGGCTACTTGGTTGTGAACCAACAAGGAGATGCCGTGCCATTGTCCATAGCAGGTGGGGGGTTTGGTGCAAACCCCCAAGCGGCCTCTGGGGCTTTCTATGCTCAGTCTGGCACCGTCGTCACTCGTAATTTGTTCATCAAGTGCAAGTAGCCCCTTCTTACATTACGGTCGAGAATGACGCTCCGCGAGCATCGCGTCGCTCGCCCGCGCGCGTATCTCACCGCATACGTTAGGTGCCAGTAGATCCATGATCAACCCAACTCCAGAACTACCGGTTCTGCCGTACGGGACTATTAGCCCAGAGTTCGAGAATCTACTGACGGCAACGGTCAACAAAGCCGACCGCGAGTGGCCCGTTAGGTGGAAAGATCTTCCCGGCGCCAAGTTCATCGTCGAGTCGTGTGCAAGGGTAACCAAGAACACCCACCTCTCGATTCGATACCTGTGTGCGGACAAGCCACGACCTGACTGGAAGGTCGAGTTCGCGCTCTCGGCGGGACCTATGGTGCGGAGTCTCGTCGATACCGTATTCCTGCTTGTGTTTCTGTTTGAGGACGTGCCGCAGAGGCATTCCTGGTACCTGCGTAGCGGATTCCGCGAATCGGCAGAGGAGCTAGCCCGCTATAAAGAAGAGTACAGCCAGAATTCCGACTGGCAGGATTGGCTCACCGGATTCGCGCAGGGCGTCGAAGAGGTGCGCGCATTGGCTGGCGTTAGTATGGCCGATTCGGTGAACTTGGAGGCTTTAAACTATTGGCCTACTCCCGGTCAGATGCGTAAGAGTAAAAAACTGACTCCTCCCGACCAGACCTTCCTCAAGCACCTCGATGACTGGTTCTACAGGGAGTTCTCGTCCTACACTCATCTCTCGCTTCCAGGGTTAGTCATGCGCTCGTCTGGACTCCGACCCGCTACAGAGCCCGAAGTCGAACGCGTCAGAGCGTGGCGAGTCGACAAACAGCGTTCAGACGCTTTGGCCTCGGCGCTTCTGATGTCGTTGGCGATCATGTCGGAGATTGATGCGGCATGCGAATTCGGTCTCCATACTCGGCTGCGTTACATCTGGCGCGTGCTCGCTGAATTTCTTGGTGCAGCCAAGAATCTGTATATCTTGCGATACGATGGCCTGCTTCCGTCGGCTGGCACCTAACACGGCACGTAGCTGACGGCAGCCAGTGGGATCAAGAGCCGCTGCGGCTGATTCTAGCCGTTAAGGCTGTAGAAACACCCCATGATGAACAACCGGAGCCGTGATGAACAAAATCGACCCTTCAGGGCGCGCTATATCCAACGATCTCTAACGTGAAGCGTCAAGCGACCACCGAAAAGTGATTTGCTCGACACTCCCCTCAAAGGGTTTTTCTACAGCCTCGTTAGACGGCACGAGAGGGAGCGGCCACGAAGAAACTGCTCTTTGTAATAATCCGGTGAGAAAAGGGGGAACGAAATGAGAACCCGTGCTTGGCTGCCAATTGTTTTGCTCCTGGCATTAAGTTCACCAGGGTTTGCGCAGGATGTGCGCGATACCGATGTGCTTCGTGGCTTGGCCGGTGTTGTCGTGGCTGTTAATGACCTCAAACAGGAGGTCGAGCGGGACGGACTCTTGAAGGCACAGCTACAGACGGATGTGGAACTGAGACTTCGCAAGGCTGGGATAAGGGTGCTGACAGAAGATCAGTGGCTTATTGCACCTGGTCAACCCACACTTAGCGTCACTGTGGCTCTGTATAAAGCCTTACATCCCGAAACACTTAACGTGTATGGCAAATCGGTTAAAGTTGGGCTCAGGCAAAATGTGGTGCTGTCCCGAAAGCCCTCTACAATTGTCAGAGGGGCCATAACTTGGGAAAGTCATATCTCTATTGGCGTGAGCAACAGTACAGTTCTGCAAAAGGACATTCGGGATAATGTTGCGGATCTCGTTGATGAATTCATCAACGCGTTTCTGGCAGCGAATCCGAAGTAAGAGAGGAATAATTGGCCCTGCCAGCAACGGCTACGACACCCATGGCCAAGAAAGAGTTGGCCGTGGCTTCCACGGGAAAATCGAAATTTGTTCCTGGAGAGGTTGAGCGGTCGGGGAGATAGGTAACAAAATAGTCCGGGGACATGGGTTACGCCTTGTGGCGCTTCAATCTACCATATTCATCCTCGATGTGCATGTGTCGTCCACGTGAGCATGCGCGCGCGTCCGCCTGCCGCTGATCTGCAACATCGTTTGCCGCCACCCCTCCAGTGGGTCTTGACAATAAGCCGCTACGGAATAATAGGGACAGCGACTATTTAACATGTTATTCGGATCGTCGCCACAGTAAGGGATAAAGGCCAGGTCCTGTTGAGTTCGACGCCGGATCGAAGCGACCATCTGGAGGCCCCCTTGGAGCCAAACGTGAGGCACCAGAGTGAAGGTTGATAATGCTCGGAGAACCGCGCCTGCCGACGAGTGCGGAGTAGATTACACCCCCGTAAAATGCACTTCGTAGCTCTCTCCTCAATATGCTGTTAGCTTCCTTTCAACGGTTGGCCCACTCCTGACATCTGGGTAGCGCAGCCTATCTAACGGTTGGGCGGCTCTCACTCCCATGCCGAATGACGGGTGGAAACGGGGTCTCATATCGGAGCGGACATTTCTACAAAGTTCGAGCCTATTTCAGGAGTGGTCCCTACAACTCATTTCTACAGATCAATCCGGATAGCCGTAAATTCTTCGGGGGAACGCAGACCGTTGACTCAGGATGGGGAGAGTAGACTATATCGATACGACGGTCACTATTAATGGCGGGGAGGGAACTGTGGGCTTATCGGTGAACCAGCATGCTGGCCTTCATGCCTGGAGCGATGGACAAGAGGGAATCCGATGCGCCAGGTTACGAGTGGGGAGATTGCTCTTAATCGGCGAGCCATTCGCGAAGCTTGGCGTGGATTTCATCGCGAACGCGACGGAACGTCTTCAGCTTGTTTTCATCCGTGCCGGTGGCCTGAGAAGGATCGTCGAAGCTCCAGTGGATGCGGGTTGTTTCTCCGGGGAATATTGGGCATCGTTCGTTGGCGCTATCGCAGACCGTAACCACATAGTCCCATCGCTGGCCAAGGAATGCGTCGATGGTTTTAGAGGTATGCCCGGTCAGATCGATCCTGACCTCGTCCATTACCTGGATCGCAAGCGGGTGAACGCGCGTCGCCTCGGTCCCGGCGCTTGCCACGTCGAAACGATCTCCTGCGAGCGCGCGAAGGAGACCTTCGGCCATCTGGCTCCTGGCCGAGTTGTGTGTGCAAAGAAACAGGACTCGTAGTCTGGTCATGTAACTCCTCTCAGCGTGGGACGCTGGCCGTAGATCGTTGGAAAGCATCCGGAAGAGATCCACAACATAGTGAAGAGATCTTGCTGAACATGGTTAGGTTCGTCGGCCGATTGGCCGCCGGGTCGATTCGACGACCGGGACCGCCATGGGTTCGGCAAACCAGTGGCGTGTGCGATTACAGATCGAGCAGACGGAGAGCATGACCGGCACCTCAACGAGGACGCCAACCACAGTGGCTAATGTCGCGCCAGAGGTGAGGCCAAAGAGTGAGATAGAGGTAGCGACAGCCAGCTCAAAGAAGTTGCTGGCACCGATCAGCGCGCCAGGGGCCGCGATCTGGTGTGGGACGCGGAGTCGCCACGCCAACCCGTACGCTAACCCCGAGTTGAAGTAGACCTGGATCAGCAGAGGGATCGCAATGAGCACGATGTGCGAGAGCTTGCCCAGGATCACCTCGCCCTGGAAGGCGAAGATGATGACGAGAGTGGCCAGGAGAGCCACAATGGTGAGCGGCTTAAGCCGCGCAAGAAAGACTCCCTCAAACCATGTGGGGCCATTGATCCGGAGGAGCGCCGCGCGGGAGGCAGCCCCGGCAGCAAGCGGAATAACAATGTACAGGACCACCGAGTACAACAGCACGTCGTACGGCACAGCGATATTCGAGACGCCTAGGAGAAAGATTACGATGGGCGCAAAGGCGACGAGCATGATCAGGTCGTTCAGCGCCACGGAATGTGTCAATGATTTTGAGACACCGTGTGTCTGCATTTAGTGTCGCGCCTCATCGCTCGGGCCTACGGGCTTTGGCTGATTGATCCATACGGCCTCCGAAAGCGCTGGAGGAACCGGCATCTT
>Ga0209514_10000097_pt1 | contig 190444 bp, 159 predicted proteins | sample Subgrocontami58m_FD_187452 | JGI IMG/M metagenome (GOLD analysis project Ga0209514, IMG submission 187452) | Subsurface groundwater microbial communities from S. Glens Falls, New York, USA - GMW37 contaminated, 5.8 m (SPAdes) (version 3) | ecosystem: Environmental > Aquatic > Deep subsurface...
TTAAGGAATAAATATTAATATTCATGCGGTTACGGTTGTATTTTTGCGGTGCATATCAATCGTAGGTCGGGTTAGCGTCAGCGTAACCCGACATTTGGGTGCTGATGCGTCGGGTTACGCTATCGCTAACCAGACCTACAAATTTGTTCGTAACTAATTGTTTTATTTTTATTAAAACCATTAACTTAATGGCAGTGATGGATAGCCTGTATAAGCTGCCGATTTATATAATTTGTTGATTTCCAAACTGCTACGGTAATTATCGTGACCATCAAAAACGCCATGACAGTCGATGTGGAGGATTATTTCCAGGTTTCCGCATTTGAACCTTATATCGCCAAGGCACAATGGGATGTGTTGCCCCATCGGGTGGCCAGGAATACCCATCATATCCTCGATTTGTTTGCTGGATACGGTGTCAACGCGACGTTTTTTACCCTCGGTTGGGTCGCCGAACGTTATCCGGAGTTGGTCAGACGTATTATTGCGGAAGGCCATGAACTGGCCTGCCATGGTTATGAACATATCCGCGTTACCGAACAAACACCTGGACAATTTCGTGCCGATGTCGCCAAAAGCAAGCAATTATTGGAAGATTTAAGCGGGGTGGCCGTCAAAGGCTACCGTGCCGCCAGTTATTCCATTAACGCCAGCAATTTATGGGCGTTGGAGGTGTTGCAGGAAGAAGGCTTCGGGTACAGTTCCAGCATTTATCCGGTCAAGCATGACATTTATGGGATGCCCGATGCGCCGCGTTTTCTGTATGCGCCTTTAGCAGGTCATTTGGATTTTAAGGAAATACCCATCACCACTTTGCGCCTAGGCTCAAAAAACTTGCCTTGCGGCGGCGGCGGTTTTTTCAGGTTTTACCCGTATCCCGTATCCAAATGGGCGTTTAAACGGGTCAATACGCTTGAACAGCAAGCCGGCATTTTTTATTTCCATCCTTGGGAAATTGATCCTGGGCAACCTAGGCAACCGGGGTTAAATCTAAAAACCCGTACCCGCCATTACCTTAACCTCGGCCGTATGGAAAACCGGATCAGGAAACTTTTGGAAGATTTTGAATGGGATACGATGGAAAAGGTGTTCTTATGAAAAAGGCAAGTTCAATGATAAAAACTTTGCATCAGGCGGATTTTGGCCGTTGGGACGAATTTGTCAACAACCATCCCAATGGCACTTTCTTCCATCTTTCAGGGTGGAAAACGGTTATTGAAACGGCGTTCGGGCATAAGGCCCATTTCCTTTATACCGAACATGACGGGGCAATCACGGCGATTTTGCCCTTGGTGCATGTGAATAGCTTGCTCTTTGGCAACAATCTCGTGTCAACCGCATTTTGTGTATACGGTGGCATCATCGCCAATAATGAAGCCAGCTATGATTTGCTTGATGCCGAAGCCTGCCGCTTGGCAAAGGAATTGGGGGTGGATGCCTTGGAAATGCGCAATCGCGAACGCAAGCACCCTGAACGGCCATATAAAGAATTATATGTGACTTTCCGCAAACAACTGGAAGCGGATGCCGAAAAAAACATGCTCGCGATCCCCAGGAAGCAACGGGCAATGGTCAGGAAAGGCATAGAAGCCGGATTGGCCAGCACGATAGATGATGACGTCGGGCGCTTGCATCTGGCTTATTCGGAAAGTGTCAGGAATTTAGGGACGCCGGTTTTTTCGAAAAAATATTTTCGGACGCTGAAGCAGGTGTTTGGTGAGCAATGCGAAGTGTTGAGCATTGAACACAATGGCAAGCTAATCGCCAGCGTCATGAATTTTTATTTCCGTGATGAAGTGTTGCCCTATTACGGCGGAGGCACGGAATTGGCCAGGGAATTGAAAGGCAATGATTTTATGTATTGGGAAGTCATGCGCCGTGCGGTGGAGAAGGGCGTAAAAATTTTCGATTATGGGCGCAGCAAAATCGGCACGGGTTCGTACAGTTTTAAAAAAAACTGGGGCTTCACGCCAGAGCCACTCTTTTATGAATATTATTTGGTGAAAGCGTCCGAAGTGCCGGACATCAACCCGCTCAACCCTAAATATCAGTTTTTTATCGCCGCTTGGAAACGTTTGCCGTTAGCGGTCAGCCAGGCGGTAGGCCCCTGGTTGTCGAGAGATTTAGGGTAGGGTGATGGATAACCTGTTGTTCCTGGCCCATCGTATACCCTTCCCGCCCAATAAAGGCGACAAGATCCGTTCTTATCATTTTTTAAAATATCTCCAAACGGAATTTAATGTTTATTTGGGGACGTTTATTGATGACCCGCATGATTGGCAATATACCCCGCAGGTTGACGCATTGTGCGCGGACACCTGCTACCTGGGGTTAAAACCTTTGCCTGCCAAAATCAAAAGCTTGAAAGGCTTGCTGGCCGACAAAGCCCTAAGCCTGCCGTATTATCAGAACCCGGCCATGCAAAGATGGGTGGATGCGGCCATTAACACCCACGCCATCCGCAAAGTCCTGGTGTTTTCCTCGGTGATGGCGCAGTTTGTCCAATTCCGCCCGGATATTGAAATGGTGGTGGATTTTGTCGATGTCGATTCCGATAAATGGCGGCAATATGCGGAAAAAAAACAGGGTGTTGCCCGCTGGGTTTACCGGCGCGAAGCCAAGTATCTGCTGGCGTATGAACGGGAGATAGCCAGTTTGTCTAAAACCAGTGTGTTTGTTTCCGAACAGGAAGCGGCTTTGTTCAAAACCCTTGCGCCTGAATCTGGCGATAAGGCCACGTTTGTCAATAACGGCGTGGATACCGGATATTTTTCGCCCTACCAAGAGCTTGCCTCGCCTTACCGGGCTGATGAAGAGGTCTTGGTGTTCACCGGGGCGATGGATTATTGGGCAAACATTGATGCGGTCATCTGGTTTGCCACGGAGGTGTTTCCCCTGGTGCAAGCGCGTTATCCGCAAGTGAAGTTTTATATCGTCGGCAGTAACCCTAGCAAAGCCGTGCTTGAGCTGGCCGTTAACCCGGCTATTACTGTTACGGGTCGAGTTGATGATGTCAGGCCTTATGTCGCCTCTGCACGGCTTGCGGTCGCGCCTTTACGCATTGCGCGGGGCATCCAGAACAAAGTGCTGGAAGCCATGGCGATGGCCAAAGCTGTGGTCGCCACTTCGGCCGCGATGGAAGGCATCCCATATCTCGAATGGCCTGAACCGCTGGCGGTTACGGTCAGTGATGAAGCTGTGGCTATGGCCGGGCAACTCTGTGACCACTTGCACGGCCCGATACCGGAAGTTACCGCCCATGCCAACCGTGAGTTTGTGGCCGCCCGCTTCAGTTGGCAGCAAAATGTCCACCAGCTTGCCAGGTTATTGCAGGAGTAAGACATGCACCAACCCCCCTTGGTTGTCCATATCATTTATCGTTTGGGTGTGGGCGGTTTGGAAAACGGCTTGGTTAACCTGATCAACACTATGCCGCCTGAAGCCTACCGCCACGCCATTATCTGCCTTAAGGACAGCACGGATTTTAAGGGCCGCCTTCGCCGTGATGATGTGGCCGTTTTTGAGCTGCACAAAAAGGACGGGCAGGATTGGGGCTCATTTGTGGCGATGTACCGCTTGCTGAGGGAACTTCGGCCCGCCATCGTGCATACCCGCAATCTGGCGGCGATTGAATATCAGATCCCTGCATTTTGTGCCGGAGTCCGTGGTCGCGTCCACGGCGAACACGGCTGGGATGTGTTTGACCCTGACGGCACTAAGGTCAAATACCAATGGGTGAGGCGGGTGTTGGATTGCTTTATCCAGCGTTTCATCCCGCTATCCCGGCATTTGGAGAGCTATTTGCTGGATAAGGTCCATGTCTCCCCTGGCAAAATAACCCGCATCACCAACGGCGTTGACACGCGCATTTTTTACCCGCGTTCAGGCCAGAAACAGCCACTGGGCGGTTGCCCGTTCCCTTTTATGGATACGGATTGGGTGATTGGTACGATTGGGCGCATGCACGGCGTCAAGGATCAAATCACGTTGGTGAAGGCGTTTATTTTGGCCTGCCAGCACGAACCGGAATTGGGCCGCCGCTTCAAGTTGGTGATTATTGGTGATGGCCCGCTCAGGGCACAAGCGTTGGCATTGTTGGAGGCTGCGGGCTTGTCCGCCCAAGCGTGGTTGCCAGGGGCGCGTGACGATGTCGCGGAGATTCAGCGCCGTCTGGATATTTTTGTGCTGCCCTCGCAAGCCGAAGGCATTTCCAACACCATCTTGGAAGCGATGGCTAGCGGCCTGCCCGTGATCGCCACCGAGGTGGGCGGTAATCCCGAATTGGTTATTGACGGCGTCACTGGGCGCCTGACGCCTGCGAACGATGCCGGGTCGATGGCCAAGCATATCCTCGCCTACATCCATGACGGCGGGACTTTGCGGCGGCACGGCCAGCAAGGGTACCAGCGGGTTCTGCAAAACTTTTCGTTGACGGCGATGGTGGCTAATTACCAAGCGGTCTACGACTCATTTTTTTAAAAGGAATAACATTATGTGCGGAATTGTCGGCATTTTTGACTTGCAAGCCAAGCGCGAAATCAACCGGGATTTGCTGTCGCGGATGAATGAAAGCCAGTTTCATCGCGGCCCCAATGAAGGCGGCATCCACATTGAAGCGGGGCTGGGTTTTGGGCATAGGCGCTTGTCCATCATCGACCTAAGCAGCGGCCAACAGCCGATGGTTAGCCGTGACAACAATGTCGTGCTGACGTTCAACGGCGAAATTTACAACTTTATGGACTTGCGCAAAGAGCTGGAAGGCTTGGGCTACCGTTTCCAAACCCATTGCGACACCGAAGTGATTTTATACGCTTGGCAAGCGTGGGGCGAAGCCTGTGTTGACCGCTTCCGTGGCATGTTTGCGTTTGCCATCTGGGACAGGCCTCAGCAAACCTTATTTCTGGCGCGTGACCGCTTGGGGGTTAAGCCGCTGTATTACGCACAACTGGGCAATGGCCAGTTTATTTTCAGTTCGGAATTAAAAGCCCTGAAAGAACATCCTGGTTTGCCTAGGGAACTCGACCCTAGCGCCATCGAAGACTATTTTGGTTTTGGTTACGTGCCCGACCCCAAAACCATTTACAAAAATGTTTATAAGCTGGAACCTGGTTTTTGCCTGACCTTAAAACATGGCCAAAACCAATATCAGCCGCGCCAATATTGGAATGTCAAATTCTCCGTGGGGGCGCCGCGCAGCGAACAAGAAATCGGCGAAGAACTGATCGGACGTTTCCGTGAAGCGGTAAAAATCCGCATGGTTGCCGATGTGCCCTTGGGAGCTTTCCTGTCCGGCGGTGTCGATTCTAGCGCGGTTGTTGCCATGATGGCGGGCTTGTCGCCTGATCCCGTCAATACCTGCTCCATTTCTTTTGGCGACCCCGCTTACAACGAATCAAAATTCGCCGCGCAAATCGCCGGACGTTACCATACCGCGCACCGCGTCGAGCAAGTTGACCCTGATGATTTTAGCCTGATAGACCAATTGGCCGGGCTATACGATGAACCTTATGCCGATAGCTCGGCGCTGCCGACTTACCGCGTCTGTGAATTGGCCAAAAAACAAGTCACGGTAGTATTGTCCGGCGATGGCGGCGATGAAAACCTCGCGGGCTACCGCCGCCACCGTTGGCATACTTACGAAGAACACATGCGCTCTTGGTTGCCGGATAGCATCAGGAAGCCCGTGTTCGGCACTTTAGGCCGCGCCTATCCGAAAGCCGATTGGGCGCCGAAAATCTTCCGTGCCAAATCCACCTTGGAATCCATAGGCCGCGATTCAGTGGAAGGTTATTTCCATAGCGTTTCGGTCATGTCCAATGAATTGCGCGGCAAATTGTTCAGTGCGCAGTTCAAACGCGATTTGCAAGGCTATCAGGCCGTGGAGGTGTTTAGGCAGCATTTACGCAATGCGCCCACCGACAACCCTTTGTCACAAGTCCAATACCTGGACATCAAAACCTATTTGCCGGGGGATATATTGACCAAGGTGGATCGGGCCAGTATGGCCCATGCGCTGGAAGTGCGGGTTCCGTTGCTGGACCATCAGCTGGTGGAGTGGTTGGCTGGCATACCACCGGAGTTAAAGCTCAAAGGCCGCGAAGGCAAATATATTTTCAAAAAAGCGTTAGAAGATTACCTGCCTGACGATATTTTATACCGCCCGAAAATGGGTTTTGGCGTACCGCTGAACGCGTGGTTTAAAGGCCCGCTAAAAGATAAGGTGCGTGATGCGTTGTTGGGCGCAAACATGAACCAAGGCGGCTGGTTTGAACCCGCCGTTTTGGAACAGATCGTCGTCCAGCACCAAAATGGCTTGCGGGATTACAGCGCGCCGATTTGGTCATTATTGATGTTTGAGGCATTTTTACGGGCTAATGGCTGAGGCTTGTTAATGGTGATGCTGCGGAAAGGGGCCGTTCTGTAACGCTTGGCGTAATGCTTAGCTAAATCCAGCCGCTTAATCGGATGGGGCAAAACTTGATGGTGCCTGTTGCTTGCAAAGGCACCCTTCCCAACGCCGGCACTCAAGCAACTTATGTTAAGGGTTGGACTATATGAAGATTTTTTATGCAGGGCGGATAGGCAGTTGCTTAATCGCTTCGGTCTTGGCTTCTTGCTCAATCGGGCGGCAGGGCAATGCCTTGGCCTACCAAGACCCCGTCGGGGACTTCGTTTTTAATTGTTACTCCATCAACCATGCCTGGGGCCATCAGTTTTCCGGTTTTTTTATAAGCCATGACGGAAATGTCTACCGTTACGCCCGCAGGGGGCTTGCCAGTAAAACCGACCCGATTAAGCAGGCGTATTATCAGGCGGATGAACTGCTTGATCAATTTAAGGACAAGGCATTAATCGCCCTCATTGACCCGTCTACGATGGCGGCAAAAACCGCGTTGATTGACAGGGCCGCTTCGGGCACGGTCACCCACCTTAACCAGCGTGTGGCGGATGCAGGCCAGAACGGTTGTGTTGCATACCGCTTCATTGCCGACAAAAACCTTTACCAACCCGTCGAATTGGGCTCATACGGCGTTACGCAAATTAAAACCATCAATAGCTCCGCTGCTGCACAAGCCTTGTTGCAATGGTTACTGTCCATCAGACCGGCGAATTAATCTTTACCATAAATTTCGCCGTTCCATTGAGAGGCCAGTTGCTGCGTTTCGAGATGGGCAGGCGGCTTAAACGGGGGGCTAGCCTGCTAGCCCCTTTATTCCAATAGGCTTTATACCGCCTTGATAGATATAGGATCTTTACGAGTGAAAACCTTTTCAAGAAAGAGTTGCCCCGTCCTCATAAGCGCAATCAGTTTTTTTGCGTTTTCGTCCGGGTTGTTTGCGGCGTCAGCCCCTTTGCCATTAAACCCTACCGTGTCCGCGTTAAGGGACGCTGCCGGCGGGGACATTGGCTATTCGCTTGCCGAACACACCGGCCAGGTAAACTATGTTGCCACTGCCAAATCCCGTCCGATCCCGCTGCTTTCCAGGCCGGATGCCAGTGCGGAAACCCGTGCGTTGGAATTTGTCGCTAGCTATGGGAAGGCTTTTGGCATTGGCGCACCCAAACAACTAAAAACCGTTAAAGTAGGCGGTAAAGACGAAGTCGGTATGGAGCATGTGCGTTTGCAGCAATTGCACAAGGGCATCCCGGTGACTGGCGGGGAAATGACCGTACACCTGCGTGGCAACAGTGTGGTGTCGGTATTGGCAAAAACCTTACCTGGACTTGACGCCCTCGATGTGACACCGAAAATCACTTCTGCCGACGCTGAGGATATCGTGCGTGAATTGCTGAAAAAACGCGGTATCGGCAACGCCCTCCTCAGTACACCCAAGCTGGAAGTGTTCAATAAAGGCCTATTGCAAGGCAATAAACAAGCCACGCATCTCGCTTGGTTCATCGAAGCCAAAAGGTTGGGTGTACGCGAATATATCTGGGTTGATGCGGAAAATAGTGCGGTTTTATTGGCTTTCAGCCAGTTGCCAGATGCCCGCAGCCGTAAAATTTACGATGCCAATAGTTCTGATAGCTTATCGGGGGCTTTAGTCCAGAGCGAAGGCCAAACGCCCACAGGCGATCCTGATGCCGATGCCGCTTACCTGTTTTCAGGCCATACCTACGATTATTTCAAAAATAAGCACGGGCGTGACAGTTTTGATGGCTTTGGCGCCCCTATTATTTCAACGGTGCACTATTGCCCAAGCTTAGCCGAATGTCCCTATGGAAATGCTTTTTGGGATGGTACGCAAATGGTGTACGGGGATGGTTTTTCCGCCGCAGATGATGTGGATGCGCACGAACTGACCCACGCCGTAACCGAGAACTCGGCAGGCCTTTATTACTATTCACAGTCCGGTGCGTTGAACGAATCATTTTCCGATATTTTCGGCGAAACTGTCGATCAGGGTAACAAAGCCGGGACGGATACGGCGGCCGTGCGCTGGCTGATAGGAGAGGACGTGCCAGGATTAGGCGCAATCCGTAATATGAAAACCCCCGCCGCTTTTAGTGATCCGGCCAAAGTCAAGGATAGCAATTTCAAATGTGATATTGGTGATGGTGACCAAGGGGGCGTGCACAGTAACAGCGGGGTGCCTAACCATGCCTATCAATTAATGGTGGACGGTGGTTCGTATAATGGCCAAACCATCACAGGCATAGGCTTAACCAAAGCGGGGAAAATCCAGTATCGGGCATTGACCCAATATTTGACTTCCGGGTCGAATTTTCTTGACGACTTTAACGCGCTGCAAAGTGCCTGTACCGATTTGATCGGCACCGTAGGCATTACCGCCGCTAACTGTACCCAGGTCAAAAAGGCCGTCACCGCCGTACAAATGGACAGCCCGATCTGCGCCAAACCCGCTGCACCGGCATTGTGCCCAAGCGGAACCAGTGCCAGCAGCCTATTTTTTGATGGCTTGGAAGCGAGCGGCAGTAATTTTGCCACGAATGATTTCACCATCTGGGGCATCGTGCAGGGCTTTGCCAAAACGGGTTCATTGTCCATATTTGGTAAATCACAGGGCAATCCCAGTGACTCTTACTATAAAATGACCAAGAGTGTCACCTTACCTGCGGGCGCCAGAATGCAATTTGACCATGCCTTTGAATTTGAGAGTGATTCAGCGGGCCGTTATGACGGCGGTGTCGTTGAATACAGCACCAATAACGGCGTAACGTGGGCTGACGCAGGCAAGTTGATGGCGGCCGGTTACAAATATAATGGGGCCATCATTTCCGGAACCGGCAATCCTTTAGCAGGAAGAAGCGCCTTTACGGCCGACAGCTTCGGTTATGGCGCAACGCAAATGAACCTGGGTGTTTTGGCGGGCAAGAATGTGCGTTTCCGCTTCCGGATGGCTTCTGATGACTTGGGGGCATCTTTAGGTTGGTTTATTGACAACATCCGGATTTATCAATGCAAATAATCGGGGTTCAGTGTTTGCCTGGATCCTTATAGCCAAAGCAAATGGTATCTTGATCAGTTGGGTCACCAGAAAGGGTGGCCCAACTGTTTGCTGGTGAAGGTTCCCGTTCCTAACGGAAATAAAATACCCAATTTGAGTTAGCCAACAGGTGGATGCCTATTCCCGGCCCGCAATGCCATCTAACCTGAGCACACGTCCTGTTTCCGCCGATTGCAGGGCCGCGACGATGGTTTTGCAGTTGCTTTCGGCATCATCCAATGACAATGCGGGTGCGGTTCCTGACAACACGCATTGGCTAAAATGTTCAACTTCCAGACGGAAATGGTTTGCCGTAGGCAAGCGTTCTTCCGCTTGGCGTCCGTCATCCGTCCACCACGTCAACACCGGCACATCACCGGGTAGTTGCCAAACCACATGGCATTTCAAGCCGCCTTTAGTGCCGATGATTTCATATTCACAACGGCGGGCGTAGGCAAAACTGAAATCGAATTGTGCATATTTGCCCTCACCAAAATCTAACACGCCGCTGGCGGCAATGTCGGCGCCGCTGGCAATAGTTTGGGACATGGCGGTGACGGCGATGGGGTCTTGCTGGAAAAACATCCGCAGGGTGTGGATGGCATAACAGCCAATGTCCCACATCGCCCCGCCGCCACGGCTGATAGGCTCTTCCAGGCGGTACATGCGCTCAGGGCGCATCATAAACGAAAAATTGGAGCGTACCGAGCGGATCTCGCCGAACAGCCCTGATTGGATCAGCTCCAGCACCCGTGCATGTTGGGGGTGGAAACGGTACATAAAGCCTTCCATGACGGTGACCTTGTAGCGGCGGGCGGCGGTTTGGATGGCGAGGATGTCATCGACAGCCAAGGCCATGGGTTTTTCGCACAAGACGTGTTTGCCGTGGGCTATGGCGCGTAATGTCCATTCGGCATGTTCATGGTTGGCCAGCGGGATGTACACGGCCTGGATATCGGCGTCATTGAGCAAGTCATCGGGCGAGCCATAGGTTTTAACCCCTTGATGGCCAGGCGCATAGCGGGCCAAGGTACCAGCCGCCGCGCCGGGGCGGCGGCTGGCAATGGCGGCCAGTTCGGCATTGGGGGCTTCGATAATTGCAGGCAGCATGCGTTCGTTGATACGGGCGGCGCCTAGTATGCCCCAACGGAGTTTGACTGGTTGTTTGTTCATGGTGTTTTAGGTAGGTTAGATTGTTTTAATTATTATGATGTGGTGATCTGAGATGGCGAACGCTTGCTCTTAACTTATAAGAGCAAGCGTTCGCTGATGTCGCGGAGCTATTCTAGTTCAAAACTACAGATTGCTGAATTGGATGTGATTTAGCATCCCGAAGAAATTTTCAGGGCGTTGATTTTGTCAGTGAGTCCGCTTCCCGCATTGCCTGTAACCAAACCGTTGAGATCGGGCGCGTTGTTAGGGGCTATGCTTTTGAGAAGGATATTAATTTGAAAACAGGCTTTATTTTTCAAGTTATTGTCTAAAAAACTGCCCGTGGTGACCAGTTGGTTCCGGAATGAGCTAAGGCGGATAACTTGGATTGTTTTGCTCTTACCAACTCCTGATAACTCATTATTTTGTAACGAGGCATCAAAAAAATCGAGTATGGGTTTGACTGGAGCGTTTACTGAGGTGATGTATTCAACGGCACCCAAGTCGCAGTGCATTCCATCGGGCCGTGGAACTCCCCGTTGGTCAGTAGGTGTGCAACGATAATCTCCTCCCCTATTTATAACAATGCTGTCGGGAGACGGTGCGTGAGTGGGTGTGGAACCGCCGTTATACGTCAATGGCATGAGCTTAGGGTCGCCACTAAGCCCCCTGGGCGGGGTTATATTGCAACTGCCATCTTCAATCAAGTTGACCCCTTGAAAAATAATGGTGCCGACACAGTCAGCACCTTTCCTGCTATTGGCGATCACGCTGTTGGTCAGGGTCGTTTTTCCGGTTGTGGTATTGAAGATTCCGCCGCCAATACCTATCCCGCCGTTCTCAGCTCCGATATAGCAATAGCAATAGTCATTAATGCAAGTTTTCGAATCTTGTGCCATATTGTTACTAACAGTGCTGTTTCTTAAATTAAGGATGCCTCTGTTGAAAATTCCCCCCCCTCTACCAGGTTCGTAACTATTATTTATAAGGTCTGAAAAAAAGCAGGAGGCAATGGCGGTATTACCGCTTATCGTTGAGTTTAATAGCGTGACTTTACCACCCGCCGAGTTGAATATGGCTCCACCTAAACCTGAATGGCTACCCGAATAAGTGTAAAGATTCCACGGAGCAGTATTTTTGGTCAATGTACTGTTTTTTAAGGTCAATACGCCAGCATTTAAAATGCCACCGCCGACATTATTGTATTTATCCGCCCATCCGTTTTTTAGCACGGTATCATTTAGGGTCAGGTTACCTGAAGGTTTGATTTGGATTAAACGGAACGCAGATGTGCTTTCACGTCTGATTTCCGCCCGTTTACCCACTCCATCTGGGTCACCATTTATCGTAATGACACTGGAAATTAAGGGTAGCGCAGTATAGTCGCCTCGGTGGGGATCGTGGTCATCTTGTGTGAAGATAGGCGAAGTAAATACATATTGGTTGAGGGTAAGCTGTAAAATATCCGCACCGTTACCGGCGGGGCAGCCACCCGTGGCCGTATCAGTATTAGCGGCGGTGACGGCATCGGTCAAGCTACAACTGTGGTTAACTTTGATGGTGGCGGCTTCTGAAGCGCCCATCATAAAAGCCAAGACGATTGCATTCAGTCTAAAAGGTAATTTAGAGTTGTTCATGTTTTAAACCTCGATTGACGAATTATCCAAATGCAAAGGAAAACAAAACCTTTGCCGTTCAAGCCCAACTGTCAACTGATGGTTTCAGTGGCGGCTCCTGGCTCGCTTGATACACGACCAAACCTGGATCGGATGCTTTGGATGCCACCGATAATTATTAAACCAAAGTCCATAGCCCATTCGGGATGCTCCGGCAGGATTGTAGGCTTTGTATAAATCCGTCAAATGAGGTTGTTAAGGAAGGTATTGCAATGACGGATATATTAATTCCGGGCTTGATGCTCTAGCGTCCCTAATGGTGTGCAATTGCTACTATTATCTAAATACTTAAAAAAATCCAGGTTTATTTACAATTAAAAAGGTGTTGAAAGGAGAGGTTGGACTGAAAGTTCGTGAACTGATTAGGCAAACGGGTGAGGCCGGGTTCAAAGGCGATGATAACTTTAGGACAGAAGTATGAACGGGTCTTATGGCCCGTATCCGAACCTTAGTCCATTATACGTCAGTTTCAACAGGCTTCTTTTTTGTCATGTACAGAGAGGCATCTCACATTGGCGGGTTTGCCTAAAGGATGCAGCGGCATCGCCGAAGAAATGGATGGTGCGATACGGCAAGCGGCACAGCCAATCCGGCACTGCATTAAACAGCCTCATGTGTTTTTGTTAGGGTAAATGCCGATTTGGCTTCTATTGGGCCAATGTCCATAAGATTGACAAGCCCGGTTATAGGCCTATAATCCCAACAGCTAAAAAATCTGATTGCGCTTGGTTTACCACCTCTATGTTTCCTCTGTAATCCCTCGTACTGTTATTCAGTTAGTCATTTCAAATTTGCCAGCCTTTAATGAAGCCAGCCAACTCTTGTCGGTGGTTTTAACACATCCTATCCAATTTCAATAAATTAAAGAGTCGAATGCCGCCATCTGCCAATTACAGTGCTTACTTTCAAGCGCAACTTCAAGTTATTCCCCCCAAAATAGTCCAGCCTGTCAAAGAAAAGTCTAAGGTGGTTATCCGCTACAAACGCAGTTGGACAAAAGAGCAATGACATAGCGTAATCCCGGCAAATAGGTGTTGTAAAAGTGCTGGGGTTCCTTACATCATCCCACACTTGGCCAAGCACATCGGGGCCATCATCTGGTATTTTGTCCACCACTACAATTTGTATGGGCTTGATTTTTAAAAAATCATTCCGATTAGGGCTGCCGCATTTTTTAATGGAGTCCGGCCTTTTTATCTCGCTTGGCAATTGAATGCTGCCTTCTCAATTTGTGTGCATTGGGCAGTTGGACAATTCAAGGCCTCATATAAACCTAGCGGGCCGTTGTAGATGGATAGGCGGCTATTGGCTGGCGTGGCGTCGGTTGTTGGCCTATAGGGCGTTGAAGCCATAGGCGTATGCCGCGCCGCTGGCTTTTTTGACACGAAACAATTAAATAATAACTTTCAATAACTTCTATTTAATCTGGATTTACACTTTCGTGATTTTCGTGGGCATAAAATAATTCTTTCACTGTCTCGATCGCTTATTGCACCCTACGGAATGCATCTTACGAGTTGTCTTTGTCCGTTCATTCAGTGAAGGTCAAGAAAAAAACTTGCTCACATTCAATGCCGTCTTATAAATCCCCCAAGACAAGGGGATGATGACGATGGCCCAAGCCAGCACGGCGAGCAGCAGGCTTCCGGCTTTGTGCTTTGATGGTAAGCTTTCTGGGGCCACCGCCGGATTTTTTTTGTCGCCAGGCGTTTGTTCCGCCAACAATTCCTCTTCCTTCATAAACCATTTGTCCGCAACCGGGCGCACCAGCAGGTTGCAGAGCAAGCCAAGCATCAGCATCCCGGCTAAAATCATCATGGTTTGGTTGTAGATTTGCTCGCGCGGCAAGCCTAGGCTGAGTTGGTATTCACGCATGTAATTGACGATGACCGGGCCTAAAATGCCGGCGGTGGCCCAGGCGGTCAATAGGCGTCCATGGATCGCCCCGACGTTTAAGGTGCCGAACAAATCGGCGAGATACGCGGGGATGGTGGCGAAACCGCCGCCGTACATGCTTAAGATCAGGCAAAATGCACCGACAAACAACAGTTTGTTACCGGAAGCCGCGCTTTCGGGGATGCTCAGGTACAGCATGCCGCCGATGACAAAAAATACGATGAAGGTCAGTTTGCGGCCTAGTTTGTCGGATAAGCTCGCCCAGAAGAACCGTCCGCCAATATTGAACAAACTCAACAAAGCGGTGAAGCCTGCCGCAATGCTGGCAATGGCGGCGAGTTGGGTCTTGTCGAGTTCGCCGTAAGTTTTGCTGATGCCGATCAATTGCCCGCCGAACACTTCCTGCAGCATCGGCGAAGACATGCCGATCACGCCAATCCCCGCACTGACGTTCATGCACAACACGCCCCATAATAGCCAGAACTGTTTAATCTTAAAGACATTTTTGACGTGGACGTGGTGCTCGGTGATCATGCGCTTGGTCTTGGGGTTGCTAGGCGGAGTCCAGCCAGCGGGTTGCCAGTTTTCTGGCGGAATACGGTAACTAAGCGCGCCCGTCATCATAAACACCAAGTAAATGGCCGCCATGACGATGAACGTGGCCATCACGCCGACATCGTTAGGGCTGGCAAAAAACTTCATCAATTCGGTGGCCAGCGGCGAGCCGATCATCGCGCCACCGCCGAAACCCATGATCGCCATGCCCGTCGCCATGCCGCGCCGGTCTGGAAACCATTTGATCAGGGTCGAAACGGGCGAGATGTAACCCAAGCCCAAACCCATGCCGCCTATGACGCCGGAACCTAGCAGCATGATCCAAAATTGGTGCAGGTAAATGCCCAACGCGGACAGCAGCATCCCGCCGCACCAGCAGAACGCGCTGACCACGCCCGCCTTACGCGGGCCGACATGCTCCAACCACCCTCCCCAAACCGCCGCCGATGAGCCCAGGAACACGAAAAACAAGGTGTACATCCAGCCCAATGTGGAGATTTTCCAATCGCAGGTGGTGACAAACAATTCCTGGAAAAAGCCAATGTCGGCAGGGCAGGGGATGCTTTCCTTGATGCCAATGGCTTTTGATAGCGGTAGCCAAAACACCGAAAAACCGTACGCCATGCCGATACATAAATGGATGGCCAAGGCGGCGGGAGGGACTAACCAACGGTTAAAACCCGGGGTGGCAATAATGCGTTTTTTGTCTAAAAAGGGGAAGGGTGTATTCGTCATAGTTTGAAGGCCTTGATTAAACGTAAAATCTAGGGGGATAGTTTATGCCAATCAGCCTATTATCGGAAAATCCCTGCGTGTAGCCAGGTGGTCATGATTAGTTATGCCTAGCCCGTGGCTGTAGGGCCGCGCATTTGTTTGGGGAATTGCGGATACAAAACGGCGGGCAAAAAAAAAGCGCATTAGACCGACGACAGGAGTAATGCGCAGTGCTTTATGGAAAGCAAGGTTTATCACGAGGAGGTAGAACACGCCGATGATTGCGTACAATAATTTAAGCATTTATGATGCCAATATTAAAATTTATCATTATTTTAAATAACATATTGATAGTTATAGGTTTGTTTTTTAGTTACGGGCTTGTAGAATAGTTTTTGTTTTTTTGCCGTTGCACCGAAGCTATGCAAATAATTAAACAATTGGCCAATATCGGGCAAAATAAGTAAAGGATATGCATACAATCGTTGTTTGACGCCCATTGCACCATAAGTGGGCAGCTAATAGGCGTTGCCAATGCTTTGGCAAAGGCATTTACAGGGCGTAGGGTTAATGCCCTGGGCTTTTGGATGGGTTATCACCTTAATCTAACAAAAAGAAACCTTAATAGGCGTGGATAAAGTTTATTATTGCAAGGGTTCTGGTATAACGTTTGCTTAAGGATTATATATTAAGTGGCTAAATGGCTTTGGGGCGGGATTTGGGGAAGCCGTTACAAATTTTGAGGAAGTTGTGGAGATGGCGGTTTAAGCAGCGATACCGCAAAACAAAGCCCATTTTACTGTATTTTGCAATGAACATTTGATTACCACCCAACATAGGCAATAGGAAAAATCACCATGACAATTCGAGTGGCCATCAGTCACAAAACCAAATACAGCTTTGACCGGGCGGTATCATTGTCACCGCATGTGTTTCGCTTGCGCCCCGCAGTGCATAGCCGTACGCCGATTAAAGGCTATAGCTTGAATATCGAGCCGAAAGACCATTTTATTAATTGGCAACAAGATCCGTTCGGCAATATCTTGGCGCGGGTCGTGTTCCCCGAAAAAACCCGGCATCTCAGTGTTGAGGTGGAAGTCATCGCCGATATGACGGTCATCAACCCCTTCGACTTTTTTGTTGAAGAGTACGCGGAAAAATTCCCCTTTAAATACGAAGAACAATTGCTTAAAGAGCTGCAACCGTATTTGGAAGTGACTGAAGACGGGCCTTTACTGACGCAATGGGTGGAAGATTTTGATTTGGCCCAACGCAATATCAACGACTTTCTGGTTGACATCAACCGTAAGGTGTTCGCTGACATTGGTTACAATATCCGCATGGAAGTGGGTATCCAAAGTTGTGAAGAATCACTGACGCTCCGTAGCGGCTCATGCCGCGATTCGGCGTGGTTGTTGGTGCAAATCCTGCGGCATTTGGGTTTGGCGGCGCGCTTTGTTTCCGGTTATTTGGTGCAGCTCACCGCCGACATCAAATCGCTGGACGGCCCGTCCGGGCCCGAACAGGACTTTACCGATTTACATGCGTGGACAGAAGTGTACATTCCTGGTGCAGGTTGGATAGGCCTAGATCCGACTTCGGGCTTGTTGGCGGGTGAAGGCCATATCCCGTTGGCGTGTACGCCTAATCCGGCCAGTGCCGCGCCTGTGACGGGCGGTACGGACAAATGCGAGGTGGAGTTTGAGTTCAGCAACACCGTGGAGCGCCTGCACGAAGACCCGCGTGTCACCAAGCCTTACACCGATGAGCAATGGCATTATATCAACGCGCTGGGTCAGCAAGTCGACCGGCAATTCAGTGATGACGATGTGCGCTTGACGATGGGCGGCGAACCGACGTTTGTCTCTGTCGATGATATGGAAGGGGCGGAATGGAATACGCACGCGGATGGTGCGCATAAACGTGAACGCGCACAAGAGTTGACCAAGCGTTTGCGTGATGTGTTTGCCAAAGGCGCGTTGCTGCATTACGGGCAAGGCAAATGGTATCCGGGCGAACCGATACCGCGTTGGCAATATGGCATTTTTTGGCGTAAAGACAACGTGCCCATGTGGCGTAACCCTGAATTGCTGGCCGACATTAACAAAGATTATAAGCATACCGTCAAAGACGCGGAGCAATTCGTCCAGGAAATGTCCCGGCATTTGGGGGTTAAAAGCCGGTACATCACCGCCGCCTTCGAAGACAATTTTTACTATCTTTGGCAGGAAGGTAACTTGCCGACCAATGTCAACCCGCTCAAATACGACCTGAAAGACTCGATTGAGCGTAAGACCATCACTAAGGTGTTGGACGCGGATTTGGCCGTCCCTGTTGGTTTTGCCTTGCCGCTAAAATGGAATTGGTACGGCCAATCTTGGCAAAGCGGCCCATGGGATTTCCGGCGCGGCAATATGTTCCTGATTCCGGGCAATTCGCCTATGGGTATGCGGATGCCGCTCAATAGTTTGCCCTGGGTTGCACCGGACAAACGCGACACGCAAGAGCCGCAAAGCCTGTTTGGCGATTTGCCGGAACTAGGCGATTATTTTGGCGAAGTGGCGCGGCGTTACAGCCATTTTGAGGAAAAGGTCAACGAACATCCTGAAATTGTCGAGCAAGAATCCGGCGACGAACCCACCGTCCACGTTGAAGTGCCGCATACCGCCATCTGTATCCAGCCGCGTGATGGCCGTTTGCATATTTTTATGCCACCATTGTCGTTGTTGGAACATTATCTGGATTTGGTCGCCGCGATTGAGGCGACGGCGGAAAAATTAGCGTTGCCAGTGGTGATCGAGGGCTATGAGCCGCCGCGTGATTACCGCATCGAACGCTTGATGGTCACGCCTGATCCTGGGGTCATTGAAGTCAATATCCATCCATCAAAAAGTTGGGAAGAGCTGGTTGAAAAAACCACTATTTTGTATGAGCAAGCCTTCCAAGTGCGTTTGGGAACGGAAAAATTCATGATTGATGGCCGCCATACCGGTACGGGCGGCGGCAACCATATCACGATGGGCGCGGAAACGCCCACCGATAGCCCGTTGTTGCGCCGCCCTGATTTGTTGCGGAGTCTGGTGACGTATTGGCAGCACCATCCGGGCTTGTCGTATTTGTTTTCCGGCATGTTTATCGGCCCGACTAGCCAAGCCCCGCGTGTGGACGAGGGCAGGGATGAAAAGTTGTATGAACTGGAAATCGCTTTCCAGCAAATGCCCGAAGGTGAAGTGCCGGCACCGTGGTTGGTGGACCGCCTGCTGCGGCATTTATTGACCGACATCACCGGCAACACGCACCGCTCCGAGTTCTGTATCGACAAACTTTATTCGCCCGACAGTTCGACGGGCCGCTTGGGAATTTTGGAATTGCGCGCCTTTGAAATGCCGCCCCATGCGCGCATGTCGCTGGTGCAAATGGTGTTGTTGCGTTCGTTGATCGCTTGGTTCTGGCGTAACCCATACAAACATGAGCTGGTGCGTTGGGGGACTGAGCTGCATGACCGTTTCATGCTGCCGCATTATGTCCGCGAAGATATGAAACATATCGTCAAAGACCTGCAACGGGCGGGTTATCCCTTTGAACTGGAATGGCTAGACCCGTTCTTTGAGTTCCGCTTCCCGCGTTATGGCACGACCATGATCGATGATATGGAGCTGGAGCTGCGTTTTGCCATCGAACCTTGGCATGTGCTGGGCGAAGAGGTCAGCAGCACGGGGACGGCGCGTTATGTCGATTCCTCGGTGGAACGGTTGCAAGTGAAAGTCACTGGCTTTACCGAAGGCCGGTATATCCTGGCCTGTAACGGACGGCGTTTGCCGATGCGCAATACCGGGCGTAAAGGCGAATACACGGCGGGTGTCCGTTACCGCGCTTGGCAGCCGCCATCAGCCTTGCACCCAACGATTACCCCGCATGTGCCGCTAGTGATTGATGTGATAGACACCTGGAACGGCCATGCGATAGGCGGCTGCACTTACCATGTCGCGCATCCTGGCGGGCGTAGCTACGATGCCTTCCCGGTCAACAGCTTTGAAGCCGAATCACGCCGCATCACCCGTTTCTGGGATTACGGGCACACGCCTGGGGTGGTCATCAGGCCGCCGTTGTCCGGCTCGTTTGATAAAGCCTCTGAAAAGCCGTTTATGGAGAGTTTCAGTGTCAGCGACAAACCGCCACGGCCTATGGCCCCGCCACCGGAAGAGTTGAACGGGGAATATCCGTTTACCCTGGATTTGCGGTTGCGGAACCGGTAGGCCAGCCGTGGACAATTGATTAAAATGGGGTGCATATACCAAATGATGGCGGGAATAGTTGAATGACGGTATTGGTTTTAGGCACGATGCGTTTTCCTCCTGATAATCTGGAGGCGGTCAGGCCGCATTTGCAGGCATTGGTTAGGGCCACCTATGAGAATGACGGTTGTCTCGCTTATGATGTTGCAGAAGACATTTTCGACCGGGGGTTGTTGCGGTTTTCCGAGATATGGCCTGACGCCGATACCCTTGCCCGGCATCTACAAGCCCCCCATATCGCCCCTTGGCGTGAGCAAGCCGCCGCGTTCGGTGTGCATGGGCGCCAGTTTAGCGCCTATGATGCAGGCCATTCCTGGCCAGTGTGAATAGGCTATGAGAGTGGCAACATAAGCCAAAAGACAGTTTTTTTGGCTCCCTAACACGTTGGCATGGACTGGAAAGCCATGCCACGGGTCAACCATTACCCAAAGGCCCAATGAGTGCGTAACCCCACGGATTTAGCCCACGACATCGGTGTGCAGTATTACGAAACCCGCCTAGGTGTCTATGACGAAATGGTGGCTACTGAACATAAGGTTTTGCCGTATTGGCAAAATTTTATCAAGGCATTGGAAACCATGGGCAGCGAAGAGATCGAACGCCGCCGCCGCGAGGCCCAACGTCTGTTGCGGGAAAATGGGGTCACCTACAATGTTTATGGTGATTCCCATAAATTGACCCGTCCTTGGCGCTTAGACCCTATCCCGTTGTTGATCAGCAATGAGGAATGGACGGTCATTGAAGCCGGGCTTAAACAACGCGCCGGTTTGTTGGACCTGATCCTTAAGGATATTTACGGCGGGCAGACACTATTGAAAAAAGGCCTGCTACCGGTTGAGTTGGTCTTTTCCCATCAGGGGTTCCTGCATCCGTGTATTGGCACTTTGCAAAACCAACCCAGGCAGCTGACGATTTATTCCGCCAACCTGGTGCGGGGTTCCAAAGGCCGTTTCTGGGTGCTTGATGACCGTACCCAAGCGCCTTCCGGTTCCGGTTATGCGTTGGAAAACCGTACCGTGATGACCCGCGTGTTGCCGGATATTCTGCGGGACACCCAAGTGCACCGTTTGTCGGGTTTCTTCAAGGGCTTCAGCAAAGGCTTGGCCAGTAGCGCCTTGCATAATAAAGAAAACCCGCGCATTGTGGTGTTGACCCCGGGGCCGTTCAATGAAACTTATTTTGAACATGCCTACCTGGCTTCGTATCTTGGCTACACCTTGGTGCAAGGCGATGACCTGACGGTGCGTGACGGGCATGTTTGGCTGAAGTCATTGGAAGGTTTGCAGCATGTTGACGTGATCTTACGGCGGGTTGATGATTCGTTCTGTGACCCCTTGGAATTGCGCATCGACTCGCGGTTGGGTGTGGCCGGGCTGCTCGAAGCCGTACGCCGTGGCAATGTGGCGATTGCCAACCCCTTAGGCAGTAGTGTGTTGGAAAATCCTGCGTTGCTGGCGTTTTTGCCCAAGCTGGCGCGGTATTTTCTGGATGAAGAGCTGATCTTGCCCTCCGTGGCGACATGGTGGTGTGGGCAGCAGCGGGAGCGGGACTTTGTCCTGCAAAATCTTGAACATCTGGTCATTAAGCAGGTTAACCGGGGCCAGGATAACAGTTACCTGGTCGGCAACACCTTAAGCACGGAACAAAAATCCGCCCTGCGGGCCGCGATATTGGAAAAACCGCATTTGTATGTCGGCCAGGAACAGGTGAGCTTGGCAACTGTCCCGGCCTTCATCGACCATCGCGTTGAGCCGCGCACGGCGGTCCTACGTAATTTTGTCGTTGCCAATGGTGAGGATTATCTGGTCATGCCGGGCGGTTTGACCCGGGTCGCCCACGGTAAGGATGATTTCGCCGTCTCCAACCAAACGGGCGGCATCAGCAAAGACACCTGGATATTGGCTTCCGAACCGTCCAAGCCGCAAGCGATATGGGTACGGCCAAACCGTGTGCAACTGCTGGACGCCGTCACCGAACCGCTGACCAGCCGCGCCGCCGACCATCTGTTTTGGGTGGGCCGTTATCTCGAACGTACGGAAGCCGTGGCGCGGTTAATGCGCACCGTGTTGCTGAAGCACCAGGATATGCTGGAGTTTAAGGATGCCGTTGATAGCGCCGTCCTGGCCGGGTTGTTGCGGAGCCTGACGCATGTGACCATGACCTATCCGGGTTTCGTCAACTGCCATGCCGATTGCCTTGAACATCCGCAAAAGGAATTGTTGTCACTAGCCCAGGATAAGCACCGGCCTGGTTCGTTGGCGACAAACATCCATAACTTGGTGCAATCCGCCTACAACATCCGTGACTTGTGGTCACAAGACACTTGGCGCAGTGTCGATAATATCCAATACCGTTGGCAATTACGGGTGGTCAACAGCGATATAACCATTGGGCACCTGCAAAGTTGCCTGGATGACCTAATCACCGGGGTCGTGGCTTTTTCCGGTTTGACCGGTGAAAGCATGACGCGTGAGGCGGGGTGGTTGATGTTTGGCAGTGGCCGGCGTTTGGAACGGGCCTTGTCGCTGATTTCGTTGCTGCGGGCGACCTTGGTGTCCCGCCACGAACCCGCCATGCAAAACCAGATACTGGAGGCCGTGCTGTTTTCGACGGACAGTTTGACCATTTATCAGCGGCGTTACCGTTCGTTTATCGAATTGTCGGCCGTGTTGCAGTTGCTGTTGCTCGACGAAACGCATCCCCGCTCAGTCGCTTTCCAGTTGCGTTTGTTGTCCGAACACATCAGCGCCCTACCAAGGGACCGCGGTAAACGGCAGTTAAGCGAAGAAGAGCGTTTAATCATCAAAGCGTACACCGATCTGCGCTTAAGCAATTTGGTCGAGTTGCTCAAGATCAGCGATGATGAAAACATTTATAGCGGCCTGGAGGAATTGCTGGCGGCCCTCACGGAGTTGTTGTGGCGGATTGGCGATACGATAGCCCGTGCCTATTTCAGCCATTCGCAAACCTCGCAATTAATGACCCCCAATGCGCCTCCCGAGGAGGAGCCGTGAAATATCGCATTACCCATAAGACGGTTTACAATTACAGCCAAGCGGTCGGGTTATGCCAGAACGAGGCGCGTTTGCAGCCGCGTGATTTTTGGCGGCAACATTGCGAAACCAGTTATTTTGAAATCACCCCGACACCGATGGATTACCGCGAATTGGTGGATTTCTTTGGCAATCGGCTGGCTTATTTTGCTATCCAGCAACCGCACAAACAGCTGGTGGTCACCGCCATCAGTGAAGTCAGCCTGTATCCTGAGCCTCCGAACAGCGGCCATTTGATGGGCTTGAGTTGGCAGGCGGTGCGCGATTTGTTTAAGAACATTTACAGCCAAGACCTGACCCGCCAGCAGATGCAAGCTTTGCTGGATGCCAAGCAGTATGTGTTGGATTCGCCGATGGTCGTCACGACGGCGGAATTGGCGGAATATGCGGCACCTTCATTCCAGCCTGACCGGCCGCTTGTGGACGTGGTGACTGACCTGATGCAACGCATTTACCATGATTATATTTACGACCCGACGTTTACCACGATTGCGACGCCATTGTCAGAAGTGCTTACTCACCGGCGTGGTGTCTGCCAGGATTTTGCACATCTGGCGATAGGTTGCTTGCGTAGTTTCGGCATTCCTGCCCGCTACATCAGCGGTTATATGGAAACCGTGCCGGCTCCCGGCAAACCCCGTTTGGTCGGTGCGGACGCCTCACATGCTTGGTTTGCGGTTTATGTCCCTGATGTTGGCTGGCTCGATTTCGACCCTACCAACAATAAGATACCGCATGACCAACATATCACCTTAGCTTGGGGGCGCGATTATGCGGATGTCACACCGTTAAAGGGCATTGCTTTTGGTGGCGGGCAGCACACCCTCTCTGTGTCCGTGGATGTGATGCGGATTTGAACAAGGGAAAAGGGTTTCAGGTTACCCGTCCCCCAATATAAGGCCGTGGTGGTTAGGCATATCAGGCTAGCGGCCCGGCGGCGCCATCCGGCACAACATTACATCTTAAATTAATCAAGAGGAATTATGGCTACTATACATTTGATTGGCGGCGAAAAAGGCGGTGTTGGCAAGTCAGTGCTTGCCCGGGTCTTGGCTCAATACATGATCGACAGCAATATCCCGTTCATCGGGTTTGACACGGACCGCTCGCATGGCGCATTGCTGCGTTTTTACGCCGACTATGCGTCACCCACCGTCATTGACGATTACCAAAGCCTGGATGTCATCATGGAAACGGCGGTCGCCAAACCTGAGCAACGGATTTTGGTTGACCTTGCCGCGCAAACCCATCATTCCTTGGCAACTTGGATAGATGATGCCGGGGTATTGGAATTGGCGGAGGAGTTGGGCGTCACTTTGGTTTATTGGAATGTTATGGATTCTGGTAAGGACAGCGTGGAATTGTTAAGCAAATTGCTCGACCATTACGGCGTGAAAATGAATTACGTCCTCGTCCAAAACCAATTGCGCGATGAAGATTTTACTTTGTTGGAATTCTCAGGCGTTAAAGACCGCGCCTTGGATATGGGCGCAAAAGTGATGGCCTTGAGACGCCTGTACACGCCGATCATGACCAAAATCGATGGCAACAACTCCAGTTTCTGGGCCGCCCGTAACCGTGACCTCGACAACCTCAACGCGCTCGGGTTATTGGACAGGCAACGGGTGAAAATGTGGCTGAACCATGCTTATAGCCAGCTTGACGTGCTTGGTGTTTAAGCGCGGTGTGGCGATGGCTCCCCTAATGTGCCGGTGAACAGCCCAAGGCGGCGGACAAAATGGCCATGAAGCTTTTAGTCAATTGTAACCTTTGCTTCCAGATAGATGACGCGGTCGCTTTGATCCTGATGCTGCGCCCGTTCCGCGGCATACAGCAATGGATTATCCGTGAAACCTATATCATCAAACCTGGCGTGGCGGTTACCGAAAGCACGGATAGCTATGGCAATTCCTGCCAACGATTGGTGGCCCCGCAAGGGGTTTTCCTCATCTACACCTCCGCCGAGGTGATCGTTGCTGATAGCATAGACACGGCGCCAGGCGCATATTTTGTTGAAATCCAAAATTTGCCTAACGATGCCTTGCCGTATCTCCTGCCTAGCCGCTATTGCGAATCTGACCGTTTTGGCGAACTGGCGGGCGAACTGACGGCGGGCGCCCAACCGGGGTATGACCAAGTCAGCCGTATTGCCGACTGGGTGCGCCAAAATGTGCAGTATTTGCCCGGCTCCAGTGATTTCCCCTTATCCGCCACCGAAATCCATCAGCGTGGTTACGGTGTTTGCCGTGACCTGGCGCATCTGGGCATAGCCTTATGCCGGAGCATCAGCATCCCTGCGCGTATTGTTGTCGGGTATTTGCATAACCTGCAACCAATGGACTTGCACGCTTGGTTTGAGGCGTATGTGGGCGGGCGCTGGTACGCGTTTGACTCGACCCAGCACACCTTGTTTGGAGGCCGCGTCATTATCGCTTTTGGGCGGGATGCCGCTGATGTTTCGGTCTTCCACCAGTTCGGTTCAGGGGCGATCCTGACCAGCATGGCCGTGCGCGTCGAAAATCTGGGTAATACCATGAATTGATGGCGCATTTCTGGCTGAAAAAGATTAAAATGTCGGCCATTTTGAATGTTCCATAAAAAATAATAATTATGACTTATTGTATTGCAGCTTCAATCAACGAAGGACTTATCCTGGTATCCGATTCAAGGACCAATGCCGGCATTGATAACGTGAGTACGCACGGAAAAATGCATGCATTCAATACCCTTCCAGATCGAAAAATTGTCTTGCTTTCAGCCGGCAACCTCGCCACCACCCAGGCCGTTTTGGAGCAATTGCATCGCGATAAGATTAAGGACGCCAAAGTGAATGTCAACACCGTTGAGTGCTTGTCTGAAGCGGCTGATTACTTGGGGCATATCAGCGTCGAAAAACAAAAGCAACATCTCAATACCCAAGGCCAATCCGCCTTTAATCCGTCCGCCACCTTTATTTTGGCGGGACAAATTGGCGATGAACCGCATGGCGCGTACATGATTTACGCCGAAGGCAACAGCATCACCTCGTCGGCCAACACGCCATTTTTACAAATAGGCGAAAGCAAATACGGCAAACCGATACTTGACCGTTTTCTCAAGCTGGACACCTCCATAGACGAAGCCGCCCGTTGTTGCCTGGTGTCTATGGACTCGACGATCCGCAGTAACGCCAGTGTCGGTGCGCCAGTGGAAATGTTGATTTACCGGGCCGGTAGCTTCAAATTGCAGGAGTATTACTGCTTTGATGATGGTGACGATTACATGCTACAACTGCGCCGTAGTTGGGAAACCAAGCTTCGGGAAGCCATAGCCGCCTTACCGTCATTAAGCAAAGACGCCATCAAACCGATGCGGGTTGAGCTTTAACCCTTCCGCTTGCCTATCTCCACCTACTGGCGGCGGACTGTGCCAAAACTAAGCCGGCACAAATTTCCTAAGCACCTGTAACCCGTATCCGCGGCGTTGGATACGGGTTATCAGGACAACTCAAAACTGTCCCGCCATTTCCTTTTCACGTTTACCTTCAGCTTCCGTTCATCCGTAGTGTCCCATCCTGTGCATCAGGACAAAGAACCTGCTTTTTTTATCAAAGAAAGCGACTGATAACGGCAAAGAAAAGGTAAGCACAATGACTCTGCAAAATCCTGCTAATACAGACACTAATATCATCGAATCCATGGATCAGGCGTTTGGCAACCACGGGTTTTATGGGCTGGAATATGTATTGGATGAATGGCTTGAAAAAACGCCACCCCCAAGCTACCAAAACAAAATGGATTCCTTCGGTTTTTGGGATTTCCGTGATTGATTGGGTGTGCTACGGCCACGCAGGTCAGTTGGGTGTGAACAGTGGTTTGGTTTTAGGATATAATCGGCGTCTTTTTTCAAATTCTTAGGATGAACCGCCTGCCGTTACTTTCCGTAACTGACGGGGCTGTCAGGATAAAAAACACACCATGCAAGAAATAAATCCGATCAAAAACCAAATTGCCGACCTCAAAAGCCGTGGTAACGCGCTGAGGGGGTATCTTTGACTTCGATAACAAATCTGAACGCCTAGTCGAAGTCTTACGCGAACTGGAAAACCCAAAAATCTGGGACAACCCTGAACAAGCCCAAGCCCTAGGCAAAGAGCGCGGGCAATTGGAGTTGGTGGTCAACACCATCACCGAGCTGGAACGTGGCCTTGCCGATGCCGAAGAACTGCTGCTGATGGCGGTTGAAGAAGACGACGAAGACACGGTCGAGACCGTCATCCACGATTTGGACGGTTTTGAAAAACGTGTCGCCGATTTGGAATTTAGGCGCATGTTCTCCGGTGAAATGGATGCCAACAACGCCTTTTTGGATATTCAAGCCGGCTCCGGTGGCACGGAAGCACAAGATTGGGCTTCCATGATCGAGCGTATGTTCCTGCGTTGGGGCGAGCGCAAAGGTTTCAAAACCGAGCTGATCGAAGAATCCGATGGCGATGTTGCGGGCATCAAAAGTGCCACGATACGCTTTGAAGGCGAATACGCTTTTGGTTGGTTGCGCACCGAAACGGGTGTCCACCGCCTAGTCAGAAAATCCCCCTTCGATTCCGGCAACCGCCGCCACACCTCCTTTGCGTCCGTGTTCGTCTCGCCCGAAATCGACGATGACATCGACATCGACATCAACCCTGCCGATATACGCGTGGATGTTTACCGCGCCAGCGGTGCAGGCGGCCAGCATATCAACAAAACCGAATCTGCGGTGCGCATGACCCATAATCCCACCGGCATTGTCGTGCAATGCCAAAGCGACCGCTCGCAACATAAAAACCGCGACACCGCGATGAAGCAATTGAAAGCCAAGTTGTACGAGCTGGAAATGCGTAAACGCAGCGAAACCGCCCAAGCTTTGGAAGACACCAAATCCGACATCGGCTGGGGCAGCCAAATCCGCTCTTATGTGCTGGACCAATCGCGGATCAAAGACTTGCGCACCGGCGTGGAAGTCGGCAACACCCAAGCCGTGTTAGACGGGGATTTGGATCAGTTTATTGAGGCGAGTTTGAAGAGTGGGTTGTGAATTTCGTGCCACCGCTAACGATCACGGACAACAATTTGTGCCTGTTTGTGCGGCGTAAAGTCTGACCGTAAGGGTCGGGGCTACTTTGCCATATATTTGGTTTATAAATGCCAACATACCAAACCAGTCTTTTCCTATTCCGCCGCGACTTACGTCTGGCTGACAACACCGCCCTGAACGCCACTTTACGGTACAGCGCACAAGTGATCGCCGGATTTGTATTTGATGACAGGCAAATCCAGCCGCATCCCTATCAAAGCCAACCTGCACTGCAATTTATGCGCGAATCACTCGCAGATTTGGCTGCACAATGTAAGGCAATCAACGCGGAATTGAATGTGTTCCAAGGCTTGCCTAGCCAAGTGATCGAGGATTTACATAAACAACATGCTATCCAAGCCGTATTTTTCAACCGCGATTACAGCCCGTTTAGCCGCCAACGTGATTATGAAATTGGCACAGTTTGCCAACAGCTAGGCATAGCCTTGCACATCTTGCCGGATGCTTTGCTGACCGAACCCGAACAAGCGGTAAAACACGATGGCAGTGCCTATAAAGTGTTCACGGCTTTTTATAACAATGCCAAACAACTCCCTGTGGTTTTGCCAGAGGCATTGGTAGCAGGACGGTTTTTAACGGTTCAAACGAACGCCACGCTAGAAACATTAGGTGGGGCAGAAAAAGCTGTTGTGCCAGGTGGGCGCACAGCAGGTTTGGCTAGATTAGCGCAATTGGCTAATTGCACTGATTATGCCGTCCAACGCGATTTTCCGGCTCTGTCCGCCACCAGCCAATTATCGGCGCATTTGAAATTTGGTACGGTGTCGGTGCGCGAGGCTTATCATGCGATCAAGCGGCAATTGGGTGAAGGGCATCCCTTATTGCGGCAATTGTACTGGCGGGATTTTCTCACCCATATCGCTTACCACTTCCCCAAAGTGTTTGGTCACGCATTTATTGATAAATTTGATACGTTGGTTTGGGATAATGACCGTGACAAGTTCCAAGCCTGGGCAGACGGCAGAACAGGCTTTCCGATTGTCGATGCCGGGATGCGTGAGCTGAACGCTACGGGCTTTATGCACAACCGGGTGCGCATGATCACCGCGTCATTTTTGGTGAAGGATTTGCGCATCAGTTGGCGGTGGGGCGAGCGGTATTTTGCCCAACACTTGGTCGATTACGACCCGTGTGTTAACAACGGCAATTGGCAATGGGCGGCTTCGACAGGCTGCGATGCCCAACCGTATTTCCGTATTTTTAACCCCTGGCTACAACAACAAAAATTTGACCCGCAAGGCGATTACCTTTATCAATGGCTACCCGAATTGCGCAAAGTGCCGGTTAAAACCATCCATCAATGGGAACAAAAACATTACGGTGATTTTTATCCGGCACCGATTGTGAAACATAGCGAAGCCGTAGCGGTTACTAAGGCGCGTTATAAAGCCGCCGAATAAATTCAACATCACATTTTCATTTTTACTTTAACACTAAAACCATGTCCGAAATCCAACAAGACGAACAAGAACAAATCCGCCAACGCCGTAGCAAATTAAACGAGTTGCGCGAACACAGTATTGCTTTTCCAACCGACTTCCGCCGCAACGTGATTGCTGGCGAAGTTTTAGCTGAATACGCCAGCAAAACCAAAGAAGAACTCGAAGCCGAACCGCTGCGAGTCAAAATTGCCGGACGGATGATGACCCGCCGTGTCATGGGCAAGGCGAGTTTCTGCCATATCCAGGATATGTCCGGCAAAATCCAGTTGTATGTGACCCGTGACGCCTTGCCCGAAGGCCTGTATAACGAGCAGTTCAAAAAATGGGACATTGGCGACATCATTGGCGCGGAAGGCGTGTTGTTCAAGACCCAAACCGATGAACTGAGCATCAAAGTCGATAGCATCCGCTTGTTGACGAAAGCCCTGCGCCCGTTGCCGGAAAAATTCCACGGCATTGCCGATCAGGAAATCAAATACCGCCAACGGTATTTGGATTTGATCATGAGCGAGGAATCGCGAAACACCTTTTTCATCCGTTCGAAAATCGTCGCCTACATCCGCCAATTTTTGATTGACCGCCAGTTTTTGGAAGTCGAAACGCCGATGATGCAAGTCATCCCTGGCGGCGCGACGGCGCGTCCGTTCACCACCCACCACAACGCACTGGATATGGATATGTTCCTGCGTATCGCGCCGGAATTGTATCTGAAACGTTTGGTGGTCGGCGGTTTCGAGCGCGTGTTTGAAATCAACCGCAATTTCCGCAACGAAGGCTTATCGACGCGTCACAACCCTGAATTCACGATGCTGGAGTTTTACCAAGCCTACGCCGAATACCAGGATTTGATGGACTTGACTGAAGCCATGTTGCGCGGCATTGCCGAGGAAGTGGTCGGGCACACCGTCATCAATTACCAAGGCGAGGAATACGATTTTGGTAAACCGTTCCAACGCATGACGGTGGTGGAGTCCATCCTGCATTTCAATCCTAACTTGACCGCCGATGATTTGGCGACCCGTGAAGCCGCAGTAAAAGTGGCGGAAAACCTGCATATCCCCGTTAAGGAGGGGTACGGCTTAGGTAAAATCCAGATTGAAATCTTTGAAAAAACTGTCGAAAGCCGTTTGATGCAACCGACGTTTATCACCGCCTATCCGGTGGAAGTGTCACCGTTGGCGCGGCGCAATGACAACGACCCGCATGTCACCGACCGCTTCGAGTTTTTTGTCGGTGGCCGCGAAATCGCCAACGGCTTCACCGAGCTGAACGATGCCGAAGACCAAGCCGCGCGTTTCCAAAAACAAGTGGAAGAAAAAGAAGCGGGTGATGATGAGGCGATGCACTTTGATGCCGATTACATTGTGGCGCTGGAGCACGGGATGCCGCCGACGGCAGGTGAGGGGATTGGTATCGACCGTTTGGTGATGCTGTTCACCGATTCGCCTTCGATCCGTGATGTGCTGTTGTTCCCGCACATGCGGCCCAAGCTTTAAGTCGCCGAAACTGTAGGGTATAAATTTTACTAACTGACGTTACGCAGTAACGTGTTTTTGCTCCCGTTTGCCGCGCCGAGCACCGCAGGTTTTGTCGGGATCAGCCCGAATACCCGCAGGGCATAAAGGGCAGGAAGCCCCTTCTACCGACCCCCGACAAAACCGAGGAGCGCAGGATGAAGCGGCAACCGGGCCGCCTTTTCTTTGGACACTTTCTTTTCGACTGCATGGATGCCACCACTAAAGGGTGGTCTATGGACAGAGGTAGGGCAACGCAGGAGCAGTTGCCGAGGCGGCGCAAAAGAAAGTGTCTCGCCGTCGGGTGCGAGAACCCGATTAAATAATCGTCGCGATAGCGACTCACTATTTTTTATTTTCAATTTGCAGAAAATGTCTGCGTAACATCTAAATGTGGAATTCAAGTAGAGTCTACAGCTGGAACGGGTTTGTACCAACCGTAGGCGCATTAAGCGACCCGTTCCGTAACCTTTACAGTGCCTATAGGTATTTTGAAACGTTGAAGGGATAACGCCATCCCCTACTTTTTATCAATTGGGAACTTCGTTAACAGTTCCGCAATCTAGTATCCAGCTATTTAACAGTAACCTTTAAAACAGTGCTGCTGCCCCAATAGCCTGACAATTACGTCAAAAAAGATTTAGCGTAGCATCTGACATCCATCGTTTTTTTCCAGCCAGTTTCCCAAACCGTCAACGGTTTCCTTTTCTAGCCCGACTAAAAGCTGTATCTCTAGTCTTTTATTTTCTAATCACTTCAGCGTGACAAACCATCAATATGATGGTTGCTGTGGTGCCCCGCAAAAGCGTAATCATCCCCCGAAAATTTTTTATGAGTTAAACCTATGCCACAACCTGTTACCTTTTGCGAAATGCCGTTAACTGGCGATTGCGCAAATCCCCAACCCAACCGGCAAGCCTTGATCCAAGCCGTTGCAAAATATGCCCAAGCGGATTATCTGAAAGCGACTTGGCAAATATCGAACACCCTCATTCCGTACCTAGGTTTATGGGCATTGATGATTTACTTCATCGTGCAAGGTTATTCCTACTGGTTAGTTTTGTTGTTGGCTATCCCGGCATCCGCCCTGTTGGTGCGCATCTTTATCTTTTTCCACGACTGCTGCCATAGCGCATTTTTCCCCTCCCGCATTGCCAACCGGATTTTCGGTTATATCACCGGGATTATGCTGTTCACGCCGTTTGAAAATTGGCAATATACCCACGTCGTCCATCATGCCACTTCCGGCGATCTCGACCTGCGTGGTACAGGCGATATTTGGACGATGACCGTGGAAGAATATTTGGCATCATCCAAATTAAAACGTTTAGGCTACCGGCTGTTCCGTAGCCCTTTGGTGTTGTTTGGCATCATCCCCATCACCCTGTTTCTGGTTGTCCAGCGCTTTGCCAATACAGGGGCCGGAAAACGTGAGCGCCGTAGTGTCCTGCTGACCAATGCCGCCATTGCCGCAATCATCGCGGTGATGGGGTTTACCTTGGGTTTGCAGAATTATTTGCTGATCCAATTGCCCATCATTTTGTTGGCGGCGAGTGCCGGCATGTGGCTGTTCTATGTCCAGCACCAGTACGAAGATGCTTATTGGGTACGCCATGCCAATTGGGATTTGACCAAGTCGGGCTTGGAAGGCAGTTCGTATTACAAATTGCCTAAAGTGCTGCAATGGCTGGTCGGCAATATTGGTTTGCATCATATCCACCATGTCAAAGCCAATATCCCCAATTATAATTTGCAACGTTGCTTAGACGAAGTGCCCGCTTTGCAAACCGTGGCTCCGCTGACCATCCGCAAGAGCCTGAAATCGCTTTGGCTGAATTTATGGGATGAACAAAAGCAAAAACTGGTGAGTTTCCGCTCGGTTAAGAGGGGCCGTGGGGTAAGGGCGCTCCCTTGGCAGGATAGCTAGATTGGGATAGCCAGATAGGGCGTAACCCGACACCACCTGAGCGGCATTTGTCGGGTTATGCTCTATCGAGCTAACCCGACTTACGCAACTTGAAATTAAACAGATAAAAAGTTATGAATAACAAAATCTTAGCCAACCGCGACCTCGCCGTGTTATGGCATCCTTGCACCCAAATGAAAGATCATGAAAACCTGCCGATGATCCCGATCAAATCGGGGCAGGGCGTGTGGCTGGAAGACTTTGACGGCAAGCGATATTTGGATGCGGTCAGTTCGTGGTGGGTGAATTTGTTCGGCCATGCCAACCCGATTATCAATGCCGCACTGAAAGAGCAGCTTGACACCTTGGAGCATGTCATTTTTGCCGGATTCACGCATGAAACGGGGATTAAGCTTGCCGAAAAGTTGGTGGACATCACCCCCGCTGGCCTGAACCGCTGTTTTTATGCCGATAATGGTTCGGCGGCGGTGGAAGTCGCGCTAAAAATGAGTTTCCATTACTGGCGCAACGGTGGGCAAACGCAAAAAACCCAGTTCATCACCTTGGAAAACAGTTACCATGGAGAAACCTTGGGCGCGTTGGCGGTGGGCAATGTCGCGCTGTACAAGGAGACTTACGCGCCTTTGTTGATGGACGTCATCACCGTGCCCGGGTCGGATTGTTATTTCCGGGAAGTGGGCGAGACATGGGCGGAGTATTCCACACGCCGTTTCACATTGATGGAACAAGCCTTACAGCAACACGCCGGCACCGTCTGCGCAGTGATCATCGAGCCGCTGGTGCAATGCGCTGGCAGTATGCGCATGTATGATCCGGTGTATTTAAAGTTGCTGCGCCAAGCGTGTGATAAATACGGCGTGCACCTGATCGCCGATGAAATCGCCGTGGGATTTGGGCGCACGGGGACACTGTTCGCCTGTGAACAGGCTGCAATCAGCCCCGATTTCCTGTGTTTGTCCAAGGGCTTGACGGGCGGTTATCTGCCCTTGTCGGCGGTGCTGACGACCGACAATATTTATCAGGCGTTTTACGCGGATTACACCCAGTTGACCGCGTTCCTGCATTCACACAGCTACACAGGCAATGCGCTAGCATGTCGGGCGGCGTTGGCTACGATAGGGATTTTCCAGCAAGACAATGTCATCAACAAAAACCAGCGGCTGATTGCCAAACTGGCGGAGGTGGCGGTGCGCTTCCATGACCATCCCAATGTTGCCGAAGTGCGGCAGACGGGGATGATTTTGGCGATAGAGCTGGTCAAAAACAAAGCCACCCGCGAACCGTTTGCGTGGCAAGAACGGCGCGGGCTGAAGGTTTACCAATATGCTTTGGCCCAAGGCGTGTTGCTGCGGCCTTTGGGCAATGTCATTTATTTCATGCCGCCGTATGTGATTACCGAAGCGGAATTGGAATTGCTCGCGGAAGTGGCGTGGCACGGCATACAATATGCACTTAAAGGGTGAGCGCTTGGCCCGCGTCCGAACTTTTCCGGTGCCATGCCGTTTTACGATAACATAAGGGCTTATGTGGCCCATTCCGATACCAATAAAATGAAGCTTTCGAAATTAACCCTATTTTTACTGTTAAACTTAGTGCTTGCCGCTTGCGGTCAACCGGGGCCGCTTTATCTGCCGGATAAAACGCCGCCCGCCCCAATAGAAACCCCAAAAAAATAACAACCATGGACTATTTTAATTATCGGGATAATGAACTGTTTGCCGAAGATGTGGCGGTGCAGGACATTGTGTATAAATTCGGCAGCCCTTGCTATATCTATTCGCGCGCCACCTTGGAACGGCACTGGAAGGCGTTTGATGGGGCGTTTGGCAATACGCCGCACTTGGTTTGCTATGCGGTCAAGGCCAATCCCAATCTGGGTTTGCTGAATGTGCTGGCGCGTTTGGGCTCGGGTTTTGATATTGTCTCGCTAGGGGAAATGGAGCGGGTGCTGGCGGCGGGCGGCGATGCCAAGAAAATTGTGTTCTCAGGTGTCGGTAAACGCGAAGATGAAATCCTCGCGGCCTTAAAAACGGGCATACGTTGTTTTAATATCGAAGTCAGTGGCGAATTGGATCGGATCAATACGCTTGCCGGACAGCTAGGCGTGGCCGCACCCGTGTCGTTCCGCGTCAATCCTGATGTCGATGCCAAAACCCATCCGTATATCTCCACGGGCCTGAAAGAAAATAAATTCGGCATTGATATTGATACGGCTATCGCCGAATACCGCCGCGCCGCCGCGATGCCGAATATTAACGTGGTCGGCATCGACTGCCATATCGGCTCGCAATTGACAGAAACCCGCCCGTTTTTGGATGCTTTGGATAAACTGTTGGAGTTGGTTGCCAATTTGCAGAAAGAAGGCATCCGTCTGCATCATTTGGATTTGGGCGGTGGTTTGGGCATTTGTTATAAAGACGAACACCCCCCCGAACCTTCAGAATACATCCAAGCGGTGCTGGCGCGTTTAGGCCAGCATGATTATGAAATTTTATTGGAACCAGGCAGGGCAATCGTCGGCAATGCGGGGATTTTGGTCACGCAAGTGGAGTACCTTAAGCCCACCGCCAACAAAAATTTTGCCATTGTCGATGCGGCGATGAACGATCTGCTGCGCCCTTCTTTGTACAGCGCGTGGCAAAATATCATTCCGGTCAGCCCGCATGATGACGCCCCGGAAATACAGTGGGACATTGTCGGCCCGGTGTGCGAAACAGGCGATTTTTTGGGTAAGGGCCGTGTCTTGAAATTGGTGCAAGGTGATTTGCTGGCGATACGTTCGGCGGGGGCTTATGGTTTTAGCATGAGTTCCAATTACAACTCCAGGCCGCGTGTCGCCGAGGTGATGGTTGATGGCGGCCAGTGCCATTTGGTCAGGGCGCGGGAAACCTTGGCGCAGCTTTGGGCGGGTGAGCGTTTGTTGCCTTAAAATGTCTCTGTTTTCTTAAGGGCTTTATGAAATTTCTCGACATCAGAACTGATTTTGCGTTTAAAAAAGTCTTTGGTAGCGAAGGCTCCAAGGACATTTTGTTGAGTTTCCTTAATGCCGTGATCGATTTCAATGGCCGCAGCGTCTGTGATTTGACCATTGTTGACCCGTATAACATCCCGATGCTCAAGGGCATGAAAGACACCTTTGTCGATGTCAAAGCCCAGCTTAGTGATGGTAGCCGCGTGATTATCGAAATGCAGGTGTTGAACCATGAAGGCTTTGAGCAACGGGTTTTGTACAATCAGGAACAAGGGCTAAAGCAGGGTATGGAAAAAGGCATGGAGGAAGGTATGGAGAAAGGTATGGAGAAAGGTATGGAAAAGGGTGTCGAACAAAACCGCCGCGACACTATCATCAACACCCACCGTGCCGGAGTGCCCCCCGCCACTATCGCACAGATTGTGCAACTGGATGTGGCCGAGGTTTGCGCAGTGCTGGCGCAGCTTGGCCAGCAATAGCACATTATTTTTGCCCGGAATAATGCGTGGATTCTGATACGCCAGCCCCAGTGTTCGACAGCACCACTTTCTTAAAAAACCTCACCACCTTGCCGGGCATTTACAAAATGTACAATGCCCAGGATGAGATCATTTACGTCGGTAAGGCGAAGAACCTCAAAAACCGCGTTTCCAGTTATTATAAAAACCAATCGGCGTCACCCAAACAACAGGTGATGATGGCCAAAGTCGCCCGCATCGAGGTGACGGTCACGCATACCGAAGGCGAGGCCTTGTTGCTGGAATGCCAGCAAATCAAACGCCACAAGCCGCGCTATAACATCTGTCTGCGTGATGATAAATCCTTTCCTTATATATACCTCAGCGATCATGAATTTCCGCAGATTGCCTTGCATCGTGGCGCGAAGAAAAAATCCGGCAAATATTTCGGGCCTTACCCCAGTTCCACCGCCGCCAAGGAAAGCCTGAAGCTGCTGCAAAAACTGTTTCCGGTCCGGCAGTGTGAAGACACGGTTTATAACACCCGTACCCGGCCTTGTTTGCAACACCAGATAGGCCGTTGCACCGCACCCTGCGTGGGGCTGGTCGATAAAGCCGTGTATGCGCAAGATGTCGCGCATACCGTGATGTTCCTGGACGGGCGTGGCGGGGCACTGATCGGCCAATTGATTACGCAAATGGAACAGGCCTCGGCGGCGTTGGAATTTGAACAGGCCGCGGCCTTCCGTGACCAAATCGGGCGTTTGCGCACGGTGTTGGAAAAAAATTATGTGCAAGGCGAAAAAGGCAATGTCGATATTATCGCTTGCGCCAGCCAACAGAACCTAGCCTGTGTGCAGGTGTTTTTTATCCGCAACGGCCAGCAACTGGGCAATAAGGCGTATTTTCCGAGCATGTTGGACGAGCACGACCCCGGCGCGGTGTTGCAGGCGTTCATCGCGCAATATTATCTGGATAGGCCGGCACCGCAAGAGCTGATCGTCAGCCATGAACTGGAAGAAATTGAGCTATTGGCCGAAGTGCTGGGCAACCAAGCCAAACATGCGGTGACAATCTCGCCGCGTGTGCGCGGTGAACGGGCAAAATGGCTACAAATGGCGATGACCAATGCCGGACTGTCCTTAGCCGCGAAACTCGCCGACAAACAAAGCCTGCACGGGCGTTTCCTGAGTTTGCAACAGCAATTGCGTTGCCCGGATATTCCTAAGCGTCTGGAATGTTTCGATATTAGCCACACCCAAGGCGACCAGACGGTGGCGTCCTGTGTGGTGTTTGACCAAAATGGCCCGGTCAAATCGGCGTACCGGCGTTTCAATATTGAGGGCATTACGGGCGGTGATGATTATGCGGCGATCAACCAGGCGGTGGCACGACGGTATAAACGCTTGCAACAAGGCGAGCATCCCGCGCCGGACATCTTGTTTATTGACGGCGGCAAAGGCCAGGTGCAAGCCGCACAAAAGGCACTAGCGGAATTAGCGATAAACAATGTTATGATAGTCGGCGTTGCCAAAGGGCCAGACCGGAAACCCGGCATGGAAAAGCTGATTTTGGTGGATCAGGAGCAGCCACTGGACATTACGGCGGGTGCGGGCGGTTTGTTGTTAATCCAGCACATCCGCGATGAAGCGCACCGGTTTGCGGTCACCGGGCATAGGCAACGCCGTGGTAAAACAAAAAAACAATCGAGCTTAGAAAGCATTGCAGGATTAGGGCCAAAACGGCGCCAACAATTATTGAAGCAGTTTGGCGGCTTGCAGGGAATCGCCCAAGCCGGGACCGATGCGCTTTGCAGTATAGATGGCATAAGTCGACAATTGGCACAACGAATTTACGAGCATTTTCATCATCAAGATGGCAATTGAATTTAATTTACCTACCAATATCACCCTGTTACGGATCGCCTTGATCCCGTTATTGACGGTGGTTTTCTACTTGCCGTGGCAATATTCCAATATTGCCTGTACGATCATTTTTATCATAGCCGGGTTTACTGATTGGTTGGATGGTTATCTGGCTAGAAAAATGCAGATGGAAACACCATTCGGTGCGTTTTTAGATCCGGTTGCCGATAAGCTGATGGTGGCGATGGTGTTGGTCATTTTAGTTCAACAACAAGCCTCGCCTTATTTGGCGGTTCCGGCCGCCGTCATTATCGGGCGGGAAATCACCATCGCTTCGTTGCGCGAATGGATGGCGGAAATTGGCCAACGGGCAAAAGTTAAAGTGTCTTTGTTGGCAAAATGGAAAACCGCCTCGCAAATGATTTCAATCGGTTTGTTATTGTATCGGGAGGATTTGTTGGGTATTCCCGTCAATAGCATGGGTTATGTCTTGTTGTACATTGCCGCTATCCTGACCCTTTGGTCTATGGTCAATTATTTGAAAGCCGCTTTGATAGCCATATCAAAAGAATAAACTATTTCGAATCAAAGGCTTTCACTTTGATTTCACTCAAATTATAAGATGCAGCCTATTGAATTGGCTGTGAAAGAAGAAAATGGAACTGGAACTTAATACTACTCAGACAAAATCTGAAATACAGAATGAAATACTTATTGCGGCATTGAAACTGTTTGCTGAAAAAGGTTATTTCAACACGTCATTAACCGATATTGCCGAAGCGTCAGGTGTAACGGCCGTCAGTGCAATTTATCAACATTTTAATAACAAACAAAGCATCGCCAATAAGCTCTACGAGAACATCCTCGACAGCCTCAATGTTTCCATTGATGACATCCGGCGCAGGACGCAAAAATCCTCAGAGCAGCTGCGCGGCGTTGTCGATTTGTTTTTTAAACTTACCGATGACGCACCATCCATTATGCAGTTCCTGTTGGTTCTGCCCGTCAATGAATTTCTCCCCGAACAAAAACCCCTTTTCGAAACCTCCGCGTTTATCAAAATCCTCAAAATCATCCAATCTGGTATCCGCGCCGGGGAGATCCGCAACATCGACCCCTTGCTGGCAAATGCCTATTTTTTCGGCATTATCAATAGCACCTTGCGTATGGTTTTATCTGGGGAATTAAATAAAAAAGCCGATGCCTACCGTCCGCAAACGTGGTTGGCGGCTTGGAATGTGATTGCTAAAAAATCCGCTTTGTTTTAGCGGCGCGGCTTTAACATTTTTCGGGGAGGCCTCCGGAACCGTATGAGATCCAGAGGCCTTGGGTGACCAACCGGCCAAGGGCGGGCACTAACAGCAGGCGTTTAAAGCACCGCTGTCCCGCCCGCCATTTCCGGTTATTGATGCTGTTTTTGCATATTTCGGACGGGCACAAAAACCTGTGCCCGTCTTACGGTTTCTTCAACTAAAAATTGATATTGCCCTGTATCCAGATTTTCTGGGTGTCCGTGCTTTTAAAACTCGGGTCGGCATTATCACCCGCGTGGTAATAAGCATATTTCGCCAGCAGCGAATAATGCTTGCCAAATTTTTTCACCGCCTGGAAATTCCATTCGTCGCCGTAATTGAAGCGCCCGGTGTCATCGCTATATTCATGGTAAATGCCGCTAAGCACCAAATCCCCGCGCTGGAACGGCACCATGACCGTACCAAAAACATCACGGATACCATTGTTGGGTGTGACCAAAAACAGGTCAGCCCAGCCTTGGAACGCGTGGTTGGTGCCTAAGGGCGTGTCAAAGTGTTTGTTCAAACCGGAACCGTCAAGTTGTTCCATGGCGCCTTGGAACATGATGTTGTAGGCGCTCAAGCCCCCCATGAAGTTATAACGGTCGGCGTCATACGGGGTGGGGCCATGCCCATAATCGCTTTGATGCCCCCATTCCGCCGTGTACACCACACCAAAATTGTCGCTAATTTTGTAAGAATCCAATGGTTTTACGCAGCAAGTGGCCCGCAACCCGTAAGTTTGGCTGGATTTTTCATAATTTTCGGCTTCGGAGTAATCCAATAAATAACCGTAACCGATCAGGTTGCCGTAATCCCCCGCTTTATAATTCAGGTTAATAATCGGGGCTTGGATGTTTTCGGTGGTGCCAAAAAACGTTTGGACATTGGCGATATAACCGACGTTGGCGACTAGGCCGAACAGGGTTTGGTTGTTGTGCGTGATCAGTATGGAATCATACGTTTGTTCCATTTGCCGCCAACCCACGTTACCGATAAAGCGGTCATCGTCCAGTTTGATGCGTTGCCGCCCGATTTTAAAGATATTGTCGGCTATCCCCGTGTAAGCTAACCAAAATTGGTTCAATTCACTCTTGTCGGGATCGACCACCCTGGAAAAAGCCGGGTTGTTGCCGACAAAGGGTGGTGGCAAGTCATTATAATCGTCCTGCATCGCCAAGTTGCCTTCGTATTCGGCGTAGCCTTGGAAGCCATAGAAGACGGGTGAAAGGAAGCCTAAGCGCAAACGTGCGGTGTTGGCGTTGGCGGTGGCAGGTTGTTTTGCTGTAGGCAGAACCGTCCCGGTGGCGCCAAAGCGGTTGTCTTCGTTGACGTTTTCATAACGGTAATTCAAGTCAAACTTGATCGCGCCGTTATGTCCGTAATGGTAAAAATTAAGTGCGTCTTCGACTTGTTGCGTCAACCCGGCAGACACCGGAAGGCTGATAGCGGACAGTGATAATAACGCGGCTGATAGCGGACCGGATAGGTTCCTTCGTTGTTGCTTAGGCATAGAGCCCCCTTTGTTTTCAATGAAAAAGATGGATAGGTGTTGGATGGGTGGAATGTTGCCTTCCGGTTTCTTATCCCGTGCGCCCTTCAGGGAATAAAGGGCGCAATTCACCGGAAGGACTGTTTGCGTTTGTTAATGCGTATGGTCGCATTCGGTCAGAAACGTCAGGATGCTTTCGCGGTACCGGTAATAATCATCATGCGCCAACAAGGCCTTGCGGCTGCGTGGGCGCGGCAGGTCAATTTCTTGGATCTTGCCGATTTTGGCGTGCGGGCCGTTGGTCATCATCACCACGCGGTCTGCCAATAAAATGGCCTCATCGACATCATGGGTGACGACAATCGCCGTGACATGCGTGCGTTCCCAAACTTCCATCAGCACCTCCTGCAATTCCCAGCGCGTCAAAGAATCCAGCATCCCGAACGGTTCATCCAGCAGTAACAATTTGGGTGACAAGGCAAACGCCCGCGCAATGCCAACCCGCTGGCGCATCCCGTTGGACATGTCGCCCGCTTTTTTGCGTAAGGCATCGCCCAAACCGACACGGGTCAAGTAATACTCGACAATGTCTTCGCGCTCGGATTTACTGGCGTGGGGATAGACTTTATCGACACCGAGCATGACATTTTCAAACGCGGTCAACCACGGGAACAGGCTAGGGGCTTGGAACACCACGCCTTTGTCGGGGCCTGCGCTATCGACTTCGCGGTTGTCGAGGATGATGCCGCCTTCAGAAATGGAAGTGAGCCCCGCCGCCATCGACAACACCGTTGATTTGCCGCAACCGGAATGCCCGATGATGGAAATGAACTCGCCTTTTTTCATTTTCAAATCAAAGCCATCAACGACTTTTACCGTGCCGTTGCCGCTGGGTTTGGGATAAATTTTCGACAATTGCGAAAATTCCAAATAACGCGCCTTGCCCAAATTGTCCTGTTCCGGCTTTAAGGCCGAAGAGTCATTTTTCCAATCATTGCTGGTGTTCGGGCGGACATTAGGCAGGACGACCTTATCGCCCAGCGTGTCCTGGGCTTTTTCCATACCGATGGCCATCAGATATTGGGTGATTTCAGCCCGCAAACGTTTGAATTCTTCGTTATGGTTCAATGCGGTGCGGTCACGCGGACGCGGTATCGTCACCGGAAAGTCAGGCCCGAAGGTGGCGTCGGGGCCAGGGTTGAGCGGGATGACGCGGTCCGCCATATAAATGGCTTCATCAACATCATTGGTGATTAAAATCACGGTTTTCTTTTCCTGCTCCCAGATCGACAAAATCTCGTCTTGCAGGTTGCCACGGGTCAAAGCGTCTAACGCGCTGAGTGGTTCGTCCAGCAATAAAATGTCCGGGTTCGCCGCCAAGGCCCGTGCCACATTCACCCGTTGGCGCATCCCGCCGGACAGTTCGGCGGGTTTTTTATCCATCGCCGCGCCCAGGTTCACCATGCGCACATATTTTTCGGTATGGGCGCGGCGTTTGTGGGCAGGCCAGTCTTTGAAAATTTCATCCACCGCCAACGCGACGTTTTCAAAAACAGTCAACCACGGCATCAGCGAATAGTTTTGGAACACCACGCCACGGTCAGGGCCGGGTGCGGTGATCGGCTTGCCTTGTTTCAGGACGGCGCCGCTATCGGCTTGGATCAGGCCAGCAAGCGTCGAAATCAACGTCGTTTTGCCGCTGCCGGAAAAGCCGACAATTGCAATAAACTCGCCGTCCTTAATCGACAAGTTGATGTTTTTTAAAATCGAGGCTTTATTTTTCCCTTCACCATACGATTTGCAGACATTAACCAGCTCCACCAAGGGCTGTTCTGGATCATTGGAAGGGGACTTGGGCTGTTCGGTCATGGCTGGATGGACAAGTTTAAGTTTGGTGGCTGCGGTCATGGCTAGCTCCTAATTACAGTGCGCGTCCGAAAGAGAAGACTTTTTGGAAAGACTGCATGATGCGGTCAAGGATAAAGCCAATGATGCCGATGGTGAACACAGCCACCATAATGCGGCCTAGCGAGTTGGAACTGCCGTTTTGGAATTCATCCCAGACGAACTTGCCCAGCCCTGGGTTTTGCGCCAGCATTTCGGCGGCGATCAGTACCATCCAGCCCACGCCCAGTGACAATCTCATACCCGTGAAAATATAGGGCAGGGCGGAGGGTAAAATGATTTTCTGGATCTGTGTGGCATAGTTCAAACGTAAGACTTTGCCGACATTGACCAAATCTTTGTCGATGGACGACACGCCTACGGCGGTGTTGATCAGGGTAGGCCATAGCGAACACAGCGTCACGGTGATGGCTGAAGTCAGGAAGGATTTTTCAAACCACGAATCGTCGGTGGTCACATACACGGAACTGACAATCAACGTGACGATGGGCAACCAAGCCAGCGGCGACACCGGTTTAAAAATTTGGATCATCGGGTTGAGCGCGGTGTTGATAGTGCTGCTCATACCGCACAGGATCCCCAGCGGCACAGCCACCAAGGTCGCAATGACAAAGCCTGCAAACACGGTGTAAAGGCTGGTGAGGATTTGGTCAAGGTAAGTCGGTTTACCTGTGTAAGGGCGATGCTTGACTTCGGCGTTGGGGTTTTCCGCCAGCATTTTGTCGTCACGCACTTGTTGGCGTTGGTAAAACTCCACTTCTTTCTGGCGTTCGGCGTAATGCGCTTCCACTAAGCCGTGGGCTTCTTCCCAAACCGCTGATGGGCCGGGGATCGCCCCCAAGCTGGTGTTGACCTTGGATGCCGAGAAGCTCCAAAGCCCCAAAAACAGCATGAAGGCGATGATTGGTATGCCCATAATCAGCCACAACTCGCGCAATTGTTGGCTAGGGTTTTCACCTGTCGCCAGTTTTACCAGCGGGACGAACCACGTCAGCCCGGTGATGTTTAAGAATTTGATCAGTTGATGGCTCATATTGGCCTCCTAGCGTGGTGCGTCCGCACCGATTAAAAATGTATTTCGTAAAAAAAGCGCGTCCATGCACCAAAACGACAGCCTTATCTAACCAGGAACACTCACTTACGAGTTTGATGAAAATATTTTGTGGGGTGGGCAACGCCGCGTTGCCCACCCTACGGATCAAGCTTAATCAACCACCTTGCCGCCGACCACTTTTTGCTGGCCTTTCAGGCCAATCGGGAATTGCTCCAGATACGCATTGGGTTTGGTGGCGTCAAACGTGACCTTGTCGATAAAGAAGTTTTGTGAGGGTTTGATGCTGGTGTCAGCCGGAAAATCAGCGGCTTTGGCTTTGCCGTCAGCGACCAATTCTTTTGCCGCTTCCAGATAAATGTCAGGGCGATAGACTTTTTTTGCGGTTTCCATATACCAGCCATCCGGTTTGGCTTCAGTGACCATGCCCCAGCGGCGCAGTTGCGTCAGGTACCAGACCGCGCTGCTGTAAGACGGATAGCTCGCACCGCCACGGAAGAAGGTGTTGAAGTCCGGCAGTTTGCGGACATCACCTTTTTCATATTCATAAGTGCCATTCATGCTGTTCGCCAACACCTCATAGTCCGCGCCGACATATTGTTTTTGTGACAACATTTCGATGGCTTCCTTACGGTTTTTGTTGTTTTCTTCATCCAACCAGATCGCGGCGCGGATCAAGGCCTTGATGACCGCTTTGTGGGTGTTGGGGTTTTTGTCCGCCCACGCCTTAGTCACACCAAACACTTTTTCAGGGGTGTCGCGCCATAATTCGTCATCGGTGACGACTGGAATGCCGATGCCTTTAAACACGGCCTGTTGGTTCCACGGTTCGCCCACGCAATAGCCGTGGATGGTGCCGGATTCCAAGGTGGCTGGCATTTGTGGCGGTGGCGTGACCGAGAGCAGGGCGTCAGCGTCCAATTGCCCGGACGTGTCTTGTGGCGGTGCATAAAACCCTGGTTTGATGCCGCCTGCCGCCAACCAATAACGCAGTTTCAAGTTGTGGCTACCGATGGGGAAAGTCATCGCCATATTGAACGGCTTGCCTTCGCTTTTGAATTTGTCCACGACAGGTTTCAGCGCGTCGGCTTTGATGGGATGGGCAGGTTTGCCGCCTTCCATCGGCACATTCGGTTTCATTTGTTTCCAAACCTCATTGGAAACAGTGATCGCGTTGCCGTTAAACCCCATACTGAACGCGGTGACGATGTCGGCTTGGGCACCAAAACCGATGCTCATGCCTAGGGGGGCGGGGGCGAGCATGTGCGAGCCGTCCAATTCGCCGCTGACCACGCGGTCCATGACCACCTTCCAATTGGCTTGCGCTTCCAATTGCACATACAACCCTTCGTCTTCAAAAAAACCTTTTTCAAACGCGACCGCCAACGGGGCCATGTCGGTCAGTTTAATGAAGCCGAATTTGAGGTTTTCCTTTTCAAGATTGGCAACCGCGCCCGCAGTCGTGGCAAAAGTCAAGGATGTTATGGTGGCGACGGCGGAGATTGCCGTCACCCATTTTTTAAGTGTCATTCCGGTTTGTTTCATGGTGGCTGTTCCTGTATGGAATTTAGGGCAAAAAAAAAGGCGTCTCGAAACCGAAGGTCAGAATGACCATTCGGTTTGTCGACGCCTTTGTCAAATACTCAACAGTGAGCTTAAGGTTTTGGTTCCGTCTTTAGAACCACTGTGGAACTTAAAGCAGAAGTTGTGCCAGTATTTAGACTGTTTATTTGTTACTTGCTGGATATTAATTAAAACAAGGTGTTACAGATAGTTATCGGATGGATATTAGGGTTGGCAAAATTGCCGGTAGTGATGGGAATGTGACATTAATGCTTCACTTACGTGCGGTTGCCACAATTTTTTGCACCAAATCTGAACTATTTGTTTCGGCAATCCAGCATACGGCAATGGCTAAGGCCATTGGGTTTTAGGGAAGATGTTTTAAATCTTTGCCTGGTTGTGCTTAACCTTCAAAATCCTTCGCTGCCAACAGTAGCTCTTCAATAAAATGTTGGCTGTACAAGGGCAGGTAATTTTTCTTCAGGTACGCGATTTTAGTGCTTGAACGGGGGATCAAGTGCGATAAGTCACGCGCAACCAAGTCTTGGTCTATCACCGGGTCATAGGCCATGCCCGCAATCAGGCCGACTCCCAAGCCCATACGGACATAGGTTTTGATCACGTCGGTGTCTGCGGCGGCGAGGATAATATCCAATTCACAGCCTGATTGGTTAAAAGCCGTTTCAATGTTTGAACGGCCAGTAAAACCAAAATTGTAGGTGAGTATCGGGTAAGCCGCCAGCCGTTCATAGCTGAGTTCGCCGTCACACAAGGGGTGGCCTTTGGGCATGACCACGCTGTGATGCCATTCGTAGCATTGCATGGTGACCAGGTCAAAGTCGGCGTCCACTTTTTCGGTGCAGATGGCGATGTCGGCTTTTTGCACATGTAGCTGATGGATCAGCTGTTCAGGCGAGGCCTGCACCATGTAAATCCGCACCCCGGGATATTTGAGCCGGAAGCGTTGGATGGGTTTGGGCAGGAAATATTTCGCCTGGGTGTGCGTGGTGGCGATGTGGATCGTGCCTTGGTTGCTGTCGAGGAAATCGGCGGCAATGGATTGGATGTTCAGCTTGGCCTGGCAGATCGACGCCACTTCCGTCATCACCCGCTGCCCTAAAGGCGTCAACGCCACCAGCTTTTTGCCGCTGCGCTCGAACAGCGGCGAGCCCAATTCTTCCTCGAACAGTTGCAATTGGCGGCTGACCGCCGATTGCACGACATGCATTTTCTCGGCGGCTTTGGACAGGTTCAGTTGGGTTTCCTGCAAAACCCGCAGCAGTTCAATTTGGCTTAGGTTCATAATGTGCTTGTGTATCTTATTTTTTGTGCAGCGGCCAGAGCCGGGTATTTATATCAATTATTCAGATATTAAAATCTAATCATATCGTTTTGATTAAGATAACTATGCCTTTACTATGTTTCCCGACAACAAGACCTGCGCAATATGGCCGTAAGCATTCCGTGTTGCCGGGTGGAATTAATTTAAAACAAAAAAATCAGGTTAAACATCATGCCATTACAACAGCTCGTAAACCATTTCAATGACCGGTTCGAAAACGAACATCATTCCAGCCTGCACCCGTTTATTTTGGAAAATAACCGCGTCAGCGGGCTTTTTGGCCCTATCCGTATCAGCAGCACCTTCACGCCAGTCCGTTCTGCTGAAAATCTTGACCTCCTTACCGGCCATATCGCGCAGTTATCGGTGGCGCCTTATGATGATTTTTTGCATGCGCCGAATGCGTCCCAACAATCGTTGGTGGACTTCCAATCCATCATTAATCTCGACCGCTTGTCCAGAACGGTACATATGTTGAATTACCTGCCCTTTTCGCATTTGGGCGGCGTGCTGTTCCTGGATGTTGACCCGCGCCATGTGGTAGGCGTGAGCAGCAACCACGGGGCCTATTTTGAGGAAGTGATCGGAAAATGCGGATTGGCCACGAAAAATGTGGTGATCTCGGTGGCCTTGAACAATTTTTACGCCTTGCATCATGATGAGATCTTGGAAGGCTTACAAAATTATCGGCAACGCGGTTATCAGGTGGCGGTCAACATCGGCCATTTATACACGGCGAATGGATTGGTGGATTTGATCACCAAGTTGTCCCCCGATTTTCTGCGTGTCAACGCGCCTGGTTCGGGGCAGGGCGATCTGGATGTCCAAATCACTTGGCCGTCCGCACTAAGTTCATTGAAAGAATTGGCGGATTTGGTGGGCGCACAGACCGTCCTGCAACAAGTCGATGAAAAGGAACAGGCCTTCATCGTTTCATCCATGGGCTTTAGTTTAGTCCAAGGCCGCTATTACGATTTGCTTTCAGTTGACCATTTACGGTGCTTGTAACCGGCAACCCGAGTTATCCCTCTCTCCGTCCCTCCTCTCTTGGCCCTCCTGAAAAGAGGGCTTTTTTTTTGCCGCCAACCACAGGATCCAAAGCCAGCTTTGAACCCCTGGTCTTTTATCCTTTAATGGAACCAATGCGCATTGCGGATGCGCAAGCTCACTTTGTCGCCCCGGTGCAAATGTAAGCGTTTGAATTGTTCATTAGGCATTTCGGCATAGACGGTGGCGCTTTCGCCATGGGCGGCATTTTTGACCAATTCGATACGGATCAACGCCCCCAAGTGTTGCCAGTCTTTTAAAACCGCGTGTGCGGAGGCTTCGTCGCTGGCTTTTTCCACCTCTATATCATGCGGGCGGACATGGGCGATCTTGCCGTTTTGGTCGTTGACGGGCAAACCTGAGGTTTGCAGCCAGATGGCGTCGTGGTCGTCAGGGGCAAAAATATTGGTCTGCCCGATAAAACGCGAAACGAAGGCATTGGCGGGGTGGTCGTAAATGTCGCTGGGTGCGCCTTGTTGCTCGATGCGGCCATGGTTGAGCACAACGACTTGGCTGGCGACTTCCATCGCCTCTTCCTGGTCGTGGGTCACGAAAATGCTGGTCACGTTCAGTTCGTGGTGCAGGTTACGCAACCATTGGCGCAAATCTTTGCGGACACTGGCATCCAAGGCGCCAAAAGGTTCGTCCAGCAACAGCACGTCCGGTTCCACCGCCAATGCCCGCGCCAACGCAATGCGTTGGCGTTGCCCGCCCGACAGTTGGTCGGGGAAGCGGTCATGCAGCCAATCCAATTGCACCAGCTCCAACAAGGCATGGACTTTTTTGGCGATGTCAGCCTCGTTAGGGCGATGCTTTTTAGGTTTGACACGCAGGCCGAAGGCGATGTTGTCAAACACGGTCATGTGCCGGAACAGCGCGTAATGCTGGAACACAAACCCAATGCCGCGATGGCTGACGTGCTGTTCGGTCTTGTCTTCGCCGTTCAGCACCACACGCCCTGAATCGGCTTGTTCAAGCCCGGCGATAATGCGCAGCAAGGTAGTTTTCCCGCAGCCTGAGGGGCCGAGCAGGGCGACCAGCTCGCCTTCGGGGATTTCCAGGTCGATGTTATTCAATGCGGCGAATTTGCCGAAATTTTTGGTGATGTTAGTCAGTACGATGCTCATGGTGTGTCCTCGCAATGTAAACCTTATCGGTTTTTCAAGACCTGGAAGGTTTTTTGGGTAGTTTAAAAATTAGGTGATCGTCCACGAAAGGCATGAAAAATTTTGGCTTTTTCTGTGAGCGGAACAGGGTATCCAGACCCTTAATATTTCAACATCCCTATACGTGCCCAAAACGTTACGGAACGGGTTAAAAAACCGTTCCGGCCCAAATCCCATAAATCATGCAACACCGCAACATAGGGCTATAAATTGGCTTTTTTCGTGGTTTTTGTGTTTTTCGTGGACAAGCCGTCAGTATCAGCCATCAATGCTTCCCTTGCCGCCATTCCAAAACCGATTTCAAAACCAGCGTGACAATCGCCAAGCCCGCCAAAATCGAGGCGCTGGCGAACGCGCCGACAAAATCGTATTCGTTGTAACTGACCTCAACATGCAAGGGCAGGGTGTTGGTCATGCCGCGGATGTGGCCGGACACCACCGACACCGCGCCAAATTCACCCATGGCCCGCGCATTACAAAGCAACACGCCATACAGCAAGGCCCATTTGATGTTCGGCAAGGTGATTTGGAAAAACATTTGCCAACCGTTCGCGCCTAAGGACAAGGCGGCTTCCTCTTCTTCGCTGCCCATCTCCTGCATGAGCGGGATCAATTCGCGGGCGACAAACGGGAAGGTGATGAATAGGGTCGCTAGGACAATGCCGGGGACGGCGAAAATGATCTTTAGGTCATGCTCAGACAGCCAAGGGCCGAACCAGCCTTGGGCGCCAAACAGCAGCACGAAAATCAAGCCGGAAATGACGGGCGACACCGAAAACGGCAAGTCAATCAAGGTCGTCAATAGGCTTTTGCCGGTAAATTCAAAACGCGTGATGGCCCACGCGGCACAAAGGCCCAACAAAGTGTTAAGCGGTACCGTGATCAGCGCGGTGAGCAAGGTGAGGCGTAGCGCGGCTTGCGCGTCCGGTTGCCCCAATGCTGACCAGTAAGCGCTCCAGCCTTTGGCAAAAGCTTCCGTGATGACTATCCATAACGGCAGGCATAAAAATAACAGGATGAAACCTAGGGCAATGGCGATGATGGTCCATTTAAGCCAAGCCGGGTCGTGTAAGGCGCGTTTCGTGATGGTTTGGGTGTGGGTGACGGCATTCATAGTCTTATTCCCTTAATTTAAGGTTGAAAATTGTCCACGAAAGACACGAAAAGCACGAAAATTTTGTTTGTAAAATAATTGGTTGCTTAGAAAATACAAAAAAATTAACTGTTGTTGGTAATGGTTAAACCGAAAATTGCTTTTCGTGCTTTTCGTGGACATCATTTTTTCAAAGTTGTCCGGAACGTTTGCGTACCCAAAGCTGCAATAAATTGATGACCAGCAGCATGAGGAAAGAAATCACCAGCATGGTCAGCGCAATCGCGGTGGCTCCAGGAATATCGTATTGCTCCAGTTTGGTGACGATCATCAACGGGACAATTTCAGAAACGTAAGGCAGGTTGCCGGCAATGAAAATGACCGAACCGTATTCGCCGATACCCCGTGCAAACGCCAGTGCGAAGCCCGTCAGCAGGGCGGGTAGGAGGTTCGGGAAAATGATTTTGATAAACACCTGCAAGCGTGTCGCCCCCAAACTGGCCGCCGCTTCTTCCATAGAGGAGTCAAATTCCTGCAACACCGGTTCCACGGTGCGCACGACAAACGGCAAACTGATAAAAATCAACGCCACGACGATGCCTAAAGGCTTGTAGGCGACCTGCACGCCGAAGCCCTGCATCAGCCATTGCCCGATCAGGCCATTGGGTTGGTAAATCGTCGCCAACACGATACCGGCCACCGCCGTTGGCAAGGCGAACGGCAAATCTATCAGTGCATCAAACAGACGTTTGCCTGGGAAGGAGTAACGCACAAACGCCCAGGCAATGATAAAGCCAAAAAAACTGGCGACGCTCGCGGCGATCAGCGAGGTGGTGAAACTGACCCGGAAAGAGGCCACCACCCGCTTTTGGGTGATGATATTAAAAAAATCCTCGACACCGAGTTCCAGGCTTTTGAAAAATAGGGTGCTTAAGGGGATCAGCACAATTAGGCCTAAATACGCCAGCGTAAATCCTAATGTGGGCTTAAAGCCCGGCATGATGTAACTTTTTCTCATGGTTTAACCTTCGGTTTTGTGGTCAGGTTAGGGGAGGCTTGACGCTGTTTCAGGATGCCGGAACGGGTTAAAAATCCACTAGCTCAAGATAAAAAAATCGTCCACGAAATGCACGAAAAAAATGTAGGCTGAAATTTCGTGATTTTTCGTGCCGTTCGGGGACAAATTGCTTTTATTTAAGGCACATAAATCTGGTCAAAAATACCGTTGTCATCAAAATGCTCTTTTTGCACCGCATCCCAACTGCCGAAGCGCTCTTTGATGGTGAACAGTTCCAGTTTTGGGAATAAGGCAATATCCGCCGCATCGGCGTATTTGGGTTCAATCGGGCGGTAGTAATGTTTGGCCGCCAATTTTTGGCCGGCCGGTGTGTACAGATAATTCAAATAGGCTTCCGCCAAATCTTTTGTGCCGCGTTTGTTGACAACGGTATCGACCACCGCCACCGGGGTTTCGGCAAGGATGCTGGCAGGCGGTGCGACAATTTCAACTTGGTCGCCGCCCATTTCTTTAATCGCCAATAACGCTTCGTTTTCCCAAGCCAGCAACACATCGCCGATGCCGCGTTGCAAGAAGGTCGTGGTTGCGCCCCGTGCGCCGGAGTCCAGCACGGGTACGTTCTGGTAGAGTTTTTTGATGAATTCCTTGGCCGCGTCTTTACCGCCGTATTGTTTTTCCGCAAACGCCCACGCCGCCAGATAGTTGTAACGCGCCCCGCCGGAGGTTTTTGGGTTGGGGGTCACCACAGACACGCCTTCTTTCACCAGATCATCCCAGTTTTTGATGGCTTTGGGGTTGCCCTTGCGTACCAAAAACACGATGGTGGACGTGTAGGGGATGCTGTTGTTGGGCAAGCGGCTTTGCCAGTCTTTGGGCAATAACTTGGCTTTGTCGGCGATTTTGTCGATGTCGTAGGTGATCGCCAGGGTCAACACGTCAGCGTCCAAACCGTCTATCACCGCACGCGCCTGTTTGCCGGCACCGCCGTGGGATTGTTGGATGGCGACGGTTTCGCCCGTTTTTCCTTTCCAATATTGGGTGAATTCTTTGTTAAAGTCCTGGTACAGTTCGCGGGTGGGGTCGTAGGAGACGTTCAACAAGGTCCGGTCGGCCAGGGCGGCATTGCCGGCCAGCAGGCCGGCAGCCAATACGGCCCATTTGAGTTTGGATGTAAAGTTCATGTGTTTTCCTTAAAATCAATCAGAGGTAAGAATTAAATAGCCGTGAGGCTAGTGCTTAAAATACGAGCTGCAAACGGGTGGCGAAGGTCTTGTCATCAGGGCGGTTAGCGCCGGATGCGGCGCCGCCGCCAAAAGTGGTTTCTTCATAGTCCGCCATCAAGCGTGTGTTGTTGTTCAGGAACCAGTTAAAACCCACTGCCCAGGCACTGGCTTGGTGGATGAACCCGCTGGACTTCAACAATTGCCCGGTGCTCTTATCAATGGTCAATTCACTAAAACGGCCTGCCAGCTGTAACGCGCCCCAGCGGCCTTTAAACGGATCAAATGCCGTCCGTGGCTTGACGCTTTGGAAGGTGTTGTTTTCGCCCGTCAGCACATAAGAGGCTTGGATTTGCCAGGCCGAGTTGTCTTGCCGGATTTCTGGTGTTGCCGGGAGTTTGCTGGTGGCATCAAGCCCCACCAATTTTTGCGACGAAAAGACATATTCGCCCATCAGGCCGTAGGGGCCGTAATACCAGTAGGCTTGCGGATAAATCCGGTAATGGTCGCCATTGGAAGCGACACTGCCCACGCCGGTATTCACCTTGGTGTAGTCGACGATATTGTTTTGGCCTAACGCGGTCCTGAGATTTTTAACTTGGTTAGTGTTGTTATCAGGCAAGTCATAGCTGGCGGCGATACCGACACCTAAGCCATCCAATTCGTCTATGCCGGAATTCTGGAAGGGATGCACCCATAAACGCCCCGCCACTTCTTTGTTGTCTTCGCCCACTTTGTCGGCATCGGCACCGCCGTTGTCCCCGCCGCCGTTAAACACCCCGACTTCATAAGTGGCGAAGTTCTTGAAATCAATTGGGCCGGCGTACTCGGCCTTTTGTCCGGGCGCACCGAAACTGCCATGCAATTTGACGCCGTTGTCGCGGTTGCTGGCAAGATAAGTGGGGTACGCACGTTCTAAAAACGTGCCATCGGAATCGCCTTGCAAACGTTCCAGGCTCAACGGTGTTTTTTGCCGGCCGACATTCAAGGCGGCGTAGTTCCAATAATGCACGTCGACATAAGCGTCGGCTAATAGGGTGGTGCCGTTACCAAAATCAGGCATGATTTTAAAATCGTTGTATTTCCAAAAACGGCCTTCCACCCAGATACGCGCTTGCCTAAGGTCGAAACGGTTGTCCAGTTTTGGTGTGGAGGTGTCATCAATAAAAAAACGCGCATCCGATTGCACTGAACCGCGCAGGCGCACGGAATTGTCGCCATCCGCTGAAGTGAAGCTCACGCCTTTGCTGCTGACTTCCAGTTTGGGTGCGGTTTTTGCCGCTTCTAACGCGATTTCTTTGCTGACTTCGTTTTGGCGTTCGAGGATTTTTACTTTTTGGTCTAGCGCTTGGACAACCGGATCGGGTTTGCTAGGTTTGGAGGGGGCGGTAAGCCCGGGATTTGCGCTTAGCCGCTCTTCAAGCAAACGCAGGCGTTTTTCCAGCATCTCAATTCTGCGGTCTTTTTCGTCAGCGGTTGCAGTGTTTATGGTGGTTACAGCCAGCAGGCCGTTAATGGCCGCCGCCAGCAGTAAACGGTTTTGATTTTTCATAATTTCACCTTGAGGTAATTTCCGGTTATCCGGTTAATTTATGGGCCCGGTTGTCCGGTTTGTTAAGCTGTTAACTTTCATGATTTTCATGATAATAATCCTCGGTTGTCCGCTAGATTTAAGCTGGGTGCTTTAGGTGGGGGATTGTCTACAATGCATCAGGACGCAATTTTTCTTTCCGTTCAATCTGCACGATTTTGCTGTCGTGGACGACAATTTCAACGGAGCCATACCGTATGTTTTCCAGCATGTGTATGATTTGACGGGCAATATCAGCATTGCGCTGCTTTTGGTGGTGATTGCTGTCAGTTCCAGTTGCCATGTCGCTAATCTTATGTGGTTTGATCAGATTGATTGTCTGTATAAAACGGACGGCCGTTTTGTTGGAAACTAGGATAAGTAAATCGTTAATCATAATGAAACGATAATATTAGATATTAATATCTTTTTATTAGATAAGCTGGTTAAGGATTAAACTGGGGCTGGCGGGTTTTGGGGTGGAGGCCACCATGACCACGCCCAATGGGCTTATGGGGCAGAAAAGGGTTGGCCATTTATTTAGAAAATCGCTGGTGATAAAAATGGATTTGCCTAAATTGCAGGCAAATGCCAATTACCAGAATTTTCTTGTATGGATGCCGATGATGGCTTGTTAGGGATAAAGCTTATTGGACGGGCCGCATTAGGCTAAGCAATTGTAGGCCATTAGGCCAAAGGCTAGTGCCGCACAGATAGATAAATGGGGGGTACGGTACCCGCTTGGGAAGGGCACGCCTGATTAAGTTGGCGCGACGGCCATGCCGTTGGGTGGTTTGCGCGGAGGCAATGACGTTGGGATTATTGTTTTAAGGTAATGGTGATGCCAAAGGCTGTGTAAAAATAAAAAGGCTTCCAACTCGTTTAACGGTTGGAAGCCTTTATTGTATTAAGCCCTGTCGGTAAAAAGGCTATTCGCATGACAGGTGCTCTGCAGGGCCTCGTTTATGGTTCAATTTAACATTACTGGCAACCGCAGCGGTTGCGAACAGCGTGGATGAGATGATAAATTCACCGGACACAAAGCCCAGCAAGCCAGTGACAAACACCACCCCGATTAAAACGTCTTTGTAAAATTCATTCATGAGTCATACCTCGTATTGAGTTAATAAAGTTTATTCGAACTGCAACTCAAATATAAGGTAGGTTTGTATTGTTTACAATGACACTATAATTATATGCATTGTTTCATGATTGAGCTTTTTTAGTTCATATTAGATTCAGATTGGCTAACTGATCCCTTTACCTGCCTTTGCTTGGCGGGCCCCCATAGCTTTTTGCAAAATTCGCTTGTCAGGCTGATAACCGTTGTTGCCAACTGCCTATTTTTATTTTCAATTCTGCAATATCCAAGGTCGTCAATTGCCGTTGCTTTAGCAGGTGTTTGCCCGCGACCCAAACATCCGTCACTTGTTGGCGGCTGGCGGCGTAGACGATTTGTGAAATGGGGCAGTATATGGGCTGGGTTTCCAGATGGTTTAAGTCAATGGCGATCACGTCAGCGGCTTTGCCGACCACCAACGAGCCAATTTCCTGATCCAAGCCCAAGGCCTTGGCGCCGTTGATCGTCGCCATTTGCAACGCCGCCATTGCCGGAACGGCGCTGGCATCATCGGCAACGGCTTTAGCCAACAAAGCCGCAGTGCGCATTTCACCGAGCATGTCCAAGTCATTGTTGCTTGCCGCCCCGTCCGTGCCTAGGGCGACATTGATCCCCGCCGCCAAGCATTGGCCCACCGGACAGAAGCCGCTGGCGAGTTTCAGGTTCGATTCGGGGCAATGCACGATATGTACGCCTGTTTCTGCCAGCAAAGCGATTTCGGCGTCGGTCAGTTGCGTCATGTGCACGGCGAGCAGGGCAGGGCTTAGCAAACCCAATTCCTGTAGGCGTTGCAAGGGGCGTTTGCCACTGTCCGCTAGCGCTTGTTCGACTTCATGCCGGGTTTCGTGGACGTGGATATGGATAGGCGTCTGCAGTTTTTGTGATAGCTCCAGTACTTTTTGCAAAGGCGCGTCAGAAACCGTGTACGGCGCGTGGGGTGCGAAGGTTGTGGTGATTAAGGGTTGCCCGCGCAGTTCTTCATACAAAGCGAGGGCTTTATTGATATAAGCGTCGCTGTTCTCCGCCCAAATTGTCGGAAAATCAAACACAATCAGGCCGATACTGGCGCGTATGCCATGTGCGATGGCTTGTTGCGCCGTGATGTTGGGGAAAAAATACATGTCGTTGAAGCAGGTGGTGCCTCCTAAGAGCATTTCGGCAATCGCCAGATCCGTGCCGTCTTTGACGAATTCTTCGCCCATCCATTGTTGTTCCAAAGGCCAAATGTGGTTTTGCAGCCAATCCATCAGCGGCAAGTCGTCGGCTATGCCCCGTAACAAACTCATAGCGGCGTGGGTATGGCTATTGATGAACCCCGGCAATAGCGCATGGTCGGGCAAGTGTTCGGTTTTAGTGGCTTGATACTGGGCCTGTGCTTGCCCGCTAGGCAACAAGTCGATGATCCGGCCTTGATGGATGACCAGCGCGTGGTGTTCCAGGGTTACCGAGGCGGGCTCCACAGGTATGATCCAGCGGGCGTGAATGACGGTGTCGGCTTGCATGAGGGGGTTCCTGAATGGTTAAACGTAAGGTGGGAGGATTATAACCGCTTTAATTGGCCGTCCGGCTTAGCGGAATGTCCGCGGCCAATGTGGGGGCGTTGTTTCGGGCTAGCGGGTAAGCGCACAAATCTTGATCCAGCTCAATTTTTTTACGGGGTTTTTTGTTTAAATATTGCCACGTCGACGGAAATCAAAAAAACTTTTAATCTTGATGAGGAGAACACATGATGAATGAAGTAAAAGAAAAAGATAATTTTTGGTTTATTGTGGGTGGCATTGTTGCGGCTGCGATTGCCGTCATGGTCACCATAAAAGGTAGTGAACACGGCAAATATGAATCAACTGCCAAAGCCATCGCTGAAGATAGCGCCAACGCATCCGCCTATAACAAATAGGCTGTTTTGCTTCATTGCCCACTGCCGGGTATAGCAATTATGCTTTGGACAGTGGGTGCCGGACAGCGTACCAATCCGTTGTCTGGCACACGGTAAGAACCTTTAGAAAGATATTGCTGTAACGGACTTTCGTTGTAACTGTTGTTATTTAAATCTTCCACCTTCAAGCTGTTTAGCCCTAGTCTTTATAGAAGCTAAACAGCTTTTTTTTGTTTGTTATTTTTAACTGCTTGGCTTTAATCTCAATGATTTCAAGCGATTGGAAATGATGGACGATCCGGCTGACCGTTTCATGGGCGATGCCCAGATGATTGCCAATCTCTTCCCTCGACATGCTCAAGCGGAATTCCAGTTCCGAGTAACCGCGTATTTTCAGGCGTTCGGAGATATGCAAGATAAAAGCGGCCACGCGCTCCTCCGCCGAACGGCGGCTTAGCAGCAGCTTTTCCACCTGGATATCGAATTGGTTGCAAGAACGTTGCAGCAATATTTGGTAAAAACCGGGTGTGCTAAGCGTCAGGGTTTCAATTTGCCGGCTCGTCAGATGGCAGAAATTGACGGTTTCCAGTGCGATGGCTGTGCAATTGTGTATTTGTGCCGATACCCCGTCAAACCCCAACAATTCCCCGGGCAAAATGAAGTCCACGATGATTTCATTGCCGTTCCGGTCAAAACTTAACAATTTTGCGGTGCCTGAGCGCAATGCGATAATCCCCCTGAACGGGCTGCCGGAGTGGTATATCGCCTCGCCTTTTTGGCGTATATTGTTGCGGTTGACCAATAGCTTGAGTTCACCGACTTCCGACCGTTTCATGCCCTTGGGGATGCATAATTTATCAAGATTACAGTTTTCGCAAGTGATCGCAGTTTTGGTTGCCAGTGCATTCGACATGGTTGGGTCTGTCCTTAGGGATAAGAAGAGCAAAGCACATGATATAAGGCCAATCTACCAAAAACTAAACTTGCCCACAAGCGCAAGCCATACTGTATCGGGCCGACTTTATGGGGTGGGGTTGCTTCCATGCGTTAAGGCGGCTTTCACAGCCATAGGGTTTTTGTTGCATAATTTAAGACTATGTTTGCGTTAATAGGCGAAGCCTTAAATAGCGCGGTTCCGGGAAAATGCCAGAGACGCTGTCGTACAAAAGGACGTGCCTGAAATGATTGGCAGCCAGAATTCGATTACCCCTTTATTCTTTTAAGTTCTTTTTAATCAATGACTAAATTAACCGTACAAGCCCTGCAATGGACAGGCGATGCTTTAAAAGTGCTGGACCAACGGCAATTGCCTGAGACGGTCGCTTATGATGTGTATGACGATGCCGCTGGCGTGACCGAGGCGATTGCCACCATGCGGGTGCGCGGTGCGCCGGCGATTGGGATTGCGGCGGCTTATGGGGTGGTGTTGTCGGCGTATCGGCATTATCACGCCAGCCCCGATGATTGGCGCGACAAGGTGACGGTGGATATGGCGATGCTGGCACAGTCGCGGCCTACGGCGGTGAATTTGTTCACGGCCTTGGCGACGATGGGGCAAGCCCTGAATGCAAGCACCGGAAATCCATTGGCGGATTTGTTGGCGTGCGCCGAGCGGATCCACGCCGATGACGTGTCGGCAAACCACCGCATGGGCGAGTTGGGTGCGGACGTGATCGGGCAGGTAAAAGGAATTTTGACGCATTGCAACACGGGGGCCTTGGCGACAGGCGGTTATGGCACGGCTTTAGGCGTGATCCGTAGCGTCGCGGGGCGGCAAACAGTGGCGGTTTATGCAGGCGAGACACGCCCATGGTTACAGGGTGCGCGGCTGACGGTGTGGGAGTTGGCGGAAGAAGGCATTCCGGTGACTTTGATCGCCGATTCGGCGGCGGCATGGCTGATGAAGTCCGGCGCGGTAGATTGGGTGGTCGTCGGTGCTGACCGCATTGCCGCCAATGGTGACACCGCAAATAAAATAGGCACTTACGCGCTGGCGGTGTTGGCCCGGCAACATGGGGTAAAATTTATGGTGGTGGCGCCGACGACAACGATAGATTGGGGGATCCAATCCGGCGCAGAAATTGAAATTGAACAGCGTGACGCGCGGGAATTGTTGCCCGCTTGTTACCACGCGCCGGAATCCTTGATCAGTGCGTGGAACCCGGTGTTCGATGTGACTCCGGCGGCCTTGGTCACGGCGATTGTGACGGAACGCGGCGTGGTGTTGGAACCTTCTGAAACAACTATGGGAAATTTACGATGATAGTGTCTAAAAAAGCAAACAATCCATTGATAGCGGTAGGCTATTTTTTCAAAGGGCTGGGTTTGTTGGCCCACCCTACCTTGCGCCCATTTGTGCTGATGCCCTTGCTGATCAACTTTTTAATTTACGCGGTAGCTTTGGTATTAGGCTACTACACCATCAACGGATTGATACACCAGTTTATCCCAGACTGGCTGAATTGGTTGGGTTGGGTGTTATGGCCTTTGTTTTTTATTTGTTTTTTTATCGCCGGGTTTTTCACCTTTACGGTATTGGCCAATATAATCGCCGCGCCTTTCTATGGCAAACTGGCGGCGAAGGCACTGGCATTGGCCAATGGGGCCGATGCGGTGGTGGTGGAAGAACTGCCCCTAGCCAAAATTATGTCGGCGGAATTCACGCGTGCGCTGTATTTGGTCATCCGCTCTGTGCCCTTGCTGATATTGTTCTTGATTCCGGGGCTAAATATTGTCGCGCCATTTTTATGGGCGCTATTTGGCGCTTGGGGGATGGCGTTGGAATATTTGGCGTATCCGTTGGAAAATGCGGGAATATTGTTTCCTGAACAGAAACAACTGGCAAAAAATATCCGCTTGGGGGCATTAAGCTTTGGCGGTGTGACCATGCTGGGTTTGACCTTGCCGATACTGAATATCGTGGTTGCGCCAGCTGCCGTGATAGGTGCGACGCTTTATATCAAAGCTATCCGGGAAAATCAGGATGCGGGTTGAATAGAACGTTATTTGGGGTATATTGCTAAATATTGCCCATTTTGGGGCGTAATGGTTTTGTAGCCCCTTTCCGGTTGGCTTAACAAGTTTAACTCCAAAACAATAATGCTTATTTTTCATCTAAGGCCTTCAGGCCGTTTGAAAAAAGTGCTGGTGTTCGCCCATTTGCTGGCATTGTGTGCAAGTTTCGCAAATGCCTTACCACTATTGGTGCAAGGTTTGGTGGCGCTTGCGCTGGCGGCCCATTACCGGCTAGCCGTAGCGGGCGGTAAATTTAAGTGGCAAACACTTAGGTATAGCGAAGCGTTGGGATGGGAAATGGCAAATTCGGATAGGTTTGTTGCGGTGCGGATATTGCCGGACACGGTCATTACAATCTTTGCATTATTTTTGCATATTGAAATTCAAGATAACGATACCCATATCAACCGTTCAAATGTGTTTAACGGTATTAAGCTAAAGGACAGGCATACCTTGTTGATATTGCCTGATAGCTTAGGTCGGGACGGCTATCGCGGCCTTGTCGTTAAACTGAGAACCACCTATAAAATTAAAAGCAAGTCAGCGGATCTATTGGTAAAATCTGTTTAAGCAACAAAGAAGCACGCTTTTTTTGCCAGATTATGATTTGTATTGACTGATATTTGCAGTTATCTTAACCAGCATTTCTATAAAAATAAGGAGAAATCGGATGTCAAAAGGCCAAAATTTGCAGGACAATTTTTTAAACACACTCAGAAAAGAACATACTCCTGTATCCATTTTTCTTGTCAATGGCATCAAGTTGCAAGGTAAAGTCGATTCCTTTGACCAGTACGTCATTATGCTGAAAAATACCGTCAGCCAGATGGTTTATAAACATGCCATCTCCACGATAGTGCCCAGTAAGGCCGTCAAGATGATTCGCGAAGGTGAGGAAACCAGTAGTGAAGAATAACTTCCCATCTGTTGCCCGTCCATTTTGTCTGACCAATGAGGCGCTAATTGTTTGACCGTCCCGATTCAGGTGAACGGGCTGTTCTTGTTCATCTGACCTTTCATTCCGGGCAGGAAGACCTATCAGAACTTAAAGAGCTGGCCAAATCAGCCGGAACTGATCCTGTCTATGTTGTCACTGGTAGCCGTAAACGCCCCGATGCCAAATATTTTATGGGTACGGGTAAGCTGGAAGAGCTAAAAGCCGCTGTCCAGAGCTATTCAGCCGATGTCGTCTTAGTCAACCATCCCTTGTCGCCCAGTCAGGAACGCAATCTGGAGAAATATCTGGAAGTGCGTGTCGTTGACAGGAACGGCCTTATCCTGGATATTTTTGCCCAACGGGCGCAATCTTTCGAAGGCAAGTTGCAAGTCGAATTGGCTCAGCTCAAGCATTTATCCACCCGGCTGGTAAGGGGCTGGACGCATTTGGAGCGGCAAAAAGGCGGTATTGGTTTGCGTGGGCCGGGCGAAACCCAGCTCGAAACCGACCGCCGTTTGTTGGCGGTGCGGATCAAGCAAATCCAGCAACGGCTTGATAAAGTCGAAAAGCAACGCCATCAAGGGCGAAGCCAACGGAAGAAGGCCGAAATACCTACCGTCTCGTTAGTGGGTTATACCAATGCCGGAAAGTCCACGTTATTTAACCAACTCACGGGGGCGGACATCTACGCGGCCGACCAATTGTTTGCAACGTTGGATCCGACCCTGCGCAGTGTGCGCTTGGCTAACAATAGCGAGATTGTCCTTGCCGATACCGTCGGTTTTATCCGCCATTTGCCGCATGAATTGGTCGCGGCGTTCAAATCGACTTTGCAGGAAGCCAGTGAAGCCGATTTGTTGCTCCATGTCATTGATGCCCATAGTGATGACCGTGACACAATAATCAATCAGGTCAACCTGGTTTTAACCGACATTAAAGCGGATAACGTCAGGCAAATTGAAGTGTTCAATAAAATTGACTTGCTGGAAGGCATGCTTCCGCATATTGATCGGGACGATGCCGGCAACCCCATCAGGGTTTGGTTGTCGGCAGAAACGGGGGCAGGGCTGGATTTGTTGGTGCAAGTCTTAGTTGAGTTGTTTGCCAGCACTAAAGTGACCCGCCGTTGCTTTTTAACCCCCTGGCAAGGCGATATCCGTGCCAAATTATTTACTTGCGCAAAAATAATTGACGAGCATATTGATGATCTGGGTGCCAGCCAATTGGTCATTCAAATGGACGTCAAGCACTTGGGGTTGTTGAAAGACGTAAGAAATGAAGATCTTTAATGCCAATGCCCCCCAGTGACATAGGGCAAATAAGCGCTTACCCCGTGTTTTTCGTCTTTTCAGTTATTTACGTTAGAATACCAGGACACTATTGCTAGGCATGAAAAATGGCTCGCATCAAACTTCCTACGGCTAAATGGGTTGGATCGGGTTAACGGGCTTTATTTTAGGTTAACCCGACCCCTTATTCCGGATGGGCAAAGTCGGAAATGGCTTGAAGCCTGTTAAAAGTCGACCGCATTCTGCGGAATTTATCAAAGTAAAATAATCCGATATGGAGCAAAATATGTCGTGGAATGAACCTGGCGGCGATAAAAAAGACCCCTGGAGCGGGCGAGGGGACCAGAATGGCCCCCCTGATCTTGATGAAGCAATACGCTCATTGCAAGAAAAATTAGGCAAAATATTCGGCGGTGGTGGCAGTGGTGGCGGGGACCGCTCCCCGGCAGATTCCGGCAAGCCGATGAAGAACATTGGTTTCATTGCCGCCGGAGCGGCTGTTGTTTTGTGGGTTATCAGCGGTTTTTACATTGTCGATGAAGGGAATCATGGCGTTGAAACCCGTTTTGGCAAATATATCGGTATTACCCAATCAGGTTTGCATTGGCATATTCCCGCCCCTATTGAGCAGGTCAATATTGTCAACGTCAAACAGCAACGTTTCATTGAAGTGGGTTACCGCAGCGCGGGCAGTGAACAGGCAAGTGGTTCGGTGCCTAAAGAAGCCTTAATGCTGACCAAAGACGAAAACTACGTCGATGTCCGTCTTGCCGTGCAGTACCAAGTGAAAGATGCCAAAGACTTTATCTTTAATATCGTCAATCCTGCCGCGACCTTGAAGCAAGTCACCGAAAGCGCGCAACGTGGCGTCATCGGCGGTAGCACAATGGATTTTGTCCTGACTGAAGGCCGCAGCGAAATCGTCACGCAAATCAAGAAAGAAATCCAAGATGTCATGGATAGCTATAAATCCGGCATCCAGATCACCAGCGTCAACTTGCAAGATGCCCAGCCTCCGGAACAAGTCCAAAACGCGTTCGCCGATGCCATCAAAGCGCGTGAGGACGAACAACGCCTGATTAATGAAGCTGAAGCGTACTCAAATGATGTCGTGCCAAAAGCCCGGGGTGCGGCGGCCAGAAAGCTGCAGGAAGCCGAAGGTTATAAGGAACAGGTGATCGCCCAGGCGGAAGGTGAGGCCAGCCGTTTTACCAAGCTCTATACCGAATACAACAAAGCCCCGGATATTACCCGTAAACGGCTGTACATTGAAGCAATGGAATCCGTGTTTTCTGAAACCAACACGGTGATGATTGATGTCAAAGGCGGCAACAATATGGTGTATTTGCCATTGGATAAACTGATGCAGCATAAACCTTCCGGCCAACCACAGAATAATCCGATCCAAAGTAGTGGTGAGTCTGTGCCGGCACCGGCACCGTCACAAGCGGTTGCTACAGAGGAACATAGTATTGACCGTGCCACTAGCCGTGGCCGTGATGCAAGGGGCCGTCAATGATACAGAATAAAATAGCCGCAGGCATTGCAGGGGCTTTGCTGATTGCCGCCATGATGAGCATGTTTACCGTCAAGGAAACCGAAAAGGCCATCAAATTCCGGTTTGGTGAAATCATTGAAAGCAATTATGCCCCGGGCCTGCATTTTCGGATGCCCATCATCAACACTGTCAAATTGTTTGATGCGCGTATCCAAACCATGGATTCCAGGCCGGAACGGTTTCTCACCGCCGAAAAGAAAAATGTTATCGTTGACTCATTTGTGAAATGGCGCATCGGCGATGTCACCAAGTTTTACACTGTAGTGGCGGGCGATATTGACCAAGCCAATTTGCGTCTCGATCAAATCATTAAGGATGCGTTCCGGGGAGAATTTAGCAAACGTAACATCAAGCAATTGGTGTCCACTGACCGTAGCGCAATCCGCGAGATTTTAATCAATAATTCCAAGGTCATAGCTGCTAGTTTGGGAATGGAGATCATTGACGTGCAGGTGATGCGCATCGACTTGCCGGATGAAGTCAGCGCTTCGGTGTTTAGCCGGATGGAAGCCGAACGCGAGCGGGTGGCACGGGAATTCCGTTCGCAAGGTGCGGAAGCGGCGGAACGGATCCGGGCGGATGCTGACCGGCAACGTGTGGTCACTTTGGCGAATGCCTATCGGGAAGCCGAAAAACTGCGCGGCGAAGGGGATGCCCGCTCGGCGGAAATCTATGCCCAAGCTTACGGCCAGGATGCGGAGTTCTTCACGTTCTACCGAAGTTTGAGTGCCTATAAAAAAACGTTCTCCAATTCGGGCATGATGGTGCTTGATCCTGACTCTGATTTCTTTCAATATTTTAAGAAACAGACAAAATGAAGTAAGCTATCCGCCTTATAGAATTATCAAAACACCAAAACGCTCCGTCTATGCGGGGCGTTTTGTTTGAGTGGGACTTAAAAAAACATGCAACAAAAAGACTCGTGGCTGTTGCCCGAAGGTATTGAAGAAACCTTACCGGCAGAAGCCAAGCATTTGGAAGCCCTGCGCAACAAGCTGCTTGATAGCTTTGCCTGTTGGGGTTACGACCTGGTCATCCCCCCGTTTATTGACTTCCTGGACTCCTTATTGATAGGTTCAGGCCATGACCTTGACTTGCAAACCTTTAAATTGACTGACCAAATTAGCGGGGAAATGCTCGGCATCCGTGCCGATATGACCCCGCAGGTCGCCCGCATTGATGCGCACAACCTCAAACATGAATGGCCGACGCGGCTGTGTTATGCCGGTACGGTGCTGCATACGCGTGGCGATCCCCTAGAAAAAACCCGCAGCCCCCTGCAAATCGGCGCGGAACTTTACGGACACGGGGGCAAGGAAAGTGATCTGGAAGTGATTTGCCTCATGCTGGAAATGCTGGCGGTTACGGGTTTGCAAAACGTGCATCTGGATTTGGGGCATGTCGGCATTTATCGCGCTTTGGCGGAACAGGCGGGGTTATCGGATGCGCAAGAAAGTGAATTGTTCGCCATTTTGCAACGCAAAGCCAAACCTGAATTGGCTGGACTGATGGACGGTTACGCGCTTACCGATGGGCTTAAACAAATGTTCTTGGCTTTGCCGGAGTTGAATGGCAGTCAAACGGTGCTTGATAAAGCCAGCGTGGTGTTGGCACAAGCCAGTGCCGCGGTCAAACAAGCCTTGGCGGATTTGACTGCGGTTGCCGGGCAGCTTGCCGTGCGTTTCCCTAATTTGGCGATCAGCTTTGATTTGGCGGAACTGCGTGGTTACCATTATCACACCGGCATTGTTTTCGCGGCGTTTGTGCCAACCGTAGGCCGGGAAATCGCGCGGGGCGGGCGTTACGACAATATTGGCAAAGTCTTTGGCAGGGCGCGTCCGGCGACAGGATTCAGCGCGGATTTAAAAGTGTTGTCGGCTTTAAGCAAACAAAGTTTTCAAACACCTGCACGGGAATTGATTTTCGCACCCTATCTTGATGATGCTGGCCTTACCGAAACCATCAGGGATTTACGCGCCCGGCAACGGGCGGTGATCCAACAACTGCCTGGACAAACAGGTGGCCCCCCCGAATACGCCTGCACCGCGATTTTAGTACAAGAACAACAACGCTGGGTTGTCAAAGCCCTCTAAATTAATTGGAAATATCATGGGAAAAAATGTCATTGTCATCGGCACTCAATGGGGTGACGAAGGAAAAGGGAAATTGGTCGATTTACTGACTGAACAGGCACAGGCTGTGGTGCGTTTCCAAGGCGGGCATAATGCCGGGCATACCTTGGTCATAAAAGGTGAAAAGACCATATTGCACCTGATCCCTTCCGGGATACTGCATGGCAATGTGCAATGCCTGATCGGCAACGGCGTGGTTTTGTCGCCCAATGCCCTGATGGAAGAAATTGAAATCTTGGAAAAAGCGGGGGTCAATGTCCGTGACCGTTTGTTGATCAGCGAAGCCTGTACCCTGATTTTGCCTGTGCATGTCGCCATCGACCAGGCCCGTGAAAAGGCGCGGGGCAGCAAAGCCATCGGCACCACCGGACGCGGCATCGGCCCGGCTTATGAAGACAAAGCCGGGCGCCGGGGCTTGCGGGCGGGTGATTTTAAAAATCCACAAGGTTTTGCCGAAAAGCTCAAGGACTTGCTGGAATACCACAATTTCATGCTGGCCAACTATTTCCACGCCGATGCCATCGACTACCAACAAACCTTGGATGAAGCCTTGGCGCTTGGCGAGCTGATTAAGCCCATGCTGTGTGATGTCAGCGAAAAGCTCTATGCCTACCAAGCCGCTGGCAGCAATGTCTTGTTTGAAGGGGCGCAAGGCGCGTTACTGGATGTCGACCATGGCACCTTCCCGTATGTGACCTCGTCCAGCACCACCTCCGGCGGTGCGGCGACCGGCAGCGGCGTAGGCTTGTTGGATTTTGATTATGTGTTGGGTATCACCAAAGCCTATTCCACCCGAGTCGGCAACGGCCCGTTCCCTAGTGAGCTGCACGATGCCAACGGCGAACACTTAAGCGTCAAAGGCTTTGAGGTGGGTGCGACCACCGGACGTAAACGCCGCACGGGCTGGTTTGATGCCGTGGCGATGCGCAAATCGGCAAAACTGAATAGCTTGAGCGGTATTTGTTTGACCAAACTGGACGTGCTGGATGGCTTGGAAAAAGTCGGCATTTGCACGGGGTATCGTTTGAATGGTGAAGTCACTGACATTGCCCCGTTGGGGGCCGATGCCTATCAGGAATGCCACGCGATTATCGAAGAACTGCCAGGCTGGGACGGCGTTACCGCAGGCGCCACGGATTACGACGCACTGCCCGCCAATGCCAAAGCTTATATCAAGCGTATCGAGGAGCTGGTCGGGATTAAGGTCACGATCCTGTCGACCGGCCCTGACCGTGATGAAACGATAGTCCTTGAACATCCGTTTTCTTGACTTATGCCACGCCCGCCCGTTTTGGAAAATGGGCCGGGCGTTTATTGGCAAGGGCGATCAGTTAACTAGCCAAATCCCGTTTACGGCCAAGCCAGTTGTGTTAAGGTTGCTGGCGATCACGTCAATTAAGGCCACAGCCGTATCATTCATACCATTGTCCTGAAAGACATAGCTGTTGCCCGCTGCGGTAAAGGCGGCGGTTTCTCCGGCGGTGAGGTTCGCTTGCAGATATTTGAACGCTGATGCCACATTTTGGGCGGACAATACCAGCGCCTGGCCAAAATTATCCACATCATCAAAGCTGATGATGCCGTTGGCAATATGGTGGCTGTGAAGGGTATCCACATCAACACCATTGCTTGACCCAATATCCGCCGCAATCAATGTCTTGGACAAGCCCAGTTGGTCCTTATCGCTTGTCGTTAGCCCGTCCCCCGACTTAAATCCGGTGACCGTGTCATATGCGTTAAGCAAACTGTCGCCGGCCACGACCACCACTTGGTCTTTCGCGGCGACCGTTTCAGTAAGGATAAGCTTATCCTTGCCTAACCCGCCCATCAGTTTGTCCGCCCCATTGCCACCCGTTATCGTGTCGGCGCCCGCATCGCCGGACAGCATATTGGCAGAATCATTGCCTTTGATGGCGTTGTTTAATGTGTTGCCGAAACCGTTAATTGCCCTGCTGGTGATCAGGTTCAAGTTTTCGACGTTATTCCCTAGGGTGTAAGTGATGCTGCTGTTAACCGTATCCATTTCAGATGCCAGGTTTGACGTCTCGGTAATGGTGTCGCCAATATTGTCAACAATATATAAGTCGTTGCCCGCCCCCCCGTCCATGGTGTCCGCCCCTTCAAGCCCGGCAAGCGCATTGTTGGCCGCTGTCCCCGTCAGGGTGTCGTTTCCGGTAGTGCCAACGATAAAGCCTGTTAAGGTTGTGCCGCCCGCAAATTTGAATTCGTCGATTTGATAGGTTTTTGAGTAAAATTGGTTAAATATGCCAAGGATGTCGCCGTTACCATAGTGGATAGCAAGGCCATGAATTAAAAAATGGTCAATTTTAGTGAGGTCGCTTAAGGCCACATCGGTAAATTTAACGGTATTTGAGGCGCCATTTTGTTCAAAGCTAAGCAGGCTGTCTTTGCCATCGCCTTTCGCAAAAAGGAAGGTGTCCGCACCCGCAAAATCGGATAACCGGTCATTGCCTGCGCCACCGATCAATATGTCGTCGCCATCAAAGCCGGTCAACCTATCATTGCCCAACCCGCCATTCAGCGTATCACTGAGGTTGCCGCCATTTATATTGTCATTCCCGGCCAACCCAAACAATTTATTGTGCTCATTGTCAAAGCCTTGGAGGAAATCATTGCCATCGGTACCTTGCAGCACTTCACGCTTGATTTCTTTCCATCCCCAAATGACACCGTCACTGAACTGAAATTGTTTGTTGTGGTAGTTTAAAGTGGAGAAAAACGACCTAAAGGTCAGTTGGTCGGTGTCACCATAGCTCAGCAGCAACCTATAATCATAGCTTCGTGCGGCTTTCACATCGGTTGATGCGGCATCCGTAAACTTAATGAGATCGGTGCTATTGTCACCGTCAATTAGCTTATCTTTGCCATCGCCCTTAGCGAAGAGATAAGTGTCGGTACCCGTGCCGCCCAATAAGAGGTCATTGCCCACTCCCCCCATTAAGGTATCGTCGCCATTGCCACCATAGATAATGTCATTTCCGCTGTCCCCGTTGAGGATGTCGTTCCCCCCATAGCCATATAGGATGTCGTCTTGAAGTGTGCCGTTAAAGATATTGGTGCCGTTGTTGCCTTTATAGACCGCCATATTTGATCCTGGAGAGAGAGGTGGTTGCTGGAAAATTGGACTAGGTTTTGCCATTGTCCCAAGATGGAAGGTATTTTTTCATAGTTTGGTTTTTTTTTGATATTTTTTCCGGCAGCTGCCGTATCCAAAGTGTCTTTGGGGGCGCCTGCATTTTGTGGGTGTGCTTCACAAAAACAGGGTGCTAACGGGCCAGCAATAACTTTGGGTTTGGCCGTGGTGGCCAATGATGGCAATGCGGCTACCCTTTACTGCGGGCAAAGTGTTGGGAGGGGATGCCAGCTAATGGATATAACCTCCCAAAGCATTTTTTTGACCAAGATTATTTAACGCCAAGTAATAATTTCGGCTATTCTTAACGCCTTATCAATTTTTAAAATACAAACCGTCCGATATGTCATTTCCCAGCTTTAATGCAGGCTTACTTTCCCGTTGGGGGAGGTGGAGCATTGCACATCCTTTGATCGTTTTGTTCGTTGTCAGTGTGTTTCTAGTGGTGGCGTTTTCATATACCGTCAATAACCTGAGCATTAATACCGATACTACTGAATTGGTTGCGCCTGACGCGCCGTTCCAGCAAAACAGCCGAAAGTTTGAAAAGGCCTTCCCTCAGGATATGCGCACCTTGTTGCTGGTGGTGGAATCCGATACGCCGGAGTTGACAAAATCGGCCACCCAACGCCTAAGCCGCTTGCTAAGCGCTGATAAGGGCAATTTTGATTCGGTCTATACGCCGAACGAGAACGCTTTTTTCCGCCGCAATGGCCTGCTATATCTTGATAAGGCGGATTTGCAAGATTTATCGGCGACTATGTCCGAAGCCCAGCCTTTTATCGGCAGGATTTCCCAGGAAACACATTTGTCAGGCTTTTTCTCAATCATTGACGATGCCCTAACTTCTTCGGATGAAAATGGCTCGTTACCGTTGGATCTACCCGTTTTACTTAATAAGGTTTCCAAAGCATTGCATGAAACCATGAATGGCGGCAACGTTTTATTGTCGTGGGAAGAGCTGATCACCACCAGTGAAAAACTCACCGCCAAAAACAATTTTATTATCGTCAGGCCCAAATTTGATTATGCCAAGATCCGTCCGGCAGAAAGTGCAATTGATGCGGTGCGTAAAGCGGTGCTTGAAATCCAGGAAGCGGATCTGCCTGAAGTCAAGGTGCGGATCACCGGGGAGGTTGGCCTGGAAGATGACGAATTGGCGGGGATGAGCACCGGGACGTTCAATGCCAGCCTTTTTTCGGTCGTGGTGGTGTTAGGCATATTGTTAATTGCCTACCGGTCAGTATTTTTAACGCTTGCCACCCTAATCACCCTAGCCCTGGGCATGGTCTTCTGTGGTGCGTTTGCGGCGGTTGCGGTTAAGGAGCTTAATCTAATTTCAATCGCTTTTGCGGTCTCTAATATCGGCCTAGGGGTCGAATACGCCATACATTTTTGTCTGCGTTACCGTGACAATCTCGGCCATCATATCCATAAGGATAGGGCCATCATCGGTACTTTGGTTTCCACAAGCCCCTCGTTGTTATTATGTGCGGGGACGACGGCAATCGGCCTGTATGCTTTTATCCCGACCGATTACCAGGGGGTGTCTGAACTGGGTTTGCTGGCCGGCACCAGCTTGTTTATCTGCCTGTTGGTGACGTTAATCGTTTTGCCTGTCATGCTCAAAATCATTCCAACGCAAATTAAACATTTGCCCAATACTGGCAAATATTCAAGCATTGAGCACTTGCCGGAAAAATTGGCTTTATTGACGCTCCATCATGCCAAGCCGATTGCTATCGCCGTGGGGATATTGGCTGTCATTGCTTCTATTTTGGTGCCCCAAGTCGAAACGGATTTTAACCCCTTAAACCTACGTGACCCGAACACCGAGTCGGTGGTGGCGTTCAGGAAATTGACGCAAGACAAAGACACGACGCCGATGACCTTGACCGTTTTGGTCAAGGATGCCGAGAAAACAAAGTCCCTACAACAAAAATTGGGCAAGCTGGCGAGCGTGGACAAAACAGTTAGCCTCTTTGATTTCCAGCCTACCGAGCAGGAGGAAAAATTGGCCTTGATTGAAGAAATGGATTTGACGATGGGCATACAAACCCGCGAATTCCCGGCCTTGAAAATGGACGATAATCCCCTTCCGGCCATTTCCCATTTGTTGAAAACGATTGATGCCGTCCTGCCTAAAAAAACGGATGGCCAGGAAATTGCCGCCTTGACCGCCTTTAAAGCGGAGTTGCAAGACCTGCTCCTCGAATACGGCACACGTTTGCAGCCATACAACCGTGTGTTTATGGATAAAGTACAAACCGTCTTGTTGGGCACCTTGCCGCAGGTGATGGATGAACTGTTAGGGGGGTTCGATGCAGGCGAGGTCACGCTTGCCGACATTCCTTCTGACATCACGGAGCGTTGGTTAAGTAAAGACGGCTGGTACCGCATCCAGATTTACCCGAAAAAGGACTTGAATGACTTGGGGGATCTGGAAAACTTCATTACCGACGTGCAATCGCTGGAACCTGAGGCCACCGACCTGCCCATTTTATATTGGGAATCAATGAAAGCGGTGATCGGTGCCTTTAAGCAGGCAATTACGATTGCGTTAATTACGATTGCCCTGGTATTGTTCAGCATCAGACGTAACTTGACCGACACCTTGTTGATTATGACCCCGTTGGTGTTGGCCGGATTGTTTACGATGGCGAGTACGGTGCTGACCCATACCCCGATTAATTTTGCTAACATTATCGCTTTGCCGCTATTGTTGGGTTTCGGTGTGGATAATGGCATACACATGGTTGAAAAATTGCGGCACTCCGTCTCTGAAGAGCAAAATATCTACCAGTCCAGCACCGCCAGGGCGATGTTCTACGGTGCCTTGACAACCAGTTCCAGTTTTGCCGGTTTGGCGTTTTCGTCGCATCAAGGCATTGCGAGCATGGGCCTAGTGATCACCATGGGGATTTTCTGGATTATGGTGAGCACTTTTGTCATTTTGCCCGTATTCAGCAAATTGCTTTTAAAAGACATAAGTCCGGGCTTATAGTCGGGCAAATGGCCACGCTGCCAAGGTTGGGGACGGCATTGGGAATTTGCCTTAAATTAAAATCTCATGCAAATGGGAGTGTCGGGTGATAACTCTTCTCACGGTAAACTATGCTTATGAAATATAAGGTAGCTTTATGCTTAATTGTGCTCTGTGTGGTGATTGTTTGCTATTTGTTGCTGGCAAATTTTATCCCCGATGGGTTCTTTCCGTATGAAAACAGGCTGATAGAAGGTTTGTTGGCATTAAATGGCTTGTTTATCGGGTTTTTATTGTACGGCCATTTCCGGCAACAGCTTAGGCCTGTTGACGATAACGATGGGCTACCGGATGCTGGGGGGGCTGACGAACCTCCTGACCTTTCCCCGCAAGATATTGATTATTTAAAGGTCATTGAAAACATCCCCGATTTCCTTTGCCTTAAAGATAAGGACGGGCGCTGGTTGCGCGCCAGCCGCGCCTATTTGTTCAGTTTTAATTTACAGGATGCCAGTTACTTCAATAAGACGGATGACGAGTTGATAAACTATCCGGAGAGCAATTCGCGTGCTTTGCGGCTCAGTGTCATTCAGGACAAAAGCGCCTGGCATTTGAGGCATAAGGTTAAGGAAACCCGGATCATCACCCGCCAGGACAATAAAAACGAAGTCTTGGAAATCAGCAGGATACCGGTTTTTGATGCCATGCAAAACCGTTCGCATCTGATCATTACCGGACATTTTGTTGACCAAACCGAAAAAAACCGGCTTGGGCAGGTGGAACAGGCGTTTCAAGTCTCCCATCTGTGCTTTTTGTTTTTGGATGCGCAATTCAGGATTAGCCGGATTAACCCTGCCTTCACAAAATTGACTGGCTATGGTTTTGATGAAATAGACCATTGGCCTTTATCCATCATTATTGATGACCAGCTGGCGCTGATCCGGGCGGATTTTTTTAACAATGACCAGGAAGTGCTGTGGTCTGGCGAATTGCACTGCCGGCATAAAGACGGCAAGACCTTCCCGGTCAGGCTAGACATTATCGCCATCGCCCAGGAAGGCCAGGATGTGAGCTACTTTGCCTCAATGTTTGATATAACGGTACAGAAACAATCGGAGCAACGTGTCTTACAGATTGCCCAATATGATGATTTGACGGGCTTGGTCAACCGTGGCGTGTTTTTTAGCCGCCTAAACCAATTCTTGGCGTCTGCCAAAATAAACCATCAGTATGCGGTCATTTTCTTTATTGACCTGGACCGCTTTAAGACGGTCAACGATTCGCTAGGGCACGATTCCGGCAATATCTTGTTGCAAGAGACGGCGGCACGCTTGCTGTCGATCATGCATGATGAAGATGTGGTGGCGCGCCTAAGCGGCGACGAGTTTGCTTTGTTAAGGCTTAACCAAACCGCCCATGACCAGGCGATTTATTCGGCGTCCATGATCGCCGGCGAGATTATCCAAAAACTGTCGGAAGTGTTTTATATCCAAACCCGGGAAGTTTTCATTAGTGCCAGTGTCGGCATTTCCATCTACCCCGAAGATGGCTTGACGACAGAAATACTGCTGAAACATGCCGATATAGCCATGTATGAAGCCAAAAAACAGGGGCGCAACAACTATCAGTTCTATAAAAAAGATTATTCGACCGCCACCCAAGACCGTTTGCTCATGGAGTTGAACTTACGTAAGGCCATTGAAAAAAATGAATTGCAACTGTATTACCAGCCCCAGTATTTTGCCTCAAGCCGAAAAATTTTTGGTGCGGAAGTCTTAATCCGTTGGTTCCAAGGAAGCGCGGGGCGCACCAAAATCATACCCCCCGATAAATTTATCTCGATTGCCGAAGAGACTGGCCTGATTATCGAGATTGGGGGATGGATCATGCAGGCCGCCTGCCAACAAATGAAACAATGGCTATTGGCCGGATACCCCTTGCAACAGGTTTCCGTCAATGTTTCCGCACGGCAGTTTAACGATAATAACTTCATCAAGTCGGTGGAGGACGCGCTGACAAAGGCGCATCTGGATGCCAAGCATTTGGAATTGGAAATCACCGAATCCATGCTCGTTGGGGACATTAGGCAAATTGAATTACAGTTGACCAGGCTGAAAAAAATGGGCATCAAAATCGCGCTGGATGATTTTGGGACGGGCTATTCTTCCTTGTCGTACCTGAAAAGTTTCCCCATTGACGTGCTGAAAATAGACCAGTCCTTTATCAGGGAAATGACCGTTGAGTCCAAAGACGCCCGCCTGACTTCGGCGATTATCGAAATGGGGCATTCTTTAGGGCAAAAAATTATTGCCGAAGGGGTGGAAACCGAGCAACAGCTCGAATACCTGACTCATCGGGGTTGTGACCTTATCCAAGGCTATTTTTTCAGCAAGCCCTTGTCAGTCTCTGACATGTCCGTTTTGCTGGCTAGGGAAGCACAATTCCTGGTGAATAGCAGCCAACGTAAACCCTTGCCGACATCCCCTTTTGACAAGGATCTTTTTGATAGGGACATTTTTTGATTCAGGCAATTTTCTTCCCGGGCGGCCAATTTTACTAAAACGGGTGCATTGCCAGCCATCATTTGTATATACTATGCAGCACTGGCGTATTTTTCTTAACTGGTTTTACTGCTTAAAAGCTGTTTCCCCGTCTATTTCAAGTAATTACTTTTATAGAGCAATTTGCAAACATTTCTCCGCTTGCCCAATTCAGGCAATAACCAAAAACCAGAATATCAGCAAGGCCAGACAGTATTTGATGGTTTTGACCCCTTAACTTCCCCCCAATGTATGCCATCGTTTTTAACCGCAGTTAAGCCATACCACTTCGCTACACGATCAACCCCACAGGATCAAACCCAACAGGATTAACCCATGAAGAGTACTCTAATTTCAGAAATTACCGGCCAGAATGATATTGATCCGGCAGAAACGCGGGAGTGGATTGAAGCATTGCAAGCCGTGCTGGAACAGGATGGCAGTGAACGTGCGCACTTTCTGATTGAGCAATTGGTCGCAGTCACCCGGCATTCAGGATTTGACATCCCTTTTAGTGCGAACACCGCTTATCTCAACACTATCCCCGTTGAGAGGCAGGCGCAGTTCCCAGGGGACGCCACCATAGAGCAACGGATCCGTTCTTATGTGCGCTGGAATGCCATGATGATGGTGTTGCGTGCGAACAAGCACACCAATGTCGGCGGGCATATCGCCAGTTTTGCTTCAGCCGCAACGCTTTATGATGTGGGTTACAACCATTTTTGGCACGCCGCTTCCGAACAGCATGGCGGTGATTTGATTTATACCCAAGGCCATTTGACCCCAGGCGATTATGCGCGGGCATTCTTGATGGGGCGCTTTTCCCAAGAACAAATGGACAATTTCCGCCAGGAAGTCAACGGCAACGGCCTGTCTTCATATCCCCATCCGTGGCTGATGCAGGATTTTTGGCAATTCCCGACCGTGTCCATGGGCTTGGGGCCGATTATGGCGATTTACCAAGCGCGGTTCATGCGTTATTTGCAAGACCGTGGTTTTGCCGATACGGCCAACCGTAAGGTCTGGAGCTTCTTGGGTGACGGCGAGACGGATGAGCCGGAATCCTTGGGTGCGATAGGCATGGCAGGCCGTGAAAAATTGGACAACTTGATTTTCGTGGTCAATTGCAATTTGCAACGCCTGGACGGCCCGGTGCGCGGCAACGGCAAAATCATCCAAGAATTGGAAAGCGAGTTCCGTGGCGCGGGCTGGAATGTCATTAAAGTGGTTTGGGGCGGGCGTTGGGATATCCTGCTGGCGCGTGACCAACAAGGCTTGCTGATCAAGCGCATGATGGAATGCGTGGACGGCGATTTCCAAACCTTTAAGGCGAAGGACGGCGGCTATGTCCGCGAATACTTCTTCAATAGCCCTGAGCTGAGGGCCATGGTCGCCGACTGGTCTGACCGCGATATTTGGGAACTGAACCGGGGCGGCCATGATCCCGCCAAGGTCTATGCCGCATTCCACGCCGCCGTCAACCATAAAGGCCAACCAACCGTGATCTTGGCGAAAACCATTAAAGGTTACGGGATGGGCGAGTCAGGCCAGGCGCAAAACATCACCCACCAACAGAAAAAAATGAGCCCCAGCTCGCTCACGCATTTCCGTGACCGTTACGAATTGCCCGTGACTGATGACGAATTGCATGAGCTGCCTTATTTAACCTTCCCGGAAGGTTCCAAAGAACTTGAATACATGCGTAAACGCCGCGCCGAGCTTGGCGGCCATCTGCCTTCGCGCCGCAGCAAATCCTATAGTTTAGATGTGCCGGTATTGAGCGATTTCAAGCCATTGCTTGAAGCCAGTGGCGAAGGCCGGGAAATTTCCACCACGATGGCGTTTGTGCGCCTGATCAATATCCTCACGAAAGACAAGAATATCGGCAAACGCATTGTGCCTATCGTGCCTGATGAATCGCGGACATTTGGTATGGAAGGCATGTTCCGGCAATTGGGGATTTGGTCGCAAGTCGGGCAGTTATATACCCCGCAAGACGCCAAAGAGCTGATGTTTTATAAAGAAGACAAACATGGGCAAATCCTGCAGGAAGGCATTAACGAAGCGGGCGGCTTGTGTGACTGGATTGCGGCGGGCACATCTTATTCCACCAACAATGTGCCGATGATCCCGTTCTTCATTTATTACTCGATGTTCGGCTTCCAACGCGTCGGCGATTTGATTTGGGCGGCGGCCGACCAACGTACCCGGGGTTTCCTGATGGGCGGCACGGCAGGCCGCACGACGCTGAACGGGGAAGGCTTGCAGCATGAAGACGGCCATAGCCATTTGATAGCGGCGACCGTGCCGAATTGCGTGTCTTACGACCCGACCTATTCCTATGAATTGGCGATCATCATCCAAGACGGCTTACGCCGCATGTATGTCGAACAGGAAGACGTGTTCTATTACATCACGGTGATGAATGAAAACTACGAACATCCTGCGTTGCCAAAAGGGGAGGAGCAAAACATCCTTAAAGGCATGTACAGCTTCCGCCAAGGCGCCCAAAGCCAAGCTCCGCGTGTGCAATTGTTGGGTTCCGGCAGCATTTTCCGTGAAGTCGAATTTGCCGCCGGGCTGTTACGGGATGATTGGGGCGTGGAAGCGGATTTGTGGAGCTGCCCGAGTTTCACCGAATTGGCGCGTGACGGGAATTATTGTGAGCGTTGGAACCGTTTGCATCCGACCGAGCCGCCCAAACAATCACATGTTGCGCATTGCCTGGCGAATACCGTCGGCCCCGTCATCGCCGCCACCGATTATACCCGTGCGTTTGCCGAACAAATCCGCAGCTTGGTTAAGGCGCCTTACACCGTTTTGGGTACGGATGGTTTTGGCCGTTCCGACACCCGCGAGAACCTGCGCCGCTTTTTCGAAGTGGACCGTTACCATGTGGCCGTCGCCGCGTTGAAGGGTTTGGCGGACATGGGCCAGTTTGACCTGGCCAAGGTCGAAGTGGCGATTGCCAAATATGGCTTGTCGGCGGATGTCAAAGCACCATGGCTAATCTAATCCAAGGATAAGAAGATGACCGATAATAATAAATCTGGGTTGTGTGAAATTAAGGTTCCCGACGTCGGTAATGTACCGTCCATTGATGTCGTTGAAGTGCTGATTAAAGTCGGCGATGTCATTGAAATCGAACAAACGGTCGCCACGTTGGAAACGGATAAGGCGTCCATGGAACTGCCGTCCAGCGCCGCAGGCACGGTAAAAGAAGTGTTTATCAAAGCGGGGGATAAAGTCTCCGAAGGCGCATTGATCGCCACCGTGATTGTGGCCGATGCAGGGCAGGGGGATGTGGACAAACCCGCAGCGCCGGCACCGGTTGCCGCGCCACCTGTTGACACTGCGCCTAAGGCCCCTGTGGTTGAGGCTCCAGCAGCACCTGCCGCCAAATCCGTAACGGCCGCCGCCGAGCCAGTGGCGGCGAGCACGGGTGTGAAAGCCCACGCCTCACCTTCGGTGCGCCTATTCGCCCGTGAATTGGGCGTGGACATCAGTAAAGTATCAGCGGGTAGCGGACGCAAAGGCCGGATACTGAAAGATGATGTGAAAAATTTCGTCAAAAAAGTCATGGCGGAAGGCGCGCCCGCCACAGTTGCCGGTATCCCTTCGATACCCGCCGTGGATTTTTCCGTGTTCGGCGAAACCGAAGTCCAGAAGCTGAGCAAAATCAAACGCCTGACTGGCCAAAACCTGACCCGGGTCTGGTTGAATTTGCCCATGGTCACCTATCATGACGAAGCCGACATTACTGACATGGAAGCCTTCCGTAATGCGCTGAACGCCGAAAAAGGCAAGGACGAGGTCAAGGTCACCGGGCTGATGTTCATCATCAAAGCCTTGGTTGCGGGAATGCGCCAATTCCCTAGCTTTAACGCTTCGTTGTCCAGTGATGGCGAAAGCTTGATCCTGAAAAAATACTTCAATATCGGCATCGCCGTCGATACCCCGAATGGCCTGGTCGTCCCGGTTTTGCGTGATGTCGACACCAAAAGCATCAGCCAATTGGCGGCTGAACTGGCGGAAAAAAGTGCGAAAGCGAGGCTAGGTAAGTTGATGCCTGCCGACATGCAAGGCGGTTGCATCACCATTTCCAGCTTAGGCGGCATTGGCGGGACGGCGTTCACACCGATAGTCAACGCGCCGGAGGTCGCTATTTTAGGCGTGACCCGTGCCAAAATGCAGCCCGTCTGGAACGGCAAGGAATTTGTGCCACGGCTGATGTTGCCGCTAGACCTGACTTATGACCACCGTGTGATAGATGGTGCCGAAGGCGCGCGGTTTATGGCGGCCATCAGGCAAAACCTCAGCGATATCCGCCGTTTGTTACTTTAATTTAAGAGAATTAGACATGAGTGAAACAGTTCTGAACGCAGAAGTTTTAGTATTGGGCGGCGGCCCCGGTGGTTACAGTGCCGCGTTCCGTGCGGCGGACTTAGGCAAACAAGTGGTGCTGGTCGAGCGCGAGCCTGTGTTGGGCGGCGTTTGTCTGAATGTCGGCTGCATCCCGTCCAAGGCCTTGCTGCATACCGCCTTGGTTATCCACGAAGCCGAGGAAATGGCGGAACATGGTATTAGCTTTACTAAGCCGGAGCTGGATTTGGACAAAATCCGCGCTTGGAAAGAAAGCGTGACCAAAACCTTGAACGGTGGCTTGTCCGCCCTTGCCAAACAACGTAAAGTCACCGTGGTGCATGGCATCGGCCAATTCACGTCAGCCAATAGCCTTAGCGTGCAAAGCGAAACGGGGGTTACCCAAGTCAACTTCCAAAACGCAATTATCGCCGCCGGTTCACAGCCGACCAAAATCCCTAGCTTTCCGCATGATGACCCGCGTTTGTGGGATTCTACCGACGCGTTGGCATTAAGCCAGATCCCTAAAAAATTGCTGGTTGTCGGCGGCGGCATCATCGGTTTGGAAATGGCGACGGTTTACCATGCCTTTGGCTCGGAAATCAGTGTGGTTGAGTTGATGGACCAGATCATCCCGGGTTGCGATAAGGATTTGATCACGCCGCTGTTCCGCCGCATCAAAAAACAATACCAAGACATCTGGCTGGAAACCCGGGTGACTGCGATTGAAGCGCAAGACGATGGCTTGAAAGTGTCTTTCGAAGGCAAAGGCGCACCGGAATCGGGACTGTTTGATGCCGTGCTGGTGGCCGTAGGCCGCCGCCCGAACGGCAAGCTGGTCGCCGCCGAACAGGCGGGTGTCAACGTCAACGAACAAGGCTTTATCCCCGTGGATAAACAACAACGCACCAATGTCCCGCATATTTTCGCCATTGGCGATATTGTCGGTAACCCGATGCTGGCGCATAAGGCCGTGCATGAAGGCAAAGTCGCCGCCGAAGTCATCGCCGGGCACAAAGCCGGGTTCGATGCGCTGACCATCCCGTCCGTCGCTTACACCGACCCTGAAATTGCTTGGATGGGCTTGACCGAAAACCAGGCCAAACAACAAGGTATAGCCTACGACAAAGCCGCCTTCCCATGGGCCGCCAGTGGCCGCTCTTTGAGCATGGGCCGTAAAGAAGGCATCACCAAGATCCTATGCGATAAGGAAACCGGCAGGATTCTGGGCGCGGGCATGGTCGGCCCGAATGCGGGCGAGTTGATTGCCGAAGCGGTGTTGGCCCTGGAAATGGGGGCCGACGCGGAAGACATCAGCCTGACCATCCATCCGCATCCGACTTTATCTGAAACGTTTGCGTTTGCGGCGGAAATGGTCACCGGCACGATCACTGACCTCTATATAAAGAAATGATATGTCTGTTTATGGGTTGCGGCTTTTATCAGCAACGCCCTTAATAAACTTGGAATATTTTGCTTAAAAAAGCAGCAGCTGGCGGCTTGAATGCCGGCGACGTACAATATGGACCCATCCCAATGCACAAAAACAACTGGCAGGCCGCCCGTTATACTTTGATTTTAACAACAGCCCTCCAAGCCGTCTTATTGCATCAAGCGGGGGCATCCGCCTGATGCAGCGTTTTTCAATTTCACCGAAAGCGATGGTGGGCGGCTTTTGGCGCAACCGGGGCTTAATCAAGGCGCTTGTCGTCCGGGAAGTGACCGGACGCTATAAAGGCACATTCCTGGGCATGCTCTGGTCTTTCTTCACCCCTTTCTTCATGTTGTTGGTGTACACCTTCTTCCTTAGCGTGGTCTTAAAAGCACGATGGCCGGGCGGTTCGAGTTCGAAGGCGGAGTTTGCCCTAGTGCTTTTTGTCGGTCTGATGACGTTTAATTTATTTGCAGAATGCATTAACCGTGCGCCCAGCCTAGTGCTTGGTAATATCAATTACGTAAAAAAAGTCGTGTTCCCGTTGGAAATATTGCCGATGGTCGCATTAGGTTCCGCCACATTTCACATGCTAGTCAGCTTTACGGTGTGGTTACTTTTCCATCTTGTCTTATTTGGCATACCGCCCGCCACTATCGTGCTGTTCCCGCTGGCTTTGCTGCCGCTAGTCTTGCTGACTTTAGGGTTCAGTTGGTTCCTGGTGTCGCTTGGGGTGTATATGCGCGACATTACCCAAGTTATTGGCGTAATGACCTCCGCGCTCATGTTTTTGTCCCCCATTTTTTATCCTATCGAATCGCTTCCGGCATCCTATCGGCCATTAATGCAATTCAGCCCGCTGACGCTAGTGGTCGAGTGGGCCCGCGACGTGATGATCTGGGGTAAGGGTATGGATTGGCTGGCTTGGTCTGTTTATATGCTGGTCTCGCTCTTGGTCGCTTGGTTAGGGTTCGCGTGGTTCCAGAAAACCCGTAAAGGCTTTGCAGATGTCCTCTAACGAAATAGCCGTCCGTGTTGAAAACTTGGGCAAAAGGTACGAAGTTTATGACAGTCCGAGGAATAGGCTAAAGCAGTTTATCATTCCGCCTATCCGCAATGTTTTGGGTTCTACGGGCAAGGACTACTTCAAGGAATATTGGGCGTTGCGGGACATTTCATTCGAAATCAAGCGCGGCGAGTCGTTTGGTGTGGTCGGGCGCAACGGCAGCGGCAAAAGCACCTTGTTGCAACTGGTGACGGGCACTTTAGCCCCCACAACCGGGACCATTTTTACCCAAGGGCGGATTGCCGCCCTATTGGAACTGGGTTCAGGGTTTAACCCTGATTATACCGGCCGCGAAAACGTGTTCCTCAACGGCATGTTGTTGGGTATGTCCCAAGCGGAAGTCGAGCAACGCTTTGACGCCATTGCCGCTTTTGCCGATATTGGCGAATATCTGGAACAGCCGGTGAAAACCTATTCGAGCGGCATGTTGGTGAGGTTGGCTTTCGCAGTCCAAGTCCAGGTCGAACCGGATATCCTTATCGTCGATGAGGCGCTTGCCGTAGGGGACGCCTTATTCCAGAAACGCTGCTATGAACGGATCGAGCGCCTGTTGGCCGATGGCGTGACATTGATGTTCGTCTCGCATGACCAGGAATCTGTCCGGACCCTGACCCACCGCTCGATTTTATTGCATCGCGGGAAACCAGTTTTTTGTGGCCCGTCGTCAGAGGCGATCCTTGCCTACCGTAAGTTATTGCACGAAGAGGAATCCGCTTATTTCAGCGCGATCGCGGGCAATATTGAGGAAAAGAAAAAACAAGGCGCGGCCGCGGTTATTGGCAAAAACAATAGCGCCGACAATGCCGGTGAAGTGCTTGGGCGTTCAGATTCGATGTCCTTTGGTGACGGCGGGATGGAGATTACCAGCGTCGGTACTTTCGACCAGGAAGGCAACCCGTGCGCGGTGTTCTATCCCGGTGACACGGTCTGCATTTGCGTGGAAAGCCTTTCCGGGATTGACACCGACAAGATCAATGTCGCCATCCGTATCCGCAGCCGCGAAGGGATCAAGGTTTACTCGTGGGGGACCTTGAATCAGGACATGCAAGTGCTTGCAGGTTTGCAACAAGGGCCGCTTTATTGGGGGAGGCACATCCGGGCGGGCGAAAAATTTAGCGTGTGGTTCGAGTTTGCCTCCATCTTGGGGGTCAACCTGTATGAAATTCAGGCCTCCTTGTCCTATGAAGGCAAGCCCGATTACACGGAGCAACGGATGCTCCATTGGGTGGATGAGGCCGCTTTTTTCCAGGTGCTCATGCGCCAGAAAGAATATTTTTTTGGTGGCAGCACGGACTTGCAGATGACAGCCAAGTGGGCGGGGCAATGAAAAGGCAGCCAGTGAATCATCCGGTCACATACCATGGGCGTTGAAACACAGTCTGGCCAGACCGGCGGCTCCGGTGATATAGCCGCCGTGGCAAGGCTAGTCGCCCAAACTTGCGGGATAGGCGCCACGCTCGTTATTGGCAGCGGTGAAGGCCACTTGGTTGGGGGGCTGCTTAGATATGGTGTTGACGCTTCCGGTGTTGATGGCTCGGAAGCCTTGGTGGCCCGTAGCAACCTCAAATGGCCTGGGCGTTTCCGGTCAGGTACGGTGCTTGCGTTGCCTTATGCTGACGGGCAATTTCAAACGTTGGTAGCCGCCGGTTGTCTGGAGCGCCTTGGACCCATGGATGTCAATTCCGCCCTTAGCGAGATGTACCGTGTCAGCTCACAGTTCGTTTTCCTGCAAATCGCGACCACATCAGAACCGGATGGGCAGGGCCGCCTGATTGTTGAAGGCCGGGCTTGGTGGGAAGATCGCTGTTTTGCGGCAAGGTTCCGGAAGCATCCCGCCTATTACCAGGCAAACCCTTACGAATCCCTAAATGGCGAACCGCCGCAACTGTCCATCCTGCTGGAAAAAATACCTGAGGCCAGTTTTTTGGATCCGGCATTGGAAAGCGAGCATCTTTTGCATAGGGATATGTTGCGCGAAACCGGTCGCCGGAGTGATGCGCACTGTATCCGGTATGTCATGGCGGCCGAGTATATCCGGCCTGGCGATACCGTCCTTGATGTCGCCTGCGGGCTAGGCTACGGTAGCCATCTTCTCCATCACAACTCGCAGGCGCGTTCCGTGTTGGGCGTTGACCTGAGTGCCGGTGCCATAGCGTATGCGGAATCCAATTATGCCATTCCCGGCCATATCAGGTTCCGGGTCGGCGACGCGGAGAACCTGGCGTTTATCGCTGATAACAGCGTCGATTTTATCGCCGCATTTGAAACGATAGAACATGTCCCGAATCCCCTGGATTATCTGAGTGAGTTAAAACGTATCCTCAAGCCTTCAGGCCGGGTAATGGTGTGCGCCCCTAATTATTGGGCGGACGAAACCGGCAAAGACCCGAACCCCCACCACCTGCACGTCTATACGTGGGACCGCTTAAGGGAGGAGTGCAGCGGGAAATTCCTGGTTGAAAAAAGCTTCCTCCAAATAGCCGGGGGCGCGATGAAGTGCCACCACTCGCCAAGACGCTGGCAAGAAGTCGACCCCTACACCAATCCACCGGATGAAGCCGAGTGGGCCTTATTCCTGTGCATGCAGGATCCGCTTGAAGGCGCCGATGTCCCCTATGACGAGACGGTATGGCAATTGCCCGGATCCGAGGATTTCCATGTCTCGGCTTTTGCCCGTGACTATGCCAACCCATGGCTGGTGAAGGGCATGGTGGCCATCGGTTTCCGCAACCAATCCGCCCGGGTGCTTGAAAAACTCCAGCACTCCGTCCTCGCTACGCAGGGCAATGAAAGCGCCGATTTTGGCGCCGCATTATGCGGCCTAGTCTATGGGAAATTGGCCCAACCTTATATCGGGCAGGAAGACTATGAAGACCTGATAGGACGGTTACAGGACTATGCCCGTATAGCTAACCCGACGCCACACCAGCTACGTTGGCAAGTTTCCCTGTTGTTTGCGGGGGGCGAACTGGCGCGTTTGCACGGGAATTTTTCCGAGGCGAGGTCTTTATATGAAGCCTGTGCCGGCAAAGACGTGATGGCCTACAGCCCCCTGCTGGGTAACCGTGTCCTGGATGCCCTGCATTGGTCGGCCATGTTGGCGATTGGCGCTGGCGACCTTGAACAGGCCAGGTCGTCCCTCTTGCGTGCGGTTAGCGAGTGCCAACGCCTGAGTTCCGGATCTTGGTTAAACATTAGCGGCGACGCCAAGCATCCGCTTCCGTTCGGTTACGCGGAGATGGCGCAATTGATGGATAAAGGCAGCAGGGCGGCTTATATGCTTGAAGGGCTAGATCATTACAACTGCCGCCCTAAGGCCTTCCTTGCCCAAGCTTCAGGTTTTTTTGAACGGCAACTGACGGGGCTGGCCCAAGAACAGGCAAGCAAGGAGGCTGCGGTTATTGCCCTCAACGGACGGATAGCGGGTTTGGACCATGTCAACCAGCAGCTGGCGCGTGATGTGGCCCATCAATACAGCAATGCCCAAGAGCTTGCCCGTGAAGTCACCCGTCTGGATACCCATGCCCAGGCCTTGGCCCGGGAAGTGGGGGAGAAAGACAGGCAGGCGCAAATGCTTGCCCAAGAGGTGAGGCACTTAAGGGAAGAAATAAAGGTGGCCCGTATTGAATTGGAAACACTAAAAACTAAAAACGGTACAGGGCACGGCCGATTGCCGGGGCAACATAAACCGTTATGGCGACGAATATTAGAACAGGTTAAGAGAAAATGAATCAGCAAATAGGCATTGTCATTGTGTCGCACAATGCATCAACGGCAGTCCGGATAACGCTTGCGTCCCTTCGCGAGGCAAAAAATGAGACGCCGTCCAAGGTCTTGCTCATAGACAATGCGTCGGACGATCTGGAGCGTGAAGAAATCCGTGCCGCGTTCGAAAGGCATCTCAGGGAAGCCGCTTTGCCTTGGGAATATCTGGAACAGGACAAGAACCTCGGTTTTTCTGGCGGCAATAACGTCGGTATCCGGCATTTCCTGGATGACCCTGAAATTACCGGCATTTGCCTGCTCAACAGCGATGTGGTGGTCACTGACCATTGGCTGGATTACCTGGTGCAACACCGGTGCGACATCATCAGCGCCGTCACCAACAAGGCCGAAAGCGAACAATGCGTCCCCATTGATTACACCTTTGAATTCGACCAGTGCCTGGATGGGCAAACTGAAAGCATCCCGCCAAAACTGTTGGCCAATGTCCAACATTTCGCCAAGGATTGGCATGAGGCATGGGCGGGCAATCTGGTCGAGGCCGACGCCACATTCTTTTGTGTGCTGTTGGCCAAACAGGTGATCGAAAAAGTTGGCTTGCTCGATGAAACCTTTTTCCCCGGGGGTTATGAAGACGATGATTACTGTCTGCGGGCACGCCAGCTGGGTTTCCGTATCCATTTGGCCCGCGATGTGTTTATCCATCACTGGGGATCGGCTTCTTTCGGTAAGCTGCAATATGGTTACTTCAACAGCAGCGCCCAACGTAACCGGGATTACCTTGAGAAAAAACATGGGATTATTTGGCAGCCACGGCATGAGAAGCCTTTTATCTCTTACCTGATGGATCTGGCGTTTACGGGCGCCCAAAGCCGTGGCAGCGCCGGGCGGCAACGGTTCAACGCCCTTTACGTCGCCCAATTGGGTGCCGTGCTTGGGCATTTTGAGTACGAATTCAGGAACTTGAGCCAGATGTTGGCTGATTCAGATTTGCCGGTGGATTCGGAGTTACGCGACAAAATCGATCTGGCCAGCAGTTTCGGCGATTTGATGGCTATCTGGCAGCATATCGTTGCGGGTACGGAGGCCGTTTTTAGCTATGCCCCCGGCCACCAATCCCTTGCCGATGATTTATGCGCCCAGCTTGGGCAGATTGCTCAAGGTGTCCGGGCACGGGTCGAATGTAATTTCGCGATGCATGCCTTGCTGTTCCAAACTGAGGACGGGCCCGAGGATTTTTCCCTGGAATCGGCATTGCCGCCCACCGCCGGGCATAGCCGGCTGAGCAAGCTATGGTGGCTATTGAAAAAGGGCTTGCCTTTTTTGCTTAAGCTGCGCGGCATTGTCTTTTTTGGTGGCTACCCTTATCCGGAACGGCAAAGCGATGGTTATTTCCAACGCATCCAAATTGTCGATGGCTTGTTCCCGGAATATTGGCGGGTATATGTGGAAAGCGGCGAGTTGCCTGGCCATCGTAGCCGTTGGTTTGATCTGCCGCAACCCAAGGTGTTGGTGTTGACGACGTGGGGAGGGCCGCGCCGCCGGGTGTTAGGGGCCGCTTTGGTGCTGCTTGCCGTGCTCAAGTGCCGGAAAGTCTATTTCCATAGCGTCCTTAGGATGCCCCACAACGGGTTTGGCCTCCTGATGCATGTGCCGGGCCTGACTAAGATAATCGACATCCATGGCGTGGTTCCCGAAGAATTCCGTTTCCATAATGATTTTTATAGCGCGTTGCTTTATGAACGCCAAGAACGTTTGGCGGTGCGCAAAAGCAATTTGGTGGTGGTGGTCACCGAGGCGATGAAAAACTATTTGCGGCAGAAATATCGGGATGAATTGAAAGGCCAAACCACCCTTTTCCCCATGTTCCCGAATATTCACCCGACGCTTGCGGCACGCCCGTATGCCGATGGCAAACCCGTGGTGGTTTATGCGGGTGGCCTGCAAAAATGGCAACAAGTCCCCAAAATGGTCGACGCCATCAGCCGCACCGCGTCAATCTGCACACACCTTTTTTATTGTCCGGAACCTGAAGTTTTTCGCGCGATGTTGCCCGAAGCGGTCCGTTCCCAGGTGGTGGTTGATTGTAAAGCCCATGACGAATTGGTCAGCCTTTATGCCGAGTGCCATTACGGCTTTATCTTGCGTGAAGACATTATCGTCAACCATGTCGCTTGTCCGACCAAGTTGGTCGAGTATCTGGCAATGGGCATCGTCCCCGTGGTTGATTGTGAGGACGTTGGCGATTTCAAAGCGATGGGCATGCAGTTTTTGGCTTTGGAGGAACTGTTACGGGGGAATCTGCCGAGCGAAGAACAGCGCACGGCGATGGCGAAACAAAATTTTACGATCTATGAACGGATGCGCGAGGTGCGCAGGCAAGGCGCCAAGGATATATGCGCCGTCCTGGCTGGGGGGTGTTGGCAGCCCACTTTGTTGGCCCGGATCAAAAAGCTCTTGCCGCCCAATACGCGCCAAGGTTGGCTGGCCCGTTCGATCTGGCGGGGCATGAAGGCATCCGCCCGGAGAGCCGTTGGCAGCGTTTCGCCGCGGGCAACGACGGAGGCGGAAGTCTTGGCGCAGGTCATCGCGTTAGTTTCACCTGAATGTGACGTGCTGGTCCAGGTCGACAACTTCGAAGCGGGAGGCCTTGAAAATGTGGTCATCGACCTGAATGGCACGCTGATCGCGGCAGGCTACAAGGTCGTGCTATTGGTGCTTGGCATAGCGGGCGCCAGCGTGCAACGGGCGCGGGCACAGGGCATTCCGGTGATTGTCAGTTCCGAGGAACCGAAGCTGTATCGGGAGCTCATCAAAAGCCTCAAACCGCGTTTAGTGCTTGCGCATTATTCCTTGCACGGTGCCGAATTGTGCCACGAATTGAACATCCCCTTTGTGCAAGTCATACACAACACTTATATGTGGTTCGATGACGCACAGCGGGCGGCATTCGCCAACGCGGCCCGCTACACCAGCATTTTTGTCGCAGTCTCGGAATATGCCAAGCGTTACAGCATCCGCCGGCTAGGCATTGATGGGAATAGTTGCCTGGTCATTCCAAATGGCATTGACAACCGCGCTTTCGATGCTATCGACAAAGCCGGGGCGCGGCAGGAAATCCGCACCCGGCATGGTTTAAGTGATAATGACTTCGTGTTTGTGGGCGTCGGCGCCATCAACCATCAGAAAAACCATATCGCCGCCGTCCGTGCCTTCTCGGCTATAGCCGGGGAAATGCCTGAGGCCAAGCTGGTCATCCTTGGGCCGCCCTATGAAACAGGTTTGCTGGAAGAGATCAGGCAGTGGATTGCGGCGCAACATTTGGACGGGCGGATATTGTATGTCGGTGCCGTGCCGGGGGCGCAAAAGTACTATGCTATGGCGGACGCTTTTGTCAGCACGGCCTTCTTTGAGGGCGGCCCATTGAACCAATTGGAGGCGTTGAGGGCAAATTTGCCTTGCGTCATGACGGATGTTGGTTTTGCCGGATATTTCAAAGACCGGCCCGGTTGTGAAATCGTCCCGCCTCCGCTGGACATTGCAGAATTTAAGGGCGCCATCTGGCAACTGGCTTCCACACCGGAGTTTGAAAGCCGGGTGGCGACGGCCATGCTTAAGCTATACGGAAGCCGCCGCTGCCCCGATTTGCCGGCTGAGGTGCTGGATGCGTTTGATAAGGCCAACGCCTACCATTGCTATGTCAGATTGGTCGGGGATTTGCTGCAAGGCAAGGAGGTGCAGGGCAAGGATTTCCCTGATGCCTGGACCAATCAGTTTGCATCGCTAGCCACAGGGCGTAGCCGTGCCACGGGTTAATCCCTATGAGTTGGCTAAAGCGGCTTTTTGGGCGCTTCCGGGGCCGCTTAGGGAACGCCTTCATGGTGTCCGGCACCAGTTAGTGAGGTTATGGCGTACCCGGCTTGCCTCGCTTTCACCAGCTACCAGTGCGGACATGGCTTGGGCCGATTTTTGTGCGGAAGTGTTGGATTGCCGTGACCCGTCGGTAATCGTCCTGGTGTTTGAACCGACCATTGATTGGGGGGTGACGCTGTTCCAGCGTCCGCAGCACATGGCGATGGCTTTAGGCCGTAGGGGTTGTATCGTGCTGTATCGGACAACCGGCGATGGTGTTGGCGGGGTGCGGGCTATCGCGCCGAACGTTTGGCTGGTGGGGACGCCGGAGATAACCGCGTTAGAAGGGGCGGTCTGGTGTGTTTACAGCACCGCCAGCCTCTCCTCGCCTGCACAAATGGCCGGACACCGTCAACACGGCCGGGTTGTGTACGAATACATCGACCACATTGACGCCGCGATTTCCGGCAGCCAGGCGGAAGTCCAGCGCTTGCTGGCGCTGAAAATCGCCGCCTGCTCCGGCCAGGCCGATTATCTGGTCGCGAGCGCCCGGGTGTTGTATGAGGAACTCAGCGCCTTGGCGCCGGATAAACCCATCGCCTACATTGCCAATGGTGTTGACGTTGGCCATTTCCGTGATGGCCGGGACAGGGCGGCGGCGTTGCCGGAACGTTTTGTCGGTTTCCGTGGGCGTTATCGGACGTTGGTCGGCTATTTCGGCGCGGTCGCCCCGTGGTTGTGGTTCGACATGATGTCGCAATTGGCCGGACAAATGCCGGAATTTGGTTTTGTTTATATCGGCCCGGACTACGGCGGCTGTGCCGGCAAACTGCCCCGCAGCCCCAATGTCCTGTACATGGGGGCTGTTGATTATAACGTCCTGCCCGCTTACGCCGACCAGTTCGACGTTTGTTTTATCCCTTTCTCGCCCGGTACAATTGCCCGGTCAACCTCGCCGCTTAAGCTGTATGAATACTTTGCCTTGGAGAAGCCGGTGGTCGTGACGGCCGAAATGCAAGAATGCACGGCGTTTGCCGAAGTTTTTTCAGGTGCGGATTTGCCGACGCTCATGTCGGCGATTGGGGCGGCAGCCCACGCTGGTGAAACGCCAAGCTACCGGGAAGCCGTCCTTAAATTGGCAAACCTGAACACCTGGGACTTGCGGGCCGAGGCCTATCTTGAGGTGTTGCGGCAGTAGCTTTATAAAAATGGAACATAAAATGAAAAAACGTATTTTGAGTGTCGTCGGCACCCGGCCTGAAGCCATCAAAATGGCCCCAGTGATTTTAGGGTTAAAAAATGAGCCTTGGGCGGAAGTCCGGGTTTTGGCCACGGCGCAGCACCGCCAGATGTTGGATCAAGTGTTGGGGTTTTTCGGTATCCGGCCGGATATTGATTTGGACATCATGCGCCCGAACCAATCGCTGACAACATTGACCGCACGTCTGCTGTTGGAGTTGGATACGGTGCTGGCGACGGAAAAACCAGATGTCGTGCTAGTCCAAGGCGACACCACGACAGTGATGACCGTGGCTTTGGCCTGTTTTTACCAGCGTATCCCTATCGGCCATGTCGAGGCGGGTTTGCGGACGTGGGACATGCAGAACCCTTTTCCGGAAGAAGCCAACCGGGTGATAGCGGGAAAATTGGCGCGTTGGCATTTCGCCCCTACTGAAGGGTCGCGGCAGAATTTGCTCCGCGAAGGCATCGCCGATAGCGACATTAGCGTGACCGGCAATACCGTGATTGATGCCCTGCTGATGACCGCCGCCAAAGAACTGGACGTTGGCATTGGTCTTGACCCTACGCGGCGCCTGGTGTTAATCACTTGCCATCGCCGTGAGAATTTCGGCGAACCGTTCGAGAATATTTGCTTGGCCTTGCAAACGCTGGCGAAACAAAACCCGGACGTGCAGTTTTTATATCCGGTGCACCCTAACCCGAACGTGAAGGATGTCGCCCATCGGATGCTGGCAAGCCAGCAAAACATGTTGCTTTGTGAACCTTTGGATTACGCGCCTTTTGTTGCCGCCATGAAGCTTGCCTATCTGATCATCAGCGATTCTGGCGGCGTGCAGGAAGAAGCCCCGGCTTTAGGCAAGCCAGTGTTGGTGCTGCGCGAAGAGACCGAGAGGCCGGAAGCCGTGGAAATGGGCGTGGTGAAACTGGTTGGGACTGATTGCGTGCGCATTGTGCAGGAAGCGCAAAAGTTGTTGGATGATAAGGAAGCATACCAAGCGATGGCGCGGGGGATTTCTCCTTACGGTGATGGCCAGGCCGCCGGACGGGTTATAGGCGTGCTGCGGAAACATTTTGCCTGATGCGCTTGGTGTATTTCTCCCCGGTGCCTTGGCATAGCTTCACCCAACGTCCGCACCAATTTGTCAATTGGTTCCATGCGCGTACCGGTGCCGAGGTGCTTTGGCTGGAACCTTACCCGACGCGCTTGCCGATGCTGGCGGATTTGCAAAGGAAAAGGCCGGGGAATCAGGCCGGAAGCCAGCCTGCAATGGCAAAAGCCACCCCTGAGTGGCTATCCATCCTAAGCCCGCGTCCCTTGCCCATCGAGCCTTTGCCGGGTTCCGGATTGCTTAACCGTTGGCTTTGGAACGGTATCTTACAGGCGGTCAAAGCCTTTGTTGATCAGGGGGAATGCTGGCTGGGCATAGGCAAACCCTCCGAATTGGCCTTGCAGGTGTTGGCGCGGCATCCCGGCATCCCCTCGGTTTACGATGCCATGGATGATTTTCCGGCGTTTTACCAAGGCTGGTCGCGGGCGGCAATGGCGGAGCGGGAGCGAAAAATTGTTGCCTTGGTCTCCCGGCTGTTGGTTTCATCTACCCTGTTAGCGTCCCGGTTTGCCGGTCACCACGCCAAATGGGCCCTTACCCTTAACGCCTGCGAAACCAGCGGGCTTCCGCCGGCCACCTTGCCCAACAGGCCGGACAAGCCTGTCCTGGGGTATGTCGGCACTATCGGGCATTGGTTTGATTGGCCTCTGGTGGTGGCTTTGGCACAGGCCAACCCAGCCTTCTGTATCCGCCTGATCGGCCCAGTCTACTCAACGCCGCCTACGCCACTGCCAGGTAATATAGAATTGTTGGCGGCTTGTGACCATGCCGCGGCGATCAGGGCTATGCAGGAGTTTTCGGTAGGCCTGATACCTTTCAAATGCACCGATCTCACCGCTTCGGTCGACCCCATTAAGTTTTACGAATATCGGGCCCTGGGCTTGCCCGTACTTTCCACGCGCTTTGGGGAAATGGCCAGGCGTAGCGAAGAGGCGGGGGTGTTTTTTTTGGACGGGGCTGCCGATCTTGTTAGCCAGGTGAAGGACGCGCTTTCATACGGGAGTGGCTTAAGTGAAATCGCCGCATTCAGGGCGGCCAATTCCTGGGCCACACGTTTTGATGCCAGCGGAATACTTGTATGAGGCTTGGGTTACGGATGTGTCAATGCGCCTGACGGAGCCGTTTCCGTTTTATTTAACGGGCAGATGGCATTGCGGGCCCTATGGCGGTTGTTTGGTTTGTTTAATATCGTGAAAAAAATTTCAATATCTATCGTCACTTATAATAGTGAACATATTATCGGCGCCTGCTTGGCGTCGCTAGCAGCCCATTTTGAGCATCGCGGTTATGAAAAAACAATACAATTAATTGATAACCAATCACAGGATGGGACTGTCGCCATCTTAAGGCACTTCGCAGAGCAAAACCCCCAATTCCAGGTCATCCAAAACGCTTGCAATGCTGGATTTGGCCGTGGCCATAATGTGGCCATAGGGCAAGCGGACAGTGATTACCATATTATCTGCAACCCTGATATTGTCATTAATGGCCAAACGATAACCGCCCTCGCGGATTATATGGGCCAACATCCCGATATAGCCATCCTCTGCCCCAGGTTGACCAATGCCGATGGTAGCCTCCAGCCCAATAACCATAAGCTCCCCACGCTGTTGGATTTGGTGTTGCGGCGGATAGCCCCGGCATGGCTGCAAAGGCGCTTACAACAAAGAATGGATGCCTACATCATGTTAGATGTCGGATACGAGAATATCTGTGACGTGCCATTTGTTTCCGGTGCCTTTATGTTTTGCCGGACAGCCGTTTTAAAGCAGGTCGGCGGTTTTGACGGACGCTATTTCCTGTATTTTGAGGATGCCGATTTGTGCCGGAAAATCCATGGGGCGGGTTATAGGACGGTTTATTATCCCGATGCGAGCGTCGTCCATCTGTGGGAGAGGGCGGCGCATAAAAGCTGGCGTATGGCTTGGGTGATGTCCGTCAGTGCGCTGAAGTATTTTAATAAATGGGGCTATCGCCTGTATTGAAGGGTGGCCCAAATGACGGTTTTTCTGGATAAGTTTTTATTTCAATGGATACAGTGCTGGTAACGGGGGCAACGGGCTTTGTCGGCAAAGCCTTATGTTCCGAACTGATGGCAAAAGGTTTTAGTGTCAATGGCATTGCCCGTAAGCCTGTGGCCAGCGGTTGGCCTGGCGCTATGGGCCAGCTTGTTATCGGGGACATTAATGGCCAGACCGATTGGCGCCAGGTGTTGGGCCATACTGGCAGTGTCGTGCATCTTGCGGCGCGTACCCATGTCCTACGTGATACGGCGGCCGACGCCTTGGCCGAATACCGCAACATTAATGTGGCGGGGACATTGAACCTTGCCCGGCAAGCGGCGGCCATGGGTGTGAAACGCTTTGTTTTTGTCAGTTCAGTTAAGGTCAATGGGGAAAATACCCCTTCGGGCCAGCCTTTTACGGAAGATGCCGCCCCGGCACCGCTTGATGCCTATGGGATGTCCAAATGTGAAGCCGAAGCTGGGTTACGTCAATTAGCCCTTGAAACAGGCATGGAAGTGGTCATCATCCGCCCGCCGTTGGTGTATGGCCCTGGTGTTAAGGCTAATTTCCGGACGCTGATGCGGTATGTGGATAAAAGGATACCGCTGCCGTTTGCCTTGATAGACAATAAACGTAGCCTGGTCGCCCTGGACAACCTGGTCGATATGGTCACCCTCTGCCTGTCCCATCCTGCCGCGGCTAACCAGACTTTTTTGGTCAGCGACGGCCACGATGTCTCCACGGCTGATTTGCTCCGCCGCCTTGCCATGGCCTTAAATAAACCCGCGCTGCTGTTTCCCGTCCCGGTTGGGTTATTGGCGGGTGGTTTGCGGTTGTCAGGCAAAGGTGCCGTGGCGCAGCGTTTGTGCGGCAATTTGCAAGTTGATATTGCCAAGGCCCGGGAGTTGCTGGCGTGGGCCCCACGGGTGGGTCTTGATGAGGCATTAGGGGAAACCGCCCGGCATTATCAGGGGTCCCGTTAATGGTTATGATGGCCGTTTTCCTGGTGTTGGCGTTCCTTGCTTCGCTTATTTTGACCGGGTGGTTTCGCCACTACGCCATTGCCACCCGTCTTCTTGATATTCCCAATGCCCGCAGCTCCCATCATCAGCCCACACCCCGTGGCGGCGGGTTGGCGGTCGTGTGCGTTTTCCTCTTCAGTGTGCCGGTGTTTTTTTTAATGGGCTTGATGACCAGTGGGGAGTTGTGCGCATTTTTAGGATCTGGCGCATTAGTTGCCGTGGTAGGTTTTATGGATGACCGTCGTCATATTCCGGCACCTCTGCGCTTAGCCGCGCATTTTCTTGCCGCCGCTTGGGGCTTGTTTTGGTTGGGCGGAATGCCTGCGCTACCGATGATCAACCTGGTGCAGGTGCCCGGTATGGGAAGCGTTTTGGGGCTCTTTTATCTGGTTTGGCTATTGAACTTATATAATTTCATGGATGGTATTGATGGGCTGGCAGGGATTGAAGCCATTAGTGTTTGCGCCGGTGGTGGATTATTATATTGGCTGGCAGGAAACAACGCCCACTATTGGCCTCTGGCGATACTGGCGATGGCCGTGGCAGGTTTTTTATGTTGGAATTTTCCGCCCGCGAAAATATTTATGGGTGATGCCGGTAGCGGTTTTTTGGGTTTGGTGTTAGGGCTGTTTTCTATTCAGGCGGCGTGGTCCGCGCCGCAATTTTTTTGGAGTTGGCTGATTTTGTTAGGCGTGTTTATTGTCGATGCGACGTGGACTTTGTTGCACAGGTTGCTAGGCGGGGAAAAATTTTACGAAGCCCATCGTAGCCATGCTTACCAGAGGGCTGCCCGCCGGTTTGGCGCACATAAGCCAGTATCATTGGCGGTCGTTATGATCAACTTGTTTTGGTTGTTACCGGTGGCATTATGGGTAGCTAAGGGTGGTTTGAATGGCCTGCTGGGGCTGTTGTTGGCGTATTGCCCGCTTTTCATATTGGCTTTAATTTTCAAGGCGGGTTCAAAGGAAGTTTCAGAGTGAAAGTTAGGCTGGCGCAGTGGATGACAGGATTATCCAGACCTAAAAAAGTATGTATCCTTATGGCGACCGACGCAGTGTTTGCCGTGCTGGCTTTTTGGCTGGCATTCTCATTACGCTGGGGGGTTTGGTATGTGCCCCATGGCCAGGAATGGTATTTATTTGCCGTGGCGCCGTTTCTTGCGGTGCCCATCTTTATCAAGATGGGCTTGTACCGTGCTATCGTCCGTTATATCGAGATGCGCGCCTTATTGACAATTGTCCAGGCCGCCACGTTGTACGCGTTGATTTTTGCATTTGTGATCTATCAATCCAGCATCCCCATTATTCCTCGGACGGTAGCCCCGTTGAACGGCCTGTTAATGATGTTGCTGGTGGGCAGCAGCCGTTTTTTTGCGCGGTGGTGGTTGGCGGATACGTATGGCCGCCTGCCTGGAATACGCGGTTCGGCCAATTGCCAGAAAAAAAATGTCGTGATTTATGGGGCAGGAAGTGCCGGTGTGCAGTTGGCGGCGGCGTTGATCCATGGCCGTGAATACAATCCGGTCGCCTTTATTGATGATGACCGGTTGTTGCACAAGCAGAAAATCAATGGCATCAAGATCTATCCGCTCAGTTTGCTAAGTTACGTGATAAAGCACCATAAGGTTTCCGATATTCTCTTGGCCATGCCATCGGTGAGCCGGTCACGCAGAAGTGAAATTATCCGCTTGCTTGAGCCTTATGCGGTCCATGTCAGGACAATGCCGGGGCTGGCCGATATTGCCCAAGGTAAAGTGACCTTTGACACTTTGCAAGAAGTGGATATTGCCGATCTTTTGGGGCGTATTTGTATTGACCCCGATCCTGCGCTCATCCATTCCACGATTAGCGGTAAAGTTGTTATGGTCACTGGTGCTGGAGGTTCCATTGGTTCGGAAATTTGCCGCCAAATTATCCGTCTGCAACCTACCGTCCTGATTCTGTTTGAGGTCTGCGAATTCGCCCTTTATTCGATAGAAAAGGAATTGAACCATTTGTTATCTAAAACAAATGGGGCAAATACGGTTGAGCTGGCCGCCGTGTTGGGTTCGGTATGTGACCGCGGACGGGTGGAAAAAATATGCCAGGCCTTTAAGGTGCAAACGCTTTACCATACAGCCGGTTATAAGCATGTCCCTATGGTGGAACGGAATCCCGGCGAGGCTATCAGGAATAATATTTTCGGTACGCTTCAGACCGCCCAGGCCGCCATTGCCGCCCATGTTGAAAAATTTGTGCTGATTTCCACTGACAAAGCCGTCAGGCCGACCAATACGATGGGGGCGTCCAAACGTTTTGCGGAATTGATCCTCCAGGCCCTGAGCGCCAATGCAGAGGATAGCCAACAAACTTGTTTTACGATGGTCCGTTTTGGTAATGTCCTGGATTCTTCCGGCTCTGTCGTTCCGCTATTCAGGGAACAAATTGCCCGGGGCGGGCCTGTGACAGTCACTGATGCCCGTGTCATCCGGTATTTTATGACCATACCCGAAGCTGCCCAGTTGGTGATCCAGGCGGGGGCCATGGGGCAGGGCGGGGATGTGTTTGTGTTGGATATGGGGGAGCCGATCCGTATTCTTGATTTGGCTAAACGCATGGTGCATCTGAGCGGTTTGGAAGTGAAGGACGAAGACCATCCAAACGGTGAGATTGAAATTAGTTTTATCGGGTTAAGGCCCGGGGAAAAATTGTATGAGGAATTGTTGATCGGCGACCATGTGTCAGAAACCGACCACCCCAGGATAATGAGGGCTAAAGAGCCCGTCATTGCTTGGGCTGAACTGCAGGCCATGCTGGGTTTATTGGAGCGTGCAACCGAAAATGGCGATTTTGAACAAGTTAGGAAGGTTTTGACGGGCGCGGTCGCAGGCTTTGTCCCCCAGTGTGAAATAAGCGATGTATTATGGAAAAAAGCAGGACGGAACGGGGGGGGGTTGACAGGATAAAAAAAAACCTCCCATCGTTTGCACGAAGGGAGGCCGAAGTTCAAGCAGGAGTTATGAGGAGTAACTGCTTGAGGTATAACACCAGGAGGTCGTTAATCTGATAGAACTCAATTTTTTAGTTGGGTTCTTGTCGCAATGTTGCTATAAATAGCGGCTGTTGCAAATAATATCGTTGAAACAATAAATTGACCGGAAATAAAACTCCAAATACCGGCAATAAACAGTAAAGCTATCAGTATCTCTTTCTTAAATTCGTTCATTGTTTTGTTCCTGTAAAATAAATAAAAATATTCATACAGTGCCGGGGGTTACCGATGTTTTTGCTTTTTCACTGAATTGGTGCTTACTATACAGAGATAAATTTTGGATACAATATGTCAAATACTAAATGGATTGATCTCATTTGTGAAACAATGCTGGTGTCAATCGTTTTCTTGATAGAATGGTCGCCATTTTTATAAATTTAGACACAAAATTCATGAAAATGACTAAGGATAGCGGTTATAAAGTGTGTGATAAAACACCAAAAAATGTATTTTCAGGATCTTGAGGAAATGAAGTGGACAAGTTAACCAGTATGAATGTCTTTGTTCGGGTCGCGAGAGCCGGAAGCTTTGCGGGTGGCGCCCGCGAACTTGGGATTTCCAGGGCCATGGCGACCAAGCATATTATGCAGCTAGAGGGTAGCCTGGGGACGCGGTTATTTAACCGGACGACACGCAGCTTAAGCCTGACCGATGTCGGTGCCTCTTATCTCGAGCGTTGCCAACAAGTTTTGCTCGATGTTGAAGAGATGGAGTCGGCGGTCACCCATTTGCAAACCGAGCCGCGCGGGGTGTTAAAAATCAGTGCGCCGCCAGTGATCGGGGCCAGCCACATTACCCGTGCGATTTCACAGTTTTTGAAGATGCATCCGGATTTGACTGTGGATTTGATTTTGCAAAGCAGCCCGGGGGATTTGATTGATGAAGGGATAGATGTGGCCATTTATTTAGGGACACTGGATGACACGAGTATGGTGGCGCGGAAACTGGCCAGTTCATCCATGGTGGTTTGCGGCTCGCCCGATTATTTGGCCCGTTACGGCATTCCCAAGACCCCCGAGGATTTGCTCCAACATAGCTGTTTGGTCAATTGGGCCAGTTCCCCTAGAAACAGGTGGCAGTTTAAAAGCGAGGCCGGCCATACGGTTATTGCCGTTTCAGGGCGTATGCAGGCCAATGTGGCCGATGCAATCCGGGTGGCTGCAATTGATGGCTTAGGTCTGGTGATGCTGGCTTCCTATGTGGTTGCAAGGGATATCGAAAAAGGCAAGTTAAAAGCCGTATTGGAAAATTATAACTTGCCGCCTTTAGATATTCATGCCGTGTATCCGCACCGGAAATATTTATCTGCCAAGGTCCGGCGTTTCCTGGATTTTTTGCAGGAATGGCTAGGCCCCCAAGTCACCATGCCCGGCTCAGAATAAACGCCTGGCGGAGGCTTCTTATCCATAAAAATGATTGCCAATTCTTAGGTTTATCAGCAGATTGCTTGACCCTGCCTGTCTGGATGCGATAATAGGCGGACTTGTCACCGACAACTAGGCTTTTGGCGGCCCAAAAGCTTACCATCCTAAATGAATTGTAAGATTTAACCTACTTACCGAACGGTCAATGATAAATAACCTTTCCCCGCTCCAGGCTTGGGAATTAATGCAGAAGCAACCACGGGCTGTGTTAATTGATGTCAGGACAAAAATAGAGCATACCTTTATCGGGCATCCTCCTGGCGCGCTTAATATCCCTTGGAAAGAACTGCCAGATTGGTTGTTGAACCCTGAATTCGTCCCTTTAGTGGTCGAAGCCGTGCCAGAACGCGACACCCCCATTTTATTATTGTGCCGGAGCGGCCAACGTTCCTTGGACGCCGCCAACATCTTGCAACAAGTGGGTTATACCCAGCTTATTAATATCGAAGGCGGCTTTGAAGGCCCTTTGGATAATGATAAGCATCGTGGCAATATCGGCGGTTGGCGGTTTCATGGCCTACCGTGGCAGCAAAGCTAGGGCCACACTAACCCCCCACGCCACCAATTATTGATGGTAAACAACCATCTTATTACCTAACACAAGCCAGATTCTGCTTAAATCGGGCAAGCCTGTTTATTTAACCTCCAGAGTACATCCAAAGTGATTGAAAAATTAAGAAATATTGCCATTATTGCCCACGTTGACCACGGTAAAACGACCTTGGTTGACAAGTTGCTCCAACAATCTGGCACCTTCGCCGCGCATTCCAAGGTCACTGAACGGATCATGGATTCCAACGATTTGGAAAAAGAGCGCGGCATTACCATCCTTGCCAAAAACACGGCATTGGATTGGCGTGATTACCATATTAACATCGTCGACACCCCAGGCCATGCCGACTTTGGCGGCGAAGTCGAGCGTGTTTTGTCGATGGTCGATTCGGTTCTGTTGTTAGTCGATGCCGTTGACGGTCCGATGCCACAAACCCGGTTCGTCACCCAAAAAGCGTTTGCCTTAGGGTTGAAACCCATTGTCGTCATCAATAAAATTGACCGTCCAGGCGCGCGCCCTGATTGGGTGGTTGACCAAACTTTTGACTTATTCGACCGCTTAGGCGCAACTGACGAACAGTTGGATTTCCCCATCGTTTACGCATCGGCATTAAATGGTTATGCAGGATTGGACACCTCAGTGACTGGCGGTGACATGACCCCTTTGTTTGAGACCATCGTCGAAAGGGTTAGCCCACCTAAAGTGGATTTGGACGGCCCGTTCCAAATGCAAGTCACCAGCTTGGATTACAATACTTATGTGGGCGTTATCGGTGTCGGCCGTATCCAACGCGGCGCCATCAAAGCAAACCAGCCGCTGGTCATCGTCAACCGCGAAGGCGTGGAGCGCAAAGGCCGCATGTTGCAATTGTTCGGTTTCCACGGCTTGGAGCGTGTGGAAGTTGAATCAGCCCGCGCGGGTGACATTATCGCCTTCACAGGGATTGAAAAACTGGAAATTTCCGATACCCTTTGCCATCCCGATGCGGTCGAAGTCATGACCCCGCTGACCGTGGACGAACCCACCGTGACCATGACTTTCCAAGTCAACAACTCACCGTTTGCCGGCAAGGAAGGCAAATTCCTGACTTCACGGCAAATCCGTGACCGTCTGGAAAAGGAACTGCAACACAACGTCGCCCTGAAAGTTGAAGACACTGGGGATCCGGACAAATTTAAAGTCTCTGGTCGTGGCGAGCTGCATTTGTCGGTATTGATCGAAAACATGCGCCGCGAAGGTTTTGAGCTGGGCGTGTCAAGGCCGGAAGTGATCATCAAGGAAGTGGATGGCGAAAAGCATGAACCGTTTGAGATGGTGACCATCGAGGTGGAAGAAATTCACCAAGGTTCGATCATGGAAAAATTGGGCGACCGTAAAGGCGATTTGGTCAATATGGTCCCTGATGGCAAAGGCCGTATCCGTTTGGAATACATGATGCCGTCACGCGGCCTGATCGGTTTCCAAACTGAATTCATGACCGCCACTTCCGGTTCTGGTTTGCTGTACCACGTATTCGACCATTACGGCCCGATGAAAAAAGGCGAAATTGGCGTCCGTAAGCGTGGCGTATTGGTGTCTATGGTGCAAGGTAAAGCCTTGGCTTATGCGTTGTTTGCCTTGCAAGAACGTGGCGAATTGTTCTTGGTCCATGCTGATGAAGTTTACGAAGGCATGTTGGTCGGTATCCATTCCCGCGCCAATGACTTGGTGGTTAACCCAACCAAAGCCAAACAGCTCACCAACATCCGCGCCGCCGGTACTGACGAAAACTTGATCTTAGTGCCTATCCAAAAAATGACTTTGGAACAGGCCTTGGAATTTATTGGTGAAGATGAACTGGTGGAAGTGACACCTAAGTCGATTCGTTTGCGTAAGAAATTACTGACAGAAAACGAGCGGAAACGCGCGGCGAAAAGCTAAGTCCGTTTGAAAAGCCAGTGTGGGCGATTTTCGCCCACATGAAGAGGTCATGCTGCTATGAAATTAAAAGTCGTTATCCATGATGCCGAAGAAGGTGGTTATTGGGCGGAAGTTCCAGCCATTCCTGGCTGCGCGACCCAAGGCGATACTTATGAACAATTGATTGCCAATATTTATGAAGCGGTCGAGGCTTGCTTAAGTGTTGATCTTGATACGTTAGAACTGACAGAACACGACAGGATCATGGAGCTGGCTGTTTGAAGTCGATTTCAGGTAAAGCATTTGCCAAGTTGATTGAAAAGCGCGGCTGGCGTTTGGTGAGAATAAACGGTAGCCACCATGTTTACATGCAAACAGGCAATCCTATTCGGCTTTCAATACCTGTACATGGCAATGAAGATTTAAAAATCGGGCTGCTAAAGCATTTTATGAAAGTGGTTGGTATCGTTGAAGAAGATTTCTAGTCGGTGAACCATGAACGAAATTATTTTCCTAGTTGAAGAAGCACCCGAAGGCGGCTTTATTGCTAAAGCTTTAGGTGCATCCATTTTCACCCAAGCTGATGATATAAACGAGTTGCATCAAAGCTTGCGCGAAGCCGTAGATTGTCATTTCGAACCGATGGATAAGCCAAAAATCATCCGTTTACATTTTGTCCGTGAAGAAGTGATTGCGGCGTGAAATTGCCCCGTGATGTGTCCGGCTTGGAATTGGCAAACAAATTGTCAGTCTTAGGTTATGAAGTCACTCGCCAGAATGGTAGCCATATCCGCTTAACGACCCAACAAAATGGTCAACATCATATTACTGTGCCGCAACATGATCCATTAAAAGTAGGCACTTTTTCGGCAATTTTGAATGATGTCGCCAAGCATTTTTTAATTAGCCGTGATGAACTGTTGCAACAATTGTTTTAATTAAAATGAGTTTTAAACCCAAACCATGACCGCACGCACCGCCACTGTAGAGCGCAACACGCTCGAAACCCAAATCAAAATAGCCATTAATGTGGATGGTACAGGCCAAGCCAGTTTTACGACAGGCGTGCCATTTCTTGACCACATGCTTGATCAAATCGCCCGTCACGGTTTAATCGACATGGATATTGTCGCCCACGGCGATTTGCAGATAGATGCGCACCACACCGTCGAAGATGTCGGCATCACCTTAGGCCAAGCGGTGGCTAAAGCCATTGGCGATAAAAAAGGCATCGTCCGTTACGGGCATTCTTATGTGCCACTGGATGAAGCCTTGTCGCGGGTGGTGGTGGATTTTTCCGGCCGTCCTGGCTTGTTTTACAATGTCACCTTTCCGCGTGGCATGATCGGCTCGTTTGATGTCGATTTGTTCCGCGAATTTTTCCAAGGTTTTGTCAACCATGCGGGCTTAACGTTACACATTGATAATCTTAAAGGTGTCAACGCCCATCATATCTCCGAAACAGTTTTTAAGGCTTTCGGGCGTGCTTTGCGGATGGCGATGACTGCCGACGAACGCATGGCGGGCATTATGCCTTCCACCAAAGGTACGCTTTAAGCTAAGTTAATTGTCCACGAAAGACACGAAAAGCACGAAAAAGTAATTTGCATAATAGTAAGATTGCTTGAGGTTAATCCTACACCAACATTTATGTGAATATTTAAAACGGATTGATTTCGTGCTTTTCGTGTCTTTCGTGGACAAAAATGATTTATAACATCATCTTTACTGAATTTTTATGTCTTCTGTTGCTGTAATTGATTATGGAATGGGCAATTTGCATTCAATTGCCAAAGCCTTGCAACACGCCGCACCTGATGTGTCGGTCACCGTCACAGCTGATGCCCAAGCGATTTTGCAAGCCGACCGTGTGGTGTTCCCCGGCGTGGGGGCGATAAGGGATTGTATGCATGCCCTGAAACAAGCCTGTTTGGATGAGGTTATCCAAACGGTTGCCAAAACCAAGCCCTTATTGGGTATTTGTTTAGGGATGCAGGCCTTATTGACGGACAGTGCAGAAAATGGGCATAACCTCTGCCTGAATATTTTCTCAGGCCACGTTGTCCGTTTTCCTGAAGATTTACACGATCATGAAGGAATTCGCCTGAAAATTCCCCACATGGGTTGGAATCAAGTCAGGCAAAATCCACATCCCTTATGGCAAGGCATTCCCCAAGACAGCCGGTTTTATTTTGTCCATAGTTATTACGCACAACCGGATGATGCGTCCATTGTCGCGGCGACAACCGATTATCCAGAACCGTTTGCCTGCGCATTGGCGCAAGACAATGTTTTTGCCGTACAATTCCACCCCGAAAAAAGCCAAGCCGTAGGCTTGCAATTGCTGAACAATTTTTTGCACTGGGACGTGTAGGGTCGTGATAGGCGCACCTCTTAATTCCGGTCATGTCTTTATTGAGTTGAGGAACCACTTGTTATGCTGTTAATCCCCGCTATTGATTTAAAAGAAGGCAAATGTGTGCGCTTGCGCCAAGGCCGCATGGAAGATGACACGATATTTTCCGATGATCCTGTCGCCGTGGCGGGGCGTTGGGTGGATGCGGGGGCGAAGCGTTTACATTTGGTCGATTTGGACGGTGCATTTGCGGGCAAACCCCGCAATGCCGAAGTGATCCACGCGATAGTTGAGGCCTACCCTGATTTGATCATCCAAATCGGTGGCGGCATCCGTGACGAAGAAACGGTTGAAGCATACCTGAACGCAGGTGTCGAGTATGTGATTATCGGCACCAAAGCGGTCAATGAACCCCATTTTGTCCGCGATGTGGCGATGGAATACCCGCGGCGTATCATTGTTGGTTTGGATGCCAAAGATGGCAAAGTTGCCGTGGATGGTTGGTCGAAACTGTCTAAACACGATGTCATTGATCTGGCCCAACATTTTGAAGCCGATGGCGTGGAAGCGATTATTTACACCGATATCGCCCGTGATGGCATGATGCAGGGTGTCAATGTTGAAGCCACTGCAAGGTTGGCACGGGCGATAAAAATTCCGGTGATCGCTTCGGGTGGTATCACTAACCTTGATGATATTCGGGCCTTAGGCGCGTTTGCCCATGAAGGCATTATGGGCGCGATCACTGGACGGGCCATTTATGAAGGCACGCTGGATTTTGCTGAAGGCGAAAAACTTGCCGAATCTTTTTAACTATGAGCCTAGCCAAACGTATCATCCCTTGCCTTGACGTCGATAACGGCCGCGTCGTTAAAGGCGTAAAATTTGTGGACATCCGCGATGCCGGTGACCCGGTCGAAATTGCCCGGCGTTATGACCGCGAAGGGGCGGATGAAATTACCTTTTTGGACATCACCGCCACCCATGACAACCGTGACACCATTGTCCATGTTGTCGAGCAAGTCGCCAGTGAAGTCTTCATCCCCTTGACCGTCGGCGGCGGCATCCGGACTTTGGATGACATCCGCCGGATGCTGAATGCGGGCGCTGACAAGGTCGGTATCAACAGTGCGGCGGTGTTCCGCCCTGAATTTGTCCAAGAAGCGGCTGGGCGGTTCGGTTCGCAATGTATCGTGGTCGCCATTGATGCGAAAAAAACTAGTCAAGATGGCGAGGCTGCCAGATGGGAAATTTTTACCCATGGAGGGCGTAAAGCCACCGGTATAGACGCCATCGAATGGGCGGAGAAAATGGTCGCTTATGGGGCAGGGGAAATCCTTTTGACCAGTATGGACAGGGATGGGACCCGCGAAGGGTTTGACCTGCCATTGACCCGTGCCATCAGCGAAGCCGTTGCCGTACCAGTGATTGCATCGGGCGGTGTCGGTTGTTTAGACCATTTGGCGGACGGCGTGATAGACGGCAAAGCCGACGCGGTGTTGGCGGCGAGCATTTTCCATTTTGCCGAATATACGATACAGCAGGCCAAAGAACACATGCGGGCCCGCGGAATTGAGGTGCGCTTATGAGCTGGCTAGATGAAATCCGTTGGACGCCAGAGGGCTTAGTCCCCGTCATCGCCCAACAAGCAGGCAATGGCAGGGTGGTGATGTTCGCCTGGATGAACCGCGAATCCTTGGCATTGACCGCCCAAGAAGGCTATGCCGTGTATTGGTCACGCTCACGCAATAAACTCTGGCGCAAAGGTGAAGAATCCGGCCATCGGCAGAAAGTTATCAGCATCCAGCTGGATTGCGATGAAGACGTGATTTTGCTGGAGATTGAACAAGAAGGCGGCATTGCTTGTCACACCGGGCGCGAAAGTTGTTTTTATCGGCAGTTGGTTGACGGGCAATGGCAAGCGGTGGAAGCGGTTATTAAAGATCCTGGAACCATTTATAAAAAGCTATGAACGACACCTTAAGCCAACTCGCAGACGTCCTCGAACAACGCAAACAACAATCTGCCGACAAATCCTACGTCGCCAGTTTGTACGCAAAAGGCTTGGACACCATCCTGAAAAAAATCGGTGAAGAAGCCACCGAAACCGTGATAGCGGCGAAAAATGGCGAAAAACAACAAATCGTTTATGAAACCGCCGATCTATGGTTTCATTGCATGGTGATGCTAGCGGATCAGGGTTTGCATCCTGATGATGTATTGACGGAATTACAACGGCGTTTTGGCCTGTCTGGACTAGAAGAAAAGGCGCAACGCCAAAATAAATAAACAAAAACACATAGCGGAGTTTAAACATGGGCTTTAGTATCCCTCATTTATTGGTTGTATTAGCGATTGTCATTGTTGTCTTTGGGACTAAACGCTTACGTAATTTGGGCGCCGATTTGGGCGGGGCGATCAAAGGCTTCCGTACCGCGATCAAAGATGGCGAAGAAGGTAAAAAACTCGACGATGATGATGGCCAAGTGATTGACGGTGAAGTCACCCTCAAAAAAAATGACAAGGTGTAGTTGAACCATGTTTGAGGTTGGATTTTCAGAGCTTTGCATGATAGGTTTGGTGGCCTTGCTGGTGATAGGGCCTGAAAAGTTGCCCAAAATGGCGCGTCTGGCAGGTTTTTGGATAGGAAAAACCCGTGCGATGGTGGCAAACGTCAAAGCCGAAATCCATTCCGAATTACAGGCCGAAGAAATGCGCCAACTGGTAAAATCCCAATCGGGTTTGGAAGAATTGCAAAATTTGCAAGAAGAGTTTACCCATACCATCCATAGCGTCAAAGCGTCTTCAGAAGAGCTGGAAGATAGCATCAAACAAAGCAATCCACATGAATGAGAGCGATTTTGAAGAATCGGTAGGCCAATCGTTTATCAGCCACCTTGTCGAATTGCGTGACCGTCTGTTGAAGGTCATCCTGTGCGTGCTGATGGTTTTTATCGGCCTGGCCTATTACGCCAACGAAATTTACAGTTTTTTGGCAGGGCCTTTGCTACAGCACCTGCCGAAAAATAGCACCATGATCGCCATTGAAGTGGCTTCGCCTTTTTTTACCCCCTTCAAATTGGCTTTTATTGTTGCCGTTTTTGCCTCAATTCCTGTCATCCTTTATCAATTCTGGGCATTTGTCGCCCCGGGGCTGTATAAGCACGAACAGCGTTTGGTGTTTCCCTTGCTGATCGCCAGCACCTTGCTTTTTTACACGGGTGTGGCCTTTGCCTATTTTATTGTCTTCCCGCTGATTTTTGGCTTCTTGACCGCCGCCGCACCAGTTGGGGTCACCGTCATGACCGACATTGCCCAATATCTGGATTTTGTCTTGGCGCTCTTTTTTGCCTTTGGCGTATGCTTTGAAATACCGATATTCACCATTGTCCTGGTTTGGACGGGTTTCATTTCGCCCGCTGATTTGGCGGAAAAGCGCCCTTATGTGATTGTCGGCGTGTTTGTCATCGCCATGTTCCTGACGCCCCCTGACGCGCTCTCGCAAACGTTGCTGGCGGTGCCAATGTGGATGTTGTTCGAGATAGGGCTGCTGTTTTCGCGGCTATTTGTGCGCAAAACCGAGGATGACGATAACCTTCCGGTTGCTGTCAACAGTATCCATCAACAGAATAAAAGGGGTTAGTATGGGCGGGTATAAACAAAGCAAAACAGCCCGGTATACGCTGTCGGTTGTTTATTTGTTAGTCTTGGCATTCCTGGTTGTTGGGACGCTTTTATCCGAACAAAACAAACTGGAAGCCGCATCCCAGCAAGAAAAACTGTCTGTAATCAAATAGACAAAGCCATGCGTAATGCAATAAACGTTAAATGGCCTTGACTAAGCAGCCGAAATAGGGTCTAATAGCCGTCTTTTGTAGACCCCCGCCTAGGTAGCTCAGTCGGTAGAGCAGAGGACTGAAAATCCTCGTGTCGGCAGTTCGATTCTGCCCCTGGGCACCACTACAAAACTAGCAATTCCCGGAACTGGGGTTGTTTACCGAATATCAAGCCTAGGTAGCTCAGTCGGTAGAGCAGAGGACTGAAAATCCTCGTGTCGGCAGTTCGATTCTGCCCCTGGGCACCATGAATAAACAATATAAAAGAACCGGCCACATAAGCCGGTTTTTTTATGCCTGAAGGTTTGGATGGAGGCTTAGGCCTTCGCAAAAGAAGTTTCATGCGCTGTAAAGCCCGTTATCGCCTTTGTGTCTAGGATAGCAGCTCCCTTTCACCTTGATAACTGAAGGGCGGGGGGTATGGAAAGCCTATCAGGCCTGTTTATAAGTCACTAAGGATGTGTCCGCGTAAATTGGTGACAGCCCGGTTTGCGACGCCGATGACGCTGATCTGTTGCTTGATGGTGCGGGTATAATTTTCATGGAGATGGCCATGAAAAATATGTTTTACGCCCATAGCGGCCGCCAATTCGCCAATGATTGGGAAGCCGTGGCGATGCGAGCCAGGGGCTTCATGGGTCACCAGAATGTCGGCTTTCTGGTTTTTTAAGGATTCAAATTCGTCATGCCAGATGGCTGACCGGTATTTGAGCGACATTTCCGCATTTTTGATATGGGCGGACTGGTAGTCGAGATAGTGCTGTTTGTTTTGCCATTTGGGTGGCTGTGGCGGATACCAGACGCGGCCTAGGAAGATGCCGCCCAGGCCAGCGATCCGTATGCCTGCGACTTCAGCGACTTTCAAGTGCAAGCTTTTATGGGCTAGGGCGGAATGGAACAGGTTATGGTATTTGTTAGGGGTTTCAAAGTCGTGGTTGCCTGCGATCCACCAGATTTCAGTCGAACCAATAATGTCCGCAAGATATTCTTCCAGCGGCTTGTCCAAATCGTAATCACCGAGCATCACCACGGCCTCAGGCTTGTGCTTATGCACTGCCGCTATCAGGGCGTTAAAATTCCCGTGGGGGTCGCCAGCAAATAAAATTTTGTCATATTGGCTCATGTTGTTACACCGTCTGTGGTATTAACCCTAATGCCAAAAATAACAGAGTGTGATCGCCGTTATTGCCCGTGGGTTTATATGTCCTCAAGTATAGTGGTCTGGGTGGACAGTCGCCTTTGGGCGACGGTCCATGGGGGTGAAAATTATCTAAACAATCTCTCTGGCTTTGGTAAAAGCTGCACGGAAATCCAAATATAATGGTTTGTCAGTTTCCAGCATGAGCCTTAACATTTCGTTTTGCAGTTGGTATTTGACATTGCCAACCGCCAACGCGCCGACTCCGACCGCTCCAGTGCCTTCGGCGGCATGGGACAGCGGTACGCCAAAATCATTGCGCTTGATGCCTTCAATGCCAGCAGGTGGCACGGCGTTGACATCGCCAGCGACTTTCAATTGCAAGGCGGCTTTTAAGGTCGCGGCGTTCAGCACTTGGATGCCTGCTTTTGCCGTGCAGAAAATAATATCGGCATCCCGTAACAAGCCAGCTTTTTCTGCATCGTTGCCCCCAACCGCACCTGTCAGATGGCAGGAGAAACGGCGGTTATAAGCTTTGGCGACATCGTCGGCGGTTTCAGCCGATAAATGGTCAACCAAAGCGGTTTGTGCACCCGCCAGCGAAGCGATCACGCCAGTGGCAATGCCAACCGGCCCGGTGCCACCAAACACCAAGGCTTTGCAATCCGCCAAAGTTTTGCCATGTTTGTTTTGCAATTCCTTTTCAACGCAAGCAACCAAGGCCGCCGCCGTCGTGAATGCGCCGCTGGGGTCGGCAAACACCGACACTTCAAACGGCGGCACCATCGCCCGTTGGCTGGCATTGAGCATATCCATCGCCAAGGCCAAATCACGTCCGCCGATGAAAATACCGGTACGTTTGACACCGGCGGGGCCACGGGAAAAGATAGCGTCTTGGGTCAGGCCATTGACGCTATCCAATTTGACGTTGCTGTACGGCATCAGCACATCAAAACCGGCATCCATCGCCATATTGATGTCAAACGGACTGTTGTGCGGCATAGGGTCAAGCATATGTAAAATGCTACGTTTTTCCATTAGGCATCCTCAATGGGTGACGGAGTGGTTTGATAATTACGCTTTTGATTTTATGTAATCCCTGGCGACGGCAAACGCATGTTCAAAATGCAGGTACAGGGGTTTGTCTGTATTGAGCATGCTTTTTAGCAGCAAATTTTGCGCCTGATATTTGATATTGCCGATAGCCAACGCGCCGATGCCGACTGCACCACTGTTGGAGCCCGCTATCGGTGTGCCATTATGGAACGCATCGACACCCGCAATGCCCGCTGGTGGGACGGCGTTGACGTCCGCCGCGACTTTCAATTGCGGTGCGGAAGCCACCAGTTCCGCGCTTAATAGTTCAATGCCCGCCGCACCGGTGGCGAACACCACGTCGGCGGTTTTCATGTATTCGGCCTTATCGGCGTCCGCGCCTGCGGTGATGGTGATTTTACCGTCACCGAATTCATTGCTGCATAAATCCGCGATGGCTTGGGCTTTTTCCAATTGTCTGCCAATGATGCGCACGTTTGCGCCCGCTTGCGCCGAGATCACCGCCGCCGCTTGGCCGACCGGGCCAGTGCCGCCCAAAGCCAAGATAGTTTTGCCTTCCAATGTGGTGTTGAATTTTGTGATCAACTCATGTTCCACGGCGGCAACCATGCCCGCCGCCGTGGTGAAGGCGCCGCTGGGATCGGCAAACACGGACACTTCAAACGGGGGCACCATCGAGCGTTTCGCGGTTTTCAACATGTCCATCGCTTGTTTGGTGTCACGTCCGCCGATGAAAATCCCGGTGCGCTTCAAATTTTTGGTGCTGCGTGAAAAGATTGCGTCTTGAACCAATCCCTGCACTTCGCTAGGTTCAACGTTTATATAAGGTAAAGCGGAAACCCAACCGGCATCCAATGCCATGTTAACGTCAAATGGGCTAAGGTTTTTTGCTGTAGTCAGCATGTGTAAGATAAATGGTTTTTCCATGAGGGCTCCCTGTGATAATTGGCTTGTAGTTAGCTAGCAAGTATAAAAGAAAAAAACTGAGATTAACAATGCCGTAATGTATTTCTATGGTTTTGGGGGAAATAAGCCTTGCCGCGAGGGCTGGCGGGCCCTGAAACTAAAGGCCTGGCAACGCCGTCCGTAGTTTTTGGCCTATGCCTTTAAGTTACGATGCTCAAGCTAGGGGGAAGGCGGTGGTATTGGGTTGATATATTTGCTTGGCGGCGATTTATGCCGTTATTTTCCTTCCCATCCCCTATCCAGTTCCCGCAAATGCTTAAGTTTTTCGCTGATTTTTATTTCCAGTCCGCGTGTGGCAGGTTCGTAATAGCGGGTTTCGGGAAAACCATCGGGAAAATAATGCTCCCCGGCGGCATAGGCTTCCGGTTCGTTGTGGGCATAGCGGTAGGCTTTGCCGTAGTCCAGCGATTTCATCAATTTGGTGGGGGCGTTGCGCAAGTGCATGGGGACGGGCAGGCTGCCGTGTTGGGCGGCATCGTGCATGGCGGCTTTGTAGGCTTTGTAGACGGCGTTGCTTTTCGGGGCGCAAGCCAAGTACACCACGGCTTGCGCCAAGGTCAGTTCGCCTTCGGGGCTGCCCAGTCGTTCTTGCGCTTCCCAGGCGTTGATGGCGATTTGCAGGGCACGCGGGTCGGCGTTGCCGATGTCCTCCGAGGCCATGCGCACGATGCGCCGTGCCAGGTAGCTTAAATCACAACCGCCGTCGATCATGCGGCATAGCCAATATAACGACGCATCGGGCGAACTGCCGCGCACGGATTTGTGCAACGCGGAGATTTGGTCATAAAAATCATCGCCTTGTTTGTCAAACCGCCGCACCCCGCCGGACAGCACTTCTTGGGCGATGCCCTCGTCTATGTCCTGGCGTTGTTGCGCGGCGGCGAGTTCCACGGCGATTTCCAGCAGATTCAACAAGCGTCTGGCGTCGCCGTCGGCGACACGGGCAAATTGCTGTTTGATGGTGCCGTCCATGGCTATGGCGAGTTGCCCTAAGCCGCGTTCGGTGTCGGTGAGGGCTTGTTCCAGCACTTGCAGCAAATCGTCAGTGGTCAGCGCGTTAAGCACATAGACACGGGCGCGTGACAGCAGCGCGTTGTTGAGCGCGAACGAGGGGTTTTCGGTGGTCGCACCGACAAAGTAGACCGTGCCGTCTTCGACATGCGGCAAAAACGCATCTTGTTGGGCTTTGTTGAAGCGATGCACTTCGTCAACAAACAAAACGGTGCGTTTGTTTTGGCTTTGCTGGAGCTTTTTCGCTTCGTCGACGGCGGCGCGGATTTCTTTCACGCCCGACAACACGGCGGACAAGGGCAACAGCACGGCATCGGAATGTTGCGCAATCAGCCTTGCCAGGGTGGTTTTGCCCGTTCCAGGCGGCCCCCAGAAGATCATCGAATGCAAACGGCCTGACAAAATCGCTTCGTACAGCGGTTTGCCGGGTTTTAGCAGATGTGCCTGTCCAATATATTCGCTGAGGACACGGGGGCGCATCCGGTCTGCCAGGGGTTGTAGGGAATGGTCAAACATGGGGCTATCCGGGGCTTATTCGGAAAAAACGTCCGCGCCTTTGGGGGCTTGGAAGTTGAAGAGCTTAGGATCTACTGGCGGGTTGTTTTTGATGTTGGAGAAATAAATGCGTGTCAATTGCCCGAAATTGTCGCTCAGCTCCATGCCGCTGAGTTGGCCTTTTTCCAAACCGATCACCAAGTATTTGAAGCTGCTGTCCTGGTTTTTGGGCAGTAATTTTATCCATTGCATATCGCCTTCGGTACCTTGCCCTTCCATGGTGTAATTGTCTTCTAGGTTGATGTCGCCGCTTAACAGCAGGGCAGGGGTGGAGCCCACCGATTCATCCAATTTTTTGATCGTGACTTGTTCCAGTTCGGTATCGTAGAACCAGACTTTGCCGCCAGTGGCGATGATTTGTTGTTGGAAGGGTTTTTGGTAATCCCAGCGGAATTTGCCAGGGCGTTGCAGATACAGCAAGCCGTAGCTAGTTTGCGCGGGATTGCCTGCTTCATTCAGCAAAATTTGTTTGAAATCGGCGGTGAGCGAGCGGGTGTTGGCGAGGAAGGTTTTCAGTTGCTCTACGGGTTTGGTTTCGGCAAATGCCGCCGCGCTGCTGGTTATCAGGCAGATGGCAATAGCCGTGGTACGGAAAAAGGAAGTCATCATGGCAATACTCATGGATAAATTAGGTTGGGGACGTGGCGCAATGTTTCTGATGTTTAGGGGATAAGCGCGCGTCTGTTGTGTTTGGGTTATAGGACGGCGTTGCCAAGCCTTTCAATTCAGAAAAGCCTGGTGCGCCGCCAAACAGATTTAATCAGGGATAAAACGTTCAAAGGGTTCGAACCAGGGTTTTTCCTCGTCTTCAGAAGCGGCCCCGTCCGTTTGTTTTTCGCAGGGGCGTATCCCTGGCTCCGACCCTGCGATATAGGGGTATTCACGGCCATGGCCGCAAGCGTCAACGGCAAGCATCCTGATATTTTCGGGTTGGTCCAGAGTTACCGGTTGGGTTGAAATTTGCCGCATCAATGCCGTCCAGATCGGCAATGCGCCGGTCGCCCCGGTCAAGCCTATTGGTTTGTTGTCATCCCGCCCGACCCAAACCACGGACAAGTAATCACCTGTGTATCCGGCAAACCAACTGTCTTTGGCGTCGTTGGTCGTGCCGGTTTTGCCCGCCAGGCCATAATCTTTCGGAAAGGCGTTGTAAGCCGAGTTGCCCGTGCCTTCGCGCATGACTTCTTGCAGTATCGTATTGACGATGTAAGTCGCATCAGGATCCACCGTCTCTTTAACATTGAACGGGTAGCTTTGCAGATGTTTGGCATCCGATGAAATGACGGCGCGGATGGCCTTGATCGGGGTCAAGAAACCGCCGCCCGCAATGGTCTGGTACATTTGCGTGACATCCATTGGCGTCAGCGACGATGCGCCTAGCAATAATGACGGGTACAAATCGACTTCTTTGTTGACGCCCAGTTGTTTGAGCGTCTTCGCGGTTTTGGCGATGCCGATATCCATGCCTATGCGTACGGTCGCCAAGTTATAAGATTTGGCTAATGCCTTATGCAACGGGACGCTGCCGTGTTCGCGGTGGTCATAGTTTTTGGGTGTCCAATCCGTGCCGTTTTGCCCCCTGACGGTAATGGAGCTGTCGCTGACACGTGTGGTGATGGTATATTTTTTCGGGTCTTCCAGCGCAGTCAAATACACGGCGGGCTTGATCAAAGAGCCGATAGGCCGCACGGCATCCAGGGCCCGGTTAAAACCGCCTTCGGCATTTTCCCTGCCGCTAACCAGCGCGACAATTTCACCGCTGTCTTTGCGGGTGACGATAATCGCGGTTTCCAAGTCGTTTGCCTTAGGTAGCTTTTCCAGTTCCCGCAATTTGGAGGCGGCGGTTTTTTCTACGGTTTCCTGGATTTGCGTATCCAGCGTGGTGAAAATTTTCAGGCCTTCCGAGGTAAAATCTTCTTCCCGGTAATCGGCTTTGAGTTGCCTTTTCACCAGTTCCAAAAAACCTGGATAGCGGTTATGGGTACGGCGTTTACGGGGTATCACGCTTAACGGTTTGGCTTTGGCTGACATGGCCTCGCCTTCGGTTATGTATTTTTGCATGGCCATTTCATCAAGCACCAGATTACGCCGTTGCAGGGCGCGGTCCGGATAGCGGCGCGGGTCGTATTCGGATGGCCCGCGCACCAAAGCGACCAGCAATGCCACTTGGTCCAACGGCAAATCTTTTAAGGTGTTGCCGAAATAAAATTCACTCGCCAAGCCAAAGCCATGCACACCGTTTGCGCCATCTTGCCCAAGATAAATTTCATTAAGATAAGCTTCCATGATCGCGTCTTTGGGATAGCGGTATTCCAAAATTAAGGCCATGAGCATTTCTTTGAGCTTGCGCGAAAGCTTGCGCTCGGAGCTTAAATAAAAGTTTTTGGCCAATTGTTGGGTGATGGTGCTGCCACCTTGCACCATGTCGCCTGCCCGGACATTGGCCCACATGGCCCGCGCGATGCCCCGCATGGAGACGCCAAAATGTTGGTAAAAATCACGGTCTTCGGAAGCCAGCAAGCCCTTGACCAAGGCATCCGGGGCATCGCTTAACTTGATCAGGATGCGGTCTTCTTTGATGGTGGGGTAAAAGTTGCCGATTTGTACCGGATCCATGCGGATGATGGGGATTTCTGCTGCCGGGCCGCCATTTTCAAACGGACCCAGCGCGACAATCGAGCCGATACCGGTTTCATTGAAGGTCAGCTTGACGGATCGGCTTTCTTGCATTTCGTCCCAGAATTCAAATTGACGGGTTTTGATGAGGATTTGCTGTTCAGTCCGAAAATAAGACCCTTCCAGGGACAGTTGGGCGTCTTTGCGGTAGTTTAAGGTTTGTAACAATTCCTCTAATTTTTCAGCCGAGATATTGTATCCAGTATAAAGTTCCACCGGATCAGCATAAACGCGTGCGGGTATCGCCCAACGTTTGCCGTCAAATTGGTTGCGGACATTGTAATCCAGATAGCCTAGATAACTCATCAGCACAAAGCCGCCTGCGACAAAACCGATCAGTAAAAGGTTTCTAAACCAGTGGAAGCCCGCTTTTTTTGCGGGCTTTTTTGTAGCGTATCTAACACTTCTTCTAGTGGGTTTTTCTGCCATAGCACCTGGTCAAAATAAGGGATTAAACGTCTATCCTGTTCATTATACACGGATAATGTGGCAGGAATGGCTGTTGATGATGCATTTGCCAGATGAATGGTTGCTGAAGCCAGCTGATTTTGCTGGCTTCAGCCAGGGTGTTTTCGGCTATAAAAGCCCCCGCAATGGTTCGCTTACAGAAGCCAAGGCCAGCTAGGTTCTAGTGTTTGTCCAAACGCCAGCCATAAAATTTACAGGGATGTGTTAATTGGCGGGCAATTTAAATTAGTGCCTATATCCAATCAAATCACTATCAATTTACTGCAATTTTTACCGTAATCAGATATAATTTCATATTAAACAAACATTTCCCCCGCGCATTCCGCGCATTCTCATTCCACAACAAGGTAAATCCATGCTCAATGATGTTTCTACATTACCCTCTTTCCGTGATTTGGCACTGACAGACTCGGTGCTTAAGGCACTGGAAGATGTCGGTTATGAAACACCTTCGCCGATTCAGGCACAAGTTATCCCACACATGCTCGCAGGAAAGGATGTATTGGGACAAGCACAAACAGGGACAGGTAAAACCGCAGCGTTCGCGTTGCCAATTTTATCGCGTATTGATCTTAAGCAAAAAGATCCACAAGTGCTGGTGTTAGCTCCGACCCGTGAACTGGCTATCCAAGTAGCCGAAGCTTTTCAACGTTATGCCGCCCATTTAAAAGGTTTCCATGTCCTGCCCATTTACGGTGGGCAAGATTACAGCACCCAGTTGCGGCAATTAAAACGCGGTGCGCATGTCGTGGTCGGCACGCCGGGCCGTGTGATGGACCACATGCGTAAAGGTACTTTGAACCTCGACGGACTCGCCACGCTAGTGTTGGATGAAGCCGACGAGATGCTGCGCATGGGTTTTATTGACGATGTGGAATGGATCCTGGAACAAACCCCAGATGAACGCCAAATCGCGTTGTTCTCCGCGACCATGCCGACGGTGATCCGCAAAATCGCCAATGAATATCTGCACGAACCCGAACAAATCACCATTAAAGTCACCACCGCCACGGCAGAAAACATCCGCCAACGCTATTGGGTGGTCAGTGGTGTCCACAAACTGGATGCCTTGACGCGCATCCTTGAAGTGGAAACTTTTGACGGCATGATTATTTTCGTTAGGACTAAGACCGCGACGGTCGAACTGGCGGAAAAGTTGGAGGCCCGCGGCTATTCCGCCGCGGCGATTAACGGGGACATGTCCCAGGCTTTAAGGGAACGCTCCATCAACAACCTGAAAAACGGCAAGTTGGACATCCTGATTGCCACAGACGTTGCCGCCCGTGGTTTGGACGTTGACCGTATCACCCATGTCGTCAACTACGACATCCCTTACGACACCGAATCTTACGTCCACCGTATCGGCCGTACCGGACGTGCAGGCCGTACTGGCGATGCGATTTTGTTCATCGCCCCGCGTGAGCGCAAGTTGCTGATGAACATTGAAAAGGCAACCAAGCAAAAAGTTGAGGAAATGGGCCTGCCGTCCACGGAAGTCATCAACAACAAACGTATCGCCCGTTTCAAGCAAAACATCACCGATACTTTGGCGGCGGAAGAATTGAGTTTTTTCAGCCAATTGGTCGAGCAATACCAGCAAGAACATAATGTCTCGGCGGCCGAAATTGCGGCGGCCTTGGCAAAGTTAGTGCAAGGTGACACGCCATTGCTGATCCAAAACTTGCCGAAAAAAGCCCGTGATTCCAGGGATGAAATGTCCCCGTCAAGGGGCGAGCGGGAAGACCGTCCTAGACGTGACCGCGACCGTGGTGAGCGCGGCGACCGTGAACGCAGCCCTTCGCGCCGTGATTTCGGCGGCCCGGACATTGAAATGGAATTGTTCCGCATTGAAGTAGGCCACGCCCACGGTGTCAAACCTGGCAACATCGTCGGCGCCATTGCCAACGAAGCGGGCATTGATGGCAAGCATATCGCCAGAATTAAAATCGAAGACGATTACAGCACCGTTGAATTGCCGGCGGGCATGCCGAAGGAATTGATCCAAGATTTGCGTAGGGTGCGCGTTGCCGGCCAGCCTTTGAACATTTCTAAAGTGGAAGGCGGCAGTGCCAGGCGCGGTGCGGATGACGGCGCGAAAAAAATTGACAAAAGCAAAAAACGCTTGAGTTCACCATCCAGACGGGCCAAGCCGAAAGCGGAAGATTGAGCCTTAGGCGATAAGCCTTCCAGGTTGTTGGGATCTGGAAGGCCATTTGGATAATGCCACGGTAGGCCGTGGCAAACGGGCGGGACGGGGTTGCAAAACCCCGCCCCGCTTTTTTATGGGTATTTCCGGGTCATTGCCGCCAAAGGCACGCGCCGCCAGCTTTGGCGACCGCATCCAAACGCTGTTCATGCGCGGCCAGTTCATCATCATTGCAAGCAAGCACGGCCAAGGCCGGGCGTTCGGTAGCCATACGCTGGTTGGTGTGTTGCGGCTGCGAGGCGGTTTCGGAATGGCTGGGTGCGGCAGGTTCGTCCAATAACGAGGCTTGCCCCCCTGTCATCAGCAAAAACACATCGGCAAGGATCTCCGAGTCCAATAGCGCGCCGTGCAATTCGCGGTGGCTGTTGTCTATGCTATAACGCTTGCATAGCGCATCCAAGCTATTGCGTTGGCCAGGATGTTTCTTCCGTGCAAAGGCCAATGTGTCAAAAATTTTGCAATAGCTTTCAAGTTTGGGTTTGCCGGCATCTTTCAATAAACCCAGTTCATGGTTAAGGAAGCCCACGTCAAATGGCGCGTTGTGGATAATCAGTTCAGCCCCGTCAATAAACGCGATAAATTCCTCGGCAATATCCTTGAAACGCGGCTCGTTTTTTAAGCGTTCTCTGGTGAAACCGTGTATTGCTGTTGCCCCCTCATCAATATCGCGGTCAGGATTTAAGTAATAATGAAAATGTCGTTTGGTCAGCCGGCGGTTGACCAGTTCCACGCAGCCTATTTCAATGACGCGGTGGCCTTCTTGCGGGTTAAGCCCGGTGGTTTCTGTATCGAGTACGACGAGCCGGTTGGCGAATTTGTGCTTGGTCAATGGTTTTTCCTTAATGGGGTGGTGGGTAGTTGCCCGGGGTGTCAGCAGGCCGAAGATAAGGGCTTAGGCTGGATTTATCAAGACGCCAGCCTAGCTTCCAATTATAGCGCGGCCATGGGCAATGCCTCCAGCAAACGGCAATTGGGTTTGGCCATTCCCCCTTTTGAAGGCGGCCCGCCAGTTACCCCGGCTGTTTTAAGCGCTGAAGATACGGCATGGTTTTGCTAGTTTGTTGCGGCGGAGGGGATTTTTGTGGGTGTTCAGGTCTTGCCGGCAATCGCGTAACACACCGGGGTCAGGACCAAACTTGCCGCCATGCCAAACAGCAACCCTGCGGATAATGATAGCGTCATCGGTATTAAAAATTGCGCTTGCGGGCTGGTTTCCAGCAAAGTGGGCAAGAAGCCCGCGAAGTTGGTCAGGAACGCCAACAAAATAGGCCGGAAACGCGAGGTGCAAGCCTCGCTGATCAGTTCTGTGATAGGGCGCTCCGAGCCCTCGTGTTCCCGGATGCTGTCCAGCAGCACGAGGCTGTCGTTGATGACCACGCCGCTGGCGGCGACCATGCCGACCAAGGATTCCATCGACAACGGCAAACCCAGCAAGCCATGCGCCAGCACGCCGCCGCTCCACGCCACGGGGGCGGCGAGCAGGAAGATCAAGGGCTTTAGATATGACCGGAACGGGATGGCGATCAACGCGTAAATGACGAACAGGGCGACTAATGTGTTGCGGCCCAAAGAGGCGGTGGTGGCTTCCTGTTCCTGCCGGCTTTGGCCCTCAGCCACGTTGAGGCCATGGTGATCTTGCTGGAATTTAGGTAAGGCGCGGTTTTTTATATCGGCATAAAGGCTATTGACGTCCGCCAGTTTGGGGTCGACCCGGGCCTGCACTTTCAACACGCGCTGGCGGTTTTGGCGGACTAGTCTGGCGTAACCGGGGACTTGGGTCATTTCCGCCAACGTCCCCAACGGCGCGGACACGCCATCGGCAAGCCGCACAGGCAAGGTTTTTAAGGTATCCAAGGAACGCCGCTCTTCTATGGGCAAGCGTACCAGCACTTTCACTTCGCTACGCCCGCGTTGCAGCCGATGCACTTCCTCGCCGTAATAGGCCCCGCGCACTTGTTCCGCCAAATCTTCCAAACGTAAGCCCAAGCGTTCCGCAGTGGGTTTTAAGCTAAGCTGGAGTTCCGGTTTGCCGGGTTCGGCAGAATCGACAATATCAGAGACTCCGGGGTAAGCGGCGATCATTTGTTTGAACGGCCCGGCAGCCGCCGAGAGCGTGGCCGGGTCGGTCGCTTCCAAATCAAATTCCAAGTCATACGGCACATCGCCTTCCTTGTACAAAAAGTCGATTTTGCCGCGCCCAATATCGCCGATACGCCGTCGCCATTCGCGGATAAAATCTTCAACAACGATGCGCTGCCGTCCGGTTGCGGTGAATTCCGTCCAAAATCCGGCTTGCTGTGCCCAGAACATCGTTTCCAATCCGGCGATGAGGCTGGTTTTTTTAGGCGCCTCCCCGAATAACGGGGCTTGGTTTTCCGGCTGCTGTGCGTCCAATTCATCACGCAAGGCAAAAAACGCCTGTTCCACTTGCCGGGCCAGGGTGCTTATTTCGCTGTATGGCGCCCCTTCCGGGACGGTCAAATTGACCCAAAAACTGTCCTTTGTGACATCCGGTTGCAGCGATTGGCGGATCCGGTCACTGCCTACCAGTGCGCCGCTGATGAGCAACACCGACAGGAAGCAGGCCACCGTGAGATAACGCCATTCCAACGCGAGGTTTAGGAACGGGCGGTAATAACGGTCAACGGCCCCGTCCAGACCTTGATTAAGCCGGGCCCGTAAGCGGTCCAAGCGCGACGGCGTGGCCGGGATAGGGGAGGCTGTCGCCAAGTGCGCGGGCAAAATCAGCATGGCTTCAACCAAGGAAAACACCAGTGTCAACAGCATCACCATACAGATAGGCCGCATCATTTGCCCGACCCAGCCGGACAAAAATAAGCCCGGCAGGAACGCCACCAAAGCCACCAGCACCGCCAGCGTCACCGGGACGGCGACCTGCCGCACACCGCTGATGGCGGCGTCCAGGCTGGTGGCGTTGCCTTGGCTTTGTTGGCTATGGATGCTGTCGCCGATGATGATGGCGTCGTCCACCAAAATCCCCATCGCCAGCAAAAATCCGAACAGCGACAGCATGTTCAGCGACACGTCCAGCAATGGCATCAGCCACAGCGCCCCCAGAATTGACGTTAAGATCCCCACGCTTGCCCAGAGCGCGACTTTAAGGCGCAAAAACAGCGTCAGCACCAGGCACACCAGCACAAAACCGCTAAGGCCGTCCTCGACCAAGGTGTTGATGCGTTCTTCATAAGCTTGTGAGTCGTCCCACCACGTTTTTAGGGTCAGGCCTTCGGGTATTTGCGCTTGTTTTTCCTTGACATAGGCATTGACGTGGTGTGCGACGTCGACGGTGTTGTGGTCGGCGCGGATTTCCCAACCTTGGGCGGTTTCGCCGTTGTGGTGCCATTCGGAGAGGGATTCCTGGAAGCCGTCTTTGATGGTGGCGACATCGCCCAGCAATACCCGTGTGCCGTCGGTATCGGTACGTAAGACCAAGGCCGCGACAGCCGAGGTGTCGGCGGCTTTGCCATTGACCTTGAGCATCAGTTCGCCCGCCGGGTTTTTGACCACGCCGGCGGGCAGGTCAATCGACGCGCGGCGCATCGCGGCGGCGACATCGCTTAAGGCCAGACGGTATTGGTGCAGTTTGGCGGACGACACTTCAACGGCGATTTCATACGGGATGTCGCCATAATTGTTTACCTGGGTCACACCAGGGATGGCGGCCAGTTGTTGCTGGATTTGTTCGCCGTAGCGTTTAAGCGTCAACGCGTCCGTCGCGCCATGCAGGGCCACCCAGATCACGCCGTCGTCGTTATCGCGGGTGGCGGCTCGCACTTCTATTTTCTCCAAACCCTTGGGCAGGCGCTGGATGGCTAGCACCCGGCTACGCAGCGTATTCATGACTTGTTCTTTGTCATAATCGGGCTGCACCGAGGCTTTGATTTGGCATTCGGCTTGGGTGATTTCGGTGTTTAGGCGTTTGACGCCCGGCACGTCGAAAATGGCCTCTTCAATGCGGGCGCACACCGCGCTTTCGAGTTCCAAAGGCCCGGCACCCGGATAGAAGGCGGTGATGTCGATTTGTTGCGGGCTAAAACGCGGGAACACTTCGGTGTCTATCAGCGCATAACTGGATACGCCGCCGACCAAAATAAACAGCATCAACAGGTTGGCGGCGACCGGGTTGCCGGCAAACCAAGCCAGGATGCCGGTAGGGTGGGATTTAAGACGGGTCATTGCTGAAGTTTGTAGGGGATGCTGTGCGTGCCTTTTCAGCTGGGGCGGCCAACTTCACTTGCATCCCGGCTATCGGCACTTGAATGCCGGAGGTGACGACCCTGTCCCCCGCTTTTAGGCCCCCTGACACCACGGCCCGTCCCGGCTCTTGCCGCAGTATGTCCACTTTTTGGATATGCAGGCGTTGCCGGGCATCGACCAGCAAGACTTCTTGGCTGGCGTTGATGGCGGTCGGCGGCAGCACGAACAGGCCTTGCCGCGTTTTACCGTGGATGGTGGCTTGCACGAACAGGCCCGTGAGCAGCGGCGGTTGCCCGTTGCGTTGCGCGTAGGGGCTGGCGACTTCGGCGACGGCGTATAGCTGGCCGTTGGCTTCATTCATAATGCCTTCGGTGCGCACGATACGCCCCTCCCAGCTGGCCATTTGGCCAGCCAGCCCGGTGGTCAAATTGACGAGGGGCAGCTTGCCCGCCTCCGGTTTGCCTAGCGGCAAATCGGCAAACGCCAATTGTTCGATATTAATCGGCAAGCGGATTTCGGCCACATCAGTGGCATAAATCCGTGCCAGCTTTTCACCCGGCTGGACGGATTGCCCCAAGCCGCTGGCTTTTTCCTTAATCCGTCCGGCAAAAGGCGCCCGTAATTCACAGCGGCTACGTTTGAGCCGGGCTTTCGCCAGGTCGGCTTCGGCGGCTTGCAATTTTGCCCGTGCTTCCGCCAATTGCGGTTCACGCATCGCCAAAGCGGTGGGTTTGCCTTCCCCCAACGTCCGCCATTCGTTACGCGCTTGCTCGGCCTGTGCCTGCTCGGCAATCAACAGGCGTTTGGCTTCGGCAATGCGGGCCTGCGCTTCGGCGACGGCGTAATCGTAATCACGCGGTTCGATGGCGACCAACAAGTCGTTTTTGGCGAAAAATCCGCCTGCATTCAATTGCGGATGCACAAAAATGATTTTGCCCGCCACTTCCGGCACCAAGTCAATTTCGGTGCGCGGTTGAGCCACACCTTGCGTCTGCACGTCCAAGCGCAAGGTTTGTGGCGCCGCAATAAGCACTGTCACCAGCGGCGGTTCGCTGACGGGGGCTTGCGTGGGCATGGCGGGTTTATTGGCCAGCAAGCCCCAGGCCGTTGCGATGCCTAGCAAGAGTACGGCAATCGGCAAAATAGTTTTTAGCTGCTTATGATGGCGCATAAACCCACAATGTTAAGGGCAAGGGTAGGGTGGGCAGGGCTTTTCTGCCCGCCGCTTATAAGGCAAAAGCCGGGCAAACGGTCAGGCGGTGTGCCCATCCTATGAAGGTTGGCGTCAACCACCATCGACATCCCCCCCTAAAGCCAAATAAAGGTTGATCCGGTTGTTCAACAATTGCCGCTGTACCGCAAGATGGGTGCTTTGCGCGTCCAGGGTGCTACGGTAACTGTCCAGTAAGGTGAGGATTTGGATGAGGCCTTGGCGGTAGGAATACACCGCCAGCTTGCGGCTTTCCTGGGTCTGTGCGACGGCTTCACGCAACGATTGCTCCTGTTTTTGCAGCCATTGCTCCGCCGCCAAGGCCTGTTCGACTTCGCGGAAGGCATTCAGCGCGGTGCTGCGGTAATTGTTCAGGGCTTCCGCCACCAGGGCTTTTTGCAGACGGATATCGCCTTGCAGGCGCCCGCCGGTGAACAGCGGCTGCGTCAGGCCCGCCGCGAGGTTCCAGGCGGCGGCGCGGGGGTCTATAAGTTCCGCCAAGGCCGGGCTTGCCGTGCCGCCGCTGGCGCTTAGGGTCAGGCGCGGCAACAAGGCCTGTTGCGCGCTGGCCAGACGGGCATCCGCCGAGCGCAGGCGCCTGAACGCGGCGACAAGGTCGGGCCGCCTCAGCAGCAATTGCGACGGCAGGCCTGACGCCAACGTGGCGGGGGGGACGGGCAGTTGCACGGTTGCCAAGCGGTTGCCTTCGGGATAACGGCCTAGCAAGGTTTCCAGCCTACGGGTGATCAGTTGCACTTGGTTATGCGCGTCGGCAAGCCGGGCTTCGGCGTTCGCCAAATCGGTCAACACCAGGCGCACATCCAAGCCGCCCGTTAAACCCAGCTTAAAGCGGCTGCGCACTAAGTCGCCGATGGCGCGGCGGTCCTTAACGGATTGTTCGGCGACTTGCACCTGAAGCTTGGCTTCGGCCAATTCGAAATAAGTTTGTGCGGTGCGCGCCGCCAACGACAAGCGTGCGCCGCGCCAATCGGCGGAGGCCGCTTCGGCTTCTTGTCGGGCGGCCTGTTGCGAGGAACGGATACGCCCCCATAAGTCAATTTCCCAACTGAGGCTGAAGAGGGCCTCGAATGCGTCAAACCGGCCCGAAGCCACATCATCGCTATGCTGGTAAAGGGGGGATAATGACAGTTGCGGCAAACGCCCCGCCCCGGCAATGCCCGCCGAAGCGCGGGCGGCTTGCACCCGTGCCGCCGCCGCTTGCAAATCATAATTTTGGGCCAGCGCGGTATGCACCAAGGCGGTCAGCAACGGGTCGGAAAAAGTGCCCAGCCAAGGCTGGTTCTGAATCTTTTCTATCCTTTGGGGGGGGAGCCGGGCGTCCACCCCCACCAGTTTTTGCTTTAGTGCAGGGGGATTTCCAGCTTGCCAATGGGGGGGCGGGATAATGCCGTTGGCTTTAGCGTCACGTTCAGGCAAGGCTTGGCAGCCGGGCAGCATCCATGCGGGCAAAGCCAGCGCCATCAGCAAAAAATATCCGGACGTTTTCACCAAGTTATTGCTGCACCGTTACGAACGATAATTTGCCGATGCCGGAACGTTGCGCGCTGGCCATGACTTTTGCGACCGCATCAAATACCGCGCCGCGGTCGGCTTGCAATTGCAGGCTGATGTCCGGGTCTTTTGCCTGCAGGGCTTTCAGTTCCGTTTCCAAGGCTTCCAGGGCTACCGGACGTTCATCCAATTGTGCTTGGCCATCGGCGCCCACGCTTAAAATGGCGACATGCTGGTCCGGTGCGGGTTCGGTCTGTTCGGTTTTCGGTAGTTTGACGCGCACCACTTGGGTCAACAAGGGCGCGGTGACGATGAACACCACCAACAACACCAGCATCACGTCCACCAAGGGCGTGACGTTGATCTCGCTCAATTCGCCGTCTTCGTCGTTGCTAGATATGTGCATGGACATTTTCGTTTTCCGTATGCTGTAGAAGATGGTGTTGCATGGTGTCGTGCAGGAAATCACTGGCGAAATGTTCTAGCGACGCCAAGGTGGCGCGGTTCTGGCGGAGGAAAAAGTTGTAGGCCAGCACCGCCGGGATCGCCACCGCGATGCCCAGACCCGTGGCGATCAAGGCTTCGCCGATAGGGCCGGCGACCACGTCCAGGCTGGCGGAGCCTTTGGTGCCGATGTCTTTCAGCGCGTGCATGATGCCCCAAACCGTGCCGAACAGGCCGACAAATGGGGAGGTGCTACCGAAGCTCGCCAACCAGCCCAAACCGGATTCCATTTTGGCCTTTTCTTTTTGCAGTTGTTGGCGCATGGTGCGTTCCAGCAATTCGTGCCAAGCTTGGTATTGGCCAACGGGTAACAATTGGTTTTTGGGCAAACGTTTCAGCGTGTTCAAGCCCGCCTGATAAACCCTTGTCGCCTGCGAGCTTGGCTGTAAATCAATCGGCTTGCTGTTATCGCCAAATTGTTTGATAAAGCGGTGGTTGCGGAAGGCGTTCCAAACGGCCTCACCCGCCTTAAGCAGGATGACGCTCCAGGTCAACAGTGAAAAACAGCCCAACAAACAAAGCGTACCGTTGACGATACCGGTTTCTGACATGTCCAAGGTTTTCTCCTCAAAATAATTATTATGTTTTTATGCTTAATCACGCGGAACCTTGCCGGGTTACGCTAACCCGGCCTATGGCCGTGCTTGGGCAAGCCATCATTCCAATGCAAACTCAATCGGCACATTCACCCAGCTGGCAACGGGGTTGTCGCCATGCCTGCCCGGCACGAAGCGCCATTGCCTGACGGCGTCCACCGCCGCCTCATCCAGCACATCATGGCCGCTGCTGCGGTACACCGACAAGTCGCCACAACGCCCGTCCGCCGTGACATAGACCCGCAACACCACCCTGCCTTCCCAATGCCGTTGCCTGGCCATGCGCGGATAGTCAGGCTTAGGGTTATTCAGGTAATCCGCGTTGGCATGGGCCGGGCTATCCTTAACCGCCGGACTGGTTTGGGCTTTGCTTTGGGTTTGCGCGGCTGGCGCCGGGGTGGCCGGAACGGGCTGGCTGGCGGCCGGGGCTGCCGGTTGCGCCGTCGCTTCCGGTTTGGTTTCCGGTTTCACCAGCTTCTTTTTGATTTCGCTTGGGGCTTTGGGTTTGGCAACGGGTTTGGGTTTTGCTTTGGGCCGTTGTTTTTTCTCAGGTGGCTTAAGCTCAGGTTTGGGCGGTTCCGGCGGCGGCAAGGTTTTGGCGGGTGCGCCAGGGTTCGGTGCAGCCAGGGCAATATCAATCATCGGCAAGGGCGCCGCCTCGGTCACCACGGGGGGCGCCGGACGATCCAGATACCAAACGAACAACAAGCCATGCAGCAGCGCGGTCAAGGCGGCGGCAATGGCGACCGCCAATGGGCGCAGCCAATTCCCGGCCATCGCCATGTTTTCAAAAGGTAAACGGATCGGTTCGGCTTGGGCCGCTTTAACAAAAAAAACTTTCATTCTTCAGTTTTGGAAAGGTCAGGTCCGGTATGGGCATTTCCGAAACGCGCCTGCAATTCGGTCAGTTGCTGTTGCAATGCCTCAAGGCTACGGTGGGTAAGGTCAAGCTGGGATTCCATGTGCTGGAAGTGGATTTGGAAATACCGCGCCGATGGAAACTTAGGTTGGCTGGCCTCTTTACCCGCATTTTGATTTTTCTGTGGGCGGCGTTTTGGTACCATCATGATGTGATGTTCTGGTGTGTTCACAATTCAACCCGGTTAAATGGTGTGTTTTTCAAAACTAAAGCGTTTTTTTACCTCTCATGGGATAAGACGTTTGAGATTGGAAAAACCACACTACGGATTGAAAGTTTTTTTATAACTGTTTTATCCAAACCAAAATCGGGCTGGCCGCCACACGGCCAGGCCCGCATCTTGTCCAATAATTTCATGTGTAAAAGTGCGGTGCTTGCTTTGTAAAGCCGGGCCTGGCCGCCGCTCTTGCAGCTTAAAATTTAGCGGCCGTACAGCCACTTACAAAATAATAGGATCCCTTAGGCTGGCCTTGGTTAGGGTTGCGCAGCACCCGAATCCCCATGTGCCCCGGCACCTTCGGTTTCTCCATTCCATGCGCCGTATCCAAATTGCCTGCGATCCTTCAAGGCACGTTCTGGGCCAAATGCCGCAATGAAATACGGCATTTCACTCAGTTTTGTGCCCGTCCGCTTTGCCCTGCCGTTACCAGCACGTCCCCTGTCCCTATAAAACCCGGCTTGCCCGCCATCAGCGCAGAGAATTCCAGTTTATTTGTTCCGATGGCGGCTTTAGCCCGCACGAATGTGCGGTAGCCCGTGGTTCAAAACCACCGACTTTAGTCGTCTTTGCTTTAGTCGGCGGTTTAGTCCGCCGATCTTCAACCCACCAGCTTTAGCTGGTGGTTGTTGAGTTATTTTCAACTCGCAGAAAAAATCTGCGGAACATCAGGCGATAAGAAACGGTGCATTGAACTATTAGGCGGCGAAGCGGAATTTGAAGTCACCCACGACCGCCCCCGCCACTTCCGCGTCAGTGCCGGACACACCACCGCCGAAGCTTGGCGGCACGGGCGTTTGCTGGTGAATTTCGTGCCGCTAAAACAAGCCATCGCCGAAATAAACCGCTATCGGCTCGGACAAATCCGCTTGCCGGACGACAACTTAGGCGAAAAGGAAGTCAACATCGCCGTCGACATTCAGCATATCGACGCTTGGCTGGAGGCTTTGGAGAGGAATATGGGGGTTAAGGTGGAAAGGTTGGGGGATGGGTTTTGTTGGGGTTTTGAGGGGAATTATCAGTGGACATTGCAATTCTGTGTTGGATTATTATAAATCGACCAGGAAAAATATCTGAATGACAACCATTGATGTATATTATTTAACGAGTCCTTGAATGGTTGATACTGCTCCAAACAAACATCTATTATTTTTAATGTATACAAAGTCTAATCATGTCTAAAACTAGAGATAATCACTATGTTCCACAATGGTATCAACACGGATTTCTTTTAAATAATTTAAATCAACTTCACTATTTAGACCTTATTCCTGTGATAGAAAAACTTCCTAACGGTAGGGTAATAACCAAAGATTATAAAAAACCAAATCCAAGACCAAAAAAACTGTGTTTCGTCGAACGAGATCTTTACACTACTTTTTTGGGTGACTATATCAACGATGATGTTGAACGAAAATTATTTGGTGAAATTGACGATACTGGAGCTGAGGCTGTAAAGGCATTTATCAGCGAAGACATGTCTGAATGGCATTATAATTTTTCTGATTTTTTTTCATATATAGACACACAAAAAATAAGAACACCCAAAGGACTCCATTGGATTAAAAAGCATTACCCTGATCTTAGTCAGGTTGATCTAATGATTGAAATGCAAGCAATACGAAACTTACATTGCACTATTTGGACAGAAAGCGTTCGTGAGATTGTTTCAGCAAAGAATTCAGAAATTAAATTTATCCTAAGCGATCACCCAGTAACAATTTATAACTACGCGTTTCCTCCAGATTGTGAGCAATGCGCTATTCCTAATGATCCATCAATAGCACTTAAAGGAACTCAAACTATTTTTCCTTTGGATATGGATCATTGCTTAATTCTTACAAATTACGAATATGCAGAAAGCCCTGAAACGGAAAACCCAACCGAAAACCGCACAAATGCACGCCTAATTAGAAATAGCATAACTCGAACCGACGCGTTTATCAGGTCTCGGTTTCTCAGTGAATCTGACGTACATAAGATGAATCTTATAATAAAACAGAGAGCATACCGATATATCGCTGCACCGAAGAAAGACTGGTTATATCCTGAAAAAAATATACAGTTGGAGTGGCCTGAACTAAGGAAAGTGTTACTTCCACCAGGGGATAAATTGTGGCAATTCGGTGGAGAAATAATTGTCGGTTATAAGGATGGCGGATCTTACTACCAAGATGCTTTTGGTCGCACTGTTCCTGAACATAAATATCTAAAGAAACCAAAAATAAACAAGAAAATTGGTCAAAATGATCTTTGTGGATGTGGATGTGGCAGTGGGAAAAAATATAAAAAATGTTGCAGGGACAAAAGTGAATCAGAAAGACCCTCTTGGGCAGAACTGAGTATCCGTGAAAGAAATATAACTTTCTGTAATGGTGTGACTGATATTCTCGGTCTTTCTAAAGGTAAAACATGGGCTGATGTTCGCAAAGAATTAAGTAATGAGCAAGTAAAAGAAATTCATGAACTTTATGGCTTTTTATGGCCTAGTGATACTGATATTTTTAGTTTGCTACCAAAGCCTGATAAAGCCTTAAGGGCGGTATATTCTGGAATTATAGACCCTAGAGTTATTAGCGATTACGCAATAGGTTTAACGTCGTATTTTGATGAAATAATTATTCAGCACCCGTTTATTAACCCATGCTCAGTTAAACCTGATTTTAGCCCTGTCCATTCCCCTCATCAATTTAAACAGCAAACATTAAAAAATGTATTACTGTTTTTTACTTTGATGCCTTTCATTGATGCAGGTTTTATTAATTTCATTCCTGATCCATGTTCTTTTGACTCGTATTTGCACAATCAAATGTTAAATATGGCAATAGAGCGCTCAAAAAATCATAAGCTTGGAGAAAAAGAAGAAGAGCTTTTAAAAAAACTCCATCGGGAAGATATGCAACGAGCTATGCCTATGGTGTCAACGGCTCAGCTTTGTTATGCCATGCCAGATTTATCACCAGAGGAACTTGAACAAGCTCTTCAATATCTTGAAAAAAATAGATTGGACGATCCTTATGCCTTATTGCAGAATGATTCATTTTACCAAGATGGGCAGTTATTGACGTTTCAAATGCAGCCTAATTTTGAAATGTCATTATTTATTGCTCAAGTATCGGGTGCGTTTTTGCTGACAAATAGTCCCTATCGATGGGCGGAAATAAAAGATTCGCAAAATAAACAAGGCAATACAATTGTGCATCATTGGGAGGATTTAAGCAGATTCATAAATAAACTTGAGTATAGAATAAATGCGAACCCTAAAGAGAATTTTCAGCTAAGAGTTGATGGTAATTTTGGAAGTATTAGAAAAGCTTTTAGGCGCATGTATTCCGCTATTCAGAATAATAAAGATATTCCAAATGACATTTTTATTGAGAGGCTAAAAGATGAATTTATTGTCGGTTACGAAACATCTGTGAAAGATGCTATTAAAGGAAGATATTGTTTTTCCGGCAAATTTACATGCCTTATTCCTCAAGGTGGCTTTGTACACAATAACGTGCAAAGAATGCTTTTGACATGTGGTAGCAAAAATCACCTAAATAGTGTACCAATGGCAATATTTGTTGAATAAACATTATAAACATTAACTTATTATTCAAATTCACGGTTTTGATAAAAAATCGTTCATCACTATTGAAAATTCCCAACAACTTCTTCCAGATAATTATTAGCGGTTACATCCAGCAAAAAATTGTTTAATCGCGTTAGGAAGATAGAAATTCCACATCCTTTCAATCTTAAATCCCGCCCGCGACAATTTGCTACACCCCCAATCAGTGAGTAGGGTGGGCAACGCTTTTTTGCCCACCAAAATGAATTAAACGGTGGGCAAAAAAGCCTGCCCACCCTACCCAGTTTTATGAGCTTCAAGCGAGGCTTGTAACTCCGTCCCTAATAGTTTGATTTAGTGCCGCAAGTGACAGTGGATTTGGGATAGCTAACGACACGCTATGAAACGATTTTTTGACCCACCCAAGAAGAACCCATCCGATGCCAAACCACAGCATCTTGCCAATCTGAAAGCCCGACGCAAAAACTGGTTGACAGCGCATCTGTATGCCTTTTGTCTGGTGGCCGTTGACCGGAAAATGGTGATAGGTGTTTACTATCAAGGCCAGGACTAGCGCGGAACGGCTGAATTTTGACCTGCACAAAACGGTGGGGTTTTACACCACCGTAGTGCTGGTTCCCGTATTGTTTTCCGGCGTGTACATGGACATACCGGAGCGTGTTGTCACCGTGTTGGAAGTGTTCTCGCCCGTCACTTACCGCTATTGGTTCCATGCAACCCCGCCCCACTTAAGGCGCTTCAAAATGTCGGGCGAAATAGATTGCCCTGCCTGGCTAAAATTCCACTTTAACCGAGCCCATGAAGGTGCGCGGCTGGCCTGGGATGACAAAGGTCGTGATAAATGGCGAACTCGCTATGTAATATGAGTGATCCAGGAGGTTTTCAACATTAAACTGCAAGGTGGTTTTGGCTCTTGCCACCGGCAAGGTGTATTTCAGCAAGGCGTCTATCCTGCCCCAACCCGGTAATTGGTAGATGTTGGCATTGTTACCCTGTTTCTGGTCTTGGAAATAAACACCGGCACCGACACTCAAACCGCGCAACGCCGTTTGTTGCAAATCATACTTCGCCCAAAGGCTACCGGCGTTCCGGGGTACGTTCCAGAGTTGGTTGCCCTGGTTATTGTCGCTTTTTACGATGAGGGCATCCGTATAAGCATAGCTGCCGATCACGCTTAAGCTTTCGGTCAGTTGCCCGCTGATGTCAATTTCCACGCCTTGGCTACGCGCCTCGCCAATCGCTTCCGAATAGGGTTTGCCGGGTATGCCGACCGCCATGTTTTTCTTGGTCAATTGATAAAATGCGACGCTTGATGTCATGCGCCCGTCAAAAAAGGCCGTTTTGAAGCCCGCTTCATATTGTTCACCCTTTTGCGGATCGAGGAGCTTGCCGTGGATGTCGTTCGCCCCGTTCGCGCTGCCCAAAGATTCCACGTAATTCCCGTACAGCGACAGCCACTGCCAAGGCTGGTAAAGCAAACCGACCCGGGGGCTAAAACCTTCGTTGGCCGTGGTTTTCAGGTTGGCCGCGGCAGCGGCGGGGGAAACCTCGGCATAGCCGCTGCTGACATCGGCAATCCAGTCGTAGCGTCCGCCGCCCAAAATATGCAATTTGCCGAACAGGGTAATCTGGTCTTGGAAATACACGCCGTTAGAATGGCTGCCGCTGCCGTCCTGATAGTGATTGGGAAGTTTTGAATAGTCGGTCGGCTGATAGACCGGATGGAAAATATTGATCGTGGACCCGCCCCAATTAACAGGGTCAGACTGCGTGTGCAGTGTGCTGTCGCCGCTGTAATGCTCCCAGCCCACCAGGGTTTGATGTTCGGCACCCAAGGCCGTGAAATGGCCGCTCAGGTTCACATTGCCATAGTAGGTTTCCGATGCCCCGAAAGAAAAATAAGCGTCGCGGGTCATGTCGCCGTAAGTCGGGCTGCTGGGGTTGTCATCCCAAAACACGCCATAGATTTGCGGATCCACGGTGTTCCGGTTGAGATAATTAAACCGTGCTTTGACTTTCCAGTCATCGTTAAACGCATGGCTTAGCGTCAAGGCGGTGTTATAGAGCGTGGTGTTGCTTTTGTCCGTGGACGGTTCGTTCAAATAGCGCGAAATGGGAATACCGACGGGACGGCGCGTCAAGGAGCTGGCAACCACACCATAATCTTCCTGAGCGTCTTCATCGGAATACATGAAATCCAGGTCAAGCTGGGTGCGGTCGCTGATTAGCCAAGTCAAGGACGGCGCGATAAACACGCGGTCGGTGAAAACAAAATCACGGAACGAGTTCTTGTTAAGCGATTCTATATTCAGCCGGTACAGCAACGATCCGTCTTTGTTGAGCGCACCCGTCGCATCGGCGGTGGTGCGGTATAGATCGTAGGAACCAAACTGCTGCTCCAGTGCATAATAAGGCGTGGCTTGCGGACGCTTGGTGACAATATTAATCATCCCTCCGGGTTCGATACGGCCATAAAGATTTGCCGCCGCCCCCTTGACCACTTCAACCCGCTCGGCATTGGCCAAGGTCAGGCGGCTGGCCGGCCATCTGAAGCCGTCCAGGTAATTGTTAAAGTTGGTGCTGAAACCGCGGATTAGGAAAGTTTCGGCAAAACCGCCAAAGGATTGGCCTTGGAATACGCCGCTGACGTTTTTGATGGCGTCGCCGACCTGGATGGCTTGCTGGTCGTGGATCACCGCCTTGGGCACAACTTGTATGGCCATCGGCGTTTCCATGATGGGCGTATCAGTCCTGCCCGCACTACTGGCGCTGGGCACCGCATAATCGGTGTTGCGCGGATCATCAGCGGCATATTCCGCCGCACCTGTCACCTTTACTGCCTGTAAAGTGGTTTGGTTGGATGGCGTTGCCGCAGGCGCCGCTTGCGTCGCTTTCTCCAAGGTCACCGTGCCGTTTGCCGTCGAACGGGCGACGATCAGGCTGCCACCCAACAATTTCCGCAACGCCTGTTCCGGTGTGTATTGGCCGGAAATGCCGGGTGACTGTTTACCTTGCGCCAATGCCGCCGGATAGCTCAGTTGCACATTGGCGGCCTCGGCGTAGGTATTCAGCGCGCTACCTAAGGCCTGGGGAGGGATGTTGAAGGCTTGGCTGCGGCTTTCCGCCATCGGGCCGGCCGTATGCAAGGTAAAGGCGACCGCGCACGCCAGCCGTGCCAGTGGGGTAGAGGGTTGCCTAAATAGCGGGGCTGGCGGAAAAAGAACTCGTGTCATTGGTGTCTCCATGGGCTAAACAAAATGCCTCGGTTTTTAAGCCATCCACTAAGCGGGCATTGAATTGGCTTTTTAGTGGGCAGCTGTTTGATGAGGTCTTATGGAGACGGTTGGTGCGGCTTTTCCCCCAGCTTGGAGGCGAAAATTTTTAGGGCGTGGGCCAGCGCATTCAGTAAACCACCACCAGCCACGGGGAAATGGCAGTCATGCGGACCGGCAAGGTTTGCTGCAAGGCTTGTAAGGCATGGTCGGTGTCGGCTATATCAAAGCGCCCGCTGACCTTGAGCGAATTAAGCCGCGCGCTAGCTATCACGATCTTGCCGTGGCGGTAACGGTTGAGCTCGGCAAGCACTTCCGGCAACGGCACATTATCAAACAGGGCATGGCCTTTAAGCCAGGCGTCATCGGCACCCGCTGGCCGTAGGGTGCCTGTCTGTCCGGAGCCGACCACGATTTGCTGATGGGCACGCAATTGGATGGGCGGTTGCGCCTTGCCGCTCACCTCCACCAACCCGTTGATGACCGTGACCGTGTCCGAGCGTTGGCCTTGCCTGACCAGAAAACGCGTCCCCAACACACGGGCCGTCGCATAGTGGCTGCCCACCACGAACGGTTGTGCAGGGTTGCGCTGCACAGAGAAATGCGCTTCGCCGTGCACGAGCTCGACTTGGCGCAGGGTGTCCTGGTAGGCCACGTTTAGCGCGGTGCCGGAGTTGAGCGTGACTTGGCTGCCGTCCGCCAAGTGCACGGTGCGGGTTTCGCCGACCCCCGTGCAATAATCGGCCCGCCAACACTCTAAGGTGGGCCGGAAAGCGGTGGCCATCAGCACTAGGGATGCCGCCATCGCCAATAAGACCGGGGGTTGCCAATAACGGCCGGGCGGAGCCTTGGCCGACGCGGGGCTCAATTCTGCCTCGCCCAACAGCCCGGTAAAATCGGGATGGACCCAAAAGGCTTCGGCTTGTTGGTAAGCTTTTTGATGCGCCGGATCGGCGGCCAGCCACGCGGCAAATTGCTTACGCTGCTTGGCCGAGACCGAACTGGCGCGTAAGCGGGAAAACCAGGCTATGGCCTGTTCGGCAATGGCGTCTTCGTGGGGGTTGTGGGGTATGTTCATGCCGCCATTATAAGTCTGCGCCGTGGCTAAAGTTAACTACCAACGTGTTTGAGACGTTTGGAGCCGAAAAAACCTCAGTCTTTAAGCGAGACAGGATCAAGATGTCCGTTTAGACGCTTGCGGCAATGCAGCAGGCCTTTGGTGATGTGCTTTTCCACCGCGCTTTCGGAAATGGAGAGCCGCTGTGCGACTTCGCGGTAGCTTAAGCCGTGAATTTTATGCAGGATAAAGGCGTCACGGCAACGCGGCGGCAATTCCGCTATCGCCGCGCCCAGCAAGGCCCGCCACTGGGTTTTGCTGGTTTCGGTTTCCGTCGAAGCGTGGGTGGCTTCGTCAAGCGTAACGGTGGCTTCCGCATGACGGGCCACGACTTTATTATGGCGTAAATGGTCTAAGGCCAAATTGCTGGCCGTCCGGTACAAAAAACCGCGTGGCTGGCTGATAACCTCACCCGCCGCCGAACGCGCCAGAACAAGGTAGCTTTCCTGCACCAAGTCTTGGGCGGTTTCGTGGCAATTCACCATACGGAACAGGTAGTTGACAAGCTCCTGGCGGTAAAGCTGGTATAGCGGGGTAATGTCCAAGGTCATGAAATCCCAAACTGGGTGATGGCGGAAAGCCATCATTACAGTGATCGGTGGCAATAAAGGATACCGCTCTAAAGCAAAATAGATGCCACTAAACTAATGCCCTTAAAACAGACGCTTAGACGAATATCAAAATTAAGGGTAAGTGAAATGCCTCAGTGGTTGCGTGATATGGCGCAGTTTTAACCGGGATGCTGGGGCAATGCCGTTAAGTTAAGGATTTTTCCGTTCATCCTGGACCCTTCGATACCTCAGGAGAGCCTTGTCGAAGGAAGAATGGAAAAATCCGACACGCCTAAGTTAAGCCGTTCATGCTTCGACAAGGCTCAGCACGAACGGCTTAACTTAATGGCATTGGATGCTAGGGCGGATCCCGCTAAGCCCGCCCCGCTTTTTGGAATTATGGGGGCGGGCAGAATTTGGCCGGGCGCTTGGCATTAAGCCGTTTCGCCCGCCGCTTTTGCCGCCAGCGTAAAATCCCGGTGACATACAGGACCAGCGGTGCAAGGCCGGAGACACACCATAATATTCGGCCTGCAAGGCCTAGGGCTTCACCGCTATGGAGCGGCCATAGCACATTTAAAAACGTTTCCCCGGCGGTAAATTGATCCGGGTCTTGCACGGCCAATACCTTGCCGCTGTATTGGTCTATCCATACCTTGCTACGCGGCCATTTGCGGTTGGCTTCGCCCGGTTGCCTTTTCGAAATGCAGTAAACCCCGTCTTTGCCGTCCGGTGTTTCTGCCCCGCGCAATTCTGCATCGGGAAAAATAGTGCTGGCTTGTGCCACGGCTTGCGCTATGGAAATAGGCTGTGCATCCTCTATAACCTCAGATTTAACATCCGGCGCTTTAAGATGCTTTTCCTTGACCGCTGAAAAACCGCGTATCAAGGGCTTGATATAATCAACATAACTAAACGAAAAACCGGTGAACGCCAAGATCAGCAAAATAATGGAACTGTAAAAACCGGTGGTTTTATGCAAATCGAAGTAAAACCGTTCCGGGCTTGCGCCCCGTTTAATGGCCACTGATTTTTTAAATTTCCCCCAACGCGGCCACCATAGATACAGCCCCGTCAACGCGGAAATAAACAAAAATAAGCCGAAAAAACACACTGTATCAAAGCCAAACCGCCCGATTTCCACACCTAGCCTAGCCGTCAGCAAGCTGGCATGGATTTGATAGATTGATGTCCATAAGGTGCGTCCCCAATAATGTTCCGAGATGATTTCTCCGCTGTAGGGGTCGACCAAAACCCGGAAGGGCGCAAAAAATTCATCGGCCGTTTCTACAGGTTCCGGGTATTCCAGCCATAGATAATCATTGCCATAGCCCGGCAACCGTAATGACCATTTGCCTGTCTTGTCCGGGTGGGCGGCTTGAACGGTTTGCAGGATCCCATCCAGGGGACGCGGTTGCGCTTGGGCTTCATGACGCACTGGCGGCAATCCCAGTTCTTCCAATTCATCAATGAAAACATTAACCGAACCTGTCAGCCCAAGAACGGCAAAGAAAAAGCCTATCGTCAGCGCAATCGTTAAATGCACGTTTAGCCATAACTTGCGGATGTTTTTTTGCGCAAGCAAGTGCTTGGGATTGCTTGTGTTTAACCGTTTATCCATATAATTTTATGACGATATGTTGATTTACAAGCCCACACTAATAGCTTGTAAAATGATGGGACTAAAAATAAAATACACACACTTGTGTACATACATTTGGAGTGTTTTATGCCAACCCTGACCACGCGTATTTTTAAAAACGGCAACAGCCAGGCGGTGCGTATTCCGCAAGAATTCCGCCTAGAGGTTACCCAGGTTGAAATCAGCCGGAATGCCAATGGCGATCTGGTGATTCACCCGTTACCCGTTGACCGCGGCGCGGCCCTTTTGGCGGCGCTCAATGCCTTTGATGACGATTTTGTTAGCCAGCTTGAGCAAAATGAACGGCAGCAACCCGCCATGCAGGATCGAGAGGCTTTATGATTTACATGCTGGACACTAATATCCTCATTTACCTCATTAAAAACAAACCACCGTCCATCGCCGGGCGTATCAATGCCCTGGATAAAGAGGCCGCACTTTGCATGTCTTTTATCACTTATGCCGAACTACTCAAGGGCGCGGAACGAAGTACCCGCAAGGTGCGGGTGTTAAGCCAGCTAAACCAACTTACCCAGGTCATTCCGGTTCAATACGACACAAACCCTGGCTTATGCCAACACTATGCCATCCAGTTTACTTTGCTTAAAACAGCAGGCACTCCGATAGGCGCTAATGACCTATGGATTGCCTGTCATGCGCTTTCTCAAAACGCCACGCTCGTCACGCATAACCTGCGTGAGTTTGAGCGTATTGCCGGATTAATGTTGGAAGATTGGGCGATCTAAAGCATTCTTGATTAACGCCCACCCGTTAGGCGCTGGGGTTGCCAAACTACCGGCAAGCCCGTCAGGTTAAAATTCCAGACGCACCGACCCCATCGCCGTCAGCGGTGCGCCAGGGTAAATGCCGACACGCGGCGGCGCATTTTGGAAAGGATCGGTGGACTCGTAATAAACTTTATCCAGCAGGTTGCGGATGTTGAATTGCGTGATCAAACGCGACTCGCCGAACTGGCAGGCATAGCTGGTAAACGCGTCCAAGCGGGCATAACCGGGCAAGACAAAGGTATTGTCGTTATCGCCTTGCCGCTCGCCGGCGGCGAAAACGCCCAAGCCAAAACTTAAGCCATTGAGCGGGGTATAGTGGCGGATGTCATATTTGAGCCACAAACTGCCGGAATGCTCGGGGACGTTGTTCAGGCGGTTGCCCTGAAGGCCGGAGTAATCTTTGGTGATACGCGCATCGGTAAAGGCATAGTTGCCGATGACGCTGATTTCGTCTGTGATTTGCCCGCTCATGTCCAGTTCAATGCCTTGGCTGCGGGCTTCGCCAATGGCCGCAACGGCAAAAGGGTCGGGGCTCTTAAAGTCGCGGGTCAAGACATTTTGCTTGGTCAGATGGTAGTAAGCCAAGGTGGTGGTCAGCCGTTTGGCGAATAATTCGGTTTTCAAACCGGCTTCAAATTGTTCGCCGATTTCCGGGTTAATCGTGGTGCCCGTCGCCGTGATGCCATTGTTTGCGCCGAACGAAGTCGTCCAATTGCCGTAGAGGCTAGCCCATTGCCAAGGCTGGTAGAGGATTCCTACCCGCGGGCTAAACCCCTCATCTTGGCGTGACGGCAAGGCGGCTTCTGCGGCGTTAAATGAATCGCCCATCCCCAGACCGGTGGCCGCCCAATCATAGCGCCCGCCGCCCAGGACATGGACTTTATCCCAAAGCGTGATGTGGTCTTGAAAATAGGCGCCATACCAGTTGTCCCTAAAAATATAATGGTTGGCGCCGCCATCAGACGGCGTTGCCAGCGCATTGGCGTAATAAGAAGGGTCGATGCCGTACCTAGGGTTATAAATGTCGATGTCCAGGCCCGGCACCGGATCCATATAGTTGCCATAGAATTCGTAATTGCCGACCGCCCTTAAATAATCGAAGCCGACCAAGGTTTGATGGCTGACACCGCCCAACTTGAATTTTCCGGTCAAATCCAGATTGGTCGTATAGGTTTCATTATTGGAGGTTTGCGAAAAAATATTCCGTGAATAAGTGCGGTTACCCATGCTTGGATCAAAAAATTGCTCGACGGTAAAGCCATTGGCGGGTTTCACCGAGGTGTTTTGATCATAAATGAACGAAGCCAGGAAGCGGTTCCGCAATGTCCAGTTGTTATTGAAGGCATGGCTTAAATTGAAGCCAAGGTTCACCTTGGAGTTGGTGTCGACCGGATCGTTGGGGTCGATGAAGGAACGCGTGACGGGAATTGGCGCCGGACGGTTGCCGATAGCGAACAAGCCCCGGTCAACTTGGTAATCCTCATGTAAGGCTTCCACGTCCAAGGACATTTCGGTGGCATCGCTGGGCCGCCACGTCAAAGAAGGGTTCACCAGTACCCGGTCATTAAAATTGAAATCGCGGAATGATTTATTGTTTTGATACGCTCCGGTAAAACGGTAGCTTACCGATTTGTCTTTAGTAAGGGCGTCGGTCGCATCCCATTCCGTCCGATAGAAATCGTAAGACCCGAAACGCTGTTCAACCGAATGGTAAGGTTCAGTCCTAGGCTTTTTAGTGACCAGATTGACTAAGCCGCCAGGCTCGATGCGGCCGAACAATACCGCCGCCGGGCCTTTCAGCACTTCGACACGCTCCAAATTGGCGGAATCAAATTGCGCCCCTTCGCCTATCCCCAAGCCATTGGCGACCAAGCCGTTACGGAAAACCCGGCCATTCCTGAAGCCGCGGGTGATAAAGGCGTTACTGAGGCCTAAAGAGGATTGCGGACGCACACTGCTGACATTTTCGAGCGCGTCTTTGATGGTGGTGGTTTTTTGGTCGCCCATCACCGCTTTAGGCACCACCTGGATCGACACGGGCGTTTCCATAATGGGCGTGTCGGTCTTGGTGGCCGTGTTCGTACTGGAACTGTGGTACACCGCGTTGTAAGGATCGGTCGGGTCATCATTAGCCCCGGCTATCCCCATCACCTTGACCGTCGGTAAATCCGTCGCCGATGGTGTCGGGGTTGTTGTTGCGGGAACGGTCTGGGCCGCTTTTTCCCCTTGCGCCAAAGTAATCACGTTGGCGTCCACATAACGGTAGCTGATGCCGCTATCGGCCAGCATAGCCGCCAAGGCTTGTTTAGGGGTGTACTGGCCTTTAACGGGTTGGGCGGTCAGGTGTTCCGCCATCGCTGAACTGTACAGCAATTCTACGCCGGACTGTTCGGCGAACTCGGTCAGCGCGGGGATCAGCTGTTGTTGGGGGATGTTGAACGGTTTTGGCGTATCCGGGTTTGCCGCGAGGGCAGGGTTTGCCAGCAGCAAACCTACCGTCAGGCTTAAGCCTAGGGCCGAGGCTAGTTTAAAGGGGATTGGATGATGCACGGTGTTCTCCTGTGTTTATCAAGACTAAGAAGGGTCTGTGATAAGACGCAGGGCCTGATAAACACCGCACAAAAATTTTTGTATTTTTATGCCGGGTGCCAAGCTCCGGCTTGTGGATCAGCGGGCCTGGACCTTCAATACAACATCACATAACGTCCCGCTAACGCCACCGATTTTACCGGTAAAGTTTTGTTGATGACATTCAGTAAGACGTCCAAACGGTCACTATTGAACACGCCGCTGACTTTTAATCCCGCCAAGGCCGGATTAGCCAAAAACACATGGCCGTTGCGGTAACGGTTGATTTCGCCGAGCACATTCGCCAGCGGTTCGGATTCAAAAATCAGGCGGTGATGGCGCCAAGCGGCGGCGGTGCGGGGGTTAATGTCCACCACAGCGGATGGATGGGCCGACCAGCGTTGCCCTGCTTTCACGACCCTCGGCGTAAAGTTAGGCGAGGGCGGGGCGCTGACCTTAACGGCACTTTCCAGCATGGTCACCGCCAAGCCTTGCCCGTGTTTTTTGACCACAAAATCCGTACCCAGCGCGGTGATTTCGTAGTCGTCAACTTCGACGACAAATGGCCTGGATTTGTCTTTGCTGACGATGAACTCGGCTTCGCCATCAAATAGCCTGATCCGCCGCTGATTGCCGCTAAAACGCGGGTCTAGCGTGGTGAGCGCATTCAAATGCACGGTGCTGCCGTCAGCTAAGGCCACGGTTTGTAGTTCGCCGACTTCGGTATGGTACCGCGCGTGCCAGACTTGCCAAAAATCCGGGTTGGCCATCACTAACGCGGTAGCCAATAACAAACTGGCGGCTGCCGCCCAGCCTATCAGGCGTGGCTTGCGGAGGGTTTGGTGAAAAACGGGGGGCGGATTTTTTGCGGGGTTGTTGGCGGCGCGGAGCAAAGGCCGTTCCTGTAAATCCCCCAACCCTTCCCATAATTGCCGGACTGAAGCAAACGCCTCACGATGGGCGGGACTTTCTGCCAGCCAGTCGGCCAGTTGCCGGGCTTGTCCGTCAGACATCGCACCGGACGTGCTGCGTACCAGCCAAGCCAGGGCTTCGTCTTCAAGTTGTTCGGGGTTGCGTTTGGGCATTTTGGGTGTGGGTCAGTGCTGGGTTCGGCGCATTGTCAGGTAAGTTTAGGCTAAGGGCTAGCCAGTAAGACGTAAAAAATGGCAATTGGCCGCACTGCTATCGGTTAAGGGCGTGTTTGCATTGTTTCAAGGCTTTGATGATGTTTTTCTCCACCCAACTGGCCGAAATGCCCAATTCATCAGCAATTTGCTGATGGGTCAGGCCATCAAACCGGCTCATCATGAAGATTTTCAGGCATAACGGCGATAATTGCCGTAAGGTTTGTTCGCATAAATCCAGCTCTTGCATGTTGAGGAAATGCTGTTCCGGTGATGCGGAAACCGTCGCCACGGCCATCGCTTCTTGGTCAGCCCAACCGAGCGGGTCGGCTTGTTGGCGGCGCAAGTGGTCGGTGGCCAGGTTGGCGGCGACCCGGTACAGAAAGGCACGGGGATTGTGGATAGGCTCTGTGCTTTTGACGTTAACCAAGCGTAAGAACAGGTCTTGCAACAAGTCATTGGCGGTTTCTTGGCAGGACACCCGGCGGGACAAAAAACGGGCCAGTTCCTGCCGATGTTGTTCGATCAAGGATTCGGCATCAAAAGGGGAAAAGGTCAGCATATCGCAATCAAAAATATTTAAAGCCAAGCGGGTAAATTGCCTTCCGGCTTGGCTGTTATTGGCCAGACGGTTTGATAGGGCTACCGTCAGCAATATTCATGCAAATTATTTATTATGATTAACAACAAATGCTTATGCGGATCCTTTTCTGAGGGCGTCATAAAACTAAGGGATTTGCCTTGGCAAGTGCGGCATATCACGCATCTTTTTCTTATTTTGAATTAGGGCAACCGTCTAGGCCATCTGCCGTTACAATCAGGTAAAACTTTGCAGCATTACTGGTTAACATGGCTTAGATAGTGCTTATGGGCTAAATCGGCGGGCCAATAAGGCTGTTGCAAGGATATAAGGCGTTGGCCCTTATCGGGCGCCCGTCGAGGCGTTTTCGGACAAAATGTGGATTCATATCTATAATTGTCGCTGCCAACTTCATGAACCTATCCTTAAGGAGAGGGGGTAATGAAAGCAATGCAGCCATTATGGATATTTTAGGAATTTAAGATGATAGATATTGATACAAAAGATTTAAAAATAGGTATGTATGTCTCGCATTTGGACAGGCCTTGGTTAGAAACGTCATTTCTATTTCAGGGGTTTCTTATTGAAAATGACAAGCAGATTGAGCAGGTGCGGCGGGTGTCTAAGACCGTCAAAATTGACGAGGAAAAGAGCCTGCAATCATTATCGTTTGAGCCGTTCAAACCCTCTACGGCGAAATCAAAAGTGGCGGTGGAACAACAACCCTCCAATCCAAAGGCGGGGCAAAGCAATAAACAACGTTTTGAGGAGGAAATGGCGAAGGCTTGCGAGGTTTATGATGAAACGTCCGTTTCGCTGCACAAGGTGCTGAACAATTTTCGCCTTAATAATTACATCACCCTGCCGGAAATCAAGTCCTGCGTGCAAGGCGTGATGAAAAGCGTGATGCGCAACCCTAACACCTTGTTGTTATTGAGCCATATGCGCTCAAAACGGCCGGATACGGTCACCCATAGCATCAATATCTGTATTTTTAGCACCTTGTTTGGCCGTTATTTACAGCTGACCGAAGAACAGCTTTTACAACTGAGCATCGCCGCATTGATGCATGATGTGGGCGAGGCCAAAGTCCCTAAACCCGTCCTTGATAAATTCAACGTCGGGTTGACGCCCGAAGAAAAAATGTTGTTGGAGCAACATACGCAGCAAGGCGCGGAAATGTTGCGCAAAATCCCGGAAATCCCGACGGAAGTCGCTGAAGTCGCTTACTCGCATCATGAACGGGTTGATGGCACAGGCTATCCGCGTGGTTTGAAAGGTGCCGAGATCAGTTTTATGTCCAAAATTATCGCAATTGTTGATGCCTATGAAAAAGAGACCAATGCGGCCAATATCAAATCCCAGCTTTCCTGTTCGGACGCATTGAAGGCCATTTATGCGATGCGTGAAACGTCTTTTGATAGTGAGCTGGTCGAAAGCTTTATCAAATGCTTAGGCATTTATCCGGTAGGCACTGTGGTGCAGCTTAACAATGGCTCCACTGGCATTGTGATCGGGATGAAGCCTGACCAGCATTTGTTGCCGACCGTCATGGTCATCCGTGACCATACTGGCGAGATCAAGCAGCCGCCACAGGTTATCAATCTTGACCGGTTTAGGGATCATGAAGGCAAGCCATTGTTAATGATAAATAAGGTGATCCAGCCGAATGAGGTGGACATTGATCTTGGCGAATATATCGTCAGGGAATTGGGCGCTAGCTTGAGCCCGCACCCCAAATTCGCCTGATAAACTGCGGATAAGTCACGGACAGGGCTGGCGGGGGTGCCGGGAAATTAGGGGGCAGGGCTGGGCGGTTAGCCAAACGATAGCTTTTGAGGTTTTGGCTTCCCTGTAGGGGTTGTCTTACGCCTGGCCCTTCCAGCGGATGGGCACAAATTCCAATGCTTCTTGGATATTGAGGTCACGGGTTGCGCCGCCCGTCCTGACAAACAGCTTCGGCATGCCGTTTTGGGCCAAGAATACCGGACGATGGGCCGGACTGATGATGAGGCGGCAAATATCCTTGTGGTCAATCACATGGAACAGCACATGCACGGAATTGCATAAGTCGGCACCTAAGTTGGTGGAAATGGCGGTCATGATGGCTTGTTCAAAACCGTCCTGGTTAGGTTTCTTGAGTGATTGGTAGTCTTTATCCAGCCCTAAAATTGTGCCGTCATCCGCCACGCCTATCAATAAGGTGCCCCCATAGCGGCTGTTCATAAATCCCGCCAAGGTCTTTAACACGACGCTTTCAAGCGTGCGGTTGATGCGGGACTGTTCCAAATCCCAGCGGAACGAGGATTTAAATTCCAGATGCGGCCCTTCTCCCTGGGCAATGATGGGCGCCAAATCTTTTTGCAATTCGGCTTTTAAAGATTCGATACGCGCCAGGCGCTTATGTAAAAAACCATAAATGCTTACCGTGAACAAACCTAGCATGGCGCCTATTTCAGCGTAAAACAGCAACAAGTTGTCTTCGGTGTTGTTGCCGTCAAAGATGGATGCTAGTTGGCCAAAAACATACTCTAAGGAAGATAGTTTGTTGTTATTGCTTTCTTGCGAGTAAATGAAATTATAACTGGGGGCGAGGATAAATACCCCGATTGCCGCACCAATGAGCGCGGCCACCGCATAGAGCTTGATTTGCTGCTTCCAGAGCGACAGCATCAGTAAAAAGAATCTTTTCATAATGCTACTTGAGAGACTGTGGGAGGGTTAGGCGCCCATCAAAACAAAGAAGCCCAAAGTTCATCGATTTTTTTGATAACGGCGGGTGTCATGCTGATCGGCCTGCCCCATTCGCGGTGGGTTTCGCCGGGCCATTTGTTGGTGGCATCAAAGCCGACTTTGGAGCCTAAGCCCGATACGGGCGAGGCGAAGTCCAGGTAATCAATCGGCGTGTTTTCTAAAAGGGTCAAATCCCGTGCCGGGTCCATGCGTGTGGTGATGGCCCAGATCACGTCTTGCCAGTTGCGGACGTTGACATCCTCATCAACGACAATCACAAACTTGGTGTACATGAATTGCCGCAAATATGACCATGTGCCGAGCATGACGCGCTTGGCGTGCCCGGCATATTGCTTTTTCATGCTGATGACCGCCATGCGGTAGGAACAGCCTTCCGGCGGTAGGTAAAAATCAGTGATTTCAGGGAATTGTTTTTGCAAGATCGGTACGAACACTTCGTTCAAGGCCACACCCAAAATGGCCGGTTCATCGGGCGGGCGGCCTGTGAAGGTGCTGTGGTAAATCGGTGCGGTGCGTTGGGTGATGCGCTCTATCGTAAAGACAGGGAACTCATCGACTTCGTTGTAATAGCCCGTATGGTCGCCAAACGGGCCTTCGGGTGCGGTTTCGCCGGGATAGATGAAGCCTTCCAGGACAATTTCCGCGCTGGCGGGCACTTGCAAGTCGTTGCTTAGGCATTTGGCGACTTCGGTCTTGCTGCCGCGCAATAAGCCTGCGAAGGCATATTCCGACAGGCTATCGGGCACGGGCGTGACGGCGGCAAGTATGGTCGCGGGGTCAGCGCCCAAGGCGACCGCCACCGGAAACGGCTCGCCTGTATGGGCCATTTGCCATTCCCTAAAATCCAAGGCGCCGCCGCGATGGGCCAGCCAGCGCATTATGACCTTGTTTTTGCCGATGACTTGCTGGCGGTAAATGCCGAGGTTTTGCCGCTCTTTGTGCGGGCCTTTGGTGATGACCAAAGGCCAAGTGATCAACGGCCCGGCATCTTCGGGCCAACAAGTTTGGATGGGGTAATCGCTTAAGTCTATCTCGTCCCCGATACGGCTGATTTCTTGGCACGGCGGGGATTTGACCAATTTCGGCGCCATGTTCAGCACTTGTTTGAACACGGGGATTTTCTCAAAGGCGTCTTTCATGCCTTTGGGCGGTTCCGGTTCTTTCAAATAGGCCAGCAATTCACCAATGCCGCGCAATTCACTGACTTCTTCCGCGCCCATGCCCATCGCCACGCGTCTTGGCGTGCCAAACAGGTTGGCCAAGACCGGCGTATGTGAGCCTTTGGGGTTTTCAAAGAGCAGGGCGGGGCCGCCTTGTTTCAGGACGCGGTCACAGATTTCAGTCATTTCCAAATACGGGTCGACTTCGACGGTGATGCGTTTGAGCTCGCCCAGCTTTTCCAGTTGCGCGATAAAATCGCGCAAGTCACGGTAAATCATGCGGCTATGCCGTTATGACGCAGCAATGCGTCGATAGTGGGTTCACGTCCACGGAACTCGACAAACAAGTCCATCGCGTTTTGGCTGCCGCCTTTTTCGAGGATGTTGGTCAAGAACGAATGGCCTGTTTCCTGGTCGAAGATGCCTTTTTCTTCAAACAATGAATAGGCGTCGCTGGACAGGACTTCGGCCCATTTGTAGCTGTAATAGCCTGCGGCGTAACCACCCGCAAAAATGTGCGTGAAGCTGTGCGGGAAGCGGTTGAACTTGGGTGGCTGGATAACCGCGACATGCTTCCTGACTTGTTCTAGGATTTCGTAAATGCGGCCGCCCCGTTCCGGCTCGTATTCCAAGTGGATGCGGAAATCGAATAGGCTAAATTCCAACTGCCTGACCATAAACAGCCCTGCCTGGAAATTTTTTGCGGAGAGCATTTTTTCAAACAGGCTGTCAGGTAGCGGCTCACCCGTTTCATAATGGCCGGACATGAGCGCCAGCGCGTCTTTTTCCCAGCACCAGTTTTCCATGAATTGGCTGGGCAGTTCCACGGCATCCCATTCCACGCCGTTGATGCCGGACACGCCCAGATGGTCAACCTGGGTGAGCATGTGGTGCAAACCGTGGCCAAATTCGTGGAATAGCGTGGTGACTTCGTCGTGGGTCATCAAGGCTGGGGCGTCGCCTGTGGGTGGTGTGAAATTGCAGGTCAGGTACGCCACCGGGGTCTGGACATTGTCGCCCGATTTTTTCCGGCTTACGCAGTCATCCATCCATGCGCCGCCGCGTTTTTTGGGACGGGCGAAAAGGTCGATGAAAAATTGCCCGCGCAGTTGGCCATCCCTGTCGTGGATTTGGAAAAACTGTACGTCAGGATGCCATGTGTCGAAATCGGAAATTTCAGTGATGTTTAAACCGTACAGGCGCTCGGCAACGGCGAACAAACCGGGCAGGACACGGGTGACCGGGAAATAGCTTTTGACTTCTTCTTGTGAGAGCTGGTAGAAATGCTGGCGCATTTTTTCAGAGTAATAGCTGATGTCCCAAGGCTCCATTTCGATGAAGGAGTGGACTTCACGGGCAAAGTTTTGCAGCTCTATCAAATCGTTACGTGCTTGTCGCCAGGATTTGGTGGCCAGGTTTTCCAAGAAGCCGATGACATCCTCTGGCTTTTTCGCCATTTTGGTGGCGAGCGACAATTCAGCGTAGTTGTTAAAGCCCAATAGCTTGGCTTTTTCATGGCGTAAAGACAGTATTTGCTCCATCAGCAGGCTATTGTCGAAATGTCCGCCTTGCGGGCCGGTTTCGGAAGCGCGGGTGGTGTAGGCTTCATAGACTTCGCGGCGGAGTTCGCGGCTGTCGGCATAAGTCATGACCGCATTGTACGACGGGAATTGCAAGGTCAGCATATAACCTTCCTCACCCGCTTGCTCGGCGGCTTGTTTGGCCCCCGCAATGGCGGATTCGGGCATGCCCACCAAATCCCGTTTATTATTGATAACCTTGTTCCAGGCATTGGTGGCGTCAAGGACATTTTCTTCAAAATGGCTGGTATGCTGGCTTAATTCTTGGCAAATTTCTTTGTAGCGTTGTTTTTTCTCTTCGCTTAGCGCAACGCCGGATAGGCGGAAGTCACGTAAAGCGTTACGGATGATTTTTTGTTGTGCGCTGTCGAGCGTGGAAAACTCGGAATGTTTGGCGATCAGCCGATAGGCGTAGAATAACCGTTTGTTTTGGCCCATTTCAGTCGCATATTCGCTGAGCTTGGGCAAGCAGGCGTTATAGGCGGCACGCAGTTCTTCGTTGTTGCAGACAGAATTCAGATGGCTGACGGGTGACCAGGCTTTGTTCAAGCGGTCTTCGGCATCGGCGATGGGCGCTATCAGTTTTTCCCACGTGTAATTCTGTTTGGTTTGTAAGCATTTTTCAACTGTTGCACGGGCTTCCGCCAATAATTGGTCGATAGCGGGCTCAACGTGTTCAGGTTTTATGGCTGAAAATAAAGGTAAAATACTGTCGGTGAGTAGAGGGTTATTCATAATTTGAAAAAAGTAGGCTCATGGTTGCGTTAAGGTGAAGATAACGAAATCGTTGTTATTATTTTTTTTGAGCGTCAAAAAATACCGCTGTCCTGGACAGGTGGTCATGCCAGCCACGCCGGTTTTTATCGAACAGTATCCAGATAAAACCCAATCCAAGCATTGTCCAGGACACCCAAGCGGCAACATAGCGTATAAACGCTTGCGTCCAGTTTATAGGCTTTTGGTCGAGTGTCAAAACCCGCATTTTCCAAGCTTTTAGGCCGAGTGTCTGGCCACCATGCGTCCAAAACCAGCCATAGAACAAAAAACTGACCGTCAACAGGTAAATAGGGTAGAAGGGTTGCCGGGGGGTGAAGGCTTCACCTGAATTTAGGGGTAGTAACAGCGCGGTTGCCACAAAAAAAACCGCAACCAGCAGGAGAAGGTCATAAAAAACCGCTGCCAATCGACGAAAAAAACCAGGGGCAGGTTGCAAACATGAACCTGACTTTGGTTTTTTTATGGGTGTGTTGGGGATCAATTAATCTTTAAATAAAGCTAATTTTTGGCCAAAATACATGCACATGGCCATTAACCCGCCGAGCATCGCCAACGAAAAAAGAAATGGCGGCCTGTGGAATAGCAGAATGAAGAAATCTGCTGCAAAAATACTGGTCAGGACAGGGTGGTCAATAAAGGCATTAATGATTTTCTTAAACATGTCAATTCCGTCAAGCACGTTAAAATAGGTGCAAGTGTGTAAAAAAATGGTTAGCTGATCTTTTATCTGGTTAAATGCACACTATGTGCTTGTAAAAATCAGAGCAACGATTCTACTATAATCAAAAGGGGAATGTAAAAGAAAAGAAACTTGCCATAGTGGGCTAGAATTCATTCAAATGGTATGATTAATATAACTAGAAAAATTAACATTGGTGTAACACTCATTTTAAATCTGTTCAAAAAAATTATTCAGTCGGCGAGAAGTCAAATTTTACCAGCCACGATTGGCCAATCCCGGGTTTATGCACGCTCAGAGCATAATATCTCACGCGCCCAAATCAGTGAAAATGCCTTAAAAGTTCTGTATCGGCTCCAAAAAGAGGGTTTTGAAGCCTATCTGGTGGGCGGGTGTGTCCGGGATTTGTTGTTGGGGCGCGAGCCTAAAGATTTTGATGTGGTGACCAATGCCGATCCAGAACAAGTCCGTAAGGTTTTCCGCAATTGCCGGATAATTGGCCGGCGGTTCCGTCTGGCACATGTGCATTTCGGCCGGGAAGTCATAGAAGTCGCGACTTTTCGCGGTGCTGGTGAAGCCCAGAATGATAAGCAGGTGCTCAATAACGAAGGCCGTTTATTACGCGATAATGTTTACGGCACAATTGAAGAAGATGTCTGGCGCCGGGATTTTACTGTCAATGCCTTGTATTACAACATCAAGGATTTTTCAGTGGTTGATTATGTGCAGGGCATGGAAGACCATAAAAATGCTATGCTCAGGCTTATCGGCGATCCTGACACCCGGTTCCGTGAAGATCCGGTAAGGATGTTGAGGGCTGTGCGCTTTGCCGTAAAGCTGGGTTTTAAGCTCCATCCCGATTGCGAAAAGGCCATGCACGGGGCGGCAGAGTTATTGGCCAGCATCCCCGCCGCCCGGCTTTATGATGAGGTCTTAAAACTCTTCCTGTACGGGTATGCTTTACAAGTATTTGAAATGTTAAGGCATTATGGCCTGTTTCAGATATTGTTCCCCGATACCGAGCAAAGCCTTGCCGGTGAGGAAAACGGATTCCCACGATTGCTGTTGATTAAGGCCCTACAGAATTCCGATAACCGGATTGCCGATGGCAAGTCGGTGACCGCTTATTTCCTTTATGCGGCGTTTTTGTGGGAGCCTGTAAGGTTGCTGGCTGTGCAAAAAATGAATGAAGGGCAGGTCGAATATTTGGCCTATCAGGATGCGGCCAATGAAATCATTGCCAAGCAGGTTAGGTGCACGGCGCTGCCCCGGCATATTAGCTTGGCCATCCGCGAAGTTTGGAGCCTACAGCCAAAATTCAATATCCGGCACGGTTCCAAACCTAGCCGTCTGATGTTGCATCCGCGTTTCCGGGCGGGCTATGATTTCCTCTTGTTACGTGCGGAGACTGGCGGCGCAGACCCTGAATTGGCCCAGTGGTGGCATATTTATCAAAATGCCAGTGAGGCCGAGCAAAGAAAAATGACCCAGCCTTCCCGAAAAGGCCAGAATGGCAAACCGGGCCGCAAACGGACTTACCGCAAGAAGGGCGCCGCCCCCACCAGTACCGAAGTCCAAAGCTAACTTAGGCCTTGCCTTTGAATCTTTGCATTGGAATAAGCTTAGATTTGGCGGGCCGCCGTACACCCTAATTTTACGAACCATGATCCCATCCACTTCTGACACGACCATTGCTTATTTAGGTTTGGGCAGTAATCTTGCTGAACCGGTTGAACAGATTAAATCGGCACGCCGCGCTATCGCTTTAATCCCCGGCGTTAAGGAGATCGCCTGCTCCAGTTTATATCGGAGCTTACCGATGGGGCCGCAAGACCAGCCTGATTATATCAACGCGGTGATGGCCGTGGAGACGGGCTTATCGCCGCAAGATTTGTTGAAGAGTCTCCAAAAAATTGAAAAGGCGCATGGCCGTGAGCGCAAAGGCCAACGCTGGGGCGCACGGACCTTGGATGTGGATATACTGCTTTATGGTGAACAAATAATTGATTTGCCAGATTTGATTGTGCCGCACAGCGGTATCGCCGAGCGGTCATTTGTATTACACCCATTATCTGAAATTGCGCCGCATTTGACCATTCCAGGCAAGGGCAATATCGCTGATTTATTGGCAAAATGCCCTTTAGTCGGGCTACAACGGTTAGATTAACATGACACATATAGAAAAGCCTCTATCCATCAATGACTTGACAGTGATGAAACAACGCGGGGAGAAAATCACTTGCCTCACTGCTTACGATGCCAGTTTTAGCGCATTAATTGATAAAGCCGGTATCGATATGATGTTGGTTGGGGATTCTTTGGGGATGACAATCCAAGGGCATAGCTCGACCTTGCCCGTGACCATCGCTGATATGGTCTACCACACGCGTTGCGTCAGCCATGCCAGGCAGCGGGCTTTTGTGGTTGCCGACCTGCCGTTTATGGCTTATGCCACCACGGCCTTGGCTACTGAAAATGCCGCCAAACTGATGCAACAAGGTGGCGCGCAAATGGTAAAGCTGGAAGGCGCAAGGTTTGAAATTGTCAGTTTCCTGGTCGGGCAAGGGGTTCCGGTCTGCGGTCATTTAGGCTTGTTACCCCAATCCATTAACCAATTAGGCGCTTATTCGGTGCAAGGCAAGGAGCCCGCTGCCGCTGATAAAATGATGGAAGAAGCGCTTGGCTTACAACAGGCAGGGGCGGCACTTTTAGTGTTAGAGTGCGTCCCCGCACCGTTGGCCACCGCCATCAGCGGGCAACTGCAAATCCCTGTTATCGGTATTGGCGCCGGGCTTGGTTGCGATGGCCAAGTGCTGGTTTTGCAAGATATGTTGAATATTGGCATTGGCAAACGGCCCCGCTTTGCCAAAGATTTTATGCAAGGTGCGGATAGTGTCGAAGCCGCTATCCGGGCATACCATCTGGCGGTCAAACAAAGCCTGTTTCCTACCGCCGAACACAGTTTCTAAATATATGCAGATAGTTAAAACCGTGTCCGCGTTGCAGGCCACCCTGAAAATTTGGCGGCAAGCGGGGGAAATTATCGCTTTTGTGCCGACCATGGGGAATTTACATCGTGGCCATTTACAATTGGTGCAGGCTGCGAAAACCCGGGCGAACCGTGTGGTCGTCAGTATTTTCGTCAACCCGACCCAGTTTGGTGTGGGTGAGGATTTCGAAAGCTATCCGCGTACCGAGCAGGAAGACCGGCAAAAACTTCATGAAGCCGCCACGGATTTGTTGTTTTTGCCGGCTGTTACAGAGGTGTACCGGCCTGATGCCCAGACTGTCATTTCGGTGACGGGGGTTTCCGGGCGTTATTGCGGCGCCTCTAGGCCAGGGCATTTTGCAGGCGTGGCGACGGTGGTCTGTAAGTTGTTCAATATAGTGCAGCCGGATATTGCCGTGTTTGGCGAAAAGGACTTTCAGCAATTGGCGGTGATCCGTGCAATGGTCAGGGATTTGAATATTCCTGTCGATATCCTGAGTGTGGCGACGGTACGTGAAGCCAGTGGTTTGGCGATGAGTTCCAGGAACCATTATCTAAGCGCTGAGGAAAGGAACATCGCCGCCTCCTTATACAAATCCCTATGCACGGCACAGGAGGCCATTTTGCTGGGTGGCCAAACCTATTCGGAAATCGAACGGCAGGCGTTGCAGTATCTTCAGCAAGCCGGATTCCAACCCGATTATTTTAGTATTTGCCGCAGCCAGGATTTACAGGCCGCAACAACAGACGATAGCGAATTGGTCATTTTAGCGGCAGCAAAGCTCGGTAAGACACGCCTGATTGACAACGTGAGCTTTTCATTATCAGCCGCGAAAGCCCCCAAAAGTTGAAGCAGTATCCAAATTAAGGGATAATCCCCCGTTTTTTTACGTATTTTATAGTGTTTTATTATGCAAATTACGATGCTTAAGGCGAAGTTACATAGAGCCACGGTCACCCGTTCGGAGCTGGGTTATGAGGGGTCGTGTGCGATTGACGGTAATATCCTTGACCTGTCAGGCATCAGAGAATACGAACAGATCCAGATTTACAATATCAATAATGGGGCGCGTTTCACCACTTATGCGATACGTGCCAAAGAAAATTCAGGCGTATTTTCTGTTAACGGGGCTGCCGCCCGCCTTGCTTGTCCAGGTGATTTGATCATTGTTTGCGCTTATGCCAGCCTAACTAAAGAAGCTGCCGATCAACATAAGCCCGTGTTGGTTTATTTTAATGAAAAGAACGAGGTTTTGCGTTCTGCTTCAGAGATTCCGGTGCAGCTTGATTAAAAAAGGTTTTTTATAGGGGCTGCCAAGCTTCGTTGGTTATTTCTTTATAATGTCCCGTGGACGGAAAAGGCTTCAAGCGGGCGGTATCTTTTGATATTCACATAAAGGCGGTGGGGCCTAACAGCCTGTTTCCAGGTTCTGCCGCCAGTTAAAAACTACTGTGCCAAATCAGGCATCCCGTATTGAAGCCATCCAGTCTCCAATCCCGCTGTAGACCTAAGCGCTAAGTTTCCAATTCCCCCCAATCACAGTGGCCTTAAGCGTTTAATGGCGCTGGCGCAGAAACCCTGTTTGTAGCCGTAAACGCTTAAGTTTCCCCGTTCAAGCTGTGGATAGTTAGATAATAGTTCCAATAGCATTTAAGTGTTCACTACAAGCAGGTTACAATAGCGGCATTTATTTCGAAAAAATGCAGGTGTTTCCCCTTGGCTAAAAAAATTATCCGCATTGCCACCCGGCAAAGCCCCTTAGCTGTATGGCAAGCAGAACATGTTGCCAGGCGTCTTGAACAGCTTTTTCCTGAAATAAGCACCGAGCTTGTGAAAATGGTGACACGAGGCGACAAAATACTCGATGCGCCATTAGCCAAAGTTGGCGGTAAAGGGCTATTTGTAAAAGAATTGGAGCAGGGGATGTTGGAAGGGAGTGCGGATATTGCCGTGCATTCCATGAAAGATGTCCCGGTTGAGTTTCCTGAAGGCCTGCATTTGGCGGCGATTTTATTGCGTGAAGATCCAACGGATGCCCTGGTGTCCAATGTTTACCGGTCCATAGATGAATTGCCCGCGGACGCCCGCATTGGCACCTCAAGCCTACGCAGGCAATGCCAAATTAAAGAACGCTTTCCTGATGCCGAGATTATCCCGCTTAGGGGAAATGTCAACACGCGTCTGGCCAAGCTCGATGCCGGGGATTATGACGCGATTGTCCTTGCGTCTGCTGGCTTAAAACGATTAGGTCTGGCAGGGCGGATTAGCCAGCCCTTGGCTGTCGCCATCAGCTTGCCGGCAATTGGGCAAGGGGCCATCGGTATAGAATGTCGGGCTGATGATGCAAAAATTAATGCCATGTTGGCGGCCTTGCATGATGTTGACACTGGTCTGTGTGTCAGTGCGGAAAGGGCCATGAATGCACGGTTACAGGGTGGTTGCCAGGTGCCCATCGCGGGATTTGCCGTTAGGCAAGGCGGACAGTTATTTATGCGTGGTTTAGTGGGCGCCCCTGATGGTGGCGTGGTGTTCCGCAGTGAAGGCAGCGCACCATTGGCCCAAGCCGAAGAGCTGGGGCGATCCATAGCAGAAGATTTGTTAAGCCAGGGGGCGGATAAAATCCTGCAAGCATTGTTTGCCCAATGACTGGTTTAAATGGCGCGAACATCTTAGTCACGCGGCCTGCCCATCAGGCCGAAAGCTTATGCCGACTGATTGAAGGCCAGGGGGGGAATGCCGTCCGTTTCCCTACCCTGGAGATCGTGGCAGTCCCTGAGCCAGGGCAAGTGCAAAATATCTTGGCCAATTTAGGGAAATTTGATTGGTTAATTTTTATCAGCGTCAATGCGGTAAATTTTGCGCTCAAGGCGAATGGTGGCAAAATACCGCGATTAAATTCAGTACGTTTTGCCGCTGTTGGCCTGGCTACGGCCCAAGCGTTGGCTACCGCTGGTTTGGCCGTTGATTTGGTGCCTGGGCAAGGCTATAACAGTGAAGCCTTGCTCGCATCTTCGATGTTACAAAGCGTGGGTGGCCAGCATTTCTTGATTGTGCGCGGGGAAGGTGGGCGGGAAGAACTGGCAACGGTATTGCGGGGTAGGGGCGCAGAAGTCGATTATCTGGATGTTTATAGGAGAGTGATCCCCGCCGCCGATAATGCTGAAGTGCTAGGGCTAATAACGCAACATCAATTGGATGCCATCACTGTCACGAGCGGTGACGCCTTGCAGAACCTGTTGGTGATGGTTGCCCCGCAATATCACGGCTTATTGTTGGCAATACCTATTGTCGTGGTGAGCGGCAGAATTGCGCAGATAGCGGGCCATTTAGGATTTAAGCAAATTGTGGTGGCGGCGCAGCCTGCCGACACGGCAATTCATGAAGCAGTAACTATGTGTTTAACGGGGAAATAACGTGGCAGAATTGGGTGAACAACAAAAACAAGAAGTGGGCGAAACCATCAAAGCCCACCGGTCACGAAACGGATTCTGGTTTAGTATCATTATTTTATTGATTATCGCCAGTGTTGCGGGTGCAGGTTTTTACTTATTTATGCAATTGCGTGACCGCCAGGAAGGGTTGGGCGGTGAAGTAAAAGGGCAAATGTCAAAACAAATCGCTGATTACCAAAACCAACTGACAGCGATCCAAAACCAATTGGCCGCCCTGGAAACTGACATTAGCAGCAAGGACGAGCGTTTTTCCAAGACCTTGGCCGATTTCTCCCTATTACATAACGAAAAGCTCGATAACACACGCAAGGAACTGGATGAGGCCATACAGCGCATTCAACGCCAACTGGGCAAAACCCGGGGCGACTGGCTGATCGCCGATGCCGAATACTTGTTGAGCGTTGCCAATGAAAGGCTGCATTTGATCGGCGATGTCAACACTACGCGCGAGGCCTTGGAAGCCGCAGACCAACGCTTGAGGGAAAGCGGTGATGTTGGTGTCATCAAAGTGCGTGAGCAAATCGCTAAAGATATTGCGCTGATCCGCAGCCTGGACGTACCTGATATTGTTGGTATTTACGCGTCAATACAAGGCTTGGAAAGCTCGGCTGACAAATTAAGTTTACTGTTGCCATATTCCGGAAAGTCCCTGGTGCCCTCCACGGAGATCCATGACCACGCCGATAGCAGCGAGGCGGGGCATGATATGTTGCAATCAGTGATAGACCACTTGGAGGGGATTGTCACCATCCGTCATAGTGACCAGCCCGTCAAAGAAATCTTGACCCCCGAACAGGCGCAGTTTATCCATGAACAACTGCGGGTCAAGTTGGAAATGATCAAAATTGCTTTAGTTGAACACAATGAGGCAATTTATCAGGCAAGCTTGCTTGACGCGAAAAATTGGCTTGAACAACATTTCACCAAAAATGAGGAAAGCAGGGCTTTGCTAATTGAATTGGAACGGTTGATGGCCATTAAAATCCGTAGCCAATTCCCGGATATCAGCCAGTCATTTAAAATGTTGAGGGATATTGCGAAACTAAGGTTGGAAGCCGATAAAGGCATGAAGGCAGAAGAACCTGTGGTGGCCCCGTTAGCCCCACCCGCCCAAACACCTCCGCTGCCCATGGAAGCCCCTGCCCAAACACCGCCAGTAAAAACCATAGGGCGTCCCGGTGGTAAAACCCCGCCGGAAGCACAATAATTAGAGCATCCAAATGAAAAAAATACTTTATTTTCTAGTTGCTCTTATTGCTGCCGTTGCCGCTGCATTTTTTGCCAATAACTGGTTACAAGGGTTTGACACGCCAGGCTATGTACTCATGGGCATCGGGCATTGGTCTTTGGAAACAACCCTGTCGGTTTTCGCTGTCACCCAGATTATGGGTTTTTTTGTCTTGTACTTTGTGTTCAGAAGTTTAGGTTACTTGATCAGGCTGCCTGGCCGACTTAAGCATAGGTCTAGGGCGGTAAAATTTAACCGATCCCAAGAGGCATTGATCACTGGTTTGGTTGATTCAGCGGAAGGCAATTGGGAAAAAGCGGAAAACATCCTGATTAAACATGCATCACATAGCGGTGCGCCGTTGCTCCATTATTTGACCGCCGCTAAAGCCGCACAGTCCCGTGGGGCTTTTGATAAACGCGATGAATATCTCAAGAAAGCCAATGATCAGGCTCCGGATTCTTCCATCGCCATCGGTTTGACCCAAGCGGAATTGCACTTGTCCGGCAATGAGTTTGACCAAGCCTTGGAAACGTTGACCAAATTGCATTCAATTGAGCCAGGGCATGCCAGTGTCTTGAAATTGTTGCATCAGACTTATCAGACGATGGGCGATTGGGAAAGTATGCGCAAATTATTGCCTTCCCTACATACGCACAAGGTGTTGATGGAAACCGAAATTAAGTTGTTGGAAACGGAGGCGTTCAGCAAATTGTTAAAGCAATCGGCTGAAACTGGCGATGTTGGCGCGATTCAAAAACGGTGGGCGGAAGTCCCCAATTATATTAGAAAAATACCGGGAATTTCAGCAATCTACTTTGCGGCTATGATCAACGCCGGGGCAGGCGCCGATATTGAGGACGAGCTGGCGTTGGCGTTGTCAATCGATTGGGACAATACCTTGTTGGTGCTGTTCGGCAGCGTCCCGTCCAATGATGTTTCAAAACAGCTGGCAATGGCTGAACGATGGTTGTCATTACATGAAAATGACCCGGTGTTGCTGACTATCTTAGGGAAATTGAGCGCAAAGTCTGCGGGTAATGAAAAAGCCCGTGAATATTTGGCACAAAGCATCGCTGTTGAACCTACCGTGCTGGCCTATCAACTGTTAGGTGATTTGTTGTTTGCGGAAGGCGACCAGGCTGAAGCCAGCCGATGTTACAAACAGGGGCTTGAATTGGCATCCAGTGAAATTATCAGCCGTATCAATACCATATCTTATTGACATCTATTTTTCGGATGTTAACCCGGCATTGAAAACCGTTATTTAAGATTGTGTTAAGGCAGCTCCCGGCAAAATAGCCCCAATTACCGGAGATTGTCGATGAAAACACACACAGATAATTCAGTACAGGGCGTTGTTTTGGCAAAGCGGCGCTTTTTGAAACAAATGATGTATGGTTCCCTGCTGGCGATGGGGGGGGCGCCAATAGCCAATGCCACTGCACACCGTGTCCCGCTTTCGCATAAAACTATCGCTTTACATCACCCGCAAACGGGAAACCAGCTCAACATCACTTATTTTGAACAAGGCCGTTATCTAAAAGACGCCTTACTCGAAATTGACCATCTCCTACGCGATCACCATTCTGGGGCCATTCATAGGATTGATCCGGTATTGATTGACCAGCTCCATGACCTGAAGCAGCTATTGGGTGCCCGCAAGCCTGTCCAGGTTGTTTCCGCTTACCGCTCCCCCTACACTAACGCCAGCTTGCGCAACCACAGCCATCGTGTCGCCAAACACAGTTTGCACATGGAGGGGCGGGCTATTGATATACGCATTGAAGGTGTGCCCACCGCCATAGTGAAAAAAGCCGCTTTGGCGATGCGGCGCGGCGGTGTCGGCTATTACCCCAGCGCCGATTTTGTGCATTTGGACACTGGGGAAATTAGGAGCTGGTAGTTTTTATTTGTTGATTTCAACAGTTTTTATCGCTTCAATTGGCGGTAAGGGCGGCTCTTCTTGGAGTTTTTCCGTCGTACTGCTGGTTTCGGCAAACAACATGTGATCGGATAGTTCGCCAGGGTTTTTAAGGGCTTCATGCAACACGGTGTCATGATCGTAAATATCCGCATAAAACACGAGTTGGTTGTCATGGTCAAAAAACGCGGTGGTATAAAAGAATAAAACCGGAATCGGTTTATCCAAAATAACCCGCTGCATTTTTGGTGAGCCCATGGCCTTTTGGATCCTCGCCTTATCCCAACCTTTTTGGTTTTTCAACGCAAATTCCGCCAAGCCTTCCGGATCGTCCACGCGCACGCAACCATGGCTGAAATCACGGCGTGAGCGGCTGAATAAGGCATTGGCAGGGGTATCATGCAAATACACATCATCCTTATTGGGGAAGAGGAATTTTACCCGCCCTAATGCGTTTTTCTTGCCCGGTTTTTGGCGTACCCGTAGCACGCCTTGCTTCAATTGTGCAAGGGTGGATTCCGAAAAACCCACCACCCCATTTTTGGACACCAATTCCATATTTTCTTTATCGAGATAACCCGGGCCATTGCCCAATTTGGGGATGATTTCATCTTTGACTATGTTATAAGGCACATTCCAGTACGGCGAAAAATCAATAAAACTCATATTGGCCATTAATACGGGGGTTTGGTTTTTCATGGCCTTGCCGACGACGACCCGCATTTGGGTAATGTTTGAATCAATGTCGTTGACATCGTTAAGCGCCCAAAGGTGGAACGCCGGAATGTTAACGATAATCGAAGGGTCGGTGCTCAGTTCCGGTAGCCAACGCAGCCGCTCCATAGCCAGTTCTATTTGCTCGACCCGCTTGGGCAGGCCGGTATTCAGTTCCACCGCCGTCGACTTGCCAATAACGCCATCAGGGGACAGCCCGTGCCGGCGCTGAAAATTTTTCATCGCAGTGACCATTTCATCGCTGTAACGTGTGGGCTTATTGGGGTTAGCTAGTTTCTGCCCATTGGGCAAATCACCCATGGCCGTTAAAAAATCATTCAGTGCACCGGCTTCAGGCAGGTTCTCCCCTGGACGGATTGGATGTTTGAAGGCCATTGCAAATGGCCGGATGTTTTGGGCTAATTCCCGATAATGGGCCAATGCTGGTTTTAATAGTTGGTATTGCTTTAATTGGGGTTCGACCATGGCGGGCAATTGCGTTATGGTCTGCCGTTCGATGCTGGCCTTGATTAAGGCGGCTAAGTCAATGGTCTTTTTATCACGTAATTTGAGGTTGAAATTGATGACTTGAGGGCTGACGCGCCCATAATGCAAATCATGCAAAAAACGGAGTAGCGATAGGCTCAGTGCCGTGTCATAACTCGCCTGCTCCCGGTAAGCGTTAAAGCTCGAATGTAAAACAGCGGGCAATTTTTTCTGTAGGGCTTCCGTGTCGTATTGGTCTTTTTGCAAACCGTTGGCGGCTGCGTTTTCCAGTAGCTCCAGCACCGCCGGGATGTTTTTTTCGGATGCGGCGGTGCCCAGCCATAACAATTGGTAATTGCCCATCTTATACAATGCGTCCAAATCTTCTGAACGGTTGGCAAAATTTGCAGGCAACAAAAAGGGGTGCTGTTTGGCGGAAATAATGGCGGTAATTTCTTGGCTAATGGGGGAGGCATCTAGGATGGCCGGTTCGGCCAATAATGCCGGTGCTGACACGCCCAGGCAAATAAGCACTAATAAGCGGGTGGATTGCCGGCGTAGCCAGTTGGTTGGAGAACCGTATTCGTCCATTAAGGAGCACGGCTTTATTTTCGGCACATACGCGCCATAATGATGAGTATTTGCCAATGTGTTCAGTTGCATAAAATATCCAGTTGTTGGCTTAGCTGCCGGTACGCCAATATTGTATAGCCAATATTACCACTAACGGACTGTTTAAATAGGCGATTATCAAGCCAGCGTGTTTTGTTAAATGATCAGATGTAAGCCCATTTTACACTAAGTCAAGTGTTATGATTTATGACAAATGCACATCCAGCTTTAGAATGCAGAAAATAGTACGGTAAATTTATGCTATGTTATGAAATACTTACTCAAATAGTTGCTAGACAGGAAGATGGACAATGAATGAAATCGTGGGCAGGGCGCCTGAAAATATTTTCGACACTTGGGGGCTATATCGGAAAATAGTCAATTCCAACCATATGTTCCACAAGGAAATTTACGCCGATATAGCGGAAGCGCTACAACCGTCCCCCCGTAATTTCACCTTACTGGATCTAGGGAGTGGCGATGCCGCCCATTTGGCCCCGGTTCTGGCCCAGTTGCCAATAGGTAGCTATTGTGGGGTGGATTTATCGTTGACCGCATTGGGTTTTGCGGGACAGAACCTCAGCATGTTGGCGTGTCCTGTGGAATTACAGCACGGTGATTTATTGCAAGTGCTTAAAGGCAAAAAAGGGCGTTATGACGTGGTCTTCACCAGCTTTGCCTTACACCATCTGGATGCTAGACAAAAAGCCGATTTTTTCAAAGCCGCCCATGCGCACCTTAATACCGGCGGTTTTTTGTTGATGGTTGATACCGTACGTGAAGAACACGAAGACTTGCCCGGATATTTGGAGGCTTATTGTGCTTGGGTACATAAGTGGCAAGGGATAGACAACGCAGAGCAAGGGCTTGTTTGCCGGCATATTCTCGACAATGATTTTCCTGAAACGCTTTCCACCTTAAAAGTTTTCTCACAACAGGCGGGTTTTGCCTCCTGCCAGGCTATTAGCCGTTATAAATGGCATAGCGTGTTACGGTTTGGACGTTAAATGCACACGGATTCCCTAGGTAAAATGTACTATCAAGGCATAAAAAAAACCATTGTCTTACGTCCTTTGGGTAAAAAAGGTGCCTATTTTGCTGACACCAACCCATTGCTGGCGCGTATTTTTTCCAGCCGGGGGGTGGTTTCGGCGGATGAGTTGGACAGAAGCTTGGCAAAGCTCCCGTCACCGTGGCTGTTGTCTGGCATGGAAACAATGGTGGCGCAACTCATCGCCGCGCTGCAAGGGCAAAAAAAGATAGTCATCGTCGCTGACTTTGATGCGGATGGTGCGACCAGTTGCGCGCTTGCCATCAAGGGTTTGCAATTGCTGGGGGCAGGGGAGGTGGCGTTTGTCGTGCCGAACCGTTTTGAATACGGTTATGGGTTGACGCCAGAGATCGTCGAACTGGTCAAACAGCAACGGCCTGATGTATTGGTCACCGTGGATAACGGCATTTCCAGCCTGGATGGCGTAAAGGCGGCCAAGGCCGCCGGTATCACCGTGCTGGTCACTGACCACCATCTGCCGGGTGCGGAATTGCCCGCCGCCGATGCCATCGTCAACCCCAATTTACCGGATGACCCGTTCCCTAGCAAAGCCCTTGCGGGGGTTGGCGTGATGTTTTATGTGCTACTGGCTTTGCGCAGCCGCTTGCGGGAACTGGGCTGGTTCAGCGTGCGGCAAATACCCGAACCGAATCTGGCGCAGCTGCTGGATTATGTGGCCTTGGGGACGGTCGCCGATGTGGTGCCCTTAGACGCCGTCAACCGTATATTGGTGCATCAGGGCCTGCAAAGGATACGCTCCGGGCGCAGCCATCCCGGTTTACAGGCATTGCTTAAAATTGCCGGAAAAAATCCGTTGACGGTTGTGCCTGCCGATTTGGGTTTTGCGCTGGGGCCGCGCTTAAATGCAGCCGGACGCATGGATGACATGTCATTAGGTATCCAATGCTTGTTGACCGATGACGGCAAACTGGCGACTGACATTGCCATGCAGTTGGATGATTTGAATAATGACCGCCGCGACATCGAGGGGCAGATGAAATTTGAGGCGATGGCGTTATTGGCGGATATGAAAAAACTTGATGGCCATCATGCCCCTGCTGGCGTATGTTTGTACGATACAAACTGGCATCAGGGGGTGATTGGCATTTTAGCGGCACGCATCAAAGACCAGTTGCACAGGCCAGTGATTGCCTTTGCCCCGGCAGGCAAGGACTTGATCAAAGGCTCGGCACGCTCTATCCTTGGAGTGCATATCCGTGATGTATTGAGCGACATTGCCACAACGCATCCGAAAATCCTGAGCAAGTTTGGCGGCCATGCTATGGCGGCGGGTTTGACATTGGCCATGCACGACTACCCCGCTTTTGCGTTGGTGTTCGATGAACAGGTCAGCAAGCATTTAAGCCAAGTTGACCTTGAACAAAAAGTGTTCTCCGATGGCGAGTTGGCCGAACAGGATATGTCGCTTGAGATTGCGGACACGTTACAAAACGCCGCAACCTGGGGACAGGGTTTTCCTGAACCCGTCTTCCACGGCCAGTTTGATGTGGTGCAGGCGCGGATTGTCGGGCAGAAACATCTTAAACTGGTCTTGCGCGTCCGCCAAGGCCAATTGCTGATTGACGCGATCGCCTTTTTCATCGACCAACCGGAACAATGGTTGGGGGTCAGGCAAATCGTTGCGGCGTATAAACTGGACATCAACGAATATAGAGGTCAGCGCAGTGTGCAGTTTATTTTGCATTATTTGGAAAAAATAGCCTGATAAGGCCTGCCAGGTTTCCGTGTATAAGGCAATTAACCGGATTCTCCCTTGCTTATGCCCACCTAACCACAAAAAAACTATCTGGCCACCAGCTTGAAATGGCTACAAGATCAACCAAGCCATCGCCCAGTACGCGGAAGACATCACTTTCGGGTGGCTCTGATAGGATAGGCCCGATGGCCTGTTTGCCCTCTGGAGGCATGTCAGAATGGCGATGACACGATGGCTATTTAAGCAGAAATATCCACAAACCCGTGCACACCGCGTTTGGATTTGACTGCCAACCATTCCTTAAGCATCAGCAATTCTTCGGTTTCGTGCAAACCCTCCAGGCTTTGTTTGTTTCTGAGCAAACGGAACGCGGCGGCGAGGATGTTGTAGCGTTCGCCCGTGATCCCTGCACGCCTTAAGCCTACGGTGTTGAGTTTGTAATGCTTGGCTGGCCTTCCGCCGATCAGCGTGAAGGGGATCACGTCCATGTTCAAGCCAGTGGTGCCTTGGACTATCGCAAAAGCACCGATGCGGCAGAATTGATGGACGACGACCGCGCCGCCCATGAACACGTTATTGCCGATTTGGACATGGCCGCCTATCGCCACGTTGTTGGCAAAAATGGTTTTGTTGCCAATGCTGCAATCATGGGCGACATGGCTGTTGTTCATAAAGTAACAGCCGGAACCGATGCGGGTCTCGCCATCCGGTTTGGATGCCCGATGGGCGGTGAAACCTTCACGGAACACATTATTATTGCCGCACACCAACCACGACACCGTATTGGCATTAAAGCTGGTGTCTTGAGGCAAATCCCCTAGCACAGCGTGCGGATGCAGGATATTGCCGTCGCCCATTTTGACATACGGCTGCACCACCGCATGTGCGCCAATTTTACAATTGTCGCCAATTTCGACCGCACTTTCGATGACGGCAAACGGGCCGACGGTGACGTTTTTGCCTAATTTGGCACCCGTGGCAATGTAGGCGGTGGGATGGATGGTTGCTGTCATTAAGTTATTATCCTCGTGGGTGATATTTGGCGTGCAGTTCTTTTAAGCGTTGGTTGGCGATATGGGTATAAATTTGCGTGGTGGACAAATCCGAATGCCCCAACAACAATTGCACCACTCGCAAATCCGCACCATGGTTGAGCAAATGGGTGGCAAAGGCATGGCGCAAGGTATGAGGTGAAAGTTCCTTGTTGATGCCTGCGGCCAGCGCATGGCGTTTGATGATATACCAAAAGGCCTGGCGCGTCATATTGCTGGCGCGGTTGGTGACGAACAGGTAATCACATTGCCGCTCGCCCAATATGGCCTTCCGCGCTTGCCCCATATAGCCTTCCAACCAGTCCATCGCCTCTTCGCCAACAGGGATCAGCCGTTGTTTGTTGCCTTTGCCCGTGACCCGCAGCACGCCTTGCCGGAAACTGACTTGTTCAAATTTGAGGTTGACCAGTTCGGTGACCCGCAACCCTGTGGCGTAGAGCATTTCCAACATGGTCTTGTCGCGGTAACCGAGCGGGTTGCTAGTTTCGGGCGTGGCGAGCAGCAGTTCCACATCGGCTTCGGACAAGCTCAACGGCAGTGGATGGCCTATGTGCGGGGAAGCGATCAACGCGGTCGGGTCTACACTGATACGGTTTTCGCGGATGTAATAGCCGTAGAAACGGCGTAAGCTGGACAATATCCGCGCCGACGAGCGGTTGCCGATGCCGTCTTTGAAACGGCTGCCTAAGAATCCGGACACTTGGGTGTTGTCAACTTCCAGTAGCGGTTTGCTTCCCAGCCATTTGGCAAAAATGCGCAAATCGCTACGGTACGCGGACAAGGTGTTTTCGCTCAAGCCTTGTTCCGCCCAGGCGGCATCGAGGAATTGGTCTATCAAATCATCAGCGGTCACGTTTTCTTTTATCCACGAAAGCCACGAAAAGCACGAAAAAAAGATAGGGAAAATAGGCTATGGTTTTTTTGAGGCGTCCTATCAAAAATGTGTGGAAAAGGACAGTAGAACGGATTGTGCCATAAAGGATTTTCGTGCTTTTCGTGTTTTTGGTGGACAGGATGTAACATTTGTTATCTCTTCGCGTTTTTCGTCCTTGGCACTGCCCCATCACGACCTACCGATACCGTAATAAATAAGGCCCATTTCTTTAAGCAATTCCGGTTCATACAAATTCCTTCCGTCAAAAATAACGCCGTCCTTGAGGGTGTTTTTAATCAGGTCAAAATCCGGGCTCCAGAAATTTTTCCATTCGGTCACCACCAGCAAGGCATCCGCGCCTGTCAGGGCCTCTTCGGCGGTATCGGTTAGCGTCAGGCCAGGTTTGTTGCTGTAAATCCGCCGTGCTTCGGCCATAGCTTCCGGATCATAAGCGCGGACGTTGGCCCCGGCGGCGATCAAGGCTTCAAGGATCACCCGGCTGGGGGCTTCGCGCATATCGTCGGTTTTCGGTTTGAACGCCAAGCCCCACATCGCAAAGGTTTTGCCTTGCAAATCGCCTTGGTAATGCGCGGACACTTTGGTGAACAGCACTTGTTTTTGGCGGTTATTGACGTTTTCAACGGCGTTCAACAATTCCGCCTGATAACCCATTTGCTGGGCGGTGCGTTCCAAGGCTTTGACGTCTTTAGGGAAACAGGAACCACCATAACCGCAACCCGGATAGATAAACGAGTAACCGATGCGGGTGTCCGACCCGATCCCGTTGCGCACATGCTCAATGTCAGCACCTAAACGTTCGGCGAGGTTCGCCAGTTCGTTCATGAAGCTGATTTTAGTCGCCAACATGGCGTTGGCGGCATATTTGGTCAGTTCCGCCGAACGCACGTCCATTGTGATGATGCGTTCATGGCTACGGTTAAACGGGGCGTACAGGGCTTTCAGCAGCTTTTCGGCTTTGGGGTTGTCCGTGCCGATAATGATACGGTCAGGTTTCATAAAGTCATCAATCGCCGCGCCTTCCTTTAAAAACTCGGGGTTGGAGACGACATCATAAGGAATGTCCACCACACGGGCATCCTGCACTTGCTCGATCACTTCCTTGACGCGGTCTGCCGTACCGACCGGAACCGTGGATTTGTCGACGATCACGCGGTATTCGTGCATGTTTTCGGCGATGGATTTGGCGACCGCCAACACATATTGCAAATCGGCGGCACCATCTTCATCGGGCGGGGTGCCGACGGCGATAAATTGGAAGACGCCGTGTTCGACCGCTTCCAGAACATTCGTGGTGAATTTCAAACGGCCTGCCCGTAGGTTATCCTTAACCATTTCGTCAAGCCCGGGTTCAAAAATAGGCACTATGCCCCGTTTCAAGTTTGCTATTTTGGTTTCATCGACATCAATGCAGAGCACGTCATTACCGACTTCCGCCAGACAAACGCCCGTAACAAGACCTACATAACCTGAACCAAATACTGTTACTCTCATGTGTTTTCCTTAGTTAGCAATCGTAAGCTGAAGTTTTGAATAGTGAAAAAGACCGGAAACGGGAGATTGAAGACGGGTATGGATTTTTTCTAATGGCTCTTGGATGCGGCTAGTGGGCCGATAAGGTTGCCAATCCTTTTGGCATTTTCCTGCCAATAGAGTTTTTTTCCGTCTAGCGTTTGGGCGGCAGCTAGGCCGAGCCGCTGGCGCAGGTTTTCATCAAAGCATAATTCCCGTAGCTGTTCGGTAAATGCTTGTTCTTCGTTAGGGTTAAACAACAGCGCATCGCTACGGTGCGTCAAAATTTCCCGGATATTGGCACGGTCAGGGGCGATGATGGCTTTGCCCAAGACCATATATTCAAACAATTTCAATGGCGATGCATAGGCGACCACATCCGGTTGCAAGGCGATATCAAATACGGCGACATAACGGGCGACCTCGTCCCTATCAACAATGCCCGTAATGCTGACGCGGTCGCTTATGCCTAGCGATGCGGCTTGTTGTTCGATGGCATCCCGGGCGGGGCCGTCGCCGACCAGCAATAAATGCCAGTTACGGCTCTGGTTATCGGCAATCGCCTGGACTACCTTGTCCAGCCTATGCCAATCGCGGACAAATCCCGTAAACCCCAAAACTAACTTATTTTTAAGCTGGTAGCGTTCTATCACATCCGAGCTGTCGATGGCGCTGCCAAAGCGTTGTTGGTTAATGCCGTTGGGGATAATGGTTATGCTGTGTTCCGGCACCCCGGCGGCAATGATTTTTTCGGCTAAGACCCGCGTCACGGGCAGGACATGATCCGCTTGTTTCCAGACATAGGTTTCCGACCATTTTGCTAGCCAGTCCAGTTGTATGCCATCATGTTTTTTGCGTTCTTCAAACAACGGTGCATTGACTTCCAGCAACAACGGCAATTTGAATAGTTTTTTTGCCCAAATGCCGGATGGGAAGAACAGGTTGTAGCGTTCGTAAATGACATCGGGCTTATGCTTCAATATCAAGGGCACCAATTTGGCAAAATCAAACAGTGCGTAAGAGAATTCTATAAATTCATGCAAAAAACCAGGTAGGAGTGTGCGCATCAATTTTACGGAATTGGAGCTCGCACCAAAGCCTTTCTGTTCTGTGGCTTCGGGCTCCGCCATAATAATCTCGTGGCCTAATGCTTTTAAAGCCGTAATTAGCTCTTCAATATGCACATATTGCCCGTCTTTGGAGGCAATACGGTGGTGATAGAGAATCTTCATCTTGTGGGTAATCAAAAGTATGTCCTAAAGGCTTCGGGCGTGCTTCGCAAGGCTTTCCAGCACTGCGTATACGCCGTCCACGGTATCGTCCCAAGAAAATTGTTCGGCATAGTGGCGGGTGTTTTGCCGCTGTGGGTAGTTTGAAAACAGCGCATTGACGCCTTGGGCAAGGCCATCGGCCGTCCGTTGCGCGACCAGCACGCCCGCGTCGGGCGAACGCACCACTTCCGGCGTCCCCCAAATCGAGGTCGCCACCACCGGGGTGCCACATGCCATGGCTTCCAACAAGACATTCGCCCAGCCTTCCCGGCTGGAGGCCAGGACTAGGGCGTCGGCGGCGTTATAAACGTCGGCCAGTTGCTGGTGTGCCATTGCCCCCAAAAAGCGGACCCTGCCGTTTAAGTTTAACTGGGTGGTTAAGGTTTGCAGGGCCGCCATTTCTTCGCCATCGCCAACGATCAGCAACTGGTATCCGGGCAATTGCCGCATAGCCTCAATCACCAAATGGTGGCCTTTGCGTTCAATCAGATGCCCGACCGATAACAAGGTGGGTTTGTCCAAGCCCATGTTGCGGCGGATAGCGGCACGGTCTTTCTGGCAAAACGTCTGCAAATCCACGCCATTGCGCAAGGCGTGGATTTTGTCTCCAGGAACCCCCATTTCAACCATGGCTGTCCGCAGGGCTTCACAGACGGTGATGATTTGCCCTGCTTGCCGCGCCGCCCATAAAACCATAAGTTTCGGCAGGGCATGTTGTGGGATTAGGTTGATGTCCGTCCCACGGGCGGTAATCACCAGCGGCTTGTTGACCGCTTTGGCGATCATTGCCGCCGCGACGCCATCGGGGTAAAAATAATGGGCGTCAATGGCGTCAAAATCATAACCATCAGCGACCAGCCGTTTCACAAACGGTAAGCTTGCCGCCGCCAACAATGCGGGAGCCACCGTCATGCCAATTTTAGGTATCACGGGATAACGTGGATGATGTACGTCTATGCCATAGCGGCTTTCTTGTTTGGCAATGCGGGCGTAATCCGCATAAGCCCCAAAACGCGTGGAACTTGATGGGAACCAAGGTATGGGGGCGACCACTTTGGCTTCCAGTTGTTTTTGCGCCAGCAAATGCCTTAACCGCTGCTCAACAAAAATACCGTGACGCGATTGCACGTCATTAGGATATAAAGTGGTATAGGTGAGTATTTTCATAGTGGCGGGTTATTTTTATGGCGGCTATGTTATTGCATTAACGCTTTCCAGTCGAATAATGTATGCCGCTTGTCAATTTTTCGGCCAAACCGTTATAAACTATGCCCATTAAAAACTACCACACGGTCCAGCCGCGACATGAAACCAACCTTAATTGTGAGTGCAGTGCAGCAGCCCTGCAATGAAGACCGCCAAACCAACCTGGATTATTCCATTGCCAAAATCCACGAGGCCGCCGCCCAAAACGCCGATTTGGTGATTTTGCCCGAACTGCATCTGGGCCCCTATTTTTGCCAAAACGAAGATTATAACCATTTTGGCTTGGCGCAAGCGATTCCTGGCCCCACCACGGCAATATTGGCGGAAGTGGCCAAACAAGCAAAAGTCGTGATTGTCTCAACTATTTTTGAAAAACGCGCCCCCGGTTTATATCACAATACTGCCGTTGTGTTTGATAAAGACGGCAGCATTGCGGGCAAATACCGGAAAATGCATATCCCCGATGACCCTGGCTTTTATGAGAAATATTTTTTCACCCCAGGCGATCTGGGCTTCACCCCGATAGACACGTCTATCGGCAAATTGGGCGTTTTGATTTGTTGGGACCAATGGTATCCCGAAGCGGCGCGGTTGATGGCCTTGGCAGGTGCGGAACTGTTGATCTACCCCACCGCCATCGGCTGGGATGCCGAAGACACCCAAGAAGAGCAACAGCGCCAATTGGACGCCTGGGTGACTATCCAACGTGGGCACGCCGTCGCCAATGGCTTGCCGGTGGTTGCCTGCAACCGCATCGGTTTTGAAAAAGCCCCCGATTCTGACAAAGGCATCCATTTTTGGGGCAACAGTTTTATCGCCGGCCCCCAAGGGGAAATCCTCAGCCGCGCCAATGCCACCGACAACACCTTGCTGACTTGGGCGCTGGACAGCACAAGGACTGAACGGGTCAGGCAAATTTGGCCTTATCTGCGCGACCGGAGGATTGATGCGTATGGGGATTTGGTCAAGCGGTTTATTGATTGACAAACCAGGCTTTCAAGTACCGCCAGGTTTGTCATGGCCTGGCGATGCCCGCCTTAATGTCAATTATCTGCCAGTTGGCAATAATTTCCACGATAATACAAAACGGGTTCACCCGGGCGGCATGTGGCGTGCTGCACTTCCCCGATCACTATCCAATGCGTGCCGGCCAGGACTTTCCCAACAACCTTGCATTCCAGGGACATCAAGCTTTCCGTCAACAACGGCATACCCGTTTCACCTGTTTGCCACGGCGTATTGGCAAAACGGTCTTGTTGGTTGCTACCACCTGCAAATTGGTTGGACACGTCCTGTTGCCCTACACTTAACACATTCACCGCAAAATGCTGGCTTTCGTCTATCCCTTCACCGGTATCGGCCTGCTGGTTCAGGCAAACCAAAATTTGGGGGGGGGTGAGCGAAACGCTAGTAAATGCAGTGACCGTCATGCCTTGGTTACCAAATTTTTCCGAATGCGTTGTCACTACAGAAACGCCGCTCGCCCATAGTTGCAACGCTTTTTTAAAATCATCAACACTAACAGTCATTTATCTTTTCCGGTTATTAATAGTCGGATGCTTCTGGCCGACTTTATAAAAAGCCGCCAGTATAGCATGGGTGGTTTTAATGGATATCGGGCACATAACGAATAAACCATGCAGCTAGATGTTCAAGGCGTGTACGCCACTTTATACTAGGTACTTCAAGGCCTTAGGAAAAACAAAAGCCACCCTGCACCCGCCTGAGGGCATAAGCATCCACCCCATATCAAACCACCTAGCCCAATGCCATGGGTATCAACTTTGTTGGGTGCCAAGCCAAGATTTAGGCAATTCAAACCCCAAGCCCGCAAGCGCCTCAAGCTCTTCGTCCACTACGGCAGAAAATGTTTTGTAAAAACAGTCAGGTGCCGATAAAGATTCGGATGCATTGATTTTGCGCGTCACTTTGCCAGGCAAATAACTGTGGTGGCTGATGCCTAAAAAGTATTCAATCCCTTTTAGCAGGGTGTCAGGTTGCGATTTAATGTCATCATAAGCAATCAGCTTCAAGGCGTCGTCGGGCAATTGTCCACGCATCCTGATGATATGTTGGCTATAAGTGCTATGCCACATGGTTTGGTTTTTGTTGTCGAAATCACGAAAATCCGCTTCTGTCAGCGTTTCTGGATTGACAGGACGTTGTAGCATTTGAAAATGGAATTTGAAGTGCGACCACATCCGTTCATAAGGGTTGCGCAAGACATAACTGACTTTCACTTCCTCGGCCATGCCCAAAATGGCTTCCCACGTTGGTGCACTGACTAGGCACGTGAGATTGCTAAAATCTGCACAATATTGTTGCGTTGCCAGTTGGCTAGGAAAACGCCCGCGATACCAGTTATCATCCATAACCGGCTCCATATAGCTGTCGTACCATTGCAAAAGGTCGGCATATTCCTGTGAGGATTTGTCGCCGTTAAACCTCGTTAGCGCGTTTTCGCGCCGATTGGCCTTATAGTTTTGGTTTAAAGACGGTTTATTGCCATCGCGATAGCTCAGGTAATGCAATTCCTTTTCACGACTAAATACAATGTCGGGGTGTTGCTCAAGCTGGCGGTACAGCCACGTTGTCCCCGCTTTCATGGCTCCGACATTAAGATATAGCTTATTAAACAACTTGTTCATTCATCACCCTCATTGATAGATCCAAAAAATTGCCCTATTGAAGTGCATTAAGGCCAGCACCCAATAGTGCCATTATCACAGAAAAAATGGCCGTACCTAAATCCGTTTTATCATGACAGAACGGCACGCCGACAGCAAAACGTTTTTGGGCATAAAAAATGCTTAGACTAAACCTATTGCCAATATTCGTCGATTGGTGATATTTAACCATTTATAGCTAAAAACTTGCGTATCACTCTATAATTCATGCAAGCAGAGGCTAAAGCCTATGCGCCTATAAAGGGGAACATCACCTTCTTTTAGGAGAAAAGCTATTTTTAAACTAAGGAGAAACAAATGCATACAATTACATTAATCAAAGGTGATGGCATCGGCCCATCCATTATGGATGAGGCGGTAAAAGTGATAGACGCAACGGGCGTCAAAATTACTTGGGAAGAGACTTATGCTGGCATGTCCGCGTTTGAAAAATTTGGTACGCCCCTGCCTGATGAAACCATGGCATCGTTTGACAAAACCCGCGTGGCGTTCAAAGGCCCATTGACCACCGTCGTCGGCACCGGCTTTAGGAGCATCAACGTCGCCCTGCGCCAAAAATATGATTTATACGCCAACGTCCGCCCCGCCAAAAGCTGGGCGGGCATCAAAACCCGTTTCGAAGATGTCGATATTGTTATCGTGCGCGAAAACACCGAAGGCCTATATGCCGGATTGGAACATTACCTGACCCCTAAAAAAGACATTGCCGAAAGCCTTGCCGTGGTCACCCGTGCCGCGTCGGAACGCATCATCGACTATGCCTTCCAATATGCCCGCGACAACCACCGCCAAAAAGTCACAGTTTGCCATAAAGCCAACATCCTCAAATACACCCAAGGCCTGTTCCTGGACGTGGCCAGGGAAATCGCCCCCCGCTATCCCGACATCCAGTTTGATGAAAAAATCATCGACGCGGCCTGTATGCACATGGTCATGAACCCTAAGCAATTTGATGTCGTGGTCACCACCAATATGTTCGGTGATATTTTGTCGGATTTGACCGCTGGCCTGGTCGGCGGCTTGGGGCTGATCCCTGGCGCCAACATCGGCTCGGACGCCGCGTTGTTTGAAGCGGTGCACGGCAGTGCGCCGGACATCGCCGGCAAGAACCTCGCCAACCCGATAGCGGTCATCATGGCGGGCGCGATGATGTTAAGCCATATCGGCGAAGTCGAAGCCGCCGAGCGGGTGGTCAAGGCGGTTGAAAAAGTGGTCAATGAAGGTGTTTATGTCACCCCGGATTTGAACCCTAACTCCAAAGTGGGCACTATCGAAATGGGCAGTGCGGTTGTGGCGGCGATGGAATAACAAAATATCCGATCAGGGCTTTGTAATAAACTTACAAAGCTCTTCCGTAACTATAATCTTTCTATTTTCATCCAATAAACCTGGAAACAATGCCCCCCAATGCCGATAGCAAATGAACTGCGACAATTAGCCCGCTCTTATTCAGATAAGCTAAGCAAACAAATCGGCCTGCGTATTGCAGAAATGGAAGATGACGACCATTCCCATTTTTTGATTTACCGAGTTCTAGGTATAACCACCAGCGAAGGTACAAAAATCGACCTTTACCAAAACAAAGGCCGTTTTCTTTATAAATACGCTGGCTCATTTTTGGAAGAAGCGACAAAATTATGCTTTAAAACCGCTTTTCCAGATTCGGGAAGTGTAAAAATCACCAATACTTTAGGCTCGCGACCTAAGACATTTGAAATAGACTGCTTGGTAGACACGGACGCCATCGAAATAAAATGGCGCGATGCCACTACCGATGGCGACCATATCAGTAAAGAACACACTCGAATTAAAGTCATAGCCAATGCCGGATACAAGCCTATCCGCATCATGTTTTATTATCCCAACCGACAACAAGCAAAGAAAATTCAAGAAACCCTAGAAACGCTTTATAAAGGTATAGGCGGTGAATATTACTGGGGAAACAATGCTTGGGATTATGTCCAAAATAGGACAAATATCAATTTGAAAGCCACTTTGGAAAGTATTGCCGAAGAAAGCGCACACGAAGATGAGTAAAACTAATGTAATCCTTCAAGGGGATTGTCTTGACACCATGCGTTCAATTGAGCCTAATTCGATTGACCTTATTTACCTTGACCCGCCTTTTTTCACCGAAAAAACGCATAAGCTAAAAAACCGTGAACGCACCGTAGAATTTAGTTTCGATGACGTTTGGGGCAGCAATAAAGCCTACGCCGATTTCTTGTTTGAGCGTATCGCCATCATGAAATCCTTACTTAAGGAAACGGGTTCAATTTTTGTGCATTGTGATAAAAACGGCGAGCATATTGTCCGGGCAATACTCGATAACGTCTTTGGTGCGGACAATTTCCAATCGGAAATCATCTGGACCTACAAACGCTGGTCGAATACTAAAAAAGGCTTGTTACCTAGCCACCAAAACATTTACTTCTATTCAAAAGGCCCTGGCTTTACCTTTAACCCCGAATACACGGATTATTCAGAATCCACCAATGTCGACCAAATCCTGCAAAAAAGGACACGCGACATTAACAATAAAGTGGTTTACAAACGCGAAGCCGACGGCTCAATCCAACATTCTGATGAAAAACGCGGCGTACCCCTGGGCGATGTGTGGGATATTCCCTATTTAAATCCTAAAGCTAAGGAGCGGGTCGGTTATCCCACGCAAAAACCGCTCTTGTTGCTGGAACGCATCATCAACATTGCTAGTAATGTTGATGACATCGTGCTTGACCCTTTCTGCGGCAGTGGTACAACGTGCGTGGCGGCGCAATTTCTACGCAGAAAATTTATCGGCATTGATTGTTCCGACGATGCCGTACAACTTGCCAAAAGCCGTTTAACATCACCAATTAAAACTGAGTCCAATTTGTTGAAAAAAGGCCGATCTGCTTATCTGAGTGCCGACCAAAACGCTTTGTCGTTATTGGTAGGCTTGGACTTTAATCCGATCCACCGCAACAAAGGCATAGACGCGATATTAACTGAATTATACGAAGGCACGCCTGTGTTGATCCGGGTGCAACGCGAACATGAATCGTTGACAACGGCAGCGGAATTGCTGATTGCTGCAAAGAAATCCAAAAAGGCTAAAAAAGCCATTTTAATCAGGCATCACCGTGATAACCTGTTGGACGATGAAATTAATTTTGATGGCCTGGATATTATTGATTCGCCAGCACTTTCCATAGCTAAAAGTTTCGATTAAGGAACGGTTTTCACATTCAAAACACACTTAAAGCACTTCAAGGAGTATCCCATGCTAGACCAATACCGCAAACACATAGAAGAACGCGCCGCTGAAGGCGTAGTGCCGAAACCCTTAGATGCCGCACAAACAGCTTCTCTTTGCGATCTAATCAAAACCCCACCCGCTGGCGAAGAAGCTTTTATCCTCGATTTGCTCGCCAACCGCATTCCCGCTGGTGTAGATGAAGCGGCGTATGTCAAAGCCGGATTTTTGACGGCGATTGCGAAAGGCGAGGCCACGTCACCGATTTTAACGCCAGAAGATGCCACCGAATTGCTCGGTACAATGCTGGGCGGTTATAACGTAGCGCCGTTGATTGAACTGCTGGATGTCGCCGCACTTGCGCCAATTGCCGCCAAAGCCTTATCCCACACCTTGCTGGTTTTCGATGCTTTCCATGATGTGCAAACTAAAGCCGATGCAGGCAACGCTTACGCCAAACAGGTGTTGCAATCGTGGGCGGATGCCGAATGGTTCACCAGCAAACCTGCCGTGCCGGAAAAACTCACCGTCACCGTGTTCAAAGTCACGGGCGAAACCAACACTGACGATTTGTCACCCGCACCCGATGCGTGGTCGCGCCCGGACATCCCGTTGCATGCCAAAGCCATGCTGAAAATGCCGCGCGAAGGCATCACTAACGCCGAGCTGCAAATCAATGAATTGAAACAAAAAGGCTTCCCTGTCGCTTACGTGGGCGACGTGGTTGGTACGGGTTCATCGCGCAAATCGGCAACTAATTCCGTGTTGTGGTTCATGGGTAATGACATCCCGTTCATCCCCAACAAACGCGATGGCGGTGTCTGTATCGGTGGCAAAATCGCGCCGATTTTCTTCAACACCATGGAAGATTCCGGCGCGTTGCCGTTTGAATGCGACGTAACGCGTTTATTGATGGGCGATGTCATCGACATTTTCCCGTATCAAGGCGTGGTCAAACGCCATGACAGCGAAGAAGTGGTGTGTAATTTCAGCTTGAAAACCGATGTACTGATGGACGAAGTCCAAGCAGGCGGACGTATCCCGTTGATTATCGGACGCGGCCTGACAGACCGCGCCCGTAAAGCACTGGGCTTACCCGCATCCACCGTATTCATCCGTCCAACTGACGAAGCAGACAGCGGCAAAGGCTACACGCTGGCGCAAAAAATGGTCGGCAAAGCTTGTGGCGTGGCGGGTGTGCGCCCCAACACTTATTGCGAACCGCACATGACCACGGTCGGCTCGCAAGACACCACCGGCCCGATGACCCGCGACGAGCTGAAAGACTTGGCGTGTTTGGGTTTCTCTGCCGATTTGGTGTTGCAATCGTTCTGCCACACCGCCGCCTACCCAAAACCCGTCGATGTGACCATGCAACACACCTTGCCGGATTTCATCATGAATCGCGGCGGCGTGTCCTTGCGTCCTGGCGACGGCATCATCCATTCGTGGCTGAACCGCACTTTATTGCCGGACACCGTCGGTACAGGTGGCGACTCACACACCCGTTTCCCGATTGGCATTTCCTTCCCCGCAGGTTCTGGCTTAGTCGCCTTCGCCGCCGCCACGGGCGTGATGCCGTTGGACATGCCGGAATCCGTGCTGGTGCGCTTCACTGGCACGATGCAGCCGGGCATCACTTTGCGTGATTTGGTTAATGCCATTCCTTACGCCGCCATCCAAAAAGGCTTATTGACCGTTGCCAAACAAGGCAAAAAGAATGTGTATTCAGGCCGGATTTTAGAAATCGAAGGCTTGCCAGATTTGAAAGTGGAACAAGCCTTTGAATTGTCCGACGCATCCGCCGAACGTTCAGCGGGCGGTTGCACCATCAAATTGAACGAAGCCCCGATCCGCGAATATTTGAATTCCAACATCACCTTGTTGAAATGGATGATCGCGCAAGGCTACGGCGATGTTCGCACCATCGAACGCCGCATCAAAGCCATGCAAGACTGGCTGGACAACCCCGTATTGCTGGAAGCCGACCCCGATGCCGAATATTTCGAAATTATCGAAATCAACATGGACGAGATCAAAGAACCGCTGCTGGCTTGCCCGAACGACCCCGACGACATCAAACCGCTGTCCGAAGTCGCTGGCACCAAAATCGACGAAGTGTTCCTAGGTTCGTGCATGACCAACATCGGTCACTTCCGCGCTGCGGGCAAATTGCTGGAGAAAAACAAAGGCGAATTGCCAACCCGCCTGTGGGTCGCCCCGCCCACCAAAATGGACCAAAACCAATTGGTCGAAGAAGGTTATTACGGCACGTTTGGCAAAGTCGGCGCACGCACCGAAATGCCAGGCTGTTCACTGTGCATGGGCAACCAAGCAAGGGTCGCGGAAAACTCCACCGTGGTTTCCACCTCCACCAGAAACTTCCCCAACCGCTTAGGCAACGGCGCGAATGTTTTCCTAGCCTCGGCAGAATTGGCGGCAGTTTGCTCCATCTTGGGCAAAATCCCCACGGTTGAGGAATACATGGCTTATGCCGAGCAGATTAATGCGACGGCGGATGATACTTATCGGTATTTGAATTTTAATTTGATGGATAAGTATCAAGAAGCTGTGGCTTAAGTGTTCTGATGATAGGATGCGCTGACAGAAGTTAGTGCATCCTAAAAATGCAATCAATGGGGAAAATGAAATGCAAATTATAGAATTCGAAACGAATGCCCAAGGCCGGATGATTGAGATTCCTGAAGAATTTGCGGCTTTCGCCTCCAAACATCTTAAAGTGCATATCTCCATTGCAGAAGACAGCGCGACCAAAGCAAAATCCGCTCAACGGTTATCGGCACTATCCATAGATACCCGTGCATTTAAATTTGACCGCGAAGATGCCAATGCCCGATGAGCAAGTATTTTCTGGATACCAATATACTTATTTACGCTTATTCCAACAGCGAACCGCTTAAAGCGGACAAAGCCAATGCCTTAATATTTGAAGGCGATGCCATTATTTCCTTACAAGTCATCAACGAATTTACCAACGTTTGCTTGAAAAAACTTAAGCTAAACGCGACTGACGTTAGCACCGCCATTTTGGAGATTTCCCGTGCCATTGAAGTGATTGGTTTTTCCCTAAAAACTCAACTACACGCCTTGCAATTAAGTCAAAATCATAGTTTTTCTTTCTACGATGCCCTGATTATTTCAACCGCACTTGAAAATAATTGCCCAATTTTGTACAGCGAAGATTTGCAACATAACCAGCAAATTGACCATCGACTTTTTATTGTTAACCCATTTGTTTATGGCTAAAAAGCAAAAAATACGCTCGTCGGAGATTATAAAACGGGTGGGCGGCACGGTTTTTTCTCTGTCGGCACAACAACTTAAATCTTCTCCTCTTGACGTTGAGGGGATGGATGTACCGCTCTCAACGCAAGATATTGTCGAAGCTGTTAGAGAATCAAGGCAGCGAGTTAGGGGCGTAACAGCGCAGAGCTTTCTGAAAAATACCAGAAAATCATAAATATAGGGCGTAATCCCCTGGTTATTGCGCCTATATGGACTTAACATCACTCAAGCAAAACCATTACATCAATCAACTTCAATCAAGACCCTAACTTTATCAAGAGCTAATTTCCACTCCTTTTCAATTAAGCTATAAAGTGCTTGCTCCAAATTCTTAGAACGCTCTTCATTAAACCAATCTCTATTATGTTGAACAACTCGGTCTCTATAGCCTCTTCCATACTCAGATTCACAGTTAGCCCATAATGGGGATGCATATTCCGAAGCTAATTCATCGCCAAAATAATTTTCACCCGTTAATTCAATTTTACTTAATAATTCAGCAAATGCTGACGCAAGGGTATTTTCGGCTTGCTTAATGAAATCTTGAGCATCCGCATATTCTGGGTCTCCTCTTAAGGTCACGCAATGATCTTTAAAATGTTCAATATTTTTCTTTAATAAGCTGGACGCATACAAACGCGAACCATAACTTAAATGATGACAGTAATCGAGGTTAGCCCATCTTCCCTTGCGTGAAATGCTTGCCCTGACGGTAGCAGCGTAAGACCAATTCATTGTAGTTAGAAGATCATCTTCAATTCGTACCCTTGGATGTGGTAATTTTTCATGTTGGTTTATCCAGCTCTCTAATCTTTTACCTGCGCTACGAATGACCTCTTGAACTTGTTCTTGCTCATAGTTTGTTAGAAGCCGTTCTATGTCGCCTGTGGTTTCGGTTAGCTTTTCACGAAATGAATCCCGTACAGCAGCTATACGTCTATTTATGAAGTTTCTAAGTTGGGCAACATCGTCTTCAAAAGCATTAAAAAAATAAACGGGCAACTGCCTAAGCCCTAATGGGCCAAAAGCAACTTCAATTTGCTCGGCTTTAAGTTCATAGCCTTCTTCGACTGATTCAACCCGCAGACCCGATTCATCCTTTACAGCAAGGGCTTCACCTGTTCGCGGCAGCACTAGCAAAGATGAAATTAGCTCTAATGCGGGAATGTCAATGGCCTTTGCCCGTTCTAGTAACTGATAGGGGTTTCTAGCTGGGGCATCATTGAAACCAGAACAAAGGACGGTGATTGTGTGAGCGTCTTTCAGATGCGATTCCAAATCAGCTCTAGCGGCGGTCTCTTTATTATCAATGCCTTTGGTGTCAATAATACGAACTGAGCATTCGTTATTTTCCAACAATTGATTTTTTACTACGACTTCGATTCTCTTAGGTAAGGAAAAGTCAGGGTGGCGACCGTTATTGATTTGCTCAAAGATGTCTTTTAGCCACTTTAATGGTGGCTTCCCTGTCCCGCTATGGTAAAAGGCACTTCTGCAATCCCTCTTATGCAGCTCCATACGCGCCATTATCTCGATGGACAAATCCCTCTCTTCGGTAAATTGTTGTGAAAGTTCTTTGGCTTTGTCTGTTCGTGTCGTCTTACCGTCCGCTTCTTTTTTTCGGCGAATTGTTAAACCGGACATATTTCGTAGTGCCCGTTCTATCTCTTTAGAAATCCCTTGGGAATCGTTGTCGTCGTCAATAGATTTGCCCAAAAGGTAAAACGCAAAATCACGCACATGGGCACGGATTTCCTCGTCTGAGCATGGCTCTATCCTTATTTCATACTCAGCTCCTGTCAATAGATGCACTTCGCAGACTGTGATTCCACCAGCACCTACTTCAAGGGCGGCATCAAAAGTGCCATTAGGGTTTGGCATTGTCAGATTAGCCAGTTGGCAAATAGCGGTTGATTTACCGATACCGATGCTGCCAATAAATGCTATTTGATGTTCCCGTTTTAATAGCTGCATAGCCAATTTTTCAATATCCGTTATGTACGCCTCCAAACGCCGTTGAAATGATTGCTTTATTTCAGGGTTTTGAGACAAATCGGATAATTTTTGTGCAATTTGTTCAGCATTCCAAATAATATCCTGATCGATGTGATTTAAAGGCGGTCTCGGCAATATCATCCATTGACGATTCAGAAGCTGTAATAAATGAAATGCTTCCGGCGTGTTTATGCCTTCCAAAACAGTTTGCAATTCATCTTCCGATAATAATCGTTCGCCGACTTCAATACGCGAAAGCATTGCCGGACTCCATGTGATCTTTTTAGCAAGTTCTGCTTGCTTAATGCCCGCTTTCTCTATCATATGCTTTGAACGGAATGGGATATTTCAAGTAATGCCGTTAAGCCTGGTAACGCAGTAAGGCGCGAAATAACGTGAGCGTGTTGCGCCGCATGAACTACGGAATCCGCCTGATCGTGTTGAATGTAAGTATCAAGAAGCAACAGCTTAAAACTTAGCATCGTAGGATGCGCTGACGAAAGGCAGCGTATCCTAAAGACGTGCCTTCTCCCTACAGAACCGCCTGAAAAATGCCTGATACAAAAGCTAGGGTTAAAGTGGAGCGTATGGATGGACGAATATAAAAAACCAATTTTTGTCTATTAAAATCAAAAAGCTAACTCATTCCGCCTAAAATTTGTGGAGGATTTACTATTATTTTGGTAATCCTCCATAGTATTTCATTGTCATTATTGTTATCCTCCCATCAAACTTGCCATACCTCATAAATCAATTAAAATTAATGGGTTATGGTGATTTCCACGAAACATATCCACTAATTAGGCTTCCATAGGTATTGCAATGCCGTAATAGCCAATCATAAGGCTTTGGGAAACTGGGATAATCGAAACAAGCCATTTTCCCCATCCAACACTACCGCGTATTTCAAATTAGTTAACCGCCCGAAAAGGCCAAACCCATCAATATTGGCCTAGGTATTGAAGATTTCATTTCCGTACCGGTTGAAAACGGGATCGTTTAAGCGAGCCTAAAGATGTCCGGACAGAATCGAAAACATCCCGACTTCCAAGCAGTTGGGTGATATTTACTATAACGTTTGAGGAAGCTAACAATGAGTCGATTATTATTGAAGATGAGAGGTGGTGTTTTGCCCGCCGCCGCGATATGGGCTGTGGCCGGTTATGCCATGCCTATGTTGGCAATAGCGGGGGGCGAAGGCGGATCGTGTCCGAAAGCGGTTTCGGTTTCACCGGCATTGCCATCCCCACAGTCTGACGGCAGCACTGGCGGTATAGATTTGTGCGCTGGGGCGGTATTTGCCTGGAACGCCTTCATCTCAGTGAATTGGCCTGCTAAAGAAGGCGTGCGTGATGAACCTGACACCAACAAGCCATTCGGACAAGGCTCCCCCACCGTTTGGGAAACCATGCGCGCCAAAGTTGAACTCTATCCCGGCAATGGCTCGCCAATAAACCCGCCGCATGGTGTGCAGCTAAACCCGCAATCCGCACCCTCCAATCCTCCTGATTACGGCTATAACCAAGCACCGGATTATGTCTATTCGCCAAACGAAGTGAAATCCGCCGATGGGCATATCAAGGCTTGCCAACAGCCGGAGGCCAAAACGGCGGCCTGGATCCCGTTGGATGAAACCACCCAGATTGGCAACAACCAAACCTTTGCCGGTGTTTTACCGGAAAAGGATGCCAATGGCCTAAACAGCAAACCCCAGCTTATCCGTTACGCGGTGAAGATGAACAAAACGGCTTACACAAATGTGGTCAGCGGGCAGTATTGGTATCATGGTGATGGCTCACCATTGGGCAAAGCGGCAAACAACTATAAAGCCGCCCTTCAACAAGGGCAAGAGGCCAACCCTGCTTCGCCTTATGTCAATTTTGGCAGCACAGACCCCAAAGACCCCAATTACTCGGTCGAAATAAAATCTGCATGGCGGCCGTTGACGGACAAAGAAGCCGCGTCCGGCCGTTTCTACCGGACAACCGTCCGCTATTATGAAGAAGACGGGGCTGGAACCCCCTGTTACCGTGAAGATACTTGGGGATTGGTCGGGATGCACCTGATCAGCTTCCCTATCAGCGCCCCTTGGGTCATTTGGTCCACTTTTGAGCAAACCGACAATATTTTGGCCGCCAATAATAGCGCGACCGAAGATGCAGAAGGCCGTGTGGTGTTGCCAACCACCGAAGGCCCAACGACCCCGCTGTTATCATCAAACCCTGATGCCCTAAAGCCTGTCGTCAGTAAAACCGGCGATTATTGCACCCAACCGGGCGCACGCCTGTTTTTCCGCGAAAATCCTAATTACGGCACTTTGCCCGCTGACGGTGACATTTGCGTCAACAAGCGTTGGCATCCCATCCCAGACCCCATCATAAAAGCGAATGTCTTGGGGCATCAGGCGATCCGGTCTTATCTTAAATCGTTAAAAGGTAGCCCCAGCACTTCCCCTTGGCTGTATTACAAGCTGGTTAATGTGCAGGCGACCCCTGTTGATTATAGCGGGAAGGATGATCGGAGGTTCAGCACCACACCGACGTATTACACCGCCAACGCCACCATCGAAACCGACTATTCTTTAGGGATGTTCACGGGTGACTTAGTGAATGGCGTGCCAAGCAATAAGGTGGCGAACGGGGATTCCATAACAGACTATTACAACACCCGGCTGCTGCCCTTCCAGGCAGGAAGGCTGGGGTTTTTGAAAACCCCGATACGGATGGGTGGCTGCGGCGGTTGCCACGGTTATGCCGCCACGCAGGGACAGGATTTTAGCTTCGCCTTAGGCGACAATGTAAAAAAACCCGAACCGGTCAACGCGTTTAAGAACGCCAAAACCTTCCGCAACTATAAACCCTAAACCCGCCCCTGGCGCGCATATGCTCGCCATCCATTGTTGTTTACACGTGTTTTAAAATCAACAGCGGGGTATGAACCTAGGCTTGTACCCCGCCCCCTGCCAAACGATATGCCCTGTTCTCTGCCGGCCTAGGTTCCCACTGCTAAGGGCATCCTTCTTTCCAAGGGACATAAACCAAAGGATAGGGTTATTAGGCTTTTTTCTTGACCCAAGGGATGACGGCATTTGCCTGCCGGCCCGTAACCAGACCAAAATAGGCTACCTGTTAGCTTTGCTGGTTGTACACAAATTTCCCATATCCCCTTGAATACCCAATGCCGTTAAGTTAAGGGAAATGATGTGGTAGGAGCGGGCCATGCCCGCGAACCCTGTGTATCCATCGGACTTCTTGTTGACGGTTGATCGCGGGCATGGCCCGCTCCTACCACGCTTAATTTAACGGCATTGCTTGAATACCCCGTCCCGTTTTTCATAATAGTTTAATAAAACACAAAAACCTTTTACCATAGCGGGTTCGGAGAATATCTCCGGCTTCTTTGCAGGAACAACATTTACAGGTTAAACAATGGCACTTTATGTCTATAAATTTGGCGGCACGTCGGTCGGTACGGTAGAACGTATCAAAGCGGTCGCTGAAAAAGTAAAAAAAGCCCACGATTTGGGCGATCAGATTGTCGTGGTGGTGTCGGCGATGAGCGGCGAAACCAACCGCTTGATTGGCATGGCCAAAGAAATGCAAGTCCAGCCTACGGAACGGGAAATGGACGTTTTGATTTCTACTGGCGAGCAGGTGACGGTGGCTTTGTTGAGCATGGCCTTGCATGAAATCGGTTGCGATGCCTGTTCGTACACAGGCGGCCAGGTGAAAATTTTGACCGATAGCAGCCATACCAAGGCCCGTATACGCAAGATAGATGATAGCCGCATCCATGCGCATCTCAAGCAGGGCAAAGTGGTGGTGGTGGCGGGTTTCCAGGGTGTGGACGAACACGACAATATCACCACGCTGGGCCGCGGCGGTTCCGACACTACGGCAGTGGCTTTGGCGGCGGCGTTGAAGGCCGATGAATGCCTGATTTTTACCGATGTCGATGGCGTTTACACCACCGACCCCCGCGTCGAACCCAAAGCCCGCCGCCTAGACCGCATCACGTTTGAAGAAATGTTGGAAATGGCGAGTTTGGGCTCAAAAGTCTTACAGATACGTTCTGTCGAATTTGCAGGCAAATACAATGTTGCGCTGCGTGTTTTATCATCTTTTACAGAAGGTAATGGCACACTCATTACCTACGAGGAATCACCCATGGAAAGCGCTTTAATTTCAGGTATCGCCTTTAACCGCGACGAGGCAAAATTGACGATCACTGGCGTGCCTGACCGCCCAGGTGTAGCATCGACCATCTTAGGCCCTATCGCCGATGCCAATATCGAAGTGGATATGATCATCCAAAACATCGCCGATGATGCGACCACGGATTTTACTTTTACCATCCACCGTAACGATTACCAACGCGCCAAAACAATTTTGGAACAAACTTGCGCTGATTTGGGCGCACGGGCGGTGACTGGGGATGACACGATAGTCAAGGTCTCCATTGTCGGTGTCGGGATGCGCTCCCATGCGGGTATCGCCAGCACCATGTTCAAAACCTTGGCTTCCGAGGGCATCAATATCCGTATGATTTCCACTTCAGAAATTAAGATTTCGGTGGTGGTGGATGAGAAGTATATGGAATTGGCGGTTAGGGCCTTGCATGCGGCGTTCAAGCTGGACCAGGCGGTAGCTGCGTAGTGGGTATTGCCGTCCAGGCAGGCCGGGATCCCGGCCTGCATTTCTGTGGCCCTTCAAGGGCAAGTGCGGACGGGGTTACTGCCCGTGCCTCTTCAGCGGCTCCGGATATTTTGTACTTGCTAGCGTAAGACTGGGGGCGTCTGAAAACGCCAACGTTTTTCGTTATCGCGATCCGGCGTGGCCACACTGGAAATGAATGGCCAACGCCTAGGCGGGTAAGGTTCAAAAAACGGAGGCTGCAAATGCAAAAACATCCAGGCCGCACCGCGGCCGGCATCGCCATTTGCCCGTGTTGTCCAGTGGCAACTTCACTCGGCGAGCGCTTTAGAAACCGCATCCTGAAAAACCGCTTCTTCCGGGATGATGCCTGTCCAAGCCTGAAAAATCTGCATGGCCAACTGCACCAGCATCTCCACACCATTGGCTATCGGGCAACCCTTGTTGCGGGCGGTTTCCAAGAAAGGCGTGATACGGGGGTTGGTGATGACATCCACCACCGTGATGCTGGCGCCGATGCTATCCCAGTCAACAGGGACTTGTCCAAGCTCCGGCGCGGCGCCGAGATGCGTGGCGTTGAGCAAGATTTGTGTGCCTTCGGGGATGGTGACATCCCCTTCCCAGTGTAACCAAGCGACGGGGATCCCCGTCACCCGGCGGACCATCTCCGCCACTTCCTGCCCTTGGGCCTCGTTGCGTGTGATCACGGTCAAATGTGCCGCCCCGGCGCGGGCGATTTCTGCGGCCATCGCCCGTCCCGCGCCACCGGCCCCTAACATTGCGACACGTTTTCCGGCAATCGGGCTGACCTTGGAAATGGCCTTTACAACGCCTTTTCCGTCATTGTTATGCCCGACAGTCCGGCCTTGTTCAATGGTCACATAGTTTGCCGCGCCAATGTCCTGCACATCCTGGTCCACGGCATCAAGGGCGGGGATAGAAGCGACTTTATAAGGCACGGTAATGCAAAACCCGGCGTAGCCTAGCGCTTTGGCCCCATGGATGGCGGCCATGAGTTCATGGCTAGACGCAATGTCGGATTTCCAGAATTGCCAGTTGAGCCCGTAATGGGCGTAAACCGCATCAAACATGCGGTCGATGGGATTTTCGGCGACTGGATGGCCCAACATGCCGGTCATTTGTTTTTGCGGGGGGAATGGGCGCGTTGACATTATTGGCTCTCCTCGGTTATGTCCAAACGATTGGCGGTTCTGCCGCCATGGCCGGGTTTTTATGGTGCCGCCAGCATTTTTCATTGGAGCCATCGGTGTCTTAGGCTTGTAAATTAAGCGGATGCCCATGATTTTTGGATGTCGGCTAGAAAGATAAACCTGGTGCCCAGTCACTATTGAATTGTCAGTATTATTTTCGTAGGGGCGGGCGGTTGCCCGCCTGATCGCTACGGATGTTGGCACAGGCCATAAAAAGGTGGACAACCGTCCGCCCCTACGGATGCCATACCGGCAATTCAAGGTTGGCTGGGCGCTAGGATTGTACTCCAAAAAAACACGGGGTTGGCCCGCCACCGATTTATTTAGTGTTTCTGGGGATTCGCGTGGACGGGTTTGCTTGCGTTCCGTAAGGTTTCCAGTGCCAAATATTTGAAGCGTTAAGGCGAGGGTTGCCAGCGCCGCCCCGTTTGGGGCGCGTTAAAACAAATCCAATAAATCAATGTCCTCCAAAGAATTGGCGATGTCATCCAGTTCATTGTCATTGATCTCGCGCACGGGATTGGCCGATTTTTGCGCATTGGCGAGGGCGAGGGCTTCAGTTTGGTCGGCTAACAAAGTTTTGGCCATGTCGATGATTTCTTGTTCGTCTATGTCCCGGATCGAGAAATCCTGTTTGTTTAACTTATGCGGGTTGACTTTAGAAGGTGATTTGATGGTTTTGTTAATGTCAGTTTGATAAACCCGGCTGACGGGGGTGGGGCCGAAGATGGTGATGGACGGGCGGTTTAGCCCCCAAGCCATGTGCGTGGGGCCGGTGTCGTTGCCGATCACCAAATCCGCGCGGGCGATCAGGGCCTTAAGGCTGTTCAAGTCCAATTTGGGCATGATTTGCACATAATCGGATTGGTCGCACATCCATTCGGCTTTTTTGCGTTCTTCCTCGTTGCCCCAAACAATCAGGCAGTTTTGTTGCAAGGCGTCGGCGATTTTGACGTATTTTTCTATGGGGTAATTGCGACTTTCCCAAGTGGAGCCAATGACCAGGACAATATTTTTTATGTTCCGATGCCAATAAAGGTTGATGCGTTCATCTGGATTCTGGAAAAACAAAAAGGGTTTTTTGTTAAGGATTTCCTCATGGCTGATGTGGATGCCCAGCGGTTGGGTCAGCACCGTGGCATTGCGGTCTATGGTGTTGGCGTTGTAAGGGGAAGAGACTTTGACCGTGTAAAACCAGGAGGCGGCGCGTTCGCGGATGGAGTCGGCGTCAAAACCGGCGACGTGCTTACCGAGCAGGCGGGCGGTGATTGTCGATTTAAGCAAGCCTTGGGCATCTATGACCAAATCATAATGGTTGGCGGCATACCGGCGCAGGCGTTTGATCTCCCGTAAAATTCCGGTTTTGTCGGATTTTAAGGCTTTTATGTCCACCGTCAGCACGTTGTCAATGTCAGGTTGGTGGTTCAGCAATTCGGCAAAACGATGTTCGACAATCCAGTCTATCTGGGCGTCTGGATGATGGGCTTTGATAAATTGTAAGGCGACCATGGCATGAACGATGTCACCTAATGCGGACAGTTTGACGATAGCAATTTTCATGGCGGCAGTTTTTCCAGCACTTGTTCGGGTTTAATGTCTTTCAAGCAACGGGTATGGCCTTCATGCCCCGGAGGGTACAGCGGACAGACGCGCTTGAAACAGGGGGAGCAAGCCAAGTGTGACGAGAGGATTTGGGCTTTGACGCTAAGCGGCGGCGTAAAATGGGGGTCGGATGAGCCATACAGGGCGATGACGGGTTTGTCCAGTGCGGCGGCGACATGCATTAAACCGGAATCGTTGCTGACGACGGCGTGCGCCAATGATAGCAAATCCACCGCCTCCGCCAATGTGGTGCGGCCTGTAAAGTCCATACAGCCACCTTGTACGGCTTGAATTATTTGGCCTGCGGCTACCTTATCCTTTTCTGAGCCGAATAGCCAGACTTGCCAGCCCTTGCGGGTTTGTTGGCGGGCCAGTTCGGCAAAATGTCCGGTAGGCCAACGTTTGGCTTCGCCGTATTCGGCGCCAGGGCATAAGGCGAGGATTTTTGTCTGGCCATCAATGCCTAGCTTAAATTTATCAATCGCGGTTTGTTGTTGTCCGTTACTGATAAGCAGACGGGGGGGGGGGCAGGGTGGCGGTAACGCAGCGCTTTGGGGTGCGGCCAATGCGACAAAGCGTTGCACGGTCATGGTTAAGGTTTGTTTGTCGAGTTTGCGGGCGTCATTCAACAAACCCCAACGGCATTCGCCAATATAGCCCGTCCGGATCGGAATATCGGCAAAAAACGGGATGAGCGCCGATTTCCACGAATTGGGCAGGATGATCGTTTGGCCGTAACCTTCCTGGCGCAGCTGCTTGCCTAGCCTGATCCGTGCCAGCAAGCCAAATTGTCCGTGGCTTAACGGCGTGGCGATGGCGCGGTTGACTTCCGGCATCCGTGCCAACAAACCGGATGTCCAAGCCGGAGCCAATACATCTATCAAACAGTCGGGCGCATGTTGTTTGAGTGTTAAAAACAAGCTTTGCGCCATCACCATGTCGCCGACCCAAGACGGGCCGACGACGAGTATTTTCCTAGGCAACGTAAGTCAACCAATCGGCATGGGCATCGCCGCGGCCATGGACGGCATCGAAATACAGCGACTGCAATTGTTGCGTGATGGGGCCGCGGCTACCGCTGCCGATGACGCGGTTGTCCAGTTCCCGGATGGGGGTGACTTCCGCCGCTGAACCCGTGAAAAAGGCCTCGTCCGCGCAATAGATTTCATCGCGGGTGATGCGTTTTTCGATGACTTCATAACCTTGCTCATGGGCGATTTTCATGACCGTGTCGCGGGTGATGCCTTCTAACGCGGAAGTTGTTTCCGGTGTGTAGATTTTACCGTCGCGGACGATGAACAGGTTTTCCGCGCTGCCTTCGGCGGCGAAGCCTTCGTGGTCCAGCATCAAGGCTTCATCGTAACCATTGGATAAGGCTTCTTGCAGGGCCAGGATGGAGTTGATGTAATTGCCGTTGGCTTTGGCTTTGCACATGGTGCTGTTGTGGTGGTTGCGGGTGTACGAGGAGGTGCGGATACGGATGCCTTTTTCGATGCTTTCCGCACCCAAATAGGCGCCCCACGGCCAAGCGGCAACCATGACGTGGACTTTCAGGTTGTCGGCACGCAGGCCCATGCCTTCGGAGCCGTAGAAGCACATGGTGCGGATATAAGCGCTGTCCAGTTGGTTTTTGACCAGCGCGTCACGTTGGGCCCGATTGATTTCGTCTTTAGTGAACGGCATAAGCATGTTCATGATATGCGCGGAGCGGAACAGGCGGTCAGTGTGTTCCTGCATCCTGAAAACCGCCGTGCCTTGGGTGGCGTGATAGGCCCGGATGCCTTCAAACACGCCCAGACCGTAGTGTAAGGTATGCGTCAATACATGGACTTTCGCTTCACGCCACTCAACCCATTTCCCATCCAGCCAAATAACGCCGTCTCTATCGTCCATCGTCATCGTTTGTTCTCCAACCGTAGTAAGCTAATTTAAATGGCCTAGTTTACTATAAACTCAATAGCAGCCATACCTCATTGCTGAATCCGCCCTAATTTTAGCCTTAAATCCCCAAGTTCCCGTCGTGTTTTTGTAAATCTGGGGAATAAGATAAATTGTTGGCTTGGTTTTTGTGCGGAATAGCTTGTCAATGCCTCCAACTGGATTGTACTATTCATACCCTGAAAAAAGGTGCAAATGATAGATCCATAGAAATTTTTATTTTTACGCAACTCATAAGGCATGCCCATGACGATATACAACGGTACGGAAAATAATGACACACTCACGGGTTCAACGGGTGATGACACTATTTATGGCAAAGGTGGTAAAGACATCCTGAACGGCGGGCGTGGCAATGATTACTTGGAAGGTGATGGCGGCAACGACACCTACCTGATCGCGAAGGCGGACGGCCAGGACATCCTCAACAACTACGACACCGACGGTAGTATCGACGTGGTCAAGTTCAGTGACGTGGCGTCCACGGACATCAAAGCGGTGTTCGATACGGGCTACTCGCTGGTGTTGCAGTACGGTGTCAGCAGCCAATTGACCGTCAGCTATTATTTCTACACCAATCCCACTTACTGGGTCGACAAGTTCCTGTTTTCCGACGGCAAAGCCTGGTCGTTCGCCCAAATCGCGGGCAAGCACAACGGCACGAACCTGGGCGAGGCGATGTACGGCTTTGACGGCGTGGTCAACGTCATCAACGGCCTGGGCGGCAATGACGCCCTCTATGCCGGGAACCTGAACGACATCCTGGATGGCGGCGAGGGCAACGATACCTTTTACGCGCAGGCGGGCAACGACAAAGTGACCGGGGGGCTGGGCGACGACAACTTGCAGGCGGGCATTGGCAACGACACCCTGTCCGGCGGCGACGGCAATGACACCCTGGTGGGCGACGCGGGCATTGACAGCCTGGTG